>Ga0209566_100058_pt1 | contig 201317 bp, 178 predicted proteins | sample Araplavi_mTSA_r2_2_FD_184287 | JGI IMG/M metagenome (GOLD analysis project Ga0209566, IMG submission 184287) | Arabidopsis root microbial communities from North Carolina, USA - plate scrape CL_Cvi_mTSA_r2 (SPAdes) (version 2) | ecosystem: Host-associated > Plants > Roots > Endosphere | place... | reverse complement strand
TCCGTCGTTACGCTGACGCCCTTCGCATAGTGAAGGAAATGGATGCAGCCGGCAAACCTGTCGGACAAATCTGTCACGCTGGCTGGGTGCTTATCTCTGCAAAAATCTTGAACGGTCGCACAGTGACATCAACACCGGGAATTCGCGACGATATGGAAAATGCAGGCGCAACATGGCTTGACGAAGAAGTTGTCGTAGACGGCAACCTCGTATCTGCACGAAGACCGCCTGACTTGCCTGCCTACGGCAAAGCTTTCTGTGACAAGCTTGCAGAGAAATAAATGGATACCCCGCTTCATGCGAAAAAGGCATGCCTTAGTTTCAGTACTAAGGCATGCCTTTTTGTATATGGTATTTCTCCTTGAAAGGATCTCCTATTAACGCTGTTCAAGTACCATCTCAATCTCTTCTTTCGTTCCGGACTCGAACACACTATCTGCAATACGCTTGCACTGCTCCACCGTCGAACGGCGAACTGCCGCCTTCACACGTGGAATGGAGCGTGAGGACATACTTAGTTTATTCACGCCAAGTGCAAGCCAAATCGGAACCGCCCGCGGATCCCCTGCCATTTCACCGCATACACCGACCATAATGCCTGCCTGCTTCGCCGCCTGAACCGTATAACGAATCAAGCGCAGCACCGCTGGATGGAAAGGATCATACATATGCGCAATCTGCTCGTTCATCCGATCCACGGCCAGTGTATACTGAACCAAGTCATTCGTTCCGATACTGAAGAAGTCAACTTCCTTAGCCAGCTGATCGGCAATCATCGCAGCGGCAGGAACCTCAATCATAATGCCTACCGGCAGCTCTTCATTGAATGGAAGTCCTTCTTCCCGCAGCTCTGCCTTGGCCTGTTCCAATATGGACTTAGCCGCTTGCACCTCATTCACCGATGTAATCATCGGGAACATGACCATAATCGGGCCATGTGCGCTTGCCCGCAAGATCGCCCGCAGCTGCGTCTTGAACAGATCCTGCCGATCGAGACAAATGCGAATCGCCCGATACCCAAGGAATGGATTATCCTCTTCCGGCAGATTCAAATAATCCATTGGTTTGTCTCCGCCTACATCCAATGTGCGGATAATCACCGAATTGTCCTTACAATGCTCTGCCGCCTCCAGATATACCGTAAACTGCTCCGCTTCTGAAGGCGGATACGAACGATCCATGTACATGAACTCGGTACGGAAGAGACCAACCCCCTCCGCTCCATTCTGATCGGCAATATTCAGCTCACGTGTGGAGCTGATATTCGCCCCCAGCTGAACAACGAAGTCATCGAGTGTGACAGCTGGCAGGGATACAATCTTCTGCAGCTCGTCTGCTTCCTGTACATAGGCATCACGCCGCGCTTCATAGCAAGTGATCACATCTTGCGGCGGAGCAATATGTACGATGCCATATTCCCCATCGACAATGACGGTATCCCCGGTCTGAATCGGCTTCGCAACTTTCCCTTCCAGTCCAAGCACAAGCGGAATGCCCAGCGCTCTAGCCATAATGGCCGAATGCGAGGTTTTCCCGCCTTGAAGCATCACAATGCCAAGCACATTCTTCGGATTTAAATGAACCAACTGTGACGGAGACAGCTCCTTCGCAACAAGAATATACGGCTGTGTGTCCGTCGGAAGTGTAATTTCCGGTGCACCCAGCAAATGCTTGAGCAGTCGGTTGCCGACATCCTTGATATCCAACGCCCGCTCCTTCATATATTCATCATCGAGCAGATCGAACATCGTTACGAAATGATCGATCGCTTCCTTGACCGCAACCTCGGCAGCTTTATACTGCCGCTGAATGATCCCTTGAATCTCATTCATGAAGATCGGATCTTCCAGAATGGCCAGGTGCGCATCAAAGATGCTGGATTCTTCACTGCCAACCATTTCTTTAATTTCACTCTTAATAAATTCTATCTCATGCTTCGAGGAACGGATTCCGTCATACAATCGTTCGAATTCACGCGCTAAGTCGGCTGGATCCATCTTTTCCTCAGGAACATCCCACTCCCAAGTCGGCAATACGAATGCCTTGCCTATGGCAATGCCTGCGGATGCACCGATACCTTGGACTTTCTGTGTCATCGGCTTGCACCTCCAACCGCGTGTTCATGCATAATGACTGACATGACTGAAGTCTGTCCCTTCCGAACAGGCGCATATGGCGCTATACTCCATGAAGCGACAGTGTCTGAGTTCGTAATCACCATCGGTGTCGCAAGCGATTTGCAGCGCTTCTTCACTTCCGGCAAATCAAATTTAATGAGCAGCTGTCCCGGTTTCACTTCATCACCTTCCTGTACTACTGCTTGAAAACCGGCGCCATTCAACGATGACGTCTCAATTCCAATATGTAACAACACTTCTAACCCTTCCGGCGTTTCAATGCCGATCGCATGCATCGTAGGGTAAATGTGGCGGATGCGTCCGCGCACAGGCGATACAAGCTCTCCCTTATCCGGATAAAAAGCTACGCCATGGCCAACAAGCTTCTTGGCAAATATCGTATCCGGCACTTCCTCGATTGGTATCATCCGCCCCTGTACGGGTGCCACGAACCAGATTTGATTCGGATCACGCTGCAAGCGCTTCGCCATTTCGTCCTTAATCAGCTCCGAGTAGGTTCCAAATACGACTTGAATATGTCCGCCCCCAAGACGAATGACCCCTGCTGCACCGATTACACGAAGCGCGTGACGATCTACCAGCTTATCGTTCTTAACCCTTAATCTCAATCTCGTAATACAAGCCTGCAGATCAATGATGTTATCTTTACCCCCAAGCGCTCGAATAATAAGCGGCACCCTCGGCAGCAAATCTCCTGCCATATCATCAAGCAATGAACCGTCAACTCTGCCCGGCGTCGGAATTTGAAATCGCTGAATGGCAAAGCGGAACACCACATAATAAATGAATCCGAATGCGATTCCGATCGGGATAATCCATAGCGCCTTCGTTGCTTGGTGGAAGTTAATCACATAATCAATCGCCCCAGCTGAGAAGGAGAATCCGTGTCTCACACCAATCTCAGCGGTCAGCCACATCGCAGCTCCGGTTAACAGTGCATGAACAACAAATAGATAAGGCGCTGCGAACAAAAAGGCAAACTCAATCGGCTCCGTAATCCCTGTCAACAATGACACACAGGCAGCCGTAAAGTAGGTTTTGCGCACTTTCGGGCGCAAGTCCTCTCGTGATTCATGCACGATGGCCAGTGCGACTGCCGGAAGTGCAAACATCATAATGGGATACATGCCTGCCATATAGATGCCAGCATTCGGATCTCCAGCGAAAAACCGCGGCAAATCTCCAGTGAAGGTCATTCCTTCACTATTCGTATAGGAGCCGATTTGGAACCAGTATACGTTATTAAGCAGATGATGCAATCCAAATGCCACTAACACCCGATGCAGAACCCCGTATAGAAATACCCCGAATCCTCCCATCGCAAGCAGCTCCTGGCCAAGAAACATGACCCCTTGCTGTAAAATCGGCGAGAACAGCTTCATCAGCCAGGAAAGCAGGATTGAAGCCATAATCGTAATCGCAATGACGAATCTCGGGCCGCCAAAAAACTGTAAATATTCTGGCATTTTTATGTTTTTGAACCGTTCATGCAAGAAGCCTGCCATTACCCCAAACAGGATGCCGTTGAGGATCGTTGGCTCGAATGTAGCTTGCCATTGGACGAGCAGCTGCCTGAAAATAAACATACCAAGCAGGGACGATAGTGCAGCTACACCGGCATTATTGGACAGTCCAAGTGCAACCCCGACTGCGAAAATATAAGGAAGTACAGCAAACACCGTCTTCCCTGTCAGTTCAAATAGTACCGCAGTATCCGTCAAACCTGCGCTGTGAAGCAAATTGCCGATTGCTATCGCAAGCGCGGCGGCGGGAAGTGCGATTAGCGGCTGCATGAGCGCACGCGACAATTGCTGCAATCGCCCTAATTGATTCAATGCACATCCTCCCTTCTACCAAGAATGGTAAGGGCATCACGCTTTGTTGTCAAAGCATTTTACAGCCGCGTCCCTCTCTCGTAGCCACTTCTATCTCCTATCACACGAAAAACCGGACCCCATCATCGCAGCAGCAACTAGGAATGCCCGGCTTTCGTCTTTACTCTTTATGTGGAAGCAGACTCACCCTTGCCATGCGGCAATAAAATCGAATCCAGTACCTTAATGCACAAATCCATCACGACAGTCATTCCGTGCTCTTCTGCAATGGCAGCCGCCTCTTCACTAACGATCCCCTGCTGCAGCCAAATTGCCCCTGCGTTAACAGCCGCAGCTTCACGAGCAATATCCGCACAGTATTCACTGCGTCGGAACACATTAACAATGTCGATATGATCCGTTACATCACGCAGCGAAGCATAGCATTGTTCTCCAAGGATGCTCTCCGCCTTCGGATTGACCGGAATGATGCGATATCCCTTGCGCTGCATCGCCTCCGCCACCATATAGGACACGCGAGTCGGATCGTCTGACAGTCCGACGACTGCAATGTTTGTGCTGCTTCGCAGCAGCTCCTTGATCGCCTCTTGCGATGGATGCTGATAACTCATCGTAACAACTCCCTTCCAATGGACAGCATACTGCTGGTTTATCAATCATTGTGTATCATACATTACATATCATGCAATACATTATGCTGTACATGTCAAGCAAAACGTATCATGCATTAAGCATTTTCTTCGACCCATTCTACTTGCGCTCCCAGCGCACGCAGGTGATCGAAATACTGCGGATACGACTTGGCAACATGGTGAGCATCCTTAATTCGAATCGGCTGCTCTGCGCGCAAGCCAACTACCGTCAATGCCATAATAACACGATGATCATAATGAGCGTTAATTTCTACGCCTCCTGTAACGCCTTCTGGGAGTCCATGAACAATAATCTCCGCTTGACGCTCCTCCACATTCGCTCCAGCCTTGCGAAGTTCAGTGAGATAATCGGTAATCCGATCACATTCTTTGTAGCGCAAATTCTCTACATTATAGAAGCGGGATGTACCTTCTGCGAACACCGCAGCAGCCACCATAGCGAGGACTGCATCCGTTGCCACGTCACCATCAATCTCAACGGCCTTCAGCTTGCGATTCCCTTGGACTCGAACAACGGAATGCTCATGCTGAAGTGGAACTTCCATCATGCGCAGCACATCTACAATGGCTCGCTCTCCTTGCTTGCTGTCCTCAGTCAATCCGCGAATGATCACATCAGAATCAACGACGGCCGCTGCAGCGAGAACCGCTGCAGAGCCCGGATAGTCGCCCTGCACCGTATAGGTCTTCGCTTCATATTGTTGGTTGCCGGCAATCTTGAAATACATCAGATCTTCTCTCGCCTCGATCCGAATGCCCGCTTCCGCAAGTACTTCAAGCGTCTGTCCAACGACAACCTTCGATTTCAAATCATCTACCACTTCAATTTCACTGTCTTCCTCCAGCAACGGAGCCAAGAACAACAGCGAGCTTAAATACTGCGAACTCACATTGCCGGATACCTTGATTTTGCCTCCACGTGGCTTCCCACCGCGGATCGTAATCGGAAGTTTGCCTTCCCGATGCTCAATCGCTACGCCCATTTGTTCAAGTGCAGTAATCAAGTCGTCGTGTGGACGCTTCCCTAAGGAATCCGGGTACGTATTAACAAACTTCACTTCCTCCAGCAGAGAGGCTGTGCCCATCAAGAAGCGCAATACCGCTCCTGCATTCCCTACATTCAGCTCATTGGAAGCATTACTTAATGTTGGATGCTTACCGAAGCCGGTAATGATAATCTTCTCTTCGTCCTCAACCAGCTGGGCACCCAAATCACGGAGGCAGCGGCGCATCGCATCGCTGTCTTCACTCTGAGCTGGATAATAAATCGTGCTTGTCCCCTCTGCCAGTGCAGCTGCAAGAAGATAGCGTGTCGTATAGTTTTTCGAGGATAAGGCCTGAATATCTCCTTGCAGTTTTGGTGTTGATCGAACGATTACGTCCATGCGCTTCCACTCCTTTATCTTTCAACGTATAATAACTCTTATCTCGAATGAATTCCAGATAAGAAAGGATGCCTAATCGTTATGAATCCAATTGCTCAAATTGATGTGGCTGTGTTGAAACAACGCCTAGAACGCGGCGAAGCACTAAATTTAATAGATGTACGGGAAGATGAGGAAGTCGCTCACGGAATGATTCCCGGTGCCAAGCATATCCCCATGAATGAAATCCCAGATCGTCTCGACGAAATCGAGCGGACGGAAGAAATCATTTTCATTTGTCGAAGCGGATATCGCAGCGAACGAGTATGCGAATACTTGCAGCATATCGGCTTGGAGGGCTGTGTCAATATGGAAGGCGGAATGCTCGCCTGGAGTCAATTGGAGCACACCTCTAAATAACGCCTCAAATAATCTGCACGCCCCTCCTGCTAGGGGCTTTTATTCACAATTGCCTTCGACCAGCTTACAAATGCGAGCAGCCAATTGCACAGCTGTCTCATGGTCGGTCAGAACTGTTGTATGTGCAAAATCATACAGTCCCTCGCGCTGCTGCATGAGCTTTGACACCCGTTCTTCCACATCGCCTTGAAGCAGCGGACGATTGCGATCCCGCTTCACACGCGACAGTATCGTCTCCTTGCTTGCTGATAAATGCACGATGAAGCCTCCATTTCGCATCAGCTCTCGATTGCTCTCCTGGAGGACAATGCCACCACCCGTTGCAATGACATGCCTTGTCGGACTGTTCAATATTCCAGCTAGAACATGACTTTCTTGTTCTCGAAAATAAGCTTCTCCATCAGAGGCAAAGATATCAGGAATCGTACGGCCCTCTAGCGCGACCACAGCAGCATCCAAGTCTGCAAAGCTGCAGCCCAGCTTCTTGGCAACTTCTTGCCCAACCGTCGATTTCCCGGTGCCCATAAATCCGATTAAAATAATATGCTGCATCATTTCCAGCCTCGCTTCTCTAAGTCATATGGCTCATCGTGAACGAGTAGGTCAGATGATGACCAATATGACGGTAAACTTCCCACATGATACCACACGTTTCTTTTATTCGACAATGGTGATAGGTATAAAATGAAGAAGTTCAACATAAAGATGAATAATAGCCCTGCCATCGTCAATGAAATTAAGTAATCGTCTAGTGCCATTTTTTATGTAGGAGTGAATGAGACATGCCCCAATTGCCTGTCCCAGAACCGCATCCATCCAAATCGACCATTCAGCGCTCCACATCTGTTCGCCTGGCTCGTATTATGGATTCGAATCATCCATTGTGCAGGGAAGACATCATATGGGCGCTCAATGTAATTAAGCAGCAGCTCACAGATTATCCTGACAAGTGGACTATGCTTGAGCCGAATCAATTGGTTCGCCGCTTCCATAGCTATGCCGAAATCTCTTCTCTGCTCGTGTACAGCAGCAGTTACGGACAAGAATCAGATCGGATTCGCAAATATTTGGCTGAACTTGTATCCGGTTTATATGAATGAATGCGAATAATCAACCGTACGCAAAAACAACGCCGAGTCCTAAGCAGGCTCGGCGTTGTTTTTTGATCTCTATTATGACATCCAGTTGTAATGGAATGTTCCTTCTTTGTCTACACGCTTGAATGTATGCGCACCGAAGTAGTCGCGTTGTGCTTGCAGCAAGTTCGCTGGCAAGCGCTCTGTGCGGTAGCTGTCGAAGTAAGCAAGTGCACTTGCGAATCCTGGAACAGGAACGCCGTATGCAACCGCAGTGCTGATGACTTCGCGCCAAGCGTCTTGGTACGTTTCCACGATATTTTGGAAATATGGATCAAGCAGCAGATTCTTCAGCTCTGGTTCGCGGTCGTAAGCTTCTTTGATGTTCTGCAAGAAGCGGGAACGGATAATGCAGCCGCCGCGGAAGATCATTGCGATCTCACCATAGCGAAGGTTCCAGTCGAACTCTTCGGAAGCCGCACGCATTTGTGCGAAGCCTTGCGCGTAAGATACGATCTTGGAAGCGTACAAAGCCTTGCGGATGCTCTCGATGAATGCCTCCTTGTCTCCAGTGAATGCAGGGGTCTTCGGCCCTTTCAACACTTTGCTCGCTACAACGCGCTCGTCCTTCAATGCGGACAAGAAGCGGGAGAATACGGATTCCGTAATCATGGACAATGGCACGCCAAGATCAAGCGCGCTTTGGCTTGTCCATTTGCCCGTACCTTTTTGACCGGCAGAGTCAAGAATGACGTCAACCATTGGCTTGCCTGTTTCTTCATCGTACTTGGAGAAGATATCTGTTGTAATTTCAATCAGATAGCTGTCAAGCTCGCCTTTGTTCCATTCGCCGAAGATGGAGTGAAGCTCCTCAGCACTTACACCCAGTACATTCGTAAGCAAATGATAAGCTTCACAAATCAATTGCATGTCGCCATACTCGATGCCGTTGTGAACCATCTTAACATAGTGGCCAGCACCGTCCGGCCCAATATATGTACAGCAAGGGTCGCCGCCTACTTTTGCTGAAATGCTTGTCAAAATTGGCTCAACCAAGCGATAAGCACTCTCTTGGCCGCCAGGCATGATTGCAGGGCCTTTCAATGCGCCCTCTTCACCGCCGGATACGCCTGTTCCGATGAAGCGGAAGCCCTTCTCTTCCAAGTACTTGCTGCGACGCTGTGTATCAGGGAAATGAGCGTTACCGCCATCAATAATAATATCGCCTTGATCCAAGTGTGGAAGCAACTGCTCAATCGTTGCATCTGTAGCTTGTCCAGCTTGTACCATAATCAAAATTTTACGTGGTGCTTCAAGAGATTGTACGAATTCCTCAATGGAATATGTACCAGTCAGGTTCTTGCCTACTGCTTCGGCAATGAGTGCATCTGTCTTCTCGCGGGAACGGTTGTATACCGATACTGTGAAGCCGCGGCTCTCGATGTTAAGCGCCAGGTTCTTACCCATTACGGCAAGGCCAATGACACCGATTTGATTGTTAGCCATATGGTTGTTCCACCCTTTATCCATAAATTTATATAGTTTGCATTACGCTTATTGTACAGCACAGCAAAACACCCTGCAACCATCTCGCCCTTGCAATTCATCCATACATTTGGCGGATGGGAGGGTGATTAAACCATGAATAACAATTACCATTCCAGCTGAATCATCTCGGAGCGAAGCTCATTCAGCTTCTCTTTGCATCTCTCTATAACAGCTATTTTTTGCTCATTCATCGCCTCAAACAGCTCCGCGAGCACATAATCCATTTCGAGCCGCAGCACACGCATACGCTGCTCTGCCCGATTGGATAAGAATGCCTGCATCATCTCCTCAGTAGTTACAATAGGCCTCTTCTGATACAATACGCGCTGCTTCGGCCCTATGACCTCAACCAGACGAATTCGTTCGCCGAACAAAATATTCTCGATAAAAATCTGTCTATCTTTGAACCGTTTGACGACCGCATGCCCGCGTGAATCGCCGATCAGTTTTTCCATAAAGTCAGCCAGCTTCTCGTCCCGAATCGTATAGTCGCCGACAATTTTGTAGCGCTGCTCCATACGTTGGAACCGAAGTTTGACCAACTTCCTTCCTGTTCGGATAGATACGATAAATAGCGATTCATTTTCACTCCAATACAAGGAATAACCTTCTTGTATAAGATCACGGATGAGGTTCTGGATTTGCCGACGGTCAAAGCGTAGCTCCAGGTTGCAGTATTCCACCTCGTCGCTGCGATTCACGGCAATCCCTCCTTACCTTGTCGTATACTCCATCATATGATTCATCAACTTGGATTATTGACTGGATTTCCAAACAAGAGGCTTGTTCCACCAAAATATAATAATTATAATTTGATAAACATTCTCAATATATTATGATATACTGAGTGGGTGACTGCTTGTTCGACACAGGCAACATGCACGAACTACTTGATGTTAAATTCCCGAGCGAGTAAGTAAGTGAGTTTCGATGACTTCTGTACCAGCTCGTGTATAGATGACAACAGCTTAGAAAGGAAGAGATGAATGACGTTTTCTGGATTTTCTCCTTCAGATTTTGAAACCTTTACAATTGAGGGGCTTGATGCCCGTATGGAGGCCATTCGTGATCGTATTCAACCGAAATTCCGCACCATTGGAGAACAGCTAATTAGTGATGTAGCGATGCAAAGCGGAACTGAAATGTTCCTCCATATTGCGAAGCATGCTCGTCGTACGGTTAATCCGCCGAAGGATACATGGCTTGCCATTGGGCCGAACAAACGCGGATACAAATCCCTTCCCCATTTCCAGGTTGGCTTGTTCGATGATCATGTCTTTATTTGGCTGGCTTTCATTTATGAGGTGGCGAACAAGCGCAACATTGCGCAGGCGATGCTTGATGACCAAAAACAACTTAGAAGCATCATCCCTAATAATTATGTATTGTCCATGGATCATATGAAGAAAGACGCCGACCAAATCGGAGATCTGAGTGAGACGGAGATGGCGGACAAGCTTACCCGCTTCCGGGATATCAAGTCGGCAGAATGGCTGGTTGGACGCCACGTTCCGATGAATGATCCACTGCTGCAGAACGGTGAGGCCTTTATGGAGCTTGCTAGGCAGACGTTCACGACGTTAATGCCACTGTACCGGTTGGCTGTCGAAGCTTAATTAACGTCATACTAGGTCATATAACGTCATATAGCGACACTCAATAAAAAACTGCGCTCAGCGATTACGTAACCAGCAATCGCCAAGCGCAGTTTTTGCACATGTTCTTGTTTATGCAGTTGTGTTCGCGGCCGTCTGAATTCGATCCAGCACAGCAAAGCGGATGAGAAGCCAAATCGCAGCAACACATAAGACTGCTCCGATTATGTAAGGAAGATTCATGTTCCATCCGAACAGCCCCGTGGCAAGCAGTGGCCCTGTAATACGGCCAAAGCTGTCCATCGAAGAATTCAAACCTGAAGCAACACCCTGGCTAACCGTCGTCTTCTGTGTGATCAATGAAGTTACACACGGGCGGATCAAGGCATTGCCGATACCGAACACGCATAAGTAAATGGTTGCGTCGACAACACTTGAGGACAACAAGAGCAGCAAAAATCCTGCAGCAGATATAATCAGACCTACCGCAATCGCCTTCTTCTCTCCTCCACTCTTGATGTAGCGTCTTACAACCCCACCTTGAACAAGCGCACCTGAAAGGCCACAGAAGAAGAACATGTATCCGATCTGCTCCTCTGTAATTCCTGGGATTCTAGCTGCTTCAAAATACAATAGCGTCGCTTCCAATCCTGCCAGCGTAAAGGTAACAAAGAAGGACAACACATACAAATACTTCATTCGTCCCGTAAAGGCTGTCCAGCGTGAAGGAGCCGATTCGCGGCTTCCCTTGCGCTCCTCAGGAGTCAGCGATTCCTTAAGTAATACGAAGCCTAGCACGCATGTGATAAATGTCAATGCTGAAGCTGCGAAAAAGGGCGTATTATAACCGTATCTGCTTAAAATACCGCCAAAGGCTGGCCCAAATGTAAAACCTAGCCCAATCGACATTCCAACAAAGGCCATACCCTTCGTGCGTTGCTCAGGTGTCGTGATATCGGCGACGTAGGCAACAATAACTGAAGCTACAGCACCAGAGAAGATGCCTCCCAATGCGCGGGATACATACATCATCCAAAGCTCACCATTCGCTAATCCGAACAGCAGATAACTAATACTAAACCCGAGAGTCCCGATAAGGATGATGGGACGCCGACCAACCTTCTCTGACAATGCTCCCCATATTGGAGACACCACGAACGCAATTAATGAATAGATCGAGAGCATAAGCCCCAAATGGAATTCATTAGCGCCTGCATTCGTTATCATTCGAGGCAGAACCGGAATCACGATACCGAAGCCAATGAACACCATCATCAGCATGAACATGACAACGGACATTTTCTTTTTCATGACAATTCCCTCCGATATGTACATCCTATCACACCATACCTTGAAACGAAAATGAATAAAGTGCGAATACTTATTCATGCTCCCCCCTTACTATAGAGGAAAAAGATCTTGCATTCCGGGTCGTTTTTGTTAAACTAAACCTTGTTTGCGCAGGACACGCCATGCGCAGCTTAGTAGATTGCCAACATGAAAGGTTGTGATACGGCGATGAACCATCATCGGACGCCCTTATTTACCGCACTTACGGAACATGCCTCCAATAATCCGGTGCAGTTCCACATTCCAGGTCATAAAAAAGGCGCAGGGACAGATGCAGAATTCCGAAACTTTATCGGAGATCAGGCGCTCTCTATAGATCTGATTAACATTGCTCCGCTTGATGACTTGCACCAGCCTACGGGCGTCATCGCCGAGGCGCAGCAACTTGCTGCTGACGCACTAGGTGCCGATTATACGCTCTTCAGCGTACAAGGCACAAGCAGCGCAATCATGACAATGATTATGTCCGTATGCTCTCCAGGAGATAAAATCCTGGTTCCACGCAATGTTCATAAATCGATCATGTCCGCCATTATTTTCGCCGGTGCAAAGCCTGTATTCGTCTCGCCAGCGCGCGATGCGAATTTAGGAATCGATCACGGCATCACAACCAGTTCGGTACGCAGAGCCTTGGAGAAACACCCAGATACGAAAGCAGTGCTCATCATTAATCCAACGTACTTTGGGATTTGCGCGAACTTGAAGGAGATTGTCGACTTAGCACATTCTTACGATGTTCCTGTACTTGTTGATGAAGCACATGGTGTTCTTATTCATTTCCACGAAAAGCTGCCGATGTCAGCCATGCAGGCCGGTGCCGATATGGCTGCGACAAGTGTGCATAAGCTGGGCGGTTCCCTAACCCAGAGTTCTGTGCTTAATGTAAATACGAAAAATGGACTCGTAAATCATCAGCGTGTACAAACCATATTCAGCATGCTGACAACGACTTCCACTTCCTATATATTGCTGGCATCTTTGGATACATCCCGTCGCAACTTGGCTCTTAACGGTCATGAAATGGCGGAACACACCATTGAACTGGCCGAATTTGCCCGTCAGCAAATTAATGAAATTCCTAGCCTGTACTGTTTTGGCGAAGAGATTCTCGGCGGAGAAGCGACTTACAGCTATGATCCGACGAAACTGACCATTCATGTCCGCCATTTGGGGATAACCGGTTATGAAACGGAGAACTGGCTGAGGGAGCACTACAACATCGAAGTCGAACTGAGCGATATGTACAATATTCTCTGTCTCGTCACGCCGGGCGACTCCAAGGAGACGATCGACATTCTGCTCCGCGCATTGCGCGACTTGTCCAGTCTTCACCATGAACGCAATGAAGTACAGGAGCTCGTCGTCAAAATTCCGGAGATTCCGCAGTTGTCCCTCATTCCGCGCGATGCCTTCTATGCGGATACTGAGGTCATACCTTTTAAGGAGTCTGCAGGACGAATTATTGCAGAATTTATATACGTTTATCCGCCTGGCATTCCGATCTTGCTTCCAGGCGAAGTCATCTCGCAAGAAAACATCAACTATATTCGTGATCACGTCGATATTGGGCTTCCGGTTAAGGGACCAGAAGATCGCAATATTGAATTTGTTAAGGTTATTCGTGAGGAACGCGCGATCTTCTAATGCACAATACAGGGTGCCCCGATATGGGGCACCCTGTATTCATTCTCTGCAGGATCATTCAGTATTGATCCTGCACCTCGAGTGGGTGTATTCGCGTAAGCAACAGCTGCGCCGCTTCACTTGCCGCCTCTGCATGAGGCAGATTGAATTTGACTTGGAGAATTTCTGGACGCAAATCGTCGGCACATAATAATGTCGAGCGACCAGTCTGCATACATACAACTAATGTCTTGCCGATAAAATGATCGGAATAAATGAGTGCAAAATCATAACGAATCTGTTCTGTGGCCCAACCGACAAAGGTAACATTTGCTTGCTCCGAAACTTCATACAAATGGTCAAACATCGCACACCTCCTCGGGATATCCTTTTCCAAGAACACAAACCATTTAATGGTTATACGATCGAGTATAACATAAATCGCGTTCCTAGAACAAGATTCGAACTTCATTTCCATGTAAATATTGCCATCACATTCAGTCAAATGGTATGATGTAAGCGATTCGTGCTATAAGTAGAAGATGTCCCAAGGGGAGGATAGATTCGATGAGTCAAAGCGCATTCATTACGTTTGTCGATGGTTCGGAGGTTGCGTCCATTACATTAGATGAATTGAAGGGCCAACTTCTCCATTACCGGGAACAAACCCAATTAACCGGAGAACAATTAGGCTGGGATTATGCCAAGGCTGCCTTTCCATATACAATTGAAACAAAGCCCGGGCAAGAGCAGGAATGGTTCTATTTAAAAGGTTCCAATCCATTATATCGACATATCGTATTTGGTGTTGGCGAGAAAGAGGATTCCCGCCGCTACGTCCAAATGGTTCTGCCTGACGATGCCACTCACGGAGACAAGGCCAAAGGAAACGAGTTGTGCAAATATTTGGCGAAAAAGTGGAAGGCAGAACTTACGCTGTTCAACGGTAGAATTATGTATTACAATCCACGCAAATAAGAACATCTATAAGAATATCCCAATTGATCCGCTCCGAACGGAATCATGCTCTAAAAAAGAACAAGCCCCGGAATTCTCCGGAGCTTGTTCCATACCTGTATATTGGCAGAGCGAATGAATTACTCGCCTTGCTCAGCTACCAATTCGTTGTATGCTTGCTGTACGCGTTCCCACTCAGCGTCATCTTCGATAGGAAGCATTGCCATTTCTTCGCCTTGCTCTTCCAGACGTACGATAATGCCGTCCGCTTCTGGATCGTTGCGTTGGAGAAGAAGTGCATATAGCTGCTCGTCGACGTTGAACGTCTCGACCATCGTCATGTCGATTTCGTTGCCGTCTTCGTCTACCATTGTAATAATCAATTCATGATCGTGATCGTGGTCGTGATCATGATCGTGTCCACATCCGCAATCATGGTTATGTTCGCTCATGAGTAAATCTCCTTTATGTTCAGGTAGTGGTTATACTCACGTATCGTACCACTTTCTGCGAAAGAGGTCAACGAACGCCTACTCGCTTCAGTATGTATAATAACCAAAAGCTAAAGTTTAGATATTGCAGGCAACTTTTTCTGCGATATAAGGGTGAATTCACCATTCTTCTGTCTCAAATAACAAGAGATCATATAGTCGCCCTTGGCTTTGAAATCATACTTATGCTCATTCGTACGGAACCAGAAATTATCTTCATTTGTTGGAACACTCGATTCCTGAAGCTCCGTTGTCTTCCCTTTCGGATCTGTGATCGTAATCTTAATCGCATCAACTGTCGACTGCAAACTGTCGACTTGGACGAATACTGTAAATGAGGTCTTCCCCGTCTCGACTTTGCCAAATGTTTTATTGTCCTTGAACAGCAGCAAGTCCACATTAGGCTTGTCAATTACAACCTTCTTATTGGCATCATCCCAGAATATAAATGCCTGAAGTGCTTCTTGTATTTGTCGTACAGACAAATAAGCACGTCCATCTATCATATACCCGCCTTCATTTACCGCATTCCCATTCAGAACAACATCAATCTTCTCAGCCACTGGAGCGGCTTGCGCAGAACTAGGTGCGACATCTGTCTGTGCCGATGCATACGCTCCACCCACAATAGAACCAAGCAGAACGAATGCTGCAAGTCTCCTGCATTTCATCTCGTTACCCCCAAATTTCTTTGTTGTAAAGTTATACTCCAATCATGCTTTAGAGTTGCGCCTAATTCGCAAATAACTCTCATGTGCATTCATACTATCATGAACAAAGCCATGAACTATTTCGCCCGCAAAAACTTATGGTATCCCAGCAATGCTCTCACCCTTCCTTCATATGCCGCAAATCCTCATATAACCGGCTCCATGGAAAGTTAGGGCCTGGACAGTTCGCTTTTCTTATGGCATCGATCTGAAAATGTCCCAACACATGTTCATAATCCAAGGAGATCCAATGTCCCCACTTCTCCATTACATATCGTTGTATATAACGATGCAAACGAAGACATGCCTGATACTGTTCGTCTGTCAGCAGCCCGTCCATTCCTTCATGCTCGATTGATACCGCATATCGATTAGGATTCATTCCTTTTTCACGTACAACAAAAGCAGGCGCTAAGGCAATTCGTTCTCCTTCTAGTCCTTGTGAGAATGCCATTCGCTCAATGGATACATATTGATGAATTGCCCCATTCTTGGACACTGCAAAATGAGCTGAAGAAATCTTGTTGTCAGGACATGTGTACCATGCATCTAGACTCGTTAAGCTCTGAGCAGAAATATGATTCACAATAATTGCAGGGATCTCCCCCTTGCGATCACTCGAATTGGTATGCTCATTTCCCTTCCATACAATCTCCAACTGCATCACGATCCCCCCATTGTTCAATAGGTAAGACGATTGTAGGTGATTCGCGCGATCCGGAAATCCATTATGTCCCGGGAAATGATTGGGTGTGCAACAGACATGTTATCACCCCGGGAACATGTACCCTATTGTGTAGGGTAGGGACAATTAGCCGCCCAGTTTGGTCCGGGTTAATATACAGGGAACGCCATTTCCAACTGCGCCTGGCTGAGACATCCGCTCCACATAATCCATCCCGCGCGTGCAGGGTGTCTTACACACTTCACACCGATCTGAAGTTACTATTTTCATCGTGAACTGTTCACGACCAGATTGTAAACTCGTCTTCTTTTTGCCCTTCCCCTTCGTCATGCCCTTCACCCGCTTCATGTGCATTTCACGTTGCCTGCCGCTTCCGGCCGAACCTGATTATTGCACATTATGCAGATTGCGCTGCCTTGCTTGTGCATTTATCCCAGACATGGTACAGTATAGGCGTAATTCTAGCCTTGTCAGCCAATAGGAGGATGAAGATGAACCTTCACATACAAATGTTAGGGACAGGCAGTGCATTTGCCAAATCATACTTCAATAACAACGGATTACTTTACTCTGGTGGATTCACACTGCTCATCGACTGTGGAATTACGGCACCGATGGCTCTACACCATTTGAATAAGTCATTCTCTGACATCGATGGTGTTCTTATCTCTCATATTCATGCTGATCATGTTGGGGGATTAGAAGAATTGGCCTTCCAGATGAAGTTCAAATATGGACGTAAGCCAAAACTGTACATAGCTTCTCCACTCGTATCCGTATTATGGGAGCATACATTGAAAGGTGGACTAACCCAGGAGGGAATAAGCTGCTTAGAGGATGTATTCGATGTACATGCAATTGAGCCAGGGCAGCCCTATGACATTGCAGCGGGTCTTACCGTCGAATTATTAGAGACTCCACATATTGAAGGCAAGCGCAGCTTCTCTCTTCTTATCAACAATCATTTTTTCTACAGCGCTGATATGCAGTTCCAGCCGGAACTGCTTCACCGCTTAGTTGAACAGCGTGGAGTAACCACCATCTTCCATGACTGTCAATTAGGTGGGAATGGAGAGGTTCATGCGACATTGGCAGAGCTCTTGACGCTTCCAGATACACTGCAGAAGCTTACCTTCCTCATGCACTATGGAGATGAACGGCCGCAGTACGAAGGGCATACTGGCGCCATGTCCTTTGTCGATCAACACCAGCTCTATACAATCGAATAATACACCAAAGAGCACTTTACAACGACCCAATTTGGCCGCTGCAAGTGCTCTTTCGTTATATCTTCTATACCGTTATTGGAAAGTCGGCAAATTATCCAGATTGTTGCTTGGATCACCATCAGCATCTCCACGAAGATAAGTACCGCCGTCTCTTCCCTTGAAGGCATTCACACCCGCAATTTCTCCATTTTGCACGGCTTGAAGAGCCTGCTCGTAATTTAAGATTCGGCCTGTATTCGTTTGGAACGCCGTTAGATCCCCATCCCCATTCTTCTGAACAGCTACAATGGATTCTCGCTGTGACATGCGAACATCATCCTCCTAACTATATACATCCTACATTAGATGCGTTTGTTAGGTAGAGTGTCCATAACCCACAACTTTTATGAACCGAAAATCGGTACAACGAATTACAGCTTCTTCTCCATACGAATATGAGGAATACCCGCATCCAAGAATGGCTCCTCTGACACTGTCTCATACCCTAAAGAATGATAGAACCCTTCCGCTTGGCACTGACCGTCCAGCACGCATTTCTCCACACCGTGTTTCCGGGCGATTTGCTCCAGACCTACCATTAAAACTCTTCCAATCCCTTTCCCGCGGAATGGCTTTCTTACTGCAATACGCTGCATCTTAGCAGTGAATTCATCCAACAGCTTCACTCGTCCTGTTGCAGCGTACTGTCCGTCTGACATCAGCAGGACGTGAAAGGCCGGAGCATCCAAGTTATCGTACTCGTCACATTCTTCTTCTTCCGGTACATGTTGCTCAGCAACGAATACTTCCTTTCGTATCGCAATACACTCGTCCAATTGTTCCTGTGTCTTAACCTCAATGATTTCAGCAGCCACTCCCGCTCACCTCCGAATGAAATGTTGCAACAGCGATTATGTATAATATCTTAGCTGCTGCAAACGAATTTATATTATACAAAAAAATGAATTTCATGTATAGTTGCAATAACGGACACGCTTACATTAGCAAGGGGGTACACGATGGATCCGATACTGGCTACAGTAATCGCAGTTGTTGTCATGGTAGTAGGCATGGTGCTTCTGCTTCTCTACGTGACGAAGAAAGCCTACGCACGTAAATGGGATGCAGAAGAGCCTATAGACAGCACAGCTAGGCAGCCCAATCATTCATCCAACACAGATTAATGAAGCATAATGAACGACATTTATGAAGAAAACAGCCCTGGAGATCCTTAGGATCTCTAGGGCTGCCGGCCACTTGTATGCTTATACTCTAGGGCTCATACACTTCCTCAATAATTGGCTTACCATACACATCCTCATAGATCGGTATCTTCTTCTCTACAGGATCAATCCCAGGATAGAAGCGACTTGCGTCGACAGCGTTCATACTAAGCCCAACAAGCAGGACGCCCGTGATGATTCCGGCCAACATTACCACGCCTATTACGTTCCATCGTCTACGCATGCTGCTACCCCCGCTAACAACACTAATAACTTCACGATATAGCCCCTATTCTCACCGTAAAGTTAATCCCTTAAACATCTCATGCCTTTGCTCATGACTTCATTCCTTCTTACTGGTATCCTCTTCAACTGAGCGAAGCCATACAAATTGCTCATCATGCTTTGTACTATCAAAGATGAGAAGCTTGGATAAAAACCAACAGACAACCGCTACGATCCCGAACACACCGATTATCCATACACTCAATTCGGCTCCCATAACCCAACCTCCTCCGCTTGTCCCCATTCAATAGCGAAACATTCGTTATACCTTCACTATATGAAAGCAGTTGCAAGTTTAGTTCTTGCAATTACGAACAAAATAAAAAAGCATCCATCACCCGTTAGATACGAATGAGAGATGCTTGGTCTTGTAATAATATATATTTCGAGGGACACACACTCGCTTCCCCTGCAAAGTATCATCTGTCGCATCACTTTCATTGAGCAAAGAAGATTCTGCTGCAGGTTTGCACTGTTCGAAGGAATAGAAATAGAAAAAGCCTTGAGAATCAAGGCTTTTGATGTAAAAGTATGGTGATCTGTAGTGGGCTCGAACCACTGACCCCCACCCTGTCAAGATGGTGCTCTCCCAGCTGAGCTAACAGATCGTGTTTATTAACAAATTTAATATAACATCAATATATTACCATGTCAATTACTAGAGATGACTTTTCCTGAATGATCGGCAGCCACATGAACCACTTTCATAGTATATCGCTCACACCTTCTTACAAGCATACAACAACTTACTATTCCATGAAAGCAGCTCACAATGACGCCTATTCCTTATTTAGATATTAGGGACTTGCCAGTCGATCTCCTGCTCGCCCCATTCGCGCAGCTTATTATTAATTTTCGAGTACGGCTTGCTCCCAAAGAACCCACGATGTGCAGACAATGGACTTGGATGCGGCGCTTGTACAATATAATGCTTTGACAAATCAATCATGCTCGCCTTCGCTTGTGCATGGCTTCCCCATAGAACAAATATGATTGGGCGATCTCTGTCATTCAACAATTGAATGATACGATCGGTGAACTTCTCCCAGCCCTTCCCCCGATGTGATGCTGCTTGTCCTTGTTCGACGGTCAGTACTGTGTTAAGCATGAGGACGCCTTGCTTGGCCCAGTGCAGCAAGCTTCCGTTGTTCGGCATCTTCAGACCAACATCTGCTGCGCCCTCTTTGAACATGTTCTGAAGTGAAGGCGGCAGCTTAACACCCGGTTGAACGGAGAAGCTTAACCCATGAGCTTGTCCTGGCCCATGATAAGGATCTTGGCCAACGATGACAATCTTTGTATCCGCATAGGACGTCGCATTCAATGCAGAAAATATAAGTTCATATGGCGGATAAATGACTGCACGCTCGTATTCTTCTCGAAGCCAGCCCCACAGCTGCTTGAAATATGGCTGTCTAACTTCCTCATGAAGCAATTCCGCCCAATCATTCTGTACATGCATTCCCACTGTACATTCCCCTTCCATGTCGGTATCTATCAGTCTATTACGATTATTATGTAATCCTCAAATCATTTCACATTTCATATTAAAAAAGAGTATAAAACAAAAAACTCCTCACTTGTTCAAGGCCTGAACAGGAAAGGAGTTCTCATCATCAATACGTGGTGCCGAGGACCGGGATCGAACCGGTACGGTAGTCACCTACCGCAGGATTTTAAGTCCTGTGCGTCTGCCAATTCCGCCACCCCGGCATATTTGCCACATCGTCATGTGGTTCAATATGCTGCATCATTGCGCACTACAAGCTGCTCATCCACTTTCGCTTCAAAACACTGTACATCGCAACCGACAAGATATAATATATCATACGCCTTCATATGATGTCAACAATAAATTTATCAATGTGAATGTTCGCAATTGAACATTCATCATCTGGCCTTTTTCCTCCTATTGAATTATCTTCACACCAACTTTGTTACCATTATTTTCATTGGAATATTGGGCTTTTGTCGTACAATAGAACTACTACCATCTAGGAGGATCCGGGCAGTGAAGCGAATGACTACCCTACTATGTGTTTCTTTCATACTCCTTTCAGGCTGTTCTAGCATCTCGCAATCCTCATATGACGATATGGTATCTGAGAACGAGAACCTGACCGCTAAAGTAAGAAACCTGCAACAAGAAAATACACAATTAAAAGGTACAATTAACGAGTTAAAGAAAGAAATCGATGATATCAAAAATGGAGCTGACCGCATGCTTGCCGGAGCGAAGGATAGTCTTACTAAAGGGGCATTAGGCAACGCAAAGGACAAACTAAATGCTTTAATGAAGAAACATCCCGGAAGCAAGGAAGCAGGCATCGCCAAAACATTGATTTCGCAAATTGAAGAAAAAGAGCGTAAGAAGATCGAGGCCGAGCAGTTGGAGAAAAAACGTAAACAAGCGGCGGAAGAAAAGCACTTGGCGCAAGCATTATCTAAGATGAGAAAAAGTGTAGATGAAGTCAAAAGTATTACCTGGTATTATGACAAAACTTCACCTCACTATGCGAATGAGAACAGTTTCTTCTTATATATAGGGAAAGAAATAAATATATCTTGGCTGCGGTTGCGTATTCAATACGAAGCTGAAAATTGGCTGTTCATCGAGAAGTACACATTGAAAGTCGATGATAAGACCTATTCCATCTTCCCTAATAGGGATGAGATCATCCGAGATAATAATACCCGAATCTGGGAATGGGCCGACGTCGCTCCATCTGAATCAGATATCTCAATGATTCGCGCCATTATTAAATCAAAGAAAACCATCATTCGCCATGAAGGCGATACTTATTATGATGACCGTACGATAACAAAAGAAGAAAAGGCCGCACTCCAAAATGTCCTCGATGCCTACGATGCGTTGCAAAAAAGAAAATAGCGACACAAAAAAGGAAGCCCTCCGCAAAACATGCAAAGTGGGCTTCCATAGATCCTAAATAATAAAAAAACACCTATCTCATGCAAATCTAGCAAACTACTAGAACTGATGATGAAAGATGCACTTTGCAAAACTATGTATCTATGAAATTAGAATTGGTGGGCCCTGAGGGACTCGAACCCCCGACCAATCGGTTATGAGCCGACCGCTCTAACCAACTGAGCTAAGGGCCCTCACCATTGCAATTTCATGAGGTTTGGTTGCGGGGGCAGGATTTGAACCTACGACCTTCGGGTTATGAGCCCGACGAGCTACCAGACTGCTCCACCCCGCGATATGATTCAACAGCTGAACTTCTTCAGCAGCGACAAGTATTACTATACAATAGTTGCATATGTTCAGTCAAGAGAAAAATTAAAAATGTTTGAATAAGTTGTACATGATGGGCTAAGGAAGAAATCGCACCCCGTATTTTCCTCTACGTGATCGATATACTTCAATCTCCTTCATCGTCTCATATCCATAAATCCATGCATCATGCTCAAGCCGCTGCTGCAAACAACGAGCTTGAAATCTGGAATCGTACAACTTGCCCCAATAGACCCAGTGCACTTTATCACCCTCTTCTTGTCATCAGCTCCCTCCCCTTCCCCTACTATTCCCCAATCGTGCAAAAAAGAACCGGCAAGCTCACTTGGAGCCACCGATTCTTCCTGCATTACGATGATTAACCCTTGTATACGTTTCCTGGAGGAGTATCATTACCGTTCGGATTCTTTTTCGCTTGAATCAAAATTTGGTTCCCTTTTGTTTCCCATTCCTTCAAGGCATCCGCAACGGATTTCTTCTTCTCGATCACTTGCTGCATCAACTCCGTACCAAGCTGATTGATCTGCCAGTAGCTTCCGTCCATCATGAACTTCTCCATATCTGTCTTTGTAGGAGGAACCGGCTTTGTTTTGTAGAACGCACTGACATTAATGTTAGTGCCATCCTTAGGCTTAATGTACTTTTGACGAGATACCATTTCCCAACTGCTGCGGGAACGAAGCTTAGCCCAATCTTCACTGTTAATAAATTTCATGAATTCCCAAGCATCGTCTGGGTTCGCTGCTTTTTGATTGATTGCAAAAATATTATACAGCTGAGAACCGCCAGATACTCCAGGAGATTCTGGATGTGACGGAATGGTTACAACATCCCAATCAAACTTCGTAAAGCCTTTGATTTTGTCAGCATTCTTCATGGCATCTGACAATTCTGTATTAATGTAATTATAGTCTCCGATCGCCATCGCAACCTTCCCGGACAGGAAGTTATCATGTCCGAACGGATTTTCATTTTCCGGCGTTTGAACAGGCATTTCAGTACTGTTGGCAGGTGGGACGATTTTCTTGATCGCCAGATCACTTACCGTAGTCCATACTTTTTCCCATTGCGGCGTGTTTACCGTCATCTTCTCGCCTTTTTCATCGAACATACGAAGATTTAATGGCGGAATATATAAATTCATCATATCGCTAAACACATCGGAGCCATTATAACGATTGAAGCTGAAACCATACTTACGATCTGCTCCGTCACCTTTTGACAAGTTCGCCGCAAGCGTAAATACTTGATCCCATGTCATATTATCAGTTGGCGGTGCAATGCCTGCATCACTGAAGAGCTTCTTGTTGAAGAACAGTGCATTTGAGGAGAATGTAGGCGCAAGCCCATACAAGCTGTTGTCTCCCATTGCTTTTATCCCATCAATAACCGTTGGTACAAAGTCAGACAAATCAATACTGTCCTTCTGTACAAGTGGATCAAGCTGCTTCAACATTCCTTCTTCCACAAGCTTGCGGAACTGGAACGAATCCGTGACGATGATGTCAACTGGATTCGCAGAATTCAGCAGCTTTTTCATCGCTTCATAGCGATCCGGCTGTTTCTTCGGATCTCCGGAATTATCATATCGCATATCTGCACCATCAAGTGCTGGTACAAGTTCAATACGGATTCCTTTGTGCGTAATTTCAAATGTATCCGTCCACTGCTGACGGAAGTAGGTATCATCATATCCTCCATACTGCATGCCAATGCGCAATACTCGCTCTTGTCCTGGAACAACCTCATCTTTGTTCGTACAAGCAGCCAGCATTGGGATAATCATCGTCAATACCAGTGTAACCGTCAATAATTTACGTACCCAGTTTTTTTTCATCTGGTTACTCCTCCAATTCCTTAGGTGTGCGGATAATAATTTTGTCTCCGTCTAATTCCATAGATGCCTTGTCTTGAATATCGAGAGCTTCCAAATACTCCTTTGGCACTTGCAATCGACCAACTCGATCAACTACCACGTAGGCTTCATGATGATCCTGAAGCCCGAATCCTTCCTCACCTCCACCAGCATCCAAATTCGGATTACGCTTGATGAATTCTGTGCTAGTTAAGCCGTCACGTATCGCAACGACACGATCCACCTTCCCTGCAAGCGACAAATCATGGGTTACGATGACCACTGTTACCCCTAATTCCCTACTCATACGGCGGAAAATATTCATGATCATATCTGATGTCTGCGTATCCACAGATCCAGTAGGTTCGTCAGCAAGCAGCATCTGTGGGCGATTCGCTAGTGAAATCGCAATGGCCACCCGCTGCTGCTCACCGCCTGATAGCTGTTGCAGCTTATTGTGCATGCGATGACTTAGCCCAACCCATTCAAGCAGTTCCTTCGCATATTTGCGATCCATCTTGCCGGCCAGCATCATCGGCACTTCAACATTCTCTAACGCCGTCAAATAAGGAAGCAAGTTGCGCGCATTGTTCTGCCAGATAAATCCGACAGTATCCCGCTTGTATTCAACAAGCTCTTTATCCGAAATTTTAAGCAGATCCCACTTCCCTACCTGAACGGAGCCGGCGGATGGCCGATCCAACCCGCCGAGTATGTTCAGAAGTGTCGATTTCCCGCTGCCGCTGTTGCCGATAATCGCCATCAGCTCGCCTTGCTTAACAGACAAGTTCAGCCCTTGCAAGGCAACAACTTCAATATCATCTGTTTTGAAAATTTTAACTAGCCCTTCACAATGTATCACCGATTAACGCTCCTCTCCCATCTTCACGGCTTGATGGACACGTAGACGACGAATATGCATGAACAACAAGGTCGCCCCAGTAAAGATCATCACGCCAACGACGATGTACAGCTGGATCGTATCTCGTGATTCAAATACAATCCGGAATGGCGGCACCTGCATCTTGGAGCTTTCTGCCGTCTGTAGGAATGGCAGGAACAAGCGGCTCGCCACCTTCCCAAGCAAAATGCCAAGCAGGATAGAAAGCCCTGCTGTAAATAGCTGTTCCAGCAGCAGCATACCGGTTAGTTGTCTGCGCGACAACCCCATTGCGCGCAAAATTCCGAACTGAAGCACACGTCTTGTCAAGTTAAAGAACCAGAACAACAAATATCCAATCAAGGAGATAATGACGGATATTAAGAAGCCCATACTCAGAATGCCAAATACGCCGCCCCGGGTAGGATGCTTGCTCTGTGTTGCAAGCTCGCTTCGTACATCCGTCACGCTGAATATTTCTATCCCTTTCTTTTGCAGTTCTGTAATGACAGGGCCTAGCGGTGCTTTGTCCTTCATTTTCAACCATACTTCATACGGTGTGATTGGTACTTGATCATAAATATAATCTAAGTTCGCAATAAAGAACGGTTTCTCGTCTGGATACATACTCGGCCAATATGGTAGTACCCCAACAATTACGAATTCAACCAACTGCTCCCCAAATCCGATGGAGATGATGTCGCCTTCCTTCAATTGATACTGCTTCGCGACATTGCTCGGGATAATCACAGCGGATTCCGTATACTTCCCTAGTGCATCCAAATAGCGGAACGGATGGTTTGGGAACAAGTCCTGACGGAACCAGGCAACCTTCGAGAAGTCGACATTGTCGATTCCCATAATCTCACCTTGACCGATTGAACGTCCGGAAATGATTACATTCCCCTTCGTCTTCAGCACTCGTGCGGCTCCTTCAACACCCGGCATCTTTTTGAAGAGCTCGAACGGCGGCTCCGTATAAATCGTCTTGCCCGCCTTCGGCGGTTGGTTGCCACCACCACCTTGCCCTGGATTGCCGCCTCCGCCGCCTCCATTGTTTCCTTTGCCTTTATCCTTATCTCTAATAATCTCTTGTTCAGATTCCCATACCGTTTGGACAATGACGTCCGTACCATATTTGTACAAGGTGCGTTCTGTCGAGTTAATGTCAATCGTGCGAGCTGCCGACGCATTGTATACGCCAAGACCAAGTGTAAGAATAAGCAGAATCATAAGCGGATAATACGTCTTGGCAGAACGGGACAACTGCGTAAGCGTCAAATATAGCGGAACTGGCAGCAGCTTTCCGCCAATCCACTGCACGATTTTAAGAATAAGCGGGAACAATCGTAAAAAGAACAGTCCGCACGCAAAAATCGCGAGTGCCGGCACAAAAAATAGAAATGGCTGTACTTGCAGCTGATCAGAGCTCACTCCTGATTGGAATGTCAACAACTGTCTCTCATTAAGCAGGTAATAGCCATAACCCGCCAAGCCCAGCAGCAGGACATCAAGGAACCAGCGCTGCCATACAGGCTTGCGGTCTGATCGTGCCATCTTCTGCTTCAAGTTCACGATAGATGAACGAGCGAAGACTACTGCTGGTATAATGCTTGCGAACAAGGCAATGACAACTGCAGCCACGCCAAACAAAACAGCATCTGTCGTAAATCCTACCGGAATAGACTTCCGATTTACGAACTCCAGGAAGCCGTTCGCTGAGCCTATTGACTTCGCCATAAACCAGCCGAATATAGGGGCCAATGCCAGAGCCAACAAGCCGAGAATGATTCCTTCCAATAGATAAAGCCATATAATTTGCCGCGTACTTGCTCCACGGCTTCGCAGCACAGCAATATCACTTTGCTGCTTCTCTAGCGATTGACTTGCATTCATCGCAATATAATAGAACACCATTGCAATCATCGGTGCAGCAAGCGTGAACAGCATCATTTGCAACTGTACGCTCTGACTGCGGAATTCATTCAATACCTTCGCGAAGGAAATCTCCACTTGCGTTCCCTTCAGCTTCTGGTACAAATCAATATTCAAGCGTTCCAGCATAGAGCTAAGTGAGGACAACTGACTTGTCTTTACCTCGCGCAGATCAAACGCATAATACCAGCTGGATACAGAGATCGGCAGCTTTTTCTGTTCCATCAAATGATCGAACGTTGCCGGTGAGACGTACAAGGAATTCATCATTCCTTCTAAGCCCTGGAACCAATAAGCACTCGTATCTTCTTTCGGCTTAAAAGTACCTACCAACTTCACCTTCAGCACGGTATCCGTGCCGGTTACTGGGTATTCAAGCTCGTCACCAATATGGAGATCATTGCGGTACATGGCTTCCTCCATCATGACAACCTGCAATGTCCCATTCTGCTCGCCATCTTCATATTCCTTACCCAGTGTCCACTCTACTCGGTCGTTCAAATCGGATAAAGAGCCAAGCGTCATCGTTCGAACCCGGCTGGCATCAACCTTGCTCGGATCTACAGGGTAAACTTCTGTTCCTCGGAGCGAACGCGCATTGACAAAGATTTGAGCTGGAAACCCAACCTGCGCCTTCACATCCTCACGTATGTAACGATCAACTTCCTTTAATTCTTTCGGATCCGTCTTGGTTCCACCTGTCGCCTGGTACTTGATTGACAACGAGCCGGCTGGCATCGCTGCACTATTGTCCTCCAATGTCTTCGAGACAACCCGCTTCAAGGCGCCATCAGCATACATCGGAATGCTGACTGTAAAGGATACAGCCACAATGAGCCCTAGAAGTGTGCTGAACGTAAGCCAGCGGGTATTCCACATTTTCCGGAATAGAAACCGCAACAAAGGAATGCCCATTAGCGACCCACTACTTTCTGTCCAGGCTCAAGTCCTTTTTTGATTTCCAATCTCGTTGCATCCTGTTCACCGATTTCCACGTCAACCTCACGTTTTCCATTGTCATCAACGACTTGAACATAGGTTCTAGCACCAAGCGTGCGAAGTGCGGATGGCGGGATATAGACAACATTGCTGCGTTTCTTCGTAATAATGGTCGCACCAAGCATGGATCCACGCGTTACTGTAGAAGGCAGCTTATCATTCAATGTCACCGTTACATATTTATCAATCCGATCCTGTTCAGGCATATTGCCCCCGCCCGGATTGTTGTTGTTGTTGTTGTTGTTGCCTCCATTGTCCTTGTCTGATGTAGGAGCAGGAAGCGCCTTAACCTTTCCTTTTAAAATTTTGCCTGTCGAATTAATGCTTAGTTCAACATCCATTCCAGGGGCAATTTTCTTCAAATCATCCTTCGGTACATCCACCGTAACAACCAATCGGGATGTATTGGCGATTGTCGCGACAGGGTCATACTTCTTCGTCATATTCCCTTTCTTCGCAGCGACGTTAACGACCGTTCCAGCGAATGGAGCAGTAACCAATCCTTTTGCAATATCGTTTTCTACTTCCGCAATCTTTTCGAGAGCCTCTTCGTATGCGATTTGCTCATCTTCGAATAGAATTGGATCCATCTCATCCTTCTGGCGGAGCGTTTCTTTCATCTTCACTTCCAACTTGCGAAGCTCTCTCCGCTTCGAACGCAGGTCCCTTTGCATTTCTTCAACATCAAGTACTGCCAATACCTGACCTGCCTTTACGTTGTCACCGTTCTTGACCTTTACATCCTTGACAGGCTTATTATCAAGCGTGAAGAAGAACGTCTCTTCCTGCTCCGACATTACCTTCCCTGTTGCCTTCACATCAGATATCCATTCGCCCTTCATAACATCATATTCGGGCTTCTTCGAGATTGCTGGCGGCGTAATTGTCGGCAGCGTCTCTTCTTGTTCCTCATCTGGAAGCAAGGAACATGCAGAGGTAAGCATCATGACCCCGCACATCAATATCAGCGCGGAGCGGCGCCATTTCTTCCTTTTATCTACTGCCTTATGAGATGAATTTTCCGTCGACCATTTCATAAACATGATCAGCTACCTCCAAAATTGTAGGATCGTGGGTTGTCATACAGATTGCGATCTTCTCAGAACGTATAATTTGCCGGAATACTCCCATGACCTGTGCACCCATCTGTGAATCAAGTTCTGCTGTAGGTTCATCTGCAAGCAGCAACAGAGGCTTATGCGCGATCGACTTCGCAATCGCAACACGCTGCTGCTCACCGCCGGACATTTCGAACGGACGGTGCTTCATTCGCTTTCCGAGACCAACCAATTCCAAACAATGCTGTACGCGTTCCTTCCATAAATGACGCGGAATGTTCGCCATACGCAGCGACAGCTCGACATTCTCATATGCAGATAACAACGGCATCAAAGCAAACGCCTGAAATATGAATCCGATATCATTGCGTCTTGTAAAGGTGCGCTTGTTATCGCTCCAAGATGAGAGCTCCTCTCCTCGAAAATAAATCTCGCCTTTTGTAGGCAGGTCCAGACCGCCGAGCATGTTAAGAAGAGTCGTTTTCCCTGAACCGGAACGACCTTTCAGCATTACCAACTGACCTGGGTTAACCTGCATATTGATGCCTTTCAGGACATGAAGCTTCTCACTGCCCACTTGGAAGGTTCGTTCCACACCGCGAACTTCGAGGATAGGTTCATCTGTAGCGACAGGAACCGCACGTTCAGGCCATTCTGAAGATGTTTTTTTGTCGTCTATGTATTTCGCCTCATTATTCGCAACTGTCTCGTCCTGATTATGCACTGCGAGATTTGGGGTTGCCTCGTTAGCCTCGACCTCGTCAGCCTGCTTCCGTTTGCGAAGCCATTTCATCCTTATATCTGCCCCTTTCTCGGACATGACGTCAAACTCTCCTCAAGTATAAACGAAAGTTTTGCGTGAAAAGTTACAATGTTCTTAACCGTTTTTCTGTAAAAATGACAAATATTCTGATTATTTTTTGGTAGTCTTTTGTCAGTTCATGACTCTAGCAAAAAAGAGACCCTTCCTCATGATGCAGGAAAGGTCTTCAAGAAATGTTATCTATAGAAATAGAATTCAAAATCAAATTCAAATTCGCCTTCTTTTCTTCTTAGTTGCCCCATGTCATTGGATCATGACGCCATGCTTGGAGCACATCCATATCTTCGGCTTGAATAACACCATGGTCCAATGCCGTCTGCGTCAGTGCTGTATAGTTCGACAGCGTGCGAAGTGGAATCCCTGCTTCCTCGAATGCAGAAGTTGCTTTTTCCAATTGGTAGCTGAAGATCGCCAGTACTGCCAATGGCTCAGCTCCTGCTTCCTTGACGGCAAGTGCGGCTTTCAAGGAGCTTCCACCTGTAGAAATCAAATCCTCTATGACAACAACCTTCTGTCCAGGACGAATGATTCCCTCAATTTGATTTTGCTTTCCGTGGCCTTTTGCCTTGTCGCGAATATAAGCCATTGGCAAGCCAAGCTTGTCCGCTACCCAAGCAGCATGCGGAATGCCTGCTGTAGCTGTGCCTGCGATAACTTCTGTATCAGGAGCGTATTGTTTCACCAAGGAAGCGAATCCTTCTGCAATTGCATCTCGAATCTCTGGGTAGGACATCGTCAAGCGATTGTCGCAGTAGATTGGAGATTTAATGCCTGACGTCCACGTAAATGGTTCATTTGGACGAAGCGCTACCGCTTGGATATTTAATAGATGCTGTGCAATTGTGCGTTCCAGGTTCGTTGTAATCATTAGTTCAACAGCTCCTTCATAATAGATAGAATCGCGTCGCGTGGATTCGGTGCAGCAGTTATCGGGCGGCCGACCACAATATAATCTGTTCCTTGCTCAAATGCTTGTGCTGGTGTCATGACACGGGATTGGTCACCCTTTGCACTACCTGCTGGACGGATCCCAGGCGTAATCGTCTGGAATTCTTCTCCGCAAGCAGCCTTAATTGCAGTTACTTCCTGAGGCGATGCCACAACCCCGTCAAGCCCTGCTAGCTTCGTCAGCTTCGCATAACGTACGACAGTGTCAGCTACCTTGCCAGGAATTCCGAGTTCCTCATTCATGACCGTTTCATTCGTGCTCGTTAATTGCGTGACTGCAATCACGACGGGTCGCTTCAATTCCGCATTTTCAGCCAGTGCCGCTTCAACACCCTCCATAGCAGAAGCCATCATCGCTGCACCGCCGCCTGCATGGACATTGAACATATCAACGCCTAGCTTCGTGATGCTGTTCGCTCCACCCTTAACTGTGTTCGGGATATCATGCATCTTTACATCAAGAAAAACTTTGTAGCCTTTATCCTTCAGCTCGCGAACAAACGCTGGGCCCGCCGCATAGAACAACTGCATGCCTACCTTCATATAACAAGGGATTCCTTGCAGCTGCTGCAGCAGCTCTCTCGCTGCGTCTGCATTCGGATAATCCAGTGCGACCATAATTCTGCCCGCCGCTTCTGCCTCGCTCCATCGTTTGTTCATCGTGACACCTCTTCGTATTTTTCTCGTACCTTGCCCCAAGCTTCGTCCATAGCCTATTCATACTCCGAGGAGGCCTTGCGGCCTCCTCGATTCTGCTTCTATTGTGAGACGATACTCGTCTATTTCTTCAGTGATTACTTCTGAACAACCGGCATTGCGCGGGATGAGAAGTTGATTTGCTCCAGCATGCCCAGCAGCGCGCGTACAGTATCCAGCGATGTCATGCAGACTACGCCGTTCTCTACTGCTTCGCGGCGAATGCGGAAGCCATCGCGTTCTGGCGTTTTGCCCTTCGTCAAGGTGTTGACAACGAAGTGCGCCTCTCCTCCGCGGATGAGATCCAGAATGTTAGGCGAGCCTTCTGTCAGTTTCTTGACATTTGTCACGCTCAGACCTGCATTTTCAAGCGCAACCGCTGTTCCACCTGTCGCAATGATCTTGTAGCCAAGGCCCACGAAACCGCGCATCAATTCAACTGCTTCTTCCTTATCCTTATCTGCTACTGTACAGATGATAGCGCCAGTTGCAGGAATCTTCATACCGGAACCGATAAGGCCTTTGTACAATGCCTTCGCATATTGCTTGTCGCGTCCCATAACTTCACCTGTTGATTTCATCTCAGGACCGAGTGTCGGTTCAACGCGGCGCAGCTTCGCGAACGAGAACACAGGAACTTTAACCGATACATGGTCATCTTCTGGCCACAAGCCCTCTTGATAGCCAAGGTCACTCAGCTTCGTACCCAAGATAAGTTTCGTTGCCACATTCGCCATTGGAATGTTCGTCACTTTACTTAAGAATGGAACCGTACGCGAGGAGCGTGGATTCACTTCAATCACATATACTTGGTCATGGTAGATGACGAACTGGATGTTAATCAAGCCGACCGTCTTCAGTTCCTTTGCGATGCGAATCGTAACATCCACGATTTGCTGCTTCAGCTCTTCGGACAAGTGCTGTGGTGGATATACTGCAATCGAGTCACCGGAGTGTACCCCTGCACGCTCAACATGCTCCATGATACCAGGGATAAGCACCGTCTCGCCATCACAGATGGCATCGACTTCAACCTCTTTGCCAAGCATGTAGCGATCGATGAGAACCGGATGCTCAGGGTTGATTTTCACTGCTTGCTCCATGTAGGTCAACAGTTCTTGGTCAGAGTACACGATTTCCATTGCGCGTCCGCCCAGAACGTAGGATGGACGAACAAGTACTGGGTAGCCGAGCGATTGTGCCGTACCTACTGCCTCGTCAACAGATGTTACCGTGCTGCCTTGCGGCTGTGCAATATGAAGGCGCGACAGCAAAGCTTCGAATTTCTTCCGGTCTTCCGCTTCATCGATGCTCTCCAAGCTCGAACCGAGAATCCGCACACCAGCAGCTGCCAGCGGTGCTGCAAGGTTGATAGCCGTTTGTCCACCGAATTGGACGATAACCCCTACCGGCTTCTCCTGCTCAATAACATTCATTACGTCTTCGAAGAAGAGCGGCTCGAAGTACAAGCGGTCTGATGTGTTGAAGTCCGTTGATACGGTCTCAGGATTGTTGTTGATGATTACTGCTTCATACCCTGCATCTTGAATCGCCCATACCGCATGTACAGTCGAGTAGTCGAATTCGATACCTTGACCGATGCGAATTGGACCAGAGCCAAGTACTAAGATTTTTTCTTTATTGGATTCAATAACTTCATTTTCTACTTCATAGGTCGAGTAGTAGTACGGTGTTGTCGCTTCGAACTCTGCCGCACATGTATCGACCATTTTGTAGACAGGCTTCAAGCCTTGTTGTACTCGATAGTCACGAACTTCAGCTTCCTTCGTGCAAGTACCGCCAGGCTGGCCCTCACTGCGCAGTTCAGCAATCGCGCGGTCTGTGAAGCCCATGCGCTTCGCTTCGTAGAGCGTTTGCTCAGACAGTGTTTCTTCTTCACGAATGCGGTCTTCAAACTTGATCATGCCTTCCAGCTTGTCGAGGAACCACCAGTCGATTTTCGAGAGATCCTGCAACTGCTGCAGTGTATATCCGCGGCGGAATGCTTCTGCCAGCAAGAACATGCGCTCATCATCTGGTGTTTGCAGACGATATTCCAATGTTTCTTTGTCCAGCTCTTCCGTACCTTTCAACATCAAGCGATGTACGCCGATTTCCAGGGAGCGGATTGCCTTGTGCATGGACTCTTCGAATGTACGTCCGATGGCCATGACTTCGCCTGTTGCTTTCATTTGCGTACCTAGCTTGCGGTTCGCTTGTGTGAATTTATCGAACGGCCAGCGCGGAATCTTCGATACGATGTAGTCGAGTGTAGGTTCGAAGCATGCGTATGTCTGCCCCGTAACTGGGTTCACGATTTCGTCAAGTGTGTAGCCGACCGCGATTTTCGCTGCCATCTTCGCAATCGGATAGCCTGTTGCTTTCGAAGCAAGTGCAGAAGAGCGGCTGACACGAGGGTTAACCTCGATGACGTAGTATTGATAGCTGTGTGGATCCAGCGCGAACTGAACGTTACATCCACCTTCAATGTTGAGTGCTCGGATGATTTTAAGCGATGCGGAGCGCAGCATTTGATACTCGCGATCCGACAGCGTTTGGCTCGGTGCTACGACGATACTGTCGCCTGTATGGACACCTACCGGGTCGAAGTTCTCCATGTTGCAGACTACGATACAGTTGTTGTTCGCGTCACGCATAACTTCATACTCGACTTCCTTCATGCCCGCGATGCTCTTCTCAATCAAGCACTGTCCGATTGGACTGTAGCGGATACCTGATGCAACCGTATCGCGCAATTCTTCTTCGTTCGCGCAAATACCGCCACCTGTACCCCCAAGCGTATAAGCAGGGCGGACGATAATTGGGTACCCAATCGTATTTGCGAAGTCAACTGCTTCCTGTACCGAGTTGACAATAACACTTTCCGGTACCGGCTGCTCCAGTTCACGCATCAGGTCGCGGAACAAGTCACGGTCTTCTGCGCGCTCAATGGAATCCAGCTGCGTCCCGAGAAGCTTCACGTTCTCTTGCTCAAGCACACCTGCACGAGCAAGTTCCATAGCCATATTCAAGCCAGTCTGGCCACCCAGTGTCGGAAGCAATCCATCTGGGCGCTCTTGGCGGATAATCTGTGTTACAAACTCCAGAGTAATCGGCTCGATATACACCTTATCGGCCATATTTGTATCTGTCATAATCGTAGCTGGGTTGCTGTTGATGAGAACGACTTCCATGCCTTCTTCTTTCAGTGCTTCACATGCTTGTGTTCCTGCATAGTCGAACTCGGCTGCCTGACCGATTACGATCGGGCCTGATCCGATAACAAGGATTTTCTTGAGGTCGTTATTTTTCGGCATTTTATAGTTCCCCTTTCAGCTGTGCTACGAGCTCCGCTTGGCGCGGAGTCTTAGGTTGATTGCGTTTATGCTCTCGAATCATATCAATGAATTGGTCGAACAAGTAGCTGCTGTCATGAGGACCAGGAGCCGCTTCTGGGTGATATTGTACCGAGAAGGCTGGGTACTTCGCATGTGCAAGTCCTTCAATTGTTTTATCGTTATTGTTGATATGAGTTACTTTCAATTCCGTACCTTGCACCGAATCCTCCAGAACTGTATATCCATGGTTCTGAGAAGTAATATAGCAGCGATTCGTTGCGAGCTCTTTAACCGGATGGTTTCCACCGCGATGGCCGAACTTCAATTTCCCAGTGTCAGCTCCGCAAGCGAGTGCGAACAATTGGTGTCCCAAGCAGATACCGAAGATTGGGTACTCTTCAAGAAGCTCTTGCAGCATCTTCACAGCATGCGGCACATCCTTCGGATCCCCAGGGCCGTTGGACAATTGAATTCCATCAGGGCGCAAGCGTCGAATTTCGTCTGCTGTTGTGTCATGTGGAACTACTACCACATCACAGCCGCGCTTTGTCAGCTCGCGCACGATACCGCTCTTCGCGCCGAAGTCGACAAGAACGATGCGTTCTTTGTCACCAGGGCTGGAGAAGAGCTGCTTCGTTGAAGTGCGTGCTACTTGATCCCGCATCAATTCCGCAACACCTAGCATTTCCTTCAATTCTTCTATTGATTGCTTGCCTGTTGTCAGCAATCCCTTCATCGTACCGAAGTGACGAAGCTTGCGAGTCAGCATGCGCGTATCGATGCCGCTGATGCCTACGATGCCGTATTCTTTCAGGAGACGGTCTACCGAATATTCAGCGCGCCAGTTGCTAGGAACTTCTTCATGTCTGCGCACGACGAACCCGTTTACGTAAGGACGAATGGATTCGAAGTCATCGCGCGTAATGCCGTAGTTGCCAATCAGCGGGTACGTCATCGTTACAATTTGTCCACAGTAAGATGGGTCGGACAATACCTCTTGATATCCTGTAATCCCTGTATTAAATACAACCTCACCTACAGACTCACCGTCTGCACCGAACCCCGTTCCTGTAAAGAGGGTACCATCTTCCAACAACAATCTTGCTTGCATGTCCGTCACTCCTCGCTCTCTATCTTGTGCACTTCACGTTGCTATTTTTATCTATCTATAATGGACTATCTATCAATCTTGTTACTTGCTCCATACAAGACGGCCGTCTACGAATGTCTTCACTGGCCATCCCTTCAAGCTCCAATCTGTGAACGGCGTATTCCGTCCCTTAGTCAAGAATTCGTCCGGATTCACTTTATGCTCGGTTTCCAAGTCAATAACCGTAATGTCTGCCGGCGCTCCTTCTTCAAGACGTCCTGTATTCAAGCCGAACGTTCTTGCCGGGTCGCTTGTCATGCGATTGATGAGCAGAGATAGCGGCCATTTGCCTGTCGCTACGAATTTCGTATAAAGGAGAGGGAATGCTGTTTCCAATCCGACAATACCGAACGGTGCAAGCTCCATCCCTTTGGCTTTCTCTTCTTCACTATGTGGTGCATGGTCTGTTACGACAATGTCGATTGTGCCATCAACCAGCGCCTCAATGCAGGCTTCTACATCGCGAGGCGAGCGAAGCGGTGGATTCATCTTCCAGTTTGCATCCAATCCCGGGATATCTTCATCTGAGAGAAGCAGGTGATGTGGACATATCTCTGCAGTCACCTTCACACCGAACTGCTTCGCTTGACGGATAAGCCGAACGGACTGTTCTGTGCTAACGTGGCACACATGATAATGTACGCCTGTCGCTTCTGCCAGCAGCACATCCCGGCCTACATGAATCGCTTCCGATTCATTCGGAATCCCCTTCAATCCATGCTTGCGGGCGAACTCTCCATCTGTTACTGCCGCACCTTTAACTAGCGAATCATCTTCACAGTGTGCGATAACCGGCACGCCCAGTTCCTTGGCCCAGTTCATCGCATCCTTCATCATTTGGGCATTCTGTACACCAACCCCATCGTCAGTGAAGCCGACAACACCTGCATTTTTCAAGGCTACAAAGTCTGTAAGCTCTCTTCCCAGCTCACTCTTCGTAATCGAGCCATAAGGCAAGACCTTCACATAGCCTTCTTGCTCTGCTTTATCGAGAATAAGTTGTACCGTTTCTGGTGTGTCTGTGACTGGACGTGTATTTGGCATACATGCGATTGTTGTAAATCCACCCTTTGCCGCGGAGTGAGTACCTGTTGCAATCGTTTCTTTATGTTCAAAGCCAGGCTCTCTCAAATGAACGTGCATGTCGATGAAGCCTGCCGATACGAATTTTCCTTCGATGTCATGAACTTCTGCTCCCGCTGGAGCAGCTTCTTCGCGATTCGTAATCCGACGGATGACGCCTTCTTCCATCCAAATGTTAGCGTCCACCAATTCGCCTTCGGTATTTAATATCTTTGCATTTGTTAATACGATCATCGGTTTCTCTCTCCTTACAGTGCCATTGTGAAGTGTTCGTCCGTCTGGTTGGTATTTTTCAATTTCATTCAATTTCAATCTATCGATTTCTTCTATATAAGAAGTGATTCCTATGAGAGTGCTCGCTCCAGTACTGCCATCCGTACGGGAACCCCGTTTGCCATTTGCTCGAAGATTCGCGACTGTTCTGCTTCAACGACCTCGTCATCAATTTCTACATTGCGATTGACAGGGGCTGGATGCATAACAATCGCATGTTTCTTCATCAATGCGACGCGTTCAAGCGTCATGCCGTACTCTGACCGGTACGCCGCTGTCGAGTGCATCACTTCTGATTCATGACGCTCAAGCTGTACGCGAAGCATCATGACCACATCTGACTGCAGCGCTTCATCCATCGTCACATACGGTGCATCCAAATCATGAGCACGCATATTATCCGGTGCACAGAAGCTTACGTTCGCTCCGAACTTGCGAAGCGCGTATAAATTAGAGCGTGCCACTCGGCTGTGCTCAATATCTCCGACTATCGTGACATTCAGTCCATCTAGCTGTCCAAAATGCTTGCGCATTGTGTACAGGTCTAGGAGTGCCTGTGTGGGATGCTCATTATTCCCGTCGCCTGCGTTGATCAGCGGCATCTTGACGCGTTCCGCAATTTGTTCCAAGAGCCCAATCGGCTTCAAGCGGATAACCCCTGCATCCATGCCCATCGATTCGAGTGTTCGAACCGTATCGTAGATTGATTCGCCCTTCTCTACACTCGAGGAGGATGCAGAGAAGTTGATAACCTCTGCACCCAGACGCTTCTCGGCTACTTCGAACGAACAGCGGGTGCGCGTGCTGTTCTCGAAAAACATGTTGGCTACAAATTTATTTTTTAATGCATCTTGTACTTTAGCATCCTGCCCATCCCAATGTGCGGCTCGATTCAATATGGATTCGATTTCGAATCTGCTTAGTGACTTTAAGCCCAGTAAGCTGCGGTCTTTTACCGTACGTTCCAACTGTATTGTCATTGCTGCTACCCCCTGTGGTGTACGATTTTCACTTCATCGATGCCGTCTAATTCCTTCAAGGCAACTTCAATCTCTTCGGTGCGTGAAGTCGGTACATTTTTACCAACATAATCAGGTCGAATCGGCAATTCCCGATGCCCTCGGTCTGCCAGGACCGCCAGCTGAATCATTTGCGGTCGGCCTTGATCCATTAGTGCATCCATTGCTGCGCGAATCGTCCGTCCCGTATAGAGCACATCGTCGCACAAGATAATTTTCTTATCCTGTATTGGGAATGGCTCGCTAATGTCTGCCGCCTCCCGTTCTTCCCGCTTCTTATCATCGCGATATCTCGTAATGTCCAGCTCTCCGACTTGAATGTTCACATTCTCAATCAGTTGGATTCGTTCAGCAATGCGCCTTGCGAAGAAGATCCCTCTTGTCCGGATTCCGACAAGTACACAGTTTTCAATGCCTTTATTTCGTTCGAGAATTTCGTGTGCAATCCGTGTAAGTGCTCGTCGAATCGCTGCTTCATCCATAATGATATTGAATTCGGTCTTGCTCATTTAGATTTTGTCTCCTTCCGTATTCCCGCCCTTACTCGAGTAAGGACTAGGCTGTATATCGATAGTGTGCGCAGATACAAAAAAACTCCTTGCCCGTAGGCAAGGAGTTGTGTGCATTCACGATATGCGCCGAAAGAAGCTGCATGAAGCTACAGCGCAGAAGTAGAAGCTCTTCGCAATCCATCATAGCTCTCGGCATCTAACGGACATGCTTCTTCCTTCCGCTCTTCACGTGTTCTTTCTCGTAAACGAGCGTTACCTTGCCAGTCTCACGGGACTGATTTAAAGGTCTTATTTGATTAACTGGATTATCCCACTTCTCACGATCCATGTCAAGCAATAGTACTCACATAAATTTTAGAAAATATATTCAACATCGGTAAGTCTGCGCTTGAGCTCACTCATTACACGCTTCTCTTCCGCCTCGCCCCGGGCTTGGAACGTAACCGAAAACCGAATAAAGCTTCCTGCATCATCCCAAGGCACTGTCGAGATTAACTTCTCTCGAATTAAATATTGGGAGAAGTCCTCAGCCGATCTGAATTCTGGCCCGCCCTGCACCGCCTTTGGCGCTTCAACATAGAGGAAGAAGGAACCTTGCGGCTTAACGGCACGGAATCCCGCTTCATTAAGTGCTGCAACCAGCAGGTCATGACGGCGAGAGTATTTGTCAGCGATCGCTTCCGTAATCTCTGGATGAGCCAGGCCGTATGCCGCTGCCTTCTGGATCGCGATGAACTGGCCGGAATCGTTATTGTCCTTGACGTCACCGAATGCCTTCACAATAAGTGGATTGCCGGCAATAAAGCCAATGCGCCATCCCGTCATGTTGTACGACTTGGACAAGGAATGGAGCTCAACCCCAACGTCCTTCGCTCCAGGTACGCTCAAGAAGCTTAGCGGCTTGTTGCCGTCATAGGTCAACGCTGCGTAAGGGGCATCATGTACAATGATGACCTTGTGCTGCTTCGCCCAAGCAATGGCCTTGGTAAAGAACTCAACACTCGCTACTGCTCCAGTTGGATTGTTCGGATAGTTCAAATAGAGCAGCTTGGCCCGTTGGCACACCTCTTCAGGGATAGCATCCAAATCAGGCAAAAAGTTATTGTCCGCCGTAAGTGGAATGTTATACACTTCTCCTCCTAAATATTTCGTGTGCGTACCCATTACCGGATAACCAGGAACCGTCATAATCGTAATGTCCCCTGGATTGATGAAGCAGGAAGGCAGCATCGCAAGCGCTGGCTTCGTACCAATGGAATGAAGCACCTCAGTGTCTGGATCAATCCCTTCGACCAGAAATACTTCTTTCAAATAGGTTGCCGCAGCATGCTTAAACTCTGCAATGCCATTATCAGCGTAACCGCGGTTTTCGGGCTTGGACGCTTCTTCTGCCAATGCAGCCACGATACCTGCATCAGCCATTTCATCCGGTTCACCGACACCCATATCGATCAATTCCACATCAGGGAACTGTAATTTGGCAGCAGCCTTAGCTCGTTTAATCTTTTCAAATTTGTAGATATTCGTGTCTTTTCCGTAATTGGCTCCGCCAATTCGCTCTGCAAATGTATGTTGAATATATGTGTTTTGATAAAATTCTGTCGTCATCTTATCCAGCCCCTTCTCCTGCACCAGTCTTATATCGGTTATGATGCCAATGTATTAACTATGCTTGATAATGACGACGAAAGGAATGAACGATCTTCAATACAATTTGCACTTTTTTTACACGAATATTAGATTATATACTGTTTTACAACTAAATATCATGGGTTGATTTGCATAATTACGACTGTAAAACAACTATCTATTGCGAATGGAATGAAGCAAGTTTTCCATGTCTTCAGGAAGCGGAGCATGAAGTTCCACCGTCTCCCCGCTTGTAGGATGTACGAATCCTAGCGTCATGGCATGCAATGCCTGTCCATTCATAGTCAGACCGCGTGTCCCTCGACTATACATTGGATCCCCGACAAGAGGATGACCAATGAATTTCAAATGCACACGGATCTGATGTGTACGACCTGTCTCCAGTTGCAATTCAACAAGGGTCGCGTCCCCGAACCGCTCCATTACCTTAAAATGTGTCACCGCATGCTTGCTGTTATTCTCGGTTACGGTGTACATCTTCCGATCATGGGTATCACGCCCAATTGGGGCGTCGATTGTTCCTTGATCATGAGGCACATTCCCGTGCACAAGCGCCACATATTTCCGTGTAACGGAATGCTCTTTCAGCTGTGCTGCCAGGTGAACATGTGCGCGATCATGTTTGGCCGCCATCAACAAGCCTGATGTATCCTTATCAATGCGGTGAACAATTCCAGGCCGAAGTTCGCCGTTAATACCAGACAAATCACGACAATGGAACATCAATGCATTAACAACCGTCCCCGAAGTATGTCCTGGTGCTGGATGTACAACCATACCACGCGGCTTATTAATTACAATAACGTCTTTATCCTCAAAATATACATCCAGTGGAATATCCTCAGCTACAATATCAGCAGACTCCGGCTCTGGCATTGTCAGTGTGATGACATCTTCGGCTGCTACTTTGTAGTTCGGCTTCACTGGATTACCATTCACGAGCACATGCTGATCACGTATCCATAGTTGTACTTGTGACCGAGAAACTTCTTCTTCAATTGACTCTGTAATAAATTTGTCGATCCGATCTTTCGCATTAGCCGACTCGACCGTCCATATGTATGGCTCTCGACCTTCGTCCCCTGCTTGTTCTTGCATTTGATGTTCTTCTGTCATTGCTTACAATCCCCTCTATGCTAATCCTATGCTTGGTTCGATGAATGATCTTGTTGTTCTGCAGGTGTACCCGTGCCGGATTGATTCTCCCGCTTCACGGTAACGAGCGCATCAAGCAGTACCAGTCCTACGCCGATACAGATTCCCATATCTGCTACATTGAATATTGGGAATGTGTACGATCCGAAATTGAACTGCAGGAAATCAACAACTTCCCCTGTAAGCAGACGGTCGATAAAATTGCCGATCGCCCCACCTAAGATCAAGCTGAGTCCCAGTGGCAATATGACCCCACTCTGATGTTTAATCTTCTGCATATACCATACAAGTCCGATTACTACCACTGTCGTAACGACAATGAAGAACCAGCGCTGATTTTCCAAAATGCTGAAGGCCGCCCCCGTATTCCGATGCGACGTAATCAAGAAGAAGTTACCGATTACCGAAATTTTTTCTCTCAGTTGCAAATTCGTAGCGATCATCCATTTGCTTACTTGATCAATCAGCAAAACGATAAAGGCGATAATATAGTACCACACGTGCCACAGTCACCTCATTTAATTTTTATTAAGTGTGAAAGAACTTGAAGCTGTGCTCATTGTATCACAGGAGCCGAACCCAAACCAATCCAACGCCTACGCCATTTACCACGCAGGAACGTCCTTCAACTTGCACATGCTAGACATAAGTTACGCCAACGCGAAAGGAGCGTTCTGCACGAATGAATCGACTATCCTCTGAACAATTAAACAGCTTGCAACAACAATTGCTGCAATCCAAGGCTCAGATCGAGCGCCGTCTTCATCACGGAGATCATTATGGTTTGTCCAATTCCTTACGTGAAAACACAGGAGAGCTGTCTACACTGGACAATCACCCTGCGGACGTTGGTACTGAGATGTTCGAGCGCGGTAAGGACATCGCACTAAATGAGCACGATGAAATATTGCTTGAACGCATTGATACTGCCCTATCCCGCATGGATAAGGGACAATACGGCAAGTGTGTTGTATGCGGCAAAGACATCCCTTATGAACGTCTTGAAGCCGTCCCTTCCACGATGTATTGCGTCGAGCATTCCCCTGAGCAGATTGTGTCCGAACGTCGGCCGGTCGAAGAACAGTTTCTTATGCCTCCATTCGGGAGGACTAGCCTTGACGAAGATACGCAAAATGGCTTCGACGGTGAAGATGCTTGGCAAATAGTCGAGTCCTGGGGGACATCCAATACACCTGCCATGCATGAAGAACGCGACGTCGATGATTACGGCAATCTCTACATCGAAGCATCCGAAGAACTCGATGGCTGTGTTGAAGCCTATGAGAGCTTTGTCGCTACGGATATGACAGGACGCCATGTAACTATCGTTCGCAATCGTCAATATCGTCAATATATGGATAACCAAGAGGGCGTCGGGTTATTCGAGCCTGATCAAGAATATGATGCCGATTACGATGGGAATCAATAGAACTTCGCATCAAGCTGATGTTGAACAATTCGTACAATGTCAGCGATAAAATCACCGATGATAGGCAGATTGAGCGCCCCTAAATATTGCAAAATGTAGACAATGATAGCCGTAAATAGCGTAAATCCAATCGCAATTCCAACACCGCGGGCCGCTCCACCCATGAGATTCACCCAGATCAGCTTGCGCGGATTGAACAGCAATTCATTGTATTCTGAAATTCTAGACTTCTCCATCGCTTGTGCGATTTGCAGCGTATAATCATGAATGCTCTTCATCATTTTTTTAGCATCTTCTTCATCTTGGGGAGAGGTGATCGAGCTGCCTGCTTTCGATTCTCCCTGGGTATCCAATGAACTCGAATCCGTCAGTTGCTCCTTACCCTTGGTTATGCGAGTATCATCCTCTTGTTGAATTATTGTTTGTTCACGCTCGGCACTTGGGTTATGCGGATTTGTAGAATTGTTCGAATCATGCTCTGTCATGACAGACATTTCCTCCTCTGTGAAAGCCGATGTACTGCATCCCCTTATATCGCAAAAAGAGCGTGACCGAACAGATGGATTATCCATCTGCAAGGTCAACGCTCTCCCCTCTTATACTCGTCCGCGATTAACGACCACTATAGATTCCCCTGAATTGGAAACATCTATACGCAGGAACTGTTACGCAATTGCGACACGGATCGTCTTCTGCCCCAAATCAACGGATTCCATACCCTCTTGAGAACCAAACGACAAGTTCGCAACGAGTACGTTATCACGCAGTGTGGACTCGAACGCTTGAATCGCCGCTTGCAATTGCGCATCGACATCCAGAACGATATCGACCCGTTTCTCAATTGGCAGATCAAGCTTCTTGCGCAAGTCTTGGATACCGCGAACGACTTCGCGAACCCAGCCCTCTTGCTCGAGTTCCGGCGTAATCTCCGTATTCAATGCGACTGTAATTTGATAACCTGATGCTGATGCGAAGCCAGATTTCGCTTGCTTCTCAATCAGAAGCTCCTCACGTGTCACCTCGAAGCTCTCACCGTCTTGGTTCGTGAAGTTCCATACACCGGATTCGACGATACGACGAGTGTCCTCAGCAGCCATCGACTTCAGAGCGCCCTGCAGGACACCGACATTTTTGCCGTATTTCTTGCCGGCTACTTTGAGGTTAAGCTTCAATGTGAAATCAACAAAGCCGGAGTCGCTTGTCTCGAGGCGAATCTCCTTCACATTGATCTCTTCCTTGATGACTTCTTCATAAGCCTTCAGATGGAACTCTCGATCCATGGACACGATAAGCTCAGACAGCGGTTGACGCGTTTTGATGCCTGTTTCATTACGTACGTTGCGTGCCAGCTCAACGATTTCACGAGCTGTTTCCATATCGCGTTCCAATTCGGCATCTATCAAGGCTTGATCTGCAACAGGATAGTCAGCTAAATGCACACTCTCGCTTGTGCCGCCAAGATTCATGTAGATGTCTTCTGCAATCATCGGTGCATATGGCGCGATAAGTTTGGACAACGTGAGCAGAACACGGCGAAGCGTTTGGTAGGCGGACAATTTGTCCTCTGTCATCTCGCTGCCCCAGAAGCGGTCACGGGAACGGCGGATGTACCAGTTGCTCAACTCATCGATGTAAGACTCGATAGCTTTTGCCGGATTCAAGAAGTCATTCGCTTGCAGTCCTTTACTTACACTTGCGATCAGCGTATGCAAGCGAGACAAGATCCAACGATCCAGCTTGTTGTTCGACGGACGCTCTTCATATGCACTAGCATCATATTGATCAATGGAAGCATACAACGCATAGAAGGCATGCGTGTTCACAAGCGTATCAATTACTTTGGATTTCGCTTCTGCTACGATTTGCTTCGAGAAGCGCTTCGAGTTCCAAGGTGCACTATCCGACAGCAATGCCCAGCGGAATGCATCTGTACCGTACTCATTGATAATATCCCATGGGTCGATAACATTACCCTTCGATTTGGACATTTTCTGTCCATTTTCATCGAGCACGTGACCCGTTGAGATAACGGCCTTGTATGGCGCTATGCCTTTATACAGTGTTGCAACAGCGAGCAAGCTGAAGAACCAGCCGCGAGTCTGGTCAATTCCTTCACAGATGATGTCTGCAGGGAACTGTTCTTCGAACTTCTTCTCATCTCCGAACGGATGATGGTGCTGAGCGAATGGCATCGAACCACTATCGAACCATACGTCAATAACTTCTGACGTACGTTCCATCACACCGTGTTCGCAATGCGGACAGTGCAGCTTAACTTCATCCACATATGGCTTATGCAGCTCCAGGTTCTCATCTACCGGCATCGTCGCACGATCGCGCAAGTCTTGATGGCTGTCTGGCGAGTATTCACCTTTACAGGATCCGCATACCCATACGTTTAGCGGTGTGCCCCAGTAACGGTTACGGCTAATATTCCAGTCCACCAAGTCTTCCAAGAAGTTGCCGAAGCGGCCTTCGCGAATATGACCAGGGTACCAGTCGACCTTGCTGTTATTTGCTATTAATTGATCTTTAACCGCTGTCGTCTCAATGAACCACGATTCTGTCGCATAGTAGAGAAGCGGCGTTTTGCAGCGCCAGCAGAATGGATAGCTGTGCTCGTATTTTTCTTTGGAGTACAAGGTTCCGTTCTCAGACAGCTTCTTCACGATGTCGATATCGCAATCCTTCACGAAGCGGCCTGCAAAATCAGTAATCTCATCGTTATAGCGGCCTTGGGCATTCACAACACTGATGAAGCTAATTCCGTTCTCACGGCAACTCTTGTAGTCGTCTTCACCGTGAGCCGGGGCCATATGAACGATACCCGTACCGCTGGAATCTGTTACGAAATCAGCAGCGACGATAAGATGTCCCTTCTCGGGCACAACATATGGGAATGGAGCAGCATACGTCTTGCCAATGAACTCAGAGCCTTTATGCTCAGACAAGATCTTGTACTCGCCCTGCATCACATCTTCAACCAGATTTTTCGCAACGATATATACACCGTCTTCTTGCTGAACGCGAACATAATCCATGTTCGGATTCATCGCAAGTGCAGCGTGTGCTGGCAATGTCCACGGTGTGGTTGTCCAAGCAAGCACATATTCGCCATTGTCATGCAGCTTGAACTTCACAGTTGCAGATAAATCCTTAACCGTTTCATAGCCTTGTGCTACCTCATGCGAACTGAGTGTCGTTTGGCAGCATGGGCAATATGGACTTACACGGTGCCCACGGTACAACAATCCTTTTTTATGAATCGTGGACAGGATGTGCCACACACTTTCAATATAGTTGTTATCAAGCGTGATGTATGGATCATCGAGATTCGTCCAGTACCCGATCGCTTCCGTAAGCTCACGCCACTGCTTCTCATATTCGAATACACTCGCTTTACATTTTTTAACGAATGCTTCTACCCCATAGTTCTCAATTTCCTGTTTGCCAGAAATGCCAAGCTGCTTCTCAACACCAAGCTCTACAGGTAGACCATGTGTATCCCAGCCCGCTTTACGCACGACACGATAGCCGGACATTGTCTTGTAGCGGCAAATAAAGTCCTTAATTACACGTCCAAGCACGTGCCCAATATGAGGCTTTCCGTTTGCTGTAGGCGGTCCTTCATAAAATACGAAATTAGGTTTGTCTGCGCGATGCTCGATGGACTTGGCAAATGTATCTTCCGCGTTCCATTTCGCCAATACACGCAGCTCCCGTTCCCGGGCGCGTTCTTTGACATCAACTTTTCTCACAGTGATACTTCCTTTCTTCGATACATAATTGAGGAAACAAAAAAACCTCCTCCCAAAAAGGGACGAGGTTCTGCTCGCGTTACCACCCTTGTTCCGTCCAACAATGACTTACAACATTGTCGTACGGCACCTTCATCATGCATGCTTCTCCAAGCATACAAGCCCCCAATAACGGAGGGGATCCGGATATGCTTACTACGCCAGCCTTAATCCAACCAACTGCATTCGGCATATCTTCTCTGGGATGATGTCTGAACACGATTCGTTCGTCGGTTCTCACCTGCTCCGACTCTCTGAAGAACGGATGGGCGTGTCAGTGCGTTCCCGTCATTGAATATCACGTTATTAATACATATTTATATCGTGTTTTGCGGCAAATGTCAATCAGCCGCCCCTACGACTAATACAATTCTTTAACTTCCTTCACTTCTTCACGCTCAAGCGCATCCCAGCCGTCTTGATTGAGCAGCTCCATCTGAGCCTCAACCAATGTGCGGAAGCGTGCACGATAGATCGAGGATTGCTTCTTAAGCTCCTCAACTTCCAACGCAACTTTGCGCGACTTCGCCAGTGCATCGTTCACGATGCGATCTGCATTTTTCTCAGCTTCTTTGACGATAAGCTGTGCTTCCTTCTTCGCATTGCTCTTCACTTCATCCGCAGCTTCTTGTGCAACGATGATCGTTTTGCTCAAGGTTTCCTCAAGATTCGCAAAATGGTCAAGCTTGTCCTGCAAGGAGTTTGCATGGTTTTGCAGTTCCTTGTTCTCGCGAATTAGCGCTTCATAATCTTTAATAATCTGATCGAGGAACTCGTTAACAGCGTCCTCATCATAACCGCGCAGCTTGCGGCTAAATTCCTTGTTATGTATGTCTAGTGGTGTCAATGGCATCGTGTGCACCTCCTCAAAATTACAAAAGCATGCGGCAAATCATGTCTTTTCGAACCCTCTTAGCTGCAAACGTACAAACTACAGCGAGCTCAACGTGTATAAGTACCTACCGAAATACGCATGCGGCCTTTTTTCGATACGCCTTCAATTTCTATTACTTTGAATCGTCCGAACCCTTGCAAGGAGACAACATCCCCCGCTTGGAGCTGGGTGGACGGATTTTCTTCTACCTTCCAGTTCACCTTGCATCTCCCCGCCTTGATCGGGGTTACGATCTTCGATCGGCTAAGTCTGAATACATCGCTGGAAATGCCATCCAATCGAAGGGACGCAACACTTATGGACATCATATTCAGCTCTGCATGAGCAGTCCGAAGCTCGGATAATGGGACAATCTCGGTCATTACATTCACGCGATGTACCTGACGCAGATGTGTATCGAGAAAAGCCCCAATTTCTTCTGTGATCACAATGTGGCAACGATCATCGTTAACGTGAATATCGCCAATTTTGTCTCGCTTTATGCCAAGCCCGAGCACAGCTCCCAAGAAATCGCCATGCTCAAGCTGCCCCCAATTGCGGTCGGAAGAAGTAATTTGAAGGACTTGCATCCCCATTTCTTCTCCATCTGCGTATACATAATCGGGAGCAATGAGCGCACGCTTGCGTTCGGCCTGCTCATGCCCTCCATCCAAGCGCAGCTGAACATCAGCATTCCGATTGACCAATGTAGCCACAATAAAAGCTTGTCTCGGATCCAAAAAATCAGTACGACGGATCTCGTGGACTTGCGCCGCACGTTCCACCCACTCCGCAGCGCGATCGACAAACACACGCTCATCAGGGTGAAAGTGCGTATAAATATTTTCATTTGCTGTCATCACTAGCACTCACCTATTGCTAAATAAAATACTGAAGTACAGCAATTACACCTCTGTACACGAACTCAAGCGTGAACAATGCCACGATTGGGGAAATGTCCAGCATCCCGCCGATTGGCGGAATAATACGGCGGAACGGAGCCAAATAAGGCTCAACAATCTTGCCTAGAATTTCGCCGATAAAGCTCTCGCGTACATTAGGTACCCAAGACATCAAAATATAAACAATAATTAACCATCTGTATATGTTGAACAGGTAATACACGTATTCAGCTATCTGATACTCCAACAAGGTCACCTCGTTTGCATGTTTTCGTAATCGTCGTGTAGGATTTCTGTGATGGAACCTTGAATTTCAACCTGCTCGGGGGTACACACGAATATATTTCCACCAACCTTGGATATGTTTCCGCTTAATGCATAGACCGTGCCACTCAAGAAATCAATAATCCGAAAAGCTTGATCCTTCCGAACTCTTTGCAAATTCACGATAACCGAGCGCCGTGAACGCAAGTGATCCGCAATCTCTTGGGCCTCATCATAAGAACGCGGCTCATATAGCACCATCTTGGAGGACTTCTGTGAGTGTATGCTCACTACATTAGCAGCCTTAGAGGATTTGCGCTGGTCAAAATTCGGCGCTTCTACCTCTTGCTCGTTCATATCCGTTACTACCTTCTCACGCTCAATGATTTCTTCTTCTTCTTGAAGTCCTAGAAAATTCATAAATCGGTTCATTACACCCATTACGTTTCCCCTTCCTTCCCAACTAGGACGGATCCAAATCTCAGCCATGTCGCCCTCTCTTCCACAGCGACTTCAAAATCATTGGGCATCCCCATCGATAAGTGCGGCAATGATATGGACAACGATGATCCAAATTCGTCTCGCAACTCACGTAATATGCCGTAATCTGCGAAATACGGGTCTCGTCTGTTCCGGTTCAGCTTCGTATGGAGCCATCGTCATTAGTCCAATCGGCTCAATATGAGGAAACGCGCGCAATTGCTCCACAAATGCCGCGGCTTGTTCCGGTTCTAATCCATGCTTGGATTCCTCACCCTAGATATTCACCTGAATGAAGCAGCGAATGTTCCGCCCTATAGCTTCGATTCGTTGCTGCAGCGTCATTCTGTCATCCCTTCTTCCAGCCAATCCAACTCATCATGCGACCGGTCGTCCCGCCCTCCATTCGGTGGGAATAGAACATATCTATATTGCAGCCGGTGCACAGTGTAGTACATTCGATATTTGTTGCCAAAATTCCTGCTTGGATCAACAAATGTCGATTCAATTCACGCAAATCAAGCATAGCATGCCCAGATGTTGTCGGACGGATGATATCATTCTGAACTTGCTCCGCTTGTGGATCGCCTGCGAGCACACGCCGCACTTCGCCAATTACGCGCTCGTCCACCTCATAGCAGCAGGAGCCAATCGATGGTCCAATCGCTGCTTGAATATGCTCAATACGGCAGCCAAACTGCTCCTGCATCTTATGTACCGTTGCAGCGCCAATATTGCTGACGGTTCCTTTCCACCCTGCATGTGCAAGACCGACCACGCGCTGGATCGGATCTAAGAACATCAATGGAACACAGTCGGCATAAAATGAAGTCAATAGAACTCCCGTAACATCAGTAACCAAAGAATCCGTATTTTGAATCGCATCTTCACGATTCAGCCTTCCTTTTCCTCGTTCTTCCTCTGTAACGACATGAACATGACTTCCATGCACCTGCTCACCACATGTCCATGCTTCAAATGGCATGCCGCACGCTTTGGCGACAAGCTCGCGATTATGTATGACATCTGCCTCATTATCGTGTACATGCAGCGCACAATTCAATGAGTTAAAATGCTCACTGCTCACGCCGCCATTTCTTGTTGTGAAACCAGCCGTCAACTCTGGATAAGCCTCTGTCCATTTCTTGACATTCAATAGGACAGGCCCTTCTGCTGCCTCAGGCTTCTGTAATTGAAATGGTTCCATGACGATAATCACCTCACCGTACAGTTTACCACAAACCGAACGGTGAAGCCTATTGTTTCTGTACAAAGGCAGTGCTGTCATATTCTTCAGTTCGCGCCTGCTTCATTTCCTCCATTTTCACCAGAACGACATCAGCGCCGATCTTAACAATATTTCGCCAAGGAATGATCAACTCGCTTCCGCCACCGAACAACCCCATGAACTTACTGTAATTGGGAACAACGATGGATTCAATTCTTCCCTGTTTCATATCGAGCTCTACATCGCTTACTTGACCTAATTTCTTGCCGTCGATAATGTTGATTACATCCTTCGTTTGAAAATCAGAAATTTTCATCGCAATCACCATTCCACTAGGAATTTGACCGTAGCCAGCGTACATACCTTAGTATATGAATGCATTGGGCAAAATGCCCTGACAGACATAAAAAAAAGCCGCCGCTTAACCGCGGACGGCTTATCTGTTCAAACTAGGTATTTACGTGCGAACATGCTTCTGCATCTGATTGATTGCGGATTTCTCTAGCCTAGATACTTGCGCTTGTGAAATGCCAATCTCGTCTGCAACTTCCATTTGGGTTTTGCCTTCGAAAAAACGCATCGATAAAATCATCTTCTCACGTTCGTTCAACTTCCGCATTGCCTCACGCAGCACGATCTCTTCGATCCATGACACGTCCTTATTCTTCTCATCGCTAATTTGATCCATCACATAAATCGGATCGCCGCCATCATGATAAATTGGCTCGAACAAGGACACAGGATCTTGAATCGCATCAAGTGCGAACACGACATCTTCCTTCGGAACATTCAACGCCTCCGAGATTTCGTGAATCGTCGGTTCACGAGAATTCTGATTGGTTAAGGAGTCACGCACTTGCAATGCTTTATACGCGATGTCCCGCAAGCTTCTGGACACCCGGATTGGGTTATTGTCCCGCAAGTATCTGCGAATTTCTCCGATAATCATCGGAACCGCATATGTAGAGAATTTAACATTCTGACCAAGGTCGAAGTTGTCAATGGCTTTCATTAATCCAATACAACCAACTTGGAATAAGTCATCAACGAATTCGCCTCGGTTGTTAAATCGCTGGATCACACTCAATACGAGCCTCAAATTACCGTTTACCAGCTTCTCCCGAGCCGATAGCTCATTTCGCTCCTGTAATGACACGAACAATTCCCTCATTTCGGCGTTCGTGAGGACGGGCAACTTCGATGTATCGACACCGCAAATTTCGACTTTGTTTCGGGTCATTCGTATTACCTCCCAGGGATGAAACATTAATGTACATTATCTCCCCGGGGTGCTTTTTTATTCCTGCGTTTCCTGCGCCTGATTAGTTCCGATTGAGCCGTATTCCGCACCCGTTCAAGCAGTGAAACGTTTACACCATCTTATTAAATTCTTTGCGCAAACGCTTAATAATCCGTTTCTCAAGCCGGGAAATATACGACTGGGATATGCCCAGCATATCGGCCACATCCTTCTGTGTCTTCTCTTCTCCATCTGTCAATCCGAAGCGCAGCTCCATGATCATTCGTTCCCGATCACTTAGCTTATCCAAGGCTTTGTGCAGCAGTTTGCGGTCAACCTGCTCTTCAATATTTTTATAAATTGTATCGTTCTCTGTTCCGAGCACATCCGATAACAGCAATTCGTTGCCATCCCAATCAATATTGAGCGGCTCGTCGAAGGATACTTCCGTTCTTGTCTTGCTGTTACGTCGCAAATACATCAAAATTTCATTTTCGATACAGCGCGATGCGTACGTAGCAAGCTTGATTTTCTTTTCTGGATCAAAGGTGTTAACAGCCTTAATCAGTCCAATAGCACCGATCGAGACCAAATCTTCAATATGGATGCCTGTATTTTCAAATTTGCGCGCAATATAAACAACGAGACGCAAATTACGCTCAATCAACATTGCTCGTACTGCTGACTCCCCGGTCGACAGCCGTGACAGCAAAAATTCCTCTTCTTCCCTTGTTAAGGGTGGAGGCAGCGCCTCGCTTCCGCCAATATAATAAATCTCATCTCGCTTCAGTCCTAGCCAGAATAACAGCCGATAATAGTGAAGCTGCATCCTCAGTTTCCATTGCAAACGCATCGCCAATCCTCCTACAACTTAGTGATGACAGGGTCGTTCGTATAGGTACATCAGTATAATCGATAGAATAATAGCAATGTTCATCCTAGCAGGCCGCTTACGAAGCGCGGTGAGTAGAATCTGGCATAGCATGATAGGCAGACTCATTCTCTGAAGTTTGCAGCAAATCTGGATGCACGATAGCTTGGAAGGCACCATCATGTGACAATGTCCCGCCATCCAACCCGATAATTACTTTCGTACATAGATAAGTCTCGTTCTCTGTGCTTATCCGAACCGAATCCGGACGCAGTCCCATCATCCACTGCATGTCACGATTCACCCCACGATAAGGGATGAGCCGTAGCCGGGATTCGTCCAGCATTCCTCCGTCTTCACTTGTTCCCTTCCAAGACTGAAGCATATCAAATGGCTGCTCTGACCGAAGCCTCTTCAACCATTCAGAAGGCAGAACGCCCTCCCACAGCCTCGACTCCGTTACCACTACAGGCGCTCCTCCTAGTGGGTCTCGCAGATGATTTCCCGTATCTACGAGTCCTGTACAATGTCGAACTGTATCGCCTATATAGATATCCAATTGCACCAGCTGCTTCACTACCTGCTGCTGTCTTGTACTATGTCGCCATACGAGACGGAATAATGCGTAAGAGGCAGGAAGAGCTACTACGAGAAAGCCGATTCCAGCTTGAAAGGTAGTGCGATGAGCATCCATCCATTGTGTCGCACGATCGGATATTGTCCAAGCCCGCGCATCCTGCAGCAAATATTGCAGCCCAAATGCCCCGCCAGCAATGACAAAGGCCGAAAAATAAAAGACAGCAACATTTTTAAGAAAATATCCGGCATTCTGAAATCCAAACGCCAAGATGATCATAAGAATAGATAAGAGTAATTTGCCAACATACGTATAGAGGATCGGATAAGAAGGAATAAAGAGCACTGCTGCATACGCAGTACCCAAGCCTGCTGCGGCAACGATCCGCCAGCGCGAAAACTGGATTCCGCGGATCTTCGCAGTCATTCGCAGCAGCGTCCAATCCAATACTAAGTTTAGGCCGAAAAGAAGATCGGCATAGATGACGGTCAATGCGCTTCCCTCCTTTTTCTGCCGCCAACTATTGGGAAGTTATTAATTAGTATAAAGAGTGATGTATTCGAAGTCTGTCTAATGATGGGTGTGGAATGGCACTTTTTTTGTCGATCATTCCAATCTTCATCGGGAAGGACCATTAGATAACAGCGCTAGTCGCCGTCGGAGGTAGTTGTGGAAAATGCAAAAAGCGTCTGCCCTTAACGGGCAGACGCTTATAGTAAAGTAGTACGTATTATTCGTTATTTGTGCTGCGTGGACGGTTACGCAAAAACGTCGGAATATCCAGCTGATCAGACGCTGGTTGATTGCCGAACGGGCGCAATGTAGACGAGGAACGAGATTCCTGAGATTCGCCAGAGCTTGAACTAGTCGAGCCAGTGGCTGGACGACGTCCTGGAATTGGCGCAGCCGGCTTGCTCTCGAATCCTGTCGCAATAACCGTAACTTTAATATCGTCCTTCATATTCTCATCGATGATCGCACCGAAGATCATATTTACTTCCACATCGGAAGCTTCCGTAACGATTTCTGCTGCTTCATTGACTTCATACAAGGACAGATTTGCGCCACCTGTAATGTTCATGATAACACCACGAGCACCATCAATGGAAGTCTCGAGCAATGGACTCATGATCGCCTTGCGTGCAGCTTCAGCAGCACGGTTCTCACCGTTCGCAACACCAATCCCCATCAAGGCAGAACCACGCTCAGTCATAATCGTCTTCACGTCCGCGAAGTCCAAGTTGATAAGACCTGGTACCTGGATCAAGTCAGAAATACCTTGCACAGCTTGACGGAGTACGTTATCAACCTCGCGGAAAGCTTCCAGCATTGGTGTCTTCTTGTCTACGATTTCTAGCAAACGGTCATTCGGGATTACGATAAGCGTATCTACCTTTTCCTTCAATGCTTCGATACCGATTTCTGCTTGCGAAAAACGCTTGCGGCCTTCGAATGTGAATGGACGCGTAACGACACCAACAGTCAATGCGCCGCATTCCTTCGCGATCTCAGCAATTACAGGAGCAGCACCAGTACCTGTTCCGCCTCCCATACCGGCAGTAACGAATACCATGTCTGCACCTTTCAGCGTATTGCTGATCAACTCGCGGGATTCTTCTGCAGCCTTCTTCCCTACTTCTGGGTTTGCACCTGCACCAAGACCGCGCGTCAATTTGTCGCCGATCTGCAGCTTGTGCTCGGACTTCGCAAAGTGAAGCGCCTGCGCATCCGTATTTACTGTAATAAATTCAACGCCCTGAACGCCATTATCAATCATTCGGTTAACCGCGTTGCTACCGCCGCCACCGACACCAATAACTTTAATTTGGGCCAACTGTTCCATCTCAAATTCAAATTCCAACATGAGTCCTCCATCTCCTCTTCATTGTGCACCGATGGCCTGAAGTCAACTTTTATTAAATGAATTCACTAAACATATTTTTTAACCGATCAATGAAGCTAGGTTTGTTTGATGATTCCATTGGAGTTGGCTTCCGAGTTGCCGCTTTCTTGGCGCCACCTGCACTGCGTGGACGAACGGAGCGCAACACATGATGCAATACCCCAACACCGCTTACGAATCCTGGATCGCGTACACCAATAAAGTCAGGTACCGCGATTCGTACCGAAGTCTGCATGGCAGCTTGGGCGGACTTCAGAACTCCAGGCATAGAGACTGTGCCTCCAGACAGAATATACCCACCTGGCAGCTCCGTGAAGCCTAGTCGCTTCACTTCATTTTTGACAAGCTGGAATATTTCTTCCATACGCGGTTCGATGATGTTGGCAAGGAATACTTGATTGAATTCCTTCTCCACATTGCTGCCGATACGCGTTACTTTGAACACATGATCCTCTAGCGCGTCCTCAATCCATGCACAGCCGAACTTCAGCTTTACTTTCTCTGCATGGTCAGACATGGTTCGAAGACCATATGCGATATCGTTCGTAACGAAGTCCCCGCCAATAGGCAATGTAGACGTAGCAGCAAGCGTTCCATCTTGGAACACAGCAATAGTCGTTGCGCCTGCACCGACATCTACAAGGACGGAGCCCATCATCTTCTCATCTTTAGACAATGCCAACTGCCCTCCGGCAAGAGACATTAATATTAGATCCTTGACATGCAAGCCAGCCTTCTCCACACAACGCAACAAGTTATGTACAGCTGTCTTCGCCCCAGTTATAATCGTGGCATCGACTTCCAAGCGAACACCTATCATGCCTCGAGGATCATGAATATCCTCCAGTCCATCAACAACATATTGCTTTGCAACCACGTCGATGATTTCACGTTCTGGTGGCAAAGCAATAACTTCTGCTGCTTTGAGCACACGCTCAATATCCTCTTCGCCAATCTCACGGTCTTCATTCGATACCGCGACAACTCCATGGCTGGATTGCAAGCCGATATGATTGCCTGATATGCCTACGTACACTTCCGTAATTTCAATGCCGACCATTCGCTCCGCATGCTCCACCGCATTACGAATTGACTGGACAGTCTGATCAATATCTACAATCGCACCTTTGCGAATACCTTCTGAGTCAGCAGATCCAACGCCGATAATTTGCAGCGTTCCGTTGTTAATTTCCCCGATGATAGCGCGCACTTTGGATGTACCGATGTCCAAACTCACAATGATGTCATTGCTGCTCAACCCGTGGCACCTCCTAGTTCCCAATCAATTGGTATGTTTGTATCCCCGGACACTTTGTATGTATTCAACAAAGTTTAGTCATTCCCTCTTTTTTCTACAAATTTTTTGAAGACAAATTCCTTCCATATAAGCAGTAACCGTCTTCTTTCTTAAAAACGTGAAGAAAAAAGAAGGAGAGAACGGAAATACCCATAAGTTTTATTCTAGCATTTTTTCCGTTTATTGAGTAGAGTTTTTTTATCTCTCCATATTTTGCTCATTCATGGATGAACCATTGTCTTATTCCGTTTCCTTGTTTGTTTCTTGGCCTTTCTCAGGTTCCTTTATATCATTCTCTGCGTCAGCTCCTTTTTCCTGCTCAGATCCACGTACTTTCTCATTTGTATTCTCCGAGCCGGTGCCTTCCTTATTCTGCTCTGAGCTTTCAGCTTCTCCCTTGTCCTCTTTGGCTCCCTCGAGAGCCTCGATGTCATTTGGCAGGCTGGAATACGGAATATACGAGTCTGCCTTCAGCATCGTTATCCGTCCAGGAGACTGAGATTCCACGACACCGCTCAAGTAAGCTATCTTATCAGGAAGTAGAGGCACAGTCGTAACCACTTCGAACCCAGAACGTGTATACATCTTAATCCGATCAGGATAAGAAGAGGACGGGTAGTAGCGGATCTCCGAAATATCAGCCAGCAGCCCTCTTGGCGTAGCCGCAAGTGCTTTGCTTAGCTCGGTCTTCAATTCGGCTTGACCTTCCCACTGTGTAAGAACCGGCTTCTCCAGTACAAGCTTCTGCTTGTCCTTCAGCGAGATCACCGCACCGTTCTCCAAGCATGCTTGGATGCTCCCATCTTCCGTCAACTCATAAGCAACTGGAGCATATTCTTGAATATAAATTTCAATGACACCTGGGAACTGCTTGTCCACTTGAACCGATTTGACAAATGGGAACTCCGCCTTGATTCGTTCCGCAACAGAACTTTCACTCGTTCCGAAATACGGTTCACCCGGCTTCACACCACTGCTGCTGCTTAATTGTTCATAACTGACGAGGTGATTCCCAATCCAGCGAACTTCTTTTATTTTACTGATTGATGACCTGAAGAACAGGACAACAAGCAGCACAACTAGAAGGAAGAGGAGCAGCCATTTCACTCTGACACCTATCCGTTTCTTCCTCACCGGCTTATCAGGCAGCGGGGGTATCGTTCTCAATGACACTGGATTCATCCCCTTCTATCAATACACATTTCAAAGTAACTAGAAACATCAATATGAGAATTACTACAGTCCCCTTCCGTATCAAAGAAGGGGACCGAGTATAAATTATTGCATTATCCGTTGGCAATATCAAGCTTAGGCACAGACGTGATTCGTTCAATCTTCGCGCCGAGCCTAGTAAACATATGCTCGATACTGTCGTATCCGCGATCAATGTGATGAACATTCTCTACGACGGTACGACCGCTTGCGGCAAGCCCAGCAATAACGAGCGCCGCTCCTGCGCGCAGGTCGGTTGCCTCGACTGTCGAACCATACAATTCTGGCACACCTTTGATAAATGCATTACTCAGATCAACCCGAATATCTGCTCCCATTCTGGCGAGTTCCTCGACATGCCGGAAACGGCCTTCAAATACCGTCTCCTTCATCACACTTACCCCATCAGCAAGTGACAGTAACACCATCAGCTGAGATTGCAAATCAGTCGGGAACGCAGGATATGGCGACGTTACAATTCGCTCTACAGCCTTCGCTCTACCAAAGCTAGTTACGTTGATTATACCATCACTCGTTGCGATCTGAACACCGGCGCGGCGCAGGATATGGATTAGCGAAGTCAAGTGGCTCGCATGCGCATTGGTCAGCGTTACTGCTCCTCGGGTTGCCGCAGCGGCTATCATGAGCGTACCCGCTACAATGCGATCAGGCATCACTTCATATTGGCTTCCTCTTAGCTTCGTAACGCCTTCAACGACAATTGTGTCTGTACCGGCTCCTGACACCTGTGCACCCATGCTGTTCAGAAAATGCTGCAAGTCAACAATTTCCGGTTCTCTTGCTGCGTTCGTTATGACACTCGTTCCTTCTGCGAGAACGGCTGCCATCATCACATTCTCCGTGGCACCAACACTTGGAAAATCAAGATGAATATCTGTCCCAATGAGCCGTTCTGCACGGCATGTGATTCGATTGCCGCAATGCTCCAGCTCTGCGCCTAATGACTGCAGTCCACGCAGATGCAGATCAATCTTCCTCTCACCGATTGCACAGCCACCTGGCTGATAGATGTGAACCTCCTTAAACCTTGCAAGCAGCGGCCCCATCAAGAAAATAGAAGAACGCATCTGGCGCATCAAATCCTCCGGCACATGCGTGGAATGAGCGCCTGACGTATCAATGGAGACCGTCCCTCCATCTTGGATCGTCCTGCAGCCCAGACTTCGCATAATGTGCTGCATGACTTCGATGTCTAGCAATTGCGGAACGTTCTCTAGCCTAACGATGCCATCGGTTAGAATCGAGGCTGCCATAATTGGTAAAGCGGCATTTTTAGCTCCTTGGATACGAATCGTACCAGATAGAGGCCTTCCACCCTCAATCACCAATTTGTCCAATGTGTCACCTCCGAGATTACCGCTCACCCACTACTCGATTTTCGGCACCAACGCTGCATGATTGTATCTCTTGAATCATCTGTTGAATGCACGCTATAAGGGCAAGCACGTCTGACGCTGTTGCTTGACCGGTGATAACAATGAAATTGGCATCCCCTATGCTGAAGAGCTTAGCGTCGCATTTCCGACAAACCTGTTAAGCAGCGCAGAGGGCCGTATGCGAAAAATGCACAGGTTCCGTCATTTCACTCACCAATTTCCCTATCCCAGTTCAATCTCAGCAGTATCAATTATTCGTGACACATCCGACCCGTTCGCTCCTGCACTCATGGATACGGCGCTTCAGACCGTTCATGAATGCGCTCAGCATATTCAAGCCTCGACAGCTCTACACTGTGTGTGGATAGCTCCATCTTCATGAATGGAGGGTCGCTCCAGCATACCAATTTGCCTTCCTCGCTTCCGTGGCAAAGCCACGCCACACCATCTCACAAGGATTGTGAGCTGCCGCCAGCTATACTTAGGTTCATATTCACAAGCCGTGCAATCTTGAAGAGTGTACGACGAGGCAGCGGTCTGGGGGAATCTGTCACGATGTATAGAGTATATTATGTTCGGGCGAAACGTTGTGTGACAGGAGCCCATTCCCGATTCTTCTACTATATGACGTCCTGACAATTTCAGGACAATAGCTGCATCAAACCCCTTAAGCTCGTAAATGAGGCACAAAAAAATCGGGCAAGCTTACTTGCCCGATAATCGTTGTAATTCAGCTACTACTCTTGCAGCTGCGTCTGGCTGTCCAAAAGACTTGGCAGCGTCAGACATGTTTTTTCGCTTCGCTTCATCAGTCATCAACGACTTGATATGGCCGAACAAAGCTTCTGTCGACAGTTCTTTCTCGGTAATCATAATGGCTGCTCCCTCATCCTGCAAGGAGCGCGCATTCGCTTCCTGGTGATTGTTCGTCACATTTGGCGACGGGATCAAGATGGAAGGAATTCCGAGAGCAGTCATCTCTGCAAGTGAAGAAGCTCCCGCTCGACTGACAGCGAGCGTTGTTGCCGCAAGCACTTCAGGCATGTTGCTGATGTAAGGCAGGACATGCAGATGATTGCGAACTGCATCACTCGTCTGCAGCACAGCCTTCCGTGTATTTTCATAATAGTTCTGCCCCGTCACATACACGAAGTGTACATCCGGCAATTGCTTCAGTAATGGCACCATGCCGATCATCGCTTCGTTCACTGCCTTTGCACCTCGGCTACCGCCTACGATGAGGACAATTCGGCTGTCGCTCGGCAATCCGAGAGTCGCGAAGCCGCGTGCTTTCTCCGCTTCCATCACTGCCGTTGCTCGCGGATTCCCACAATAAACTACGTTTTTTGCTTTCTTGAAATACGGAGCCGATTGCTCGAAGCTAACCGCAACTGTACTCGTATATCGGCTTAGAAACGTATTCGTCAAGCCTGGAATCACATTCTGTTCATGAATGACGGTCGGAATTCCAAGCTTCGCTGCAGCGTATACAACGGGACCGCACACATATCCACCCGTTCCAACGACTACATCAGGCTTGAATTCTCTCAGCATTTCTTTGGCCTTGCCTACACCGCGAATGAAACGCATGATCGTCTTGAAGTTTTCCATTGAAAGCTTGCGGCGAAATCCTGTAATTTCAATCGCCCGAAAATCCAAGCCCTCTTCAGGAACGAGACGGCTCTCCAATCCCTTCTCTGTTCCGATATATAAAAAAGCGCTGCCGGGATACTGCTTCTCGCATTCCCTTGCAATGGCGACTGCCGGGTAGATATGTCCACCTGTCCCGCCACCGCTGAGCACGACGCGCATGACTTTCACCTCGCATAACGTGATATATTCAGTAAAATTCCTAGTGCAGTCAGCATTAAGGTCAGCGACGAGCCACCATAACTAATTAATGGCAGCGTTATTCCCGTAACTGGCATGAGTCCAATTACGACACCAATATTGATGATCACTTGAACTGCCACAATTCCAACAATGCCTGCCGCCAGCAGGCTGCCGAATTTATCAGGCGCCGTCAGAGCAGTTCGCATACCTCGCCACACTAAGATAAGAAATAAAATCAAAACCGTAACTGCACCTAAAAATCCTAGTTCCTCTGCTAAAATCGAGAAGATAAAATCAGTTTGCGGCTCAGGCACATAGCTGTATTTCTGGCGGCTTGCACCGAGGCCAAGTCCCATAAGACCGCCTGGCCCTATAGCAAATAACGACTGGATCGATTGGTATCCAGCCCCCAGCGGATCCTGCCAAGGATCAAGAAATGCGGTAATCCGCAGAAGCCGATAGGGCGCAGCGAGCACGAGTCCAACGAACCCAGCTACCCCAACTGCAGCAAGCGACAGCAAATGCTTCATCTGAGCTCCCGCCACAAAAATAACAAGCAGCACCGCACCAACCATGACCGTTCCTGTACCGAGATCCGGCTGCAGCATGATAAGTCCGAACGCCGTTCCCATAATCGCAAGCGGCGGCAGCAGCCCCTTTGTAAAACTCGTAATGCTCGTTTGCTCCTCGGAGAGCATTTTGGCCATGAACAGAATCATCCCGAGCTTCATAAACTCGGACGGCTGTATGCCAAACGAACCGATGCCTAGCCAGCTTCGCGCCCCACCCCGAACATTGCCGATTCCCGGAATGAGAACAACAATCAGGAGCACGAAGCAAATAAGAAGTCCAATCTTCGCATATCGCTTCCATACGCGATAGTCCGTATTCATCGTAACGAACATCGCAGCAATCCCCAGCAGAGCAAACAGCAATTGACGCTTAACGAAGTAGAACGAATCTCCATATTCCCGGAAGGCGAGAACAGCACCGGCGCTGTATACCATAATCATACCGATCGATAGCAGGGACAGTACCGAGACGATTAGCCACAAATCGGGCGCAGTGCGTGCTTTGACCATGCGGTACACCTCTATTAGGACAATGTAGGGGCTAGAACACCCCCCTACTACAGACTATGCACCGCCGCTTTAAACATGCGTCCCCGATCTTCATAAGACGGGAACATGTCCCAGCTTGCACATGCTGGTGACAAGAGAATGATATCGCCTGGCTTCGCATAAGCGTGCGCCATATCGACAGCTTCCTTCACTGCGTCGGCTGCATGATCTACATTGTCGACGACAGATATATCCGTTAAACCTGCCTTCTCGGCAACTTGTTTCATAATGTGACGTGTTTGGCCCATCGTAACAACTGCCTTTACTCGCTCTCCCATAATGGGGATCAGCTCATGGAAGTCCAGCCCTCGGTCAAGTCCACCCGCAATAAGAATAATATTGCGTTCGAATGCGCCCAATGCCATCAGGGTAGCCTTCGTATTCGTAGCCTTGGAGTTATTGTAGTACTTCACACCGTCCTGCTCGCATACGAATTCAAGACGATGCTCTACCCCTTGGAACGAACGCAGAGGCTCTGCAAGTGCTGAAGGCTCTGCACCCGCAGCAATCGAAATGGCACACGCTGCCAAGGCGTTGTCCACGTTATATCTTCCTGGAATGCCGAGTTCCACGACAGAAAGAATCCGATGCATTTGGCCTGTGCCATCTGCATAGACGATCATTCGCTCCTCTTCCTTCGCCTCAACCTCATAGGATGGCTCTACGAATACGCCGCGCTCCACGCGCTTCATCGAAGATACCCACCACTTCGTCGCTTGAATATCGGATGCAAGACTACAGCAAGTCTCATCATCTGCGTTCAGCACCGCAATATCTTCGCTTCCCATATTGGCGAATAATCGTGCCTTCGAATTGACGTAATCCTCCATCGAGCCATGATAGTCAAGATGTGTCTCAGCAATGTTAAGCAAGCATGCAATGCGAGGGCGAAAAGCGCTTGTCCCCTTCAACTGGAAGCTGCTGAGTTCCACAACCAGTGTATTGTCCTCGTTCGCATCCTGAGCCGCCTGACAAAGCGGAGTGCCTATGTTGCCTGCAACAATCGGCTTCATTCCTGCAGCTTCCAACGTCTTGCCTACCCATGTTGTCGTTGTCGTCTTCCCATTGCTTCCCGTAATCCCGATAATCGGAGCTGGACTCAGCTGATACGCAACCTCTACCTCCGTTACGACCTCGATGCCGAGTTCCACAGCGCGGGCTACTGGAGGAGCCGTATAGGGGATTCCCGGATTTTTGACTACAAGCGCTACCTGCTCATCGATCAAGTTATCTGGATGATGCCCGCATACAACACAAATGCCCAAAGCTTCTAATACCGAAGCTTCGGGGCACTTGTCGCGATCCTTCTTATCATTGACGGTGACAATCGCACCGAACTTGTGGAACAATTGCGCTGCGCTGACGCCGCTCTTGGCTAAGCCAAGTACGACGACGCGCTTCCCTTGATACGTTTCTGGGTGATTCATTCGTTACATCCCCTTGTTGATCCATAATCCAAGTCCGGCTAATACGATTCCCGCAAGCCAGAACGTAATAACTACTCGCCATTCCGACCATCCGCACAGTTCAAAGTGATGATGGATCGGGCTCATCTTGAACACGCGCTTGCCGCGTGTCTTGAAGGATACGACCTGAATAATTACCGACAGCATTTCAATGACGAAGATACCGCCAATAATAATGATGAGCAGTTCTGTCTTCGTTAGAATCGCTACCGCTGCAATGGCTCCACCAATCCCGAGCGAGCCTGTGTCGCCCATGAATACCTTAGCTGGATGCGCATTGAACACGAGGAACCCGAGTACTGCGCCAACCATAGCTGCTGCGCTGACCGCAGCCGATATTTCCGATGCCTGCATCGCGATGATTGCAAATGCCGAGAAGGCAATCGCACTTGTACCGGCAAGCAAGCCATCCAAGCCATCTGTGAAGTTGACCGCGTTGCTCACGGCAAGCATCATCAGGACGATGAACGGATAGTAGAACCATCCGAAATCAAGCCCTAGAGACGTCCCTGGTATCGAAATAACTGTACTGTGACCGGACTGCCACAACAGGAAGCAAATGAGTCCCGCACATATGAGCTGTCCAATCAGCTTCTGCTTTGCAGTTAAACCGAGCGAACGTTTAAAAATAATTTTAATATAGTCATCTAAAAATCCAATTAAGCCAAATCCAAGTGTTGCGATAAGCAGCACATAGAAATCGGTATCCATCACCGAAAATTTAAGGAAAGAGAGAGCAAACGCAAGTAAGATAATTGCGCCACCCATCGTTGGCGTTCCTGCTTTTTTCAAATGAGCCTTCGGACCATCGTCACGAACCTGCTGACCAAACTTCAACCTACGAAGAAGCGGTATCGTTAACGGGCCCAATATGACGGCTAGGAGAAAAGATACACCGATTGTCATTAACATCAACTTGAAGTCCAATCCTTACACCTCCCGTTACACAACCCATTAATGATGGACACTAGTCCATTCATTAACAACTTCTTCTAGTTTCATTCCTCTGGATGCCTTCACAAGCACGGTATCACCCGCCTGAACATGCTGCAGCAGGCAAGCCTTCAATGCTGCCTTATCATCAAATGAATAAACGGCGTTCTCTGCAAAATGTTGCAGGGCACCCGTTCCAATTTCACGGCCCAGTTCGCCATACGTGAGCAATAGATCCAAGCTGCCCGGGCGTATGGATGCTCCTACTTCATAGTGGAGCCTCGCCTCATCAGGGCCTAGCTCTAGCATATCGCCGAGAATCGCAATCCGTTTGCCGCCCTGCAGTCCAGCAAGCACGTCAAGCGCCGCCTTCGTCGCAGTCGGACTTGCATTATAGGCATCATTTAACAACACCCATCCGCCAGACGTAATCGTCCGTTCAAATCGCATCCCGCTTATTTGTGCATTGCCAAGACCATGCGCAATCTGCTCGTCAGTCAGACTGAACAAGCGGCCTATTGCAACAGCAGCCAACGCGTTAATGACATTGTGCTTGCCTAAGAGCGGAAGCTCGACAGTCAACGCCTTCTGACTGCCTGATGCCGCAACCGTGAATGTTGTCCCCGCCTCATGAAGATCGATATGCTCTGGTCGAACATCACACTGCATACCTGCACCGAAGCGAATAACTGACATATGCTCAGGCCGCTTCGTCGCTTCTTCTGAAAGTGCCATGTCAACGAGTGGTTCGTCTCCATGACAGATGAGCACTCCATTTTCTCGTAGTCCGCTAGTAATTTCTAGCTTAGCACGCGCAATCTCTTCCCGGGAACCAAGCTGCAGCAGATGCGCTTCCCCGATGTTTGTAATGACTGCTGCGTCAGGCTGAGCGATGGAAGACAGAAGTTCAATTTCACCTCTTCCGCTCATCCCCATTTCGAGAACTGCAATTTCCGTATCTTTCGGCATGGACAATATCGTTAACGGAAGGCCAATATGATTATTGAAATTGCCATCCGTCTTGTGAACACGATAACGTTCCGCAAGAACAGAAGCAATCATATCCTTCGTGGTCGTCTTGCCATTGCTGCCTGTAATGGCTACAACCTTAACCTGCTGCTGGGCTAAATAAGCTTGTGCCAGCCGCTGAAGCGCCTCTAATGTGTTGTCCACCATAATGAGCGGATAGCCTTGCGGCATATCATCATGATTGGACTGCCACATCGCAGCCGCTGCCCCATCCTTCAAGGCTTGATCCACATACAGATGTCCGTCGAATCGTTCCCCTTGAAGCGGCACGAACAATACACCAGAATCGATCTTGCGCGAGTTCGTGCTAACCCCTTTTACCGTGCGGTCTCCATAGGAGGGATCAGAGAGTGTCCCTCCACACAAGTCCGCTACTTCTCGTAACGTCGTTTCAATCACTGAACTTTGCCCCTTATCGCTTCTTTGGCCACCAAGCGGTCATCGAAGTCAAATGTTTCCTTGCCGATGATTTGGTAAGTTTCATGGCCTTTCCCCGCAATCAATACTACATCGTGCGGGCTTGCCATTTCAATAGCTTTCGTGATGGCAGCACGGCGATCAACGATGCATTCATAACGGCTTGGATCCAGGTTCACTTCATGAAGGCCCGCTACAATATCCTTAATAATCAAATCAGGGTCTTCCGTACGAGGGTTATCGGAAGTTACGATGGAATAATCCGCGTATTTCGCCGAGATTTTGGCCATCAGCGGACGCTTCGTACGATCTCGGTCTCCACCACAGCCAAATACACTGATGACACGTCCTTCAGCGAACTCCTTCACCGTCTGCAGCACATTCTCCAGTCCATCCGGTGTATGCGCGTAGTCCACGATCACGGCAAAGGATTGTCCTGCCTCAACAGCTTCTACACGCCCGTCAACTCCAGCAACACTTTCAAGGCTCACACGAATCGCATCCAGTTCGATGCCTTCAATGAGTCCTACAGCAATCGCTGCTAATGCATTGTACACATTGAACTTACCAACCATACGCAGCTGAATGTCTGCCGAGCCTCTGAATGAATGAACTGTGAAGCTCGTTCCTTTTGCCGTAATCCGAATATTCTCGGCACGAACATCCGCCTGCTCTGTCATGCCATACATGATCGTCTCAGCGGTTGTCATGCTTGCGAAGTATTCAGAAGCCGGGTCATCTGCGTTGAGCACCGCATAGGAGCGATCTTCCTCAGCGTCAGAGAATGTATTGCCTAGCCGTGAGAACAACAGGCCTTTGGCTTCACGATATGCTTCCATCGTCTCGTGATAGTCCAGATGATCTTGTGTTAAGTTCGTGAAGACAGCCGTACGGAAACGGCAGCCTTGTACACGTCCCTGTACGAGTGCGTGGGAAGATACCTCCATAGCCACGGCATCTACACCCTCGTTCACCATGTCATGAAGCGACTTTTGCAGTTCGAAGGCATTCGGAGTTGTACGCGACATTGGGAACACCTTGCCTGCATAACGCATTTGAATCGTTCCGATGACACCTGCATTTCGCTTCGCATCATTCAAGATTTTTTCAATCAAATACGTGGTTGTTGTCTTACCGTTCGTTCCCGTAATGCCAATTAGATTCATACTGCGGCTAGGTGAACCATAGAACGCATCTGACAGTACTGCAAGTGCATGTCTAGCACTCTTCACAATCAATTGAGGAACTGGCAGTTCCAATTCACGTTCTACCACAAGCGCAGCTGCACCAGCTTGAACCGCCTGCTCTGCATAACGATGACCGTCTTCGGCCGTACCAGAAATACAGAAGAACAGATCCCCCTGCGCCACATGGCGTGAATCCATCGCGAGTCCTGTTACGACTGTATGTTCGTCTCCCTTGCACTTCGCTGTCAGCATTCGTGAGCAAGCTTCAGCCAATTGCATCTGTTGCATGAATTATTCCTCCGTCTCTTTCTCTTCTCCCATATAGATTCGTATCGTAGATCCTCGATCTACACGGGTTCCAGGCTTAGGCGCCTGATGAATAATGGTGTTGCCCGTACCGGATTTGGCTAATTGAAAATTCATATTCATATCTTCGTAGATATCAGTCAAGGTCTTCCCTACTAAGTTAGGAACGACAACAACCGGCGTCTCATCGAAACGATACTTGCGAGAAACTTGTTCCTTCCGCGGTTCAACGCCCATATAATGGAGCGTATCTTCCATAATCCGCTTCACAATCGGCGCGGCTACAAGACCACCGAATTGTATGCCTTGCGGATTATCAACTGCTGTATAGATAACAACCTTCGGGTCATCAGCAGGTGCGAAACCAACGAACGATACAATATGCTCGTTCGGTGAATATCTGCCATTGATAACCTTCTGTGCGGTACCTGTTTTGCCTCCAACGCGATAGCCATCGATGAAAGCATTTCTCCCCGTGCCTTGAGCAACCACATGTTCAAGAGCATCACGCACCTTGCTTGAGGTCTCTGGACTGATAACTTGTCTGACCAATTCCGGCTTAATATCTTCAACAACCATCCCTGTCTCCGGCTGAATGAATGACTTCGCCACATGCGGCTTGAACAGCTTGCCTCCATTGATGGCCGCAGACACTGCCGTAATTTGCTGAATAGGCGTGACAGATACCCCTTGTCCGAACGCAGTAGTGGCAAGCTCAACAGGGCCTACCCGGCTCAGCTTGAACAAAATCCCGCTTGCTTCTCCACTCAGGTCAATGCCTGTCTTCTGTCCGAAACCAAAGTTGCGTATGTAATCGAACAATGTCTCTTTACCCAGTCGATTACCAAGTGCAACAAAGCCTGGGTTGCACGAATTTTGGACGACTTCCAAGAAGGTCTGACTGCCATGACCCCCGCGTTTCCAGCAGCGCAGCTTCGCTCCACCGACTTCTACACGTCCAGGGTCAAAAAAATGTTCATTGTACAGATCAACCTTGCCCTCCTGTATCGCGGCAGCAAGCGTAATGATCTTGAACGTAGAACCCGGCTCATAAGTCATCCAAATAGGCAGATTGCGATCATATACATCAGAGGGGAAGTCCTTGTAATGAGCCGGATCGTAGCTTGGCTTGCTTGCCATTGCCAAAATTTCACCCGTATTCGGATCCATGGCAATCGCCAGCGCCTGATTCGGCTTCAATTCCTCCATCGCACGATCAAGTTCCCGCTCCATAATTGTCTGTATCTGCTTGTCAATCGTCAATTGCAAATTTAATCCATCTCGGGGAACGATGTACTTTTCTGAGGAATTCGGCATCTGATTGCCGCTTGCATCAGACAAATAAGCGATGTTCCCTCGCAAGCCGGTTAATGCAGAATCATACCTCTGTTCAATACCTGTCAACCCTTGATTGTCTATACCGGTGAAGCCGAGTATATGAGCCGCCAAATCGCCATAAGGATAATATCTTTTATTATCCTCTGCCACGACGATCCCCGGCAAGTTCAACTCCCGCACTTTTTCCGCTGTTTCAAGCGATATTTTACGACCGCCGCCCTTAATCTGCTTCACAGACTGCCCTTTCGCAATCATGCGCTCTACAACTTCGGTTTTCATCCCAAGGAGAGGTGCAATTTGTGCTGCAGTGGCTTTCTGGTCTTCAATTTGCACAGGAATAGCCCATATCGTTGGAGAACTGATATTGTAGGCGATTCTTTCGCCTTTGCGATCCAGTATCTCACCGCGCTTCTGGGAAATGGGAATCTCCCGCCGCCACGAATCTTCTGCCAGATTCGCCAGATCTTTGCCCTCCCACAACTGCACATACGCCAAGCGGACAATGAGCGCGATAAATCCAATCGATATGAGCACCATTCCAACGATTAACCTCTTACGGATCGTCACCCCTGTAACCTTCATATATACCCTCCCTCGTCCGACATCGGTTCATAAACAACCTATTCGGGACAACCAGCGGATAGAACAAGCTTCAAGAGGATGATCCGTAAGCCTACACAAGACCACTTTTTTCCTTCTCTGCCACATGCCTTACGGATGTTTTGGCTCCAATTTAATATGAACGATACGCGCCCCATTTTCATTGGTTTCTTTTTGTTCAGTGACGTAGCCTTCTCCATCAACTCGAACTTCCCAACCGAGCATGGAGGTGATCTCCATGACATCTCGCAGCGATTTGCCCTTAAAGTTCGGCAAAGGCAGCTTATCAGGCTCGTCAGTAAGCAGGTATATCCGTTGGCCGATTGCCAATGGCTCGCCTGGCGCCGGATATTGACGCTTCACTTTCTCCCCTGCTCCAACCGTCTCGAAGACGATGCCGTGCTCAGCCAATCGCTGTTTGGCATCGTAAGGCTTCAGACCCTGAATATCAGGTGCCTTAACGGTTGTTGGTGCACCCGTCTTCTTCTCACTGTCCTTTTCTTGGCCGGAGATCGAAGAAGGAACACCCATGTAACGCAGCGACTGCGATACGATCTTCTTGAACATGAGCGGCGCTACAAAGCCGCCACCTTCCCAATAATCCTGCGGATCATCCACAACAACCAAAAGTGCTATACGTGGATCCTCAACAGGAGCAAAGCCGACGAAAGATACTACTGCACGAGTCGTGGCATATTCACCGTTAATGACCTTCAATGCTGTACCTGTCTTGCCGGCAACGCGATATCCTTCGATGTATGCATTTTTACCTGTACCAATCTGCTGATCCGCCACAACCTGTTCCAAATATTCGCTTACCTGTTTAGCAACGCCTGGTTCAATTACCTGACGCACTACCTCTGGCTTGCGCTCGGTCACTTCACCTGTAACGGGATCATGAACCTTCCGAACAATATGCGGCTTCATAAGCTTGCCGCCATTGGCTACAGCTGCAACGGCCATAATTTGCTGGATAGGCGTTACTAGTACCTTACCATGTCCATACGAAGCCGCAGCCACGTCTGCCGGATATTCAAATCGGATAAGACCACTATTCTCTCCGGGAAGTTCAATGCCTGTCGGTTTGCCAAAGCCAAATTTCTCGATGTACATCTTCAAGCGCTCTTCCTTCAATTGCTCAAATCCAAGCTTAACGAAGGCAACGTTACTGGAACGCTTGAGACCCTCCAAGTACGTAATTGTTCCCCATCCATCTCGGTTAACGTCATGGATGGGACGTCCTCCCGCATAGATTCGACCAGAGACAAATTTCGCATTCGGATCAAATATGCCTTCCTGCACAGCCGCAGCCAGTGTCACAATTTTGAATGTTGAACCCGGCTCATATCGAGACTGAACCGCATGATTGTAAAAAGCTGCAATGTCCTTGGCATTCCAATACGAATTCGGATTGAAATCCGGCATATTCGCAAGCCCCAATATATCGCCGGTCTTCGGATCTGCTGCTATTACCGTCATACTATGAGGAGAGTATTTATTGTACACCTCACGCATTGCATCTTGAATATATTGCTGAATATTACGATCGATAGTGAGGTATATGTTGTCTCCATCCTTAGATGGCTTGTATACTTCCGAAGCCTTCGGCAGCTTATTACCCATCCGATCTTTCTCATATTGGAGCATCCCTGCCGCTCCGCGCAGTTGCTCGTCATACAGCTTCTCAATTCCGCCGATCGGATTGCCCTGCTTATCTGTATAACCTAGCACATGCGACGCCAATGATTCTTTCGCGTAGAAGCGCTTCACCTCAGGCAAGAGGTAGAGTCCGACATCTCTCAATTCTGTCGTCTTCTTCAACTCTTCTGTGAAGTCTCTCAGCTTCTGTGCAGTCTCATCGTTCACCTTCCAGCCTTCACTGCGAACTTCTACCTGCGCATAGAACTCATCCTTGTCTTTCTTCTTGCGGACGAGCTCATACAATTCGTTCTCAGGTTTCTTCAGTATGACGCTCAGTTTTTCTACGATAAGCCGCTCTACATCAATATTCTTCTCAACTAACTTCTTCGAGGTGCGCAGTTCCTGAATGATCTTAGGGCCGACCGCTACTGTGTATGCAGGTGCATCCATAGCAAGCACTTCACCATTCATGTCATATATCGTGCCTCGAACTGGGGTAATCTCCTTCTTCACAGCCCAAGACTGCTTGGCTTCCGCCATCCAAAATGGCTGATTAATAACTTGATACCAAAACAGTCTCCCAATAATGACAATAAAAAAGAGGGTGAATAAGCCCCCGATCGTCAACGTGCGCAACTTAATTCGTTTGACCATCTTCATCCCTCGTTTAATCGTTTCCTACTTGTTGTTTGTATACTTCAATTTCAGATAATGTCTCAGGGAAGCGCAAACCATTCTTTCTTGCTTCGCGTTCAATCCGATTCCAATCGGACAGCTTCTCCTTCTCCACCGTTAGCTCCGATACTTCATTCGTCAGTGCAACCGTTGCCCGCTTCGTTTCTTGAACCTTCAGATTCATGTTGTAAATATTGGCATACCCACTAATGATGAACAGAGCTACGCCTGCGCAGAAACCGATTGTGCCCAAATAAAGCAGCTTCTCTCGAGTAGGTAGAGTAGATTTCCGGGTTACCTTCTTCTTCGTTTGACGATATCGAGGCTTCTGTTGTGTCTGTCTCTCTGGACGCATCGCCAGGTTGCCGCGCACATAGGCCATTTATCTGCTCCCCCTCATCCCAATTTTTGAGCAACACGCAACTTAGCCGAACGCGACCGCGGGTTGTCTGCCAACTCGTTATCATTCGGGGCAATTGGTTTGCGATTCACTAACGACAATACACTTTTGTGGCCACATGCACACATTGGCAAACCCGGTGGACAGGTGCATCTTCCAACATACTCATTCATAATATGCTTACAGATCCGATCTTCCAGCGAGTGGAACGTAATTACGGCCACTCTTCCTTCCGGCTTCAAGCAACGTACCGCTTGATGCAAGGCATCTTCAAAAGCGCCAAGCTCGTCATTAACAGCAATTCGGAGCGCCTGGAAGCTTCGCTTCGCAGGATGTCCGCCTGTTCGTCTTGCAGCAGCAGGAATACCTGCCTTCACCAGCTCTGCGAGTTCTCCGGTTGTCTGAATGGGCTGCTTAGCACGAGCTGCCCCAATTTCTCTGGCAATCCGCTTCGAGAATTTCTCTTCCCCGTATTGATATAGAATTTTCGCGATATCGGCTTCTGACCAGCCATTGATAATATCGTAAGCTGTCAATTCGCCATTCTGATCCATACGCATATCCAGCGGCGCGTCATGGTTATAGCTGAATCCGCGCTCTCCTTCATCAAGCTGAGGCGATGATACGCCAAGATCGAATAGGATCCCATCCACTTGTGGAACTCCATCCACCTGCGGCACACCCGCTTGAATCAATGCTTCCTCCAAATGGCGGAAGTTGGTTTTGACAAGCGTTACCCGATCCAAATAAGACGCAAGACGAACCTTCGCATTATCCAACGCCCAATCGTCCTGATCCAGCGCAATTAGTCTTCCGGCAGATGACAGCTGAGAAACAATTCGCTCGCTGTGTCCAGCTCCTCCTAGCGTACAGTCGACATAAATGCCGTCAGGACGTATTCGCAAGCCTTCTACCGATTCTTCTTTCAACACGGTAATATGATGAAACAACGCAATACCTCCCAATTTCGGTTCCCATCTAGCTGCGATGCGTTATGATAGTCCTGATGTTCACCTAAAAATTAAAATCAACCAACGTCTCCGCAATTTCGTTAAATGCGGATTCCGACTGCTCTACATATTGTTCCCAAGCATCCTTGCTCCAAATCTCTACCCGATTCTGGACACCGATAACCATGCATTCTTTTTCCAAATGTGCATAGCCGCGCAAATGGGAAGGGATTGTAACCCTACCTTGCTTGTCCCATTCACATTCACTTGCCCCAGAAAAGAAGAAACGGGTAAAGGCTCTAGCATCAGCCTTCATTAAGGGAAGTGCCTTTAACTTCTGCTCAAGTGCTTCCCATTCATTCATAGGGTAGACGAAGAGACACTGATCCAACCCTCGAGTCAGTATAAATGTGGTTCCTAAAGAGTCACGCAGCTTAGCAGGTATGATGAGACGGCCTTTGTCATCGATGCTATGTTGATACTCACCCATGAACATCAGCCACCACTCCTCCCCCTAAATCCACCACAGTGCTCCACTTTCCTCCACAACGAATGTATACTTCGCCATAAAAGAAAAAAATCCTGCTAGAAAGCAGGATTTTATTGCGAATTAGGCCTATATAAATTTTGGATATGTTTCCATTAACACATACAAAGACAGGACTTCAGCATGCCTAATCATGCTCTTACCTTCTATCTTCGCCATTGTCTACAGCCGAGTTGCCTGTGTCACTCTGCACTTCAGAAGAATCCGCACTCTTGTCTTTACTTGCGTCTTCTAATGCTGCCTCTGCCGCCTCAGCATCTGCTGGTGTTATTGATCCCAACACATTCTCCCCGGCATTCCCGCTCAAGTTTCCATTCCTTCCTCTCTTCTTTCTGGTGATAAGCCAGATCGGAGTTCCGATAATGAGCAGCGCACAAAGAAAAGGAAGCAGCGCAACAAGCACGAGAACAATAGACTTCACACATTTTACAAGAGCGTCCCAACTGCCTACAAGGGTATCCGCCACTTGAGTTCCAAATGCATCCTCAAGCGCTTGACCACGCTTCGCTTTAAGCCGTTGAACCATATCCAATGTAATCGTGGACATCGCTACATTGTTATCATAATACCTCATTTTCCCCACAATTTGTTCAATTTCCGATTGTACATTCCCCAGCTCATTCGAGAAGTTTAATAAATCTTCCGATTTCGTGGCCTTCTCCATGAAGGACAGCAGTCTTGACTCTACTGTGCGGCGCGCCTTAAGCCGCGCCTGTAAATCAACATACTCCTCGGTCACATCATTAGCCGAATATTGACGAGTATAGGAGATCGACTCCCACTTGCCTAGCTCATCAATGAACGATTGAAATCCAACAGCAGGAATCTTAATGACATAGGATCCGCCTCGCTCGCTGTCTGTCTCCTGATCCGAAAATTGCAGCACATAGCCTTGTGATTGCGCAATAAATCGATTCAGCTTCTCTTTCACAGCCCCGTAGTCGGCAACTTCCATGCGAAGCTGCGCTTCATAAATGAGCTTGCGATCGGTCTTTACCTGCACTTGCTGCCCCGCACCCACCTGTAATGGTTCCTCTCTGCTTACATCAGCATCATTACTAGTCGCTTCCATCTGAGCCGCTTCTGGCGCTGTATTCCCCGCCATTTTTAACCCTTGACTGTCTGATGCCGAACTACAGCCACCAAGAAGCAGCAACAGCAGAAGCGACGCCAGCACGACTGTTTGCCATCCCCAATTTCTCTTTTTCATCCCGTATGCCCCCTCTATCATCTTGGCATGGATATCTTGGATGTAATGGCTTTGTTCTCCATACTCAATCAATAGACGAATTGCCAAGAAATATGTTGCATAGGTAAGCTTCATACCCAAAATAAAACCGCCACTAGCATATCGCTAATGGCGGTTCTTCCTTCTTGTCTAATACAGGCTTCATCGCTTCATTCCATCAGTGCTCTTGCCAGCTCTCCAAGTAAGACTTTTGCTCGCTGCTAAGCGTGTCTACGGAGATTCCGAGCGACTCCAGCTTGTAGCGTGCAACTTGCTCGTCAAGCTCATACGGCACATTGACAACTTTTTTCCCAATGGATTGATATTGATCATTTACATATTTCAAGGACATTGCTTGAAGCGCAAATGTCATATCCATAATTTCAGCTGGATGGCCATCCCCTGCAGCCAGATTGACTAGACGGCCTTCAGCCAGCAAGTAGATGCTGCGGCCATCTTGCAGCTTGTATTCTTCAATGTTCTTGCGTACCGTACGTACAGATGTGGAACGAGCCTCAAGCTCAGGCTTATTCACTTCAACATCGAAATGTCCAGCATTTGACAAGATGGCACCGTCCTTCATCACGTCATAATGCTCACCACGGATGCAATCACGATTGCCTGTGACGGTCACAAAGATATCTCCTACACGAGCGGCTTCGATCATCGGCAGCACTGTAAATCCATCCATGTAGGCTTCTACGCCTTTGATCGCGTCCACCTCGGTAACAACGACATTCGCGCCGAGACCTTTGGCACGCATGGCAACACCCTTGCCGCACCATCCGTACCCGACCACGACCACCGTCTTGCCGGCTACAACCAGATTCGTTGTACGATTAATGCCATCCCATACCGACTGACCAGTACCATAACGGTTGTCGAACAAATACTTGCAATACGCATCATTAACGGCAACCATCGGGAATTGAAGCGTGCCATCCTTCTCCATCGCCTTCAAGCGGAGAATGCCTGTAGTCGTTTCTTCCGCGCCGCCTCTCACTTGATCACGCAAGTCAGGGCGCTCAGCGTGCAGAATCGAGACCAAATCTCCGCCATCGTCGATAATCAAATCAGGCTTCGTCTCCAATGTGTGAATAAGCAACTGCTTATATTCTTCCGGATCTGGGTTGTACTTGGCGTATACAGTAATGCCGTCTTCAACTAGCGCAGCGCATACATCATCCTGCGTCGACAACGGGTTGCTTCCTGTTATCGTTACATCTGCGCCGCCAGCTTGAACGACCTTCGCCAAATAAGCGGTCTTCGCCTCCAAATGAAGCGATATTGCTACTTTGAGTCCTTTGAACGGCTGCTCCGCCTCAAATTGTTCCCGAATGCGGTTAAGCACAGGCATATGCGCTTGAACCCATTCAATTTTCAAATGACCTTCTGGTGCCAATGCAATATCTCGGATGATGCTCTTGTTTGCCGCATTTGTATTACGAGTTGGTGTATTACTCATGGACAGTTCATCCTCTCCCATTTTGGATTAAGAAGCCATTTCATGATCCGTCTTGATTTCAGGAAATCGGGTCTTTCCAGCTCATGCTCTTAACATAGCTTATGACAACAGGGCGATGCGATGTTCCCCTCTCCATACGACAGGAGCCTCCATCAACATCGCAAACCAATTCTCACCGTAACGGCAGGCATACCCTAGCATATTCAATACACGTTCCTGTGGTTTGCCAAGCGGATGAAGGGAGACATGCAGCCGTTCCCACTGCCGCAAACCTGATTCATGCTGCTTCGCCATCGCGTCCTTAGCACGGTGATGAAGGAAATCAATCTGTTCAAGTACTTTATTATGATTCGTAGGACCAAGTTTCCCAAGTGCAGGAAGCGATGCGACAAGGTCCTCCAGCAGCTCGGTATATCTGGTATCCACTTCTGCACGCAGCGTCTCGAAGCGTTCATCCAAGTGAAGTGCATCCTGCGCTTGCAGCCACGAAGCTCTTCTTGCTTCGTAATGATACACAACATCTTCAACCGACAACTCATACTTATCCAGAAGCTTATTTAATGTCCCCTCAATACAAGTAAATCCCATGCGTGGCCATATGATTGGCATTCTCATGCCCAGCTCTCTGAATGCCTGCTTCGTCTGCGCCCAGTAAGCAATTTCTCCTGGTCCAAGCACGGTAGCCAGTACTGGGAATAAATAGTCCTGCATAAGCGGTCTCGTCAATACATTATTGCTCAGCTCCTGCGGTGAATTCCGTGCGATGTCCAACATCTGCTCCATCGTGCACGATATTCCTTGGCGATGATTGACGAATTGCCCGTTCTCCTTATGCAGCAAGTGTCGCTCCCCGTCACGCACGAGGAACACATTCGCGCTGTGTTCGGAACGTACTGCCTGAGGGCTATAGCCATAAGAAGCAAGCTGCTGCTCACTGGTGTCGTAAGCCTTCTCCAGTCGGTCATTGTGCTGGAGGATCGCCTCGAACATAGGCGCTTCAAGCTCGCGCAGTCCGTCATCTGCCGAATCGATGAGCACGAGTCCATATTCACCAAATAGTCGGCCCATAGTCGCTGCGAAGGAATCTGACAGCGTGGCACAAGTAGCCACTGATTCGCGCAGGTGCTCGAGCAGCCCTGGTGTAAACTCCGTCTTGGGCAAGGAACTCTCTAGCTCTGTAAGAACCGATTCCCATGCAGCAGCATCCAGCTTCACATGGCTCACAGGGGCACGTCGTTCACCTGGCTTCTCCATTCGTATACGCTGTACAGCAGGATCGGAGGTTACCACATACGTATGATCAACCTCATCAAAATCATGATCCTCTCCAGCAATCCAGAAGACAGGAACCACTGGTCTTGCTAATTTGACTTCTGCTTCTTGTGCCATTCGAATAATGGAAATTGCTTTATACAGAACAAGCAGCGGACCCGTAAACAAGCCGCCCTGCTGTCCCCCTACAACGACTAACGACCGCTCATCCTTCAGTCGTTCTATGGAATCTCGTACAGCTTGGCTGTTATTGAACCGCTCATTATAGCGGGTAAGCACATCGGCCAAGCGTGTGCGATTCACTCTTAGCTGTCCCGAACGCTCCACCCAATCCGCCCTCTTCTCCCAATCGAAGTCCGGATGATACTCGTAGAACGTCTCGACAACAGATGGTTCGCGTTCCATGTACTGTACGGTCAGCGGTTGCTGAACCGGAATAGATAATATTGGCCATTTCAAAGATAGCCGCCTCCCTTTTTGCCTCGTCTCGATTGTACACAATGCGGCTTCTGACCGTCAAAACAAAGATTATGTATTCCGTTCCTTCATGCACAATTCAACAACTAGCTGCCATCATCCATTGATATTGACGCATGAGTCCTATCAATAATCTACCTTTATGAGTATAGCTTATCCTACATGCTTGCCGAATAAATAATTATTCCAATCAATAGCAAGAAAACGTACAGTACGCCAAGCAAGAAGAAAGTTATTCGCCAAATGACACGAATCAATTTTCTCGGATCCCACCTGCCATACTTCTGCTGTTGCAACCCACCGATTAACCCTGCTGCGATTAACAGAAAGAACAGTATCCAATAAAATCCTGCCTTAGAGTCAAACAACGTATTATATAAACCGCCTACCGAGGCAATGAGAAACACCGTCGTTATATCCATTGCCAGTTTAATTGCCCTCTTCTTCGGTTTAAGCAGCCCCCTACCAATTAGCCAAGTAATAAGAAATGGGAAGAAGGGCAGTAAAGAAAGCAGAACGAATCCGTCAAACATCAGTTGAAACATATTCGGGTAGACTCACTCCTCTCAACAAGGGATCAGCACGGGAAATGTTATTCGCAACTTGCTAGAATAAGACGGTACATCATACGATGAAGCGGTACTTCAACCTCATATCGATCAGCCATTCGGATAAGTGCCCCCGTTATAGCCTCTATTTCTGTCCTTCTTCCCGCTTCTACATCTTGAAGCATGGACGACGAATTGGACGAAGTCATCCGGCACACCTGAACAACCCGCTCCCAATCCTTCTCTTCATCGATAGAAATATGAGCCGCTCGGTATACCGCAGCAGCCTCGCCGAACAGCTCCTTCATTAAAGACAGCCTGTCCTCTTGCAGCAGCAGTTGACCGTTCTTGATGCGCAGCACAGCCGTTAATGGATTAATAATGACATTGACAAGCAATTTCTGATAAACCATACCTTCGATGTTGTTCGACAAAAACGTTTGAAATCCTGCATTTTCTAGCAACTTCTTTGTTGACAAACATAAAGAATTGACTAATTCCCTCTGTTCTGTTCGGCTTCCAGCAGGCTCCCAGATGCCAATTGACGTATGCCCGTGCCCCGTATGTACAACCTCATTGCAATTTACTCGCTTAGCCGCTTCCGTTGTAACCGCCCATATTAATTGCTCGTGCGGCCATATCGCACTAAGTGCTTCCATATGACCAACCCCATTCTGATAGCACACCAATGAAGCTGTCTGCTCTCTAGGAAACTTCTCTAACTGACTAAGAAGCTCAGAATCAATATGTGTCTGCTTCACGAACAACCATATGCTGCTCGCTCTCATACCTGTCCGTTCAAGTACTTCTCCTGCTTCTGCCAACGGATACGCATGTACTGGATAGATATGGGCCTGCCTCCCATCCAGATCCTCGAGATGAATCCCTTGACTACGAATTAGCTCCGCCTGCTCCGGAGTTCGTGTCCACATCCTCACCTTCGTATTGCTGCTATCTATTGAATTACGTGTTCTCATCAGCATCGCTGCATGAAGCAGCCCCAATGACCCCCCGCCAATAATATCGATAACCATATCAGGCACCTTCCCTTGTGACAAGTATCCTATTTGTTATATCAAACCGAATGCAAAAACACAAAAAAGCGCAAAGAGTGAGCAATGCTCTCCCTTCACGCTTTCTGTAAGCGGATGGAACTATTCAATTCGCTCTAGGTTGCCATTGGCGTCCATCCGAAAGCGAGTTTTGGAGTCGTCCTCTTCTTCACTTAAAATCGCTAATCTGCGAGCACGATCCATAATTTGAATGAGCGCCTTATAATCATCATTTACCGTACGGTAATCCGTTTGAACGGCATTCACCTGTTTGGAGAGATACTCATTCTCTTCTCGCAGACGATGATACTGCTCTTCCTTCTCATGCAGTTCTTTCTCCGTATGCTTCAATTGACGCGACAGCTCTTGATAACTGTTGCGCCATTGACGCAAGAAGCGGATCACCATATCCATGGAAAGTGATTCTTCGGTAATGAGCTCTGGCTTAAGGCCGACTTCTTCACTGTCCGCCAATGCAATAGAGGCCACCTGTGCACCAATAGGCTGCTTTTTCATATAGTTGCGCTTTTGACGCTGTGCTTTTGCAAGCTGAATGGCAGCTTCATATTTTTTACGGACACAGCTATTCCAGCGGAATCCGCAAGCCGCAGACGTGCGGCCAATCTTTTCCCCTACTTCTTCAAAAGCAGCTAGCTGAGTACTTCCTTCTCGAATATGTCTTAACGTCACTTCTGCCAAAATCAAATCATCGTCCGCTGTCCACGCATCTTGTCTAATTGCTGTCATGCGATACCCTCCTAACGACACTCATTCAATTCGGTTGTATACAGCACCCACGCCATATGCATTGAAGCAAGTGACGAAGGATGATCAGTCGGTAATCAACCGCTTATTCCATCTCTATGCCCATGGTAGAGTTCATAGAATCTATCGGATACTAAAATGTATATCCATTTTTTCTATGAATCATACGTATGCCTGTCCATACAATAGATCACAATGAAGGGGAGATTCCGAAAAAGTTCGTTAATCCATCAAGATTGGCAGTTTACACCAGATGGCTAGAACGCTATAATGTCAATAGTAAATGTTGGGTTGAACGTAACGAGAGGGGGATGAATCGTGGCACGGATGTATCGCGTACTCGGCTTCTGGACATTAGTAATCGGTCTGATGGCGTTCGCAGGAGACATGATTGAGATGGCGCTCCTATTCTTCATGCAGACTGCTTTTTTTGTGTTGCTGGGTTACTTGAAATTGTCCGAACGTACATATACAATGCTGTTTTGGGCGTACATGGTCGTATGCTTCAGCGGCTTTTCGTACTGGAGCGTCTTCGTTATGAAAAACCCTTACTAAGCAGCATCACTGTCTGTTGACTTGTTGCGGACGGATAATGAATGAAAGAATGAATAGATACAGAAAGAAGCGTCAAGAGATCGGCGATCTCATGGCGCTTCTTTTGTGTTGAATCTTATAATATTTCAATTTCCGATTCCGAACCGCAAGACAGCAGGAGTACATGAAACCGTTCACTCATCTGATCACTCAGCAGCAATTGTCGAATGGCACGATTGCGACGCGCTTCCGCACTGAACGGATCTGGGTTGGTATGCTGCTGCAATTCATTTAGCAACCCCTGTTCGAGTAAAAATGACTTTTGTGTCATATACCCGATGATCGCAGCATTCACTTGTTTCGCAACACGCTGGCAAATATCGAAATCCACCATCGACGTGATATCTTGCTCGCCAATATGAATCCAAGGGTTGTCATGAGCCTGATGACGATGGTAACACATCAGTGTCCCCTCCATCCGATGTGCTGCTGTCAGCTCATTCGTTCCATCCCCATAATCAATAAATATGAACTCTGCTTCCCCCACCTGACTTAAAATTGAGGTCATCCAAGCCGTCATCGCAATCCCCGCATCGAAAATTTGCTGATCCACAAGTTGAATTTCATGTTCCTCTAGCCATAGGAGAATATCTTCCGTTGCGGGCAGCCACAGCGGCATGAATTGCTCCTTCTCCTCATCCCACTTCACATAGCACTGTTCATACCGGCCATCATGATGCCGGATGCGCTCGACTGGGAATGCATCAAGCAGTTCATTGGCTACAACGAACAGGCGCCGTGTAGGAGCCTCTTGTTCAAACACCTGTTCATCCCACCATGTAATTGGAACCCGCTCTCCTCCGAGCAATTCGGATACTAGTCTCTGATGATGCGGGCTTCTTTCCACAATGACATGCTTATAGCCTTCGAAGCGATCATACTTAAGCCGCTGGCTCATCTGCAGTGCGAGTCGTCCTGTACCAGCTCCCCATTCTACCAGCGTGATGGAATCAGCATCCCAGCCACGCTCCCTTGTGCGTCGTTCTACATAGACAGCAAGCATCTCAGCCATGATTGAGCCGATATTTGAGCTTGTATAGAAATCGCCGTTACGCCCGATCTTCGGTCGTTCTGACATATAGTATCCGTCTGTTGCGTGATACAGACAGGTGCCCATAAACTGCGAGAAAGGGATGCAGCTGCTATCGGATTGTTCAATTTGGTTAATTAAGTATTGAATGAGGACGGGATTCGGCTGATAATGAGACATACAGTCCTTCCTTTCTATCTATGCAGGTTCAATAGAAGTATCTTACTAAGTCATGCAAGTATCATCCATGTATACAACTCTATGTACACAACCACGGGTTCAGGTCATGTCCAACCCGATCTGAACATACGATAATGTTGTGCAATTATTTAAGGAGGTCGCCTCATGACCATAACGACACGCGCATGGCGCTCGCTTATCGGGCTTCTACTATCGATGCAGCTCATCGCGATCGTTCCGTGTGCGACAGGTGCGGAGCCAGCTTCGCCTGTACAATGGAGCATTCAGCCTACCGCTGAAGAGCTGCAGCTGCTTCAACAGAGTCTCTCTATCACAGAACTGGATAAGGAGATCGATCGTATCTCCGTTCAGGAAGCATTGACAGCCAAAGAACGTTCACGAACGGAAGCTGAGCTTCAGACCCGCGAAGCCGCCTTGGAACAGAAGCGAGAACAAGCCGGTCGTGTGCTTCGCGCTTATTATATTGGAGAACGAGACATGATGCTCCAGGCTGTTCTCTCTGCGGATCAGCTGCAAGATATGTTTCAGTTATTCGAATATTTCCAGATCCTCTTCCAGTCTGATCAGGACATTATGAATGACTATAAGGAACAAACGCAAGCCTTGCGTCAGACAAGAGATCAGCATATGCGTCTGGAAAGGGAGCTTTCAACGGTACGCACTCAGCTGATTGATCAGCGCGATCGGCTCAAGCGGCTGCAGCAGAAGCTGGACGCTGACATATCGGCCAGCAGTGATCCTAAAGCGATGAATGCACTTATACAAGAGTTTACAACTTACTGGCAGAACGTTGGACTTTATGAAGTTCGTCATTATTTCCGAGCATTGGCGAATGCGATGAACAAGCTCCCCGATTTTGTCAAAAATAGTGGAAGCCTTAGCATCGAGGGTACTAATTATACGATCACAGTCAAGGAAGAACAACTCAATCAGTTTCTCCGTGAGCAGGATCCCATGTTCGAAACCTTTGCATTCCAATTCAAGGAAGGCATGATCGCCGCTGAAGGCTCGCGCTCTGGCATGAGCGTACGTATCGAAGGGCATTATACGATAGAATCGGAACCTGAGAATCGAATCTTGTTCCATGTTGATCGAATGTTGTTCAATGGGCTTGAACTGCCCGAGTCGACGCGTACAGAGTTGGAGCAAAAATTCGATCTTGGCTTCTACCCGAAGCAGCTCGTATCTTTTATTGAAGCCAAAGAAGTGACAATTGAAGACAAAAGCCTTACCGTCAAGCTGGCGCTCAGCTGGTAAGGCGGTAAGGCTAGGGCTTCTCCTCGTTCAGAGAATCAGCAGATGGCCGTATCCAGTGCATTGTACCATGGATGGATACTCAATCCCGCTATCTGCTGATCGTGCTTGAATGATTCCATTCCTTCTGGAGCTGCTCTGTTGTTGCAGCCCCCTTCAGCCAAAGCTCAGCTGTCCCAATCCATCCATAAATCGGTTCCATTGCATGAAATAACGCCGCTCCTTGATTGGCTTGGGGCAGGAACATATCTGGCAGCCAGCGACGGATATCTCTCCAGCGATCTATGTATGCTTGTTCGTGAGCAGGCAGCACAGACAATGTATCGTACCATTCTCGCTGAACCGCAAGACTCGTCATATAATCAATCCATTGCCTTGCCTCCGCTTCATGCTGTGAACTGGAAGCAATCATATAGCTTCTGCTTGTTGCCCACTGCCCAGCAGGAAGATGTACATCGGCTGGCGCTTCAATCGCTAGCGGTTCACTAACCTCGGCCACTGCTTCCGAATAGGGAACGATCCCAAAGGCTACTCGACCGGCACGCAGCAAATCCCACGTATCTGATTTGCTCGCTCTCTCTCCCCAAGGTATAAAATGAGCTCGATAAGACTCCAGCTGGGCTAACTGTTGGTTCCACTTAAGACCGGATCCTTGCGCATTGTCGGAAACTCCCTTCGCATACCAATCGGTACGCATCAATGGCGCTTGATTCACTTCCGGCCATAGCAAGCCCAACCGCCGAATTAACGATAAGAAGGCTTCCTTATCTCCATCATGCCAGGCAAACCAGGCTTGAGGCACAGCACGCAATTCTACAGCAGCTGTACCACGCTCAAGCAGAGCAGAAGCCCCCTCCTGACTGCTAGGGTCAAGGATCCTCTTCCACTCCTCCCAATTAGAAGGCAAGGATTCTTTGGTTCTGCCGGCCATTAATTCCTTGTTCCATACCAGCACATAAGGATCAATCTGAGCAGGTACTCCCCACGTATACCCATTCCACTTCAGTTGATTCATTAGCCATGCCGGAGAGGAGAAGCCAGCATTCGATGACTGCTCAATCGGCAGCAGCCACCCCTTTTTGGCAAAGCCCATTACGGAAACACTGTCTGACAGCATAATGTCCGCACTATATTCCTGAACCAGCTGATTGAACCAATCAGCATCAGTCAATTTATCTGTCGTATTGACAAGCTCTACATAGATGCCCGTTTCGTCAATAAAAGACTGATTGGCTTGATTGAGTTGGATAAATGATATAGGTGACAGGTTCACCTGCACTCTTAGCTGCTTCCACGTTTCTTGACTCTTCTTCGCCTTAGGCGGGCGATTGGCTACCTCATTCGTTGAGGGCTGTGATGGTACGAATAATTGATCATCTATATGAAATTGGGACAGCAAGAGTAACGAAACGAAAATCATAATAACCGCAACTAGCAGCTTTTTTAAGTTCGGCACTCATTCTCCTCCCACGTTACCATTTTTGACTTTTCCACATCCTTATTGTAGCACCGAACGCACTAGCTGTCCCTATCTGAATGCGTCATTAGAGCAAAAAAATAAGCCCCTGGGACTATCCAGAGGCTCTGAGGGCTGTCGCTCACTAATGACTCTATAGGAGATCAGCTGCAAGCTGAGCGAGTCGGGAGCGTTCTCCCTTCTCAAGGGTGACATGGCCGCTTACACTTTCTGTCTTAAACCGTTCCACCAGATAGGTGAGACCATTGCTTGCTGAATCCAGATAAGGATGATCAATCTGCGCTGGATCTCCCATGAGGACAATTTTACTTCCTTCCCCGACTCGGGATACGATTGTCTTCACTTCATGTTTGGACAAATTCTGAGCCTCATCAATGATGATGAACTGTCCTGGTATGGAACGGCCACGAATATAAGTGAGCGCCTCAACTTGAATATTGCCCATACCCAGCAATATTTTCTCAATGTCCCCAGCTTTTTTCGTATCGAACAGAAATTCCAAATTATCATAAATCGGCTGCATCCAAGGCCGAAGCTTCTCTTCCTTCTCCCCTGGCAAGTACCCGATATCCTTCCCCATTGGCACTACTGGCCTTGCAATGAGAAGCTTCTTATACTTGCGCTCATCTTCCACCTTCATGAGGCCAGCTGCAAGCGCCAACAACGTCTTGCCTGTACCTGCCTTCCCTGCCATAGTGACAAGGGGAATATCGTCATTGAGCAGCAGCTCAAGCGCCATACGCTGCTGAGCGTTTCGTGCAGTAATGCCCCACACGGGATCATTACTGAGAAATAGCGGCTCAAGCTTCTTGGCGTCTGCGCTTACCTTGAGCAAAGCAGACTTACTCGTCCCCATGTTATCTTTCAAGATGACGAATTCATGCGGGTGAAATGACATATTGACATTTAAGCTGCGGATGGGGAGATGCCGGAAGGAATAAAATTCATCGATCACCCCAGGATGAACGAATAAGGTGACGCAGCCATTATACAACTCATCGCCAGATTGTACGGTACGATCTGACATATAGTCCTCTGTATGCAATCCCAATACATCTGCCTTGATTCGTACAAGCACGTCCTTGCTTACTAGAATGACAGTTGCTGGCTCGGATTGCCGTTCCTCCTGCTCTAAATGATAATTCAATGCCACGGCCAAGATCCGATTGTCATTCGATACTTCCCCGAACATCTCCTGTACTTTAACAAAGCTGCGATGATTCAACTCCACCTTCAATGTTCCACCGTTGTGCAGTTTAACCCCCGAATGAAGATGGCCTACATCGCGAAGCCCGTCTAGCAAGCGGGAAACAGTACGGGCATTGCGCCCGATTTCATCTGCATTTCGTTTCTTCGAATCAATCTCTTCCAGTACAACTGCCGGGATAATCACTTCATTGTCGCCAAATGCAAATAATGCGTTCGGATCATGCAGCAACACATTCGTATCCAGTACAAAAATTTTACTCATACGATCTCCCTTTCAGTTCGCATGCCCGTACTTGCAACACCAGCGGACAGCCGCGCTCGGTGTTACATAAAAAATGCAGGCACCGCTCACACTATAGTCAGTACACATGCCGCACTACTTATTTGACCAACGAACAAAGAAAGGAACGATGAATTCATGCGTATGTTGCTAATTGCCATGCTTGTCATCGGACTCATCGCCGGATGCGGCAACGCGAATAAGCACGCTGCTACGAATAACTCCTCCAATCAAGTTAAGGCGAGATCGACGAATAATGGAAAACCGGTCATTCATGATCGGGAAGCCGTTCGCGAACACTTAACTGCGCTGGCTAGGAAGGTGCCGGGGGTTCGCAACGTTAACTGTGTCGTATTCGGCAATACCGCAATTGTCGGGATTGACGTCGATGCGAGCCTAGAACGCTCTCGAGTCGGAACTGTCAAATATTCCGTTGCAGAGGTTCTCAGCAAAGACAAATATGGCGCCCATGCACTTGTTACCGCAGATATCGATTTGAATCAGCGTCTTCATGAGATGGCGGTTGATATTCGGCAAGGCCACCCTATTTCTGGCTTTACAGAAGAACTTGCAGATATTATGGGCCGCATCGTGCCGCAGATGCCAAGCGACGTCCAACATATTGATCCGTCCCGCAATACAGACCAGCCTAAACTGAAAAAACAGATGTAGCTGCATGATTGCCGCACGGCCGCGTGAAGACCGGACAAGCATATTGACGCACGAAAAGCCTAGTGGGGTTCCACTAGGCTTTTCGCATGAAGACATCGTCATATTCATGATCCAGCATAACAGCTGCAGATGGGCAATAGGTCATCCCGATGCCTGTTTGATCGGATAACAGATGAGACCCTTGGGACATCTTATGTTGCAATAAGGGATTACCCATCATCAAAGCTTCGGACATCGCTCAGACCTCCTCCACATCATAATTGCAGCTTTACTCTATTATATTAATGATGCTTCAAAAATTGCATACCCTTATCCACTTAGGAGCCAGGTTGGGTTGTATTCGCATGCTGCGAGTCCGCTCCGCCTTCTCCGGGTAAGGTTGATTTCAATGATTTGCCGGCAAGTACATCCTTTATCGCCTGCTTGCCCTCTTCCAACTTCACCGTGTCCGGATAGATGTACGGGCTAACCCAATTCCCATCTACTGAAATGTAGTGAATGTTATCTCGGTTAATTCCTAAGTACGTAGAAATGGAACTGCGAATTTGGTCAGGTGTCATATCAATTTTAAAGTTATCAGCCATCGCATCAATAACGCCTGTTACCTTTGTTATACCGCCAAGCGATTGCATGTTGCCGACGATTTCCTTCAGCACTGCATTCTGGCGGACGTTGCGATCCGCATCTGTCGTGCCCTTCGTCATTGGACGGCAGTTCGATTTGCGGTAGCGAACAAAGTCAAGGGCGTTCTTGCCGTCGAGCGTCTGCTGGCCTGTCTTCAGCTTGATATGGGTTCCATCCGCATTATCGTTATAGCACATATTCTGATCCACGTTCACGTTGACGCCGCCGACTGCATCCACGACATCAGAGAAGCCTTGGAAGTTAATCACTGCGGCATAGTCGATCGGCATGCCCATATACTTGCCAAGCATCAGTTTCATCTCATCTTCCGGAGTAGCGCTGTCCAGCTTGCCTTGCTCCTTTAGTGTGAAGAACTTCGGATAATAATGATTTAGCTTATCCGGATGATAGCCGGGCAGTTCGAAATACGTATCACGCGGCAAAGAAACAAGCACCGCTTCCTGTGTTTCCGGATGCATTGCGCCGACCATGACAACATCAGTACGACGTCCAGGCAGCTCTGGCCGATAGTCGATACCGAGCAAGATGAAGGAAAAAGGCTCCTTGTTCGGTGAAAGCGTATCTTGCACCGTTGAACTGCCGCCGCCCTGTTTAGCAACTGTAGAAATATCGTTCAACTTGTTGTTCGCATACCAAGCAAAATATCCGACAATGAATATAACGACAACAGCTGCGATAAGCGCGGTGATAAGGGTCACCTTCAACCATTTCGGCATCCCTCGCTTCTTCGTGGAAGACTTCCCTTCGGACGGCTTCCTCTCAGGCGACTTCCGCCGTTTCTGCTTCGTTCTAGGTGGCAATGGTGTCGATGAATTCATATCTTACCTCACTTACTCATTATATTTCGGATTCGCTTCGATGTCCTGCCATAATCGCTCTGCATCTTCGCGGTCGAATACTTCCGTACTCATTTCTTCTTCCCGCCAATACGTAATGACATATCGCTCATCCGATCCATCCAAGCAAGCCTCGAAGGAGGTCAGTTGATGATCCTCCTTCAAGATTGTCTCAAAAAATTGTACCGTCTCCTTCGCTGCCCCATCATCCGGGCGCTGCTCAGACACAATATGAATTTGCAGCCAATTGAATAGTGCAACTTGCAGCTTCATCATCCGGCCTTCTCTCCCCTTTGCGTGTCGGTGATGGTGATAACGATGACGCACAATCCATTAGTTCTTTGAATCTGTCGCCTTCTTGCGGCGAGCTTCCATAAAATAGCGAATGCGTACCATGAACATCAAAGCGACCGCGACAAACAAACATTGAATGATTGGCAGCTTGTCTATTTGGAAGATGAGCAGAACAAACGCGCCCAATCCCATCAGCAAATAGATCAGTACCTCCTTCAATATCGGGAGTTTCTGCACACGGAAGACTTTATTGAACACATACACGATTAACAGATAAATAAGCGCATAACTTACAAAGGGATGGGAAGCCAACCATTCCTGCATCGTAAACGCTCACTCCTTTGCCAAAGTTGTCCAAATCCCATTATACATGGGATTCGGATACTTTGCGCGTCTTTTCTGCGCGTTCACGCTCGCTTTTGTTCAGTATTTTTTTGCGCAACCGTACAGAAGACGGTGTAATCTCGCAATATTCATCATCATTCAAATACTCTAAAGCTTGTTCCAAAGAGAATAGAACAGGAGTTTTCATCTTGACAGTATCGTCTTTGGTTGCGGAGCGAACGTTCGTCAACGCCTTCTCTTTACAAATATTTACGACGATATCGTTGTCGCGGTTGTGCTCACCAACGATCATACCTTCATAAATTTCCGTACCTGGGTTTACGAACAACGTACCGCGATCCTCAACGGACATAATGCCGTACAGTGTTGAATTTCCTGTCTCTGTTGACACGAGAACGCCTTGGTGACGTCCGCCAACTTGACCGCCAGCATATGGGCCATAGCTGTCAAACGCGTGGTTCATAATGCCATATCCGCGTGTCAGCGTCAAGAAGTACGTGCTGTATCCGATAAGACCACGTGCAGGGATCAAGAACTCCAAACGAACTTGGCCATTGCCATGGTTAATCATGTTGACCATTTCTGCTTTTCTCGTTCCCAAGCTTTCCATTACCGGACCTGTAGCTTCTTCTGGAATGTCGATAAGCAAGCGCTCGATCGGCTCCATCTTCTTACCATCCACAAGCTTGATGATAACTTCTGGTTTCGAAACTTGCAGCTCGTATCCTTCACGGCGCATGTTCTCAATCAAAATACTCAAATGCAATTCACCACGACCTGATACGATAAATGCATCCGGGCTCTCGGTCTCTTCAACACGAAGGCTGACGTCTGTCTCCAGTTCCTTCATCAAGCGCTCGCGCAGCTTACGTGATGTAACCCATTTCCCTTCACGCCCTGCAAATGGGCTGTTGTTCACGAGGAACGTCATTTGCAATGTAGGCTCATCAATATGAAGAACCGGAAGTGCTTCTGGGTTCGCCGGATCTGCAATCGTCTCACCAATGTTAATATCCTTAATGCCGGCAATGGCAATGATATCGCCCGCTCCAGCTTCTTCTTGCTCAACACGCTTCAACCCTTGGAAACCGAACAGCTTCTCGATGCGTGCCTGCTTCGTCTTCCCTTCACGGTTAATTACCGCTACAGATTGACCTTGACGGATCGTACCGCGGTTCACACGGCCAATCGCAATACGTCCCATGTACTCGTTGTAATCGAGCAAAGTAACGAGGAATTGCAATGGCTCTTCTGGATTTTCAGTTGGTGCAGGGATATGAGAGATGATCGTCTCATACAACGCCTGCATGTTCTCTTCCTGCTTCGCAGGATCGGATTCCAAGCTTGAAGTACCGTTCAATGCTGAAGCATATACAACTGGGAAATCTAATTGATCGTCGTTCGCATCCAGCTCAATGAATAGCTCAAGCACTTCGTCGATGACCTCTTCTGGACGAGCATTTGGACGGTCAATTTTGTTTACAACAACAATTGGCGTCAATTGGCTCTCAAGCGCTTTGCGAAGTACGAACTTCGTTTGCGGCATGCAGCCTTCAAATGCATCCACGACGAGCAATACGCCGTCAACCATTTTCATTATGCGCTCTACCTCGCCACCGAAGTCAGCGTGGCCTGGTGTATCTACAATGTTAATCAGATTATCTTTGTACGTGATGGCTGTATTTTTAGCCAGGATCGTAATTCCGCGTTCACGCTCCAAGTCGTTGGAGTCCATTGCGCGTTCTTGAATAGCTTCATGCTCACGGAATGTACCGGATTGTTGAAGCAGTTTGTCTACCAACGTCGTTTTCCCGTGGTCAACGTGTGCGATAATTGCGATATTGCGAAGTAAGCTTCTGTCTTGCATCGTAAAATCTTTCCTTTCTGGGTGTGGAATCATACCAAAAATCCAAATCAAGCTAACCACGAATAAAGCCGCCATAGAGGGCGGCATCTATTCCTACGATAGGTCATTCTGAAGCATGTTAGCACGGACACTTCAGAACTTTACGCTTACATGTTCGCCAGCTAGTGCTTCCATTAACGGAATCGATTTCTGAGTCCGCCAAATGCAAGCCCTGCTCCGGCAAGTATGAGTGCAACGGCAATCATATACGTACCAATTGCAAATACGAGCATCAAGATCAGCATGGATACACCGACCCCACCGAACAACAGCGCGCCTTGCCATGCGCCTCTCGGATGGTATGGATCGTATGCGTAGTATCCATACAGGCCCACGCCAATCCCAATGAGAAGCAGTGGCCATAAATACCCGAACAGTCTCCAATTGATCCAGTGGCTTAGCATGAACAGGACGCCATACATCGTCAGCATACCTGCTGGAACCATCATTACAGGCGGCAGGATTGCCATTCGTGCAAATACATACAAGGCAATACCGATAAGGAACATGAGGAGCGGCCACATCGTACCGCCGATGAAAGCAAACACTCCCATTTTCCCAAGCAAAATGAATAAGCCTGCAGCCAATATAGCAATGCCAATCACTTGTTGGTTTCTAGGCATAGGTCAACCTCCATGTCCAGATTTCTGATTCGGACACGATGTGACGCAATTCGCGTCGTTTTTTACTTTTTCTAGTGTATATGAAAGTTCGTAAAATTACTACCTGCTCCTTGAAAAAAACACAATACCCTTACCAAACCCTCCTGAGACTTCCATAACCGCCCTCTATTCATAATAGAAAAAACCTGCCATCAGCGTACTTCGGCAGGTACAAAGCATCTGTTCCGATTATCTATTGCAGAAGATCAAAAAGAGCTAATAGCGTACCTGGCGCCGAAACCAAAATCCGAGCAGAACGACGAGCGCAAGAGCGATCCACGGAAACCCGTAATGAAGCTTGCTCCACATGGCGGGCAGCCATACCGCCAATCGTTCATCAGACGCAATCATCTCGCCCGCGGTATAGCCAAGTATCCCTGCACCCGCATACAGAAGCAGCGGCATTTTCTGAAGCCATATGCTGATGAACCCGCTTCCCCACACGATAATGGGAATACTTAGCGCTATGCCGATTGCAACAAATGCCAGATTTCCCTTGGCTACCGCTGCAATCGCCAGCACATTGTCGAGACTCATGACCACATCAGCTAATAGAATAATTCGAATAGCCCCCCATAAGGAGTGGGCCTCGTTATCCCGGGTATCTGCAGGCTCCTGTTCAGCAATCAGTTGAACCGCGATAACGAACAACATAACCCCTCCCGCTGCCTTCAGGAGCGGAATGTTGATTAACCATAATGCTGCTACAGTCAGCACAATGCGAAGTACAACCGCGCCTGCGGCGCCCCACCAGATGGCCTGCTGCTGTTGTTGCTTAGGCAAGCGTCTGCTCGTCATGGCAATTACGACTGCATTGTCTCCACTAAGCACCAAGTTAATCAGCATTATCTCCACTAACAACCATATCGATTCCACAGCCCGTCCCTCCCCTGTAGTTAGGTCTATGACAGAGGAGGCCGAGCTATTCCGCTATTCGCTGGCCAATGCGCAGAACAAGTCAATCCAATTGTTTAGAACCAATCTCCAGTTGCTGGCGCTGCCAGCCCAGCAGACTCATCTGCTTTCTGTACAACCTGAGCAGGCTCATTCGCATTCGCTACCTTGTCTTTGTCTTTACCCGACAACACGATTGCATCATCAGGCGAGCCACCCGCCTTCAGCAGGATCGCTTCCGTGTTTTCCACAGCAGCTTTAATGAGATCATCCAGCTCGGGGATAGAACGTTCCGCATGCTCAACGATATTCAAATTCGGATTCGTCGCCGGCGATTTCGGAATGAATAGAGTACAGCAATCTTCATAGGGAAGAATGGACAAGTCGTAAGTTCCGATATACTCTGCTTCACGAATGATCTTATCCTTGTCCACCGTAACAAGCGGACGAAGCAATGGCAGATCTGTCGCACGGCCGATGACATTCATGCTGCCAAGCGTCTGGCTCGCAACTTGACCCAAGCTGTCTCCCGTTACGATTGCCAGCGCATTGCGCTGCTCTGCAATTTGTGTGGCAATGCGCAGCATGGCACGGCGCATCAACGTAATAAGCAAGTTATCATGTCCACTCTGATGAAGGCGAGTCTGGATATCTGTAAAGGGAACCATATGCACACGCATTCGTCCTGCATAGTTCGCAAGCACTTGAGCAAGATCGAGCACCTTCCGCTGCGCCCGTTCACTTGTGAACGGATAGCTGTGGAAATGAATCGCATCCAGTTGCAGCCCTTTGCGCAATGCTTCATAGCCGGCAACTGGACTGTCAATCCCCCCAGATAGAAGCAGCACGCCGCGGCCGTTGGATGCCAATGGGAAGCCTCCCGCACCTTGTACAACTTCGCTATACACATAGGTCCATTCTTCTCTAACCTCAACGCGCAAATCAATTTCAGGCTTGCGCACATCGACCTTAAGCCCCTCAAACTCGCGCAGCACAGGCGCACTAACAAGGTAATTCATCTCCTGGCTGCCATGCGGGAATCCCTTCCAAGCACGCTTCGCAGAAACTTTAAAGGTTGTCCCATCCGCAGGATTCATCTCACGGATTAATTGGACGGCCGTTTCAATAATCGGCTCTAGCTCAGAAGGAGTTCGTTTAACTGGACTAATGGACACAACACCGAACACATGCTTGAGCACTTGAATCATTTCGTCTAATGGCTCACCATTCAGCTCAACATAGAGTCGACCGTATTCTTTAATGACTTTAGCATTAGGAAAAGGACTAAGCACTGCATTGACATGCTGGTAAGCTGCCTTTTCAAACTTGCTGCGGTTCTTGCCTTTAATTGTGATTTCCCCATAACGAAGAAGAATCATATCGTATTCCATGATTTTCTCTTTCCCTACCTTTCGCTTGCTATCGATTCCAATACCTATATTATCGCTGCACAAGAGATTGCAATTGTTCTGTCATTTGCTTGAAACTCTGTACAAGCCGCTTCAACTCATCCTCAGAGCAGTTCGCATCCAGACTGATGCGGATTCCGCTTGCAGCAACTTGAGAGTCATGCGTCATCGCCAGCAGCACACGGCTGGGCTTGTGGAGCTTCGATGAACACGCGGATTGTGTTGAGACAATAATGTCACGCTGTTCGAGGGCGTGAACCACAACCTCTGATTTCATTCCAGGGTATGATACATTGATGATATGTGGAGCGCCATATGGAACAGCAGGACTGTTCACAACAAGCGGCTTCATCTGTGACAAATGTTCAAGTACGAATTGACGCAGGCGAACAAGCTTGTCATAGCGTTCAGACTGCCCTTCGACCGCTAGTCTGACCGCCTTAGCAAGCCCTACAATGCAGGGGACATTCTCTGTACCAGGACGAAGCTCCCCCTCTTGAGAACCTCCATACATTAGCGGCTTCAATGCGACTTGCTTCCGCTTAACGAGCACGCCAGCCCCACGTGGCCCTTGAATCTTATGTCCCGAGAGACTATATAGGTCTACACCCCATTCAGCAAGACGAACGGGAACCTTGCCTAGGCCCTGCACCCCATCCACATGGAACGTTACTTTTGGGTAGCGGCGCAGCATATCTCCAATTTCTCCAATAGGCTGTATAGCACCCATTTCATTGTTGACGTGCATGATACTAACGAGTACTGTATGAGGCCGAATTGCAGCCTCCACTTCGTCAGGACGGACTCGGCCGTTCTTATCCACAGGAAGGTAGGTAACCTCAATCCCCTCCTGCTCTAACTGCTGAACACATTTATATACGGATGCATGTTCAACTTCAGATACGATCATATGGATTGGCTTGCCTGCAGCTTGATAGGCCTTCGCAATTCCGAATATAGCAATGTTATTGCTCTCTGTCGCCCCTGATGTGAACAGTATATCTTCAGGCTCCACTTCCAGGGCACGAGCTACAACCTCGCGCGAGCGTCGAATAAGCTGCTCTGCTTGCCCCCCAGCACCATGAATCGATGAAGGGTTGGCATACACCTGCCCCATCACCTCCGCAACCGTCCGAATAACATCCGGATGGGGGGGAGTCGATGCACAATGATCGAAATACAACTGAGTTGCGCTCACCACATTCCCTCCTCATGACAACAAAAAAGATCAAAATCGGATCGAGGCGCAATCGGCTCCTCACCGTTGTTGATCTCATGTACGAAATAAGATGTTACTTATTTTACACGTTTCAACATAAAAGCACCATCCCTAATCCCATGTTCTTATCGATCCTTCATGCAGCTAATGCTCCCTTGCTCCCCATATAGAAAAAGCCTGATCCGGGGCAACTTACCGGTTCAAGCTTGAATACTCACTTATGAAGACATCGTTATGAATTGGACAAGGACGGCTAATAACCCAGCAACGGTCGCAAAGATTCCAGATGAACGACTTCCCTGCAAGTAGGCAAGAACACCTAACGCGGCGGCCCCAATCCCCATCGGAATTGGAAATAGAAAGAAGGCGATAATCGAGAAAATAACGGCCAGCATGCCAATACCCGACCAATGATTGATCTTCGAATGCTGTGTTGCAATGCGAAGCGTGTCTGAGAAAGTTCCCGCTTCTTGCCCAAATTCTACATCCTTCTGCTGTTCTCGATTTCTCGCGGTATGACTTCTAACCCGGTGCCGCTTCAAACGGCGTGAATTGCGTGCTTTGTGACCTGACATCACCTCACTCCTAGCTTCCGTTCAAGATCATTTGGGCACAAACGTCTGACAGCATGTTGAAGAGGACTTAGAGGCTGTATCCTTATGGTCGCCTCGGAACGATTCGTCCGCGAACTCTGAATTGGCCTTTACATTAGCATGTGCATCAATATCAATCATAATTTCAGAAGCTTGACAGCGAAAATCCCCCCAAAATTTACAGTTGGATACACTGCAGCGAACTACAGGTTTTTCACTCACATCCATCACCTCCGTGTTATCAGCATGTCCTAGTCCGTGATGTCATATCCTGCTCTCTTCCTGCCATGATCTAACGAAAAAGACGCTCCGTGGCATAAACGGAACGTCTTCGTAATTGATATATTTGGAATTCCTTATTTCGAGCCTTGCATACGACGCTGCGTTAAATAGTCACTCTCATAATAGGCAAGCTCATCGCGGAGATCTTCGAACAGCTTCACAACCGACAGAACAATATCCCTCGCTGCTCGAACAGGCTTCTTCCGGAAACGAATTGCGTCTTGACCCGTATACGCGTATCGACCATCCTCTGAATAACACTCGTTCTTCGGGTAGAAGAAGGCATTCACACAATGATGATACACTTCGTACAAGCAGCGCTCGCCAAATGCCGTATCAAAGGTTGCTCTTCTTAACGCAACACCCAGCCGTTCATAGCTCTGCTCCGTGAATACGAGCAAATGCCGAATATCCGTCAGGAATCCTTTATAGAAACTAACAGTCTCGTCTTCCTCATTCCCTTGAACAAGAGCAGTTAGCGAATACTCATTTAAAAATTGCTCAAGCTTATCAATCGCTTCCTTAAGTTTGTCCTTTGAAACTTCGCATTGCTGCTTCACATTGGATGCTGGCATGAAAGCTCCCCCTTACCCCATTCGTCCATTTGGAATTTCAACTCTTCGGGCATCCGATTTGGAATCATTTTCATTTCCCCTTCATCCTACCACAATCCGATCATGATGGATATCATTTTCCGCCGCGTCCCGAATAAATTCGTGTACCAATTCTCAACCTATAAACAGGTCTGTTCACGATACGATATCTGCAGCCGAGAGGCGCTTGATATCAAAAGGCAGGACAATTAGGAAGGAACGCTAGAGGAGGAAGTTGTATGCAGCGACGATATGTGGTTGGAATAGTTGCTCTCTGTGCAGCCGTACTTACGATTCCGCTATTATGGGCTCCAGATCGCCATCCCGAGCCAAGGGGCATGACGACAGCCGCACACGAAGAGAGCATGAAAAAACAAATCCTGAATCAGGACGTTACACGCACAAGCCGGATGTTCGCCATTGATTCCAGACGTGATCTGGAAGATGCGCTTGCCAATTGGGGAGCCAAGACTCATGCCCAGAAGCAGGATACCGTTCAGCAATTTATGAAATCCCATCCCCACTTCGTGTACATGAAATGGGTCGAAGGTGGTTCAACCGCTTGGGAGAAAGGAAATGTACCGAAGGATGAGCGCTGGGACGCCAACAAGCAGCTCGAGAGTTACGTTCGGACTGCTACCATGAACGTAACGAAGCAGCAGTCATATTCCTCTCCTGAAGTGTTAGTGAATGGGAAAAGCCATATGGTCATTGGCATTGCCTCTCCCCAATCGCAGCAGGGGATTGTCGCAATCGTGAATCAAGATGTCATCCAGACCGTACGGAAGCATCAGCAAAAAAATCTTCGACTTGTACCTTACCCGCCTGAATCCAAGTACCGTGTCAAGTCTGTGGATTCCAACTCGATGCGGGATGTAAAGGTTCAAGACGGAGAAGATAACGCCGGCACAAGCCATTATTATGAAAATGAAATCGTCGTGCGCTTCCGTTCTGACCCCGACTCCATTCAATTGCAGCGTATGATGCGGGATACTGGGTGCGCACACCCGCGCAAGCTCGGTTACACGTATGTGTTTCGTTCTCATAAGATGAGTGTTAAGCAATTAACTTCTTATTTCAAACAATTCAATCCGATATACAGTGAGCCTCATTTTCTATATATGACAAATGAGAAGCCCTCACCAGTTCCATCGACTCCTTCTTCTCAAGCTCGCCCCAAGACATTGAATGAACCGACACAAGGGGATGCTGCTGAGGAGCCAAATGATGCGTTGTACAAGGCTTATCAATGGAATTTGCCGAATATCCATACGAACCGAGGATGGATGACGAGCAAAGGGGCCAAAGATGTCATTGTGGCGGTTGTCGATACCGGTGTCGATTCCAATCATCGTGATTTGCAAGGCAAGCTGCTGAAGGGTTATAACGTCTTTGATAAAAACCAGCCTCCAAAAGATGAAGTCGGACATGGTACTCATGTAGCCGGCATTATTGGCGCCACTGTCAATAATGGTGAAGGCATTGCCGGGATTACATGGTACAATCCGATTCTTCCAGTCAAAGCGCTTGACAACAACGGATCAGGTACATCGTACTCTGTTGCGGAAGGAATTATTTGGGCGACTGACAATGGAGCCAAGGTCATCAACATGAGCTTAGGCAACTATGTCGATGGCGCATTTCTGCATGATGCAGTCAAGTATGCCTATGATCGCGATGTCGTGCTGATCGCTGCAACGGGCAATGACAATACCCGGCGTCCTGGATACCCTGCTGCTTATCCTGAAGTATTTGCCGTATCCGCTACGGATGCGAATCAGAAGCGCGCTTCCTTTTCCAACTACGGCAACTACGTAGATGTTGTGGCGCCCGGCACGTCGATTGCAAGTACTTATCCGAACAATCAATATGCGGCATTGTCAGGCACTTCAATGGCTTGCCCGCATGTATCCGCATTGGCTGCACTTATTCGCTCCGTGAATCCTTCGTTAAAGAATACGGAGGTGTACGATATTATGCGGCAGAGTGTAGTCGACTTAGGAACACCGGGTAAAGATATGTATTATGGCTATGGTGAAATTGATGTCGCACAGGCCCTAAGCCTTGCAGAGCAAGGAACAACATCATTGTCGCTGCTTCCGCAAAATATTGCACGCGAAATCAAGCGGACGATTGCTCAATATGTGAAGCGTCCATCTACGCCATCTTCAATAATCCCCGCTTCCCAGCCGTAAACGACTTATGGCCGTGGGATGGGAAATTGTAGATGATGTCCCCCAAACCAAAAACCCCCGCACAGCTTGTGTGCGGGGGTTATCTTATAGGCTTCGAACAATAAGTGTTGTAGCTCCGGAAAGTTTGCCGTAAGCCGGGTTCTGTACTGATCGTGGTATTACGGGAGCTACCCTTCCACTACAAAGTGACAATCATCTATCTAGACCGTACATTGCTGCACGGTTCAAGCGACCAACCCAGACGCACCTCGGGCTAAGGCTGCCCTTGCGGGCATGCATCTCATTAGGTCTTGCTCCAGATGGGGTTTACCAGGAACGAAGTCACCAACGCTCCTCGTGGTCTCTTACACCACGGTTCCACCCTTGCCTGTGCTGCCGAAGCAGCCATCGGCGGTCCATTTCTGTGGCACTATCCTTCAGCTCGCGCTGACTGGACATTATCCAGCACCCTGCCCTATGGAGCCCGGACTTTCCTCTCGTGACCAAGTCACCAGCGATTGTCTGTCAAACTTTCCGTCAACATTCGTTAGTATACAAGTTTCGCGCAAGAAACTCAACCGTCAACTTTTACAAAAACTGAAATGGCTCGGTATTTGTGGAAGAAGCTACGAATTGCGTCGATACTCCCTTGTCAGATGCCACCTGCTGCAGGCGTCCTGCGACATCCTGCTTCATCATCTTCTCTGCATTATGGCCCGGATCAATTATTGCAAGACCTGCAGCGAGTGCATCGTGGGCAGTGTGGTAATCCACATCTCCCGTGACGAGCACATCCGCTCCGTGGAATATCGCATGATGGATATATCGGGCGCCTGAACCGCCGAGGACAGCAACCTTGCGCACAGAACGATCCAGATTGCCGACCACGCGTACATTCGATACCTCGAAGCTGCTCTTCACCTGCTCTGATAATTGATGAAGAGTTACAGCTTCAGTCAGCTTGCCTACTCGGCCCAAGCCATACTCTGTTCCTTGAATATCTACAGGGTAGAGATCATAAGCGACTTCCTCGTATGGATGCGCCTTAAACATTGCTTGCAGCACACGGCTTCGAACCGACTTCGGAATAATTGTCTCAATTCGTACTTCTGGTACATTCTCCAGCTTGCCCGCTTGTCCGATATGCGGATTCGTGCCGTCGCCAGGCTTGAACGTGCCGAAGCCTTCACTATTGAAGCTGCAATGGCTGTAGTTCCCGATGTGCCCAGCCCCGGCATCCAATATTGCAGCACGGACTTCATCTGCATGCGTCTGCGGTACAAATACAACCAGCTTGTGCATCTGCTCCTGCTGCAGCGTTTCGAGGACACGGACATTCGTAAGCTGGAGGCGTTCCGCCATCAAATCATTCATGCCCCCTACTGCCACATCGTAATTCGTGTGTGAGATGTATACCGAGATGTCATGCTTGATGAGCTTCTCATATAATCGGCCGGCAGGGGTATCTGTCTGTAAATGCTTCAAAGGTCGGAAAATGATTGCATGGTGAGCGATAATGAGGTTCGCTTGCTGAGCGATAGCTTCCTCCACGACCTCTTCATTCACATCGAGTGCAACGAGTACTTTCGCTACTTCCTTATTTAGCGAACCTAGTTGAAGCCCAATTCGATCATCTGGTACAGCCAATGACTTAGGCGCCAGCTGCTCCATCCACTGAATTATTGTTGACCCTTTCGCAAACATTCAATAATCGCCTCCAGTTCCGCTTTGTTCTGAACGAATACTTCTCGACGCTGCTTCGCCTCTGCACTCTCGGCCTGTTCCATCGTACGCAGTACACGCTCTCGCTTCGCTACTTCACGCTTCCATTTCTCAAAGAATACATCTGTAGGAGCTTGCGACAGCAGTGGGCCGAATTGCAGCAGCCACTCCTCTGACAGCGTCTTCCCACATAATAAAGGCCGAGACTCGTACAGACGAGCGTTATGTGTCTCTGCTGATTCGAACTGGCGCTCTGCAAGCAGAACCTCATAAATTTTTCCGTCTTCCTCTAAAATATGCTCCTTAAGCAGTGCCCAGCCTTCCTTGCGAAGCCAGCGACGAACGGTATCCTCGCCCACATTCGGCTGGAGGATGAGTCGCTTGACCCCCTCAAGCTTCTCAGGTTGAGCTGATAATATACTGACAATGAGGCTCCCCCCCATTCCAGCGATAGAAATGCAGTCCACCTCATTAGGCTCCAATACGGCAAGCCCATCACCAAGCCGGACCTGTACAATATTCTCCAAGCGAGATCCGAGCACTTGGCGTCTAGCTGCTTCATACGGACCTTGATTCACTTCACCTGCGACGCCATAAGAAATAATGCCTTGCTTCGCCAAATAAGATGGCAGCAGCGCATGGTCAGAACCGATATCTGCAAGTTTGCTGCCTTCAGGCACCCAATCCGCAATCCATTGTAGTCGTTTGGACAGTTTGATGTTCACGAATCCATTTCACCCACTGTTGTCTAAAGTAATATCCCATGTAAAACGTAATAAAAAGCTTCATTAGCATAAATAGCAGAACCTCGCCACCAGCATTAAGCTTCAGTGTGATGATTCTGCCAAGCCAAGCCGCCTCAGGCATATGCCAAGCAATCAGGGAAGCTATCAGCAGCCCTGCTGAAGCTGAAGGAAGAACACTGTGCATCACCCAAGCCATCCAGATGAATAATAAGCTCTCTGGAAGCCACAACCACTGCGTCTCAATGAGCGTAAGTTCTCCCCCCATTGAATAGAGAATTACCGCATAGGCGATCGCCAGCAGGAGCCAACCGAACCCCTGCATTCCGCCGCGCCGCAGTAGCAATCCTGTTATGATCCATAAGAGCCCTGCTCCAATCAGCCACAGCGCCACGCCATACCAGGAAAGCCATTGATGCAGCATGAGAATGGCAAGCGCGCCAAGCATGCTTACAGCGTTGCCGAGACTTATAAATACCGCGATATGCACTTTACTTTTCTTTGCCGCATACTTTGAATTGAAGACGGCAAGCCCATAGTTAATAAGGGCAAATAAGGCGACAGCCCCAATTTGCATTGGAATGTCAAAAGCGGTAAAATGAAATCCAGCAGTACAGAACAAACCAGAAATGATAAATAACGCCAGCCATTTGGCGGCAGGAAGATTGGCCAGCCATTCCGCGAAGCGTCTGTTAGATACCGCAGACGGCTCAGCTGCTCCTGTTGATTCTGGCAGTTGGTACAATTGAGCAAGGAATTCGCAATAGCGTTCCGGCAATAATCGATTATGTCTCCAACGTGCAATTTCCTGCGACATCCATTGGCGCTGCTTCTGATCCATGAGGCTTGTCACGCTCCTGTGTGGGAATGCCTTACATGGCGACAAAAGACCTTCCCCACGCATACTGCGCGCAAGAAGGTCTCGTCGTTAGCCACTATTCAAGAAAATCTTTAAGTCGCTTGCTGCGGCTCGGATGACGCAATTTACGAAGTGCTTTCGCTTCAATTTGGCGAATCCGTTCGCGTGTGACACCGAATACCTTGCCTACCTCTTCCAAGGTGCGAGTACGGCCGTCATCGAGACCAAAGCGCAAACGAAGCACATTTTCTTCACGTTCTGTCAATGTGTCAAGGACATCCTCCAACTGCTCCTTCAACAGCTCATATGCTGCCGCATCAGCAGGCGCCAATGCTTCTTGATCCTCAATGAAGTCTCCCAAGTGAGAATCATCTTCTTCACCAATTGGTGTTTCAAGCGATACCGGTTCCTGAGCAATCTTCATGATCTCGCGTACTTTCTCAACACTAAGTTCCATCTCTGCTGCAATTTCTTCTGGAGTTGGTTCGCGTCCAAGTTCTTGAAGCAATTGACGGGATACACGGACAAGCTTATTAATCGTTTCTACCATATGAACAGGAATACGGATTGTACGCGCTTGGTCGGCAATCGCTCTTGTAATCGCTTGGCGAATCCACCACGTTGCATACGTACTGAACTTGTATCCTTTGCTGTAGTCGAATTTCTCAACAGCCTTAATCAGTCCCATATTTCCTTCTTGAATCAAATCGAGGAACAGCATTCCGCGTCCAACATAACGCTTCGCAATGCTGACTACGAGGCGCAAGTTCGCTTCCGTCAAGCGTTTCTTCGCTTCTTCGTCCTCCTGCTCAATTCGCTTCGCAAGTTCGATCTCTTCTTCTGCTGACAAGAGCGGAACACGGCCGATCTCTTTTAAGTACATCCGAACCGGGTCATTAATCTTAATTCCCGGTGGCAGCGATAAGTCATCATCGAAATGGAAATCTTCGTTATCCCCATTCTCCCGATCACCATTATTGCGATTGCCCATTCCATCTTCCGTTTCATTTACCACTTCAATGCCCAAATCAGATAGCTGTTCATAAAACTCATCCATCTGCTCAGGGTCTTGATCGAACGTCGATAACTTTTCAGTAATATCTTTATAGCTGAGCGAGCCGCGCTTTTTACCGAGCTCAATCAATTGATCCTTCACATGTTCCAACGCTGCTTCGGCATCTAGTCCAGTATGTTGATCATTCGCCATTTTCCGACTCCCTCCTCCCTAGAAACTTCTGCTTCCTACCGCTTCAGTTGTTGCTCTAGGGCTATAATATCTTGTGCAATTTGCGCGGCACGCAAGATGTCTCCAGAACGTTCCGCCTGCACCATTTCTTCCTTTTTACGCTCAATTTCACGATGCCTAGGCACTTTCAAGATCTGACCGATGTAATCGTCTAATAAGGCGGTGTCATTTCGCAATGGCACTTCAGCCATCGATATGGATGCAGCCGTTTTCTCTAATCGGTCATCTTGCAATGTCGCCAAATAACAACTGAAATCAGGCTCCTTGCCTTGCGCGTAATAAGCATATAGATAAGCGGCAAGTGCCGCATGATCATCTACATTGAATTGCTCACCAAGATTCCGCTCCACATAGTTGGACACTTCGATATCTTGGAACATTAGCGCCAGCAGACTGCGTTCTGCATAGACGTATGCTGGACGCAACACGGGCGGGGTGATAACTTGTTTATCATTCCTAACATTATTCCACCAATTGTCTTGATTATCCCCGTTTTGGTTGTTTTTTTGCAGTTTTTGACGGATATTCGCGCATTCTTGCTTCAAAGAAGCAATCGCAGAATCCCCTGATAATTCAAGCAATGAAGCGAGCTCCTTCAAATGCATCTCCCGTTCGACAGGAGATTCAACCTGCGCCACAACACGCAACGCCGCATCTTTGAAGCGCCGTTTGCCATCATCTTCTAGCAGTATATGATTTCGACGTAAAGATATAAGCTTGAATTTGGTTGGCGTAACAGCTGACGCGATGATCGCATGCCTGAACCGTTCAGCTCCGTGTGCCTTAATAAATTCATCAGGATCCATCCGATCAGGAAGCATGGCGACAGCAACATGAAGGCCGCTTCCCTCTAATAGGTCAATCGATTTCATGGCGGCTGCTTGTCCAGCATCGTCGCCGTCATAACATAACGTAACACTATCTCCGAGCTGCTTCAGCAACTGAACATGCTCAGAGGTTAACGCAGTTCCCATTGTTGCAACGCCATTCATCACTTGGGCTTCCCACGCTTGAATAACGTCTGCAAATCCTTCAAACAGAACAATTTCCCCGCTGCGCTTAATGTGCGGTCTAGCTTGATGCACATTGTACAGCAGCTTCGATTTGTTGAATAGCATGGTCTCGGGTGAGTTCAAGTATTTGGGCTGACTTCCGTCCAGCACCCTTCCTGCAAATCCAACAATGCGTCCCCGGCGATCCCATATCGGGAACATGACCCGGTTACGGAAACGATCGACATACCCTTCACCATTCGTTCTTGCCGATACGATACCGCCCTTCTCTACCAGAGCAAGGTCGAACTGCCGTTTCGTTAGAAACTTCACGATCATATCCCAATTCGGCGGTGCGTATCCAATCTGAAATTGTTCGATGAGCTTGTCATTAATGCCGCGTTCACGCAAATAGCGGAGCGCTTCCTGACCTTCCGTTGTATTCATTAATATGTAATGATACATCTTCGCAGTCAGTTCATGTGCTTCAATCAGCCGATCCTTCGCTTCATTCCGCGGATTGCGTTCAGCATACGAGTCGCCGCTTCCCCATATTATAGGAATGCCTGCCAACTCAGCTAGATGGGTAATCGCTTCAGGATAGGAATATCCTTCAAGGCCCATCACAAATTGAATGGCCGTCCCGCTCTTCCCGCAGCCGTAGCAATGGAAAATTTGCTTCTCCGGCGTGACCGTGAACGATGGTGTCTTCTCTGAATGAAAAGGGCACAGCCCCTTCAAATATTTACCGTTCTTCGATAAGTGGACGTATTGTCCAACAATATCGACGATATCGTTGCGTTTCAATACTTCATCGCGAACTTCGTCAGGAATAAGTCCATATCCGTTCATCGTCCATCACCTTCATCTGAACACGTATTACTAATTCGCTATGGGCGCATTTTCTCCTGCTCACGAAGCAAAAGTTTTGTCAGTTTATGTTGGAAAATTTCGCGATCCTCTTCACTCATCGCTCGCGGACCTTTCGTTCGTAAACCTGCTCTTCTCGCTTTGCTTGAGATATGCCGCCTTGTGAGGTACTCATCTACATTATCGCCAGTCAGCTCGCTGCCTCTCGGCGTAAGTACGGATGCACCTCTTGGCAAACAGAGCGCGGCCAACCCGTAGTCGCCTGTAACCACTACGTCCCCTGACCGCGCTGTGTTGGCAATATAAATATCCGCCGCTTGAAACGCTTGATCCACAAAAACAGTATGAATATCAAGATTCATAAGCTGCCAGTCTGGAGCAAATGCAGCATAAGAAGCTACAAAAATAACTCCTGCACCCATTTCAATGGCTGCGGCAACAATTTCATTTTTCACAGGACAAGCATCGGCGTCTACTACGATTCGAAGTTTAGAAGACATGTTCTCACCATTTTCGTAAAGCGTCGGAACTTTCATTAATCGTTTCACCGTTTATATTATATACGCTGTATCGTTTAAAATTCCTGCTTCGAAATCCGGATTTCCTCTACATCAACTCAGTTTTTGTCGAATCGATGAAAATAAGGATGGAACATGTCGAAGAGAATCCGAAGAATCCCTTCTTCATGTTCCATCCATTTACAACAACTACCCTACTGTCCATAGGCGATAAATCTCATTGTTGCTTATTACGCCCAGACAAGCTTGGAGAAATCTGCGAAGCGCTGAATGTCATTTGCAATATTCGCAAGCAAAGCCAAGCGGTTCACCCGCACCGCTTGATCCTCAGCCATAACCATCACTTGTTCGAAGAACGAATGGACTTCATCCTTCAGCTGGGACAATACGCTCAGTGCCTCTGATGGATTGCTATAAGCTGCTTCATAAGCTTCATGCACACGCAGCCAGCGCTCATGAAGATTGCGTTCTGCATCCTGCTCGAACAGCTCAGAACGTATCTCCTTGCTGTCTGCTTTAGCAGCCAGATTACCTACACGGTTGAACGATTCAACAGTCAGCTTAAACTCATCTGCCTGTACAGCATGCATAAGTGCTTCTCCACGAGCTACTGTGAGCTTCACATCGTCATAGCCAGCAGCCATTACCGCATCAACGACATCGTAGCGAACGGAATCAGACAATACATTCTTCACTCGCAAGCTGAAGAATTCATACAATTCTTTACGAACTTCCTCACGTTCACGTTTCAACAATCCTGCTTGTTCATATACATCAAGCGTAATGTTGAAGATCGTATGCAAAGTAAGTGGAAGATTGCGTTCCAGTAGAATTTGCACAATACCTGTCGCCTGTCTCCGCAAGCCATATGGATCCTGCGACCCTGTCGGGATTATGCCGATCCCGAAGCAGCCAGTCAACGTATCCATTTTATCAGCCATACTGATAATCGAACCGACAAGCGAAGCTGGTGCTGGATCGCCAGCGAATCTAGGTTTGTAATGCTCATTGATCGCTTGGGCTACCGCTTCTGGTTCCCCTGCTTTGCGCGCGTAATCCTCACCCATAACTCCCTGCAGTTCAGGGAATTCATAGACCATTTGCGTAACAAGGTCGAACTTGCAAATATCCGCAGCACGGCTTACCCACAGCGCTGTCTCACGATCCGTCTGAACCGCCAGCGCCAATGCATCCGCAATTGCATGAATGCGGCGCACCTTATCCCCGATCGAGCCTAGCTCCTCGTGGAACACGATTGAATCTAGCTTGTGCACGCAATCGATAATTTTAAGCTTCTGATCTTCTTCATAGAAGAACTTCGCGTCAGACAGGCGTGCGCGCAGCACCTTCTCGTTCCCTTTTGCAACCATCTCCAATCCCTTGGAGTCACCGTTGCGCACGGTTACGAAGTAAGGAAGGAGCTGGCCCTCTGCATTCAATACAGGGAAGTATCGCTGATGCTCACGCATCGAAGTAATCAACACTTCTTGAGGAATGTTCAAGAACGCTTCATCGAATCCACCGAACAATACGGTAGGGGTTTCAACCAAGAACAGTACCTCTTCCAGCAAATCTTCCTTAATCGCAATATGCCAATCCTTGCTCTTTGCAAGCTCTTGAATTTGGTTTTTAATATTTGCTTCGCGTTCTGCCACATCAACGATGACGGACTGTTCACGAAGGCGCTCCACGTATTGAAGCGGCGCATCAATAACCGCCTCATCACCAAGGAAACGATGACCACGAGTCGTGCGGCCCGCTTTTACGCCTGCAATTTCAAGTGGGATAATATCCTCGCCATGCAGAGCAACAATCCAGCGAATCGGACGAACGAAGCGCATATCCTTCGCACCCCAACGCATGTTTTTCGGGAAAGTCATTGCATGAATAATTGAAGTCAATCCCTCAACAAGAACATCCGCCGTATTCGTCCCAAGGCTGCTCTTATTCGCGTAGATATACTCGACTCCATTCAACTCTTTGAAGAAGAATTCCGACGGATCTACGCCTTGACTGCGTGCAAATCCAAGAGCTGCCTTCGACCACTCACCGCTCGCATCGTGAGCAATCTTCTTCGCTGGCCCCTTCACTTCCTCATGAACGTCTGTCTGCTTATCTGCAACGTCCTGAATGAGCACTGCGAGACGTCTTGGTGTTGCATACGCAGATACCGTTCCGTATGCAATCCGCGATTCTGTCATCCAGCGTTCCGTACGCTCCTTCAGTTGTTCCATCGCACTGCGAATGAAACGTGCAGGCACTTCTTCTAAGCCAAGCTCGAGCAATAAATGTCTAGGCATCTTGTTCCTCTCCTTTCTTCAAGAGTGGGAAGCCAAGCTTCTCACGTTCTTCCAAGTAAGTCGCAGCCACATGGCGCGCAAGATTGCGCACGCGTGTAATGTACCCTGTACGCTCCGTTACGCTAATCGCACCGCGTGCGTCAAGCAGGTTGAATGTATGGGAGCATTTCAGCACATAATCATATGCTGGGAATACCAAATGGGCATCCATCGCACGATTTGCTTCTTTCTCGTACATATTGAACAGCGTAAACAACATCTCCGTATCGCTTACTTCGAATGTATATTTCGAATGCTCGAATTCAGGCTGGTGGAATACGTCGCCATAAGCTACGCCTTCTACCCACTCCAGGTCGAACACATTTTCTTTGTCTTGAATATAGGACGCAAGGCGCTCCAAGCCGTACGTAATCTCTACAGCCACTGGATGTGCGTCGATACCGCCCACCTGTTGGAAATAAGTAAACTGCGTAATTTCCATCCCATCAAGCCATACTTCCCAACCTAGGCCCCATGCACCCAAGGTTGGCGATTCCCAGTTATCCTCTACAAAACGGATATCGTGGATTGTCGGATCGATCCCCAGGCGATTCAAGCTCTCCAGATATAATTCTTGAATATTGTCCGGAGATGGCTTCAAAATAACTTGGAACTGGTGATGCTGATACAATCGGTTCGGGTTCTCCCCGTAACGGCCGTCAGCTGGACGACGAGATGGCTCTACATAAGCTACGTTCCATGGTTCTGGCCCGATGGAACGAAGGAAGGTCATCGGGTTCATCGTCCCCGCACCCTTCTCTACATCATACGGCTGTACGATGATACAATTCTGCTCGGCCCAAAATTGCTGCAGCGTCAAAATCATTTGTTGAAAATTCACAGTCAGGACTCCTTTGCCTCATATTGACGGCATTGACGTATGGGAGAATGCAAAAAACTCCCGCCTCTACGCCTGATGCCAGACGTAGGGACGAGAGTTATATTCCCGCGGTTCCACCCTACTTGATCGAAATAGTCCGATCCACTTTCACATGAGCCTTGCTCCAAAGTGCCATTTCATTCGTTCGTTCGTTCAGGCTTCCACTGCCCCTGAATCGCTGCATTCAAACGCTGCGAACTACTTTCTTCTTCAACACAAGGTATACCTCAATTTATTGATTTATTATAGCGAAATGGATATTACTCGTCAAGCTGCGCCAGATCATATTTCTCCATCTGCTCAAGGAACTGCAATGATTTCAGACGTACCCCAACATGCGTATCCATGTAACCACGCATGCAAGCCCGAAGCTGCAGCTTAGTTGCAGGCTTCAATGTAATATTGCCCAGACGATGCAAGTCTGTCATCTCGAATTTTTGAAGCAATGCAAGCATTTGCAGATTGGCGACGTAATTCGCATGTTCCCTCGGCTTGCAGCTTGCACACAGCGCACCACCTAACCGCCAACTAAAAGCAGCAAGCCTCTCCTCTGTACCGCAAGCGACGCATGCATGCAGCTGGGGAGCTACGCCAGTTCGCTGCCACAATTTCATCTCGAAGAGATGGGTTGTCACCTGTACATCCTTGCCTTGGGCAATAGCTTGCAAGTAGGCATGGAATTGATCAAACATTGGCCCCCCAGCTTCTTCATCATGCAGTGCCTTATCCACTAATTCAGCCGCATAGGACGCATAGGCTGCCAGATGGAGCTGCTCACGAAGCTGATGATTCGCCTCTACTATCTCACAAGAATTAAGAGTACCAATATGCCCCATTCCACGAAAGAACACGTACTCCCCATAAGTGAACAACTGAGTCGCCGCAGCATGTCGGCTGCGAACCTTTTTCGCGCCGCGAACAAGAACACCGACTTTGCCGTGAGATTTCGTACAAAGTGTGATGATCTTATTGCCTTCCCCATAGTCCATGCTGCGGATGACAATTCCTTCAACCCGATATAACACTCTCGTCCTCCCATGATTGACGCTGCATAATCATTATTAATCTGTAGATTGTTCCACGATTGGCGCAATCTCTGTTGGGTGCTCCTCAAGCTCTTCAGTCATTCCTGCCTGCTTATATAGCAAGTAAGCGTCGACATCCCCCGTCTTCGCAAATACATTCCATGAAAAATCACGCATTGCTACAATCCCCTTTCGTTAAGAGAACCTTAATCAATGACATGCTCCTATGATGCTCGCAAGCAACAATAGTGGCAGTTATAGTTGCTGTACCTGAAGCGAACGTTCGAGGCAATATCTTCGGATACAGACCAGTAAGACTATGCGTCATCATTTAGGTTGTGCTGCTTAGAAGGGAATATCCATTGCAAAAATTGGAGTGTATGGTTTAGACCAGCCTGTTCCTCGCTAGATTTACTCGTGTCTAAAACCAAGATCGCGCAAGACTCGATCCTGATTTCGCCAATCTTTTTTGACTTTCACCCATAGCTCCATGAATGTCTTGGAACCGAGCAAATTTTCGATATCCTGTCTCGCCAACTTTCCAATTTCTTTCAGCAAGGCACCCTGCTTGCCGATAACAATTCCTTTTTGTGAATCCCGTTCCACGAAAATAACTGCCGAGATATATACAACGCCATTCTCCTGCACACGCATATCCTCGATCGTTACCGCAATGGAATGAGGAATTTCTTCTCGCGTCAGGTGCAATATTTTCTCGCGAATCAATTCTGCAACGACGAATTGCTCCGGATGATCCGTAATTTGATCATCTGGATAGTACTGCGGGCCTTCTGGCAAATAGCCTCCGAGCACATCCAGCAGCCGGTTGACGTTACTTCCATTTATCGCCGAGATCGGCACAATCGCTGCGAAGTCGTGCAGCTCATTGTACTCTGTAATCATCGGCGGTAGAGCCTCTGGATGAACCTGATCGATTTTGTTCATGACGAGTATGACAGGAGTACGGACTTTTTTCAATTGTTCAATCACATATTTATCTCCACCGCCAAGCCCAGCAGATACATCGACAAGGAAAAGGACAGCCTCTACCTCATTCAAGGTGTTCAGTGCCACATTGTTCATATAATCGCCGAGCTTCGACTTTCTCTTGTGGATACCGGGAGTGTCCAAAAATACAATTTGAGAGTGATCCGTTGTATACACGCCATGAATTTTGTTGCGTGTCGTTTGCGGCTTATCCGACATAATGGCGATTTTCTGACCGATCACATGGTTCATCAGTGTAGATTTGCCGACATTTGGGCGACCTACAATCGCGACGAAGCCCGATTTATACGTATTACGATTCATTTGATCTTGATTATGAAACATGAATTCCCCTCCAAAACTTCTCTGTATGTGCATACACGGCGCTCTGCCGTTCAATAACGACAATAGCGCCGTGTATGAATGTCTTCATCCGTGCATAACGCGCAGAATCGCACCAAGCAGCTTCATTCCCGGTTCGAAAAAGATAGCAACGCCAACTATAACGGCGAATACCGCCGTCACGAGCACGGCTCCTGCGGCGGTATCTTTGGCTACCTTCGCCAATGGATGCGGCTTCGGCATCACGAGATCGACGACAGATTCTACTGCGGTATTCAATAGTTCAGCTGAGATTACGATGGTAATGGCGAGTCCTAGCCACAGCCAGTCCGAAGTCGATATTTGCAGTACAGCCCCTAATAGAAGTGCCAACACACTCATTGCTGCATGCACCCTCATATTGCGCTGCGTTCGTATTGCATAGGCTATTCCTGCGAAGGCAACACGAAAGGTATCGCTCCACGGACGCTTCATTAGCGGCGCAAACCTACCTTCTCCAGCACTGCTTCCTGCTTGTCCATCATAATTTGTTCACTTGGCTCATCCTGATGATCATATCCGAGCAAATGCAGGAAGCCGTGAACAAACAAGAATCCAATTTCACGCTCCAAGGAGTGACCATATTCATCCGCCTGCTCCTTGGCACGTTCTGTTGAGATGATGATATCGCCAAGCAGATCATTCATCTCATCCAATTCTTGCTCATCCTCAATTTCGTATAGAATGTCCAATTCCTCTTCAACAGATTCGTTCAAGGCAAAGGACAATACATCTGTCGGACGATCAATTCCTCGATATTCACGATTTAACTCATGAATTTGCTCATTATCAACGAACGTTAACGCGACCTCTCCCTCTTGAATGCCCTCCATCGCCGCAGCTTCCTGTAGGATACGTTCCAGCAGCTCAATTAGGGAAGGATCTATCGGGTAAATGTCTTGATCGTCATTCCATTCCAGCTTCATACTCGACATGTTCGTTGCTCCTTACTTGCAGTTTTAAGATGTACGTTCAACCGAATCAATCGCAGGCTACGACTTCGGAGCTTCCGCTGCAGCACCCGCGTCCTTATTCTTCAACTTCGAGTCATCCGGATACTCAATACGGGAGTGGAAGATTCCCATTACAGTCTCCTTCAGTGACTGAGCAACAATATCCAGCTCGCGCAGAGTCAGATCACATTCGTTGAACTGATTGTCGTCCATCCGATCCTTCACAATTTTATGAATCATCGATTCAATTTGCTCGACTGTCGGATGACGAAGTGAACGCACTGCAGCTTCCACACAATCCGCTATCCCTACAATAGCCGCTTCCTTCGATTGAGCTTTAGGCCCAGGATAACGGAAATCATCCTCAGTAAAGTCAGGCTCAATACCCTGTTCTTCCGCCTGCTTCTTCGCTTTGAAGTAGAAATACTTCAAGAAGGTTGTACCATGATGCTGCTCAGCAATATCTCGTATCGGCTTCGGCAGCTTGTAATCCTTCAGCATCTCAGCGCCGTCTCTGGCATGAGCAACGATAATGGACGTACTCAGCTTCGGATCGATTTGATCATGCGGGTTGTCCATATTCGTCTGATTCTCAATAAAGTAACTTGGACGCTTCGTTTTGCCGATATCATGATAGTAGGCACCTACTCGACACAGCAGTCCATTCGCACCAATCGATTCCGCAGCCTGTTCAGACAGGTTCCCTACCATCACGCTATGGTGATAGGTTCCCGGTGTTTCTGTCAGAAGTTTGCGCAGTAATGGATGGTTCGGATTGGACAATTCAACCAGCTTAAGTGCAGACAGAATGCCAAATGTAACTTCAAAAAACGGCATCAGTCCGAGTACAAGCACAGATGTGAGCAGTCCGCTGGCAAAGGCAAATGCAGCCGACAGCATCGTATGACTCTGATTCATTGGCTCTCCATATAGCATGGACAGCGTCAAAGCCGTTACACTGCCGAAGATACATACCATAATGCCTGCCTTCAAGATCGTGGAGCGTTGGCTTGCACGATGAATGGCGAATATCGCTGCGTAACTGGTCACGAGCGCAAAAAATCCAAAATGGAAATCAAACAACGTGCCTTGGTTTGTGTTCAAGATCATCCCCGCAAGGATACTCAGAACGACTGCACATATATACGCTAGCGGCAGATCGATGAGCAGGGTAATCAGCATAACCCCCATCGCAGTTGGTGCGACATACCCAATATAAGGGATTTCCTTCGTCTGCGCGTAGCCGATTATATGAATCGCAATAATATTGATTATGAAAATCAACACAAGCATCAGCAACTGCACGTTGTTGAACTTGAAATGAGTATGGCTTGACTGACGCATAAACATAAACAAGACGAGTGAGAACATCACCGACAGAAGCAACAAGCCAAATTGCGGCCAGTAGTTAACTTCTGATTTCAAGAGATCGTTCTCTTTCAGCAAATCATAAGTCTCCTGAGAGATAACCTGCCCTTTTTTAATAAAGATATCGCCCTGCTTAATGAAGATTGGCTGCGTATTCTCCCGCGCCTGAACCTTTGCATCCTTCGTTGCGTCATCATTATAGAACTTGTTCGGCGTAATGCATAGGCGAACGAGCTCCTGCACCACCTCGCGAGCAGAGCGCTTATCCAGCGAGCTTGCATTGACGTATTCCGGTACCTTAGCACGCGGCACAGAGGCATCTGGAACCGCGTCAGCCATCAGCTTAGACACTAGTTCCCGAGCGACAGGCTTCATTTGTGCGACGTCTTCTTTGGTCAAGCGTGCAATTTTCAGATACGTTTCTTCAGGGATATCGTACTTCTGCTCGTCAATGCGTTTCTTTACTTCGTCAAGCAGTGTACTCGAATATGTATCCTTATTGCGGCTTGTCGTCTGAAATTCCCTAAGATACTTATTGACCTCATCAGGGATGACGGTGCGATATAAGCTGATCTTCTGTGCGTACGATATGAGCTCATCGTCATTTAACTGGTCGATACGCTCGAACAGAGAATCGATTAAGCGCTCATTTTTGAGCGAGATAATCTCATAAATGGGCTGCACGCGCTCGGCAGCCTGCTCTTGAGCTTTAAGCGTTGCCTTCTTATCTGGGATTTGAATCGGTGCGATAATATCCTTCTCACTCTTCGCATTGACTTCAATATCCAGCTTCTCCGGCAGAATGCTCGGCGCCAAACTGAAATAAAATAATAATGTTAATAAGAAAAACAGAAGAAAACGTACGCCTACGCTATACTTCCATCCCGTCATATTCACTTGACGTTTGCTATTTCCGTTGCCGGAACGATTTGTCTGTAGCATAGAGAACAGTCCTCTCTATCCTTGGTTTTCGCTTTCCTTCTGGTAAGCTGTAATAATTTTCTGCACTAAGGAATGACGAACGACATCCTGCTCGGCAAAATGCACGAATCCGATCTCCTCAATCCCGTTCAAGATTCGCCCTGCTTCCACGAGACCAGATCTCTTACCGCGAGGCAAATCAATTTGGGTAATATCCCCGGTAATGACCATCTTCGATCCGAAGCCAAGTCGTGTCAGGAACATCTTCATTTGCTCAGGCGTCGTGTTCTGTGCCTCATCCAATATGATGAACGCATCATCCAGCGTCCGTCCCCGCATATAGGCGAGAGGCGCAATCTCAATCAATCCACGCTCAAGAGCCTTAGCAACCTGTTCCGTGCCCATCACGTCATACAGCGCATCATAGAGAGGGCGCAAATACGGATCTACCTTCTCTTGCAAATCCCCAGGCAAGAAACCAAGGTTCTCTCCGGCTTCTACTGCAGGTCGAGTCAAAACGATTCGCTTGACGGCTCCTTCCTTCAACGCAACGACGGCAAGTACAACGGCAAGATACGTTTTCCCTGTACCTGCAGGCCCTACACCGAATACGATGTCTCTCTTCTTAATCGTTGATACATAATGCCGCTGACCTATTGTCTTAACGCGGATCGGTTTGCCGCGGTATGTATGTGCGATTTCGCCCCTGAATAAATCAAGCAGCTCGTCAACCTTCCATTCCTGCGCTAAATCGACTGCATACATGATATCCCGTTCAGACAGGATAATATTGTTGCGAATCAGCTCGAGCAGAACGAGGAATAACTGCTCCAATTTTTCAGTTTCTTCCGCTTCCCCCGTAATGACAACCTCCGCCTCGCGCGATGTCACTAGTGCATCTGTACGGCTTTGAATCAAGCGCAGATGCTTATCTTGCGGTCCGAACAGGGCTAGTCCTTCAGCAGCATTTTGTAGTGAAATTTTAACAGTCTGTTGTTGCGACAAAAACCTCAGTCTCCTTGTATTCAGTGTCCTTGTTCATGTGGTTCTGATTCCGGTTGTGATTTCTGTTCAAACTGGCGAACAAGCGGAAGTTCTTCCGCTATTGATTGCTCCACTTCAAAAAGCACCTTCATGACCACTTTACCATTGTCCGTCTTCTGATGCAAAATTTTTTCCGAATGAATGCGGGCATTTGGTCCGTTCTTGCCAAGCACATCCGCCCTAGCTTGCTTCAGTCCTGCCTCTGCAGCTTGCGTCTCCGTTCGTTCCTCAGATGCGAACTGAACTTCCTTAATTTTCTCATTTGTCCAGCCAATAGGCAGCGACAACTGCCTCCATTTCAGCGTGTTGTCCTCCTGCAGCTGCTCATAATGAGCATAAGGAATATCTCCGAATCCAGAGACCATAAGCCTCCGGTTGCCTGTCACGATATATTTTCTCTCTTTCTCTTCCCCTGTGTATACTTTATGCTTCATGACGAGCGGCGAGGAAATCTCATATTGGTGCCAGACGAGCCCTCTTGCTTCTCCCTTGGCCGCCACATCCTTCGGTTCAGTTTCAGTTCCAACGGCCCCGGAAATAAGTACAGTGCCTTTTCTGACGCGGGCATTGCGGGCAACGACAGCTCGTCCATTCTCCGCGATAATATCAGTTACGATTGCATCCTCTGAGGCAACAATATGTCTTGGATTAACCAATTTCAATGAATCGGGCTTCGTTGCTTCAATCACTTGAATTGATACCCTGGTTCCTTCCCAATTGACTCCCACCCATGATGCCTCTTTCAGCTTCGTGTGCATCGCCTTCGCAATTAGATCAGGGTCACGCAGACGGAATGTCCACTGAAAAGGATATATCCCCTGCTCTTTCGCAGCCGCAAGCACCTGCTCTGTTGGTATGCGATCATTGCCCTTCACATCAATGGACCATACCAGCGAGGAGAGCATGTACAATCCAAGCATAAACATAGCGAAGCCAATCAAGAAGAACTTGCGGCGGAGGACTCGTCTCAACGCAAAAGGCCATCCTATCCGCTGCTCCACATGAACCCGACAGCCTGTCTGCTTCAAAATGGGCCTCAGGTTAAAATAATCAGACAGCAGTACATAGCACTGGAAGTCTTGGAACGAAGTCCGCTGCACATCCCACACTTGGATTTGTTTGGAGACGACAGCATTAATAAAAGACTCCGCATTCCCTCCTCGAATGCGAACCCGAACATAGCCGCGAGCATTGGCCAACGTAGGTGCCTTCACTTCATTTCCCCCGTTCCATTGTATGTGATATTGCGTATGATTCCTTCAATACGTATCTCTTCCGTCCATATCGCCCGAATAACAAGCTCTGATCCGGATATCTCTAGTTCTCCATTGGTTAGCGCCAACCGAACCAGCTCGTTCGAAAAATGCACAATCCCGCGGTGGTTCTCAACGATAAGATGCCGATTTCCAATCATGGCTAACCGGGGCGTATCCGATAATGTATCCTGCGGCAGATCCAGCCAATTCGCTGTCCAGTTGCTTAATTTGCGGCCAAAGCGACTCATTTTGCGACGGGCCCCCTTCCTATTCGTTACAATTTATGCGCAGAATGACGCGATTATAACGATTGCAGCGTCCCTTCACGCGAGATCCTCGAGGAATATTCCATGTTAATGATTGTCTGTGGAACTGCAGAAATAAAAAAAAGCCCCACTATGCAGGCTTAGCACGTATTGTACTAAGCCTGTATGTGGAACTTCTCTCTTCGCCTACAGCTGTTCCTGAACGGAACAGCAAGGACTTGTATTAATACTTATAGATTCAGCGGCGATGCTGATAGGGACGCTTGGCACGCGGTGGGCCGAGTACCTCCGCCCAAATGACTCCCTGCATCACTTCATCAGGTGTAACTGCACGGCTTGAAGAACCCTGCCCCTGTTCGGGTGAAGCAGCTGATGAAGTATGGCGCTTAGAGAATCTGGAACCTGATCCGGACGAGATCGAACTCGCCATTCGGTCAATTGCAGCCAGACGCTGCTCTAGCTCCGTAAGACGCGCCTCATCCGAGTCAATGGAATCATACGAGTTACCCGGACTTGAAGCCATCCCTGCTGGCGCTGGACGTTCAGCGCTGGTCGTAAACACAGGCTGACGTTCTGGCTTGCGTTCTACCTCCTCATATTCCTCCTCGCCTGCATCCTCATACCTCTTGTCATCGCTGCTTTTTGCAGCCCCTCCACTAAAATCAGGCATCCGGTTGGTTTTGTCCTTTTTCTTCGAGCCGCCCAGTGAAGAAAAAAGAGCTCCCAAAATAATAATCGCTATTAACGGATTGCTTGTGACGAAATGAATAATCTTCTCAATGATCACCATGGCTCATCGCCTAGCTTTCTGATTTGTTGTCGTGATTATTGTTGGGATTGTTGTCGGATACCTTGCCGATTGTACCGCGCATTTGCGTATCGGCTTCAATGTTTTTCAAATTCATATAATCCATAACACCCAATTTGCCGCCGCGAAGCGCTTCAGCCATAGCAAGGGGCACTTGAGATTCCGACTCAACAACAAGTGCACGCATTTCAACGACGCGTGCCTTCATCTCTTGCTCATGTGCGACTGCCATTGCACGGCGTTCTTCTGCTTTTGCTTGCGCAATGCGCTTATCCGCCTCAGCTTGCTCAGTTTGCAAATGTGCACCGATGTTCTTACCTACATCGACGTCTGCAATATCAATAGACAAGATTTCAAAGGCCGTTCCTGCATCCAAACCTTTGCCGAGTACAGTACGGGAGATAAGATCTGGATTCTCCAGAACGTCTTTATGGGATGCGCTGGAACCTACAGTTGTAACGATACCTTCGCCAACACGCGCGATAATCGTCTCTTCCCCAGCACCACCGACTAGGCGCTCGATGTTCGCACGTACGGTAACGCGCGCACGAACCTTTACTTCAATACCGTCCTTCGCCATAGCGGCAACGATAGGCGTTTCAATAACACGCGGGTTAACACTCATTTGCACCGCCTGCAATACATCGCGTCCTGCAAGATCGATTGCTGCTGCGCGTTCGAATTCAAGATGAATATTCGCACGTTGTGCAGCAATTAACGCATTAACAACACGGTCAACATTACCGCCAGCCAAGTAGTGACTCTCCAATTGGTTAATATTCAGTCCAAGACCGGCCTTAGTAGCCTTAATCATTGGGTTGACGATACGGCTTGGCGTTACACGGCGCAGACGCATAGCGACGAGTGAGATAATCCCGATCTTCACCCCGGATGCAATTGCCGAGATCCAGAGCATTACTGGGAAGAAGCTAAAGAATACACTTAGTGCAATAACAATAACAACCCCTATTAATAGCGCAGTTACCGTAGATGGATCCATATTCAATCATCCTCCAATATTTTGTTATATGTGTGAAGCAAGGGTTAGAACCTATAGTCAAAAATACATAAAGGGGTCAATCTTTGGTCAACGATCGTACGACAATTCGTACGCCCTCCACCTCAACAACCTCAATCTCTTCGTCACGGCTTATAAAACCGCCATCTGTGACGACATCATATTTGATATCTCCAATCAAAGCCGTTCCTGATGGACGCAATGTTGTTAATGCACGCCCTGTCTTCCCGAGCAGCTCTGTATGATTTATATTCGACACGTAACCTTCATCTGTCGTCAAGGAATCGCGGAGAATGAACTTATTCCAAATGCCGCGGTGCTTGAACACACGAACGACAATGATAACCACAACCAGAGCAGCTGCAAAGGCAATGCCAAGCGACATCAGCGCATCTGCAGTATCATTAGCAGCTCGCACGACACCCGTAATCAAGCTTAACGATCCTAGTATACCCAATATGCCGAAGCTTGGGATGAACAACTCCAGTGCTAGCAGTATTAGCCCGATGATAAATAGTACGATGGTCTCCACCCCCGCTAGTCCTGCAATGTAGTGACCGAAGAAATACAAACAAAATCCAGCAATCCCCAGTATTCCTGGGACACCGAAGCCTGGTACGAACAGTTCAATTGCAACACCTGCGATTCCTAGGAAAAGGAGCAATGTCGCAATCCCTGGATGAACAACAAAGGCTGCAATTTGTTCTGAGGTAGAAGGCTCAATCTGAACAAGATTTGCTTGATCCAGCTTCAACTGTTTCAACAGATCTGCCGTATTGGAAGCTACATATTCCGCATAGCCAGCTTTACGCGCATCCTCCGAGCTCAATGACAACACCTCACCCGATGGTATTGTCCGTCCCAGCTCCTTAATTTCGTAAGCGCCTTGCAAATCAGCCATTGCTTGTGCAACGAGCGGATCTCTGCCATTTTTTTGTGCAACGGCTTTCATTTTGCTAACCCACATGGCGACCAGCTTCGGATCATTCACGTAATTATGAGCTCCATCAACCAAGGCTGCCGATCCGATTGCACTGCCTGGAGTCATTGCGATCTCATTGGCGCTCAGTGCAAGATAACTGCCTGCCGATGCTGCATTGCCCTCTACGAACATAATCGTACGCACAGGACTGGAGATAATTCTCTGGCTGATATTGCCTGCAGATTCCAATTGTCCACCCGGTGTGTCCATCTCGATAATAATTACTTCAGGACTTAGCTGTTCTGCCTCATCAAGTGCACGGAACAGGAAGGATTCCATAACTGGATTCACCGTTCCCTTCAGTGGAAGGACAATCACATTGTGTGCCGAACTGCCTTCCGCTTTCACTTGAGCGCTCACAAATGGGATGCAGGAGAACAGGAGCATGATCGCAGTCAAAACTAAGGTGGCTAATCCTAGTGGTTTCCCTCGAAAATACCGCATGGTGAATGACTACCCCCTTTCTTATTCTGTTGTAGACAAATGCGATACGTGCTATTCAAAAAGCTTGCTGACAATTGTGGCATGACTCACATTGTGAAAACAGCCCTTTTGAACACATATAATAATACGTCCTGATCATGCCTTGCGTTTCATCTTTAGATATATAGAAAAAAACACTCCTTATGAATAAGGAGTGTTTTTTATCGTTTCGTCAATAGACGTAAAGAGATCGTTTATTGCAGACATTGTTGCACGACAGAATTGACTAACTTGCCGTCTGCGCGCCCCTTCACCTTTGGCATGAGGGCACCCATTACTTTCCCCATGTCGGCTTTCGAAGAAGCACCGGTCTCTTGGATGGTCTCTTGTACAATCACTTTTATCTCTTCTTCGGAAAGCTGAGCAGGAAGATAAGGCGTCAAGATATCAATTTCCGCCCGAACCCCATCTGCCAAATCGCCTCGACCTGCTTTTTCGAACTCGTGGAGGGCATCTTTCCGCTGTTTGATCTCACGACCTAGAATTTCAAGCACTTCATCGTCATTCAAAGTTCTTCTTTCATCTATCTCAACATTCTTGATCGCCGAACGAACCATTCGGATGGTGGAGAGTTTGAACTTGTCTTGACTTTTCATCGCTTGCTTCATATCTTCGTTCAATCTTTGGCTAAGATCCATTGGTGCGTAATCCTCCTAAAACTTTCTCTTGCGGGCAGCCTCGGACTTCTTCTTGCGCTTAACGCTTGGCTTCTCATAGTGCTTGCGCTTTTTAACTTCAGCCAATACGCCATCCTTCGCGATGGAGCGCTTAAAGCGACGAAGTGCAGCATCGATTGTCTCGTTTTTGCGAACTTTCGTTTCAGACACCAGTTATCCCTCCCTCCGAACAGACCGTCCAAGAACAAAAACACGGTTCATCAAATTACATTATATGTGATTGCAAAACTAGGTGTCAACCATGTGAACAGATTATAACGACATTTCATGGTTGGAAATGTTTGCACAGCGGCATTTTCCCGCATGTTTATCTACCACTATATGGCTATAATACGCGATTTATCCAACCAATGCTCCCAGCTGTTCGCCGCCAAGCAAATGATAATGGATATGGAATACCACTTGTCCACTATCCTTGCCGCAGTTGTTAATCAAGCGGTATCCCGATTCTGCAATGCCTAGCTCACGTGCAATTTGCTGAGCAGCCCGATGAATGTCTCCAATTAGGGCGAAATCCTCGCCTTCAGCATCGTTCATTGTTGCAATATGTTTCTTCGGAATCACGAGAATATGTACTGAAGCTTGGGGAGTAATATCGTGAAAGGCTACTACCGTATCATCCTCATACACTTTTTTCGAAGGAATGGAGCCTTCGACAATTTTACAAAAAATACAATCCATCTCTTTTCATTCCTCCCTTATATGTATTCGCTCTGAGCCTGAATTCAGGCTGTATGTCTCTTAATTTGGCGTACCCTTATCATAGCAAAAAAAAGAAGCCTGTCCAAGTGATCTATAAAAAGCAATAGCGTTTGTATGCGCACATACATGTACTATGAGGTTGGAATTTATTAAAAAAAGAACAAAAAAAGAGCACCTCGTACCCCGCAATTGCGGGCAGCGCGTCAGCGCTGTGAGCGTACTGTTGCTGCAAGCATCGCGACTCTGGTTCATTGATCACGACTGTTTGCAGACACAATACGATCACCGAGGTGCAAATAGGAAAATTATTGATGTCGGCTGTCTGTATTATAACAGCCTGTTGAAACTGTTACTGTGAGCTAGTTCACAACTATCTAATTCGTTTCCATTACGATTCGTGACCCTTCTCCTGCTTGTTCTGCCGGTATGACAGCCAGCTTTCTCGCCAAGCGAGCACGCAGCTCCGGAACATGGCTGATTACCCCAACTGACAAGCGATCCGAATGCAGCTTCTCCAGTGCGGTAACAACCGTATCAAGAAGCTCAGGATCGAGTGTCCCGAATCCTTCATCAAGGAAGAAGAACTCGAGAGGGTACTTGCCTCGTAATTGAATCTGAGAGGACAGTGCAAGAGCCAGTGCAAGCGAAGTCAAGAAGGTCTCTCCTCCCGATAGTGTAGATACCGGTCTGCGGATACCTCCATTGCCATCATCGCGGATGACGAAGCCCCCGCCAGAATCCACTTCCAGCGCATAGCGCTGCTTCGTTAATACCTTCAATCGTTCTGACGCAGCGCGGCTAACCTGCATAAGCTGTTCTTCCGCAATAAATTCAACGAAGGCGTTACCACGGAATACAGCCTGCAGCTGGTGCAATCGGCCCGCATATTCTTCAGTGCGCGAGCGTGCTTCCTCAAGTTCTGTCCAGCGTGCATGCTTGCTACGTAACTGCTCCGCGTCCCGTTCTGCCTTTGCTTTCCGAGCAAGGGCTTCCTCTGCCGCTGCTTCGGCCGCCACTTTCTTTTCGCTGCAAGCGTTCCACTGCTCGTCCGTAACCACTGAAGAACCTATTCGCTCTTGCAATCGATTCAGCTGCGAACTGACATCCCGAACTGAATCGTGATAAGCGAGCAGCGTTTGCTCTAATTGTGAGGTGAGTTCTTCTGTCATCCGAGCGGCATGCACATCTGAAATTTCTGTAAAGGAAGACTTCGACAGCAGATCTTGAAGTCGTTGACCGCTCACTTCTACCTGCTCGGTAAGACTCGTCAAGGCTTGCGCAGCAAGAGCCGCCTGACGGCCTGCAGCTTCGCTTGCAGCCCGTAACCTTTCAGCCTCGTCCGCTGTTCGCTTAACTCGTTCGCGAAGCTCCGCTAGACGAGCTGATGTAGCTGCTGCAAACTCCTCTATGGATTGCTTCTGCAACCATGGCTTCAACCGAGTCTCGTAATCCCCTAGTAGACGGGCAACACCATTACACTCCGCTTGCGCATTGACACGCTCAACCTCAGCAGCTTGACGCTCTTTCGTGTATTGAAGAATTCGTTCTTTCATTTCCTCTATATAAACTGCACTCTTCTCCAGTCGTTCCCGGCAATCGCTCACGACTGCTTCTCTTGCAGTCCATTCCTGCTGCAAAGACGGCATCTGCGCAAATTCCCATTGGAACGCTTTGTAACGAAGATTCCATTCCTCATGCTGCTTGGCCAGAGCCTCTTCTGCTTCCTTCCATGCACGATTGGCGTCACGCAACGCCACATATGAAGATTGGTAGCTAGAAGACAATTGCTGCAGCTCCCACTGCTTGCCTGCAGCATCCTTCAGCAGTTGCTCCATAAGGCCTTCCATTGCACGAGCATTCTGGATGAATGACTGCACGCCTTGCTGTAGATCTGTCAACTGATTCTCCACTGTAGCCAAATCCAATTCTTCAACATCTTTACACGTGTGTGATCCTGCTTGCTCTAATGCTGCTCCTTCGCCGGCTTGCAGCGGCGATTCACCTTCCAACAGCATGTCCTTGTTATCTAAACCGAACGATTGCGCGGCAGCAAGCTCGGTCATAGAGTCTCTCCACGAAGGATGTTCGCCTCTCAGTTGGTCTTCTTCAGCCACTGCTGACAACTGATCGCGTATCAGTTGCGACGCTCGCTCGGACACTTCCTGCAGACGCTGCATCCAGGTCGAGAACTGTTCACGACTACGAGCCGCTTCAGCGTCCACATCCAGAAGCAATCGGCTCGATATGTTCTTCAGTTGCTCCCATTGCCGCCAGCGCTCGTCTCCATTTGTGGAGTTGACCTTAGCACTCGCATGTACATGGGCGGGGGCTGGATGTTCCTTCGATCCGCATACCGGACAGGACTCATTATTTACCAATGACAATGCTAACTGGACAGCCATTTGCTCCGCTGTTTCCTTCCACTGCTTCTGGCGCTCATCATCCATTGCCGATTCGACCTGTACAAAGAGATGGGTCACTTGCTCGCGAAGCCGTCTCCAGCATGTTCTTGAATGAAGCCCATCTTCCAGTTTATGCCGAATCGTCCCAGCTGCGGACAACAGCTCTTCAAGCTTATCATTAAGCTTGCGATTGACAGCTTCTGTCTGTGCTTCATGCTTCATTCGATGGTTATTCAACTCATTGGAGCGTCCTTCCATGAACGTGATCTTATCATAGTAAGAGATCGCCTGATGGAAGTGTTCCTGCTCCTCGGCAGTCTTGACATGTGCCGCAAGCGTCGTTCGAAGCTCCTCTTGACGTGCCGCCGCCTTCTTAAGCAGCTGCTCTGATCGTTCAATATCAGACGCTGCAGAGTCATAGCGTGCATGGGCACTCTCCAAGCGGAGCTTCCATTCGCCCTCCTCCTTGCGCAGACGCTCGCATTCCTGCTGCAGGCGAACTGCCTCTTGAAGCTGCTCACTCTGACGGAGCAATTCCGGCTCTTCACGCTCTTGAACGTGCTTCGCCTCCTCGACAGCAGTCACAGCCTTCTGTGCATCCGATGCAGCGATGCGCGCTTGTTCTTCACGAGATGCATGCTCTGCCACAGCCATGTTCCGCTTTACAATCAACTGCTCCGCTTCCAAGGCAACAGGTGCAATCCGTTCTGCCTCTCTCGCACGATTCAGCTTCGTCTCCTCTTCAGCGCGCTTTGGCGCCTCATTCTGCAGCTCAGACATTCTGCTCGATATTCGTGCATGCTCCTGTTGAAGCTCACGCTGCTCAGCCATAGCGTGATACTCCTGCTCAACAGCCTGCTTGGACGCCTTCGCCAGTTCCGCCAGTTCCGCCGCTTCAGTCAATGCCTGTTCTGCACTCGCCAGCGCTTCCTGCGAGGCATCACCCAATCCCTGCTGTTCAGCCGAGTAAGCCATCAGTTCGGCTTCAGCATCCTTGGCACGACGAGATATACGAGCAGACAGCTCATCTCCGTATTTCTCAAGCGAGAAGAGACGCTGAAGCATTTGACGTCTATCGCTGCCCTTAAGCGACAAGAACTCTGCGAACTTACCTTGAGGAAGAACGACCGCTCTTGTGAAGTCATCCATTTTCAATCCAATGTGCTGTTCAACACAGCGAGTTACCTCAGCCAGCTTGTCAGCTAAGACAACCTCGCCTTCAGGCGTAATCTCAACAAACCGACTGACCGAGTTGCTTACTGTAATATCGCCCGTCCGCTTGAACCTGCGCTCTACGCGGAACGCTCTACGCTCCCCAGCACCGTTCAACTCAAATGTAAACGCAACGGACAATTGATTTTCCGCCTGATTCAATATGCCCTGCGTGCCATTCGTCGCTCGCTCTACCTTCCCATACAGTGCGAGCGTCATCGCATCCAAGATCGTAGACTTACCGCTTCCTGTCGGGCCAAATATACCGAATAAACCTGTCTCGCACAGTGTTTGGAAGTCGAGGCACTGCTCTTCTCGGTAGCTTTGCAATCCTGCCAGCTTCAACTCGATTGGCTTCATGCGCCTTCACCTTCCTTCTCCAGCCCATCTTCTCCGATCAATTCCAAGAAGCAGTCCACTAATGCATCATCAGGCTTGGCTCCTCCAGTCTGACGCTCATAGAACCGCCGGAACAGTTCATGTACCGGTAGTTCACTGCGGCGTCCTTCTTCAGCCGCAATTCGTTCAATCTCTGGATAAATGGGACGAATATTGACGATACCTTCATGATTTCGACGCAGCTTCTGAATCTGCTCTAACGTCAGAGCTTCTGTAAGATGAATGCAGACATCCAGCCAAGCACCAGCATCCTTGCCCTCCCCAATCCAGCGAAGCGTCTCTTCATACCCACCGCGAACATTCCATTTCATGAGTGGCTTGCCGGAAGAGAGGAATCGCTCCTGAGGAACAGCCTCCTGACCCGGTGCCAAATCCAGCAGAGTGACCGACTTCGCCTGACCCGCCTCTGAGAAGCTGTAGCCGAGCGGCGATCCACTGTAGCGAATAACCCCCGGCCCCTTCACTACCTGTGGCCGATGTAAATGGCCAAGTGCACTATACTGCGGTGCAGCAGGAGCTCCCATACAAGCGAACACGCTTGGATCAACAGTATAAGCTCCACCCACCTGAATTGGGCGCTCAGAATCACTCTCCAGTCCGCCAAGAACGTACAAATGACTCATAATCAAATTAACGGTAGAAGGTCGAAAATGCATGGCCTGATGAAGCAGCAGCTTCCCTACCTTCGCGCTGTATGCACTGCGCAGCTCATGTTCTTCATTGGAGGCTGTAAGCAGCTCTCCTAATCGCGCCTCAGATGGATAAGGCAGCCCTGCAATAACTGCATCTTCCCCCGTTCTCGCACAATGAATGGTCACTGGCTCCAGACTAGGCTGCCCGATTAGCGTCACGCCAAGCTCATGCACGAGTGGCGCTGATGCCGATAAGCGATCTGGGTGGTCATGATTCCCGGAAATAATTACGACCGGGCGCTTGCCCTGCTGCGACAATCTGGCAGCAGCCTCATAGAACAGCTGCTCTGCCGCAGCTGGTGGGTTAACCGAATCATATACATCCCCTGCGATCAGGATCAGGTCTGCCTGCTCTTCATCCGCCAGCTGTATGAACTCTTCGACGAAAGCAGCCTGTTCGTTTAGACGGCTCCTGCCTTCCAGCGTCCGCCCAAAGTGCCAATCCGCTGTATGCAAAATACGCATGGTTGTCTCTCCTTTCTTCCTGCGATTCTAATAGACTATAGTTCACACGCTTGCTTAGCATCGAAAAAGTACAGCACCTTACGGTCGACTGGACGATGCCATATCTGTTCGATTGCACGTGCGTATAAATTCAACTGGAAACGATAATGCTCCGTTAGTGCCTCTAGGCCGCCTCGATGTGCAAGCACCTTATCTGTCTTATAATCGAGCAGCACGAGCTGCCCTTCCCATTCGAACAGGCAGTCTATGACCCCTTGAACAAGTACCGTCTCCTGATCAAGCAAGCCAGATGTGTCTCGTGCCGCGAAGGTCGAAGTTGCGACAAACCGCTCCATCGACGATTTCCCCGACCGATCGTTGTCCAGCGTTGGTTGTTCGCTAGAAACTGGCTCAGCTACCGGCACATCTTCATGAGCAGGGGGCTCCTGAGCGAGATTGCTATTCCCGGAGCTGAGATGCAGCTGTCTCGTCAATTCGATCGTATAAGCTTCAGCAGCTGTCAGACCATAGCTGAACGGAAGCTCTCGCTTCACCCATGTTGCCTGCAGCAGTTGACGGCCAACCTCACTCTCGAAAAAGCCAGCTACCGCAGCTTGATCAATCGCTTCCGCTTGCTTGTCCGTCATATATTGATGCTGTACCAAATAGAGCAGAGTATTGCGAACAGTATCTATCGTCACATCCGAATGCAGAGGCATATGCTGCATAAAGAGATGATATAACGTCCCCCGTTCCGTTGGCGTCACCTTGCTAGCCTCCATAAATTTAGGACGGCGCAGATGCAGCGTGAAGCCCTCTTCACTCTGAGGAGAAGTTGTAGCGGAGCTATTCCCCCCTGATATCTCCAAGGAATGACCATTGACTATAGTTGTTTCATTTCCAGCCATCGCTCCATCGATCGGCTCATGCTCGTCGGTACGAGGCTCTGAAATCCATTGGTCGGCTGGCCATTCATCCGACGCCGACATCCGTTTCATTTCCGTGACTGAAGTCTTCGCTGGTAGTAAAGTTGCAATCCGATTCGGATCCCGCCAGCGAAGCCGCTCATCCAGCGCAGCTTGCCAATCACTTGACGGCATGTTCTCCTGCACGTCCAGCCGCTCCAATGCCTCGAGCACCTGCGCCTTATCCTCATCCAGTTCCACTCCGCCGAGTGCTGTACCAGATGCAAGAACCGCGGCGGACATAATTGACAGTCTCCACTCCGAGCGATCGTCATGCAGGCACTCCCCGTTCCGATTCGGAAGCCCCGCGAATCGGCGCCATTCCGACGCGGACATATGTCGAATAACAGATGGCCCGATCCAATCCATGTAGGAACGTGCCCGTGCCACCATATAATCAGGCAGCAGCAAGGACTCTACATCGAGTGCTTCTCCCCACTCCCGAATTGACTTCTCTGGATCATTGACAGTACCGATTAGAATCATCTTCTCCTTCGGTCTTGTCAAGGCGACGTATAGTACCCGCATCTCCTCAGCAAGCAGTTCCAGTTTCATTTGCCTGCGAATCGCCAAGTTCGGAAGTGTCGGATAAGAAACTCGGAGCTCTTCATCTACGAACTTCGGCCCAAATCCGAGCCGCTTGTGCATCAAGAATGGCGAGTTCAAGTCTTGCTGATTGAATCGCTTCGACAGTCCTGCAACAAAAACAACTGGAAACTCTAGCCCTTTACTCTTATGAATCGTCATAATGCGAACTACATCTTCTTGTTCCCCTAACGCACGAGCAGTTCCCAAGTCTCCTCCTGTATCGCGCATGCGGTCAATAAAGCGTAGGAACCGGAACAGACCGCGGATGGAAGAGGATTCGTATTGACGTGCTCGATCATATAGCGCTCGCAGATTGGCCTGACGCTGCATACCTCCTGGCAAGCCGCCTACCCATTCGTAATACCCCGTCTCCCGGTACAGCCGCCATATGAGCTGCGATAGACTTCCTTGACGTGCCGCCGACCGCCAATGCTCCAGCTTGTACAGAAAGCGATACAGTTTATCCTGCAAGTCAGTGTCGCTTGATACCACCTCAGCTTCTTGTTCTCCCGCTTCGGTTTGCATCATTTTACACACAGCATCATAGAAAGAAATACCCTTTCCCTGAAGTCGAACTTGTGCCAGCTCTTCTGCCGTAAGTCCGACAATCGGAGAGCGGAGAACCGCCGCCAATGGAATATCCTGCTGCGGATTATCAATAACACGAAGCAAAGAGAGTACAACTTCTACCTCCGTAGCCTGAAAATAGCCCGTATTGAACTCGGCGTAAGCAGGAATGCCTTCCAATCTCAGCTCTTCTACCATGAGCGGTGCCCATGCTTGCGTCGCCCGAAGTAAAATTACAATATCCCGATACGTCGCTGGACGCATTCGCTTCAAATGCTTATCGTACACGAGGAACGGTTCTGTTCCTTCATCCCCGAGCAGCCTGCGGATTTTTGCCGCAATTGCCCGCGCCTCAAGGCGTGCTGTTTCCATCTCAGCAGGATCAAGCGCTTCGACAGCCGCAGCTTCCACATCTGAATCAATATCCTCATTTTCATCGGAGGCCAGCTCACCATCAGAACTTGTACTAGCCTTCTCAATGAGCACCAGCTCGGTTGCATAGTTTTGGCGTTCTGCAAGCTGCTCCATATTCGGCTCGCGCTGAGCAGCACGCAATTCATCGCTGATTTGTTCCAAGGTTGGATAAGTCGCCCCGCAAACGAGCTCAGCAGCTTCATCATATTTCAGCTCAGCTACTCGGTCATTCATGATCTGGCGGAACAGCATATTGACCGCATCTACTACACCCTGTCGGCTGCGGAAATTGCGTGCCAAATCAATGCGTATCCCCTTCTGCTCGGAGCTATCTGAAGAATAAGATTCATATTTGCTCAAGAACAGACCTGGTTCGGCAAGGCGGAAGCGGTAAATACTCTGCTTAACGTCCCCTACCATGAAGCGGTTGCCAGCGCCGGAACGCGTAATCAGATTCACAATCGCTTCTTGAACCATGTTCGTGTCCTGATATTCATCGAGCAGGATCTCAACGTATTGTTCTTCATACTGTCTAGCTGCTTCTGAAGGAATCGTATGCGCTGGTGTCGAGTCTGGATGGCGCAATATTCGAAGGCAGTAATGCTCCAAGTCCGAAAAATCCAGCCATCCCTTCTTGCGCTTTGCTTCCTCAAAGCGTTCACCGAATTCAATGACAACATCAGCCAGCGTATGCATGATTGGGGCTATCACGCTCAGTTCCTGTAGAAATTGCTCTGGTGTTCTGCGGAACAATTCGTCCCGCAGCTGCTGCAGCCTCGCTTTTGCTTGGTCGCGAAGACGTTTCACCTGCTCCTGCAGTGATTTATCGTACTTATCTCCCCGGCAAGCAGCCAAACGGCCGAACACTAATAAGTCAAATGAGGAGAAAAGCCTCTCCCATGGTTCATGTTCAGCGGCCTCAGCCAATGCAGCAGCACCTGACAATTCCTGAATTAGTGCCTCCCGATAGGGCTCAGGGCCTCCAGGAGCGTCCAATAATCGATACGCCTGCCGCAGCAGTTCTACAATTCCATTCAAGGTCAGGCGTGCATCCTGCATAACACTTGTCGTCCAAGGTGACTTGCCCAGTTCTTCCACCGATTGCACCTCGAACGAAGCGGCCATCTCCTTCATCCATTCATCCGGCCATGGATGACTGCGCGAGAAGTCGAACAACTGCTGCACTAAGCGGAATGCGGCTTCATCGCTGCGTTCCCCGCTGAACCAATCAACCATTCGCTTGAATTCCGAGTGACCGTCCGCATAGCGCTGTTCAAACAATTCCTCCAATACGTCCTGCCGCAGCAGCTCTGTCTCCGTGTCATTTGCTATGCGAAAGGCCGGATCGAGCTGCACCGATTGGAAATGGCGCTGAATAACCTCTAGACAGAAGGAATGCAGTGTCGTGATAGAAGCGCGATTCAATAGCGCCAGTTGACGGCGCAGATGCTCAGAATCAGGCTTCGCCTCCAATTCCCGCTCCAAGGCAAGTCGAATACGCTCTCTCATCTCGGATGCAGCCGCCTTTGTAAAGGTTGCGACAAGCAGCTGGTCGACATGGACGGGTTGTTCTTCATCACTAATCGTCCGAATAATACGCTCCACGAGAACCGCTGTCTTCCCTGATCCAGCAGCAGCTGCGACAAGCACATTTTGTCCCCCGTCAACGACAGCACGCCATTGTTCATCTGTCCAGGTGCTTCCTTCCGGCTTATCTGGCAGCACCCTTACTGTAGGCGATGCCACTACAGCATCCGAACGAGACTGTGTCCAATTCAGCAGATCGAACTCCAGCTCCTGCTGCCGCTTGCCGCCGAGCGCTTCGTCCCCATTATGATTCTCGTTCTGATTCATTGTCCGCTGCTCCTCCTTCCATCTTCATCCACACTTCGTCCTTCGTCATCCGCGGCAATACATGATAGTCGTTGCCTTCGGTCAACTCATCGAATTGGCAGACTGGCTTATAACTGCAAAAATCACATGCCTTCTTCGTCCCAAGGCGATAAGGGTCTATCCGAACATCACCATCTGTAATCCGGGTTCCGATATCTTGGATCACATGGCGAGCCGTTCCCCGCAGCATATCCCATTGCTCCGTAGTCGCAACAGATGCATTGCTGTAGAACGACCCATCCGCCTTCACCGCAATTGGAAGAATGTCCGAATATCCTTTTTCAAGCGGCTCATCCATCAAGGACACAACTTCGCGATCCGCTAAGACGAGTCCGCGCATTTTATATTTCTTCATCATTTGCTCATAAGCTTGCTCCACACTCATTCCATTCGCCGCCTGCAATAAAGGGTTGTGAACATGGAAATAGAGTGTGCCAGCAGGCAATGCCGACGAGCCGAGCCACAGTTCCGCATACGTAATCAATACATCCAAATAAGTGAGCATTTGCAGCGACAGACCGTAATACACTTCCTGCAGCTTCAAATCTGTCGAACTCGATTTATAGTCAATGACGCGAAGCATCACGCCGCGGTCACTGTCCGCCTTGTCCACCCGGTCAATCCTTCCGATGATCTCCATCGTACATCCATTGCTTAGAGTAAATCGAAGCGGTGGCAACGGCTTGTCCGGACCAAAATCCATTTCCAGTCCAATTGGCTCAAACTGACCTCTGCGAGCATGCTCTCCAAGCACGGAAGCAGCACGGCCAACGATTCGCTTCAGCTTGAGCGAGATATGCTCATAACGCTTCGAGCTAAGCAGAATCTCCCCTTGCAATTTTGGGGCAAGCATATCCACGATACGATCTGCTTCTGCTCGACATTCATCCGCCGACAGTGCTGCCCAAGTTCGATTCGAGCTCTGCAAATCTATGGCAAAGCGGCTGAGCGCTGCGTGGAACAACTGCCCGATGTCTGGAGCCTCCAATCGATATACCCGACGTTCCTTCAACTTCAAGCCATGGGAGGCGAAGTGCGAGAACGGACAGGCTACGAAGCGCTCCATGCGAGACACACTGGTTCGTAAGGCAGTACCGTACAAGTGACGGCTTGTGGTCGGAGTAAGTGTCTCTGCTTGATTCCGATACAATAGCGAGCCCATCAGCACCTTCAGCCGATCATGCCATGCTGGCTGCGCGGCGAACCAGCGGTATACATCCCACCATATATTCGCCATTGGTCTTCCTTGGCGCCACTGTCGCAGCTGAACAATCAGGTGTTTCAGCGCAGATTCCGGATAGACAGCGAATTCCGATTGCTCCTCCTCATTCATGAATTCATTCGGCTCAGCCATGACGAGCCGCTCTTGTACACGTGGGAACATGCCGCGTACATGCCGAACCACCTCGGACGGCAGCAATGTCTTCCCTTCTTCATCAGCGAGTGCGTAGCTAATCCACAGACTGTCGCTAGGCGTCGCGAAGGACTGATAAATTAAGAACCGCTCGTCCAGAAGCTTGCGGCGGACGCCAGGCGCGAGCTCCATGCCTATCTGCTGCAGAGTGTCCCGTTCATGCTCCGTAAGCACGCCATCCTCAATCGGACGAGCTGGTATAACGCCATCGTTCACGCCAAGCATATATAAGTGCTTAATTTGGCCGGGTCTTGTCCGATCCATCGAAGCAATGAGCACTTGATCCAGCGCTGGCGGAACAAGCGCCATCTTGATGCTCTCAAATCCGGTATCCAGCATGCCGCCGAACAATTCAATGCTCATCTTCTCTTCTCCGACCATCTCTACCATTTGATCCAATATATCTAAGAGAGCCCCCCATATTTGCCGATGTTCCCGTGATAGTTGAACCTCTCCGTCAAGCAATGCATCTTGGCTCATGCGCTCCAGCTTATGAGGCACGCCAAGCGCCATCCAGAACGCATACATAGCCTCGCACATGCCGCGAACGTTCGAGCTCGCCTTCATTGCGCGTGCAAGCTCAGCAATCGGATCGGCAATGATGCTGCGGCATTGCTCCACCCACTCTGGAGCATGTCTTGGCCGTTCAACAGCCTCAGCTTCTTCAGTTGTGCCCTCCGCTGCTCCATCTGCATGATCAGGATCAAGCGACATTTCCGGCATTGCAGGCCATGGACGCTTGCTTGTCCACCTGCCCCCTTCGATGCCGCATGCAAGCACATAGTTCTCCAACTTGTCAAAGTGCTCTCTTGTAATCGAACCATCTTCGGACAGCAAAAAATCGGTTTTAACAAAGCGAAATACTGCGTCGTATTTCCAATTGCCTATTATGATATCAAGCACCGCTCGCGTCATCTCAACAAATGGATGATGCAGTACTGATTTCTTCTGATCCGTAAAATAGGGAATCCCCGCCTCGGTGAATACCGTATCAATCAGCTCACCATAATGTGCAATGTTCCGCACCATTACCGCCATGTCCCGCCAGCGTACCTGCTCGTTGCGCACACGCCGCAGTATTTCCCCAGCAACCGCTTCAACCTCGGCGCGGCGATGTACTGCCGCCTGCACCGTAACCTCTCGCTTCGTATCGTGATCGGACGCATGGCTATCCTTGCTCTTCACATTAACTTCCGGCTCACGATAGGGCACTTTGCGTTCAAAATGCCGCTCCAGATGAGCAAGCTTCGGAGAAGCTGTATAACGAGGAAGTGGCGCTTCCTTCGAGTCAAGATGCGTTATGCTTCCGATGTCCACGCCAAGTGTATCGGCCATCTCTAGCAGCTTCAGCATAGTAGTTGCCGTTGGATGGAACAAATTCAGCTCATGCGGAACTTCGCCAAGCGCATAAGCCTTATCCAAACACAGCGTCACACTTACATTCGGCGCATGGAGAATGAGCGAAGCGAGAACCGCATATTCTTGTGGGGTAAATCCGTGAAACCCGTCAATCCAAATATCAGCGCTCTTCACGTACTCCGATGCTGCAACACCCTCGGACAACCGAGCAAGCACGTCTTCCCCATCCAAGTAACGACCAGCCAATTCCGATTCAAACTCATGCAGGATGCTGGAAATGTCGCGAAGCTTCGCGGATAACAGCGGTTGTCCTGTCATGTGAGCGTCCAAAAAAGCAAGATGCTCCTCAACTTCACTGGACTCTACTCGATACCGCTTCATCTCATCAAAGAGATCGTTAAGCTTCTCGATAAATCCGAATTGTTCTGCTGCACCCGCAAATAAAGGCAAATCTGACTTGCGGCGCTGCAAAATCTTGTAGAGCAGCATCTTCTTGCCCTCTTCATTGATCGCTGTTAGTGCAGTGCCGCCAGCCTCTTGCATGACGCGATACGCAAGTCGCCGGAAGCTTAGTACTTGCGCTCTCAATATGCCAGCGATTCCATCCTCACGAATGAGTGCATGCTCTGCCTGAAAGGTTGCCTGTTCGGGGACTATCCATATAATCGGTGCCCCGTCCGCTTGGCTGCGAAGCTCATCTCGTACGCTTCTTAACACATGCTCCGTCTTGCCACTGCCGGAACGACCGATGACAAAATGCAACGGCAAAGTAATCCCTCCATTTCCCTAAATGCGATTCATGGCATCCACTTGCCACGATATGATACACTATGATCAAACCAATAATTGGTATATAATTTCGGTTACACCCGATTCTAGCATTAGGTTTCATTATATCATATTTCAAACTAGCGATAGAACACATGTTTGGAAACGATGCCGATATTCGCCATCTGCTTCTTGTGAGTTGCAGTGCATCATGTAACTTCGTAATCGAAGGCGAGGCTCATGTTCAACCTACCCTCTATTCGAATAAGGAGGCTGATTGTCATGATACATATTGTCAATGGAGATTGTACTGCCATGCAGCTAACCAAAGTCGCCGAACAGCTGTGGAATGAGCAGGTATGGGTATATTCAGAGCTGCTGACAGAGGGCCCCGTATACGCTAGGCTTGAGCAGTATCTGGCTTATCGAGCGCTGCAATTAGAGCGAATGTGCGGGCTGCCTTCCACTGTTTTTTTGCAAAGAGGAAATGAACAGGAACGCACGTGGAAATCAGATATTTTGCCTGCTCAAGAGATTGCATTATGGTTCGAACACGATCTGTTCGACATTACCATGCTGCTCCGCTTAGTAGATCGCCTGACACAAGAGAATGCGCATGCCAAGCTATATTGGATCGACATCGCCTCCATTGCTGAACATGATCGCTATCTCGGATTTGGGGTGCTTACGGGAGAGCAGTTGGCCCCTTATCGAGATGCCGCCATACGGTTATCCGCTGAGCACATCGAATGGATGCGTTCTGCTTGGATTGCGTATACAAGTCCAAACCCACTGAAAATTGCACAATGGGTTCAGGAATCAAGCAGTACCCCTGCTCCATTTTGCGCTATTACGGAAGCGCTTCAATTCCACCTCTCCCGTTACCCCTCAACACAGGATGGAATCGGGATTGTCGAGCGATCCACGCTAGGCGCTGTTCAAGATGGGGCTGTTACATTTCAGAACTGCTTCGAGATTGTTCGCAATCAACTGCCGCAATACGGACTTGGGGATATGCAGTTCTGGGGATACCTGCGTCGAATGACCCGCGGAGACGCTCCGTTGCTTGAGCTATCTCCCTCTTCATCCTCCTTGCCGGAACCTCTCAAGTCTCCATTAGCCGATGCTGGTCACCTCCTCTTAACCAAAAGCGGCCAGCAGGTACTGGATGGCACTCTCAACTGGGCTCAGTCTGGTGGATATGGACGCTGGCTTGGCGGCGCATTTATTACCCGATCGACAGCTGGAATAAGAGCATAGAGTGAGGAAACCGAAGAAACTCAAATATATCCTAACTGCTAACTTTATCCCATATATACAGCAAGCGCCATTCATTGCAGACGATCCCAAACCTGTCTGCAATGAATGGCGCTTTTCTTGTTTATTCTTCCTTATCCTATCGATACTTTAGGAAGATTACTTCGAGCGAACCTCGAAGATGGCGAATTTCAAATAATGACCTTCATCCACTCCCGCAATTTGCGGGTGATCCTTGCCGGCAGGACGCCATTCGACAAGGCGCAGCACCTTGCCTGCATCCTGAGCCGCATCCAATATCGACTGCATGAACATGTCCGGACGCATATGATAAGAGCAGCTTGCTGTCACAAGATAGCCGCCTTCATTGACCAGCTTCATACCATGCAGATTGATGTCCTTGTAGCCCCGATACGCGCCTTCGACAGCACCTCGCGTCTTCGCGAAGGCCGGAGGATCCAACACGACGACATCCCACGTACGTCCGCCTCCAGCAGTCATCGGTTTCGAAGTATCCACCTTCTTCGCACTAGATTCTCCGCTTGCCCGCTGCGTGCGCTCCTCCAAGCCATGAACCTGCTCACGCAAATAGGCGAAGGCATCCGCAACGACAAACTCAACACGGTCTGTAAAGCCGTTCAGTTCGACATTGCGCTTTGCACTCTCGATCGCATGCTCGGAAATATCGAGACAAGTGACCTTCTTGGCTCCATATTTACAAGCATTCAACGTGAAACTTCCTGTGTGAGAGAAGCATTCCAACACCGTCGCACCATCCCACCATGGGAATGTAACCGGCTTTCCCTTCGCATTGAGTGGCAAGCTCTGCACGGTTCCATCCTCGGCCTCTACTTCACCCATGTGGATGCCGCTGCGAGCTCCCCAGCCTGTCATAAGCGGAGCAATGGAAGCGCGGTTCTCACGCTGGTCGAAGAAGTAGCCTGTCTTCTGTCCTTCTACGATATCAACCTCGATGATAAGCCCGTTCTCCTCTACTTGGACATGGCGCGGACAATCTCCATACAGCACGCCTGTCTTCAGTTCAAGACCCTCACGCTCACGAATTGGCACATCGCTGCGCTCATAGATGCCGCGCGGCTGCATGACATCGACTAGGGCTGCCACCAACGCTTCCCGATGGACATCCATGCCCAGCGTCACAATCTGCACGACGAGAACATCGTCAAAGCGATCCACGATAAGTCCTGGCAGAAAGTCTGCTTCGCCGTATACGAGGCGATAAGCCTTGGCTCCAGGCAAGAAGCGCTGACGATGTGCAACACAACGTTCGATTCGCTCTTTGAAGAAGGCCTCATCCATTGCTTCAATTGGCTCATAGGATACGATGCGCACCGTAATTTGCGAGGCAGGATTATAATAGCCTGTTGCAATGTATTTCCCCTGAGCGTTCTGGACATCGACAAGCATCCCCGGCTGAGGATTTCCTTCGACTGTTTCAATCTCTGATTGATATACCCAAGGATGGGAGCGTTCAATTCTCTTTTTCCGCGAACGGATTAATTTCACATAAGGCCTATTCAATTACAGTTCTCCTCTCAGCTCCAATGGCATGTCATGGTTGTCCACTCGCAAGCATAGAATGGAATAGCTTATTGCGACGAATTATGGATGACAAAGGAGCCCTTCATGTTTAAAGAAATTTGGTTCCCGCTCCTTAGCGGATTGGCACTGTTTCTATTCGGAATGAAAACGATGGAGCTTGCCCTGCATGCTTGGGCTGGCCCCTACCTGCAGCGGTTTCTACACCGTTCTACCCGCACCCCTATACATGGAATGCTGTTCAGCACAGGCATGACAGCCGTACTGCAGAGCAGCACGGCCATCACGGTCATTACGATAGGTCTGGTCAATGCCGGTATTATGAACTTCTCCCGCACGCTCGGCATCATTCTAGGCACCAATATCGGCACTTGTCTGACAACCGAGTTGATTGGTCTAAATATAAGCCAATTCGCCAAGCCCCTCCTCTTCCTGTCCTCAGCCGGATGGTTCATTGGAGCATTGGCCGACGAATATCAGCCTAAGCTGCTGCATCGCATCGCCTCTTGGTGGCCGCCGCTCCAATTCGGCTCCCTTGCCGCAGCAGGCTTCGCCTTCATTATGCTCGGCATTGAATGGATGAAGCAGATTAGTGAGCCGCTGCAGCAGCGCGGACTATTCACTTGGTTCTTGGAACGATCAAGCGACAGTCTGCTCTGGGCGCTGGCAGCGGGCGTCGTCATAACAGCACTCGTGCACAGCAGTGCAGCTATTATTGCAATGGCCATGGGATTATCAGCTACCGGGGCATTACCAGTTGAAGTTGGCATTGCGATCGCAATTGGATCTAATGTTGGCACCTGCTTCACAGCCGTAATTGCTTCACTTGGCGGGACAAGAAGCGGACAGTTCGTCGCCTGGACCCATGTCGTGCTGAACATTGGCGGCGCTGTCCTATTCTATCCTTTTATCAGCCAAATCGGACAGCTTAGCGCCGTATTTGGCTCCGACGCCGCCGGTCAGATTGCACACGCCCAGACCATTTTTAATATTGCAAGTTCCCTCCTGACCCTGCCTTTGTGTTACCTGCCGGTTTGGAACCGGATCCGTTAACAATTGCAATACCGAAACTCGTGCCGATGCGCGTTGCTCCCGCTTGAATCATTGCGAGCGCTGCGGCGGTATCCCGAATGCCGCCGGAAGCCTTAACGCCCATATGCGCAGGCACATGCGCCCGCAACAGACGAATATCTTCCAGCGTTGCCCCGCCCTTGCCGAAGCCGGTCGACGTTTTGACAAAGTGGGCACCTGCCGCTTCCGATGCTTTGCATGCCGCAATCTTATGCTCTGTATGGAGAATGCCTGTCTCCAAGGTGACCTTGACGATCACGCTTCCCTCAACCATCCGGACAACCTGGGCGATATCCTGTTCAACAGCCTTCAGATCTCCGCTTAACAGGCTTCCAATCTGCAGCACCATATCGATCTCAGCAGCCCCGTCCTCTACCGCCCGGGCCGCTTCAAATGCCTTGGCTTGACTGGCACTAGCCCCCAATGGAAACCCGCATACCGCCGTCACATTCACGCCTGTTCCATTCAGTAGATCGCGACAAGCGGATACCCAAGATCCGTTCACGCACACACTGTAGAAGTGATATCGGCTCGCCTCCACACACAGCTTCTCAATATCGCGCGCTGTCGCTTCCGGCTTAAGCAGGGTGTGATCGATATATGGTGCCAATTGAAGCTGATCCGTCATGCAGACTCTCTCCTTCCTGCAATGTGCAGAGAATTAAAGATTTACGGATATGGACAATTCCTCAAATGCCTTTTGCAGGATGTGGTCGTTGTTATCATATCCGAACTCATGCTGCTTCTCCCACGCTTCTTGCGGACTGTACCACTCTACGCTGCGAATTTCCTCAATTTGCGCATGAAGCTTGCCTTCCTCTGCCTCAACGAGGAAATAATGCACCTCTTTATCAATTGTACCCGCTTGTGGTTGTACATATTGATAATAAATGGTATCGAGTTTGGTATCGATTCGTCCATGAATCCCGGTCTCTTCCCATATTTCACGCAACGCCGTCTGTTCAATCGTCTCTCCGGCCTCCATCTTGCCCTTGGCCAGCGAGATCTTGCCATACCGATCTTGGATCAGTTGGATCTCAATTCCTTCTCCTCTTCTGCGGTAAACGACTCCTCCTGCGGATACTTCCTTCATCGTGCGCACCTCCATTTATGTTCGTTACTCCTATGTATATATCCTAACCGAAAAGAAAGAGGATTTCATCCATTCAGCCATTGCTGAGCGGAGAATCCTCCTCGATTCTTTATTCAGTGGTTTCGGTTGTTTCGTTCTTCTAGCTTATTGCTAATTTTCTCTATTTCCAATTGCCTATCCTATGTTAGACAAGGTGATTAGGAAGCAACATTTGGCTCCTGGCCAATGACGCGCGTAAGAATACCTTGATTCTCATTCACACCAGCTTCTGTAATTTTCACGCGGCATAATTGGCCAATCAAGGACTCATCTCCTTCGAAGATTACTTGAAGGTAATTGTCCGAGTAGCCCATCAGCATGCCAGCACCTTCATCGCCCTTCGTGTTCCGTTCTGGAATCACATCGACAACTTCTCCAACGAACTTCTGTGCATATTCCAGCTGCATTTGTTCAGACAGATCAATCAGCTCATGAACGCGAGCATGCTTCACTTCTTCATCCACTTGATCCTCCATGCGCGCAGCCGGAGTACCTGTACGCTTCGAATACGGGAATACATGCATTTCAGAGAAGCCCACTTGCTTCATAAATTCATAGCCTTGACGGAAATGCTCATCCGTCTCACCTGGGAAGCCTACAATGACGTCTGTCGTAATCGCCACATTCGGCATTGCCTCACGAATACGAGCAATCTTCTCCGCGAATTCCTGTGTCGTATATTTGCGGCGCATACGCTTCAATACTTCGTCATTGCCCGCTTGAAGCGGAATATGCAGATGACGGCACATTTTCGAGGACTTGTTCAGTACTTCGATCATGCGATCATCAATTTGGCTGGCTTCAATGGAACTGATACGAATACGCTCAAGCCCCTCTACCTTGTCCAGATCCCACAACAGATCGGTCAAGTCATAGTTCTCCATATCGTCGCCGTACCCACCGGTATGAATCCCTGTGAGTACGATCTCCTTGTAGCCTGCCGCTACGAGCTGGCGAGCCTGATTTAACACACTCTCCGCTTCACGGCTGCGGGATAGACCACGCGACCAAGGAATAATACAGAATGTACAGAAGTTGTTGCACCCTTCTTGAATCTTCAAGAACGCACGCGTCCGCTCTGCGAAATCAGGCACGTCCAATTCCTCGAACGCACGTGTCTTCATAATGTTGCGTACCGCATTAATAGGCTGGCGCTGTTCATGCAGCTCACGAATGTAATCCATCAACTTCTCACGATCCTGTGTGCCGATAACGAGATCAACGCCTGGAATGTCAAGAATCTCCGCAGGCGATGTCTGCGCATAGCATCCTGTTACCGCAATAATTGCGTCAGGATTGCGGCGCACAGCGCGACGAATGATTTGACGGCTCTTCTTGTCGCCTGTATTGGTTACGGTACACGTATTAATCAGGTATACATCTGCCGTCTGCTCGAAGTCGACCTGCTCATAGCCTTCATTTTTGAACAATTGCCAGATCGCTTCTGTATCGTAAAAATTGACTTTGCAGCCCAATGTGTAAAATGCTACTGATGGCATCGTTCACATTCCCCCCATTTCTCCGAATTGATACATGATGCAGGTACATGCAGCCATTCCTGCCGTTTCTGCTCGCAATATGCGGCGGCCTAAGCTGACACATCGTGCTCCAGCTTCCACAGCGGAATGAATTTCCTGCGCAGCAAATCCACCCTCAGGCCCGATGACAACCATCATTCGAGCTTGCTTCGCCATACTTCCCTGCATGTCGCCCTGTGTAGGTGCGAACGCTTCTAATACGTCGCGCAGCATCGTCCCTCGCTCATCCTCATAGCAGATAAGAACAAGGTCATAGGATGCGAACTGGGCCGTCAAGGCCTTCCAGTTCATTGATGTTGCGATCGTCGGGACAACATTCCGATGAGACTGCTCAGCTGCTTCCTTCGCAATCTTGCCCCAACGCTCCAAGCGCTTCGCTTCCTTCTTGCTGTCATATTGAACAACTGTCCGTTCTGAGATGAACGGCATGAAATGCACGGCACCAATCTCCGTGCATTTCTGAATGATAAGCTCCATTTTATCGCCTTTCGGCAAGCTTTGCGCAATTGTTACTTGTACGGTCGGCTCTCGGTCGAAGTCCCTCATCTCGACAATTCGAGCTTCTACCCCATCCGCACCACACTGCTCAATCACGACGACCGCCTCACGCTTCTCCCCATCGCTGACCAATATCTCAGCTCCAGGCTTGAGGCGCATTACGTTCATAATATGGTGGGCATCATTGCCCGTAATTTGTATGCTTTGATCTCCGAACTGCGCGGAGGGCACAAAATATTTCTGCATCGTAATCAACATTCCTCATCATACACGTTTTAAGCGGCATTCGCCAGCATTGTCAACATTTTTCACTCGTATTCTGGATACTCCTTAGACAGCGTGGACAGCTTGCTGCGCGGGCATTCTTAACTGCCTACGATGAACATAGCTGCTCGGGACATCTCCCTCATGATCGGCTGGATCAAGCTGAACAAAGGCCCTAGCGTCTTATCCCGCAACACAGGGATGAACACGATAATCAAGAAGATAAAGATCGACCATTGTTCAATCTGCTGCAGCCGGGAACGTACATGAGCCGGCGCCAAATCTTCCACTATGCGATAGCCGTCAAGCGGCGGCAGTGGAATTAAGTTGAACAAGAACAGCAGGACATTGTTAGAGATCAAGAAGGACAAGAAATAAAATAATGCCAAGTGGATCCGATTCCCAGATCCCACATCGACAAACCCCAATTTAAATCCAAGATGAAGCACCAATGTACCAATGAATGCTAATAGCAAGTTGCTGAGCGGTCCGACTGCGGATACAACAATCCCCATTGCACGCGGCTTTTTGAAGTTGTCCCGATTGACCGGAACAGGCCTTGCCCATCCGAAGCCAGCGATGACGAACAACAGCATACCAAGGAAATCAATATGTTTCGTCGGGTTCAAACTGACGCGGCCGAGCATCTTCGCTGTCGGATCACCAAATTTCCATGCGGAGTAAGCATGTGCAAATTCGTGAACAGTGAACGAAATCAACAGTGACAGTACGAGAAAGGGCAGCAACTCCAGCTTGACTACCAGCAGGCTATTTAGAAAATCCATAAATTGTCCCCTCTCCTCTATTCAAACGGTTTGCGCGCAACGAATGCAATCCAGTCTTCTTCCCGGTGCTTCGCTTCAACAATGAAGCCTTTCGCGAGCAAATCCTGCTCCACGACGTCTTCTTTATTTTTGTAAATGCCTGATGCGATGTAAACTCCGCCTGGCTGCAATGCTTCGTAGACATCCGAGACGAACAGCAGAATGATCTCCGCCAAAATATTGGCTACTACGATCTGAACCGGAAGCTGCACGCCAAGCTCCTGCTCCTCATCGGTACCACTCGTTTTGATAATACTAAGCAGGTCGCCTTCTCGCACTGTTATTTCATCGGCTAGACCGTTCAAGCTGGTATTTTCCTTCGCGCTTAATACTGCAACCGGATCCAGATCAATCGCAAGCACATGCTTGGCGCCAAGCTTGCAGGCTCCAATTGCCAATATGCCTGAGCCTGTCCCAACATCAATGACATCTTCTCCGCCTTGAACGACACTTTCCAAGGTACGCAAGCAGAGCGAGGTCGTCGGATGTGTTCCCGTACCGAATGCCATCCCTGGATCCAGCTCAATAATCTGCTCACCTTCTTGCGCCGTATAGGACTCCCATGTCGGCTTAATTGTCAATCGCTCTGTAACACGCGCTGGTTTGAAATACTGCTTCCATGCATTTGCCCAGTCATCCTCATGAACGGTCTTCCACGAAATTAGAGCTTCACCCGGATCGATCTGATAGCTTCTGAGTTCTTCAATACGCTCACGAATGACTGCTTCTACTTCCTTCAAATCCGTTCCATCTGCAAAATATCCTTGTACGACTGCTTGTCCCTCAGGGATATCGTTCAGTGGAGATTGATACAATTCCCCATACGTAGTATCGCGCTGCTTGTTAAGCGTCCCCGATTCTTCAATCGTCACGCCCCCAGCGCCAGCCTCATGCAAAAAGTTCGATATCATTTCAATTGCCTCTTCGGTTGTATGTATCGTTAATTCATGCCAATGCACGATCGTACATCCTCCTATACATCTTAAAATAGCTACACATTCTATTTATTGTACACAAAAACAAAACTCCATACAACGAGCGTTCACTAAGGAGCGCTATCGCTGTGGAGTTTTGCCTCTTTATGTTGATTCATTCAACGCATTATTCAGTTGTCGGCGCTCACTTGGAGGCTTCGCCTAAATGGTCGCGGATGAGCGCATAGGCCCGATCCAGCACGTCCTCTTCAACATCCGCGCTGACCATGTAATAGTCGTCGCCTGCCGTAATACGTATGTCTTGCCCTCTTAATGCCTCCAGCTTGCGCTCACATACATCTGCAGCCGAAGCATGCTCAAAAGTAGCTGTTATGCGTGTCACGACTGTTCCGCACGCTCATCGGCCTGATTCGCACGCTCCAATGCCTTCAAGTCATCGCGATCCGCCTCTTCATATGAAAATTCCACATCCTCAAACTTGCCGTCCGCTGGGACAACCTGTTGATTAACGTCCGCATCTGCCTGCTCGCTGTAAGCGCTTGAGGGGCGGTTATGCGTATCATGGAAATTGTTCATCGGTGCGCCTCCTTCGGGTTCGTCATCAATATATCTCCTCCATAACTTGAGTCAGTTTCCATCGGATTATGCATATGGCGTAAATAAGTCATACATAGTTCTCTAAGAAACAATAAAAAGGATCACAACATACGCATTGAAAATCTCAATACGTTCGTTGTGATCCTTCTCTATGCTCCGACCGAAATTATGAACATATACATGAATGATAAATGGTATAGACAAATCGGCCAATCGCAGTTGTATGAAATTATTGTTAATCTCCGCGGAAAGCACGCTTCATCCGATCAAAGAACGATTCTTCATTCCCGCCGTAGTTCGGATGTTCGCCACTCTTCTCCGCGAATTGGCGAAGCAGCTCCTTCTGCTCGTCAGACAGCTTCGTCGGTGTCACGATAACAACCTTCACATGCTGATCGCCTTGACCGGAACCGCGCAGGCGAGGAACCCCTTTGTTACGCAGGCGGAAGAACGTGCCCGTCTGTGTACCAGCCGGTATTTTCAGCTTCACCTTCTCCGTCAGCGTCGGAATTTCAATTTCGTCGCCAAGCGCTGCTTGCGCGAACGTAAGCGGAATCTCGCAATAGATATCGTCCCCGTCACGCTCGAAGAACTCGTGGCGTTTCACACGGATTACGATATACAGATCCCCACTCGGCCCGCCGCGAAGTCCACTTTCCCCTTCGCCGCTCATGCGCAGCTGTGCGCCATCATCGACACCCGCAGGAATGCGGACATGAATTTTGCGCTGCTTCTTCACAGTACCTGCACCGTGACAAGTTCCACACTTCTCACGAATAATTTTGCCTCGGCCTTGACATGTCGAACATGCACGACGGTTGACCATGCGGCCAAACGGCGTATTCTGCACGACTTCTTGCTGTCCTGTTCCGTGGCAAGTCGTACATGCATCTGGCTTCGTTCCCGGCTTCGCTCCAGAACCATAGCATGTGTCGCATTGCTCGGTACGCGGGATGGTAATGTCCATCTCTTTGCCAAATACAGCTTCCTTGAATTCGATCGTCATCGTGTACTGCAAATCTCCGCCACGCTGAGGCGCGTTCGGATCCTTGCTGCGGCCACCGCCGCCGAAGAACATATCGAAGATATCGCCAAATCCGCCGAAGTCGCCTCCGCCGCCACCCATACCTTGGTTCGGATCGACATGACCGTATTGGTCATACATCGCCCGTTTTTGATTGTCACTTAGCACATCGTACGCTTCTTTGACTTCCTTGAACTTGTCTTCTGCGTCCGCGGCCTTGTTGACATCCGGGTGATATTGGCGTGCGAGCTTGCGATACGCCTTCTTAATCTCGTCGTCGCCAGAACCTTTGGCAACGCCAAGCACTTCATAATAATCTCGTTTCGCCACTATTCCACCCCCATACGCTTTCGTAGCATACCTCTATAGAAGACTATACGAATTCACTGCAAAAGGAAAGTCAAAGCCGAGTGCTCCCGGCTTTGACCTCACCATCGAAAAGCTTATTTCTTGTCTTCGTCTACGACTTCATAATCAGCATCAACGACGTTGTCTTTCTTCGCTGCGCCTTGCTCTGACTCTTGGCCTTGTGCTGCTTGCTGAGCTTGAGCAGCTTGCTCATACAGCTTCACAGACAACTGCTGTACGATTTGCGTCAACTCTTCTGTTGCTGCTTTGATTTCGTCAACGTTGTTGCTTTCGAGTGCTTTTTTCACTTTTTCTTTTGCTTCGTTTGCTTTATCTACTTCAGCTTGGTCAACCTTGTCGCCCAAGTCCTTAATTGTTTTCTCCGTTGTGTATACCAATTGGTCAGCACTGTTCTTCACTTCGACCATTTCTTTGCGCTTGTTGTCTTCTTCCGCATGCATTTCTGCTTCCTTCATCATGCGGTCGATTTCCTCATCGTTCAAGCCGCTGGAGGAAGTAATTGTGATGTTTTGAGTCTTACCAGTACCTTTGTCTTGTGCAGATACTTTTACGATACCATTCGCATCAATATCGAAGCTAACTTCGATTTGTGGCACTCCGCGTGGAGCTGGTGGGATATCCGCCAGCATAAAGCGGCCAAGTGTCTTGTTGTCAACAGCCATGGAGCGCTCACCTTGAAGCACATGGATTTCTACGCTCGTTTGGTTGTCTGCATAAGTCGAGAACACTTGCGACTTGCTTGTAGGAATCGTAGTGTTGCGCTCGATCATCTTCGTGAATACGCCGCCTGCTGTTTCGATACCGAGGGACAACGGTGTTACGTCGAGCAATACAACGTCCTTCACGTCGCCAGTCAATACGCCAGCTTGAACCGCTGCACCAAGTGCAACCACTTCATCCGGGTTAACGCCTTTGTGAGGCTCTTTGCCTGTAAGCTTCTTGATTGCTTCTTGTACTGCTGGGATACGAGTAGAACCGCCGACAAGAACGATCTTGTCGATGTCAGCAGGAGTCATGCCTGCATCTTGCATCGCTTGGCGAGTTGGGCCAAGTGTACGCTCAACCAAGTTCTCAGACAATTCTTCGAACTTCGCACGAGTCAAGTTTACTTCCAAGTGCTGAGGCACTCCATCAACAACCGTGATGAACGGCAAGCTGATTGTTGTTGTCATTACGCCGGACAATTCTTTTTTCGCTTTTTCAGCAGCATCTTTCAAGCGTTGCACAGCTGCTTTGTCTTTAGCCAAGTCAATGCCATGCTCTTTCTTGAATTCTGCAGCCAAGTAATCGATGATCACTTGGTCGAAGTCGTCGCCGCCCAATTGGTTGTCGCCGCTTGTCGCTTTAACTTCGAAGAAGCCGTCGCCGAGCTCAAGGATCGATACGTCGAATGTACCGCCGCCCAAGTCGTATACGAGGATCGTTTGATCGTTTTCTTTGTCTGCGCCGTAAGCAAGTGCTGCCGCTGTAGGCTCGTTGACGATACGGAGAACTTCAAGACCTGCGATTTTACCAGCGTCCTTCGTTGCTTGACGTTGGGAATCGTTGAAGTATGCAGGAACTGTGATTACGGCTTGAGTAACCGGTTGGCCCAAATAAGCTTCTGCATCGGATTTCAATTTTTGCAAAATGATTGCGGAAAGCTCTTGCGGTGTGAAGTCTTTGCCATCAATTGATGTTTTATGGTTTGTTCCCATATGACGCTTAATGGAGATAACGGTACGATCAGGATTTGTGATCGCTTGACGCTTCGCTGTTTCACCAACAACGCGCTCTCCATCCTTCTTGAAACCTAATACGGAAGGGGTTGTGCGCGCACCTTCTGGGTTCGGGATAACGACAGCTTCGCCGCCTTCCATAACCGCAACGCAAGAGTTTGTTGTACCTAAGTCAATACCAATTACTTTACTCATGAATATATCCTCCTCTAACTAACTTCGATTCTCATTTATCATGAATTTCTTAATGTGATGTGCTCATACATTGGCCGTGTAATCCGGCTTGTACGTTCACGTTATCCGCTAACTTTGACCATTGCCGGACGCAATACTTTGTCCTTCAGCAAGTAGCCCTTCTGCAGTTCTTCAACTACAGTGCCTTCTTCAAATTCATCAGTTTCGACTGTCATTACCGCTTGATGGAATTCTGGATTGAAAGGCTGGCCGACAGCTTCCATCGGCTTCACACCTTCCTGCTCCAGCACTTGGCCCAACTGGCGGAAGATCATGTCTACCCCTTTGATGAATGATTCAGCTTCGCTCGCCGCTTGCTCAGTTGCAAGTGCGCGCTCGAAGTTGTCGAGCACAGGAAGCAGCTCGGTAACGAGCTTCGCAGAAGCATACTTCGCGAGATCTTCCTTCTCCTTCAGTGTGCGGCGGCGGAAGTTATCGAAGTCTGCCTGCGCACGCAAGAAGCGCTGCTGGTATTCCTCTGCTTCTGCTTTTGCTTTGGCAAGCTCAGCATCCTCCACTGCACCTTCGCTCGAAGAAGTATTCCCTTCGCTGGACTCCGCTGTCGCGTTATCAGCAGCAGGAATGTCTTCTGTATGATTATGGGCAGCTTGTGCCGCCTCTTCATTCATCGTTTCAGTTGCGATGTTCTCTTCTTTTTCTGGGTTCAACCCCTTCACCTCCCCTTCGTAGTTCAATACTTTAATCTATAGTTGCATATACATTGTTACCTAGTTTTAGCTCAGGCGAGCGTTCTCCAATCAGGATTGTGCTCTCATCTTAATTACCGTATGGATGCGAAGCACCGCTGCGGCTACTTCTCCTGCAGCACGCAAAGCATGCAGCTTCACGGCTGCCGGGTCATAAATGCCCGCCTGTGCATAATCGAGCAATGCTCCTGAATCGCAGTCAATGCCGATTGCATCATTGTTCGAGGCAAGCTGCGCAGCGCGCGCCTCCTCCAGCTTCTCAAGCGGATTGAATCCGGCATTGAGCACGATCTGTGCCATCGGCTTGCGCAGTGCCTGTGCGACGGCAGCGATGCCGAATGCCTCCATGCCGCGCACACTCTCGCGGTAGCGCTCCAGCCGATAGGCGAGCGCTACCTCTGTCGTGCCTCCGCCAGGAAGCACGCCGCCTTGAATGGCGGCCTGCAGCGCGGAGGCGGCATCTTGGGCGATGCGTGCTCGCTCGCCCACCACCTCGCGCGTGCTTGCGCCGACGATGAGCGTCACCTGCGGGCGATGCGGCGCCGAAGCTGGATCCGGGACGGAGCCGGCTTCGGCGTTCCGGGCTGTGTGGCCCGGCGGTGCCGGGGCATACAGCCGTACGCGCTCCAGGCGCTCATCGTAGCGAGCGCAGGCGGTGCGCCCGAGCAGCGGCTCCAGCTCGCTGCGCTGCTTCGCAAGCGCTGTGCGCTTCAGCGGCTTGGCACCGCTTAGACGGCAGACGCGCATAATATCCTCGCGGCTTACGCGCTGCACGACCATCATATCGTGATCCAGACAATATTGTTCCGCATCGGAATGAATGCCGCGCTCCAGCACGATAAATCCTACACCAAGCTCGTGCAGTTGTTCGAGCATATGCATGAAACGAGCCTGTTCCGCCATATACTGCTGGAAGCCAGCTTCCGTCGTCAGCAGCTGCTCATCAAGCGCCACTGGCTCCAAGCTGTCCTGCAATACGAGTACCCGGCAGTTCAATCGCTCTGGCAGCCAATCCCGCTGCAGCGGCTTCTGCTTGAGCATTACACCGTGGAACCATTCATTCTCTGCCTTCTCATGCGCGACAATACTGTCTGCATATCGATAATTCGTTTGTCCTAGCTGCTCCCAGCCTACCGCCTGTCCGGCTTCAAGCACGAGCTGCACAATATCCTTTTGCTCTCGTCCTGCTATATGTACAGCGCGATGGAGCCGATCATCACTCCATCCGCTGAGCGGCACCGCGCGATGGCGAAGTTCCTCGCATGCGGCCGCAACCCCATGCATAAGTCCTGTAACCACCTTCGCGGCTGGAACACCGCGTGTGACTTGGGCTACTCCCTCTTGTACCAATGCACCTGCAAGGACGGTAGCCGTAGTCGTGCCATCGCCTACTTCATGCTGCTGTGCACGCGCCACTTGAATGAGCAGCTTGGCAGCCGGGTGGGATACGTCCATCTTCTCTAGAATCGTAACCCCGTCATTCGTAATAATGACCTCGCCGTCACCCCCAACGAGCATGACATCAAGACCCTTGGGACCTAGCGTTCCTTCTACTGCTGCGCACAAGGCGCGAACAGCCCCTGCATTATTGAGAAGCGTCGCATAACGCTCATCGGTCTCCTGCACATGTCCGCTTGCTTGAGTCATGACGACGCCTCCTTTACCTTGATTCGTTATTTATTCCAGCGCTGCGGAAGCAACGCAAATTGACTCGTTAAATGATTCATCAAATTGATGACCTTCGCATACTCCATGCGTGTCGGCCCCAATACGCCTATCGTACCCAACGTCTGGCCATCTATCGTATATGTCGCCGTAATCAAGCTGCAATTGGCAATCGCCTCATGTGGATTTTCCTGCCCGATACGGACTTGGATACCGGTGGGCGCACTGCCTACGACCTTGATAAGCGTCGGTGTTTCCTCAAGCAGCTCCCAGATCGTCTTAATCTTATCAACGTCCTTGAACTCAGGCTGCGCCAACATATTGGTTGTTCCGCTCAAGAATACTTCACGATGGTTGTCATCCCCGATGAGCACACTCTCAACCAGTGTCATCAGTTCTTGCACATGAGAGACGTATCTACCCATCTCATTGCCGACCTCGGTATATAATTGAGAACGAAGCTTATATAATGGAACACCGACGAGCTTCGCGTTGAGCAAGTTCACAACCTGCTCAAGCTCCGACACCGAGATCCCCGGAGGGATCGGTACTGTCTTATTCTCAACATGCCCCGTATTGGTAACAACAATAGCTACTGCAGTATCCTCGTTCAGCGGAAGCAGCTGAAAATGGCGGAAGGAAGCTTCAAATACTTCTGGGCCGAGCGCAATCGACGTATAGTTCGTCATCTGCGACAATATCGAAGCCGTATGCTGCACGATTTCTTCCATTGCCGTTATTTTTTCCGCGAACGCGGATTTCAATCGGCCAACCTCTTCACTCGACAACTTATCCAACTGGACTAAGTTATCAACATAGTAGCGATATCCCTTTTGGGAAGGAATGCGACCTGCAGACGTATGCGGCTGCTCCAAAAAGCCGAGCTCTTCCAGATCGGCCATCTCATTGCGAATGGTCGCCGGACTAAATCCGACATCGCCGCGTTTGGAGATGCTGCGGGACCCCACTGGTTCCGCAAAACGGATATAATCATCAATTATGGCATTCAAAATCATACGTTGTCGTTCCGTCAACATGCGCATTCCCTCCTCGTGAATGTTCTAGCTGTAGTCGTTAGCACTCATCAACGTCGAGTGCTAACCGTTAATACAAAAATACCAAACGGACGAGACCATTGTCAAGTCAGTTCGGTACTTTGGGCGTGCCTATTTTATCATCCCTACATAGGGTCTGATGTGCGTGAGGTGAACCGTCATTGATTCTTTAGAGAAAATAGACGAACTGAGAAGTAAGTTAATGAGGCAGTCGGCAATAAGAGGACATTAACAGACGAAGAAGTGGTTCGGATCAGCTAAAGACTGGACACATTCATAGTAGAAATGCAATCGCGGCAGGTAAAAACAAGGAATCACTAATCTATAAACCCCAATATTAAACTTAACATATTGGGGTTATTTTAGGTAATAAAAGATTTATATAAGATGGATGGATAGGATGTGTGAAGAAGTATGAGGAATGACGCTGTGAGCGCGCCCTCTAATGCGTATTTAACTTTACTATAAGTATCAGTAGTAAAGGTGTTATAAACTTCTGGCGTGAATCTCTCACCTGAAGTCTGATCGGGATCCCAAAGCACACTTGAAGTTTCATTATTTGTTTCAGAGATCAAGCTTTTCACATTCACGATTGTCTCCTGAAAAAGTTCAGAAGAGGAATCAAAAACAGGAGAACCATTCACGCCTACGATTTCAACATTTACACCATTGATGTTTAATTTCTTAGTTTGCACACTTTCTTTAAGCACTTCGGTTTGATTAGTGACAGGATTAGCCGACACAACGGATGCAAACAATGAAAAGAACAAACTTAATGACATGATTGCTGAAATGTATTTTTTCATTTATGCAACTCCTTATTATTTATTGACGAATTTTCGCCTAAATAAAATGCACCACATTTCCTATTTATAGTAAATATGGTGCAGAGTATGGTATTATAGCATCAGAGCAGGAATCAGAATCGAAACAACAAATAATAGTGCAATTAACAAAACACCCCATATCAACGGGATTTTTTTGTTTAATTTTTCAGCTTTGAAAATTGGGAGCATCACTAAAAACAATAAAAAACATGTTGCGGAATACTTGTAAATCCCTTTTAGACCAAGTAAGTCCATTCCAAAAAATACAACAAATATCACAGCGAATATGACAGGAAAAATTAACTTCACCCATTTTACCTCCTCAATTTGACATAGGTAATCATTTGTAAAGTGTGACTGTCTTAATCCTGCCAGATGTAATCTCAATTTAATTCTCAAAACTACTTGAACAGGCACAAATTCTTCTGTATTACCTTTATTAAATTCATTATTATACGTAGAATTCTCGAGGTGCAGAGTCCTTTATTCAAAATCATTAAAAAGGTGCCGAATAGTCAGCAGCTCCTCTTGTACCTGATTTAGAACCTCAAGTTCAACCACTTCCGGATATTCACCAAGTCATTCCAACACCTTCAGCACTGCGATCTCATCACAGCAATGGAGCTTGCTGCACTGAATGCAATCCGTCCATACCTTCTCTGGGAAGATCTCTTTATCTACAATATCAAAGCCATTTTTCCGAAAGAACTTCGATTCATAGGTTAAGGCCATAACTTTGGGGATAGCTCGCGCCTTTGCTTCTATAAGCAATTCATCCACTAGCATTGTTCCAATGCCTCTCCCTTTAAAATCAGGCGATATGCCCAATGAGCGAATTTCAACCAAGTCAGCTCCAAGCTGGCAGAGCGAGCCGCAGCCAATTAGCTCCCCTTCCCATTCGGCAACGACAAAATGCTCAATCTGCTTCGCCAGCACCTCTCTGGAACGAGGAAGCATAATTCCTTGCTGTGCATAAAATTGAATAAGCTCTGCCAGTGATTCAATATCGTTCTCATCTGCCTTGCGAATCGTTGCTACCATAAGTATAGTCCCTCCAACCCAATCTCTATATATGGATATACATCTCTGTTCGACTTCAAAATATGTACGTATTAATATACAACCAACTGCATATATTATCAAGACTATTTTTACCTGCTTCTTCCTTATGTGTAACCGCCATATTAGCGACTTCAAGCAACATCATGTCCATTACTCTTTATGTAAAATACGTAAACGAAGAGAGGCCTGAGCAGATTCTGATGATACCTCTACAGACATAGCTACTATTACAAGCAGGCACCATATCGGAATTATTCCTTCTCTTTTTACAACAAATAAAAAAACGAGCAAGAGAAACAAATCCATGTTCTCAAGCTCGTTTTATCAACATTGTATCTATTACTGTACCTGCTACAATACATATACGGTTGCGATGCCGTTGCCCGTTTAGAGACTAGCCATTCCTATCGTATCGTACAACTGTTATTCCTTCGCAGTGAGTGTACCTACAAACTCTCCAAACACATTATTGCCGAACAGCAGTCCTTGCTCCGTCAAACGGTATCCGTCATCTGTAGCTTCGATTAACCCCTGTTTCAACAGTCGGCGAATCGGATCAGAGAATACTTTATCCAGCAGCGCCCCATTGAACTGCGACGCGAAGCGTGTGCTGCTCACACCCTCCAGCAAGCGAAGACCAACCATCATGAAGTCCTCCATCGCTTCACTCTCTTCAATGGTGAACGAATCGAGTCTCGGCAAGCTCTGCTTGCATGCCTCCACATAGGGATTAACGCCTTTAATGTTCAGATGGCGTCCCCGATTCACATAACCATGTGCACCTGCGCCAATGCCATAGTAATCCTCATTGCGCCAGTAGACGGTGTTATGACGGCTCTCATAGCCAGGCTTCGCAAAATTACTGATCTCATATTGCTCATATCCAGCTGCCTTCATCCGATCCATAATGAGCATATACATATCCAGCTCATCCTCTTCGCTAGGCAGCGGAAGCTCATTGCGATGGTACATGGCATGGAACAACGTGTTCTCTTCTACCTTCAGGCTGTATATCGACAAATGAGGCAAATTCAGCTCCAATGCCTTCGTCACACTATGATCGAGCATTTCGACCGTCTGATTCGGCAAGCCGAACATCAAGTCGATGGACATATTGCTGAAACCAGCCTTATGTGCGTTCTCAATACTGCGATACACATCATCCGTATTATGGATGCGTCCAATGCCATGAAGTAGGTCGTTATTAAACGACTGAACCCCGAAGCTGATCCGGTTCACTCCTCCATCTCGCATCGCCCGCAGCTTGTCTAAATCCGTCGTGCCCGGGTTCGATTCCATACTGAACTCAATCGAGGGACTCCAGTTCGGAAATGCCTTACGAACGGACTCCAAGAAGTAAGACATTTGATCTGGCGTCAAGACCGTTGGGGTACCGCCGCCTACAAATATCGTGTCAATGACGCCTGGAGGATACTGCTCCACTGTATATGCCATCTCCTGCTCCATCGCCCGTAAATAATCCATAACAGGCTGTCCTTTCAGTACGTAGGAGTTAAAATCACAGTAATGGCATTTGTTCGTACAAAATGGAATATGAATATATACCGCGCGTGGAGCACGTGCCGGTATTGATGCTTGCTCTGGTGAAGGTTGATTCGCCGGCATGGCGAGACCCTCCTTTCATGGCTGTATGACACCAGCCTATCTATAATAATGATCTTTCTAAAAAAGAGGAGGCGTTCCGCCCCCTCCTCCGAATTAATTATCGTCGATTTTCAATACGGCCATGAACGCTTCCTGCGGCACCTCAACGCTGCCGACCTGCTTCATGCGCTTCTTCCCTTCCTTCTGCTTCTCAAGAAGCTTCCGCTTACGGGAAATATCGCCGCCGTAACATTTCGCGAGTACATTTTTACGCATTGCCTTAACCGTTTCACGCGCAATAATCTTCGTTCCGATAGACGCCTGCACTGGCACCTCGAACATTTGACGCGGAATCAGTCCACGCAGTTTCTCACAGATGAGTTTACCACGATGGTAGGCACGATCCTTGTGCACGATAACAGACAGCGCATCGACTTGCTCGTTGTTAAGCATGATGTCCATCTTCACAAGATTAGACCTGCGGTAACCGGACAATTCATAGTCGAAGGATGCATATCCTTTTGTGCTTGATTTCAATTGATCGAAGAAGTCATATACGATCTCCGACAATGGAATTTGATACGTAATCGTTACCCGAGTCGTATCCAGATACTGCATATCCACGAAATCACCGCGTTTGCCTTGGCACAGTTCCATAATCGCTCCGACGAAATCGTTAGGAACGATAATAGATGCTTTGACATAAGGCTCTTCTACAAAATCGATCTTTCCCTGCTCTGGATAATTCGACGGGTTATCGATGTCTAGAGAAGTGCCATTCGTCAACGTAACGCGATAGATAACGCTTGGTGCTGTCGTAATGAGCGGAATATTGAATTCACGCTCAATTCTCTCCTGGATAATCTCCATATGCAGAAGACCAAGGAAGCCACAGCGGAAACCAAAGCCAAGCGCTGATGAAGTTTCCGGTTCGAATGTAAGAGACGCATCGTTCAATTGCAGCTTCTCCAACGCATCCCGCAGATCGTTATAATCCGATGTTTCGATCGGATACAAGCCGCAGAATACCATTGGATTGATCCGACGGTAACCTGGAAGCGGCTCCAGAGTCGGCTTCTTCGCATCCGTGATCGTATCACCGACACGAGTATCCCCTACATTTTTAATACCGGCTACAACAAAGCCAACATCGCCAACATTAAGTTCATCGACAATTGACATGCGCGGCTTGAACGCACCAACCTCGATAACTTCAAATGTCTTATCCGTTGCCATCATTTTAATTTTGCTGCCCGCGCGAATTGCACCGTCGATAACGCGAACGTACACGATTACGCCTTTATACGGGTCATAATGGGAGTCGAAGATAAGCGCCTTAAGCGGCTCTTCTGGATCCCCTGTTGGAGCAGGCACCTTCTGCACCACTTGCTCCAAAATCTCCTTAATTCCGATACCTGCTTTGGCAGAAGCATGAACTGCCTCAGAGCAATCCAGACCGATAACTTCTTCGATCTCCTGCTTCACACGGTCAGGCTCTGCACTTGGAAGGTCAATCTTATTAATAACCGGGATGATCTCCAAATCATTATCTAGCGCCAAATATACGTTCGCCAGCGTCTGAGCCTCAATCCCTTGCGCAGCGTCTACAACGAGCAAGGCGCCTTCACAAGCAGCCAAGCTGCGGGATACTTCGTACGTGAAGTCGACGTGTCCCGGTGTATCAATCAGGTTCAGGATATACTCTTCACCGTCATCTGCTGTGTAGTTCAAGCGCACAGCCTGCAATTTAATGGTTATCCCACGCTCACGCTCCAGATCCATCTGATCGAGTACTTGAGCTTGCATTTCACGGGACGTTAACGCCCCGGTATATTCTAATATCCGGTCGGCGAGTGTTGATTTACCATGGTCAATATGTGCTATGATGCAAAAATTCCGAATTTTCTTTTGTCGTGACAGCAATTCCGTCATTCGATTTCAATACCCCCACCACTATGCCAAGATTCAATTTATTTATTATACCGGAATGACCCTCTAACAGCAATGGGGGCATGCAATCCTCTCATCCTGGTAACCTTTGAGGCACACAAATATCGCTTAGAATAGTCCATTGAACAAGCCAACAACCGCTTGAATACCAGCTTGCGATGCACGCTGCAGCATACCTGCCGTCTTGTCCGCCAATTGATTCACAGTAGCATCTTTTACTGGAGGAAGAGGCGCTACATTCGTATTGTTGATATCATTTTCATGATTATTCGCCGTATTACGCTCGGTATCTGCTGATGTATTACGATACTCTTCTATAGGAGCGGACTCGTTAACTGTCAAACGCGAGTTATCTTGAGCGGCAGCGTCTTCGTTCATTCGGCGGTTATCCGTCGGCAGATTGTCTCGATTCGAATTAGCCCTGGAATATCGTTCAGTCGACTCTGGGGCGCTTGTTATGCGGGATGGATTGATCGGGCCATATATGCGCTCAATCCCCGAAGTAGTGATTTCCATGCCGATAAATACACCAAGCGTTAGCAACACCACGATGCCGATCAGTTGTTTCATAAACCGTGTCATGCAAGCGCCCCCCTTGGGTTATCCCTTCGTCCCCACAGATTTCGACTGCGTTTTACCCATCACTGTTTTGCCGACACTTTTTCCGTTCGTTGGATTTGGAATTGGCTTATTGACTGGTTTGGCATCCTTTTTCTTCTGGACAATGTCTGCGATATAATCAGCTAATATATCAGCAGTACGGTATAATTCCTCCATTGTGTTATCCACACCGCCAACTTCAATAACGACACTATTTGGTGAAAGCGATTGATTATACTCTCCATTGCCTTGTAATGCAGTCTTGCCGAATATTCCCCGGGAAATCCCTGGGTAGTTCTTCTCGAGACGTTCATGGATCTCATTCGCAAACTGCTCATTCTTCTTCCAATTTGGATTTAAGTGTCCGATTATAAAATAAACCCTTGCATAATCCTTCCCATTAATGGTTACAGTGGATTCCTTGCGTCTATTCGAATCCCGATGAATGTCGAAGAAAAATTGCAGTTCCTGATTCGCGCTCATTGCCTGCTTCACCGTCTGCTTCGAATACTTATAGGACATGTTCCAGTTGTAGCCCTCTACACTTGAAGAATAGTCTTTGTTAGAATGGGAAGCTCCAATTCCTCTCTTCTCCAGTTGCTCCTGCAGACGCTTGCCAACAAGCGTAATATTCTTCTTGGGATCATTCGGATTGCTGCTTTCTTTTTTTAACAAAGGATTGAAGGATTCACGGTTATGAGAATGATAGATGAACACAACCTTGCGTAATTTCGAGTCTCCTTCTGTTTGCGTGGGAGAATCCCCTTTATCTGTTCCTGGTTTTGTTGGTGGATCTGTGGACTTAGGCGGTTCTTCTGTCCCATTATCGTTCTCGTCTATAACTTCACCATGCGTCACATCTTGTGGAGGCTCTCCGCCATGCTCACCCTGTGCATTCCCACCTTTGTCTAAGGACGTTGGATAATCCTGCGGTTCGATGCCTGTCTGATTGCCAATACTTAGACGAAGTGGAATTGCAGCATCTCTATTAATCCCTGGCACTTCACCAGCTAGCAGCGTTTTTGGATCAAGCGGATTCACGTTCGTTGCAAGTCTTACAAGGAACTGAGCCACTTGATTGCGTGTGAGTGTGGCCTCCCCCTCCCCTTGTGGAAGACTCGGCATCTCCAAGGCCATCATGTCTACGAAGAATCGTGTCGAGAGCTGTGCTGCAACACCCTTCATGGAAGACAATGGAGAGGAATTCAGCTTATTCTCCGCCATCCCTCCTAGACCTAATACAATAAAAAACATAGCCGTTCCGATAGACAACAATGCAAACGTCCGCCCCATGACAAGCGCCTGCAGCCATTTCCGCTTCCACTTTCCTACATTAAATGTCCGAAACATGTGCTGTCCTCCTTCATCCGTATTCCCTCTCAGCTCAGCTAAAGATGATTCATCTAAGAGAGTACGTTTACTAGAATCTATGAGGACAATCTATGAAATAGAACAATTAATAAATGTAAACAAAGCAACATAAACACCATGACAATAGACTCTATGAGTCTACTGAAGCTGGGAAGGTGAAAATGATAGATGTTCCCTCGCCAAGTATGCTTCTGGCTATCACCGTACCCCCATGCAATTCTGCCAATTGTTTAGCAATCGCCATCCCCAATCCCGACCCGCGTACAGATTCATCCGTAGAAGTCCCTCGATAATAACGATTGAAAAGGTTTGATAAAGTCTGCTCGTCCATCCCATTCCCATCATCACTGAACATTACCTCTAGTTCTTGCTCCTTACGGGTTACTTGTACATGCAGCTTCGTCTCCGGCGGATTATGCAAGAAAACGTTTGCACATACATTATCGATCATTCTCCGGAAATAACGCGGATCTAGCGAGAATAGAACCTCTTCTTCTGGCATCGAACAGACGATACGTTCGATCGCATTTTCGGGAAGCGGCTGCAAATGTCTCAATTCTTCTCGGAGCCAATCCCGCAAATCCACGATTTCCAACTGCAAGGGGAGACTCCCGCTTTGAAGTCGATAGGTTAAATTCAATTCTTGAATGAGCTCATCCATTACCTCTGCCTTCTGTTTCATCATATTTGCGAATTCGGCGATTTCTTGCTCTGACCATCTATATTGAGGGGCGTTTAAGAGATGCGCATATCCTATAATGGATGCAAGCGGTGTTTTCATATCATGCGAGATGCCCGCGAGCCATTCTTCCCTCAGTCTCTCATTCCCCTTCCGCGCTTCATCCGCTTCCTGCAAACGCTGAGCCATGCGTTCTAACGCATGAATCACATCCCCGTAAATCCGATAGTTCCGTTTCCATTTGCCATTGGACTTCTGCGAACGAGGGATTCCACGTGCGTTTACTGGCTCCTTATATTTCCCGATCTGAATCTGCCCCGTCCAATTCATAATATGCTGGAGCGGTCTAGCAAGCCGGGCACTCTGCCACCATGCCATTCCAATAAAAACAAGGATCATTAGGACAATGACAGCTGATACGGCTATCCAGATTAACTGGATGTTGCTGCTTACTGCAAATCCTGCCACATGGATTGATGACTCTGTTGAAATGTGAGGGCGGTACAGCAGCCATGTTTCCTTCGTCTGCGGTTCATAGCGGTAGGATAGACTCCAGCCGTATCGTTCAGGATACGCATTACGAAGGGCGATATCATATGCGGCATACTGTGTGATCCACTCTCCCGGCTTGCGCCATGATTGCAGTTCTCTACCATCCGCATTAATATGTTGGATCCAGCCATTCTCATCACGCAGCATCTTATCAGCTTCCGCAAAAGCGTCTTCCGTCCCCTTCGCTCGCGCAGCCAGCCATCGTTCAAGCAATATGTCTTTGGAGGAATCGACACCAAATAATACGGTGATCATATGATTATTAATAGTTGTTACATAGACGCCTAAATGATAAGGAAAAGGAACATTCTTCTCCGAGTAGGCAGTAATCTCTCCAGTCGCATAATGATTCGGAACATCCGGCGGTACATGATATGACTTGATTACGTCTCCCTTCTCATTCACAATTTGCAGCCATCCTCCGCTTGTATTGACACGGTTCAGCAATTCTTCATCCCATGTAACGCTACCTTGATCATCAATCGAGATTGAGTTGGATACGAATCCCCACCCATTACCCATAAAATTGCGATTAAGTTCAAGCTCATTCATCCGATCGACCATCCAACCGAAGGCAATCAACACGAAGAACAGCAAAATTGCCCCAATCAATATCCATTGACCACCATAATGCCACGCTAACCGCTTCCCCGTCTTCATCTGTTGTCTCCCTGTGCATATATTGGCTCTGATTGATCATCCTCTTCCTTCTCAGGCGGGACAAGCTTGTATCCTAGTCCTCGAACCGTGACCAGCAGACGTGGATTGCTTGGTTGATCCTCAATTCGCTCCCGTATTCGGTGAATGTGAACCATGACCGTGTTATCATCGCTGAGCGAATTGTACCCCCATACTCGCTCATACAATTCAGATTTCGAGAAAATCCGATTCGGGTGTTCGCAAAAGAATAACAGTAATTGAAATACCATTGCCGGACACTCCGTAACTTTCCCCCGAACACGAAGCTCTCCTGCAGCCGCATCAAGCTGGAAGTCACCATATCGGTATACCCGCTTCACCTCCGGGAAAGCAGTAGCAATTGAAGGCTCTGACTTCATCTTATTCGTCATATAACGCTTCAACAATGCTTTGGCTCGCGCAGCCAGCTCCAATGGATTGAACGGCTTCGTGACATAGTCATCGCCACCAAGCGCAAACCCCGTTAACTTATCCAAATCCGTCACTCTCGCTGTTACAAAAATAATGGGGGCATCACACTTCTGGCGAATAAAAGGAGCGATATCAAAACCGCTCTTGCCCGGCAGCATCACATCCAATATGATCAGATCCATTTGTGAATTATCGATACAACGGATTGCCTCTTCCCCTGACGAGACACAAGTTATGTATTCCATGCCTTCCTTTTGCAGCACTGCTTGAACCATCTTGCTCAGCGCGAGTTCATCCTCAACGATGAGAATGCGTGCCTCTTGCAAATTCATATCCTCCATCTCCCATTCACTGTGAGATTTATATTTTTATCCTACTTTTGTGCCCATTGTATCACACTGTTCTGCCCCCTTTATCACCGCTTTCTTAACGCAACCTTAACTCTTTCGGCAGAATGCCTTCAAAATTAAGAAACTAATGAGCTCCTGTTTTCTTTCTGTTCAGCTTTGTATTTTACAATGGCTTCAGTGGGTTGACCTAAACCATTCATGATGAAGCATGAAGGTTAAGTAGAAAGGGTGGAGAAAATGACGAATTCAAAAAGCTGGTTCGCTGCGCTTTCCGTATGCCTCGCAATTAGCATGACTCCCTCATTAGCATCTGCTGCAGAACAAAAAACGAAAGCTGCTACAAGAAGCACAACAGTAGGCAACGGAGCCATTGCAGAATTCAAACTTGCAAATGTACAGCAACTTACAGCAGAGTCCATTTCCACATGGATACAACAGCGTGACGGAGCAAAATTGTATAGCTACTTTTCAGCAGAAATGAAACAAATTGCATCTGAAGAAGGATTCAGTACGCTTCTCCGTAATTTTTGGAACAAAGATGAGATTCCCTTACAAATAATCGAATACAGCCTAAATGGAGCGAGACATTTAGCTTTAACCGATGAAGCAGGGTTGAAGGGAATCAATATATGGATTATTGATGATCAAATCACTGGTATTAAACTGCTTCCATTGCAGAAGCAGGAATCCGACAATTACCCAACTTTGCAAGTGTATGGTCTTCCATTTACGGATCAATGGTTCGTGGGACATGGAGGAAGGAACGTACTCGTCAACTACCATTATGCTTACCCGAACCAGCGCTACGCCTATGACTTCATCATCGTCCGTGACGGATTCAGTTATCAGAACGACCCAACTAAAAATGAGAGTTATTTCGCATTTGGCCAGCAAGTACTTGCTCCGGGTGATGGCAAAGTAGTTCGAGTCGTAAACAACATCGAAGATAATTCACCTGGAGGCGTATCCAATGTACAGCAACTAGAAGGCAATGTAGTCGTTATCGATCATGGCAATGGAGAATTCAGTAGTCTTGCTCATTTCAAAAAGGACAGTATTGTGGTCAAAGTGGGAGACTCGATCAAGAAAGGACAATTGTTAGGGCAATGCGGTAACTCTGGAAATTCAAGCGAGCCGCATATTCACTATCAAGTGTCGGATTCACCTGACATGATGAAGGGACGATCTATTCGCATTTCCTTCGAAAACGAAATCGACCCGATAGGGGGCCAATTCATTCAAGGACAAAGCCAATTCATCAAATAACATTCGAACGCTAGTTCAGCTAGCTGTTTATATACCCTTTAGACATTACCATTACAATCACATCCAGATAACCCACCATTTAATAACAACATTCCAAGCTTTTATCGAAAGGATGACAGAATATGAAACCTACTCCAAGAAAAATCACATTGCTATCTGCATGCATGGCACTGAGCATGCTTGTACCGTTAACCGCCGCTGCTGAACAAAAAGATGGGAATAAAGCACCCGTCTCGACTTCTGTAGCAGGCCAGATCGTGTCTGTACAGGAAAAAGCCAATGTCCAAATTACACAGCAGCAGGTTGAACAGTGGATCCAAGAACGAAACGGCTCGCAATTGTACCGCTATTTGTCCAAGGAACTAAAAGAAGCAATACCGGAAGGCTATCTGCCGAAGCTGCTTCAAGCACTATGGAAAGAGGGCGAGCGTCCCACCCTTGCCGCCCACAAGAGCTTCAGTGGTATTGAATCCTATGTATGGACAGATGCAACTGGGCTGCGAGGACTTCAAACAGGGATAGCGGGCAATCAGATCGTAACTTTACAAATGTACCCGCTTCACAAATGGGAGTCTGATCTTCATCCAACCAAACAAGCCTATAAGCCACCGTTTGTGGGACAATGGTTTGTGTTCTGGGGCGGCAATAATGAGTTCTTGAACTATCATTACGAATCATTGGGACAGCGGTATGCCTATGATCTGATTATCGAGCATGATGGATTCAGCTACAAAGGTGATCCGACGAAAAATGAAAGTTACTATGCATTTGGCCAACCAGTCGTAGCCCCGCGAGACGGAACCGTCGTTCGAGTGGAGAACAATGTTGCAGACAATTATCCCGTTGGCGTTCCAAATGAGAAGGATATGGCAGGGAATTACGTGGTCATTGATCATGGCAACGGGGAATACAGCATGCTTGCTCATTTCAAGAAAGGAAGCGTTGTTGTCAAAAAGGGGGACGTTGTCAAGCAAGGCCAACTGCTAGGAGAGTGTGGGAATTCAGGAAATTCAAGCGAACCCCATATTCATTTCCAAGTATCTGATACACCGCAGTTCGAAGAGGGCATGTCGATCCGCATTCGTTTTGAAGGCGGGATTGAGCCCGTGTTCGGCCAAACGATTACAGGCCAAAGTGCTGTCGCAACGAAGTAAGCAGCTATGAATGCTCACTTACTTACTTTATGATGCAGCTTCTATGAAATGAGATATCGATTCTTCATAGAAAGATAACGACGAATAGATTCGTCAGAGAACAAGCGAAAAGATCGAGTGCAGGCACATTAAGGAGGCCCGAACTCGATCTTTTTCGTTATTGTCGTGGCGTTACTCCATTGCATGACCGCGTCATACTTGTGGATGACTTAATGCGTATACGCATTCACATTCTCTGTATCGACTGCATCATGCAGTGCGGCATTCAACCCACTCGCAATAATATTCGCCATATCCTCCATGAACTCGTCCACTTCCTTCGGCGTAACAACCAAATCATGGCCGAGCGGCTCAAGCACTTCCTTGACGAGCATTAACCGTTCCTGTTCGCTAATGTCATCCAGCATGCCAAGAATTTCTCTCGTCTGATTCGTTTCCTGCTTGAAATGCTCTTTCATATAATCAATCGCATTATTCACAATCGTGGATGCATAGCATACCGTTGGCACTCCTATTGCAATACAAGGTATTCCTAAAATGTCTTTCGTCAATCCACGCCGCTTATTACCTACACCAGAACCTGGGTGGATGCCGATATCTGCAATTTGGATGGTCGTGTTCACTCGCTCGAGCGCCTTGGACGCCAATGCATCTATCGCAATGATAACATCAGGCTTCGTCCGTTCTACAATTCCCTGTACAATTTCGCTTGATTCAATCCCTGTTACTCCAAGTACTCCAGGTGCAACTGCACTTACCTCTCGGTACCCGGGACTTACTTGATCCGGCATAATTTCGAAGTAATGCCGAGTAACAAGTACGTTCTCAACGACAAGAGGGCCAAGCGCATCCGGCGTGACATTCCAGTTGCCTAGACCAACAATGAGCGCCTTGGAGTCTTGATTCACCCCGACCTCTGCCAAAAACCCTTCGAACAACTGTGCGAATTTGGTTGCCACTCGATCCTGCAGCTGACTATCCTTGCGCCGCAAACCCGGTACTTCAATCGTAATATATCGTCCTGGGAGACGGCCAATGGCTCGTGATCCTTCCTCGGTTTGAACATGAATCTTCGTTACTTTAATCCCGCGAACATCCTCCACTTCTTCGGATACCCCAGGTATTGGAATTGCACTGTCCGGCTGAGCAATTTCTCTCGATTCTAATGCTAAGTCGGTTCGAACTGAATAAGATTTCAAATCTGCTGTCATGGTAAACGCCTCCCGCTACGCACATCATTTTCTAACGTATATTTTGCGCACAGACGCATTTCTTATACGAATCATGATGTAAGCTAAAGCCAACCGTGACAGAGCTTTGAACGTTCCTTATCCATCGTTCGTGTATTCCGATACCAACATGGTAAATGTATTGCTTTTTAAGTTGTGGCGTGATAGAATACTTTAAGTTGTGAATCTATTTTTCTTATGAACGAGGGAATTGGATTCTGTTGTCGCACTACGATGCAACGGAGGTGAAATCAATGCCAAACATTAAATCCGCTGTTAAACGCGTTAAAACAAACGACAAGCGCCGTCTGTTGAACGCTTCCCAAAAATCAGCACTTCGCACAGCTGTTAAAGCTGCTGACACTGCTTTGGCGAACAACGAAGCAGAAACAGCTAAATCTGCTGTCGCTTTGGCTTCCAAGAAATTGGACAAAGCAGTGACAAAAGGCTTGGTACACAAAAACGCGGCTGCCCGCAAAAAGTCTCGCTTGGCGACGAAATTGAACGCTCTGCTTGCACAAGCGTAAGCTGGAGCCTTTTCATACTTAGCTAGAAGCGAAGAAACCAGAAGATGAACGCCTCGGCGTTCATCTTCTGGTTTCTTTTTGTATTCTTGCTATTCCTTTGGACATCCGCATAATGAAGAGCTCCAAGCCTAGTACCTTCTCTACTCGGCCTGACTTCATTTCATAGTCGAGTTCTGCCGCCTCCGCTATCCATTGCGTCAGCTTATTTCCATCATAGTCACGCGCTTGCTCGTAAGCCATTTTGACGGCGTATGGATGCAGCCCAAGTTGGGAAGCTGCCTGCTGCTGACTGAAGCTGCGGCTCGTCAGTTCCTTTACCTGTACCATAATCCGCAATTGCCGTACGATAAGCGCCATAATCTTAATAGGCTCTTCTTTCTGCTTCAACAATTCGTGCAGAGTATCGAGCGCCTGATCCGCTCGCCGTTTGATAATATCTTCAACAAGCTGAAATACATTCTGTTCTGTGTTCTTGGCAATCAAGGAGTGGATAGTCTCTACCACAACCGTTCCGCCTCTCCCTGTGAACAGACAGCACTTCTCAATTTCAGCCGACAATGTCTGCAAATTCGTCCCTGCACTGTTCAGAATTGCACGGATAGCCTCATCCTCGATCGAGCACTCATGCTTCTCCGCTTCCTTGCGAACCCACATCGTCAGCTCGTCTGCGCTAAGCGGCAGGAAAGGAAGCACTGCCCCAGCTGTCTTGGCTTTCTTAACCGTCTTCTTCCGTTCATCCAGCTTGTCCGCCTGCACGAGAAATACAACAATGCTCGTGTCCATTGGATTATCCATGTACTCAAGCAATCGCTCCGTCTGATGCTCAATCTTGCCATCCTTCCCAGATGCGAATACTGTCGAATCCTTCACCAGAATACATTTGCGCGGAACTAGAAACGGCATCGTCTCCGCCTCTGCAACGACTGCCTCAACTGGGTATTCCGAAGTATCCATCTTCATAATTGCTAATTCACGATTGTCTTCCCCAACTGCGTGCTCTATTAACAATTGAACAAACTCATGAATCCGATATTTTTCGGTACCGTACAGAATATAGATGGAGCGCGGAAAGCCGCGCTTAATTTCCTTGACGGCTGCTTTCATATCTACCAAATTGCTAGCCTCCCCTTACGATATAACGAACCTCATCATAGCAGACTTTGACACAAAAACAAAGGGACTGGCACAACATCACTGTTGCGCGAGTCCCTTTGTCCCCTAACATCTATAATAAACATTTGCCACGAAGCTCTAGAAACTCCGCACAAATGGTCATTCGACGTACGGGAAAGCATTCTGTCTTCTTGATACCATACTATACGCAAGGACGTAACAATGTGTGCATGATAGCCCTGCATGTAAGCCCTTTTTATTTCGATTGTTGAATTGATCCTTGAATGACTTCTTTCTCCGCTGGATTGCCTGCGTCCACAATCGGCTCGAGCGTATCATTCTTCAGTTCATACTGGAGCTTACTCGACTTCCCATCCTCTCCGGATGCGACAACTGTCAGCTTCGAGCTGTCTGCCGACCAAATCAGCTCAGATGGCTTCTCTGCTACAGCAATCGTCTGCAGCTTCGTTCGCTCCTGACCATTTAGCTTATAGAGCAGCAGCTGTCCGTTGTCCCATGTCGCCATAAGGCTGCCGTTCGGCGCCGTCGCTTCGGCTACAGATGTAATAGAAGGGCCTACAAAGGAATTAATTTCCTCCTGCTCTGGCATCTTATCGCTTCCATCCTTCTGAAGCTCTTTCGGCGGCATTTCTGCTAGAACCTGTTTTGCATCCTTCTGCTGCGGATCCTGCTTCGCATCCTGTTTCTGCCCATCTTGATTTGGCGGCTGTTTGTCTGCATCCGGTCTTGTTCGCGTCTGTCCACCTGTCACAGAAGAACGATCTGCTGAAACGGTCTCCTGATCCTTCTTAGGATGAGAAGTGCTTTCTTTCGGCTCCACATCCCTCGATGTCGGCATGCCGATCTTCTGTTGGGATGAGTCTTTCATTTCCTTCCGTCTATTTTGAGTAGACTTCTCCTTATCCGCTCCTCCCGTTTCCTCTGTTGTCGTATATGAAGAAGATCCGGTTGAATTGTTCTGCGGATCGTTATTCGACGGTTTCTCCTTCATCGGAGAGCTAGATTCGGATTTCGTAACTTGAGAACTATCGGATTTGCCTGCAGTCTCGGTCTTCATGAGCTGCTCGTTCCTAAGCTCACTAAACTCGCCAGCCTGTTCCTCTGTAGGCGGCTTGAAGCTGACAATAAATAGACCGAGCACAAGCCCTGCTGCGATGACAGCGCTGGTCGCACGCCAGCGGATTCGTTCTAACCAACGTTGCTTAGTTGGTTGAGGCGTCGCAGTTCCCTTGACGATACGCGGCTTGATAGGCGATCCAGTTGCTGCATGGCCCGCTGACACAGCCTCTTGCGGATATGCTTCTGCATTTGGTTCGACCGCAGCTAGCTGCTCATCTCGATCAATGATATCCAGCGCTGGCATAATTGCATCAACTAGGCTGAATTTCGGCTCGACCTTAGGCAGCTGAACTAATTCCGTATGGAGCCGTTCCAATCGCCTAGCCATCTCACTGCAGGCGGGGCAATGGTTAATATGCTCAGTCAGAAGGTGCTGTTCCGAATCATTCAAGTCTCCATCCAATTTCCGCTGCATAAGTTCCATCACCTCTGAACAGTTCATCCTCGCACACCACCTTTCTCGTAATCTTGCAGCATAGTCTGCAGCTGTTGTCTGGCGCGGAATAGATATGATTTCACCGTATTGAGAGGCAAGTTCAAGCTATCAGCAATTTCGTTATACGAGAAATCTTGCAAATAGCGAAGAACAACGACAGCACGGTGATGTTCCGGCAGTTGGTCAATCGCTTCTCGTATATCCTGCGCTGCATGGGAGGATAGGACATCCCTCTCTACGCTTTCATTGCCAAGGAATGTGAGATTATGCTCCTCTATCGATACAGTCGGCTTCGTGCGGCGGAATTTGTCGATGCAAATATTCGTCACGATGCGCTGTACCCAAGTCTTGAACTGTGCTTTCTCCTCATACGATTGAATTTTAGTATATATCCGGATTAAGGCCTCTTGGGACGCGTCCAGTGCATCCTGCTCATTATTCAGTATGTAATAAGCAGTTCGATACACATATTGTTCGATTTCCCGCAAAAGAGTGATAAGCGCGTCTCTATCGCCAGACTGAGCGGATCGAATGAGTCCTGGCTCTACCACCTTGATCCCCCTCTCTTGCATATCCATTGACGTGAGAACGTCTGAAATGGTTGCAGATGATCGTTACCAATTTGTAGAATAATTTTAATACATAAAATTCCCTTCAATAATTCAAGATTAGCATAGCAAAAAACACCCTGAAAAGCATATCAAAATGTAATGAAACTTAAAAAATAGAAGAAAGATACAGGAAAAAGAGCACGTCTCGTGACGTGCTGTCTGTTCCATTCTATAAATGTATCCTATCACGCTTCGCCCTCACCTTCAAACCACTAGGCGTCAGCTTGAATTGGATCTCCCCTTCCATATCTGTTCGTTTCACAGGAACGTTCCCATCATGCAGCGTTTCCAGCACCTTCGGATGAGGGTGTCCATATCGATTATTGCGCCCTGCCGATATGACCCCTATCTGGGGCTTCCATTGCTCAAGCCATTCAGGTGTAGTAGAGGTTTTGCTTCCGTGGTGAGCTACCTTCAAGACGTCGATAGACTTCGATCGCTGGAATGAAACACGCTCGAGCATCTGCCTCTCCCCATCGGCTTCCAGATCTCCTGTAAGCATGAATACTGCCTGCTTCCTACTTGTTGGATGGGTAAGTGTCAATTGGACGACAAGGGAGGCCTCGTTCTGATTGTCTTGAAAGTCGAGGGTAGAACCATCCGTCGAAGGATAAGGATACATCACCTCTAAGGAGCTCCACGAATCTAGCTCCCATCGCTGGCCTGCTTCCCATTTGCGAATAGGGATCCCTTGATCAATCGCAGTGCGGTATAGACTGTTCATCGAGGCGGAATACTTCCATGTCCCGTTCATAATGAACTGCTTCACCGGGATATGCTTCAGTACAGCTTGCAATCCCCCAGCATGGTCTTGATCGGCATGCGTTAACAGAACAGCATCCAATTCTCTGATACCTCTCTGCTTCAACAACGGAACAACTACCTTCTCCCCTACCTCAAAGGGCACTCTGCGTTCCCGCCAGCGATCTTCTGGCTTGCGAAAATTCACAGTACCCCCGCCATCAATAAGCATGTGTTTGCCCGAAGCCGTCGAGATTAAGATGCTGTCACCCTGACCGACGTCGATAAAACTAACAACTGCATCATTCGAACGCCCCATGGAATATCCTTGCAGCACGATGAACCCGAGCAAGCAAGCGGCTGAAAGCGCAATTGCTCCTCTATATCGATATCCGCCTACCGGGAGCTGGATAAAATCGAGCGGTTGTGTATCATCAGCATGGTTCAAATTATGCCCTCGATCTCTTTCTCTGCGGTTAATCTGCCTCGCATCCCACCAACGCCGAACAGAAGTCAGCGCCAAGGCGAATCCGAGATAGTAAATAGCGATCCACCATAATGGAGGGGTTGGCCATATGATCGTAGCACCTTCCATTTGTGCCAGCCAATACACTAGTTGGAACGTAACCTCATTCAACCGTTCAACAAGCCAAACGATCGGTACTGCCGCAGGTTCATATAGTGAACCGACAATCAACGATACTGAGCCAATTGGAAGCACAACAACGCTGACGAGGGGGACAATAACAAAATTAGCCAAAAAGGACAACAGCGAAAATTGATTAAAGTAATAGACGGTAAGAGGCAGCGAAACAGCTTGTGCAACCAGTGTAACCGAGAGCGAACTGGCCAATGTCCGCGGCAAAGAAGCCATTAGCCTCATAGCGAGGGGGACAAATAAAATCAGCCCAGCCGTGACAATAAAAGACAATTGAAATCCGACCTGCAGTACATAACGAGGCTGCCATGCCGCCATGAAAATGAAGGCAGCTGCCAGAAGATGCAGCCCATCCTTCAACCAGCCTCTCTTCGCCCCATAAAGGGCTAGGAAAGCCATCATACCTGCACGAATAACCGATGGCGACGCCCCCGTCAACAATACATACATCGGGATGAACCCCATCGTGATCAATATGCCCGTCTCCTTCGTCATGCGCAGCAATCGGAAGAGATACAATAGAGCTCCGATAAGTACACCTACGTGCAATCCAGATATGGCGAGTATATGGGTAAGTCCCAACTGGGAGAACTGTTGATAAATATCTGGATCCATATCTCCTCGTGTTCCCAGGATAAGCCCTTGCATATAGCCGCTATGGGGCTGCTTGTACATATGCTCCAATATCGCAGCCAGACGCTCCCTGCCTTGATCCACATATGCCAGCATTCGATTCCACATGATAGTAGGTGCATAGGAAGAGATCGTCTCAATTGCTGTATGCGAGGTCAGATGCTGTAAACCCGACACCTTCAACAACCAATCGATTTGCAAAGTATGTAAATAGTCTCTGTAGCTGAATCCGCCAAAGTTCCCCGCATCGCCGGGAGCCTCAAGCTTACCTTGTATACGCACCAATTGCCCTCGGTTCCATTGATCCACCTGTTGCAGTTCCTGTTTACTAGATAACTTGATTTGAACTAGCAGCGTCTCCCTTACACTTTCCATGCGCTTCGTTTCTGGTGTTCTCCAGCCTGTAACTCCGAATTGGAACTGCATCCGATCTCCGTCCAGCTCTGGCGGGGTTAGGATCACCCCTTCCCATTCTCCGTTCACTTCCTGTACCTGATCTACATAAGAACTAACTCCCTCATACGACCAGACACTATCTCCACTGTTCACCGTCAACTGATAATAGAGTACAGCCATAAGCAGCAGCAGTGCATACAAGACTGCTTGCATACGTCTACACCAGCCTCCTATGACACAAAGCGGCAATACTAGCACAATTCCGAGAGCTGCAATCCAAGCCTCTCCATTCGAGAGAACTGCGCTTAGATGGAAGCCTCCGGCCATCATACAGGCAGCCACAACCAACGGTCGACGTGCCAGCATACCATCCCCCCTACCCATACACAAAAAACCTCCATACTCGCCATCACTGCTCTTCGCATTTAAATGCGAAACGAACAGTGCTGCTTGAGCACAGAGGTTCTTCCTCATCCCTATTCAGAACGATACATTTATTCGCTAACTTCATCCATTACCGACTCTGCCGGCGGATGATAATGATCAAGTTGACGGAACACAATTCCTTTATGCTCCATCATCGCAGCCACTTTATCGCTGTCCTTCAAATAAGGACGGTGATATACGATCTCGACAATACCACTATTGGCGAGCATATTGGCACATGTCCAGCAAGGCTGATCCGTCACGTATACCGTAGATCCCTCTCTATCATTCCGATCCGTGAATAGCAGCAAATTCTGTTCTGCATGGATCGTGCGAATGCAGCGCTGCTTCTTAACCATCTGCGCTTCGCCGTCTACGACAACTTTCTCATATTGTTCTGCGATCATGCAGCCAGCCTCACTGCAGTCAGGAATTCCCATCGGAGCGCCATTATAAGCGGTACCAAGCAGCTTCTTGCCCTGTACGAGCACAGCGCCCACATGCCGTCTTGGACAGCGCGAGCGAGTAGACACCATATAGGCAATATCCATAAAATACGTATCCCAGTCTTTGCGCATAGTCGTTGTCATAACTCCAATCCCCATTCTTCTGCCTTTGTCTATGTTGTGTATGTTACCCTTATTGTAAGCAGGCCTACGCATTCATGCAACTAAAGACATCACATTGTTGCACATTTCACGCATATTATTCTACACGTACCTGATCACGGATCTTGGCCATCATCTTCTTGCCGATTCCCTTCACCTTCATGAGATCGTCAACTTGGCGGAAGGCCCCCTTCTTCTCACGATATTCAATGATTGCTTTCGCTTTACTCGGGCCAATACCTGGAAGTGTCACCAGTGCAGATGCATCAGCTTCATTAATGTTAAGAAGTTGGGATTCAGCTCCCTTAGCTCCCTTGTTCCCAGACGCACTGGAATGCTCCTTCTCCGTCTTAAGGACATCCGTTGAAGGAAGTAAACTAGCGGCCTCCGATTGTCCTCCCTTTCCCGCATCAGCACCATCATCCTTATGGGCTACTGTCAATACGGAAGACTGCTGGTTTTTCTGTGCATGTTGTTCCGCAGCGGGAGTCGACTTCGAAGACATCTTCGATTCCGTGATCTGGACTTCCTTCCCTTCAGCAGCCATTATCGATTCAATCTCATCATTCAAATCCGTCCAAGTCCCTGCTTGCAGTGACCCTTGCGGCTTCACCCATATCCACATACAGATTGCAACACCGATTACTGCTAGACTCATTGCAATTAGCCAGCGCATTGGCAATGCTCTGGTCTTCCTCATTCCTTCTCTCATGTCACCACACCCTTCGTCAGCGAATGACGGTATAATGGTCAACCATGTCATCATATGGATCAATAAGCTTGATAAACTTGTGTTCATCACAAATGAATACGAAGTGAACATAATCACGTCCTACGACAACAGCGGAATAGGCAGAAGCAAAGGGAGGGAACGTACTTGAAAGTCGGGTTTATAGGTACGGGAAGCATGGGGTCTACAATCATTGAAGCACTTATTCAATCAGGTGCATTGGAACCATCTCAGCTTATCGCGAGCAATCGCACGAGGAATAAGGTTCAACAGCTGGCTGCGCAATATCCTGGGCTGCAATTGGCCAGCGGCAATGTAGAAACTGTACAAGAAAGCGATATCGTCTTTTTATGTGTGAAGCCTTCAGAATTCAAAGCCGTTCTGAACGAAATCGCACAATATGTAAAGCCTTCTCTCATCGTTGTATCGATAACGAGTCCAGTGCTCATTAGCCATTTGGAGCGGCAGCTGTCCTGCAAGATAGCGAAAATTATACCAAGTGTTACGAATTATGTATGGAGCGGAGCATCCTTATGTATGTATGGAAGCAGAATTCAAACAGAAGACAGGCTGCTATTGGAACAGTTGATGATGTCCATAAGTCGTCCAGTTCAGGTATCCGAGCAGTATACGCGCATCACTTCGGATATCTCAAGCTGTGGGCCGGCATTTATCGCCTTTTTCGTGCAGAAATGGATAGAGGCTGCAGTTGAAGTTACAGGAATCGAAAGGAATGAGGCAGAGCGCCTGGCCAGCGAGATGCTGCTTGGTACTGGCAAGCTGCTAACGGAGGGAGGATTCAGCCTTGAGCACTTGAGACAGCGGGTAGCAGTCCCCGGCGGCATTACCGCCGAGGCGCTCCGTCTGTTGGATGGTGAGCTAGATGGGGTATTCCAGCAGCTCATTCAAGTCACCCATGCCAAATATGAGGAGGATTTACACAAGGTCGAATCCCAACTATTTGGCGAAGAACTTAACCGACCACAATGTTAACAAGTCTGCCTTTTACTGCGATGACTTTGCGAACCGTCTTGCCAGCGATGGCATCCTGAACGTTCGCGAGGGACATCGCTTTTTGCTGCATAGCTTCTTCGTCAGCATCTGCTGCTACATTTGCACGGCATACAATCTTGCCATTCACTTGAATAACAATTTCTGCTTCCGCATCAACTGTAAGCGACTCATCATAAGTCGGCCACGCAGCGTACGTAATTGACTCTTGGTAGCCAAGACGCTGCCACAATTCTTCCGCGATATGTGGCGCGAGCGGTGCCAGCAATTGAACGAAGTTCTCCATCGCTTGGCGTGGAAGAACCTCTGTCTTATACGCCTCATTGATGAAGATCATCAATTGACTGATTGCCGTATTGAAACGGAATCCTTCGATGTCTTCCGTCACCTTCTTGATGGTCTTGTGCCATGTACGAACGAAGGCCGGATCTGCTCCATCCGTTCCGTCAGCAATCTTGCTGTTCAGGGCTCCTGTCTCCTCGTTAATGAACAAGCGCCAGATGCGGCTCAAGAATCGGTAGCTTCCTTCTACACCATTCGTGTTCCATGGCTTCGTCGCTTCCAGTGGACCCATGAACATTTCATAGATGCGCAGCGTATCTCCGCCGAACTCGTTCACAATATCATCTGGATTGATGACATTGCCGCGGGACTTAGACATTTTCTCGCCATTTGTACCAAGGATCATCCCTTGGTTAACAAGCTTCTGGAATGGCTCCTTCGTATCTACGACACCAAGGTCGAACAATACCTTGTGCCAGAAGCGCGCATACAGCAAGTGAAGAACCGCATGCTCAACGCCGCCAATGTACAAATCAACTGGAAGCCATTTCTTTTGCTTCTCTTTGGAGCAGATTTCATCGTTATTGTGCGGATCGATGTAGCGCAGGTAGTACCAGCTGCTTCCCGCCCATTGCGGCATTGTATTCGTTTCACGGCGAGCCTTCATGCCTGTCTCCGGATCAACTGTGTTCACCCATTCGTCTACGTTCGCAAGCGGAGATTCTCCAGTACCCGATGGACGAATCTGATCGACATCCGGCAGTGTAAGCGGAAGTTCGGATTCCGGTACAGGCTTCATTGTTCCGTCTTCCAGATGAAGAATTGGAATCGGCTCTCCCCAGTAGCGTTGACGGCTGAACAACCAGTCGCGCAGGCGATACGTTACCTTGCCTTCGCCCTTGCCTTCTGCTTCAAGCCATTCAATCATGCGCGCCATTGCAGCCGCATTGTCCATTCCGTTCAGGAATTCTGAATTCACATGAGCTCCATCGCCGGAATATACTTCTTCCTGTACATTGCCGCCTTCAATCACTTCGATGATAGGCAGGTCAAATTGCTTCGCGAATTCCCAGTCGCGCTGATCATGTCCAGGAACAGCCATAATTGCACCTGTACCGTATCCAGCAAGCACATAATCCGCAATCCAGATTGGAAGCTTCGCTCCATTCGCCGGGTTCACCGCATAGCTGCCTGTGAATACACCCGTCTTATCCTTCGCCAAATCCGTACGCTCCAGATCGCTCTTGCGTGCCGCCTGCTCTTGATATGCCTTCACAGCAGCTTGCTGTTCAGCCGTCGTGATGCGTTCGACAAGCTCATGCTCAGGAGCCATGACACAGTAAGTTGCACCGAACAGCGTATCTGGACGAGTTGTAAATACAACCAGTTCCTCTTCGTGACCGTCGATTACAAAGCGAACTTCAGCTCCCTTGGACTTCCCAATCCAATTGCGCTGCATGTCTTTCAAGCTCTCCGGCCAGTCAAGCTCATCCAGATCTTGCAACAAACGCTCTGCATACTCCGTAATCTTCAATACCCACTGACGCATTGGCTTACGAATAACTGGGTGGTTACCACGCTCCGAACGGCCATCGATGACTTCCTCATTCGCAAGTACTGTACCGAGGGCTGGACACCAGTTAACAGGAACTTCTGCAACGTAAGCGAGTCCTCTCTTGTACAACTGAATAAAGATCCACTGCGTCCACTTGTAATATTCCGGATCAGTTGTACTGAACTCACGATCCCAATCATAAGAGAAGCCCAAGGACTTGATCTGACGACGGAAGTTGTCGATATTCTTCACCGTGAATTCACGCGGATGCTGTCCCGTATCGATCGCATATTGCTCAGCTGGAAGGCCGAATGCGTCCCATGCCATCGGATGAAGGACATTGTATCCTTGCATGCGCTTGTAACGAGACATGATATCTGTAGCCGTATATCCTTCCGGGTGTCCTACATGAAGTCCGGCGCCAGATGGATATGGGAACATATCCAGTGCATAGAAATTCGGCTTGTTCTCATCTTCTGTCGTTGCAAATGTCTTATGTTCATCCCAATAGGATTGCCATTTCGGCTCGATCTGCTGCGGCACGTAACCGTGCGGCTGCTTCGCTTCTTGACTCATGCTTACTCCTCCTACGATGCCCAGACGGCTGCTCGCGCATGTCCGTCATACTTGTGGCAATGAATAAATGTGATTAAAAAAGCCTCCCATCCTTAGCGATAATCGCTAGGGACGAGAGGCATTATTCCCGTGGTACCACCCTAGTTAGCAGACAGCATGCTTTGCTATCCACTCCCTTTACACCATTAACGCTGGCAATACGTCGCAGCTTACCGCTCCTGATTCTGCTGCGCGACTCTGAGGTGAGTTCGCTTCTGCACCATCACCGGCTTGCACCAACCGCCGGCTCTCTGAAGATGGGACCTAAGGTACTATTCCTCTTCGAAGTCTTTCCATTCTACCTATTCAGCTTGAATATGATTATGATGCATCCAAATAGATGCAAGTAGCTATATCATAATGAAAAATTTTCTTATTGTCAATGATCGCCATGCAACTCCAAATCTTTCTTGTTCATTCGCCTTGAATTGAGAAAGTAACACCAAATTCTACATCTCACGACGGATAAATGTGCATCTCACGTGCATCTTCAGAAACTATGCACATCTATCTTTATGGCTTCACTGCAACAAAAAAGATTCGGCGCGACTCTTCGTCCGGCGACTGCCATTCAAAGTCCGCAAATTGCTCGACATGACCGAAACCAGCTTCTTTCAGCATACGTTCTAACCAGTCTGGATCATAGGCGCGTTCAACATGTTCCTCGTCAATACGCTCGTACAAGCCTCCAGACAGCTGACGAACGAACAAGGTCAGCTGGTGCTCAATCTCCTGGCGTTCTTCATCATAGTCTGAAAACCAAATGTAAGAGATATCTTCATCATCATAGGCAAAAGGCTGGGTCTCCGCATAATGTTCGAATTGACGGACATGAAGCACATCGAACAAGAAAACGCCGCCAGATCTCAAGTTGTTATAGGTAGCTTGAAAAGCACGCTTCACGTCGTCCTCTTCCGTCACATAGTTCAAGCTGTCACAGAACGAAACGACGGCATCCGCTTCTCCAGGCATGGCCCAATCGCACATATCCTGATTCACCCAACGCACGTCGCCCTTCAGCGGGCCAGCCTCTATTCCTTTGCTGCTCGCAATTGACAGCATCGATTCTGAAATATCGATGCCGATTACATCATAACCGAGCTTCGCCAGTGGCAATGCCGTACTCCCGGTTCCACAGCCAAGGTCAACGATGGAACGAACCTCGCCGCTTCCAAACCTTTCCCAAGCCTGCCGAGCAAATGACACCCACTGGTCGTATGGCATGTCCTCCATTAAACGGTCATAAACCTCCGCTACACGCCCATATGAAATCATCTATCTTCACTTCCCCTGCCGGAGGTTGTTCCATCATTTCATCATTCGTAATGCATGTAGAACGAACGACTTAGCGTGCATTGTCGTTGCCGCGCGACCGAACCTTATGCGCTTCACGCGCTTCGGCTTGTGCCGCCGACAGTGCCTTGTGAAGCTGTGCCGTATCCATTGCAGCAGCCGCTTCCGTCAATTCGGTCCAATTCCCATTTTGACGAATGAGACCCGCCTTCAGCAAGCGGCCGATAGCACGCTTGAATGCTGACTTGCTAATGCCGAAGCGCTGCTTCACAATATCGGCAGGCGTCTCATCGGAATATGGCATTGTGCCGTTTGGGCGCTCCTTCAAGAAGGTGAACAAGCGTTCAGCATCTTGATCCATGCCGACTTCTTTGCGCTCTGCCATCGTTACATTCACGCGCCCATCCTCACGGACATGCGTAATGCGAACACGGACAGACTCACCAAGACGAAGCAGGCGCGGACGGAGTGATTCATGAATGAATCCAATAACACCTTCTCCAACAGGCGCGCCATCTACGACAACGAACGTTCCCATCTTGAGAGCACGGTACACGACCGCATCGCGCCATGTGTTGTTCCAAGACTCAGGAGCTGAGAACATATAAGGTACCAAATCATCTTCACGAGCTGGCAGTGCAATAAGTCGTCCGTAGCGATCCTGTTCCATCCGGACGTATACCTCATCGCCAACCTTCGGGTGAAGCGGTTCGAACTCGGGAAGCTCTCCCTTCGGAAGCAACAGCTGACGCCCAATCCCCATCTCCAGGAAGCAGCCGTACTTCGGATGAATATCTGCTACCGTAAGCTTAGCAATCTCTCCGAGTGTCAACAAAGGACGCTTCATTGTCGCAGCAATGCGATCTTCCGTGTCATAGTATAAAAACACTTCCACGTAATCGCCAGGCTCTACTTTGCCCGTAAGCTCTGTATAATGCAGCAACACGTCCTGCTCTCCGTTCGTCAAGAAATATCCGTACGGAGATACTTCACGGTCGATTATTAATCGTTGAATCGTTCCTGCTTCCCAAATCATGCAAACTCCACAACTTTCGCATCGGACCACAGCTTCTCAATGTTGTAGTACTCGCGTTCTTCGCGGTGGAACACGTGCACGATTACGTCACCCAAATCAATGAGAACCCAGCGTGCGGAGTCAAATCCTTCTGTACCACGCACATGTCCGCCTACCTCATGCACACGCTTGCGAATTTCGTTCGTAATCGCTTGAACTTGTGTATCCGAGTTGCCGTGGCAGATTACGAAGTAATCTGCAATAAGGGATATGCCTTGCAGGTCAAGCGCAATAAGATCCATCGCTTTCTTATCTTCAGCCGCACTTACGGCGATTTCGAGCAATTGTTTAATGTTGTCTGCCATTCAATTACCTCCACATTGTGTTTGAGCCATTCTTATTCTTGTATTTCTAAGCCCATTTCGTGATTAAGTTGCTGACTGTTCAAGTTCTGCCTCCAGTTCGAGGATCAGCCCATTGCGAGCATGGATCGTCAGCGGGAATACCCGGCGGCGGCGCTCAATCAAGAATCGAATGGTCGAGTCAAATCCGGCAATTAACGCCGCATTTAGATTCTGCTCCGCCAGTTCACGTATATGATCAACTCCAGGGAAATCCCGCCCCGGCTCGATATAATCTGCCAGACACACGACCTTATCCAGCAAGGTCATCTTCTCTCTGCCGGAAGTATGGTACTTGATTGCATCCAGTATTTCTACATCTTCAATTCCATATTCATGCTGCGCCACATGTGCGCCCACAGGCGCATGCCATAATTGCTTGTCATACTCCAGCAATTCGGATGGCATGGTATGTTCCCGAATCATCTGTTCCATTCGATCTGTCTGCCAGTACTTTGCTACATCGTGCAGTATGGCCGCGATATCCGCCTTATTCGGGTCTGCTCCATACTTCTTGGCCAGTTGAACAGCTGTTGTCATAACCCCTTGCGTATGCTGCCATCTTACAGCTGGCATCTGGGATTGTACAGCCTCAATCAGTTGTTCGCGCGTCCGATTCATATAGACCCCACCTTGCTATATACTGTTGAACCTCGTCCGGCACAATATACTTGATCGATCGCCCTTCGGCCAATCGCTGCCGAATATCGGTAGATGAGATATCCATCTGCGGCATCTCGCTCTCGATGAGCCGAGAAGACCACGCAGCAGGCAGCTTGGCAGCATCCCAGCTTGATCCAGGACGATGCAATCCAACAAATTGAATCTGCTCCATCAGCTCATCGATGTGATGCCACTGGGGCAAGTAAGCGACCATATCGCCACCGATAATCCACGCCCACTTGACGTCGGGATACTCCCGGCGCAGCCCATGGACAGTGTCTAGCGTGTAGGATACACCGCCATGCTTGATCTCCCAGTCGCACACTCGAAAATGCGGATTACTTTGCACCGCCAGCCTCGCCATTTCCAAGCGCTGCTCCGCAGAAGCAGCTGGTCGATGCGCTTTATGCGGCGGCACATGCGCTGGCATGAACCATACCTCATCTAAGGAAGCTGTCTCCCTAGCGCATTCCGCTGCCACTAGATGCCCGAGATGAATAGGGTCAAAAGTCCCGCCCATGATCCCTACGAACTTCATTCGGTAGCCCTCCAGTGATCGTTATGGCAGTTCAATCTGCTTGTTATCTGTCGATTCCTTGTACAGCACGATCGTTTTGCCAATGACTTGAACAAGTTCGGATCCGGAGCGTGAAGCAAGCTCCTCTGCGATTTCGCGCGGATCTTCCAAACAATTGTTCAATACCGATACTTTCATCAATTCGCGTTTCTCGATTGCATCCTCAACGTGACGTACGAGTTGATCATTCATACCGCCCTTGCCTACTTGGAAAATAGGCTGCAGATGATGTGCAAGAGAGCGCAGATAGCGTTTTTGTTTACCCGTTAGCATATAATTTTAACCTGCCTTATCTATTCATGAGTGATAGTAATGAGCCTGCTTTCCATATCCGGAACATGCGACTCCTTCGTGCCTAAATGTCTTCTGTATTAGAGTATCCACATCTTGAAATTAGGATTGCAGCGTCTCAAGTACGCGCTGCCGCATAAGCGCTGTCGGCGCCTTCAAGCCTGTCCACAATTCAAATGCGATTGCCCCTTGATGAACGAACATGCCGAGCCCATTATGAATCCGGCACCCCTTCGCCTTTGCTGCTTGCAGCAGGGCTGTCTCTAGTGGGTTATAGATGATGTCACTTACAAGCATGTGGGCTTGCAGCCATTCCGCGGACACGGGTGACGCCTCTATATGGGGATGCATACCGACGGAAGTCGTTTGAATGACGATGTCAACATCGTTCGGCGCAATTGCAGGCGCATCGTCCAACATAACTGCTCTTACATTGCCGAATCCCGACAAATCGTCTGCAAGTGACTGCGCTCGCCCCACCGTACGATTTGCAATGACGAGCTCCTTGCAGCCCTCTGTAAGAAGAGCGTGCGCAATCCCCCGAGCCGCACCGCCAGCCCCTATAATGACAATGCGGGAGGATGGGATATCTGCTTGCATCTCTTCCTTCAAAGAACGAACATATCCAAGACCATCCGTGTTGTAACCATGCAGCTTGCCGTCACGTTGGACAATCGTATTGACCGCACCAATCACCTGAGCGCTGCCATCAATCGCGTCCAAATAAGCCATCACCCGCTCCTTATGCGGAATGGTGACGTTCACCCCTCCGAGACCAAGTGCGCGAATGCCTGCTACGGCATATTCAAGCTGTTCTGGCCTTACATGAAATGCAGTATATATCCCGTTCACGTCCATCGCCTGCAAGGCTGCATTGTGCATGAGCGGCGACTTGGAATGTGCAATCGGATCCCCGATTACCGCATACACCTTGGAACTGCTATTCATGTTCATTACAAGATTGTTCGAATATGATGCATCCTTATCCGGCATGAACCCCATCCCCCTGCTAATTGACTGTCTCTTCTCTTTCGAAAACTTAAATTAAGGAGTGGCGTGCCAGCACCTTAACTCCCTTAGGCGCATGGATCTCAACCAGCGCGCCAGTTGTACCGTTGCACTTGATCCAGCCTAAGCCGGAAATGAACACGTCTGTCTCTCCTCCACGCCCAATGCGAAGCTGGTGCTTCGTCCATGCTGGAAGCTCGTCAATTCGTTCGCGAGTCGGTGGAGCGAGCAGTTCGCCGCGGTGATCACGATAGAGCTCGTCCGCACGTTCCAGCTTCGTCCGATGGATCGGAAGATCGTTCGACAAGTAGCAAGTGAAGGATTGACGCTCGCCTTCCACGAAATCAAATCGAGCGAACGCGCCAAAGAACAACGTTTGCCCTTCATTTAATTGGTATACCAGTGGCTTCAATGATTTGTCCGGCAGCAGGGAAGATAAGTCCTCACGGCTCGCAAGCTCCGTCAAGCGGCTCTTGTACACAATCCCCGGAGTATCAATGATATGCTTACCATCGTCAAGCGGGATATGGATCATATCAAGCGTCGTTCCCGGGTAGCGAGAAGTGGTAAGCTCGCCGTCCAAATCGCTATAGTCCCGAATCAAGCGATTAATTAATGTTGACTTGCCTACATTCGTTGCACCAACGACATAGACATCGCGATTGCCGCGCCACTCGGAAACCTGATCGATCAACCGGTCGAAGCCAAGATTACGCTTCGCGCTCACGAGCGCAATGTCTACAATCCGAATGCCGTGTTCCTTCGCTTGGCGCTGTACCCAATTGATGATGCGGTTCCAATTCGTTACCTTCGGCAGCAAATCGATTTTGTTCACGACGAGTAGTACTGGGTTAGTCCCCACAAATCGCTGCAAGCCGGAAATAATACTGCCGTCAAAGTCGAATAGGTCGACGATGTGTATGACGAGCGCGTCTTCCTCGCCGATACGTCCTAATAGGCGAAGAAACTCATCCTGATCGAATGCGACGGATATTGCTTCATTATAATTTTTTATTCGAAAGCAGCGCTGGCAAATTACAGGCGTCCGTTCCAACGCTTTTGCCGGCACGTACCCGGATGCTTCCGGATTCTCCGTTTGCAGAGCTGTACCGCAGCCGCTGCATTTCCGTGCCATTTGTTCTTCTGTCAATGTCGTTCCTCCTCGTGCCACATTCCTTTTTTACGAAAACGTTTCGTTACGATGCGTTCGACTCGCCGATTAATGCGTGTCATCCAACCCTCATCTTGGATTGCGATTGGATCAACTAATATCGTATACATCCCGATGCGGTTGCCTCCGAGCACATCGGTCAACATTTGATCTCCAACTACCACCGCTTGCTCAGGTGTCAGCCCCATCAGCTTCAATGCTTGATGAAAGGCCCGTTGCGAAGGCTTCCGTGCTGAATTCACAAACGGAATATTGAGCGGTGTCGCAAACCGGGATACTCGTGGATGATCGTTATTCGACACAATCACCACTTGAAACCCCATTTGCTGGGCTTGTTCAAGCCAAGCCGTTAATTCGGGCGTTGCCAAAGGTTCCTTCGCGCCTACAAGCGTATTATCCAAATCCGTAATAATTCCCTTGTATCCTTTGTCCATCAGCTCCGCAAGGTTAATATCGTACACCGTACGAACCCGAAGACGGGGAATAAGCCTTTCCAACAAAGCGGTCACCTCGTTTTCATACGAAAAACTATACCATATTCTTTGTTTTTCGTGCAAAAAAAAGCCGTTCCTATGCGGAACGACTTTCATTTGCCACATTTACGGATATATCTCCCTCGCATTGAGTTCGCAAAAACAACTACTTATTGGAAAATGGTCACATGCTATATAATCGGTTATCCGATGTGTTTGTACGCCCGAATTGCTTCTTTCAGTTGCTTCACATCTGATTCCATTATAGGATGCCCGCCATACTTCGCCTGCTCGAACTTATTGACGATCACTGCCGCTGGATCGCTTCTGCCCTCTCGCTGATCCGACCATCTCTTGGCAGCTTCACGCACAGTCTCATGCGCTCCCTTGCGCATGCCCTTCCATCTGCAATAGCTTAGCCACAAGTCTGTATGCAGAATGATCTGTTCCTTGTAGGTTAAATTACGCTTCAACAGCCAGAAGAACCGCAGGGAGAACCCGATCGTTCTCCATTTCCACAATAATAGAAGAAAACATACGGCCGCCATCATGATAACAATCCACTTCGCCCCCTGAACGAGCCAAGCTGGAAGTGATGCGTCTTGCCGCTCCTGCTTCGGTTCTGGCTTCTTCTCCTCTTGCTTCTCTTCCGGCTTCTGTTCTTCCTTCTTCTCTGGCTCCGGCTTCTTCTCTTCCTGTTGCAGACGCGGATAGGTGAAGCCAGGCGTCGGCTCAAATGCAACCCAGCCATAGTCACCCATGTATATTTCAACCCAGGAATGAGCCTCTGCATTCGTCACCTGATACGTGCCAGCTCCACTGTCCTGCGATTGCTCGGCCAACTCATGAGTGGGTACGTCCCCATTCTGACGCGTTCCTGGTGCGTATCCCTTCACCCAGCGTGTTGGTATGCCAGCAGAACGAAGAAGAATGGCCATTGATGTTGAGAAGTGATCGCAATACCCTTCCTTGATTTCGAACAAAAAGGCATCGACGAAATCCTCGCTCTTGCGCAAGGATAAATTCGGCGCATTCGTATATCGATACTGCGTACGCAAATAATTTTCTACCTTTTTTACCTTGTCGTAATAGTTAGTTTCGTCATGTGTTAATTCCTGCGCCAAATCCTTGACTCGCTGTGGAAGCGTGTTAGGGATCTGCAGATATCTCTGGAATCGATCCGCATCTATAGATATTGTCTGTGATGACTTGCGCAAATCGTCCTCAGAGAATATTGGGACTCGCGAAGTCAGCGTGTAGCTAGTCGGGTAATTGCCTGCCTTGGGTGAATCATATCGCACAACTCCATCCTTCTCACTCCACCGCAGCACCGATCCATCTGTACTTACCACTTCTTCTCCCGGTATTTCATCGACTGACTCGATCATCCCGATACCAAACAACACAGGGTATGCTTCTTTATTCTGCATTGAAAAGGTTTGCTTCACAATTCGAGTCTGTACGCTGTCTGCTGGATGATCTTCTACTGTCAATTTTTGACTGATACCAAACATAAGGGTTCTATTTGGTACCTTATCCCATCCCTGTCCAGTGTACCAGTCCTTCGATTCTCCTCTCCAGTAGCCGCGCATTTCCGTTGTTACGGACATAACAGGCATATAGTCCATGTTAAAGCCATTGCCCAGCTCTGCATCCGAATGGCTGTAACCGGATGTACTCGTACGAGATCCACTCCCGCTACCCGTCACTTTCGATACGAGATCCGACATCGGGTTATTCCCATCGCCATAGCTATTGCTCCAAGCGGTATACGGGTCAGTCAAGATTGGCTTGACTTCTGGTACACTAACCCCTACAGAAATAATGAGAGAAATCACGAACACAGCGAGCAGCCCCATTTGCAGCGGGTAACGTACGGATCCGCGCCATATGTTCGGGTACTCCGTGTTCATTTGTTTATAGTGAATACAAATGAGCCAAATCAATGACGCGCCAACAATCCACGCCACCTGCATCCACAATATTTCATCGGTAAATGAATCCAGTATGCCGAAGATCATAATTTGGACAAGCAGCCATAGGAGAACACGCGCCTTGCCTTGCACGAGCACTACAAGAGATTCGCAGCATAACCACAGTCCTAGCAGAAACCAGATGTAAGGGTGAAATTGAAGGAGCTTGTCCCACCGTTCACCACCATCTGTCCATATATCAAATTGTACGAGATTCCGATACACGATATAGCATAAAGCTGGGAGGGCAATGATCAGTCTGCCTATGAATTGGCATGGGAAGAGCATAACCGCACCCCATAATCCAATCATGAACATCCGCGACATGGCTAACGTCTCGTCGTACCAATACGGTTCCAGCATGACAAGCCATTGCCAGACCATCACAATCATACAGGTCCAGATCATCCGCTCTGTCCAATAGGAGGACAACCACACTTGTATTCGATCATCTGCAGCCTTCTGTACGGTTGAGGTACGTGAAGGAGCGGAGTACGGCTGTTCCGTCTTCATGCGGCCCCACCTCCTAGAAGCTTCGGCAGATCCTGTACTTGAGACAAGGAAATGTAGTGCAAGCGCTGAGAGGCCAGCAAGCGTATAAGAGATTGACTCCTCTCGTTATGCGGGGCTGACACCTCTTCCTTCACATGAATAAAGCTCCCGGAACACCCCAGCTTCGATAATGTCCGCGTATATATCAACACATCTGAAGAGGCATGTCCGCTAATGAAAGCAAGTGAGGCTCCATGAAGCATCGATGCATGCTCAGTAAGTGCTGCAAGCTGTTGTTCTTGCTCTTCTGATGATTCCAGCTGCACAGTAGACATCCATTGTCGGAATACAGCAATTTCTGGTTTGGCCTGATCAGCCGTCCACCAATTCAATCGCTTCCCGATAGCCGCCACATAGGTTGGGCGTTGACACTGAGCACCGTATTGTACAAGGGATGCCATAGTAGATACAGCAGCTTCAAATTTTTCATCCGCCACCGCTTTATTTCCCTCATAGGAAAGTGAACGGCAATCCAACACAACAATGATAGGTGATTGGGACTCTGGATCGAACTGTCTTGTCTTCAATATCCCCGTCTTCGCAGTTGCATTCCAGTGAATGCGAGATAATTTATCTCCGTACACATACTCACGCACACCGTTCTGTTGTGAAGATTCTCTGTGATGACGGACAGAAGATGCTGCATGCACACCGTGACCTACCTGTCGCTCCGCATGTGTCCACCTCGGAATAGGAATGACAGTTGGCATCACATAGAAGACGGATGGCGCATTCAAGCTTCCACTCTGCTCGAACAACCCGAACAGATCCTTGGAGCTGCATAACGCTGGAGCAAATTCATAATATCCTCTTGCCAAAGACGGAGTCCGGTAAGTGATTGCAGCCGAACGGCCAGCGCCTAAGGCAACTGCAGACTCCATCGTATTACAGCGGTTGCCGAAACGGCAGAGCTCATCACGGACAACGAGGTATGGAATGGGCAGCCAACCTGGTACAATCACTCGGATGTTAACGTATAATTGCGAATTGGCGGGAAAGAAGACCCCTGAACCGTCGCCAAGCATTCTTGTTCCCTGTACGTTGCGAATGCCGCCAACTAACACTACACCCCAATACACTAGCAGCACAGTCGCCATAGCTAGCAGCATGACTGACGTCTTGCCGCCTTGAAATAAGAAATAGAACAAACACGAGACGTACATGCTGGCAACCGATATAATCGTTCGCTTGCGAGCCCCTTTGCGCTGCCACATACGTTGCGAATGACTCATATGCTACGTCCCCAATCGGATTGGTACACGTACACGTTCCGTAATACCGCTTACAATATGCTGGGCTGAAATGCCCTCCATTTTTGCCTCCATGCGCAATACAATCCGGTGCGTCAATACAAAAGGAAGCAGTTCCTTCACATCATCAGGCGTAACGAAATTCCGCTCATGCATCCATGCTCTCGCCTTTGCAGCCTGCATCAAGGCAACGGAAGCGCGCGGGCTCGCTCCGAGCAGGACATGTGCTTGTTCACGTGTAGCCCGCACGATCTCAATCATATAGGCCGCGACTGCATCATCCACATATACATTGCGAATTTCCTCCTGCATCAGCTTGATGGAGGCAATATCCGTGACAGTCTCCGCTCTCTCCGATGGCAAACCTTCCGCATGGCGAATTAGCATCGTTCGCTCTGTCTGCTCATCCGGATACCCCAGCTTAAGCTTGAACATGAAACGATCCAGCTGTGCTTCCGGAAGTACATAAGTACCCTCGAATTCAATCGGATTTTGCGTAGCAAACATAACGAAAGGTGAAGGAAGAGAGAAGGTCTCCCCATCTACCGTAATATGATGTTCCTCCATTGCTTCAAGCAATGCAGATTGCGTCTTTGTAGTAGCACGGTTAATTTCGTCTACCAGCAGGACATTCGCCATGATTGGGCCTGGACGATAGACAAATTGCTGATCCTTAGGATGGAAGATGAATACACCTGTAATATCTGTTGGAAGCAAATCTGGGTTGCACTGCACTCGCCGAAATAAACCATTCATCGTACGAGCTAACGATTTGACGAGCTGGGTCTTGCCTGTCCCGGGAACATCTTCAATAAGAACGTGTCCTCCGGCCAGCATCGCTGTCAGCAGAAGTTCAATTTCTTGGGATTTACCTAAAATACATCGTTCCAATGTCGATTGCATCTTTCGCATTAGGGCATGCAATGATTGGTAGGATGACATGGCAACGACCTCCTATTGGGTTCATTCATTATTTTGTAGAAGAATTAGTAACTTTCCACGTGATAACGTTTTAAAAATACATGCATTTTTTCATTTTACACCATTCAAGGAATAACGTACATGTCCATTCATGGTGAATCCTGTCAAATATCTTCGTTTTATCCGCTAAACAATGGATTGTGATCACCAACAAAAAAAGCTCTGACACCATCGAAATAGCGTCAGAACTTTGCGTGTATCCTTATTCGATTGACGAGATCTGAATTGAACTTCCACTCATCCCTTAGGCCGAATGACAAGAGCAGCTAAAAAGGAAAACACAATCGCAGCGGAAATGCCCGCACTTGTTGTCTTGAACATGCCGCTGACAGGTGCTACCCACCCGGAAGCTTTAATCTCGGTTAAGGCTCCGTGTACAAGGGAGTTGCCGAAGCTCGTAATCGGAACGGTAACCCCTGCTCCTGCAAATTTAATAAGCGGCTCATACCAGCCAAGCCCGTCGATAATCGCTCCTGCGACAACAAGGATCGTCATCGTGTGCGCCGGAGTCAGCTTGGCAACATCGAACATGAGCTGACCGATTACACAGATTAACCCTCCTATGACAAATGCCCACACATATATCATCCTGCTTCATCCCTTCATTTCAATCGTTACTGCGTGCGCGATGCAAGGAATCGTCTCCCCTTGCTGGAAGGATAGCGGCGAGAGCAGCGCTCCCGTAGCAGCTACAAGCACACGTCTCAGCTTCCGCTCGCGCAAACGCTTCAGAATGTGGCCATATGTAACGACTGCCGAGCATCCGCAGCCACTGCCCCCTGCTTGTACGGCCTGCTTGTTCAAGTCATAGACCATAAGGCCACAATCATTGAAAGTTGTCCGCTCCATATGCAATCCGTTCTGTTGGAACAGATCATTAGCAATCGACAGACCGATGGATGCCAAGTCGCCCGTGACAATCAAGTCATAATCCTGAGGCTTGCGATCCAGATCGCTTAAGTGGGTCTGGATCGTATCGACTGCGGCTGGAGCCATTGCCGCCCCCATATTGAATGGGTCCTTAATTCCGAGATCGACAATCTTGCCGATCGTAGCTGCAATCACACGAGGCATGGATGAGTATTGCTTCTCTGCCTTGGCAACTACAGCTGCTCCAGCACCTGTTACTGTATATTGCGCCGTAGGCGGCTTCTGGGAACCATATTCGGTCGGATAGCGGAATTGTTTCTCCGCTGTGCAGTTATGGCTGCAAGTAGCTGCCATCACCTTGTTCGCATTGCCCGAATCTACAAGCAGAGAGGCAATCGCAAGCGATTCCATCGATGTCGAACAAGCACCAAACACGCCAATATAGGGAACTCCCAGGGTACGCGCAGCGAAGGAATTGCTAATAATCTGATTAAGCAAATCCCCGCCGACAAAAAAGTTCAACTCGTCCTGCGTAATATGGGAATTAACAATTGCAAGCTGCGTCGCCTGCTCCAATAGTTTACGTTCGGCTTTCTCCCAGCTTTTCTCCTGCATATCAAGCGTATCATGTATATAATCAAAGTCAGCAGCGAGTGGCCCTTCTCCTTCATCAGGACCCACAACTGTTGCCGTACCGATGATCGCTGGCTCACTCTGGAAGCGCCATGTATGACGTCCAATTTGCATCCAAATCCCCCTTCCTCATGCATGCGTTCATAATGCAGCAGCAGGTTAATGCTGGAGTCCAAAGATCAAATAAATCAACGCAACGAAGAACGCCGCTACGGTTCCGAACACGACGACCGACCCTGCCAATTTGAATATGTTCGCTCCTACCCCCAGCACTAAGCCCTCGCTGCGATGCTCCAATGCCGCCGAACACATGGAATTGGCGAAGCCAGTAACCGGGACGGCCGTACCCGCGCCAGCCCACTGTGCGATTTTGTCGTATACGCCGAAGCATGTAAGAATGACGGACAGTAAAATTAAGGTGACGACTGTCGGGTTGCCTGCCTCCTTCTCACTCATGCCCAAATACGTCATATATAGCTGCTGGATAACTTGTCCAATCAAACAAATCGTACCGCCAACGAGGAACGCACGAATGCAGTTTTTGCCTACCTTCCGGGCGGGCTCTCGTCGACTGGCGATTTGCTTGTACTCTTGCTCAGAAAGCGTCCAATTTCCTGATTTCCATTTCGGTGTTCCGGATTTCGTTGATGACGCCATATCTCCACCTCCTGCAACATACTTGTGTAGCATTTATCATTTCACATGCATCATCATTCCTACACAGTATTTGTCTTTTGGGGATGGAATATGTCATGTATCTCATACTGCCTTCATGCACAGCCTACAACAGTCGCTGCAGGTGCAGCAGAAGCAAGCAAATAGCGAGCAGGACGAACAGAACAAGCACAATACAGCTGAACAACGGTACCATGACCCTGTTATCCAAATTCACTCTTCCTCTCTGCATTACTGGATACGGCCCTATGCGATACATTAGTGTATGCAGTTCCTGATAATCCGCTACAAGCTAAGGGAGAATAGCCTTCAGGATGTCCATATTTGGGGTATTCGTTTATTCGCTATACAAATAAGCGCCCCCAGTCCCTCCACAGCACAGAAGCTGGGTGGGTCTGAAAGGCGCTTATTCATATCAATCACAATTCTATTTCATAAATCGAATCGTTCCGAAGCATTCTGGCATGTGGAAATTTACTGCACCTGTCGGAGCCCAAGCATCATAAGTGCGAGCACCAAGCTTATCTTGATCAATTCGGAACCAGTTCAGACGGAAATGAGAGCCCGCTTCTGGTGTAGTACATTCCAAATCCTCAAAGCGAATCGCCAATTCATATATCACTCTGCGTGCTGGAACATTGACATACGACACAGAAGATAGCAGCTGCTCGGCATTCCATTCCGGATGGAAGCCCTTCGGTTCCCCGGGATTGTTCGTAATATAAGCGTCGAATATCACATTGTGCGGACTTACATTAAACTCATAATAAGCACGGCCATCCCCGTCAGGATCAATGAAGCACTCTACTACATCCGCCTCGTACAAAGGGTCATCCCGGTCAGTATATGGGCTGACGATGTAATCATCCTCGCATTCAAATTGCATATGGATGGTTGTATCTGTCCAGCATGCCCTCACCTTCGTCTGTTGGCGTGGAGCTGCCCCCGTTACCACATCTACAAGCTCTACCGAATCCGTCAAGCTCCAATCTGGCGCGCCGCTTGGCATGTAGGTACACGGATAGTCCAGCGGTCTACGCAAATCATTCTCTGTATGTTGCATTCCTTGATGCTTAGCCGATGTCATTCGCTCTCTCTCCTTATGCTCTATCATTGTTGTCCTAGCACAAGTGTAATCGATTTCGAGTTAAATAGGTATCATGTGTTAGCCAACAAGCAATAGAAAATGTCGTATGTAAATAAGAGATTGCGACATCGTGCTCCATCCGCTCACACCAAAAAGAGCCGCAAGGCAATCCTCGCAGCTCTGTACGGTTTCTCGATATGACCAGGCTCACCTTATTTGTACTGATCAATCTCGCTTCACTTTATAAAACTCATGATACAGCTTCATAAGCGCCCGCTTCTCTATCCGTGACACATACGAACGTGAGATTCCTAATTCCTTCGCAATCTCCCGCTGTGTGCGCTCATCGCCGCCCCCATCTAATCCGAACCGCCCCCGGATAACTTCCTGCTCCCGTTCATCCAAAATATCCAGATTGCGATAAATTTTGCTCTTCTCGATCTTAAGCTGCACCTTCTCGACGACCTCATCACTTTCCGTCCCAAGGATGTCAATTAATGTAATTTCATTACCTTCTTTGTCAGTCCCGATCGGATCGTGCAGCGATACATCCTTGCGTGTCTTCTTCAAGGATCTCAAATGCATCAAAATTTCATTTTCTATACAGCGAGCTGCGAAAGTAGCCAGCTTCGTCCCCTTATTCGGCTGAAAGCTCTCGATCGCTTTAATCAATCCAATCGTGCCGATCGAAATCAGATCCTCAAGATCCTCGCCGGTATTATCGAACTTCTTCACGATGTGGGCAACAAGCCTTAAGTTATGTTCAACCAACATATTTCTCGAATGTGCATTCCCTTCTGCCATCAAGCGCAAATGCTTCATTTCTTCTTCTTCCGCTAATGGCTGGGGGAACGCGTTATTTTTAACATAGGATACCAATAAGGAAATCTGCTTAATGAACATGGCGATCGTCGACAAAAACCCAAGCATTACTCCACCTCCTAAGACGTAAACACCCTCATGATTTATCCGATTGAGAACGTTACATTCTATGTGGGCAGCCGCCTATGCGTGCCTGTACGGGGGAAAAGAATATGGTGCAATTCAAAAGCAAAAGCCACGGATCACAGTGTGGAAATAATGCTGCGTCCATGGCTTTATTTTTGCTAAATATCAGTTCTTTTTGCTGTAGTCGAATGTAAACTTTACGGGCGTCGACATTCCATCTATCCAGAGATAGGCTTCGTTCGTTCCCTTTAGATTCCCAACAAGCTTGATCGTGAATTGGAATCTTCCCGTTTCCGAGCTCGTCGTCTGGCCTTCGTACCGGACTTTCCCTTTCGAATCGAGCACTTTCAAATTCACTTTGGACTGGCTTCCACTCATCACCAGACCATCGATCGTTAATTTCCCTGCATCGACATCTATCAGAGCTCTTGCGCCATCAATCGGTGTGACCGTACCGCCTCCAGCAAGATTATATACACCAAATTCATAGAAGGAATATCCGTATTCCGTATTTTTTTGAACGCCTTGGAATTTGACGTACCTAGCTGTGACTGGATCAAAATGAACGGTTTCTTTGCCGGCATGCGCAGTAATGATTCCGTCATTGTCCTTGATCACACTGGTCCAATTCTGATTATCATCGGAAACGAGGAGTTTGTAGGTTTTAGCCCGGGCATTCTCCCAGTCGATGCTAACCGTATCGAACTCCTTGGATTCACCAAGATCGACTTGGAACCAGGTATCATCCACATAGGCGCTCGACCATCTTGTCGAAGAGAATCCGTCTACCGCATTTTCCGGTGCCAATCTCGCAAGGGAGCCTTCTACGGAAGAAGCAGTCGCTGGTTTATTTTCGGCCAGATTGCCAACGAGACTATAAACCTCTTCTTTCAACGCGGCGTAAGCCGTATCCGAAATGATATGGTCTGCCGACAATTGATCTAGTTTCACATTGAAGCCTTTCAAGTACTTGCCAAACTGCGCCGCATCTGTTCCTTCAAAACGTTTCATCAGTTCCAGATAATTGTTCAGCGAACGAGGGGCTTCAGCTGTCGTAAACTGATTCTGTTCTGCGAATCGGTCCGCATGTGTTTTCATCGTATCGGCGGTCGCTACCGCTCTGATGATGTAAGTCGTCGTCTTGGATTTGGCAGCGGCCACAGTGACGACCAGTTGATGTTTATCTGGTTTTCCCGCCAGATCAAATGGTGTTCCCGGGGTATAAGGTTTGCCATCAATCAAGACCGTTACCTTCGCCAATCCGCTTCCATCGTCGTCTTGGATTTTCCACGTTATTTGAAGGGGTTCCGAATTCGGTATGTTCATATCGCCATTTACCTTTTGTCCGTTGATGAATATGTCCGCCTCCGGCGCCGGGCTATTGTGGACGACGTATGTTCCGTTCAAATATTGATACAGCCAGTCATACATTAAACGCAAACTTGGATCCTTGCTTACTCCTAAGTTGTAAACGGCATTATTTCCTTGGTAATAAGCTCTAAAGCCATTTTGCATCAATCCCGTTTCAACACCGCTGTTCAAGTATTCGATAAAACGCTCACGGAGTACGGCGTCCGTCAGCATCCCGTCATCAAACTCGACTTCATTCCCCATCCCGTACCGCTTTGCATTATTCGCAGCATCTTCCAGACGGTCAACATCCATTCCACCGAAGAAGTAATTCGGCTGATAAGCAGCAGCATCTATTCCAACGTCTTTCCACATATACATTTTGTATGCCAAAGAGTGAGGAATCCAGAACACCTTCAAATTCATGGCATGCACTTTTTCACTCATCATTCGAGCCGCGTCTGGTCCCGTTTCACCTATATCGATTTGTTCTGGCAGCCAGTACATACCGACAAGCTCAAGATTTGAATAGTTCGCAGCATCCCATCTTTGCTGAACCTGATCGAGCCACCACTGTATCGCTTTTCCCCTGTTTTCAAGCGCTTTATCTCTGCCGACAACGGATTCGTTAAAATTCAAGGAACCAGTACCGTCAACGTCGCCAAAATCGGTTAAGGATCCCCCTGGATCCGGAATCATTAACACAACCTTCTCTTTATGATCAGGCTGGTTCAGCTTGGCTCCGACTTCCTTGGTAGCCTCATTCAAGTTCTGCATATCCCCCGTGTCCGCAAAAGTTTTATCCAAATACCATTTCCAGTCTTCTAAGTTCGTTTGCCCTAGGCCGTAATCACGGCCAGCAGGTGAAGCAAGCCCGAGATATAAAATGCCATCAAAAAGCCAATCAGTAGGCTCGCCATCCTTATTCACATAACTGATGTTAGGAATAATCCGCTCCTTGCTCCAATCACCCAAACCATTTGCATACTGACCGTTGTACAGCAAATTCAGATTCCGGATACCAGCTGTCGCTTCACCCGGCTCCAGAAAATGAGGCTGCTCAGTAGGAACGGTTGCTGCCCCGTCTACTTTGCCGTCCGTACCCGTTATTTCAATTTCGTCAATGTATTCCCATTGGGAAGGATGCATCGTAAAGATGACTTTCACGTAACGGGCATAAGCGAGCTTGCCATCCGTTTTCCCGCCATTGAGTCCGTCCCGGCTGCCGTCCCATGTAAAGGTCTCCTGTCTAGGCGGCCCTGACCCCCAGAGCAGCTGAGTGGCGTTATGAGAAAGCAAGCCCCAATTCTCCTTATCGTCGGAGACGTACATCGATACCTCTAGCGGTACGAGGATAGAATTTGTGGGGAAATCCTGCAAAAAGCGGGCTGATATTTTGCCGATCGACTTTGCCTCGCCCAAATCGAACACGACTTCACGTGCTTTTCCGCGCACATGTCCTACCCACGCCGAGTCATTCCTATCCAACTGTCCATATTTTCCATCCGTAAGCTTATAGCCGTCGTCCGGATGAGATGTGTCCGGCTGTTCAGACCATTCATAGGGAAGACCTAGCGCAAGATTGCGGAATTTCGTCTGATCCTCTGATGATGATACTGCTTGGTGATTTACATCCGGTGTTTGCTTTGCCTGATCCATTGCCGGCCCTCCGTCATCCGTTGGTTGTTCCAATAATTGTGGATTTCCCGCGTCATTCCCTTCTGTCTGGATCGCATCTTCCGTCTCTGTTATGGTCACTGTCGGAAGAGTTGACTTCGCCTGTGCCACAGAAACTGAAGTCATCAACAAAACAGCTGCAATCAGGATCGATCCCCATTTTTTGTTCGAATTCATTAATCCAGCTCCTTATAAGTTTTTTTGGGTCCCCACAAAGTATTTGGAATACGCAGCGGAGCATAGGCTCCACTCCGTACTTTTGCTCCGCAAAAGCGCCCTCTTCGAGAGGCGTTGGACTTCTTTCCGATACTCTTTGTCGGGCTATTTTAGAAATACAAGAAACCCTTACACCCCTTTCTCTGTTCTGGATGAACTCTCGATTTTGATCCCTCCTTTCGCAGCATCCGGGATAAACCATTTGGGAGCACTTTCAAAAAAAAGCTCCTAAAAGCCCGAAAACGAGTGAGCGGTAGCTGAGTAAAGATGTGCCTGCGTATCAGCCTTCCAAAAACAGTACTTAGTTAGCGCTTTCAAAATAGAAGGAGTGTTTCGCCTGTTGATCATTTGGAACGCGATCACGGCCCTATACATTGGAATATGGCTGAAATTGCTTCTGCATGGGTTCATGATAGAGTGGGACTTGCAGGAGAACAAGCAACATAATTTGATACACTGCGCAATTTTTTTCATACGCCATACGAGAACTACTGTCAGTGAAAATACGAAAACTGACATGTAAAAAAAGGCCAAGTCCGAACTGGACACGGCCTATAAGAACCTATATCATTCCACGTGAACTCATTGATTTGAATCAGGCACAGTCACTTCAGTTTGAAGATCCTCATCGTTCAACTTTGTATGGATTTCAGGAGCGGTGTTGCCAGCAATAAATTGGGCGTCCGCCCAGTCGGCATGATCATTGCCATTTCCATCGCCGGCATCGGTAACAATTAACTTTACTTGTTTCTTTCCACTAATATCAACATCAACAAATTTGGCTGGAGTGTCTCGTTTCATCGTCCCGCTGTCAAACAATTTTTCACCATCGGCCCATACTTGGAAAACTATGGATCCGCTATCGTTATTGTGTGATTCGTGATCAAGGCCTACGTAGCTTTGAAAGCGATCATACCCTTTCCCAGAAATGTCGTATATGATTTCTGAATTCGCATGCGTTCCAATTCCTTTATCATAGGTGACAATGCCCGAATCACTAAACAATCGAATCGGGTTCCCTTCGACGCTAGCATCCCGATGAATCGTTCCCCAGCCTGTCGTTGCATAAATCCACGGAATGTCGCTTAGATACAATTGAGGAGTGATTTTAAAATGAATCTTGTACGTTTTCGTCACTGATCCATCTGCCGAGGTTACCGTAATCACGGTGGTACCCGGAAGTTGATCAGCTGGTGAAATATTTACCTTGACATCGTTATTGGCCGGAATGACTTCCACCGTAGGTACATCTGATATCGTGCCTTCCAAAAATGTCATGTAGTAATCTTTGGTTACATGATCAAAACTGGAGAGAGATTCGCCGTTGATCTTGATGTCATCTACTAACACCTCTTTCAACAGCTTAGCTCCCGCCCAATCAGCATGTGTTGCACTATTGCCGACAGCACCGTCTATTACTTCCAACGTAAGAACATCGACAGTAGAAACATCAATATTGATATGCTGGGGCTCCGCATTATCTTTTATTACCCCACTATCATAGAGCTTTTGCCCGTCTCCCCATACTCGAAAGATGACAGAGCTCCCTTGCGTTTCACTGTCTAGGCCAATATCAGAGATAAACCTTGCAAAGTGTTTGCCAATATAATAGGAAACTTTAGAGTAAGCATGGACGCCTAAACCTTTTTCATACCCTTTACCGTTCAGCGTGATCATATTGCCGTCTCCTTGACCACTCCCGCCGACACTTGTATCCTTTTCAACCGGACCCCAGCCGTTTGTAACATTGCCCAAAAACTGCATGTCGCTAATAAACGCATCGTCCGTCGGAGGAGAGGATGGAACTTGCACGGAAAATCCTGAGCGTACATGCCCCTGATTTCCGCCACCAGAATTGAACACGGCATCCGCTGAAAGATGGTTCAAGCCCACTACGGCGTCTTGAGGAGCCGTCACCGTCCAGCTCACCTTAACGGAACTGTTATTGCCTTGCGGTGGCATGTTGTTAACTGTGGTGGCCGAACCGGGGATCGCTTCCCATCCTGCCGGTACAAGCAAATTGAGATTCAGGTCATGGACAGCAACTCTTCCATAATTGGTTATCGTTGTTGTGATTGTTTTGGTTTCACCTGGGGCAATAATAGAAGGTCCGTCAAACGATATACCAACAGCGGCAGGCGTCTGAATCGGTGCTCCCCGTGTTACACGGTAGGTGACCGCAGAAAATGGTGCAACGTCGGAGACGATTTTGCTGGCATAACTCATTTTTTGGCCAGTCCAATCGTCTTCAGCCAAATAAACCGGAGCATGTTTGAAACCTAATTGTTCCGGCTCAGCAGTAATTGTTGCCGCTGCAGTAGTCCGGTTGACCAATGTAATCATTTTGCTTCCATTAGATAACGATTTCACCCAAACTTCCTTGCCGTCATTATTGACAACACGCTCAAATCCGTCCGTTGAAATCACATTGCTCGTTTCAGGACTGATGCGATACATCATAATCCCGCGAGCCGGGACGGAAGCACTGATTTTGTCGGTGGTCGTTGTTGTTTCATGTGCCCAGAGATCTCGAACCGTGTAGGTTTGATTGTCTACAGACGGGGTTATGCCCAATTGGCTCAAACTTATCTCCATATTTGTCGGAGCACCGTTCGCGTTGAAGAACAATACAGCTTTGTCCCCATTGGCCATCGGTTTCAACAATACATAAGTACCGTCGTTTTGCTGCTTGATGGGACGTCCCTGGAATCCGATTGGATCCTGATTCACCGCAGTCACTTCACCATTAGCGTAAATATCTAAAATTTCTTGGGGGGCATTCCGTAAATCGGTGCCCGAGAGCAATGGCGCAGCCATTATGGACCAAAGACCAAATTCGGTACGATATTCTTCTAGATTCTTGCCCCCGTTGCCGATTTCCAACATATCGGGATCATTCCAATAGCCCGGACCGGCATACGGATACAGTTCCATATTCCGAAGGATATGGACTAACATTCGTTCATACGAATCACTGATATCACCAGTAACCCGCCACAGGTTGCCTACTTGCTTGCCCCATTCCCACGGATTTTCGTTTCCTCCAACGCTCATACTGAAAACAATGTCCCGTCCTGTAGCTGCAAGTGCATCGCGCATCTTCACATAGCGTTCCTGCAGCGGTTGACCCAGAGGATCGCCACAATTATCATACTTTACATAGTCGATTCCCCATTCGGCAAAAAGCTGGGCATCTTTCTCTTCATAATTGAGACTCCCCGGATACCACGCACAAGTCCTGTTCCCTGCACTTGCATAAATGCCCATTTTCAGACCGAGAGAGTGAACATAATCGGCGACTTCCTTAATCCCGTCTGGAAACTTTGCCGGATCGGGAACCAAATTGCCGTTCTCATCGCGCTCACTAAGCATCCAACAATCATCGAGGTTAACGTATTGATAGCCCGCTTCTTTCATCCCGGATTCAACCATCTTTTTAGCCGTTTCCTTCACGAGAACAGCATTCACGTCACAATGAAAGGCGTTCCAACCGTTCCAGCCCATCGGAGGCGTTTGCGCAAGCCCATTGTCAAGCGCATAGGCTTGCGAATAATTGAACCCTAACAAACCAATGCACAGCACAAACAGAAACAAAAGCTTTGCCAACGACTTTTGAAACCAAGGATTGTTCATTGAACCTATCATCCTTTCTTTTATTTATTCTCGTCCGGATTCCCAATTGAAACAGTCGGTATAAGTACAGATCTAGCCCCCTTTCTTCTTTATAATGATTTTTCCTGTCCCGGGTGAATGCTCGATTTTGATCCCCCCTTTCGCGAAACCCGGTATAAAGCTTGTAAGCGATTTCAACATTTTCATAAAGACCAAATTTTAGAGATCAAGTGAGGTTAGTCGTTGCTGCAGGCCAACCTAGTTTTCGCTTCCATAAGAAAACAAAGATTTTCACGGGCAATAATTTTGTAAAACGATGTGCTTTCACCTAAAAAGTAGTGGGTTCATATGTAAACGAAATATAGGGAAGAAAAAACATGAATGAATATTTAGAAACTACTCAGGGAGGAAAGAAACTATGGTACATATATCGAGCATCGGAATTACACTCGTGGTAATCTGGTAACTACTGTATATCCTATACGATTGTATAATTAATAATCTGGTAAAATCGTTCGTTTATTTCTGCTTATTTTCTGTTATTATTAGAACACAACATGCGCCCATTATTCGATATCGTTATTTGTTAATCGGTAATGTCCTCACCTTTTTGTCAAAAACGAAAATGTCCCCAGTTCTTGTCAAATCAAAATGACAAGAACTTGAAGACATAAAATAAGAAAGCCGCATTTTATGCGGCATGTAATGTCTAAATGTTCTTGTCAATCGACTTCAAGTGTTCAAATAACCAACAAAATATAGCATCTTGTGACAGTTCATTCGTCGCATACGTAAATAGCTTCGGCTTCCTATACAGATCTCCCTTGTACATGATTCATGCTCTCTACTATACAAACGAGTTACCGCTTTCGATGTTTCCAGCGTTATGACAGCAGCTTTATTCATGTTGAGCCTCTGAATTTTCGTTTCGATTACACCAAATGCATATTACTTGACAATCTTGCTCTACATAGGTTCTATTCGCAGCTTAGCCCGGTACTCTGTAATCTTATCACCTTATATAAATCATGGAAAAGATTCATCATCGGGGATCACCATCCACTTTCCTCTTTTCTTATTGCAGCATACGTATTTTTTTCAATAGTCGCAGGCTTTACCCGTTGTCGAACCATCTGTCCCTAGCGCACAAATCGTGCCGTTTCCTGACATTAGTTCGTGTTCATACCATGTTCACGATGTGTGCCACTAGACGGAGGTTATGTTCGATAAGCATGTTGCATGAATGGGCATTGCCCTCGGCCATGAGAGACAGGTGCTTCATTTCCTCTTCCTCTGCCAACGGCTGCGGAAATGCATTGTTCTTCACGTATGAGACCAACAGCAATATTTGCTTAATGAAGAGCGCGATCTCCGTGAATAATCCCGTCTAATACAGCCACCTCCAGAAGTCTGACGACGTTGTGTTCTGCATCTGTTCTCGATTCTCATTGCAGTTGTGGCGCAGTGAGACATTGTGTGTAGCCGGTGGCGTTTGGGAGCCAACCTTTGGCGGCATGTCGTGGTAAGCTGAGACGTGTCTAGACACGTCCAGGCTGTCGAGAAAGTCTCGACAGCTATTTTTATATTCAAATAGTTTTACACGACACCGCGTTAATGTTGTATAATTATAGTAATAAATGAGATCGGGAAGGTGTTCAAGGATGCTGCGTTCAAA
>Ga0209566_100054_pt1 | contig 221422 bp, 173 predicted proteins | sample Araplavi_mTSA_r2_2_FD_184287 | JGI IMG/M metagenome (GOLD analysis project Ga0209566, IMG submission 184287) | Arabidopsis root microbial communities from North Carolina, USA - plate scrape CL_Cvi_mTSA_r2 (SPAdes) (version 2) | ecosystem: Host-associated > Plants > Roots > Endosphere | place... | reverse complement strand
CAGCATACGCTGGCGTCGATATGTTCGTCGAGGAACCGGTCGATCTCCTGCAGTCGAATCTCTTTTTCCTGACCGGATACCGGCGCCAGCGTATGCTGCCTCCACAGATTCCGCAGTTCCCGCTTGGTTAATTGCGCGGCTTCCTCGACGTGTACGGCCTGACCCAGCAGGATAAAAAAGCGGCTCTCGGCGATGCCCTTCGATTCGAACACCATGTGACGGACGAGATCGCCGCAAATTTCCTTGACCACCCGCGGCAGGAGTCTCTCGGCGGCGACCTGTTGAATCCAGGGATTGATGGCCATATCGATCCATGCGGCATTGCCTTCCTCGAGCGCCAGCGACAGCATGCTCCGCTCCTTTTCCCAGCCCCGCTCCGGCATTTGCCGGAATCCTCCGGATTGGCCCACGGCGGCAATGGCCGTTGCTTCCGGATTGCTATCGTAGAAAAGGTTGTCCCGGCGTTCGTTCAGCGATTTATAACCGGTGTCGAATTTCTTCAAGGGCACGGTCTGCTCCGCATAAAACCCGCTTACCTTGATTTTCAAATAATGCTCGACTTTTGCGCGAACCGATTCCATAAAATCGATCAACGGTTGATAGGAAACATCAGGGCCGGTCACATTCCAAATTAGATAAATACCCGATTCCTGCGTTAAAATCGGCGTAATCGCCCCGTGCGCTGCGGATAATTCCATAGCAATATTGTTCACCGCAAAATGAATCAGGCGTACATCCGCGTAGCCGTAGCGCTCGATCAAGGAAGCGGCGTCGACATGAAGAAAGCCTTGGCGGAAATAAGGAAGCTTCCAGGAGATGCCCAGGCGTTCGCCTAATGCGAGCATCTGCGCGGCATCGATGCCCGGAGACAGCAATTGCGCCAGCATGCTTTGCAGCAGCACCTCTTTGTTGCGTTCGACCGTCTGCCGGAGCGAATATCGTTCCAGCAGCTCTTCTCTGTTGCGAAGTCGATTTTCCGCTTTGCGCAGACTTGTCTTGAGCTGTTCGATCGATAACTCATCCTTGATCAAATAATCGTCGGCTTCGAGCTGGAACGCTCGTTTGGAATATTTGAAGTCTTCATAACAGGTCAGGAATACGAGACGGACCTCCGGCTTGGCCATCCGAAACGCTTCGGCGAGCTCGAATCCATCCATGCCCGGCAAGCCGATATCGACGATGACGACGTCCGGCAGCGTCTCATGAAAATCCTCCAGCGCCCGGTCGCTGCTGGAAGCCGAAGCCACGAGCTTCAGCTCGATATCGAGAGATTCCAGCAAGTACGCCACATACTCCAGCATCGGGACATCGTCATCGATCAGCATGACCTTCATCATGATTATCCGTCTCCTTTCCGATCGCGATCGGGATGTAAAAGGTAAAGATCGTACCGCCGCCTTCGCGGGCCGCTGCCTTCAGCCGCGCCTGATCCCCGTACAGCACTTGCAGTCGGCGTGCCGTGTTGACCAGGCCTACGCCTTTCTCCGGCTGCGACGGCATCTCGTCCGCCATCCCGAGCAACCGCCGGTTCAAACGGGCGAGGTTCTCTTCGCCGAGCCCCCGGCCGTTGTCTCCGATGGCGATCACCAGCATGCGGTCATGAATCGCCGCGCTCAGATCGATGGTCGGATTTTCCGGCCGGGCGGACAATCCGTGTTGGATCGCGTTCTCGACGATGGGCTGCAGAAGCAGCCTCGGCAGCTCGATCGATTCCGTTCCTTCTCCCAGCTCGTAATCGAACGCAATGCGCATCCGGTTGCGAATTTGCATGACCTGCACATAGCTTCCCAGCACCTTGCACTCTTCGGCCAGCTTAAGCGGTTCGTCGATATGAACGTAGGCTCGCAGCAGCTTCATCAAGGCGTCGATCATCGTTCCGTGCGGCTCGTCTCCGCTCAATAGCAAGCTGACTTTGATCGAATTGAGCGTGTTCAGCAGAAAATGCGGCCGAATCTGCGCGGCCAACGCTTTAAGCTCCAGCAGGCTTTTCTCCTCCTGCTCGCTTTCCACCTTTAACAGCAGTCCGTTGATGTCGTCCAGCATCTGGTTGAACGCGGCGGATAGAACGGCCACCTCGTCTTTGCCTTTCACGGGAATACGAACATCGCGCTTGCCCCCGACGTACTGCTTGACACTGAGACGCAGCATGCTGATGGGTCTGTTGATATGGCCCGCCCAGAACAGGGACAGGATGAGGAACGCGAAGAAAAACAAGCCCACCAGCGATAAGGACACCAAAAACTCCCGGTTAATCTGGCTGTCGATAAACGTTCGAGGCATCCTGCTGGTGAGTTCCCAGCCCGTCTTCGGTATGGAGACCCTTGTCGTCAGCATGCCGCCGGAATCCGCGGGCACGCGCTTGCCTTTAACGGCAATGATCTCGCCCGACCGGTCGGCGAGCGTGAAGCTCATGTCGGGATTGCCTGTGTCGAGCAAGCCGTGGAAATACGATTGGGGGATCCCGACATACATGGTCGCGAGCTTCTCGCGATTGCGCGGATCGACGATGAGGCGGGCTGCATAATAGTAGTCGGGAGCGACGTCAGCCTCGCCGGAAGCAAACCATTGCAGGGAAGTTGTTTCCTTCTCATCCAGTCGACTGCTCTCCAGCAAAAAGGACGGCGGCAGCGCTGAGAATACGGGAACGGATTTATCGCCTAGGATCATTCGGTTTTTCTTGTTCACGATCATCATCTTCAAGTTGGCATCCGCCGATTGCATCAACAACAGATCGGCTACGGAATCGAGCCGCGTGTAAGATTGAAAAGTCGCGAAATCGGCAAAGCTTTCGGCATCCTTCAGATGCCGAAAGCTCTCCAAAATATCCGGATTGTACGTTTGGGAGAAATAGACCGATGCGAAGGAGATGCTGTCGATCGTCTTATCCAGTTGATTCGCAATGACCGTCAGCGTTTCTTCGTTGGAACGAGCAAGTTTGTCGCTTACGTTCTGCTTGACCGAAGAATAGGCCCAAAAGGTTACGGCAATAAACGGCAAGAGGATAAGCATCAGGAACGAGAACTGCATCTTGCGGTGAAACGAAAATCGGCTTAACCATTCCATGACATCGATCGACCACCCGAAATCCCATAATACGCTATATTATAGCTTATCCCAGGCCAACTCCCAGTCCGTTAACCGATTTATTTGTTCGCATCGACCACTTTTTTCACTTCATTTGTCATCGTCGTCTTCACTTCATCGAAATTGAGGTGATTCAGCATATAACTGGAGAAGCCGTTCTCCACGATCGTTTTCAATTCGGATCCATAAGGCACGCTGAACGCGTTCGGCACTTTGATGCGCGGATCGAACAACGTCTTGGTCAACGATTCGGTGTCGATCAGATTCTGATTATCTTTGAAAAAGTCTTTGATCAGCGCGGCTCCGTCGGCACCTTTATAGGCGGGAACTTCGTTCGTGTACTTGGAAGCTTCCTTCGACATCCATCTCACGAAGTCGTAGGCCGCTTCCTTATGCTTCGATTTTGCGCCGATCGCAAGCGGAGCGCCGGAAATGTTCGTCATGCCTACTTCTTTGGAATCGACGGATCGCGGAATCGGCGCGTATACCATCTGGAAGTCGTGCGGGAACTTCTGCAGGTTCAGGCCGGCTCGTACGACATAGCTAGGCACCGCCAGCATGCTGGCATTGCCGGCAAAAAACTGCTGCAGGACATGGTAGTTGGATGCCAGCACATCCGCATACGGCTCCACGCTCTTGTCTTTCTCCTCCATCTCGCGACGCAGTTCGAAGAAGTATTTGAAGGAAGGATCGTCGAAGATCGGCTTCATGTCGGCATCCAGCTGCGGATTAGGGCGTTCGGTATAAGCGATGACGTTAGCGTATTCGCCCCAAGTGTGGAAGTACGTCCCGTAATGTCCGTCCATCGTCAGCTTCTTGGCATAATCGCGGAAGTCATTCCACGTCCATCCCATCTCGGGAAGCTTAAGACCCGCCTTCTCCAGATGCTGGCGATTGAATACGGTGAGCCATTGCGTCGAGCTCGTCAAGAGGCCGTAAATTTGATTATCGAACTTAACTAACTTTGTATATTCGTCTTCCGGCTTTACCTTTTCTTTGTCAAAATACGCGTTCAGCGGCTCCACGACACCCCTCGAAGCCCGTTCAAGCACTTCATCTTCGTTGCCGGTCATGAACACGTCAATGACTTCGCCGCTTCCGATCATAATGTCCAATTTTTTCACAAAATCCGTACTGTTGCTGTTTTGCACGAGAGAAACGTATTCCACTTCCACTTTGTCTTGCGATTGATTGTACGCCTGAACGGCCTTATAAGTCGGCTCATCCGGATTGTTCGCTTTAAACGTGTAGAATTTGATCTGTTCTTTGCCGGCTGCCTGCCCGCTTGCCGTGGATGCATTCGTCCCGGATGCTTTCGTCCCGGATGCGTTATTGCCGTTATTGCCGTTGTTGCTTCCGCATGCGGCCATGGAGAGAACCACGAGCAGACTCGTTGCCCACATTGCTGTTTTCTTCAAAATCATTTCCCCCTTTAGTGGATGCTGCATGCTCATTATACAGCCCCTGCCACTGCCTATACCGTCTACAGAATTGAGTTGTTTGCGTATACATTTTTGACCTGAGTGCCGATCATCCTTTGACCCCGCCGATCGCAATCCCGTTTATGACCTGTCTTTGCAGCATGAGGAACAGTATGATCAACGGTACGATCGCCGCTACGGAAGCCATCATCATCACCGCGATTCGCGTGCCGAATTCCTCCTGGAAAAATTGCATGCCCAGCGGAATCGTGAATAGCTTAGTCGAATTCAGCATGATGAGCGGCCCTTGATAATCGTTCCAGGTCCAGATGAATTTGATGATGCCCACCGTCGCCAATATCGGCTTGCTCAACGGGAGCATGACGTTCCAAAATACGCGGAAGAATCCCGCGCCGTCCAATTCGGCCGCTTCGAGCAAATCGTTATGGATGCCCGCCATGAATTGACGCAGAAGGAATGAGAAATAACTTGAGAATATCCCCATCAGAATCAGTGCGGTGTGCGTGTCGTATAACCCTACTTCCTTAATCATAATATAGCGAGGAACTAAAGTAGCCTGCTCCGGAATCATCATGAACGCGAGCATCAGGCTGAACACCAATCCCCGGCCTTTAAATTCCAGTTTGGATAGCGCGTATCCGGCCATGGAAGAGATCAATATGGTCGCCAGCGTGGAGATCGCCGCAATCTTGATCGAGTTCATATAGAACAAGCCGAAGGAGACGTCGCCCAGCCATACCGCTTTGAAGTTTTCAACCAAGTTCCATTCCTTCGGAATCCATTGAATCGGGAACGTCCATACATCCCGTTCCGTCTTGGCGGCGGCGGACAGCATCCAGAACAGCGGCAGCAGGAAAAATACGGATAATGCCGCAAACAAAATGGTTAAAATCAGCCTGCTTGTCTTTATCCTAGTCAATATCATCGCATGAGTTTCCTTTCCTATGGCACTAGTAATGGACTTTCCGGTTTTGCGAGATCCAGGTAATCGAGGTGACGAGCAGAATCATCAGGAACAGCGCCCACGACATGGCCGAAGCATACCCCATCCGGAATCGCTCGAACCCTTCCTCATAAATCTGGTACACAATGACCGTGCTCGCGTAATTCGGGCCTCCGTTCGTCAAAAACTTGATCAGATCGAACACCTTGAAGGAAGAAATGGTACTCGTGATCGCCAGAAAAAATATCGTCGGCCCGAGAAGCGGAACGGTAATGCGCCTGAACTGCTGAACACCGGTCGCGCCGTCGATTCTGGCGGCTTCGTACAATTCCTCCGGAATGTTGGACATCCCGGCCAGAAAAATAATGATCTGATAACCGAGCACCTGCCAAATATAGATGACCATAATCGCGATCAGCGAGAAGCTCGTATCGACCAGCCAGCGCGGCGGGTTAGACATCCCTATATCCAACAGCATTTGATTCAGCGGTCCCTTGGACGGGTGATAAAGCGCCTGCCATACGGCGGCAATCGCGACGGTCGAGCAAATATACGGAATAAAGAAGGCTACTTTAAAATACGTCTTCGCATACAGCTTTTTATGAATGAGCGCAGCCAGCACGATGCCGATCAGCATCGTCACCGGCACTGTGCCGACCGTAAACCAAACATTGTTCTTCAAAGCAAGGATAAAATGATCGTCCTTGAACAAGTTAACGAAGTTGTCCAGGCCGATAAATCGGATCGCCGACAAGCCGCCTACCAGGTTCCACTCCGTAAAACTGAGCACGAGGCTGGAGATCAGCGGAAACAGAGAAAGGACGATCAGGCCGATGACTTCCGGCGCGATAAAGATCCACCCGGCCCATTGCTCTCTCCGCCTGCGCGTCCAATAGGTTTTTGGATGGTCAGCCGCGACCGAATCGCGGGCAATCACTTGATCATTCATTTGCGCTTACCTCCAACTAAATATGTGGATTCATTGTAGCAAGCGGCTTCGGACATTGCGGTACAGCCTTGCGACTCTTTGATGTGCATTATTTTGACCTGTATCAAAGGGGCGGGATTTGCAGTGTGCTAGACGTAAAAAAGCGACCGGCGCACGTGGCGCCGGCCGCTCTATGTGTTGCGAGCCGCTTGCATAGATGATAAGCCGTTCAAGCGATAACCCCTTCCTCCTGCCGCTCTTGAACGATCCGGGTATAGAGCCCGGATCGGGTCAACAATTCATCGTGGCTTCCCTGTTCGACGACCTGTCCGTTTTCGATTACGAACAGGACGTCCGCATTTTTGACGGTCGATAGCCGGTGCGCGATGATGATCGTCGTCTTGCCGCGCCGCATCTCGTCGATATGCTGCTGGACGATGCGTTCGGACTGCAGATCGAGCGCGGACGTCGCCTCGTCGAGGATCAGCAGCTCCGGGTCGCCGAGCAGTCCCCTGGCCAGCGCGATGCGTTGTCTCTGCCCGCCGGACAGGAGGATGCCGCGCTCCCCGATCTCGGTATCGTAGCCTTCCGGCAGCGACACGATAAAATCGTGAATAAGCATGGCGCGGCACATGTCCATCATCTGGTTATCCGTAATCCCGGACCGGCCGAAACGCAAATTGTTGCGGATCGTATCCGGAAACAGATACGGCTCCTGAAATACGATGGCGACCCGCGAAGACCAATCGCTGCGCCGGATGCGCTGCAGCGGCACACCGTTCACGGCGATCCATCCCGACTGCGGATCGTAAAAACGGATGAACAGCTGCGCGATGGTCGATTTCCCGCCCCCGCTTGCGCCGACGAACGCCGTCTTTTTGCCGATCGGAACATCGAGCGAGATTCGGTTCAGAATCGATCGATATTCTTCCCCGTACCGGAACGACACTTCATTGAGCGAAAGGCTCGTTATCGGTCCCTTCATACGCTCCGTTCCTTCATCGATGCTGTCGCTCTCCATCAATTCGCGGATGCGCTCGACGCGCGCCATCGTGCCGGACAGCTCGAGGATAAACTTGAACAAAAAATGGACCGCATTCATAAGCTGCGGGGCGAATTGAATCGTCACGATAAACACGCCCAGCGCCAAGCTCCCTTTGATGACCAGCATGCCGCCAATGAGCAGCATGACCAGTTGAATGGCCCATATCAGCGGCTCGCTGGCCGCCGAATGCTTATTTTGCAGCTTGCCTTCGGCGATGACCTTGCTGAAGTATGTATCGAACCGACTGTTGTACGTCCGCTGCTCCCACTCGGTACGGTGAAAAGCGACGATCTCCCGCGAAGCGGAAATGCCTTCTTCGATCTGGACCATCAGATCCGCTCTCGTCTGCTGAACCGCCTTGGCGGCCGCTTTAACCTTGGGGCTGAAATAGCGCACCATGAAAAAATAAATGACGCTGAGCGCCAGGACGACCGCCAGGATGAGAGGGTTCGCCAGCCCGATATACGTCGCCAGCGTGATTAATCGAAACGATTGTCCGACGCCGGTGAATACGAATGTCTTAAAAATGCTGAATGCGACCGTAGACACTTCGTCCGTCATCAATTGCAAATAGCGTGCGGAACGCTCCTTCTGCAGCTTGCCGATCGGCATGCGATGCAGGGCGGCTAGCAGGTCTCCCGCAATATCTTTTCTTCCACGGAATTCATTTTTAACGATTACCAATAAAGCGGCAGGGCTCAACAAAAAGTTGGCGAGGATCAACCCGGCGAATAGCGCCAAAACCGGAACGTACAGATCGGCGCGGCCCTTTATCAACAGATCGTCGACGATGACTTGCTGCACCGCGATCATCGTCAAGACGATCCCGTTCGAGCACACCATCAGTATGATCGCGAGCGCATAACGCCACTTCTGCTTGCGTATGTACCGCGCGATAAACGCCGCATTTTGTCTCATCCCTCGTCCTTTCCGGCCGCCAGTCTGTAGAACGGACCCTTATTTTTCATCAGCGTCTCGTAATCGCCGATCTCCTGGATCGTTCCCCCCTCCAGCAGCACGATACGGTCGTAATCGCGAACCGTAGACAGCCGGTGCGCGATCGCGATCGTGGTGCGGCCGGCCATCAGCCTCTGGAGGGCCGCCAGCACCTCTCCCTCGCTGATGTTGTCCAATGCGGACGTCGCTTCGTCAAGGATGATAATCTTCGGATCTTTCACGAGCATTCGGGCGATGGCGATCCGCTGCTTTTGCCCGCCGGACAGCTGGACGCCGCGTTCCCCCACCAGCGTGTCGTAGCCTTTGGGCAGCTCCGCGATAAATTCGTGCGCATACGCCGCGGTCGCGGCTTGTACGATCTCCTCGTCCGTCGCTTCAGGACGTCCGAAGCGGATATTGTCCTTGATCGATGAACCAAACAAGTACGTCTCCTGAAACACGAATCCTACCGCATCTCTTAAACGTCCCAGAGACATCGTGCGAATCGAAACGCCGTCCAACAAAATCGTCCCGGCTGTCGGATCGTAAAATCGACCGAGCAGCTTGACGATGGTCGATTTACCGTTGCCGCTCGTCCCGACCAATGCGATCCGCTCGCCGGGCGCGATCTGCAGATGGAAATCGTCGATGACCGGACGATTCGGCTTATAGCCGAAGCTGACATGCTCGAACGAGATCGCTCCGCGGATTTGTACGGGATCGACCGGCGACTCCGCCTCCTGGATGATGGGACGCTGTCTGATGAACGCATAGATCCGTTCCGCTTGATTCATCAGCATGCGCTGCTCCGTTACGTTCGTCACCACCTGCGTCATCTGATAGGCTACTGCCGTGTAGTAGAGGGAGAAGGCGACAAACTCGCCGACCGTGACCGACTGGGACCGCACAAGCGAGATGCCGATCGCGAACACCAGGATCAGACCGATATGTACGGATAAATTACGGAAGCCTCCCCTCATATAAGCGTATATATTTTGTTGAAACTGCTTGCCGTTCGCCTTTTCCTGCATCTCCATGAAGCGATCGAAGTCCCATTTTCTAGCTTCGGGAGATGTCCTCAGTTCCGTCACGCTAACGATGCTGTCATAGCTTTTTTTGTCGGTCTCCGCGCGCACCTGCACGGATTCCTGATCGTAGACCGCGGCTTTCCGCGCGATATAAGGACCGACCAGATAATAGGAGAGGACGCCGGGAAAGATAAGGAGGCTTAGCCCGGCATGGATGGAAAGCAGCAGACCGAGGCTGATTGCCAGAAAAAAGACGTCCCGCAGCATACGCGGGAAGTAATGGTTGAATAGCCTTTGCACGGCGGTTACTTCCGTGTTGAACAGAGACAGCGTTTCGCCGACCGGATGCTGTTCATAATAAGCGTAGCCGAGCTTGCGCAAGTGGCGAATGATGGACAATTGCATATCCTTGGCCGCTTGCTCCGATACGATGCGCTGCAATAAATTTTGCGCCATTTGCAGGATAAGCATGACGCCGATCAACCCGGACAATCCCGCCAGGAGCCACTGGTACAGCGCGAGATCTTTTGCGGGGAGCACCTTATCGATAAAATACTGCAGTACTTTCGGTACAGCCAGTTCCGCGAAACTCACGATAAATCCACACAAAATGAGAAGCGCCAGCTGCAGTCGATATGGCTTCAAGAATGTTAGCGTCCACCGGTACGTTTTCCATAGACCTCGTTTCGCAGGCGGCTCGGTGGACTGAAGGCTTGCCCCTGCCGTCTTCATCAAATTCCTCCAATCCTGGACGTTCTCCGAAGCTGACGATGCCGATTTTCCATTTTTTCCAAAAAAGATAACTTTAATAGTACCTGTTCTGTGCGGACCGCGGAATAGCGTGTTTTTAAATTTTACTGAGCCTTTTATATCCTGCTTTCCCGTGATGATTTAACGAACATGTGTTAGTAGTCGATTTTACGGATAGGGGTATGATTTAATCGATTTTTGGCCTATTATACCTCTATTATTATTTAGAGGCGGAGAACAGTTCATGAATAGAGCAGCTAGAAAAAGAGGATTAATGCTGGTTATTGCGGGGGCAGTATTATGGGGGATGAGCGGCACCGTTGCACAGAAGCTCTTTCAACAAGCTGCAATCGATGTGAATGGGCTTGTAACGACGCGTTTGCTCATAGCCGGCGTTTTGCTGCTGACCGTTCAATTCTTTCTAAAAGACCCTTCACAAATATGGGGCGTATGGAAAAAAAGAACGACAGCCTTTCATCTCATTGTGTTCGGTTTGGTCGGCACGCTGTCGGTTCAATATACGTATATGGCATCGATCAACGATGGCAATGCTGCGGTGGCAACGTTGTTGCAATATTTGGCCCCCGTCATGATTATCATTTATTTAATTCTGAGGAAACAGCTTGTCCTAATGCGGACTGATTTGTTAACGGTTTTACTTGCGTTGGTCGGCTGCTTTTTCTTACTAACCAACGGCTCGACCGCTGCGTTGTCCGTGCCGGCGCCTGCCATCGTTTGGGGCATACTGTCCGGGTTAACGTTAGCGTTTTATACTTTATATGCCGTTCCTCTCTTGAAGCAATATGATTCTCTGATCATTGTTGGGTGGGCGATGATCATCGGCGGCGTTTCATTAAGCTTGATCCATCCACCCTGGCGAACGGACTTTACGGGTATGACGGTCGAAACCTGTTTTTACTTGTTTTTCGTTATCGTTTGCGGCACTATGCTCGCTTATTGGTTTTATATTGAAAGCCTGCAAGGCCTTTCTCCTAAAGAATCAAGCCTCTTTGGCAGTCTGGAGCCGCTAGCGGCGGTTTTATCGACGGTCATTTGGTTAAAAGAGCCTTTTGGATTTTTTCAGTGGATCGGTGCTTTGTGTATGATGGGAATGATCTTCGTATTGGCATTGAGTAATAGATCTTCATCGGCGCATAACGAGCAATACTCGTAGTGCAATAAATACGAAACTCAATATCAGAAATAACAACCCGCCTAATACAACGTACTGTGTACCCATTCCTGATATAACCAACCCGCCTACCGATGTACCGATTGTTACCCCTAAGTTACTCGATGCCAGAAATAATCCATTTGAAAATTCAGGGGCTTCCGGCGCTGCGGACGTCATCCAATATTGACTCATATTATTGCCTATAGCCACGACGACTCCAAAAATCAAAACGATTATTGCCATAGGTACGGCGGACTGTCCCATTAAGAACCATAGGACATAAACGGCCCCTAAAACGAATGGCAAAGATGCTGCGGATTTTATGGCATTTTTAGTAAGCAACTTCCCGGCGACGATGTTTCCGATGATGCTTGCCCCGCCGAATATGAGCAGCATGATGCTAATCGTTTTTCCGGGTATATTCGTAATGATTGCAAGATACTCGGCAAGGTAACTGGCAACTCCATACATCGCTGCATTTATAAATACGACGGCAGCTATGGATAGCCAAATGATGGGTTTCTTTAAAACACTTAATTGAGATCCATATGAGCTTCTTTCCTTAACAGGCATAGACGGTACAAATCGTAATATAGCAATAAATGCTATAACATTGACAATCGTAAAGAACAGCATCGCCATTTCAAGCGAAGTTGTATTTGCGATAAAACTAGAGACTGGCGCACCAAGTACCATCCCCCCCGTTACCCCCATAAACACTTTAGAAGTCGCTTTTGGCGCCTCCTCCTTGCTAACTGAGGCTGCTGCTGCAGTAAAAGCGATGGAGATATAAACGGGATGCAAAAAAGCTGGAATCACACGGGCGATCAATAAAATGGAGAAGTTTGGCGCAAATATGGAGACCAGGTTGCCCAAGACGAATACGCCTAGCACAAGTAACATGACCTTCTTGCGATTGATGCCCGAAAACAATAACGGCATAGCGGGTCCCGATATGGCAACAGCAAGTGCAAACAGGCTCACCAGCAGCCCTGCTTTGGCTATGCTGATATTGAAATGATCGGCAATTAAAGGTAGTACCCCAACGACTCCCATTTCCGTATTTAAGATGCCGAATACACCAATGGTCAATATGAGGATAAGTGCGTTTTTCTGTTTCGTCATTCGTTTCGTTTCCTCTCTTCTGTATAACCGCGCGGAGCAATCATGACTGTCGCAGAACGGGCCCGCGTGCTTACCATCGCGTTCAGGTAAGGGCTGCCTTTGTATTTTGAACGGTACGCGTCATCGATGTCGTCGTTTAAAGTTCCGTCGACCGGTTCAAAAGTAACTTCCTTCGTCATGCCGGCAACCGTGATTCGCCCCGCCTTCTCTCGAACCGCTGCCTGGTACCAGCGGGAATTGCGACCGTAATAGGCACGTACGTAGAGTGAGCCGTCAACCACCACGGACCAAATCCACGTCGGCGTACCGTAGGTGACTCCGTCCTCGCGGAATGGCGATATGTGCAAATCATCCGCTTCGTCCATCTTTTGCAGATCTTCTTTCGACCATGTGAGCATGCATATCAACCTCCTCTAAATCGCTGTGAATCGAACCTGGATAACACGTATCCAGTGTCCCGGCAATAATGAACGCCGAGTGTTTAATCAACACACGTTTATTTTAAGCAAAAACGATTCACTTTCAATCGTCAACATTTCGATATGTGTGGAATACTGAACAAATGATGTGGAATTGCCCATTATCTCTGATGAGAACAAGATTGATTCAGACTATGCAGCATTCGGATTGAATTCATTATTTTGTTGCACCTTCGTTCCTATATCTGTAAATATTCACGCCGGATTTCGTCGTCCCCGAGTCAGACATTAAACGTCCGACTTCAATCATTAACGCCGGCTCCATGGATGAGTACGAAGCATGTACAGCCGAATTGAAAGCATGAAAAAGCCATCGAATCTTACGATTCGGATGGCTTTTTCATTTGCTCTTTTCTTGTTGCGAGTCCTTGACCGTCCAGACGGCTAATAAAAATAGAGACGCTGATTTCCCGCTTCGCGAATCCACACCTGCATAAATCCGCCCTCCCGGTTATCCCAGGCGTAGTAAGGAATAAGCGTGCACGGTCTCCCCGTCTCATCATTAACGGTCAAAACGGATACGCCGCCAAGCAGATCAGAACGATAACTGGCATGGAACGGTTCATTGGCGGAGAGGGCGAAGGCGTCGTAGGTCACATCCGGATTGTCGACTTGCTCCGCACAATAGACGACGGGGCCGCGCTGAACGGCGATTCGGCCGCGGTCGGCTTCGACCTCCGTTCTGGCGCGCACGATCGCTATAGGCATATCCAGTTCAAGCACGACGGAATCCCCCGTCGACCATTCGCGGTCCAGCACAACGTATCCCCGGTCCGTCAGCGCTTCTGCACCAGAGAAGGTCTTGCCGCCTATCTTCAGCCTATAGCCCCTGCACCATCCGGGTACGCGCATTCGTATGACGAACGTGCCCGTCCGTTCGGGATTCACTTCAAGCTCAATCCTGCCGTCCCACGGGTAATTCGTCGTTTGCTTCAGCTTCACGGGAAGCCCGCCTGCGACCTCGAATTCCGCTTCGCCATTCATATACTGATTGACGGCGAGCCCGTCCTCCGTCCTCGCGTACGCGTACTGGCCGATGGAAGGCAGATACCGCACCAGGTTGGTCGGGCAGCAGGACGTGCCGAACCATTCGACGCGATGATGGCCGCCTGTCGAGGCCAGCGGATTGACGTAAAAAAACTTGTCGCCGGAGAACGATATTCCCGATAGAGCGCCGTTGTACATTTCCCGCTCCACCACATCGGCATACTTGGCATCGCCGAACAGCAGATTCATCCGATGGTTCCAGAACGCCATGGCGATCGCGGCACAGGTCTCGCAATAGGCGGTCTCGTTCGGCAGATCGTAATCGTGCGTGAAGCCTTCATTATGCTGCGACGGCCCGATTCCTCCCGTCACGTACATATTGCGATCCACCGTATGCGCCCAAACGCGATGCAAGGCATCGACGTAGGCGGAATCGCCGGAAGCCAGCACGACGTCCGCCATTGCGGAATAGAGATACATGGCGCGCACGGCGTGCCCGGTCACCTTCTCGATGTCCCGAACCGGAACGTCGTCCTGGCAGTACGGCGGTCCCCATTCTTCTTTGTCCCAGATCTCGCCTTGGCCATGGCCGTAGCCGCGTTCCTCCAGAAGCCATAGGGCGAGCTTCCAGTAACGCGCCTCCCGGGTCGCGCGGTACAGCTTGACGAGCGCCAGCTCGATCTCCTCATGCCCTTCGACCCAATGGCGCTTGCCGGGGCCGAACAGGCGATCGTAATGGTCGGCCAACCGGCAGGCAACATCGAGCAGCTTGCGCTTGCCCGTCGCTTCGAAGTAAGCGACCGCCGCCTCGATCAGATGACCGCCGTTGTACATTTCGTGCTTTTCCATATCCGTCCACTTGCGCTCGGGCGCGACCAACGTAAAGTAGGTGCACAGATAGCCGTCCGGCTCTTGAGCGCCGGCGATGAGCTCGATGATTCGGTCGACTTCCGCTTCCAGCTCCGTATCCCGGTCCGACATCAGCAGATAGGCTGCGCCCTCCAGCACCTTGTACACATCGGAGTCGTTGAAGTAGATGCCTTCGAATTCGCCCTCCATCAGGCCGGCGGCCTTGGCGAAGTTGGCGATGCGCCCGGTTTTCTCGCATTGGTCGAGACAGGCTTTTATCGTGACTCGGCTCAGGATGTCGAGACGCGGACGCCAGAATGCATCGTCGATTTTCACCTTCGTAAAGGGAATGCTCTGCCAATTCATCAACGGGGCTTCATCCTTTCAAACCAGTCAGCGTAATCCCTTCAAGGAAATAGCGTTGTCCCACCAGGAACACGACGACGCAGGGCAGCACGACGGCCGCCGAAGCCGCCATGAGCAGATCCCATTGCGCGTTATAGGTGCCTTGGAACATCTGCAGGCCAAGCGCAAGCGTAAAGAGCCGGTCGCTTTTTAAATAAATGAGCGGTCCCATGAAGTCGTTCCACGTTCCGAGGAAACTGAACAAGGAGACCACGATCAGCACGGAGCGGCTAAGCGGCATAATGATTCTGGCGTAGATTTGAAAATAAGTGGCTCCGTCCACGAAAGCCGCCTCGTCGAAATCCTTCGGGATGGTGAGATAGAATTGACGGAGCAGGAAGATATTGAAGATGCCGCCGCCGAAAAAAGACGGCACGACGAGCGGGTAATACGTGTCGTAGAAGCCGATCGTCTTCCATCCGAGAAAGCTGGGAATCAGGGTGACGGCCGCCGGCAGCATCATGCTGGACATCAGGATGCCGAATACGGCGTCTCTTCCTTTCCACCGGATCCGCGAAAATCCGAACGCCGCGATGCTGCTCGTCGCGACCGTGCCGACAAGCACGCCGACCACGATGATGAACGTATTGGTAAAGAACGTGCCGAACGGCAAAACCGTCAGCGCCCGATGGAAATTGTCCCAATGGAAAGGCTTCGGAATCCACTCCGGCGGCATGGTGAAGATTTGGGACAAATCCATGAGCGAGCTTCGGACCAGCCATACGAACGGGATGATAAAAAGGGCGGAGATCACGAAAAGGGCGATATAACCCGATGTCAGCGCAAGCTTCGATTGCCTCACGCGCGCTCCCCTCCTTCGTAATACACCCAGGACTTCGAGGTCCTGAACACGATAAAGGTAAAAAACAGGATGATGATGAACAGCACCCAAGCCAGCGCGGACGCATACCCCATCTCGGTATCCCGGAAAGCCGTTCTCCAGAGGTAGAACACGTAAAACAAGCTCCGGTTATTCGGTCCGCCCTGCGTCAAGATATAAGCCTCGTTGAACACCTGGAACGAACCGATGATCGCCATAATGGTGTTGAAGAAAATGGTCGGCGTGACCATTGGGAGCGTAATATGGCGCAGCTTGCTGTACCACCCGCCCCCGTCCACCTCGATCGCCTCGTAGTACTGCCTGGGAATGCCCGACAGCCCCGCCAGAAAAATGATGACCGTACCGCCGATCCCCCACAGCGTGGTAAGCACGACGGACGGGATGACGCTGCTCTCCGAATACAGCCAATTGCTCGTCGGCAGATGCAGCCAGCTGAGCGCGGAATTGACCAGTCCCAGATCGGGATTGAGCAGCCACATCCAGATCATGGCCGAGGCGACCGCCGGCACGATGCTGGGCAGGTAGATGATCGTACGGAATACGGCTCTTCCTTTGACATTCATATTCAGAAGCAGGGCGACGACGAAGGAAATGATGATAACGGCTGGGACCCGCAGAAGGACAAAGTAGAACGTAATGCCCAGCGACTGGTAGAACAAATCGTCTTCGCCCGAGAACAGCCGGACGTAATTATCGAATCCGACGAACGAGGTGTGCGCCTTGAAGACGTTATAATCCGTCAGGCTTAGCACCAAGCTGGCGATCATGGGACCTAACGTGAAGATGATGAACCCCAGGATGGCCGGCGATGTGAACAGCAGCCCGTAGAACAGTCCTTTTCTCATGCCTACCTCCGTCCTCCATGCTTCCCGCTTGGGAAGACGGCGGCTTCAGCGAAGACGCCGTCTCCCCCGCTCGCTTGCTTGAGCACTTATTGCTTCACGTCGCGGCGGCCCTGAACCTGGGCCTGCGCCTTGGCCGCGATGGAATCCAGTGCCTGCTGAGCGGTCTGTTGGCCGAGCCATACTTTATCCAGCGCGGGATTCACGATATCCATGATCTTGTTGAAGTTCTTCACGTAACCCGTCGGCGTTTGGTGGCTGCTGTTCAAGAGAACATCTACGACCGCGTCTTTATAGCCCGAAGGCCGGGAATCGAGGTTTTCCGTCCATTTGGCGAGCAGCGCCGGGTCCGTATACCAGCTCCGATAAGCAGGCATCCAGGTTCCGGCCGTGATCAGGTCGATCGCCGCGTCCGGATCGAGCAGCGCCTTCATGAGCGCCCAGGCTTCTTTGGGATGCTTGGTGGATTTGAACATGGAGAACATCCCGGAGACGACGGTCGTCATCGGCTGCTTCAGCGTCGGGAGCACGCCCACGTTGAAGTGGAACTTCGATTGGGCCAAGCCTGCGGTCGACCATTGCCCGTCGATGGCCATCGCCACTTTTTTCGTCTGAAGCGCGATGTTGGTGGACGGTATGTTCTTCGCTTGAACCGGGGAAGGCGCGACATGATAGACATTGATCAAGTCCGCCAATTTCTGAATGGCCTCTACCGCGGCCGGCTGATTCAGCGCGAAGGTCTTCCCGTCTTCGGAGACGAAGTCCCCGCCGTTGGAATAGATGAAGTTGCTGTAATTGCCCCACCACGTTCCGATGTTAACGCCATATTGCTTGATATTTTTGGGATCGAAGGCGGGATCGGCGGCATTCCTTCCCTTGGCGTCGATCGTCAGCTTCTTGGCGACGTCGACGAATTCGTCCCATGTCCATGCTTCCGATGCTTTGGCCGGCGGAGGCGTTAAGCCTGCGTCTTTGAAAATATCTTCGTTATAGAAAAGGCCGAACGTCTCCGGTCCCGGGCCCAAGCCGATGACATTGCCCGGTTCGAGCGAATACGTAATATTCGGGACCAGCTCTCCTTCGTTGAAATCCGGATCGGACGAGAGGAAATCCTCCAGATTGTAGAACTTGCCTTGCTCGGCCAGCGGGTAGGCGATGCTGGCGGATTCCATCTGCGCGATATCCGGCTCGTCGTTGCCCGCCACCATGGTCGTTAGTTTGGTGTCGTAGTCGGTGGGGATGTGCTGCAATTTAACCGTGATATTCGGATATTTTTTCTCGAATTTGTCGATGGCCACCTTGTAGGCCGCCACTTCCTCGGGCGCTCCCCATACCGTCATGCGAAGCGTAACGGGTTCGTTCGATTGGTCTTCGCCGGCCGAAGCCGAGCTTGCCGTATTGGCGGGAGAAGCGGAATTGCCGCTTACGGAGCTTACGGAGCTTCCGGAGTTTCCGGAGTTTCCGGAGCCGGAGTCGGACTTCGTACACGCGGACAGAATCCCCACCAGTGCGATAAGCAGCGCGATCAGAATCGAGACGGATTTCCTTTGCCGTGACATCTACCGTTCCCCTTTCGATGACAACCCCATTGAATTCATAGCTGCAGTCTATGATGTTTTCATTATAAAACGGTGTATAGCGCTTACATAACCCGAGCCAATTTGGAATGGTGGACTTCTATTGGCTGTTTACGCCGGAAGCGTGATCGTAACCTTCGTTCCGGCCCCTATCGCGGAGGAGATGACGACGCCGTACGCTTCGCCGTAGGTCATCCGGATACGGGCAATCGTGTTCTTAATGCCTATCGACGACGATTCCCGGTATAAAATCGCGTGAACCATTTCGCCGCTCATGCCCTTCCCGTTGTCCGCGACTTCAAAGTACCGGATCCCTTCCTCGATCCAGCCGCGTATGCGAATCAGACCTCCCGCTTCCGTCTGATCGAACCCGTGCAGGATGGCATTCTCCACGAACGGCTGGAAAAGAAGCCTCGGCAGCTTGTAGTCGTAGAGCCTCGCATCGATCTCGTAGCTGACCGTGAATTTCTCTTCGAAGCGGACGGACATGATGTAGAAGTAGTTTTTCATCCATTCCATTTCTTCGGATAAATGAACGGCTCCCCAGTCCTTCCGCGACGTATAGTGGAGCATGTTGGACAGGCAGACGAGCATTTTGCTTAGTTCCTTTTGACCGTTCTCGATGGCCGTCCAGTTCATTACGTTTAACGTATTGTACAGAAAATGCGGATTCATCTGCATGTTCAGCGCCTGGATCTCCGCTTCCTGCTCCTTTAATTTGATCTCGTAATTTTCCGAGACCAGCAGCCGAATCCGGTCGTTCATCCGATTGAATCGCTGGAGCAGGATCCCGAATTCGTCGTTCGTGCTGACGACGACCTGGGTCTGGAAGTCTCCCTCGCCCACGGACCTCATCGCGCCGAGCAGCTTCTTGATCGGATTCGTAATTTTTCCCGAGATAAAATAAGCGAATATGAGCGCGACGATTCCCAGCATGACGGCCAAAAGCGTGGTAGAGCCGCGGATGAGCGGAACGAGATTGCCGGCGAGAGCGGATTGGGGCGTCATGACGATCGACATCCAGCCGGTCACTTGCGAGCGATCGAAGCAGACGATCGTATTGACGCCGTCGATCTTGATTCTTCGCGTGCCGCTGCCCGTCCGTTGAACCTGATCCACCCAATCGTCCGAATAGACTTGCGCAATTTTGCCCTTCTCGCTGCCGGCCACGATGCGATTATCCGGAGCCAGCACCAAGTAACGAGAGCCTTCGGGAATGCTTTTCTCGTACAGGGAGGTCAGCGTGTCCGCTTTGAAGCTGATCGTGAGCACGGGGCGCTCGATGCCCGGATTCAGCTTTTCCAGGGTCGTATTGTTTAGATAGGAGAAATCGAGCAGTCGCGTCGCGGTAAATAAATAGCGGAAGTCGATCGCCCCCTTCTCCAGATATGATTGATCGAACATCTCCGTGAAGTCGTAGGTGGGATACCACACCGTCTTGCCCCCGGCCTTCTCCGCCGCGCGGTAAATCGCCGAACGCGTCGGGTCGCCTTGGGGCAGCGGCTGGCCGAACGTAAAATAAGACGTCCACAGCTGGTAGGCATACACGTCGTCGACCTGCGAGAAATATCTTCGTAAAGCGTCGGACACTTGGCGATCGGCGGAGAGCAGGTCCGCTTTGTTGTCCGGATTCAAGCGGTTGAACACCCCGAACAAATCCTTGTCTACGAACAAGGCCGCGCTGTTCTGGTCGATAATCCGCAGCTTGTTGTCCATGATCTCGTTATTTTTCTTCACGATCTCGTAAACGTTCTTCTGCGCTTGTTCGGTCACGACTTGCAGGCCGGTTCGATAAAAAAGCGTCCCCAGCACGATAAGCGGGACCGCGATCAGGAATATGTAGCTGGCCAACAGCCGAGAGCGGAATGTTCGCTTCATCCTTCTCTACCCTTACGTGCATAAGCCGCGTGCTTATAAGCTTCCGGCGACATGCCGTTCCATTTCTTGAAGACTCGGCAGAAATACTTGGTATCCTGATAGCCGCATTCGGCGGCGATCTCGTATATTTTCATCCCGTTCCGCGCGATCAATTCCTTGGCCCGCCGCATGCGGGCCTCCGTCACGTGATCGGAGAACGTCCTTCCCGTCCGGCTCTTGATCAGCGTGCTGAAGTACGACGGGTTAAAGTAAAACTGCTCGGCCACCTTCTCCAGCGTCAGCTCCTCCTTGGCGTTCTCTTGAATCCATCTCAGGCACTCGTCGACGACCCTCTCGCTTTTATCGGACTGGAGCTGCCTGATCGCATGGTGTACGTCCCGCAGCCGAGCCTCCAAAACCGTCATGAGCTCCGTAAAGGTGCGGCACGCCGGAACCTCGTTCAAAGCCGCCGATGTGATAACGCTTCCAACTTGCCGGTCGACATAATCGCGAATTCTGCTCTTCACTTTGATCAGGGTCAGCGCGGCGTATTCCTTGATCCGCTTCGGGTCCGCATGACCGCCGGCGGCAAGCCGATCGAATGCCGACCGGCACATCTCGACGGCCTCTTCTGCATCCTTCCCTTGCAGAGCGGCGAACAGCTTCTCTCCGTCCAGAACAAGAGGATCGTCCGCGGGAAAGAGTTCATCGTGGAACAGGATGCCGTTCCAACAAGGATGGAAATGATAACGGCCGGCCGTTTGGGCTGCCTGATAAGCTTCGGGCGCCTCCGTCCAGAAGGACGCGCATTCCGGGCCGATCCCATGGGTGAGACGTCCGTGCCCGCCCCACTCCGCTCCCAGTGCGGCTGCCATCCGGCGAATTTCAGCCTTCCTCTCCGGGGTAAGCCGCGAGATTCGGACGAGGGTAATGGCTTGACAGACTCCCTCCTGAAGCGCTTCGACCAAGATCGTATTCGCATCGCCGAATTCCGCCCACGCCTGCTCCAGGCGGCGCAGCCAAGCCGCGGAATCGAATGGCGCCCTGCTGTCCGCATCGATCCGGAATTCCGAGACCGCTACGATTCCTCCTCCCTGTATCCACGCGGCCGACTCGATTTCTTTACGTTCTACGTCCGTCAGGCTTCCGTTTAACCAAGACAGCAGGAGATGGTTGCGGTAAGCGGAGGAAGCGAGGCGCAGCCGTTGCTTTAACGCTTCCGTCTCCGAATGCCGCATGGACTCCGCTGCAAGCTGCTCCTCGATGCGGCGAAGCACGAGCTCGACCTTCTCGGCCTCCACCGGCTTCAGGATATAATCGTAGGCCCCATGACGAATCGCGGTCTGCGCGTATTCGAACAGATTGTACGCCGAGATCATGACCACCTTGGTCCGATGGCCTTCGTCCTGCAGTATTTTCAGAAAGGACAGACCGTCCAGATTCGGCATCCGGATATCGCTTAGCACGGCATCCGGCGCATCGGACCTGACGAGCTCCAGGGCGCCTGCCCCGTCTTTGGCGACGAGAACCTCGTCTTCGGGCCGCAGGTTGCGGATCAAACTTTCCATGCCTCTGCGATGTCTCGGCTCGTCGTCCACGACTAATATTTTCATCCCGCTTAGCCCCCTTGGCAGACGAATAGAAAAAAGCCCCTTCTTACGAACAGGCGACTAATTTATTTAATACGGTTAAAAGTCCTTAAAAGAGGTGCCCATCCCTTTCTATTATAGACGGGGCATGAACCTGTCGAAAGCGGATTATCATTGGATAGGTGGACTTTGATTGGATAGCGACTAGCGTTCAGACTTAACTTAATGCTGCTGTGCCTTGGCATAATTCGACCCTAAGAGATGAGCTTGATCAAGCAGCATCTCATAATGCTTGGAATCGGACCGTCTCGCCGGTTCCAGTCATACCTTGGTTCAGCCGGGATGTCCGGAATGCCGCTTCCACTACACCGATCCGACAGCTACCTACGCCTTTACAATACCAAGTTCCACAGCCACCGCAACCGCCTGGGAACGCGAATCTACGCCTAATTTGTTGTACACGTTAGTTAAATATGCCTTAACCGTACGCTCGGATATGTCCAGAAGAGCAGCAATTTCCTTGCTTCGCAGCCCCTGAGCCGCAGCTTGAAGCACCTGCTGCTCCTTTTCTGTCAGCGAAGACGCGATGCGCTCGGTCGGGGTCGGCTGCAATCGCGCCCGCTGGGCGGCCATCACTCTGGACAGGATGTCCGGCTGCAGCAACGTCTCGCCGCGCAGCGCTGCATCGATCGTTCGAAATAGATGCTCTCTGTCCGTATCCTTCAATAAATATCCTTTAGCGCCTAACGCTAGCCCCTGCATCATCCACTCATCTTCGTTATAGGTTGTAAGGATGACGACTGGAATCTGGATGCCGCGGCTGTTCATCGCCTCCATCGTCTCTAAGCCATTCATCTGCGGCATGTATAAATCCATAAGTACCAGATCCGGACTATATTTCTCCATAAAACCGAGCGCTTCTTTTCCATTCGCCGCTTGCCCGATTACGTTGTACTTCTCCTCGGTTTCAAGAATCATCTTAAGACCTTCACGAACGACGAGATGATCGTCGACAATTAGAATTTTACAAGTCATGCTCAGCTATCCTCTCTGGAAGAAATCGTGTACTGAATTGGCGCCTCGAATTTCACCAGCGTTCCTTCGTTTCGTTCACTCTGAATGGTAAGTTTTCCGTGCAGAAGACGGGCGCGTTCCTGCAGTCCGATCAGTCCGTAATGACCGGGTTGGCGACCAATCTTCCCTGCATCGAAGCCGATTCCGTTATCGCGAATGACAACCAAAATCCAATCATCGATAAGCCGAACTTCGATTTTAACTTCCGAAGCGCCCGCATGACGCGCAATATTCGTTAGGGATTCGCGAATCATATGCTGCGTATGCTCAAACAATATCTTAGATAACTCCGGTAAGGGATCAATTGTGATATCGATCGAAATGCCGGTCGCGGTTGTAAATCGTTCTACCTCGAGCCGAACCGCATCTTCGAATGTCAGCGCAGGATCCGCGAGAAGCCTCAAGTTGTCGATTGCCTTGCGAGCTTCCGCAAGCGCTCGTTTCGATCCCTCCCTGGATTGCCGAACAATCTGACCGGCACGTTCAATATTCCCTTTAGCGATATACGCATCTGCCGCATCTAACTGCATCACCAGTCCGGCCAGTCCTTGCGCCAGCGTATCGTGCAGATCTCTGGCCATCCGCTGGCGCTCGTTCGCCAATGTTAGTCTCTCCACTTCCCTGTGAGCCTGTTTCAATTCGTTCAGGAAGTTTTCCGTAAGATGCCTTGCAAGCACTTCTTTACGAAAAATGCGAATATAAGCGATGACAATCGCATTCATCATAATGAAGATCGCCAGGATGAAAATCAGAGAAGAGGAGTCGCCGAGCCTTAGGGCAATGAAAATAACAAGGACATAAAAAACCAGCGCAACACCGCCGACCCTCAACTTGCGGTGGTAGATAACCGCGCTCTGGCCGATGAGCACCGGAATCAGCCCTAAGACAATCGGAGCGTATCCTTGCGGCATGAGTAGCGCGCACAAGGCGATTAAGAAACCCTGAACGCTTAAATACAACCAGGGTTGCCTGCGAGTGAACGTTTCGGAATGCCAATATAGGGAACAGTGCAATATTAATATGAGATGGAAAAATAAGCTTGGAATCGGATCAAAGACATTTGTCCACTGCATCACAACCGTTGAAACATAACTGATCATAACCCAGAAAATAATATGTTTTCGCGTATCCAGCAGCGCGGCCGGCACATCGATTAGCGGGCGACTTTTTCGATCTTCTATGAAGCGCGAACCGCTTCCTTCTTCTTTCAACGTTTGCACTCCTTTCCCTAACGCATGTTGCAGACTCCCCGTCCAGCATTAGTCTATCATACACCTCTCCAATTCTAAGTAAACCAGGCGGTCGTTGTATGACGTCTCCAAAAAGAGCGACCGCATCACGCGATCGCTCTCTCTTTTCATTTCTTGCGTCCGGACCATCCGATCATGATCTGCCGTCACATCGCCATTCGATTTTCGATCGATACGCTGTCGGACTTATGCTCGATTCCAGCGCCTTCCACATCGATATTGGGCAAGATCCGGTCCAGCCATTTCGGCAGGTACCAGGAGGACCGGCCAAGCATGCTCATGATCGCCGGCAATATGGCTAGCCGGACGACAAATGCGTCAAACAGGATGCCGAAGGCCAGCGCCAGACCCATCGATTTGATCATCGTATCCTCCATAAAGATAAAGCCTGCGAACACGCAAACCATGATCAGACCTGCTGCCGTCACTACGCTTCCGCTGCTCTTGATGCCGAACAAAATGGCACCTTTGGCGTCGTTCGTATGAATAAACCTTTCGCGCATGCGGCTGACCAGAAACACCTCGTAATCCATCGCGAGGCCAAAGAGAATGCCAGCGGTCAGCAGCGGCAGAAAATTCAATACGGGGCCCGATTGGGTGATACCGAACAAATTCGCCAGATGGCCATCTTGCACGACAAAAACGACGAAACCGAGCGTTGCCGTCATCGTCAGCAAGTAGCCAAGAACGGCTTTGAGCGGAACGAGCAGCGAGCGGAAAACAAGAAGCAGCAGAACAAAGGCGAGCCCGACGACCAGGAGGCCGAATGTCGGCAATGCGCCGTTCAGTTTTTTCGTGATATCAATATCCACGGCCGTCGATCCCGTAACCATCAATTGGACGCCGTACTGGCTTTCCGTCTTCTCCGACTGGGCGCGAATCGTTTCCACGAGATTGCCGGTTTCTTTATCGAGAGGGCCGCTCCTCGGGATAACGGTCAGTATCGCGGCATCCCCGTTCGCATTCAGAGCCGGCTGCGTGACGCTGGCTACTCCTTCCATACCGGATAGTCCGGCTGTTGCCTGTTCGATCGCAGATGGAGAATTCTTCATGCCGTCGGCCTTGGCCAGTACGACTAGCGGACCGTTAAAGCCCGCACCGAAACCTTCGGCCAGCAAGTCATAAGCTTTTCGCTCTGTCGTATCTTCGGACTTCATTCCGTTATTCGGCAGCCCGGTTTGCAAATGCAGCGCCGGCAGACTGATAAAGCCGAGCAGCAGAATACCTGCTACCGCTACCGGCAGCGGAAACTTCGTCACGAATCGTCCCCAAGCGTTAGATCCAGTTGTCTGCGCACTTTTTGATAATTTCTTCACAGAAGCGTTTTTGGGACTCAGTCGCTCGCCCAATAACGACAATACCGCAGGCACGATCAGAATGGCAATCAATACGGCGATAAACACCGTTAATGCGGCCGCGATACCCATAATGCTGAGAAAAGGAATACGCGTGACGGACAACCCCGCCAATGCGATGATAACGGTCATTCCGGCAAAAACGACTGCGCTACCCGCCGTGCCTGTTGCGATCGCAATCGATTCGCGAATACTCTTTCCTTCCGACAGATTCTGTCGATGCCGGGACAATATAAACAAACCGTAATCAATGCCGACAGCCAAGCCGAGCATGACTGCCAGAGTGAGCGTCACTGCCGACATATCGATAAAATTAGATCCGATCAGAATAAGCAAAATACCGATCCCGAGCCCGAAAATCGCGAGAATGATCGGGAGTCCCGCCGTAAGCAGCGACCGAAACGTAACGAGGAGGATGATAAAAGCCATAGCGATGCCAATGACTTCCGAAATCCCCCCGACTTCCGGGGCCCCACCGGAACCTACGTTGCCACTCTTCTCTACCTGGATGTCCGCTTCGCGCAGGCTGCCGGCATGCTTATCGACTGCTTCAACGGATGCCTCCGATACATCGGCGGCGGCCGTTTTAAATGTAACGGTGGCATAACCGATTTCTTTGCTCGCGCTTATTGCTCCTGACGAATAAGGATCGGTGACCGATGCCACATCGTCGCCCTGCGAGATCGCATTGAGGTTAGATTGTATGGCAGCCTTCGTTTCCGGCGTTTCAAGCGACTTTCCCTGAGCCGCTTTAAATACAAGTTGGATCGTGCCTCCGTCTACCGCGTCCCCCGAAGGGAACTTTTCCTTTAATGCCTGCGCAGCCTTTTGGGATTCCGTTCCCGGGATGGACATGTCCCCTTCAAATACGGGGCCGAGCCTCAAAGTCAAGACGGCTAACAATAACAGAATAACGATACCGCCGCCAAGCGTCGACTTTCGCCACCGTGCGGCCCACCCGCCGATTCTATACAAGACATTTGCCATACGTAATCTCCCCTTTTCAACCAAGCTATATGGTGAGTATAGAGGAGATTTCGCCTGCAAATAATGTACGAACGGGCATGTACGGGATGTACCTTTGGGCAAGAGACCAGGCAGAAATAGTCATTCATCAAAACAGGACGGGTATTTCCATTAACCCCCGAATGATCATTCCAGGGCGCCATTCCAGCTCGCTTGAAGGCTTTTTCAAGCGAATATCAGGCATTCGCTGAAGCAGCATACCGATAGCGATCTCACCTTCCAATCGGGCAAGCGGAGCGCCGAGGCAGTAATGTACCCCTTTACCGAATGCGATGTGATGATTTGCCTCTCGTGTGATATCCAGGGCATCAGGTTCAGGGAATTGACTGGGATCCCGATTCGCCGCAGCGAAGGAAACGAACAGCATCTCCCCTTTCCGGATCATCGTCCCTCTCAGCTCTACGTCCTTTGTGGCCCACCTGATGTTACTCACTTCCGCGGGACCGTTGTATCGTAGTACCTCTTCGATCGCGGAATGGATGAGCTCAGGTCGGCGTTTCAGCAGTTCCTTTTGTAAGGGATGCTCGAGCAGGGCCACAATACCGTTCCCGATCAAGTTTACCGTCGTTTCATGACCGGCGATGATCAGCACGAAGACAAGAGCGTATAATTCATGCTCGGAAAGTACATCGCCTTCATCCTCAACTCTGATTAGATCGCTGATCAAGCCCTCACGCAGCTCGATTCGCCGTTTCGAGACTAATTGCTGCAAATAATCAACGAATGCGACCATCATTTTGTCGCTTTGCTCTGCAAAACGGGGATCATTGAAACCCTCCATAATGGCGTTTGACCATTCGCGAAACTTATCCTGATCCTCGATTGGAACACCCAACATTTCACAAATCACGATAATCGGCAACGGGAATGCGAAATCCGCGATGAGGTTCATCTCCCCTTTGTCCTGAACTTCGTCAAGAAGTTTGCACGCAATCTCCTCTATGCGCCCCCGCAAGCGTTCGATCATACGCGGCGTAAACGCCTTCTGGACCAAACGCCGCAAGCGGCGATGGTCTGTCGGATTTACACTAAGCAAATTGCGAGAAACAATTGCCTGATGGAGTGGTCTTGATGCAGCATCAACATCATCCATATAAGGCGGATTCGTCACGAAACGTGAATCGTTAAGCACTTCGACAGCGTCATCATAGCGCGTAACAATCCAGGCAGGGAGGCCATTCGGTAGAAAAAACCTGTAGATAGGATTCTGCTCACGAACTTCGCCGTAAGCCGGATACGGGTTCTGGATAAACTGTTTGTTCAAAAAGTTAATTTTCTCCACGGAACACACTCCCTCGATCGAACGAATGATGTTAAAATGACGAGTCTCGTTGCAAAGAGCCGCTTTATAAGCGGCTCTCGATCTCTTATTTCCTCTGCAACAGGAAATGAACAGCAGCAATTGTTCCGTCTAGCACAAAGTTCAAACCGCCATCGGCTGGAACGCCTTCAATACTCGCAATCGAGTTCCCCACCGTGTCCAAGGCTGTCAGCGTTGCAGACTTGCAACGTACAAAGAGCGTACCCTCTGGCGTGTCTGCATATAACTTGCCTTTAAGCTCAAGCGTCGTAACGAAGCCCTCGGTCTCATAGATGTTCTCGTCCAAGCCAGTGGGGCCGAGTACCGTCAGAAGGAAAGATTCTGCGCTGCCTACCGAATCGCCGCTTACTGGCAGCAATGCCGCGGAGATACGATGGTTGTTAAGAGTCAAGCGAATATCGTTAGTCAGCGTAACGCCGTTCGCTGGATTGCCACTGAAGTAGGAACAACCTTCTGTATGAATCAGGAAGGTTCCCGCCACCGGGTCGAAGGTGATCTCTCCAGTATCGGAGACGAGTGCGCTCCCCACAATACCGCGGTCATCGGACAGAATACCCCAACGCTTGAATGCAGCATCCAAGTTGGTCGCGAATGCGGTGTAATCGCCGCCTCCTGCCAAAGTAGCGATGTCATTGTACACCAGAATTTTGTCTCCCAATTTCGCACCCGGCAATTCTGTATCGGTTTGCTCGGCAAGTCTCTCCAATCGGCCTTCCCCGGAAGCATGCCGCATGGCATCCCGATAAGGCGACCAAGCGTAATACACGGCATGCTTCGCTTGGGAGAGATCGCCGTTGTTCACGAATCCCGCAGTGACAGCGACATCTGCGTCTCCCGTGTAGCTGTCCCCTTGATCCAAGAAGACGTTGCGCAGGCGAGTAATGTATGGCAGAACCGTGTTCGGCATGCTAAATGAAGAAGGCAGCGTCTTCAAGTCATTCTTCGTGAACACCAGGTCGACCTGGTGTTCCGCTGGACGCACAAGACCGTTTAGGAACAATGTCGCCATAAAGCCAAGTTGACAGATGAGGGACGGGTCATTATAAGCGTCGAAAATATCTTGTATCACATCGTCAGGCTGGTCGTTCCAGCTTTCGGACGTATGGAAGCAATAGAGCATGAGACCGTCCCAGTCGTTTAGCGAGGCGTAAGCTGCCATGGAAATGAACGACGTGGAGTGGAACGGATTGACGCCGTATTCGTTCCATTCGCTCAGAATAAACGGTTTTCCCGCCATTACTGTCGTGCTGGCCATTTGCAGCATTTCGGTACGGAGGAATATGCCATCCTTGTGTACGGTCAGAGGGTTGGAAGTTACAGCTTCCCGCATCCCTGGAATCACGATCTTTTCCTGATGAAACGGCGGCATCGGATGGTTAAAGTACGTGTTGTTCTCCATAATGTCGGCGTCCGCATGGGAGTAAACATCCGCAGCACCGTTGATCAGGTTGCTGGTGCTGATGGGTACTCTCGATCCCAGGGACCGAATATGGTCGATCATCGTGCCATAATACCGGCGATTGATATAAATGCCGAATTCCATAAAATCGGCATAGCGAGCCGGACTCACATGTCCATTCCATTCCCCCGTTGGATCGTTGGTAACCTGGTAGAAGCTACCCTCAGGGAAACGCACCGTGCACGCTTCAGGGTCTTCATCTTCTCCGAGCGCGCATGCGCCATTGAAGGTCCAAGCCTCGGCCAGATTTTTTCTTGTATCGTATTTGGCTAGCAAATAACGATTGAACCGGCGTTGCAGCTCCTGCCGGTATGGCGCAACGCCCGGAGCGTCTTTGATATCCTCCGTTCCGCGAAAGACGGAATCCTCATTATTGACTTGTATGGTCATGACAACCGGATCGTCAATAAGGGCAAGTCCAGTGTAAGGGTTTACATGGCACAGGAGATTCGTTGCATATTCCTTCTGAAGCTGAATCAATCTTTCATTGAAATGGGTGAAGCTCTTGAAGGGAAATCCAGGTGCATCGGGATAATCCAGATCGTCCCCGTTCTGGAAGGCACGGGCCACCAGCAGATCGACTTGTACATATATTCCTTTTTCTTTTAGTTTCGCGACGAAATAATCAAAGCGGTCAAGACCCTTTTCATTGAAGAGTCGACTCGAACCACTGTTATAATCGATCAGCGGGTTATCAAGGCTCGAGCTCCAACCGGAAGGTCCTAGAGGCGCATCGGCTGCATGAAGTCGGACAACGTTAACGCCCAACGATGCTAGTCGTTCCGCTAGTTTCTCTGCCGTCTCGTGATCAGGCGTATTCGACCGAGTAGGCATATTAAACCCTATGAACTTCGCACGGGTTCCGTCTGCAAAATACAAATGTCCATCTCGAACTTCCGTAAAACCATGCTTGCCCGCAGGAGCATCCAGCAACCAGGAGAAATCCAGCGATCCCGTATTAGGGGCAACCTTATCGATTTTGATTCTTTGCTTCATAAGAATCCTCCATGAGTTTATTAATTGTGCTGTAACTTACAGCGTCAAACCGCCATCCACCGCGATGATCGAGCCTGTCATATAACTGGACTTGTCAGATGCTAGAAACACGACCATGTCCGCAATCTCAGATGGACTGGCGAAGCGGCCGATCCGCATATTGGGGAACTCTTCCGGAACATAGCCGGACGCTTGCATCATCACGGGTACGGATTGCGTTAACGCCGTGTCAACGCCTCCCGGGCATATGGCATTCACGCGAATTCCCTTGCGAACGTACTCAATGGCTGCCGCCTTTGTCAGGCCGATGACCGCGTGCTTGCTCGCCGTGTAAGCTGCCATGCTATGCTCGGCACGGAGACCTGCGGTGGAAGCTGTGTTAATGATCGAACCGGACCCTTGGGCTTGCATTACTTTTAGCACCTTCTTCAAACCTAGGAAAACACCTCGGACGTTTACATTCATAATACGATCGAACTCAGAAGAGTCCAGATTCTCGATTAGCGAGAATTTCTGCAAGACACCTGCATTATTGAAAAAGACGTCGATTCGACCGTACGTGTCGATGGCCGTTTTCGTATAGCGCTCCACGTCCTCTTCCTTCGATACGTCGGCTTGTACGAACCTGCCCTCTCCGCCCTGCTCGCCAATCAATCGAATCGTCTCTTTTCCCGTCTCCGCATTAAAGTCTACGGCCACAACCTTGAATCCCGCTTGGGCTAGCTTAAGCGAGGCTTCACGGCCAATGCCTCCGCCAGCTCCCGTCACGATCGCGACGGAACCGTTTGTAGGGGTGGTATTTCCTTGGCTGTCGGTCGCGGCGGTTTCGGGGAGAGAATTTGACGCTTCTTCCTTATCGATATTCGCTAAGTCGGTTACAATCGCAGTGAGGATTTCCTTGGATATGTTGGCCTGAGGAAAAGCGCTAAGCTGCTTCAAGGTAAAGCTCTTTCCCATGCTGGCCATCGGATTCGTCGAGATGCCCGGCAAGTGCTTTTCTAGTATCTCAGCGGCTGCTTTGTCGGATAGCACATCACCCAAAGTCGAGTTTTCAGTAAACGCCATATCTCTCACCTCTCCTTGATTCGATAACTAATAATAATATTTCTTCTATCTGCTTTATGGTATGATTCTTATTAAAAGAGTACGAAACTATGTAATGAGGTTGTGAACTACGATGTCTTCAGCCGATCGCGCCGAATTGCTCCATAACTCCTGCAAACTGCTTCATGAGAGCTTGCAACTGCCCGTTTGTTACGTCTATGGCGAGGACGAAAACCATGAATTTAACATAGAAGGGATAGCCTGCAACCCAACCTTTGTTAACCGCTCGGAGCAAGTACGCTATTTGAAGCAACAAGCTCAGCCTTACGATGTTCCGAATATGCATACCACGAACTTCGGGGAATCCTTCATACTCGTCCCTCTGCTGCACAATAAAGTAGTTGAAGCTACCGTGGTAATAGGACCGACGGCTACCATTCGAATGAGCGAAGACATCATTCTTGATAAGCTTGGAATGCAGCAATTGAACGCGACTCAGGAATGGATATCTTACTTGAAACAACTGCCGCTGCTATCGACCAAACGGCTTTATCATATCGGACTATTGGCATTCCATCTTTTGAACGGTGTCATGCTCGATATAACGGACATCATCGAAACGAATTCACGGTTCAATCAACCGCCAGCCAAATCAAACAAACAGGCTGACATCTTCATTGCCGAACGACGGGAAGCCTTGGAATTCCGCGGGCTATTCGAGATCGAGAAGCAATTGCTGCGATCCATACGGAACGGGGATAAAACAGCTTTCCACAATATGACGCTATCGTCCAATTATGACGGGCCAGGAATCTTGACTCATTACAATAACCTTCGCAACATCAAGAATCTTGGCATCTATGTGACCGCATTAGCGGCCAGAGCCGGAATCGAAGGCGGTTTATATCCGGAGACGGCTTACACGCTCAGCGATCTTCACATTCAAACGATTGAAGAACTCCGCGACCCGCGCGCCGTCGTTAACGCCATCGGCGATGCGCTGGTCGACTTTGTCGACAGAGTAGCCAAGAGCAAAAGAGCGCATCTTTCCAAAGGAATTGCCGCGTGCCAAGAGTATATTTTCAATCACCTGTATGAAAATATCCCCTTGTTCGTTTTATCAGAAAAAGCAGGTCTGCAAGAAAACTACTTATCGCAGCTATTCAAGAGAGAAATCGGAGTTACCATCACTCAATTCATTCATCAAGAGAAAGTAGAAGAAGCCAAAAAGCTGTTGGAACTCACCTCCGAGCCGGTAACCGCAATCGCCGCCAAACTCAACTTTTACGATCAAAATCATTTCATTCGTATTTTCAAGAGATATGTTGGCTTAACGCCGAAGAAGTACAGAAACAAAAACAAATTCGATATCCTATCGAATGATCATTAAAAAAAGGCTACCAAAGTGCCCCTTGGTAGCCTATTCGCGAATACGTTTCGCCTAATCAGATGCCTTATGTGCGGGTATACGGATTGAAACGGATGTGCCAATCCCCGGTTGACTTTCAAATGCAAGCCCGAATTCAACGCCATAAAACAATTGAATACGCTCGTTAATATTACGAAGCCCGTATCCGCTTCCTCTTGTTCGATTGTTAAGATCATTGGTCAGCAGTTTCGACAAGATCTCTGGAGACATCCCTTCTCCGTCGTCGGATACGATCAAAACGATATCCCCTTTGTCCAATCCGCCCGTGATTCGAATGGTTCCCGATTCTTCATCGTTGCACAAAATACCATGGATGATGGCGTTCTCAACGATTGGTTGCAACGTGATTTTCAATATTCCGAAATCTATGATCGCTTCATCCACCCGAATGTCCAACAGGATTTTATTGGCGTAACGGGTGCTTTGAATCTGCATATAACTGCTGACATGAAGAAGCTCGTCCCGGATGGAGATCACCGTATTCCCCTTGCTTAAGCTAAGCTTGTAGAATTTTGAGAGAGAGGTTACGACCTGTCCAATCTCTTCGGTCATGCCTTTCCGGGCCATCCACTTCATCATATCCAACGTGTTGTACAGGAAGTGAGGATTAATTTGCGCCTGCAACGCTTTGAGCTCGGCGCTCTTAACTTCTTGTCCGGCCTGGAATTGATCCTCCAGCAAGCCTTCAATTTTGCCCACCATATAATTATAATTCTCGATCAATTCCCCGAACTCATCCTTAGACGGAGGCAAAGACAACGCGGCCAGATTACCTTCCTGCACGTTACGCATTCTGCGCATGATCTGAGTTAAACGCGAAGTCATATATTGAGAAATCAGAACGGCTAGAAGTAACGCAATTACAGCGATAGCGATGAGTAGAAGAAGTGAATTCTGCAGCATCGATTTGCTCTCGGAGGCGATCTCCGCTAATGGAATCACCGTAATCATATACCAATCCGTCCCGGGTATCATTCTGCTTTGGAGATACACTTTATGCGTTGAATTTGCCGGTTCAACGAAATGCGGTCCGCTCTTTGCGGACCCGATGATCTCTTCCATACCGAGTTTATATTCATGTTGAAGCGTGGGATTCGAACTGGCGACGATATCCCCGCTGGAATTCTGGATATAGCTTAGGCTGTTCCGAATGGGGGTTGCGTTGGATAAAATATCGATAACTGCATCAAGCGGAATGTCCAGTCGAATGACGCCAAGAAGTTCAGAGAAATCATTTGGGTTGCGAAAGGGCCGAAGCACCGCTACAAACTTCTCGTCGTTCGACTCCGTATCCTCGAAGTATGAGCCGGGTGCCCAAAGAATTCCTTTGCCGCTCTCCATCAGTCGCTTGTACCAGTTCGTCTCGAGTGCTTTCTGCAGACTGAACAGGTTTACGTTTTCTTCGGAGTAGAACAACCGTTCATTAACGAATAATTTGACGCTTTGAATGTCCCGCTGATCTTCGAAGGAAGATAAGAACGGACGTAAATCCAGAAAATCTTTGTATTGCATGAAGAAGTCATCGGAGCGGATCCCGGAAGTCATCACGTCCGTGAGCATTTTTTCGGACATCAGGATATCGCTTGCCGCGCGAACTCTTTGAAATTTATACGATAAATAGGAGAATGACTGGTCGAAATTCCGTGTTACCGAGAATGAAGTCCTGTTCAAGAAGTGCTTGTAGAGTTGCTCCGAAGACAGATAGAAATAACCGCCGAGCGGAAGTACAATAAGCAGGAAGAAAGAAAGGATGAGCTTATTCCTAAGCTTGAGATGGGTAAAAAAACGAAAGCGCTTAGCTGTTTTCAACCTCATCCTTCTAGCCCCTCCCTATACTCGGATGGATTGCTGCCTGTCATTTTACGGAAGCATTTCGCGAAGTAATCTCCGTTCGCATACCCCACGCTGATCGACACGTCAGCTATTTTTCGAGAAGAATCGCGGAGCAGTTCCTTTGCTTTTTCAATTCGGTAACCCGTAATATAATGATTGATCGTCTGCCCCGTTTCTTGCTTGAACCGATTGCACAAATAGGATGTCGTAAGCTTTGTATGAGCGCTGATTTGTCCGATAGACAGATGTTCATCCGCGTAGTGCTCATGGACGAACTGAAGGATGTTATTAACGATGCCGCTATAAGGCGATTGGGCGGCGATCAACGACGCATATCGTTCCACCTTCGAGACCAGGAAGTCTCTCAGTTCGCTTAAAGTTTCGAACGCGTTCATCATGTTCCAAAGGTAGCCCGAGCTATCGGCATTGTCGAACAGTCGGATGTTTCGGTCTCCCGATACCCGGACCAATGTCATCAATAGTTCGAAATAAATTTCTTTCACATAACTGACCATCGTGTTTTTATGTTGCTTGATATCGAAGGTAAGGCTGGAGATCAACCTCTGTGCTTGCCTGAATTCGTGTTTGGACAAATGCTCCCCGAATAGGATCGCTAGCTGGTTTCCGAATATATATTCGGGAGTCTGGCTTTCGTAATAACCGTATACGGAATAACCGTTATAGAACATATGCTGCAAGGCAATGACAGCCGTATGATAGGATTCATTGGCCCCCGCCAATCCGATGACCGGCTTGCCTAAGGCGATGAATACGATATCCTTGTCCGGCAGGGCATCCAATAAGTTCGAGGCGAACCGATCCGCTGCATCGCGGAGATCATCCAGATGACCGGATGCGACGTACAAGTGAATAACGATATGAGCTTCATCTTTCACTGCGGCAAGGCCTGTCGTATTCGATTCCGTAAGCAAACCGGATACCAAGTCAAAGATGTGATCAGCAGACCATTTCAAGGGTTCCGTGTCCAACGAATATTTCTTTCTCACTTTGACAACCAACGTTTGCAGGCGCATTCGGGCTGGAAACGAATATCCGGCCAGTGTCGCTAATTCGCCGACACGTTCTTTACTCGATTGCGGATTCGTAATCGCTAGCGCGAGTTCGCTAGCAAACAGCGGCATTGCGGCTAAGAATACGTCGTTTTCCGCTTGAGGATTCAACGAAGTCGAACGAGACTGCGACACGGCGGATCTTAGGGCTTCCTGAAGATCGTTTAGTTCTATAGGTTTCTCGACGTAAGATAGGGCCCTAAGTTTAATAGCGGATTTCAAATATTGCTTGTCGGAAAAGCCGCTCATGAATAGAATCTGACTATTCGGCTCCAGTTCCCGATAAGCGGTCGCGAGCTCTATTCCGTCCATCTTCGGCATTCGAACGTCGGTCAGCAGCAGCTGGGGGCGTTCACGGCGTGCGATCTCCAATGCCTTACTCCCATTGTTGGCTTGCAGCACCGTCCCGATACCGAACTCGTTCCAGTCAATGGCCCCGATAATCCCCTCCAACGTAAACGGGTCATCATCCGCGATTAGGATTTTCAGCACGGCGAGTACCTTCTTCCTTATAACTCAAATAAGAAAGGTTGAACATGCGCGCCATAGGCCATGTTCAACCGCGTTTCTACATATCAAAGTATCCGCTTAAGGTCTCATTTCTACACTAAGGATCAACAGCTAGTGAGAGGCGGCAATGCTTACCGCCGAGGAGAATGCTTTTCTTACAACTATGTGTTTTTCGCCCATGATCTCAAAGTTGCTTTTCAGACGAATATCTTGGGATGAAGCGCCAATAAACACATCCATGATCCCCGGTTCCACGACTTGATCCATATTCAAATCATGGAAGGCCAACTGCTTCATGTTTACCTTAAAAGTAATCTTTTTGGTTTCGTTAGGATCCAAGTGAACTCGCGCGAATCCGACCAGTTGTTTGACAGGCCTGGCAACGCTGCTCACTCTATCCCTTATATATAATTGAACAACTTCATCCCCGGCAACCTGTCCAACGTTTCTCAGCTTACATTCGATGTTCAATTCCCCGTCCGACTGAACGTCACCGTCGTGTACAAGGTCGAAGTATTCAAATCGAGTATAGCTTAATCCATGTCCGAACGGATACAATGGTTTATTTTGCCGGACATCGATGTAACTTGCCCATTCATTGATTTCCGCGAAGAGAGGCAACCTGCTGTTATACATAGGAATTTGACTTACATCTTTGAGAATGGTTGCCGGCAGCTTTCCGCTCGGATTCGTCTTCCCTGTAACGATATTCGCGATCGCGTAAGCGCCGGACTGTGCCGGAAGCCATGCATATAAAACTGCTTTACTCCGTTCGCTGATCATAGGCGTAGCTAATGGCCGACCATCGATGATTATCGATATTACCGGCTTATTCAGCTTGAACACATCTTCCATCATGTCCAATTGCGCCTGTTGAAGACCAATGTTGTGGTTATCCTTGTTTTCGCCGCAAGTCGCTTCAGGATCGATCATGCTTTCTTTGCCGCCTAGAACGGCGATGACGACGTCCGCTTCATTCACTGCAGCTTTTACGGCTTCAATCCCTCCGTCAATCGCCTTTGAGATATGACAGCCTTTGGCGTGCAGGACATGATCCTTGCCTAGCTGTTCTTCCAGCGCGTCTTTGACCGATACGCAATCAGGATAAAACATCCGGACGAATTGTTCCCCGGTCTTGTATACTCGTTTAGAGGAAGCATCAGAAGCCAAATTTTCTCTGAGCATATTCATGATGATTTCTCTTTGCTCGGATGTCGGCTCGTCCTCGAATTCAATGCCCGCCGACTTCAACGATTCTTTATTGTCAGTAATGGTCCCGTCGTAAATCATCCTCAGGAAGGTGTCTTCTTCGGATTTGTCGAAATCGCTGCTTCTTGTGTTCGCGGATCCAACCGACGAATATCCCCCGAAGAAGTTAGTTATGGTGTCTGAGTTCGGGCCGATTACCGCGACTTTCATATTTCTCTTTAGCGGTAAAACGGCATCTTCGTTTTTCGCCAATACCATCGATTTCTCCGCGATTTCCAGCGACAATGCAGCATTCTCCGGTTTACGAATCTCGTAGGCAAAATCTCCGTCTTCATAAGGGTTCTCGAATAAGCCTAAGGCGAACTTGGTCTGCAGTACCCTTCTGACCGAGGTATCGATATCGGCTTCGTGAATGTCGCCCGACTCCACCGCTTCAACCAAGTGCTGGTAGCATTGGTTGCCAGGTTGTTCAACATCCATGCCCGCTTGAAGTGCCAGAATGGCTGTCTCTTTGGCGTCTGCCGCCACTTTATACCGCTTAAATGCGTGCGTGATACTACCGTAATCGGCGACAACCAGGCCTTCAAATCCTAACTTGCGCCTCAAAACGTCCGTTAGCAGCCATTTAGAGGTAGACACGGCCTGGTCGTTCAGAATGCCATAGCTATTCATGATCGCTTTCACGTTCGCTTCATGAATGGCCGCTTCAAAGGGGAAACAATAACTATCAAGCAGTCTTCGTTCCGCAATTTGTTGTTCTCCGCCGCCTCTTCCCCCTTCGGCATTCCCATAACCGACAAAGTGTTTGGCGGTCGCCATGACCTCGTCCTTGCCTTGAATGCCTTTGACGAAAGACACGCCCATTTGCGCTACCAGATAGGGATCTTCTCCATAAGTCTCGCCGACCCTTCCGAACCTGGGATCGCGAGCTAAATCGAAGAGAGGAGAATGCACGGCTTTAAATCCGTATGCCTTTAATTGCTTTTTAACGACCTCCCCCATCTTGTGCGCCAAAGCCGGCTCCCAAGTAGCCGCAAGGTTAAAAGATTGCGGAAAAGTCGTTGCGCCGGGGATCTGCGCTCCCGCTATACCTTCGCTGTGGAACAGCGCCGGAATACCTAATCTTGTTCCTTCCACCAGGTATTTTTGGATGCCTCTTATCGTTTCCTTGTCCTTTTGATTGTCTCCGGTCAGGGAATCGTTCAAGTAACTGATCGTCCCGATTCCATCCTTTAATTTATCGTAACGGGTATCGTAAACGGACTCTCCTCCGTATGAATTCGCGCACGTTAACTGGGCTACTTTCTCCGTCAACGTCATTCTTCCCAATAGATCTTCGACTCTGTCTGTTACGGATTGACTAGCATCTTTATAAATCATTTTTCTCCTCCTATTTGACCGAGCAAACGGACCCTCAGATGTCTACAGTTTACTCGGGTCTACACTCTGAATCTGCTTTCGAAATGACAATTCGATATTCATCTGACGACTTCATTTCCCTCGGGGCTTATCTGAACAACAGACCCGCAGCGCTCAAGCGCTGCGGGTCGACCGAACAACATGCGGCTTAATTAAGGATGGTTCGCCTCGAAAGCATCGAGCTGCTTTTGCAGGTCCGCTTTTATTTTGTCCAAGCCAGCTTTCTTGGCAGCGGCTTCAAATTTCGCATAAGCCGTTTTGTAATCGACCAAACCGACGCTAGCCGGATTCATATATTGGGACATGAGATTGCTAATGGCCGCAGCCTCGTTCTTCACATTGACATTGCTGTAGGTAAAAGTATAACCATACGGATATTCATGTGTTTCCATACGATAGTCCCTCAAAGATTTGACGACTTCGTCGTTCGTTTCAATGCTCCATCTTTCGTTCGGACCTCGCCATCCCCAAGGATCGTTCGCTCCGGGCGGATATTTCGAGGAATCTGCAAGCGGCTTGAAGCGACCTTCTCCGGCATCTTCCCAATGCTTGCCCTCGATTCCGTACCAGGTCAAATCCGAGTACGCTTGATTCCATTTCAACAGGTCAAGGAACATAAGTGCGCGCTCAGGATTTTTCGATCGTGCGTTAATGGAGACGCCATTTTGTATGAAGCTGGATGGAGCAGGGGTATACTTTGGAACGAATACTTCAACTTTCCAATCCGGATGATCTTTATTCGCTTGTACGGCGATGTTTGAAATCTGATCCAGCGACGAGAGTCCTACTGCGGATTTCCCCGCATTAAACAGTTCAAACGACTTCTCTTTTTGCGACAATGCATTTTTCGGGAGAACGCCGGCTTGCTGCCAACGGTACATCGTGTCTGCGAATTTGATGTACTCATTGGACTTGAAATACTCTTGGGGCGCTTTCATGGATTCCTTGGTTTCCGGGTCCCAAGCCAAATAATCTCCATCTACTCTTGTTAAAGGCTTCCCTGGATCCTCGGCGAACATATACATAAAGAACTTCTCAGACTCATGATGATAAGCGAATGGCGTAATCCCTTGATCGTTCTTGGCAATCGCCATCAAGTATGCGTCCAAACCGGCCATGTCCTCAACCGGAGGCAAATTATACTTCTCCCTTAAATCGCCGCGCACCATGAATGCCATTTGTCCGTTTTCCTGCACAGCTTGCGGCACCGTATAGACTTTGCCGTTCACTTTTGCTTGCTCCCATGCTTCCTTCGGTGTTTTCTCCCATGTAATCGGCGCATTCTTGGAAAGAAGGTCATCGGTCAACTCGAGAAATCCGTTTTTGCCGGCATAACCGGAATAGTCCGTCCAATTAGAAGCGTAAATCAGGTCGAAGTCCTCCCCAGCCGAGAAAAGAAGGGGGTATTTTTGCGACCACTCGCCCCAAGTCAGGTTTGTAACTTCGATATTGGCATTGATATCTTTCTTGGCCATCTTGCTTAATTCTTGATACACGAGATCCGCATCGGCAGGTTTGTCCCCAAGCAGAATCATCTTCAACGTGACTTCGTCCAAGGCGGGCTTATTTGGCTGATTCGCATTCTCGGACGTGCCGCTCGGCGCAGCTGAGGACGAACTGCTTGATTGCGCATCGTTATTGTTTCCGCTGCATGCCGACAAGGCTAAAGCGAATACCATAACGACTAGAAGTGAAACAAACCGATTATTGCGTCTGTTCTTCATATTGACCCTCCATCAAGTATTTTTATGTTAAACCGGCCATACCGGATTTAACCTTTCACGGCGCCCAAAGTCAACCCTTTCACGAAATACCGCTGGATGAACGGATACAGAAAGAGAATCGGGCCGATGGCAATCACGGTAACCGCCATCTTAAGTGAACTTTGCGGCATGCTGCTTAAGTCGACCGAAGCTCCTCCTCCGGATAACTGCATCACTCTTCGCAGCTCGTCGGAATTCGTGACCAGATTGTAGAGCAGCAATTGCAGCGGTCGCAATTTCTCTTCCGAGATGAACAGCATGGACAGATACCAATCGTTCCAATACTGCAAGGCAACGAAAAGTGTAACGGTCGCAAGCACCGGCTTACTGATGGGAAGAATAATGGAATTGAATATTCGAAAGTCGTTCGCCCCGTCAATGAACGCGGACTCGCTAAGCGCTTCCGGCACTCCGCGCATGAATGCTTTCAGAACGATGATGTAGAAAACGCTGAAAAGGGCGGGAAGAATGAGAACCAATAAATTATCCTTCAAATGCAGATACTTCATGATCAGGATATACCAAGGTACCAGTCCGGCATTGAACAGCGTGGTAAAGAACATGTAGAACGCCAAGCCGTTCGCGATGCGGAACGACCGTTTATGAATGACGTAAGCTGTCATGGCCATCAGGTACACGCTGGCCAAGGTGCCGATTACCGTAACCAGTATCGTCACGCCGTAAGCTCTCAAAACGATCATCGGGTCTTTGAGCGCAACCTTATAAGCATCCAAGGTCAACGATGACGGAATTAACGAATATCCGTGTTTAATAATGTCCTGCTCGTCGGTCAAAGATGACGACAACACCATGAGAAAGGGCACGAAGCACAGGATGGCAAAGACACTGATCAATAAATAAGACGCGACGTTAAAAACCACGATGTCCGCTGTTTTTTTTCTCAAGCTGATAGCCTCCTTTCTAGAACAGCGAGTAATCTTTGTTGTATTTCTTAACAAGATAATTCGCGATAATGATCGTGACAAAGCACAGTACGGATTGGTAAAAGCCTGCTGCTGCCGCCATTCCTTCTTCCCTTGTCGTTAGCAGGGAACGGAAAACGAACGTATCGATAACATCGGTCTTGTCGTAAAGTACGCCGTTGTTTTGGACTAGCTGATAAAATAAACCGAAATCCCCTCGGAAGATATTTCCGATCGCGAGAAGCACCAAGATGACGATGGTCGGTACAAGAAAAGGCAACGTTAAATGCCAGATCCGGCGGAATATGTTCGCCCCATCGATCTCAGCGGCTTCGTAGATTTCGTTATCCACGCCCATGATTGCGGCTAGATAGTATATCATTCCGTACCCGATCGATTTCCAAGCACTGACTAAGATAATTAAGAAAGGCCAGTATCCCGGCGTATTGTAAATGTCGATGGGTTCCGATCCGTTAGATTGCAAAAAGTGATTGATAATTCCCGAATCAAAATCGGCGAACCCGTATACTAGCAGTCCTACGGTTACCCAGGATACGAAATACGGCAGGAACATCATCGATTGCGTAATCTTGCGGAACCATTTGCCCGTCATTTCAACGAGCGCGATCGCAAGCACGATTTCTAAAATGTTGTTAACGGCGATAAAAGCGAGGTTGTACAAAAACGTGTTGGTCGTCACAAGCAAGGCCTTGCCTGATATAAAGAAAAAGCGAAAATTATCGAACCCCGCCCAAGGGCTTCCGAAGATCCCGTCTTGGTAGTTGTATTGCTTGAAGGCAATGACCAACCCGCCTATGGGCAAATAGTTAAAGACAAAGAAAAAGATAACTGCCGGCAGAGACATCAATACCAAAAGCCGGTTTTTGACGAGATGCCGCAGTAACGACTCGCGTTTCACTTATAAACCCTCCTGTTCTTTGCGTAGTTGTCTCGAAAGCGTTATCACCATTTTGACGGATCTTGAGCTCGCATATAACCCGACAAAATTGTAATTTAGCCAACAATCTTGTGCCTTTAGATGCGCTTTTCACTGGAAATCGAGTAGGAGGAGGCGGCTAGCCCCCGTCCTCTCACACCACCGTACATGCGGGCCCGCATACGGCGGTTCCAAAAGGTTAACAAAGCTCTAGATAACGTGTAAGCAGACTCTTCAGCCCTTTCGCCTCCCAGTAGGAGGTCGGAAGGGCATTATTCATGTTCCGGGACATTTCCCAAGGGCCTCGCCGAGAGTTGGCCATGACGTGACAGGCCCACTCCCGTACATTCAGCGCTCTCAATTCACGGATTCGCGTTCGCACTCGCTTCCATTGCTTCCACAGGCACATCCGTAGCCTTCTGCGAATCCATCCGTCAAATTGCTCGAGGTGGCTTTTCGCTGCGGCCAGTCGGAAGTAGCCCAGCCATCCCATCGTATAGCGGTTTAGCCGGTTAATCCGTTCTTCCATTGGCATAGACCTCGTACGGTTCGTCAGTTCACGGATCTTGTCCTTGAACCGAGAGATCGTCTTTGGCGCCAATCGAATCGTTGCCTGCCGGTTGTTCATGAAGCTAAACCCTAGAAACTTGCGTTCCCACGGCCTTGCTACCGCGCTCTTTTCCCGGTTCACTTTCAGTCTTAGCTTTCCTTCTACAAAGCGAATCACCGACGCCATGACGCGTTCTCCGGCACGTTTGCTTGCCACGAAGATGTTGCAATCGTCTGCATAGCGGACGAAATGCAGCCCTCTGCGGGTGAGTTCCTTGTCCAGGTCGTCCAGCAGGATGTTCGCCAGCAGCGGGCTAAGCGGTCCGCCTTGTGGCGTTCCCTCTTCCGTTCGCTGGCGGACCCCGTTCTCCATCACCCCGGCATTCAGATAGGCGCGGATCAGCTTCAGGACGCGTTTGTCCGCCACCCTGCGCGCTATTCTGGCCATGAGTATGTCGTGGTTCACCCGGTCAAAGAACTTCTCCAGGTCCATGTCCACCGCCCAGCGAAGTCCGCTTTGGATATGGACTTGTGCCTGCCGCACCGCGTCGTGTGCGCGCTTGCCCGGCCGGAAGCCGTAGCTGCTTGAAGAGAACTCGGCATCGAAAAGTGGATTCATCACTTGCAGAAGCGCTTGCTGAAGCAGACGGTCCATTACGGTCGGGATGCCCAGCAGCCGTACGCCGCCTCCGGGTTTGGGGATTTCCACCCGCCTGACCGGCGCAGGTCTGTAGGTTCCCGCCAGGAGTTCGGTCTTCACCGACGCCCAGTGCGTTTTCAGGTAAGCTTGTAGCTGCGCTACCGTTACACCGTCCACACCGGGCGCTCCTCCGTTTTGGACCACTCGCGTGTACGCGTCCCTTAGGTTCGCGCCCTCGAGCATCCGCTCCAGCAAGTCGTTACTGGCTTCGCGAGAGGAAGGGGCGACTTGTGCCGGCGATGAACTCGGCGCTTCTGCATACCCTGGCGGCTTCATCGCTTCTCTTTGCAGCAAGCTCCCTTGCGGGATATTCGGCTGTCTTTGCTCATCGCGCGAACGCATCGGTTTCCTCTCTCCTTTCGGTTCGGTCCTTCCGCAAGTCGTTGCAACGACCGGCGTACTATGACCTCTGCTGACTCCTGCGGGTTCAGCGCAACCTCCCGGTTGCGGTTACGAAATGACTTCGCATTTTTTTTTCATCCCGCAGGCCTCCCCAGATAAGAACGTCATCTGTCTGCCCGCGACCACTGGAGTTTACAAAGTTAGCCCTTGGCGGCTTCGGATTTCGTTGTGTATAGGCAACTCATCCGACTAACTCTGCCTCGAATCCAGTTCGTATACCTTGGCCCGTGCATTTGCCTCCGGCTTCCTTCAGATTCCGCCTCGCGACGGACACCCTTGCCCTTGGCTACGGTAGGCGCTCGCCAGCCCCCGTTCGGGACTTTCACCCTAAAGATGACGCCCATGCTGGGCGTACTATAAAGAGGCACATCCTATGCGGACGTGCCTCTTTTGCCTATCAATTTTACGGCAACACAAGCTCGAAAGACGCCTCTATTACGTCGCGAGAACTCGAGCCAATGAACACTTTGAAAGCTCCTGGCTCCGCTTCGTACTTCATATCCGCATTCCAATAGGCCAGATCCGCACTGGTTATGGCGAAGTGAACTTCCTGTGTTTCTCCCGCGCCCAAACTAACCTTCTTAAATCCCTTTAGTTCCTTTACAGGACGGACCACGCTGCCATACAGGTCCTGAATATACAGCTGAACCGTCTCTTCTCCCGATTCGGATCCTGTATTCGTCACCGTTACGCTGGCAAGTATCGTCTCTAAAGCATTCATCCTCGTTCGTGACAGTCGAATATCCGAATACGCGAAGTCGGTATAGCTTAGACCGTATCCGAAAGGATACAGCGGGTCATTGGATCCGTCGATATATCTGGAGAAAAACTTCAGATGCTTATTGCTCTCCGTTACGGGTCTTCCTGTGTTGAAATGATTGTAGTATACCGGTACTTGTCCGATGTGCGCCGGAAAACTCATCGTCAATTTGCCGGATGGATTGTATCGCCCTAGAAGCACGTCAGCGATTGCATGCCCAGCTTGTGATCCCAGGAACCAAGTCTCCACAATGGCATCGACATGGCGCTCGAACCAGTCCAGTACAAGTGGACGACCATTGGTCAGAACGAGCACGATCGGTTTGCCTACGCGAACGATGGCTTCCGCCAGTTCCTGTTGTACCTTCGGCAAGGTTATGTCCATACGGGAGGCAGCCTCGCCGGACATCTCGCTGCTCTCCCCTAGCGCTAGAATCACAATTTCCGCTTGTTCGGCCGCTGCTACCGCCCGCTCCAAGCCGCCCTCGATTGCTTCCTCTACCGTACATCCTTCTTCCAGCAACAATCGCTCGCCAGATATCCCTTGTTCCTCTAGCCCCTGGCGGAGCGAGACGGTTTCTTTGGCATAGCGAGACCACTGCCAAGGGCCAAGTAAGTCTTGACTATCCCCGAACGGGCCGATTAACGCGATCTTCCGCTCTTTGCTCGCAATTGGGAGCACACCATTATTTTTCAGCAAAACGATGGATTTGCGCGCGAGATCCCGGCTTGCTCCCAGATGACTTGGATGGTAGTGATATTCCTGCTCTTTCTCCGGCCGTACATAGCGGAACGGGTCGTCCATGATTCCGATTTTATACTTGAACGTCAAGATACGCCGCACGGCTTCGTCGAGTTGTTCTTCCTTAACGTGGCCTTGTTCGATCAGTTCGTGCAGATGGTCGAATGATCGTGTCACCATTTCAATGTCCAACGTGGCATCAAGGGCTTTTTTCGCCGCTTCTTTGCTATCCTTCACAAGACCGTGCGCTACGATTTCATCGATGGAGCCATAGTCGGAGATCAATATTCCATCAAAGCCGAGCTCGCTTCTAAGTAAATCATTAAGCAAGAACCGGTTAGCCGCCACCGGAACCCCTTGGTACGTATTAAAAGCGTTCATTACGGACCCGGCACCGGCTTTAATTCCCGCCTGGAACGGAGGCAAGTACACGTTCCGCAAGGTACCTTCCGAGATATCTACCGTATTATAGTCTCTCCCCGCCTCGGCTGCGCCATAGGCGATGAAATGCTTTAAGCAAGCGATAATCTTTTCCTCGTCATATAAATCCCCCTGAAAACCCTCTACTTGGGCTTCGGCGATCAAGCTCCCCAAGTAAGGATCTTCTCCCGCGCCTTCGACGACTCTGCCCCATCGCGGATCCCTCGTGATATCCACCATCGGACCGTGGTTATAAGTAATGCCGCTGGCACTCGCTTCTCTGGCCGCTATCGAACAAGCTTCTTTAATCGACTCCGGATCCCAGCTGCATGACCAAGCGAGCGGTACTGGAAAAATCGTTTGAAATCCGTGTATCACATCAAAGTTAAATAGCAAAGGAATGCCGTGCGGCGATTGTTCTACGGCTATTTTCTGAAGTTCAAACACGCGGTAGCTGTTGATGGCTGCAAGCACCGAACCCGCGCGGCCTTCTGCAACCAGTTTCTCAGGCGAATCGGATTCTACGTCCGTTCCAAGGGAAATGTTCGTAGACATGCACTGGCTCATCTGTCCGATTTTATCGGTAATCGACATCTTGCCGAGCAATGCTTCGACAGCTAATTGGATATCCTCATCGTCTCTTTGCTTTACTGCTTGCCTTCGATAAGGGGCGATCTCCGTAATAAGCATGTCTTCGAGCGTTGGGCCGGGCCCTTTTGTGCCTTTGACATCAAATGCTTCTTGATGAGGCAATTTGATTCGGCCTTCAAATTGTTCCTCCTCAAAGGTCAACTGAAGTTCAAAGAAGGCATCTGGCACAAACTCCGATGCCCCCTTGGCCCAAAGCGATTTACCTTCAACCTTCAAATCGTCAATATGGATCGGGAATGGAAAAGGTTCCAAAACGACCGACAAGGCATAGGTTTCTTTTTTCTCGATGTTCAACTTCATCTTGATGCTGGATTGCGCCGTGCGATGCAAGAAATGCCAAGTTCCGATCAAGTTGGTTCAACTCGCTTTCCTATCATCAATCTCCATTCGTAGCATTCCAGGGGATTATCAAGATAATGACTGATTTCCACGATGAATAGAACCCGACAAAATTGTAATATTGCCAACTATCTTTTGCTTTCATTTGGGTAAGATATCTCGATGTTAATAAAGTTCTACGCGGAGCGCAGAAGGCTGACTCCCGATTGCCAATCCGTAGTAAGATTCGTCGCCATTCAGTACTCGCCCGCGAACCCATGTATCCTGAACGAATTGGCCTTCCTCAATGCGAACATATCCTGATTTCGAATCGCTGCCGCGCGGTAAAAATTCAACTGAGAAACCAATACCGACCAGAATGAATTCATTCTCCGCCAACTCGATCACAAGTCCCCCGGGCACGGGCTTCCCTTCCTGCCTGAGCTTATAGGTAATCTTCAAGTCGTATTTAGAAAAAGACAGTACGCATCCGGGTTCATGAGTTTGCAGGAATCCCGTCATTTTCCCCGTTCCGCGATACTTCTGAATGACCCCTAGCATATTTCCGAGCAGCTCGTAACTCCGCGCAAGGTAGGGGCCAGTTCCGCTTGCATTAAACGCGGAATAATCGATGTTGAGACTCAATAATAAACCCGGATCGGTATCCGTATAATCCCCTCCCGAGGGAGCTAAGAAGTCTTCAATGCCGAAAGGAGAGTAACACAAAGCATTATGTTTACCAAACGCATAAAAGACTTTCGCTACGGAGGCAACGTCTCTTCTCGCTTCGGGAATAAACAGCGGATTATCGTTCCCGGCCGTATATTCCTCGCAGACATCCGTAAAATGTTGGACATAAATATCAGGCGCATAGAGACAGATTGAAGGAGCAGCTGCCTTCCAGATCGGCATTACCTTCGCAATCGGACCACCGCTTGGATAAGATCCGGGGTTCCAGGGGAATTGCTCAAGCCAGGCGTTCACGAACATGGGAAGAGGGTATTCTTCGGCTCCGCCGCGCGCGATTGATTCGACTGCCCGCGCATAATGATAGGCCATGAAGTACTCTTCCGCGTTACCCGCAAACGCTTCTTTCCATGTTCCCGATTTTCCGAATACGACTCCTATTTCATCGGGGATTGTACGATTGAATCGGTCATTCGCAGCTTCCGAATAGTCGCGGTCACTTCCCAGGAATCCGATTTCGTTCTCTACTTGTATCATGATAACGGTATGGCGGTCGCCATCCACTGTTTTAAGATGGCCCATTAATTGCCTGAAGGCTCTTGCATCGGCTTCAACCGCTTCTTCGCAAAACGGTGAAATCGTATCTGAAGCCGACTGACTCTGATGGACCGCCCGGAAATAGGTGGCATCGTTTCTTTTCACCCAGCCCGGAACATAGGAAGAATTGCCGTTTTTCCATAATCCAAACCACAAGAGTACCAATCGAACGTTCTCTTCCCGGGCTTGTTCGATAATTCCGTCTACGAGATGGAAATCGAATTCCCCTTTGTTCGGCTCGACGAGTTCCCAATAGACCGGAGCGATCACCGTATTCAAGTGTAATCCTCTCAAATTCGGCCATACTTTCTGTTGCATATAACTCAGGTCCGACGCACTGGAGTTGTGAATTTCACCCGCTAGTGCGAGGTAGGGTTTGCCGTCAACGTAAAGATTAAATACAGTCTCTTCGTTCTTTAAATATGGCAGTGTCATGGGGGAAATCTCCTCTCATGTGGACGAATCTAAAACTTGATTACGGCCAAAAATCATATATCTTACCGAATTGCCTTTAATTTTTCATCCAGTTCTTCGAGCATACTTTCATCCAGGGGGTAGTGAGCGGCAAATTCCCTGATCGAAGTATCCCGAACCTTGTACCAAAGCGCAACCGGATCCAGTTCCAAACCGGGAGGAATGATAGGAGCGATCAACTCGCGTGCTTGCTGGTTTGCGGCCAGAACGACCAGCGGCGTATACGTGCTAAGAATATTGATAAAGCTCTTAGCCGGCATGTACCGGATCACGTAGCTACCGCTTTCCAGTTCGAGTAGCACGTCATCTCCTTCTTGAATCGCAGGCGCAAAAGGAGTCGGGCCGACGATCGAGAGAAGATTTGCCGAGGCGCGCGGCAGGCGAACGAGAGCCGTCGAATGGAACGGGATCTCAAACCGGAATTCGAGCCGCCCCTCTTCGTCGAATACCCATTCGCTCTTATAGGTACCTGCCGCGGAATCGATTACGGCTCTCGCCCATTTCAATCGGAAGTCCGGTTTAGGCGCCAACTTGATTCGGCGGAAGCCCGGTGCTTCTTCGTCCGGGTTTATCCCCGCGATCACCCGATACATCCATTCTGCGATCGCTCCATAGGCATAGTGATTCAGCGAATTCAGGCCAGGCGGGCCGATCTTTCCATCCGGATCAATTGAATCCCAGCGTTCCCAGATGGTCGTGGCCCCCAGTTTGACGGCATAGAGCCAACTCGGATAGTCATCATTCAGGAGCAACGTGTAGCCGAGTTCTTCGCATCCATTATCCGATAGCGCGAAGTTCAAATATGGTGTACCAACGAAGCCCGTGCGGAGATGGTTATTGTCCTTCCGAAGCCGAGTAACCAATCCATCCACGACGCGCTTCCGGTACGATGCCGGTACCAGGTCCATGTACAGCGCCACTGCATAAGCCGTTTGGGTATCGAGCGCGAGGCGACCGGTTTTAGAGAAGAACTCGTCCTCGATGGCCTGCTTGACTTCCTCGGAGACTTGTTCGTAATAGGACACGTCATCTTCCATCCCCAACACCTTTGCCGCCTTTGCAACTAATCTCGAGGAATAACAGTAATAGGCAGAGGCGATGAAGTCCGTATCGGTGGCTCCCATCACCGAACCAGGATCGTTTCCATCGAGCGCAAGCCAGTCTCCGAACTGGAACCCAACCGTCCAGAGTCTACGGCTGCCCGAGCCTTCGTCGGCGCGGATAATGAAGTCGACCCAACTCTTCATGCTCTCGTATTGTTGCTCAAGTATCGCCTTGTCACCGTAGTGGAGATATACATTCCAAGGAATGATCGTAGCCGCGTCCGCCCATGCGCTAGAGCCGCCGCTCGGAACGTTAACGGCGGGCACGACCATCGGAACCATCCCTCCGCGATCCTCTTGTTCACGGGCCATATCGTAACCGAACTTTGAATAAAACGTGTATGAATCCATGTTAAAGCAAGCCGCCCCGGAGAACACCTGCGCGTCTCCCGTCCATCCCATCCGTTCATCTCGTTGCGGGCAATCCGTCGGAACGTCCAGGAAATTACCCTTCTGCCCCCATAGCGCGTTCAGAAACAGTCGATTCACAAGCGGGTCGCTCGTCTCGAAGCTGCCGATCTGCTCAAGATCGGAGTGGAGGACGCAGCCTGTGAAGTCATTCGGATCGAGCTCGCCCGGCCAGCCTTCCACCTTCACGTATCGGAAGCCGTAGAAGGTGAAAAACGGACGGACAATCGCCTCCTCTCCGTCGGCCGTATAGACATATTCAGCCTTGGCCGTTCGGAGGTTTTCCCTATAGAAGTTGCCATTCTGCAAAACCTCGCCATGCTGCAGTCGGATGATTGTTCCTTTCGGAGCGTATGTACGGAATCGAATCCAACCAACCATGTTCTGGCCCATATCCAGTACCGTCTCACCGGCCGGCGTGCGAACGACTTCGATAGGCTTCAACTCTTCTTTGATGACGACCGGCAAGCTTAGCCTTGCCTTCAAACGTTCGAACCCGAGCTCTCCTTCGCGCACCGCGTATGTTTCCGTCGCTGCGAACGTTGCGTCGTAAACTTCCCCGTCGTACAGGTTGCCCTCCACGATTCGGCTTCTCTTCGCAGTCCATTCCGTATCGGACTTCAGAATCTCCGTCGTTCCGTCGACGTACGTTACTCGAATCTCGCACAAAAGCGCGAACTCGCTGCCGTATAACTCCTTCGAATGACCATCGAACCCGAAGCGGCCCTTATATAACCCGTTGCCAAGGCTGACCTCCACCCAGTTATCGCCTTCATGCAACAACTCCGTAACGTCATATGTCTGATACTGAAGCCACTTGTGGTAGGCGTTAAAGTGCGGGGTGAAATATTCGTCGCCAGCCTTGATTCCGTTTAATTGCATCTCATACAACCCGAGTCCGCAAACATACGCCCGCGCGGAAGCGACCGGACCGGCCATTTTGAACGTTCGACCGAGCACCGGGTGATGCTCCTTATCCATCTCGGGAACGATCCACTTCGCTTCCCACTTTTCGTTCAGCTTCGCCGTTTCGAACCAGGCAGTCTCACTCACGGCATGGTCGCCGTTATCCGCCCATACCGCTACCCGCCAGTAGTAGCGGGTTCTCGGCTGAAGCTGAATCGGAAGCTCGAAGGAGAGGCTGTCGATATCGGCGCACTTGCCGCTGTCAAATACGACGGACGAGAACGCCTCGTCCAACGAGACTTCGTAACGGGCCGCAATTTGTTTCCTTCCATCGGTATCCGTCACGACGTAAGATAGACGAGGACGATCGCCCAACGAGAATCCCAATGGATTCCGGATTCGATTGGTTTTCAATTTCGTGATGATCATGCGTGCTCTTCTCCCCTTTAAACTCTGTTGTCTGGGTCCTTGATCAACCCTTAACTGCACCGACGGCGAGTCCTTTTACGAAGTATTTCTGGAAGAAAGGATAAGCAATCAGGATAGGAGCAATGCTGATCACCGCGATTGCCATTCGGAAGGCTTCGCTCGGAATCTGCTGCAAGGACTTACCGGCCAATGAGCTCACGTCGCTATTACTCGCCAAAAATTGAATGTTGCTCATCAGTTGATTCAACACATTTTGAAGGCTATAGAGCTTGGGATTCGTAAGATAAATCAAACCGTTAAACCAGTCATTCCAATACATTAATCCATGCAATAGACCAACCACTGCTAAGATCGGCAAGGAAAGCGGCAATACGATCTTACGGTAAATCGTAAACTCAGTTGCCCCATCTATACTCGCCGATTCTAGTACTGAGGATGGAATGGTCGTCATGAAGAAACTTCTCATCAGCAACACGCTAAAGCCGTTCATTAATAGTCCCGGCACAAGAAGAGCTAGCAGTGTATTCTTGATATGAAATACCTGGGTATAGATGATATAAGTTGGCGCGAGCCCGCCGTTAAACAACATGGTGAAAAACAGAAGAAAAACAACGACCATGCCTCCAGGTAAATCCCGGCGCGATAAGGGATAAGCAAGCATGGATGTGACGATTAAGCTGGCTGTAGTGCCGAGAATTGTGATTAAAATCGTGATCCCATAGGCATTAAAAATTAATGAAGACTGCTGCCATATATATTCATAAGCCGCAAAGCTGATCTGTTTCGGAAAGAAGGAATACCCATTTCGAATAATCGATCGCTCATCGGTCAAAGATGAGATAACAAGAAGCAAGAATGGAACGACACAGGCTAGCGATAACAATAGCATGATGGTATGGGAACCCCATTGCCAAATGCGACTTTCGCGATACATCGTGATCCCCCCTATTAATATAAAGCGCTATCCTTGTCAATTTTTCGTACGGCATAGTTCGAAAGGATGACAAGAAGGAAACCAACAACGGATTGATACAATCCTGCCGCAGCCGACATCCCGATATCGCCGAGCTGCATGAGCGCTCGGAACACGTAGGTATCAATGGTGCTAGTTGTACTGAATAATGACCCGGAGTTCATAGGCACTTGGTAAAACAACCCGAAGTCTGAGTAGAAGATGCGTCCTATGCTAAGCAGCGTCATCATGACCAGGATGGGCGTGATCATCGGGATCGTGATCTTCCGAATTTGTTGCCACTTGCTCGCTCCGTCCAGCATTGCCGCTTCATAATACTCCTTATCGATACCGATTATGGCAGCTAAATACACAACTACAGAGAAGCCAAGACCTTTCCACAAATTCACAATTACTAAGATGTAAGGCCAATACTTTGGCTCGTTGTACCAAGAGATAGGGTCAATCCCTAAAGCCGGCAGTATCGTGTTATTCATCAATCCGACATTCACGCTTAAAACCGAATACACCAAGTAGCTGACCAAAACCATAGAAATGATATAAGGGATCAGCAGGACGCTTTGATAAAATTTAGCCGCAAACTTATTTTTGATTTCATTTAAAAGAATAGCCGTTCCGACGCCCACGATAAGTCCGATCACGATAAAGGACAAATTGTATAGAATCGTGTTGCGCGTAATGACGAAGGCCTCTGACGATTGAAATAAAAACTTGAAGTTCTCTACGCCGTTCCAATCGCTTCCCCATATCCCCTTAGCAAAATTAATGTTTTTAAATGCAATCGTGATTCCGAACATAGGCATATAGTTATTGATAAGCAAATAGGCAATCCCCGGCAGCATCATCAGATATAGGGGACTATACTTCCGAAAACTCCCTCTCCTGCTTCCTAATTGGTTATTCATTATTCCATTCGCACCCCTTGGATATAGAAACGGCCATGCAGCCGCATGACCGTTCTACATTACAGATTAAAATAACTATTTTTTTGCGTTCAGCCATGCATCCAGTTGTTTTTGCTTTTCTGCAACGATTTTGTCGATTCCCGCGGTTTTCAAGTTATCTTTTAATTTCGGAAGGGTTTTATCCGGGTCGATGCTTCCCGTTTCAAGGGGAAGTCGATATTGGGAAAGAACATTCCCGACAGCTGCTGCCTCTGTTTTAACGGGCGTCGGGTCAAATGTGAACCCAAGTGCCTTGGATTTAACTGCCGAATCGTTATACTGTTTCATTTTCTCCCACAAATCAGGATCCGTACCGTTCCAGACGTAGGAAATGAATTGATTTCCGAACAGCCACCCCATATTCAATTGATATCCGGAGTTTTGCGCGTTGACACCTTCTGGGAAATCAATGACATTGCCGGATTTGACGACATAATGTTTTCCTTCAATACCCCAGATTAGTAAGTTTACGATTTCTTTATCGGAGTACATCAGGTTCAAAAACTCCATCGCCTTTTCCGGGGCTTTCGAGTTTACGGCGATCCCCCACATCGTATTCGTGATTTGGGTCGTCGTAGATACAGGAGGCAGCGAGAAAGTGGCAATTTTCATAGGTACGCTTTGGGTGGATTGGGGGGCCTTGTCTCCATTGTCATATGGAAATGATCCGGGGTTCACAGGCGTTAAATAGGCGAACGCTCTACCGGACTTTACCAGGTCATCCTGACTCGTTTGATTCGTTGAAGCATCCTTAAGAATCAAGCCTTCTTGATACCACTTTCTGAGCAGTTGAAGCTTTTTGGCGTATTCATCAGTCTCGTAAAGATCTACCACCTTCAAATTATTGTCATAATCGGGAAGTACGCCGAGCGTATTATCGAGTCTGTCATAGGTCAGGTAGTTATCAAGAATAGAGGCGCCTAGCGTCGGCACGAGAGGTGCCATATCGGGCTCGCCGGCTTTAACCGTTTTTAATATATCCTCTAGATCTTCCAGTTTTTTAATTTTGCTCGTATCGATTTTGTATTTATCAACGATATCTTGTCGCATCGAGACACCATAAGCCGCAGCCATCTCGTGTAGGGTGGGCACGCCATAAATGGTGCCATTCACTTTTGCCGCATCCAGATATGCGGGATCCAACGCTTCGAGAATGCCTTTGCCATTTTTATTGAGTAGTTCGTCTAAAGGGATAAGTTGGCCTTGGGCTACTGCAAGATTGTAGGTATAAAGCGTAGGCAGCAAATCAAGTTTCTCGCCGCTGGAAAACATCAAATTGGTTTGCTGCGACCAATTCGAAAAACTGATAGGCAGCATTTTAATTTTGACGTTTATTTTCTCCTCGGCGATTTTGTTCACCGCATCTTCGACCAATTGCAAATCTTTCGGTTGCACACCGAAAATCGGAAACGCAACCGTTAACTCAGTCGGTTTTTCTGTAGGCTTTGCTGATTGACTCGATGCGGACGGCGTATCGCCATTGCTGCTGCCCTCTTCGTTTTTGCCATTGCTGCTGTTACCGCTGCAAGCGGACAATAGCAGTACGGAACCGACCAGCAGCACGCTCAACAACTTGCGTCTTCTCTTCATGGTCTTACCCCCATAATGATTGACTTTCCACCTATGAAACCGCTCGCACATTGAAGGAATCAAATTGTGGATAGCTTCAGTTTACGTTAGTCGGCGACTCGTCACCGCTTAATGAACGACCTTTCGATATTCATCTCACGACATCTGCGATCCTCTAGGCTCATCTAATCGGTTGTCTGGTCACCCGTATTATCGCTGCGACCCGAATTGCCTTGATGCAGTTGACGATACTCATTGGGATTTAAATTTGTAAGCTTTTTAAACATCCGGGAAAAATTCGAAAAATTTGCGTAACCAATATGAGTCGCTACGGCACTGATTGGCATATCGGTTTTAGCGAGAAGTTCTTGGGCCATTTTCACCCTTTCTTGAAACAAAAATTCCGATATGGCCATACCCGTTTCCTTTTTGAAGATTCGCGTCAAATAATCTGGATTAAGAAAGACATGATTGGCGATTTCTTCTCGAGATAAATCTTCCGAAAGACGGAGCTTGATGAATTGTATTGCTCTTTGTACGACACTCTGGGATTGTTCGAGTGAAAACACATACTCCTTTGCTCGATTGACGATATGCTTCACCCACTCTTGCATATCAGTCACGGAACGTGTCGCAGCGCCGCCTAGTTCATGCGATTGGACATCGCTAAATAGTTGGTGCGCTTGAATTCCTTTCGTCTGTAATACATAGTGCATCATTTGTTGGAAATCCTGATAGAACCGGTTTAAATGACTTGCGTTTATGGTGTCCTTCTCCCAGTCCTTTAAATACCGATTCGCTTCATTACATACTTCATCAAAGCTTCCTTCCTTTAACATAACGGACCATAAGTTAAGGTCTACAGGCTTATGTTCGAAGGCGTATGCAATAGGTTTCGATAGCAAAAAAACTTTATTATTATTTGCAACATTGTTTCTAGCCATTTCATTGAGTTTGTTGACCATGCCCAGCATTTCATGACCCTTAACCCTTTCCCCGATATAACAAGAAATATTGCAATAGAAATATTGACTGCATTTCTGAATATACTCTTGTCCGGCATTTTCTAATTCCGATAGATCATCTTGACTGTTTTCTACCGACAATATCGCCAGCATTTTTCTGCCGCTCAATGGAATAATCATTTTGTATTGTCGAGATCCAAACAGAATTTCCTCGGCGGAATTTTTAAGGCCATACTCCAAAATCTTCTCATCTCGAAGGCTTAACGGCTTATGCCACCTCTGAATGTTTATGAGGATTGGGATAAAAGTCATTTCTTCAAAATAAGGTATATTCCGATCCGCTGCAGCGCGGCTGATGGCTACTGGATTGGATGGGACCGTTTGGTTCAGTATGTCCTGCCAGAAACGTTCAACCAACATGGGCTGATTTTGGAACCAGAATTGCACAACCTGGCTGTATTCCACCATTTTGGATTCTTTATTAATCTTTTCTTTCGCTTTTTCGATTACTTTCTCGAGCTCGGCAAAAGGCACTGGCTTCAGAAGGTAATCAAGGCTTCCTAAATGCAGGGCCTGCTTGGCATATTTAAAGTCAGCATGACAAGTTAAAAATATCGCTTCCGTTTTGGGATAGCGATCTTTAACCCATTCTGTTAATTCTAATCCTGTAGCCTGGGGCATTTCGATATCGCAGAGCATAATGTCGATCCGCTCTTGCTCGAACAGTTCCTTGGCTTGTCTTACTGTGTATGCCTTAAAAACAGTCGTAATCTGCAATTTAGTCCAATCCACTCCCGAACATATTCCCTCGACAGCATGGATTTCATCGTCAACAATCAAAACTTGATACATAGGACAAGCCGCCTTCCTGATATTAGTCCACTTGACGATAGGGAATTCTAATCTCTACCACAGCTCCGCTAGGAAAACCGTTATAACACGATATCGAAGCCTCTTCGCCATATAAGAGCTCCAATCTTTTACGCGCATTCCAGATACCTATATGTTCGCCTTGCTCATCTACGACTCGTCTACCCGAGCGTATATCCTCGATGACGCTTTCGGAAAATCCCTTGCCGGTATCCCGTATGAAAATTTCAATATACGGCTCAAGCGCCGTCTCCACTAAGTCTAATTTTATGGATAAATGAACGGGGTCTTCTAACGTAACACTATGTTTTATTGAATTCTCAAGAAAGGTTTGAATGAGTAACGGCGGTACGGATATGCGTTCTAAGAAAGGAGGCACTTCAAATGCGCTGGTTAATTGGTTAGGAAAACGGAGCTCCTGGATTCGTATATAGTTTCGTACATGCTGAAGCTCCTCATGCAAAGTAACGAAAGTCAGATTGTTTTGAAACATAAATCGGAAGTAACGAACAAGACATAACGTCATCTCTTGAATGAGTTCATAATTCTTTACTTGCGCTAGATTAAACAGCATGTTTAATGAATTCATAAAGAAATGAGGATTAATTTGAAGTTGCAGATATTGCAATTCCGCCTTTTGCTTATTTAACTGTTCTTCATAGACGCTTATTTTTAACTTTTCTATTTGTGTCATCATGGTATTGAATGTTTGATTCACCATTTTAAATTCATCGGATGCATGATCCTCTTCAATGCGCATTTGGACATTGCCATTATTGATTCTTCTCATTACTAATATCAGTCGCTTAATAGGCACCAACAAAGTCCGCCGAAGAAATATCAAGCTAACCGGCAATAATGCAATTGAAGCGAATGAGATCAGTCCGATAATCCGGGATAGTTGGGGAAGATTCTGTAGAATCTGCTTGCTCGGAATGACGGCAGCCAGACTAAAATCCCCTTTCTGCGAGGATTCCCCTACCACCAAAGAATCATGCTTACTTCCGGTCATATAATAATGCTGAAAATCTCTTGATAGATCAATTTTATCATCTTCCAATGATTGGGTAGCGGCCATGGGCTCTCGGCGGGAGTCAAGAAGGAGGGCACTTCCTCTTTGGCCTAAATTAATCAGCTGAATGGGGTTTAGCAAAGTGTTTGCATTTACCCAGGCACCAACTACTTGGGTACCCTTTTTTATCGTCCGAAGAATATAAAACTTCTGACCGATTTTTTTAACGAACCAATTGTTGACCACCTGCTGTTTAGAATCCGAGAGGCGACTTAAATAACGAAGCAGAAATTTCTCGACTTCAGTTCGTTCCGAGTAATCAACAGAAGATTGAAAGACATCGAGTAAATCCTGGCGAGGTTGATTATAGACAAAAAAAGCATCGATTGATTTATATAAAATAATGTTCTTAGTCAATGCTGTAGATACATTAAACTTAGCTATCATATACTCATCTTCTGAGCTAGGAATATCCATCGATTGAATATCGTTATTGGAAAATGCCAAGCCAATTAAATTACGGTCGGCATCCTCCAATTGTGAATCGATTTGGGCCATATATAAAGTGATCAGATTCTTGTTGGAGAGTGCCACTTGGTTCCGCACGACTCCGATACTGTAATAATTATTGTAAATAAGCAACGACAGAAGAGGCACCATAATGAACAATAATCCGACAACCAGCTTAAATCGAATGGAGTTCCAAGATATTTTTGGTAGTCGCATTCCCATCCTAAATCCTCCTCTTTAGCCAAAAAAGACTGCCAAGAGCGTTCTCGGCAGTCCATATTTCTCCAATTCACGAATAATGCAGCCATAGCAGCATCCATTCAGTGAGATATATTTTAATGAAATAATAAATGCTCGTCCACTGATTCGACGACTTTCCTCTATGCATTTGACGACATTTACGACCAGTCATTAGTATAGCACTAATTTTGATTTATAATTACTGGGGAAGTTATGGTACCTGGATCGTGTTTTCGCTGTCCAGCGGAGTCAGTAATTGCGCAGCGACTGTGGTCAGTCCCACGCCGCCGAGCGCCGCGAGGAGCACCGAGAACGTTGGCGCAAGAGCGGCGCCGATCAGCACAGCTTCACGGCTGACAACCCCAAAATCATTGGAATGAGCCGGCGACGGTTGAGAACATCGCCTAGCGGTACGAGGAGGAAGATCCCGAGCGCGTAACCGAACTGTGTAACGGTTACAAGCGTCGCGGCGATCGATGACGAGACACCGAGGGATTTGGCGATGATTGCGGTGACTGGCGCCTCGATGCCAGCCCCCACCCATGCTTGCCCTCTCCCCTCGTTGACACGAATAACTGTATAGAAACTTTTTTTAAAACAACCCAATGTTTAAGAGAAGGTGACTAGTTATGACATTCTACGATGTACTGCGAGAGCATCAGTTCGTTTACGAGAGGAAGACAAATCAGGATTATCCGAAAGTGTTCGACTCGCACCTAGGGTACGAGATCGTATGGGTGACGAACGGCGAACTGGAAGTCGTTCTTAAAAATCATCTGTATCACGTCAAACCCGGCCATATTCTCGTCTTCAACGCCTTGACGATGCATAAGTTTCATGTGCTGGAGCCGCCGTACGAGCGTCATTTGATTCATTTTCTTCCCAGCATCGTTCCAGAAGCCGCGCATGCCTTGTTGGAACCGTTCGAGCGGCTGGCCTATCCGAACCATGTGCTGGACTTGCCGGGCGAGCAGGAACGGCTCGCGGAGCTGTTCGGCAAGATCGGCCGCGAATACGAAGCCGACGAGTGGCAGCGAAAAGCCGCGCTGCAGCTCTATTTGCAGGAGCTGCTCCTGCTGTTTTCCCGGCAGCTTCGCAAATCGCCCGGACAGCGGCAGGCCGCCGCGCCGCAGACGGCGCGCGACAAGCTGATCGGCCAAATTCTGCTGCTGCTCCACGAGCGATACCGGGAACCGCTTTCTCTTGATCTCATGGCGGAGACGCTGCACGTCAGCAAATATTATTTGTGCCACTTCTTCAAACGGGAGATGGGCACGACGGTGCAGACGTATATGAAGCAAATTCGCGTCAATGAAGCCAAATCGCTGCTGCTGCACACGGCCTACCCCATTCACCTGATTAGCGATCAGGTCGGCTTCCAGACGTCATCGCACTTCATCCGCTGCTTCAAGGAGCTGACCGGCTTTACGCCGGAGCATTTCCGTAGACGGTTGGCAAGATAGCAATCCTGGACGATAAACGACGCAACGGCGGATGACCGTAATTGCAAGTACCCCGATACAATGGGAGCGATATTACCGACGATCCGGAGGGTGAACTGCTATGACGTTATCTAATTCGACACTATCGACGTTGGCTGACCGCGTATTTACGTTTATGATCGCCGGTCAAAGCGAACAAGCCGACAAAGTCATCCGCAATGCAGCAAATTGCCATGCCGGCGATTGGGGCATGGATATTCATCATTGGGACTGGAACCCTGGCGTCGGCCTGATCGCCATGTCGGCCTATTACGACGTCAGTCGCGAAGAGAAAGTACATACATTCTTGCTGGAATGGGTGCAAAAAAACGCGCACAAACGCAATGACATTCAAGCCGTGAATGCGACGGCTCCTTTCAGTATTTTGCCTGATCTATACTGGCGGACGGAGGATCCCGCGTTTAAAGACATGGCTCTGGCATGCGGCGATTGGGTGTTGGACAGTGCCCACCGGACGCAAGCCGGAGCGCTGCAGCACACGTTCAATTCCATAGCAAGCTACGACACGTTAAAGGACCAAGTGTGGGCCGATACGATCTTCATGGCGGTGTTGTTCCTGGCCAAGCTGACCCGCTTGACGGGCAACGACGCTTATGTCAAAGAAGCGCTGCGGCAGCTGGAGCTGCATCTGGAGGCGCTGCAAGATTCCGAAACCGGGGTGCTATTCCACGGCTATAACTGCGCTGCCGGCGATCATCTGTCAGGGGCCAGATGGACCCGCGGCAACGCATGGGTTGTCGTCGGCACCCCCATGATCGTGGAGGAAGCCGGGAAGGTCGGCGTGTCCGCATCCGCCGCCGTGCTGGAACGTTATGATACGCTCGTGCGCAATATCGTCAAATACCAAGCGGCGAACGGCCTGTGGCACACCGTGATGGATCGTCCTTCGTTCTATCAAGAAACGTCCGGCAGCGCGGGGATTGCCTGCGGCATCGCCAAAGCGGTGAAGCTCGGTCTTGTCGAAGCTTCTTATATGCGGTACGCGGAGCTGGGACTGCAAGGCGTCGCCACCCAAATTGCCGATTCCGGCGAAGTGCTGTCCGTATCCGGAGGCACCCCCATTATGGACACCATTGAAGATTACAATAAGCTGACTTGTTTTGCGACCCTTTACGGACAAGGGCTGACCCTTATGCTGCTTGCCGAATTGATGCAGGAAAGGAGTTAAAGCCATGTCCGCCGACGCTACGCTGCGCAAGCAAGCTTATCTGGCCGCTTCCGCCAAGGACGATCATGCCGATGACCGCTACAAGGTGGCGACTTCCGCCATTAGTCGGCTCGCCTTTGGACTCCCTGTGGATGAAGCGGCGTTCGTCCGTATGCTGGAGACGATCGATCGGCGCGAAGATTGCAGCGATTTTACCATGAATGTGATCTTGCGGATGCTGGTTTTATACGGCGACAGCCCGTTGCTCGGCGAGGCGCTGCTCCAGCGTATCCGGTCCACCGTTACCGGATTCAAATATTGGTACGACGCCAAGCGGAGCGAGTTTTCCGGATCGCAAGTTTTCGTCACGGAAAACCACGTCATGCTGTACCGAACATGTCAGCTGCTCGCAGCTCAGCTCTATCCGGACGATTGGTTTGCGGCGCATGATCGGTACGGACATGAATTATTACAGCCGGCGGCCGCCTTTATTGCCGATTGGATTCGGGTGAAGGCGTTGGTTGGATTCAGTGAATGGGATTCACATTGCTACATGTCGGAAAACTATTTGTCCGTTCTGAATGTGTACGATATGGCCAAAGATACCGGCTTGCGCCATTCGGCCCGTCAATTGCTGGACCTGATGTCGTTCGGGATGGCGGTCAACTCCTTCAAGGGCGCTTATAGCTGCACGCAGGGTCGGACGTATTCGGAATTGATCCTGGAGCCCGCCAACCAATCGACGCAGCCGCTGCAATATTTGTTGTGGGGCACGGGCGAGCATGCCGGCCATCTTCTTCACTTAAGCGCCACCGCGCTCTCCACCAGCGATTACGAGGCGCCTGCTGCCGTCATTGCCGTTGCTTTGGACGCCGCCACGATGGAAAGCCGAGAACAGCAAAGCTTCGATGTCGAGGATGGCCCGAAGCTGGGAAAAGGCGTGGCGACCGAGGAGGATACGGCCTTCTACTGGCAGAACATGGGCTATACGCACAAGGATTTAATCCGGACCAACATCGACATGGCGCTAAAATACGGCATTCATGTCAATCACCAGCTGGAGCAGGAGGCCGCCTATTTCGCAAAGTGCGCGGCGGCGGGCATCGAGCCGAAGCCTTGCCGGGGCAGCACGTACTTAAGCCGCGTCAACAAAATCACCCGCCGCACAAGCGATTATATGCTTAGCTGCGCGCAAGATTTTCGAAAAGGAGAACACGGGTTCCAGCAGCACATATGGCAAGCTTCGCTGGACGGAGGCGTGGTCGCGTTCACGAATCATCCGGGAACGGAAAGCGTGCGGACCGGCCGCCCCGACCTGTGGACGGGCAACGACGTGATGCCGCGTTCGATCCAATATGGATCGACAGTCATCTCCATCTATCAGTTGCCTTCCGATGTGCGGTTGCCGTACACGCATGCCTTCTTCCCCAAGCGCCGGTTCGATGAAGTGCTGGAGCTCGGCGGTTGGCTGTTCGGCCGAAAAGGGGACGGTTATGTGGCGCTATACTCCCAACGCGGTTATTATTGGACGGAACGTTTGCCCGAAGAAGAGGCGCGGTGCGACGCTTTGGATAATGTATGGCTGTGCCGGGTGGGGCGCCTGGCGGAGGACGGCCCCTTTGAGAAGTTCATGGAACGGCTGCAGCGGAGTCGGTTGATGGTGGATGCCCGGTCCTCCGTGACGTGGCAGGATCCGGCCTACGGAGAAATCGCTTTCGGTTGGGAAGGCCCTCTGGAAGTGAACGGCAACGCAATTCCGATCGACAATTATCCGCGGTTCGACAATCCGTATTGCCAAGCAGCGCGGTACAGCGGGACGTACGCGATCCGTGCGGACGGGCACGAGACGACATTGCGATTTTAAAAGAACGCATCTTGCGCTGTCCATTGAGATGAATGCAATGGAACTTGAATGTTGTTCATTTTTCGGCTTCAGTTCATGTATCGAGTATTGAACCCTTTTCTATAAATCCAGAACGACGCCAGCGATTTCGCTGGCGTTTCTGGCGCTTGCTTCAGTTAGATTACTCCATTCTGCCCCTAACAACACCCATGACGCCAACATATTGGATTAAGTTAACCCCTATATAAGCGATCACCGCATCCAAGCATAACATTGCGGTTCACCAATATCCGTGCCTGCCACCAGGCAAACTACACTTAAGAACAGCTTAGCGTTTGCAGCACTAAAGCTATGAATCAGGCTATACAACATCTGACCCTCTACTATCCCAAACCCTGCAAATTTTCTCAATAATTTTGACTCTACCCACTCCTAGGCTGCGCGATTGGGACAACCGGTATAATTTAGCCCTTGTAAGGGAACGCTAGTTCGTATTAATATAAGAACAAATGTTCTGTAATTAACCTCGTCTCTCCGAGGCTCAAGGAGGAGTCGCCATGCCGGTCAACATCGAAAAGTACGTCGGGCAAAGCGTGGAAATCATCTACGAGGACAGCAAGGGGCGCTTCACGCAGCGGGTCGTCGCCGTATTCTCGGTACGCGGGGGCAAGGTGCGCGTGCTGGATTGGGGGAAGCGGGCGTTTCGCACGCTGTCGGCGAGCCGCATCCTGGGCGCCAGGCCGGTGAAGCACCATGCCTCCTGAGCGAACCATTTTTCTGATCGACGGCCAGTCCTTTTACGCTTCCATCGAAAAGGCGCGCCATCCCGGCCTGATGAACAAGCCGGTCGCCGTCGGCGATCCTGCCCGGCGATCCGGCATCATCCTCGCGGCCTGTCCGATCGCCAAGGCCAAGGGCGTCACGACGGCCGAGCGGGTCGGCGAAGCGCTCGCCAAGTGTCCCGACCTGATCGTCATCCGCCCGCGGATGCAGACGTACATCGGCATCTCGCTGTTCATGACGCAGATCTACGAAGCGTTCACGGATCAGGTCGAGCCGTACAGCATCGACGAGCAGTTCCTCGACGTCACGGGCTCGATCCCGGCCTACGGGCCGCCGGAGCTGATCGCCAAGCTGATCCAGAATCACGTGAAGCTCTCGACCAATATCAATGTCCGCGTCGGCGTCGGCCCGACGAAGATTCTGGCGAAGATGGCGCTGGACAATTATGCGAAAAAAACGCCCGAAGGCATATCCGAGCTGTCCTTCGAAAAGCTGGAGGACACCCTTTGGGAGCTCCCCGTCCACAACATGTTCATGGTCGGCTCCCGCATGACGCGCCACTTCACCCGCATGGGTCTCGCCAAGATCGGGGACATCGCGCGCCTCGAGCTAGGCGACTTCAAGCGGCGGATGCGCCGCGAGATGAAAAAGCAGAGCGACATCCAGGCCGAATATTACTGGCAGACCGCGCGGGGCATCGATCCGAGCCCGGTCGTGGCCGGCATCCGCCACAAGCTCAAGTCGATCAGCCACGGCAAGGCGCTGCGCAGCGGCCTATACCGCAAGCTGGAGGATATCGAGGTCGTCCTGCTCGAGCTCGTCGTCGAGGTATGCCGGCGCACCCGCCGGCACAATTGCAAGGGCAGCGTCGTCTCGGTCGGGGCTGCGGAGACGGACGGGACGCGCTCGTCCTGGTTCGGCCGCCAGACGAAGCTGCTGCAGCCCACCGCCCTCACCCACGAGGTGGCCGCTGCTGCACTGAAGCTGCTCCGCGAGCATTGGAGCGGCATGCCGGTGAGCCGCCTGACCATCTCGCTCGGCGGGCTGTCGGAGGAGGGCGTCGACCAGCTCGACCTGTTCGAGGACCGGCAAGCCATCTTGCGAATGGAACGGGCGACGGATTACATCAAGGACCGCTACGGCAGCGACGCCATTATGCGGGCTTCCTCGCTGCTCGCGGCAGGCGTCGCTAAAGAACGGGCCCAGCAGATAGGGGGACACTACAAATGAGCAAACTCGACGGCAACGACCGCTGGAATTCCAAGCTGTTGCTCACCGAACATCACGAACAGTACGAAGAAGAGCATGCCGTCTCCCCCAAGACGTCCGGCCACCCGACCGCAGATGAGCTGCGGATGATCCGCGACGTCATCGTGCTGCCGCATATGCTCACGATGGTGCAGCGGGCCATGGAGGAGGGCGAGCGCTCGGGCAATCTGCTGAGCCGGGTGACCTTGACTGGCGCTCAGGTACTGCTCAACCTGATCACCCGCGACTTGCATGAGCTCCGCCGGGAACTGAGCAGCCGGCGAATCCGACTGCTGAACAACGACGAGCAGGTGGACCTGGTCATCTATCACAAGTACGTATGCCGGGGCTACGAAGAGCGCTTCGGCATCGTCCGGGAGGTGCTGCGTTCGGAGATCAGCGTGCAGCTGGCCCGGTACATGGGCGAGCTCACGCGGCAGCTGCGGCAGCTCGACAGCAAGGAGGCGCGGGAAGCCCGCCGCTCCCCCGTCGCCGCCAAAGGGACGCCTTAAAGACAGGCCGCGTTTTTGGTTCTTCATGCCTTTGGTTCTTCATGCCTTTGGTTCTTCGTGCCTTTGGTTCTTCGTGCCTTTGATTTTTCGCGCCTTTGCTGCTCCGAGTCGCGCGTTGCAGCTTCGAGCCGTACGGCTGCGTCCCGATGAATGGAAGTCGCTCCCGCTTCGCGGATGGCCGTTGAAACGGCTCTCTTCGTTTACGGCGGTTCCCGCGCCCCCTCTTCCCCTTCGCATCTTGCGGCCATTGCGGTATACTACTTCCCAAAAGAACCTGCCTGGGCGAAAAGAAAGAGGGTTGCACGCAGATGTGCGGACGCTACACGATCACGATTTCGTTCGAGGAACTGCTCGCTTATTATGCGGCCGACGACTCCGCAGGATCCCCCTACGGCCCCCGATACAACATCGCGCCGGGTCAGATGGTGCCGGCGATCGTGAACGACGGCACCCGCAATCGGCTCGGGCTGCTCAAGTGGGGCCTTGTGCCGCCTTGGGCGGAGGATCCGAAGATCGGGAGCAAGATGCTGAACGCCCGGGTCGAGACCGTAGCGGAGCGTCCGGCCTTCCGCGAGGCGCTGCGCCGCAAGCGGTGCCTCATCCCGGCCGACGGTTACTACGAGTGGCAGCAGACGGCGGACGGCAAGCGCCCGTTGCGCATCCGCCGCAAGGACGGCGCTTTGTTCAGCATGGCCGCGATCTACGAATCATGGGCCGCGCCGGACGGCTCCAGACTGAGTACATGCGCCATTCTGACCGCTGCGGCCGAGGGACATCTTGCGGAGATCCACGACCGTGTGCCGATTATTCTGAACCGGCGGCACGAGGCCGCCTGGCTCGACCGGCGCATCCAGCGCCCGGACGAGGTGCTGCAGCTGGCGATTCCGCTGGACCCGGCGGAGCTGACAGCCTCCCCGGCGAACCGCCGCGTCGGCAGCGTCGCCAACGACGATCCCGGCTGCCTCGAGCCGGACGAGGAACAGGGCGAGCTGTTCTAGAAGGCTCACTTAAGCGCCAAAAAGACCCTCATTTCCGCGATTGCGCGGGAATGAGGGTCTTTTCATGCGTAGGCCGTGCATGCATCGCCTTCGCCAATGAAGACCACCGATGCGCCCGGGCCTCCGCCGGCACGTCGCCTCACTTCGTGAAAACGATCGTGCCGTTCGGGCCTCCGTGTGGGCGCATTGCTTCACACAGAAGCGTTAGAGGCCCTGGCCAACCTCGCCTTGAGGCATCGCCTCTCGCAGCGAAGGCGATGCCCGTTGTTCATGGGCGCTCCGCTACTCTCTAGCGGAACATCGCCCACAGCTTGATCAGATGCAGCGTGCTCTTCGGATCGATCTTCTGCGCGATGACGAAGTTCACGAGTTGCTCCTCCTGCAGGTCGGTCAGCGGCTCGCCGAGCACTTTGGCGGACGACTTGACGAGCCGCTTCACCTTATTCCGGTCCTGCAGATCGAATTTGGTCACGCCGTCGAGCAGCGCCTTGACTCTATCCTTCGTGGCCGGATTTTTCATCTTGAACTTGACGCGCTCCACCAGATCCGGCCGTATGCCGAACTTCTGCCAACTCACGGCTGCCACTTCCCTTCGCGAGGCTCCTATATTGTATGCGGCAGCCGAAGGGAAATGTCCGCGTAAAAAACGCCCCTTCAAAAAGCGCCTCGCGAAAGGCGAATCTTACAGTGGCTCGCTGTAGTCCGGCGGTGCCTCGCGAGAAGACAAATTAATCCAGCGGTTCGCTGTAATCCGGCGCCTCGCGGCGAAGATAGTCGCGCAAGCCCGCGTATGCGGAAGATGTCCAAAACGCCGGCTCCGCCGTGAGCGCGGCCGCATCGTCACGCGCCTGCTCGAGCGTCTCGAAGTCGTTCATCAGGTTGGCGAGCCGGAACTCCGGCACCCCGCTCTGCTTCGTCCCGAAAAACTCGCCGGGTCCCCGCAGCTCGAGGTCGCGCCGGGCAATCTCGAAGCCGTCGTCGGTGTCCGTCATCGCCTGCATGCGCTCGAGCCCGTTTTCCGACTTCGGATCGGCGATCAGAATGCAGTACGACTGATGGTCGCTGCGACCGACGCGTCCCCGCAGCTGATGCAGCTGCGAGAGCCCGAAGCGGTCCGCGTCCATGACGATCATCAGCGTCGCGTTCGGTACGTCCACGCCGACCTCGACGACGGTGGTGGATACGAGCACCGTCGACTCCCCCGCCGCGAACCGCCCCATCGCCGCATCCTTCTCCGCCGACGTCATCCGGCCGTGCAGCAGCCCGATCTCAAGCTCCGGCATCGCCTGCCGCAGTTGCATGTGCAGATCGATCGCGTTTTGCACGTCCAGCTTCTCCGACTCTTCGATCAGCGGGCAGATGAAAAACGTCTGCCGCCCGATCTCCGCCTCGCGGCGAATGAAGCCGAGCACGCGGTCCATCTTGTCGTGCTTCACCCAATAGGTCAGGATCGGCTTGCGTCCCTTGGGTCGTTCGCCGATCGTCGATACGTCCATATCGCCGAACACCGTGATCGCCAGCGTGCGCGGGATCGGCGTCGCCGTCATCATGAGCACATCGGGGTTCAGCCCCTTGCGCCGCAAGATGCTGCGCTGGTTAACCCCGAAGCGATGCTGCTCGTCGGTGACGACGAGACCAAGCCGCCGGAAAAAGACGTCCTCCTGAATAAGCGCATGCGTCCCGATCACGATATCGATGAGCCCCATCTGCAGCGAGGCCAAGATGTCCCGCCGCTCCCGGGCCGTCGAGCTCCCGGTCAGCAGCGCGACCTGGATGCCGTAGGGCTCGAACAGCCGGCCAAGCGACCTCGCATGCTGCTCCGCCAGAATTTCCGTCGGCACCATCAGCGCGCCCTGGCAGCCGTCCTTGACGGTGGCGTACAGCGCGATCGCGGCCACGACCGTCTTGCCCGAGCCGACATCGCCCTGCAGCAGACGATTCATCGCGTATGGCCGCTTCATGTCGACCGTAATCTCGTTGACGACCTTTTTTTGCGCCTCGGTCAGCTCGAACGGCAGATTCGCCGCGAACGCGCGGATATCCTCGCTGCTGATCTTGTGCGCGATCCCGTCGGGCGCCTTGCGGTTCATCGCGCGGTACGCCTGGAGCTTCAGCTCGAACAAAAATAGCTCCTCGTACACCATCCGGCGCCGTGCTTCCTGACCTTCATGCGTATTTTCCGGCCGGTGGATGCGGTGAATCGCTTCGCGCCGCGGCATGAGGGCGTGCTTGTCCAGCAGCTCTGGCGGCAGCAGCTCGGGGATCATCGCGCCGTACTGCGCGAGCGCCAGCTCGATGCGCTGGCGCATCCACACCTGCGTCAGGCTGCCGCCGATCGAGTACACGGGCTGCAGCGTGCCGGTGCGGCCAGCGCCTTTGTCGGGGAATTCCGACTCGGCCACGGTGAGCTGCCGCCGTCGCTGATCCCATTTGCCCGTCAGCACGATATCCCGCCCGATCTCCATCTGATCCTTCAGGAACGCACGGTTGAACCAGACGGCCGTGAGCAGCATCCCCTCCACCGTCACCCGGCAGAGCAGCCGCGACTTGCCGCCAAACCGCTGCAGGGACGGCGGCGTCTCGATCCGCCCCTGCATGGTGATTTTTTCCCCGTCCTTCACTTCGACCAGCGGCCGCAGCCGGTAGTCCTCGTAGCGGAACGGATAATATTCGATCAGCTCGCCGACCGTAGAAACACCCAAGGCGTGAAGCTCCCCCGCCTTGGGGGCGCTCACGCCTTTGATCTTCGTGACCGGTATGGCGAACAGATCCGTCTCTTCTGCCGATCGATCGGCCATCCTCCATCAACTCCGAATCGCGCCGCCGGCCGGGCGATCGCCCTTAGACGATATGGCCTGCGCCGGCGGGAAATACGAACAAACCTACGGTTCCGGGACCGGCATGCGTGCCGATCACGGAGCCGATCTCCGAACGGTGGAACCCCTTCACGTCGAAGCGGGAGCGGAGCGCCTCCGTCAGATCGTTCGCGGCCTCGACGTCCCCGGGCGTATCGACGACCGCCAGATCAATGGCGGCACCCGCTCCGAAGTCGGACTCGAGCAGCTCGACGATCCTCGCGATGGCGCGCTTCTGTCCCCGGACCTTGTCGATCGGGAAAATGACGCCGTCGTCGCCGATCGTAAGAATCGGCTTAATGTTGAGAAGCGTGCCCAGGACGGCTGCGGCCTTGCCGATCCGACCGCCTTTTTGCAAGTACTCGAGCGTGCTCACGAGAAAATACAGACGCATCTCCTTGCGGAGCCGAAGCACCTCGGCCGCGACTTCCTCCTGCGAAGCTCCCTTTGCGGCCATCTCGGCGGCCGACACGACGAGCGAGCCGTAGCCGTACGAGGCCGACCGGGAGTCGATGACCGTGACCAGGCTCTCGTCGTCCAGCATGGACCTCGCGATCGTAGCCGATTGGTAGGTGCCGCTCATCGCCGACGACAGATGGACGGATACGACCGCCTTGCCCTCGGCGATGAGCCGCTCGTACACTTCGAGGAACTGTGCCGGCGAAGGCTGGGAGGTGGAAGGCAAGCCGCTCGCGCTCTTGAGCTTTTCGTAGAACTGGGCGGGCATGAGCGTCACGTTGTCCAGGTAGCTCTCCTCGCCGAAGATGACCTGAAGCGGCACCATCTCGATGCCGAGCCGCTCTCTCGTCGCCTGCGGGATGTCCGCCGTGCTGTCCGTTACCAAAGCTACTTTGCGCATAGGCATCTCCTTCGCGTTAGTCCGACTTTTCGACCATGATCAAGTACGGATACAAATTTTGTCCGCCTTCATGCTGCTCTACCTCGGCGTCCGGATAAGCTTCCTTGAGCCAGCCGAGCAAGCCGGCCGTGCTGCCGTCGTCCGCGCCTTCGCCCGAGAGCAGCATGACCGTCTCGTCCCCGCTTGTCAGCATCCGCTCCAGCAGATGCCTGGCGGCCGCCTCGACCGTCGGCTCGGAGGCGACGATTTGCTTGTCCAGAATGCCGATATAGTCGCCGCCACGGATATCTACGCCGTCCATGGAAGTATCGCGGACCGCACGGGTGACGGACCCCGACAGCACCCGGTCGATTGCCCGCAGCATGCGCTCTTCGTTGACGCCCGGCGTCTGCTCCTCTTGAAAAGCGAGCATCGCGGCCAGACCCTGCGGAATGCTGCGCGTCGGAATGACGGTCACCGGCCGCTCCGCCAGCTCCTGCGCCTGCTTGGCGGCCATCAGGATGTTCGAGTTGTTCGGCAGCACGAAAATGTGCTCCGCCGCGAGCGAAGAGATCGCCTGGACGAGATCCTCCGTGCTTGGGTTCATGCTCTGTCCGCCCGAGATGATCGCGTCGACGCCGAGACTGCGGAACAGCTCGTCGTTGCCTTCGCCTACGCTGACGGCCACGACGCCGAAGCCGGCCATCTCGTACGCCAGCGGGTGCGCCGGCTCGGGGCTCGGGGAAGCTTCGGCCGCCCGCAGCTCCGGCATGTCCGGAATGCCCGAGGCCGCCTCGAATCCCATCGGATCGGCCGTCTCTTCAGCAGGAACGGCGTGTCCCGCCGGATGCAGCAGGTCTCTGTGCTGGTCGCGCATGTTCAGAATATGAAAGTTCGTCAGCTCGCCATAAGCGAGCGCGGCGGTGAGCACATCGCCCGGGCGCCGGGAATGCACGTGAACCTTAACGATATCGTCGTCCGCGATCAGGATGATCGAATCGCCGTCGCGCTCGAGCGCCCTGCGGAAGGCCGCTTCGGAGTAAGCCGGGCGACCCGACAGGCGGATGAAAAACTCCATGTCGTAAGGAAACTGGATCGACTCGGTCGCAAGCCTCGCCTGCGCCGAAGAAGCATGGGCAGCCGTCTGTCCGAACGCCGGATCCGGCGCCGACGCGGCGGACGATACCGGCGCGGATGCGGGCGTGCGGGCCGGCCAGCCGGTTGCGTACGGGGCGACGATCTCTCCCGGATGTCCTGCATAAGCGCCGCGCAGGTAGTGAACGAAGCCCTCGTAAATGAACACCAGTCCCTGGCCGCCGGAATCGACGACGCCGACCTGCTTGAGCACCGGCAGCATATCCGGCGTTCGCGCGAGCGTCTCGGCGGCCTTGTCGTGCACCTCGCCCATCCACTCGACGATATCCTCGGTGCGCCGCGCGATCGATTCGCCGTGCTTCGCAGCTTCCCGCGCGACGGTCAGGATCGTCCCTTCGACCGGCTTGACCACCGCCTTGTAAGCGGTATCAACTCCTTGCCTGAAGGCGGCGGCGAGCAGCGGCACATTAATCTCCCGCTGTCCGGCGACAGCCCGGGAGAAGCCTCTGAACAGCTGCGACAAGATGACGCCCGAGTTGCCGCGCGCGCCCATAAGAAGCCCCTTCGACAGCACTTCCGCGGCGCGGCCGATCTCGGGCGACGGTTTATTTTTTAATTCGGCCACACCGGCCGTCATCGTCAGGTTCATATTGGTACCCGTGTCGCCGTCCGGGACGGGAAACACGTTAAGCGCGTTGATCAGCTCCGCCTGCTCGGAGAGCCGGTCCGCGCCGGCCAGCACCATGGCCGTCCAATCGTTTCCGTTCAAAAGCCTCGTAGTCAATGAAATTCCCCTTTTCGAAGGCGCGACGCCGGCCTCTCCGACACGGAGAGCCCGGCCAGCCAAGGTGAGATCGGATGATCGCGCATGAGGTTACGATCCGGTCTTCGCCTAGCGAATGACGCGCACGCCTTGAACGAAAATGTTCAGGCGGTCCACGGCAATCCCGACGACTTCCTCCAGCACGTACTTCACTTTGGATTGGATATTGTGGGCGACCTCCGAGATCTTCGTGCCGTAGCTGACGATCACGTACAGATCCAGATGGAGTTCTTCCCCTTCGCGGCGCACTTCGACGCCCCGCGCGAGATTCTCGCGGCCGAGCAGCTCGGCGATCCCGTCCTTCAGTTGCTTTCTGGAGGCCATACCGACGAGTCCGTAGCAGTCGAGCGCCGCCGAACCTGCGATGACGGCGATGACTTGATCGGCCACGTCGATTTTGCCGTTTTCCGTCGATAGCTGCATAGGCATGGCCACACGCTCCTTTAGCGGTTCTCGAACGCCGCATGTATAGACGGCTTCATGGGTGAACCTTTTCCCATTGTACTATAAAAAAGATTACGTTTGAAGTCAGCCTGTGACATTGCAAGCCGACTAGGCCTGTGTTATGATAGGAAAAGTGTGTGCAAGGTCTGGTCAGGGAGGTGGATTTACATGGCTCGCAAATGTTATATTACGGGGAAGAAGCCGGCTTCCGGCAACAACGTGTCCCACGCCAACAATCATAACAAACGCTCTTGGGGCGTCAACGTGCAGAAGGTTCGCATTTTGGTGAACGGCAAGCCGAAGCGCGTTTACGTCAGCACTCGCGCCCTGAAGTCCGGCAAAGTCGTTCGCGTATAATTAACTGTCCGTCTATCTTAGACGACAGCCCATGGCAAAAGCACCTGGATCTCCAGGTGCTTTTTGTTTTGGCTCGCGATCGGCGCAAACCCCGCGATTCGAAAGATCGCTTCGGTCGTCTCGGCTCCGGCGAGCGCTCCGTGCGACGCAAAAATCCCGGATGCGCCCGCTCTCGCGGGGCTGACCGTTCCGGGGACGGGTACACGAGCCATGCAAGGCCGCGGGATCCATCGCCCGGGAGGCTTCAGCTTTTCTGAAACGTATTCAGGATCGCTTTAACGAATCCGCCCAAAAACTTCGGCAGCCTGATGGTGTAAAACTTCATCGTTCCCACCCCTCCTCCGGTCCGATGCGTTGCCCGCGGCCCTACGGGCCTTGCATGGGGCGGCGCGACGCCCGAGGGCGCGCGCTGTTGATAGATGTGTATGCGCGCGCGGAGTTGTCCTATTCCACCGGGCAAAGGAAAGGGACCGACCGAAGGTCAGTCCCTGAGCGAAGCGATGGCCGCGGCGCGATCCGCGTGGCCGAATACGTAATTGCCGGCGACGAGCACATCCGCGCCCGCTTCGCGCACGAGCCGCGAAGTCTCGGCGTTGATGCCGCCGTCCACTTGAATGTGCACGTGGCCGCGACCGCGTGCGACCAGCGTCTCCCGGAGCTGCCGGATCTTGGGCAGCATCCCGTGGATGAAGGACTGCCCGCCGAAGCCCGGATTGACCGTCATAATGAGCACGAGGTCGACGTCGTCCAGCACATAGTCGAGCACGGACAGCGGCGTGTGCGGGTTAAGCGCGACGCCGGCCCCCCGCCCTAGCTCGCGTATTGCGTGCACGGTCCGGTGCAGGTGCGTGCTGGCTTCGGCGTGCACCGTGATCCGGTCGGCGCCGGCGGCCGCGACGTCCGCGAGCAGCCGGTCCGGCGTGTGGACCATGAGGTGGGCGTCGAATGTCAGCTCCGTATAGGAGCGGATCGCGGCGACCACCGGAGGCCCGAAGGTCAGGTTCGGGACGTACTGCCCGTCCATGATATCGATGTGAATCCAGTCCGCGCCGGACGCTTCGGCGACGCGAACCTCCTCCCCCAGCCGAGCGAAGTCGGCAGACAATATAGATGGTGCGATAATCGCCATGCTCTAGTACCTCCGCGCTTTTTCTTTCCATTCGGTCATGAATTCCTTGTAATGCCGGTAACGGCTCTCCGCGATGCCGCCTTCCGCAAGCTCGGCCAGCACCGCGCAGCCCGGCTCGTGAATATGCGTGCAGCCTCTGAACTTGCAGCCGGAGGCCAGCTCCCGGAATTCGCGGAAGCACGTCCCGATCTCCTCGACCCCGAGCTTCTGAAAATCCAGCTGGCTGAATCCCGGCGTATCGGCGACATATCCGCCGCCGGGCAGCGCGACAAGCTCCACATGGCGCGTCGTATGCTTGCCGCGTCCAAGCTTTTCGCTGATGTCGTTCGTCTCCATCGCAAGTCCCGGCACAAGCGCGTTGAGCAGCGAGGACTTGCCTACGCCCGATTGACCCGCGAATACGTTGACATGCCCTGCCAGCTGCCCGCGCAGCTCGTCGAGCCCAGTGCCCAGGCGCGCGCTCACGGCGAGCACGCGGTAGCCGATCCCTTCGTACAGCGCGACCGCGTCATCGATATCGTGCCCGATGCGGCTCGCCTCTTCGGAACGCTCGGCCGCATCCAGCTTCGTGAGCACGATGAGCGCGTCCATGCCCGCATGCTCGATATGCACGAGGAACTTGTCGAGCAACTGCAGGTTCAATTCGGGCCGGATGACGGAGAAAACGAGCACCGCTTGGTCCGCGTTCGCCACGGGAGGCCGGATGAGTGCCGACGAACGGGGCAGAATCCCGTTGACCGCGCCTTCTCCGTTTTCCGTTTCCTCGTAGACGACTTTGTCCCCCACCAATGGGGATTCGCCCCGTTTCTTGAAAATGCCTCTCGCCCTGCACTGCAGCGTCACGTCACGTTCGTCGTCGCGCACGTAATAGTATCCGCTTAGCGCTTTGACGATGATTCCGTGGCGTTGTTCCGCATGCGGCCGCGTTTCGTCGTTGCCGTTTTTTTTCATGGGTTACCCGGTCCTTTGTCTTTGCCCTTGTCCTTGCCCTTCCCAGGATCTTTCCCTTTGTCGTTGACGGCGCCCACCGACGCGTTCTCGTTGCCCGCGCCGTCCTGGCCGCCCCCGTTTCCGTCGCCGGGTTCTTCCGTGATCGTCCCGCCGGCCGCCGTATCGTCCGGCGGCGGCGTCGGCTCATCGGTCGGCGTCGGCGTAGGCGTCGGTGTCGGCGTCTGCTGTACGTCGGCGTATGGTACGGTGATTCGATCCAGGAACTGGTCGTCCCGCATGACGGTGATCTGTCCGTCCTTGTCCGGAGACACCACGAGACTGATCGGGAACGTCTGCGTGGTCTTAATCTTCTTCGTGCCCCACTCGCTGTCTCCGCGAGCGTCGGACAGCAAGAATTTGATCGTGCTCGTCTGGCCTTCGACGGCCGGCGATACGGTCACGTTCCACGTTTTCTCCTTGGCGTCCGCCGGATAGCCGCTGCTGATCCAGATCGTCACCTCGGTGCCCGGCGTCACGAGTTCGTTCTGCTCGGCCGGGAATTGCTTGAACACCTTGCCCTTGGTCGTGAAGCTTGGCTCCTGAAGCACTTTGTCGTTCGGCAGCGACAGGTTGTTCTTGGTCAGCTCGGCGCGCGCCTCCGACAGCGACATGCCGATCAGGTTCGGCATCGGGAACGATTCGGGGCCTTTGCTGACGTTCAGCGTGATCGTATCCTTCTCCGGATCGTAGGTTCCGCCGGCCGCCGGCGTCTGACTGAGCACCGTGCCCGCCGGACTGTCGGCGCTGAATTGCGGGTTTTGCTGGATATGCTGTGCCCCTTGCGCCTTCAGAGCGGCAACCGCGTCATCGTACAGCTTGCCCGTATAATCGTCTAAGGTCGGCAGCTCCTTGCCCAGACTGACGGTAAGCGTGATAAGCGACCCGCTTTTCACTGGCATATCCTGCTTGTTCTGCCGAATGACGACGTCCTTCTCCACGTCCTGACTCGGCTCGTACAGAACCGGATCGGCAACTTTGAGGCCGGCCTTCTCCAGTGTCTCTGTCGCGGCTTGCAGCGTCGAGCCGACGACCGTCGGCACCTGCACATCGCTGGACGTCAGCTGCCCCTTGAGCGCGATTACCGCCCAGATCAAGACGCCGATCAGAACCGCGGCGATAACGCCGAACACGACGGGCAGCACCCACTTTTTGCGCTTGCGCGGCTTGTCGGCGGCGCCTCCATCGCGCTCCCCCGCCGCCGAGACCCTGCTTTTCGAGGAACCCTTGCCGGCCAGCGTCTCTTCATCGGAAGGCCGTCGCTCCGGCCGAATCGCCGGGATGACGCGGGTCTGCTCCTCCTCGTCTGCGTCGCTCGGGAATCGAACCTTCGGCTCGTTCAGCCGCTGCGGCTGCAGGCAGGTCGCGAGATCGTCGAGCATATCCTGGGCGGTCGCGTAGCGCTCGTTCGGATTTTTGCGCATCGCCCGGAGAATGACGTTTTCCACGCTCTGCGGAATCGACGGATTGACGAGCTTCGGATCCTCGAACGGCTCTTGCAGATGCTTGAGCGCGACGCTGATCGGACTCTCTCCGAGAAACGGCAGGCGGCCCGTGAGCATCTGATACAGCACGATGCCGAGCGAGTAGATGTCCGACTTTTCCCCGGTGGCGACGCCTTTGGCGTGCTCCGGCGAGAAGTAGTGAACCGAGCCGACGACCGAACCGGTCTGCGTGATCGTCGACGAAGTAGCCGCCCGCGCGATGCCGAAGTCCGTCACCTTCACCCGGCCGTTCGTGCCGATCAGGATGTTGTGCGGCTTGATGTCCCGATGAATGATCTGGCTATGATGAGCGTGATCGAGCGCGTCGCAGATCTGGGAAGCGATTCGAACCGCCTCGTTCACCGGCAGCGGCGCCCGCTCGCGGATAATCTCGTTCAGGTTCGCCCCGTCGATGTATTCCATGACGATATAGTGCGTGTCTTCTTCCTGGCCCACGTCGTAAATGCTGACGATATTCGGATGGGACAACGCGGCTGCCGACTGGGCTTCGCGCCGGAAGCGGCGGACGAACTCGTCGTCGTGCATAAACTGCTGCCGGAGCACCTTGACCGCGACAAAGCGGTTGAGCAGCACGTCGCGGGCTTTGTAAACGAGCGCCATGCCCCCGCCGCCTACGCGGCTGAGCAGCTCGTATCTGCCGCCAAGCACATGACCGATCGTGCTCATGCCGCACCTCCGTCCCGCGTCCCGTGTTCTGCCTCGTATTCGATCAGGACGACCGTTACGTTGTCGTCGCCGCCGGCGGTGAGCGCCAGCGCGATCAGACGGTCGGCGCGTTGATCCAGCGTGACGCCTTCGGTATTCATCGTATCGAGTATGAGTTCTTTGTCGACCAGCGCGCTGAGCCCGTCGCTGCAGATCAAAAGACGGTCGCCCGGCAGCATATCGATGCGCTGCAGGTCGACGGAGACGTCGGCGTCCGTGCCGAGCGCGCGCGTAAGTACGTTGCGCCGGGGGTGGTTGGCAGCCTCCTCCCGGCTGAGCTGGCCCGATCGGGCCAGCTCGTTGACGAGCGTGTGGTCGTCGGTCAGCTGCTCGATCGCGCCGCCCCGGACCCGATAGGCGCGGCTGTCGCCGATATGGCCGATCAGCCCTTCCCGCTCGTCCAACAGGGCAACGACGACCGTCGTGCCCATATTATGATATTGGGGTTGCCTGGATGCCGCTTCGAAAACGGCGGCGTTCGCCGCCAGCACGATCGCCTTCAGCTGTTCCTCCGCTTCGTAGGCCGAGAGGATGCCCTCCCAGGCCGCGAGAGACTTCGACAGGCTGTCGATCGCCAGGGTGCTGGCGACGTCGCCCGCGTTGTGGCCGCCCATGCCGTCCGCCACGGCGGCGGCCGTAAGGCCGCCCGGCGTAGAGCCGACCCAGGCGCGATCTTCGTTCAACTGCCGTACTCGTCCGATATGACTTCGCAAAGCCGTCTTCAAACCCGTCACCTCGCCTGCTTCTCCATATGCTTCGCCCGCAGCTGGCCGCAAGCCGCCGCGATGTCGTGCCCCTGCTCCCTGCGGATGGTCGCATTGATGCCCTTGCGCTCCAGGATGCGATGGAACTCGAAGATATCGTCCCGCGGCGTACGGACATAATCCCGCTCCGGCACGTAGTTGACGGGAATCAGGTTCACGTGGCACAGCATGCCCTGAAGCACCTCTGCCAGCTGCTCCGCATGCTCGGGACGGTCGTTGACGCTGCCGATCAGCGCGTATTCGAACGTGATGCGGCGCCCCGTTTTCTCGATATAATACTTGCAGGCGTTCATCACTTCCTCGAACGGATACCGCCGGTTGACCGGCATCAGCTTCGAGCGAAGCTCGTCGTTCGGCGCGTGGATCGAGATCGCCAGATTGATCTGCGTATTCTCGTCCGCGAACTTGAGGATATTCGGCACGATGCCGCTGGTCGATACCGTGATGTGCCGCTGTCCGATGTTGAGCCCCTTCGGATGCGTCATCGTGCGCAGGAACGTCATCGTCGGCTCGTAGTTCTCGAACGGCTCGCCCGAGCCCATGATGACGATGCTGGACACGCGCTCGCCCTCGGGATCGAGGAGCTGCTGCGCCTTGACGACCTGCGCGATGATCTCGCCGGCCGTCAGGTTGCGCTTCAGGCCGCCGAGCGTCGAGGCGCAGAACGTGCAGCCGATCCGGCAGCCGACCTGCGTCGTCACGCATACGCTGTTGCCGTAGTTATGCCGCATGATGACCGTCTCGATCGCGTGGTTGTCCGCGAGGCCGAACAGGAACTTCACCGTCCCGTCCTTCGACTGGAGCTTCGTAATCTCGGTCAGCGTGACGAAGTTGAAGGCGTCCGCGAGCTTCTCGCGCAGCGCCTTCGGCAGATTGGTCATCTCCTCGAAAGTGCTCACCCGCTTCACGTACAGCCAGTCGTAGATCTGACCGGCGCGGAACGCAGGCTCGCCCGAAGACTTCACCCAATCCTGGAGCTGGTCGAGCGTATAATCATAAATAAAAGGCTTCCCGTCTGCGGGAACGTAATCTTTATTTTTTAATCCAATCAAGGATAGTCACCACCATTCGCTCTATTTTACCATAAACGCCGCATTCGCAGTAGAAGGCGGCGGGAATACGCGTATGCGACAATCAGCAAGGTTAATCGGCGCAGGTATGGCGGATAAACGCGGATGCGCAGTCGCAGCGTTATGTCGCGCTGGTGCGGCCGCCGGGATTGCGATCAGGCCGCAGCAAGTGCCGCAGGCGTCGACGTGAGCCCGCCGGGTTCTGAAGTGCGGCCGCTGTGCTCGCGGGGCGCTGGCTCTGGCCATTGCTGAATGTGCCCGGGGACACCGTCTGCGCGTTTTTATGTGCCAGCGAGAAGCGCAGCGCGCATCCGCAAGGTCCCCTCACCAGCCCTTGCAGGAAAATCCACTCACTTCGCCCGGACGAGCCGAGCGATGAAGAAGCCGTCGCTGCCGAAGTGCTGGGGAAGCAGCTGCGCCATGCCTTCGAAGCCGTTGCCGACGACGCCAGCGGCGCGCAGCGGTGCGAGCGTCTCCTCGGGCCAAGCCGGGTCCAGGCTGAATTCCGGGTGGCTGTCCAAAAAGTCGCGCACCGCCTCTTCGTTTTCCTCGGGCGCGATCGTGCATGTGCTGTACACAAGCCTGCCTCCCCGCTTGACCATGCGGGAGGCGGACGCCAGCAGCCGCCGTTGGAGCTTCGCGAGGCTCGCGACATCGTCCGCCGACTTGTTCCACTTGATCTCCGGCTTGCGCCGGATGACGCCGAGGCCCGAGCAAGGCGCATCGAGCAGCACGACGTCCATCGACGCCGGCGGGAGGATGTCCGGCAAGTTCAAGGCGTCGGATACGGTCGTCTTGACGGCATCGGACACGCCGACCCGCTCCGCCTGCTCCCGAATGAGCGCTTCCTTGTGCGGGTGCACGTCGTTCGCCGTCACCCGGCCGTCGCCCCCCATGCGCTCCGCCAGATGAACCGCCTTGCCGCCGGGCGCCGCACAGCAGTCCAGCACCGCCGCGCCCGGCTGCGGATCGCAGACCGCGGCGACGAGCATCGAGCTCTCGTCTTGCACCGACAGCCGCCCGGACGCGTACCAAGGCGTCTGCGCGAGGCTGCCTGCGCGCGCGGCCACGATGCCGTCGGGTGACAGCTTCGAAGGCTCGGCGTAGATGCCCGCGGCTTCAAGCTCGGCGAGCAACGCTTCGCGCGTACCGCGCAGGCGATTGACGCGCGCGGACACCTGCGGCGGCTCGTTGCCCGCCGCCAGCAGCTCCTCGGCGCCGGCTTCGCCATAGGCGGCGACCCAGCGCTCCACCAGCCACAGCGGATAGCTGTGGGCGAGCGAGAGCCGCTCGGCCGCGGACAGCCCGGCCGGCTGGGGCGGCGTCACGCCTTCACGCAGCAGGGCGCGTAGCGTGCCGTTGACGAGCCCGGCGATACCCGCGTGGCCGCGCTTCTTGGCGATGCGCACGGCTTCGTCGGTGACGGCGTGCGCCGGGACGCGGTCGAGCCAGCGCAGCTGGTAATAGCTCATACGCAGCAGGCAGCGCACCCAGGGCTCGATCTTGTTCGGCCAGCCCTTGACGCGGGGCGCCAGTACGGCGTCGATCGTCAGCCGGCGCTGGATCGTTCCATAGACGAGCTCTGTCGCCAGACCCGCGTCCGGGCGGGATAGCCCGGCGTCGGTCAGCACGCGGTTCAGCTCGAGGCCGCTGAATGCGCCTTGCTCTTCGACACGCAAAAGTACGCGGAGCGCGACCTCGCGCGCCGTTTGCGGCTTGCGCGCGGCAGGAGGCTTAGCGGCAGCGGGTTGATGGCCTGACCGTCGCGCTGGCGGCTTGCCGGGCTTGCCGGATTGGCCGGCTCGCGGCCCGGAGGCCGGACGGCCTGACCGTCCGGCAAGCGATCCGGCGGTTGGATTACCTGGCCGTCCGGGTCGCCCGGCTTGCGGTTGACCGGGCTTTTGCCCGGGGCTTCGGGCAGCCGGGGTCCTCGAAGCAGTCCCGGAAGCAGCGCCTTTATGGCTCTGCTTATCCGAATGGGGCGCCTCCCTCCGATCGCCGCTCGGCCGGGTGTCGGAACCCGACCTTCTGCCATGCTCGTCGTCGGCTCTCTTCATTTTCGAATCGGGATTTATAGGTTGACTCATTTTCGCACCTCTTTTAATTTGCTCCCGCAGGAGCCAAAGGAGCCCGCCCGGCATGCGCGCAGCTTGCCTAATTTCAGCATGCCCGTTCGCACGGCTCTCATTTCATGCATTCAAATATAACACATCGCCCACCAACGTTCATATGGTAGCCGCCGTAAATACGCCATTTGCCGGCTTGCAGAAAGGTGAAGACACACGTCTAAGTGTCCGATTCCTCTTAAAAGCACTTCAAGTCGGATGGTGCAGGCAGCCCAGCTAGGCGGGAAGTGAGGCGGTGGCTGAAGTGTAGGTTCGTCGAATTGGTGTGGAATGAGCGAGCAAATGTGTGCATGTAGATCCACTCTTCGCGGCGAATCGGAGTTCATCAAGCAAATGTATGCACTTAGATCAACTCTTCGAGGACGCACGGGGTTCATTAAACAAATGTGTGCACGTAGATCCACTCTTCGCAGGTGCATGGGGCTCATCAAGCAATTGTGTGTATGTAGATCAACTCTTCGCTAGTGCACGGGGCTCATCAAGCAAATGTATGCACCTAGGTTCGCTCTTCGCGGCACAATCGGGGTTCATCAAATAAATATGTGCACGTATACCCACGCTTCTCGGCAAATGGGAGCAGAATCCGCCAACCCTAATGCACTCGGAGTCGCATCGCTAAAGCGCACGCGCGAGCAACTCTCCCGAACGCAAAAAAGCGCCCGGTTACCCGAGCGCCGTTCCCGGAGCCAGCCTGGCTCCTCTTGCATAATCCGCCGCGGACAGCATTTTCTTGCCCGCCGGCTGCACCTGCGTCAGCACGACGCTGCCGTCGCCGGAGCGCACGCGGATGCCGAAGGCGCCGCTGTCCAGCACCGTGCCAGGCGCGGCGGCCTGCCAGTCGGCCTTGAGCTTCGCGTCGGCCTCGGTCGGCACGGCGATGCCCCATACCTTGAACACCTCGCCGCCCAGCGTCGTGAACGCGCCCGCCATCGGGGACAAGCCCCGCACGCGGTCGAACAGCTGACGCGACGTCGCGCCAAAGTCGAGCCGCTCGTCGTCGCGCGTCAGGTTCGGCGCGTAGGTCGCGAGCGCGTCGTCCTGCGGCTCGCGCGGCGCGTCGCCCGCGATGAGGCGCGGCAGCCACTCGCCGAGCAGCTCGGCGCCCGCGATGCTCAGCTTGTCGAACATCGTGCCCGACGTGTCCGCGTCCGTGATCGGCAGCTCGACGCGCGCGATCATGTCGCCCGTGTCGAGGCCTTCGGCCATGAACATGAGCGTCACGCCCGTCTTCTTTTCCCCGTCGATGACCGAGCGCTGAATCGGCGCCCCGCCGCGATAGCGCGGCAGCAGCGAGCCGTGCACGTTCACGCATCCGAGCCGCGGAATATCGAGCAGCGCCTTGGGCAGAATCTGCCCGTATGCGGCCGTGACGATCAGGTCCGGCGCGTAGGCACGCACGGCCTCGACCGCCTCCGGCGCCCGCATGCGCTCCGGCTGCAGCACCGGAAGGCCGCGCTCGACCGCGAACGCCTTGACCGGCGGCGGCGTCAGCTCGCGCTTGCGGCCCTTGGGCCGGTCAGGCTGGGAGACGACCGCGACGACCGCGACGTCCTCGCGCTCCAACAAGAGCGCAAGCGAAGGCACGGCAAAGTCCGGCGTCCCCATGAACACGATACGGATCATGCCTTACGCCTCGCCCTCTGCTTCGGTCTCCGGCGCGCGCCGCTCGTAGATCGATTCGGCCAGATCGATGAACAGTACGCCGTTGAGATGGTCGATCTCGTGCAGAAAGGCGCGCGCCAGCAGCTCGGTGCCCTCGTATTCGACGGGCTTGCCGTGACGATCCTGTCCCTTGACCTTGACCTTCAGCGGACGGCGCACGTCGCCCTGAAGGCCCGGAATGCTCAGGCAGCCTTCCGGTCCGAACTGCTCGCCCTCCGACGATACGACCTCCGGATTGACGAGCTCGATCAGACCGTGCTCCTCGTCGGCGTCCACGACGATGACCCGCTTGGAGATGCCGACCTGCGGAGCCGCCAGGCCCACGCCGTCCGCGTCGTACATCGTATCGGCCATGTCGTCGAGCAATTTGTGCAGATTGGCGTTGAACTTCGTTACTTCCTGCGCTCTCTCGCGCAGCACGTCATCAGGATGCTTCACGATCAACCGAATCGCCATGCCATCCCCCACCTTTCAGACTATATCTTATAAAAAATAACGGTAAACATGCCTGCTCAGAGCATCATCTGAGGATCGACGTCCACGCCGAGCTGCACGCCGTGGCGCTTCGCGCCTTCCTGCAGTTCCGCCAATACCTCGGCCGTCCAGCCGGGCACGTCCGGATTCCCCTGATATTTTATCATACATTGAAAACGGTAGCGATCTTTCAGCCGCGCGATCGGCGACGGCACGGGTCCGAGCACCTCGACGGCGACGCCGTCCGGTCCGGGTCTGCCGTCGGCGGGCACTCCTGCGGCCGCAGCCCGCGCCCGCATCTTCGCGGAAAACGACTGGCCCATGGAGAGCAGCAGCGGCACCTGCTCGTGCGTCAGCGTGAGCGTGAGCAGTCTGCCGTAAGGCGGGTAGCCCAGCGCGCGCCGGTGCCTGAGCTCCTGATGCGAGAAGCCGCGGAAATCGTGGCGCTCGACCGATGCGATCGATTCGTGCTCCGGTTCGTATGTCTGCACGATGACCTCGCCGGGCAGCTCGTGTCTGCCCGCGCGGCCGGCGACCTGCGTCAGCAGCTGGAACGTCCGCTCGGCCGCCCGAAAATCGGGCAGGCGCAGCGCGGCATCCGCGGCCAGCACGCCAACGAGCGTGACGTGGGGAAAATCCAAGCCTTTCGCGACCATCTGCGTGCCGAGCAGCACGTCCGCACGGCGTTCGCGGAACTCCGTCAGCCAGCGCTCGTGGGAACCCTTTTCCGTCGTCGTATCCACGTCCATGCGGATGACGCGAATGCCGGGGAACGTCGCGGCCAACGCTTCTTCGACCTTTTGCGTGCCGGTGCCGAAAAAACGGATGTGCGGACTCGCGCACGACGGGCAAGTCTCCGGCTCCCGCTCGGCGTATCCGCAATAGTGGCAGCGCAGGTTCCGCGAGCCGCGGTGATAGGTCAGCGCGATGTCGCAATGCGGGCAGACGGCCGTAAAGCCGCAAGAGCGGCACATGACGAACGTCGCATAGCCGCGCCGGTTGAGCAGGAGCACGGTCTGCTCTCCGCGCGCGAGCCGCAGCCGCAGCGCGTCTGCCAGCGCACGGCTGAACATCGCCCGGTTGCCGAGCCGCAGTTCCTCCCGCATGTCGACGATGCTCACGCGAGGCAGCGGTCGGTCGGCCACCCGCTCGGGCAGCGGCACGTAGACCGGCGTGACCTCCTCGCCGCGTCCGCCGATGCCGGGCGCAATGTCGATCGCGGCGCCGTACGTCTCGAGCGACGGCGTCGCGGAGCCGAGCACGACGGCCGCGCCGTGCAGCTGGCCGCGCCGGACGGCCACGTCCCGTGCATGGTATTTCGGACTCTCTTCCTGCTTGTAAGTCGTCTCATGCTCTTCGTCGATAATGATGAGTCCCAGCCGCGAAAAGGGGGCAAAGATCGCGGACCGCGCGCCGACCGCCACCGTCGCGCGTCCTTCGCGGATTTTGCGCCATTCATCGTACCGCTCGCCGCTCGACAGGCGGCTGTGCAGGACGGCCACGCGCTCGCCGAACCGGCTCTTGAACCGCTCGACCATCTGCGGCGTGAGCGCGATCTCCGGCACGAGCACGATCGCCTCGCGGCCTTGTCGCAGCGCCTTGTCGATCCCCTGCAGGTAGATCTCGGTCTTGCCGCTGCCCGTGACCCCGTGCAGCAGGAATACCCGGTGCGCCTGGCGGTCGACGGCGTCGGCGATCGGCGCGAACGCCTGCCGCTGCGCCGGCGTCAGCTCGAGAGGCGAGGACGGCTCAAAGTCGCGTCCCGCATAAGGGTCGCGCTGCACGGTCATCGGCACCAGCTCGACCAGCCCCTTGTCCGCCAGGCTGCGGATGACCGCCGTCGTCGTGCCGGCCGCATCGGCCAGCGCCTGCTGCGCGATCGGCTCGCGATTCGCGAGCAGGTATGCCAGCACGTCGCGCTGCTTGGCCGCCCGGTTCGGCAGCTCAAGCAGCGCGCTCCGCAGCTCCGCCTCGGAGGGCGGCACGACCGTCAGCACCGTTTTGACCGACAAACGGTCTTCGACCTGCTGGCGCTCTTCCAGCTTGCCTTCGGCCAGCCAACGTTTCACGGCCGCGCCGCGTTCGGGATGCTGCCCAAGCAGCTGCGACAATTTCAGCGCGCCCTGCCGCTCCAGCGCCTCGATCAGCTCGGGCTGCTCGAAGCGGTCGATCGGCGTCCATTCCGCGTTCGGCGCAGCCGAGATATACTTCTCCGTCTTGCCCTTGAGCGCGGCGGGCAGCATCGCCTGAAGCGCGACCGTGAGCGGGCACAGCCAGCGCTTGCTCATCCAGATTCCAAGCTCTACGAGCTCGGGGGACAGCGGAGGCACCGCGTCGAGCACGTCCGCGATCGGCTTCAGCCGCCTGCGGTCGACTTCGGAGTCCGCGGCGAGCGCCAGAACGATGCCCTGCAGCGTCCGGCCGCCGAACGGGACCGCTACCCGACTGCCGACTTCCGTCCAGCCCTCGAGATGCGCGGGCACGGAATAATCGAAAGGACGATCCGCGTCGCGGGTCGGCACGTCCACGCTGACTCTGGCGACGATCATGCTCCGCCGCCCCCGCCCGAACCGCCTTCGCGATCGAGCAGCCCGGGCGCGCGGGCGAGCGCGATCCGCCAGATGCGCCGGGCCGCCTCGCGCTTGGACAGCAGCGGCAGCGACTCGATCAGCCCTTCGGCGCCGAACACGCTTATGATGTTCGTGTCCTGGCCGAACCCGGCGCCGGGCTCGGATACATCGTTCGCGGCGATGAGATCGGTACGCTTGCGTTTAAGCTTGTCCAGCGCGTAGCGCTCGACGTCGTTCGTCTCCGCCGCGAATCCGATCACATAGGGCCTGCCCGTACCGGCGCCGCCGCCTTCGTGCTTCCAATCGCCGATCGCCTGCAAAATGTCCGGATTGCGGACGAGCTCCAGCGTCAGCTTGTCCGGTCCCTTTTTCATCTTGACCTTTTCCCGCTGCACCGGACGGTAATCCGCGACCGCCGCAGCTTTGATGACGACGTCCGTCCCCGGCAGCAGCGACATGACGGCGTCGTACATCTCCTGCGCGGATTCGACGCGGACGACCTCCGCGCCAGGCGGCGGCGCCAGCTCCGTACGCGCCCATACGACCGTTACGTCCGCCCCCAGCGCGCGGGCTTCCTCGGCGAGCGCGAAGCCCATCTTGCCCGACGAATCGTTCGTGATGTAGCGAACCGGATCGAGCCGCTCCATCGTGCCGCCGGCCGTAATGAGCACGCGCTTGCCGGCGAGCGGCTTCGGACCGACGAGCAGCTCGACGACGGCCTGCACGATCTCGTCAGGTTCCGCCAGCCGGCCTTTGCCGACATAGCCGCAGGCGAGCTGTCCCGTACCCGACTCGACGAAGCGTACCCCGCGGCGCGCCAGCGTATCGAGATTGTCCTGCACGGCGGGATGCGCGAGCATATGGACATTCATCGCGGGCGCGATCAGCACCGGAGCCGTCGTCGCGAGCAGCGTCGTGCTCAGCATGTCGTCCGCCAGTCCGTGCGCCAGCTTCGCGATGCTGTTGGCCGTCGCAGGCGCGACGACGACGAGGTCCGCCGCATCCGCCCAATCGATATGCTGCACGACAGCCGCATCTCGCTCGTCGAATACATCCGTAGCGACCGGGTGACGGGACAGCGTCTGAAGCGTCAGCGGCGCGATGAACTTGGTCGCGCCCTCCGTCATGATGACCCGGACGCTGGCGCCGAGACCGACGAGACGGCTGCACAGCGTCGCCGCTTTATACGCCGCGATGCCGCCCGTGATGCCGAGCACGATTGTCTTTCCCGAGAGCGATTGATTCATTTTGGCACGCCCCTTTTTCGATCATTCTGAAAAAAAAACAACCTCGAAGGGTTGTTTGCAGCCTTTATGCTTCTTCTTCGTTCTGTTCAGCGGCCAATTCCTCTTCGGAGATCGCTTCGACCGTGATGTAATCCTTGAAAATCTCTTCGAGCGCGACGCCTACGACCTTGTGGGACTTGGGCGCGTGCAGCTTGCTGGTCTGGCCCTCGCGCAGCGACCGCGCGCGCTTGGAAGCCGCGACGACCAATGTGTATTTGCTGTCCACCTTGCGGACGAGCTCGTCAATCGATGGGTATAGCATCTAATCACCTCTCCGGTATGTTCTGCTTTTCGCGCAAGCCCTCGAGTTCGACGAACAGCTCGTGCAGGAAACGCTCGCGTTTGCAATGCTCGGCGATCATGATGCTCTCGATGCGGCGGCAGGCCGCGTCGATCTCGTCGTTGACGACCGCATAATCGTAATGCTCGAGCAGGTTCATCTCCTCCACCGCGACGGACAGGCGATGATCGATCGTCGCCTGGGACTCGGTACCCCGACCCGTGAGCCGGTCCTTCAACTGTTGGAGCGAAGGCGGCAGAAGGAAGACGAGCACGCCCTCAGGGAACTTTTCCCGGACCTTGACCGCGCCCTGGACCTCGATCTCCAAAATAATGTCCTTGCCTTCGGAGAGCGTCTTCTCGACGAAATCGCGCGGCGTGCCGTAATAGTTGCCCACGTACTCGGCATACTCCAACAGCGCGTCGCCTTCGATCATCGCATTGAATTGCTCGCGCGTCTTAAAAAAGTAATTGACGCCGTCGATCTCTCCGGCCCGCGGCGCGCGGGTCGTGGCCGACACGGAATAGGTCAGCTCCGGCAGCTTGCGGCGAAGCGCCGCGCACACCGTACCCTTCCCGACCCCCGAAGGACCGGACAATACGATCAGCAAACCTCTGTTCATGGACTTCCCCGATTCATTCGTCATGTTCATCGTCTTTGGTGGACAAGCGATGCGCCACCGTCTCCGGCTGGACCGCGGACAGGATGACGTGATCGCTGTCCGTAATGATGACGGCGCGCGTGCGGCGGCCGTACGTCGCATCGATCAGCATATGCCGGTCGCGCGCTTCTTGAATGATCCGCTTGATCGGCGCGGACTCGGGACTCACGATGGAGATGATCCGATTCGCCGATACGATGTTGCCGAATCCGATGTTGATCAGCTTGATCGCCATGCCACTATTCCCTCCGGTCCATGTCTTGCTGGCAGCGGCTACAAGGCGCCGGATAGGCACCATTGTTGCCACTCGCGCGCTCCCGCATACCGCAATCGATGGAATACGCTTGGCTCAGACCGGGACGCATCCGGTTCGGATGAGGATCCGCGGCAGGCCATATTGATTCATTTTACTTGATAATCGGTAGTCGGACAAGAGGCGCAGCCGCAATTGTCGACAGGAATGCCGCTTCGTTCCTTGACATAGCGCGTAAGCTCGACCGTCATCTCGTAATTCAGGAACGGCGTCATCAGATAAATGCCGTTGAAATGCTTCATCGCCGTGTCGAGCAGCTCCTTGGCGATGGCGATGCCTTCGGCCCGCCCTTCCGCGCCCTCGAGACCCCGCATCCGCTCGCGCACCGCGTCGGAGAGCTGGATGCCGGGCACCTCGTTGTGCAGATACTCGGCGTTGCGACCGTTGGCCAGCGGGAAAATGCCCAGGAAGATCGGAACCTCGAGATGCTTGGTGGCCTCGGCGATCCGCTCGATCAGCTCCGCGTCGTACACGGGCTGGGTCATGATATAATCCGCGCCCGCCGCCACCTTTTTCTCCAGCCGCTGCACGGCTTTGTCCAAGTGCTTGACGTTCGGATTGAAGGCGGCGCCGATGACGAATCTCGCTTTTTGCTTGAGCGGACGGCCGGAAAAGGCGATGCCCTCGTTCAGCTGCTTGATCATCTTGATGATCTCGAACGAGGTCAGATCGTACACCGAGCTCGATCCGGGCAGGTCGCCGAACTTCGCCGGGTCTCCGGTCACGGCCAGCACGTGGTCGATGCCGAGGGCGTCGAAGCCCATCATGTGCGACTGCGTACCGATCAGATTGCGGTCGCGGCAGGCGATGTGTACGAGCGGCCGGATGCCGATGCGCTCCTGAACGAGCGCGGCGAGCGCCATGTTGCTCATGCGCGTGACCGCGAGCGAATTGTCCGCCATCGTCAGCGCGTCCGCCTGCACTTCCTTCAGCGCGGCCGCGCCGGCCATGAAGCGGCCGATGTCGAGGTCCTTCGGCGGGTCCAGCTCGACGATGACCGTATGGCGCCTGCGGACGAGATCGACGATGTTGGCCGCTTCCTCTTCCCCGGCTTCCTCCTCGGCAGCGGACTGCGGTCGCGCAGGCGGTGCCGCGACGTAAGCCGCCGTAGCAGGACGGGTCGATTCGGTCTCCGACGGCACATAATCCTTCAGCGCGGCCGCGATCGCCTGGATGTGCTCGGGCGTCGTGCCGCAGCAGCCGCCGATCAGGCGGACGCCGTTGTCCGCGAACGTCCTGGCATTCTCGCCGAAGTAGGCGGGCGAAGCGGAATACACGACTTTGCCGTCTTCATAATCGGGCAGGCCGGCATTCGGGAATGCGCTGAGCGGAAGTCCGAGGTCAAGCGGAACGTTCTGGACGGCGCGCAAAATGCCGTTCGGACCGCTGCGGCAGTTGAAGCCGACGACGTCGGCCCCTTCCGCCTTCAGGCGCCGGAACGCCTCGCCCATCGGGACGCCGTCGCGCGTGACGGCAGGGTCGTCTACGGCGAACTGGCAGACGACCGGCAGGTCGCCGAGCTTGCGCGCGATGCGCAGCGCAAGCATCAGCTCCTCGAGCTCGAAAAACGTCTCGAGCAGGATCCCGTCCGCGCCTGCGCCGACGAGCGCGCCGATCTGCTCCTCGTAGTCGCGGACGATCTCGGCCGTCCGCGCGCTTTTGCGCTGGCCCGCCCGGATCGCGCCGACCGCGCCGAGTACGTAGGCGGCGTCGCCGCCGGCCTGCCTCGCAAGCGCGACGCCGGCCGCGTTAATGTCCGCGGTCCGCTTTTCCAGTCCGAACCGCTCCAGGTTACCGCGCTGCGCCGCGAACGTATTCGTCTCGAGGACGTCCGCGCCGGCCGTCGCGTACCTGCGGTGAACCTCAAGGATCATCTCGGGCTTGATCAGATTGTATTCTTCGAACGCGACCCCTATGGGGAATCCGAGCTGGTACAGGTAGGTTCCCATCGCCCCGTCCCCGACGAGCGGCCGCAGGCTGAGCGCTGTGCGCAAATCCGGTTTCAAGTGGCTTCCCATCCTATCTATGGTAGGTATGAATGACGCTGATCTTTAAACGCCTTGATCGTTCTATATAATGTAGCACACTTCTTCCCCTGCGAAAATGGCGGCCTTCCGCGCTCACGGCGAGCGAGTGGGGAACGGCATTTGGCGCGAATAAGGGTGTGCCACATCGCTATTTCGTGCGGGGAGCGGCATAGGGCGCGAAACAGAAAAAACCCGGAACGCGTCCGGGTTCTTCCCCTGGCGGTGCGGTCGCGCGCGGGCGATCGTCCCGCGGCACGCTGCAGACGGACGATCAGACCGTGCCCGTAAACACGGCTTCGGCCGGTCCTGTCATGTACACGCGGTTGTTGTCCGCGTTCCATTCGATGAACAGGTCGCCGCCGGCCAGGGAGATCGTCGCGGCGCGGTCCGTCAGGCCGTTCAGCACGGACGAGACGAGCGTCGCGCAGGCGCCGGTGCCGCAGGCGAGCGTCGGCCCGGCTCCGCGTTCCCATACCCGCATGTCGACTTGCCCGGCCGAGTTGACCTTCGCGAACTCGACGTTGATCTTGCGCGGGAACAGCGAATGCGTCTCGAGCTTCGGACCCCAGGTCGCCAGATCGAAGCCGACCGCGTCGTCGACGTAGATGACCGCATGCGGATTGCCCATGGAGACGGCGGTGAACTTGAACTCGCGGCCGTCGACCGTCACCGAATGCCCGATGACGGGATTGGCGTCGATCGTCGTCGGCACGTCAAGGCCGTTCAGGATCGGCTCGCCCATGTCGACGCGCACGCGGCGGACGAGACCGCCTTCAACCTCGAGCTGCACGGGCTGCACGCCGGCGCCCAGCGTCTCGATCGTGATCTCTTCGCGCTCGATCAGGCGATTGTCGTACACATACTTGGCGACGCAGCGGATCGCGTTGCCGCATTGCTCGGCCTCCGAGCCGTCGGAATTGATGATCCGCATCTTGAAGTCGGCGCGCTCCGACGGCAGGATGTAGACGAGGCCGTCCGCGCCGATGCCGAAGTAACGGTTGCAGAGCTTGACGGCAAGCTCCGCCGCGCCTTGGGGCAGCGCCTGCTCGCCGTACACCACGATGAAGTCGTTGCCGAGGCCGTGCATTTTCGTAAATTGCATAGGGATGAGCCCTCCTGTAGAAAATCGCAAATTAATCGAACCTGTCCTTCCGTTTTCATCATAGCGCAACAGTCCGATCATGCGCATACAGGATTCGCAAGTTTGTTTGTACTATTTAGCATGAACGCATGCGAGGGCCGGCACTTCTTGCGCCCGGAAGACGCCAAAATCGCCCGATCCCGCCGAAGCGGGGAGGGGCGACCTTGGAGCGATTTTTAACGGCGCTTGGGAAAAGCGTGAAACTTCACGCCGCTTCGCTTGCTTCTTGCTTGCTGCTTGCTTGTGTCTAACTCGCTTCTACGCGCAACTAAAGTATCGCGCGTTCTTAACTACCGCGGACTAAGCGGCGCACCTTCCTTGCCGCTTAGCGCGCGACCGTCTTGACCGGGCCGGCACCGCGGCCGCCGCCGTACGAGATCCGGCCGCCGGAGCGCCGGCGACGCGACGAGCCCCAGACGCTGCCGATGCCCATCGCGAAGGTCGGAATGCCCGCCGCCACGAAGACGAGCGCCCAATCGCGCATGGTTAGCGGCACCGTCTTGAAAATCGGCTGCAGCGGCTCGAAGTACAGGACGGCGAGCAGCAGAAGCAGCGAGGACAGCACGGCCAGGACGAGGAACTTGTTTTCGAAAAAGCGGCGGTGGAAAATGGAGCGCGAGCTGCGGCAGTCGAACACGTGAATGAGCTGCGCCATGACGAGCGTGGCGAAGGCGACGCTCTGCGCATGGACGAGCGCTGCGGCGTCCGCGTCCCTGCCGCCGAGCGCAAGGACGAACGCGGCAAGCGTGCAGGCGCCGATCAGCACGCCGCGGCTGATGATCTTCCAGCCGAGACGGCGGGCGAAAATGTTCTCCTTGGCCGAGCGCGGCTTATGCCGCATCAAGTCGTTCTCCGCCTGGTCGACGCCGAGCGCCATCGCGGGCAGGCCGTCGGTGACCAGGTTGACCCACAGAATCTGGATCGGTATGAGCGGCAGCGGCAGCGCGGCCATCATCGCGAAAAACATGACGAGAATCTCGCCGACGTTCGAAGCCAGCAGGTAGCGGATAAACTTGCGGATATTCTCGTAGATGCCTCTGCCCTCTTCGACGGCGGCGACGATGGACGAGAAGTTGTCGTCTGCCAGAACGAGCGCGGAAGCTTCCTTCGTCACGTCGGTGCCGGTGATGCCCATCGCGATCCCGATATCGGCAGCCTTGACGGCGGGCGCGTCGTTCACGCCATCGCCCGTCATGGCGACGACATGGCCGCGGCGCTGCAGCGACTGCACGATGCGCAGCTTGTGCTCCGGCGACACGCGGGCGTAGACGTACACGTCGTCGGCGATCTTGTCCAGCTGCTCGTCGCTCATGCCCGCCAGCTCCGCGCCGCTGACGGCGCGGCCGTCCCTCGGCAGGATGCCGAGCGTACGCGCGATCGCCTCGGCCGTCATCTGATGGTCGCCCGTGATCATGACTGTCTTGATGCCAGCCGCCTTGCACTTCTGAATCGCGTCGTGCACCTCGCGGCGCGGCGGGTCCATCATGCCCCCGAGCCCGATGAAGACGAGCCCTTCCTCCGCCTCGGTCTCGGTTTCGCAAGCTTCTCCGCTCTTGGCGTCGCGATAGGCGAAGCCGAGCACGCGCAGCGCTTCGCTGCCCATCGCTTCGTTCGCTTGCAGCACCTTCTGCCGGAGCGTCCCCGTGAACGGCACGACCTTGCCGTCCCATAACACATAAGCGCAGCGGTCGATCAGCAGGTCCGGCGCTCCCTTCGTGCAGATCAACCTGCCGCCCTGATGCGACACGAGGACGGACATGCGCTTGCGTTCGGCGTCGAACGGGAACTCCTTGACGCGCGGGTACAGCGATTCAAGCGTTGCGCGGGGCAATCCGGACTTCGCCGCGAGCGCGAGCAGCGCCCCTTCCGTCGGGTCACCCTTTACATGCCAATCGGCTGCATCGCCGTCTTCCGGCTCCGCCCGGTCGGGCTTGCGGCCGCGCGCGTCCGCCCCGCTGTCCGCCTTCGCCAGCTCGGCATTGTTGCACAGCGCCGCGACCTGGATGAGCCTCCGAAGAGAGGCGTCTCCCTTGACGTCGACCGCGAGTCCGCGCTCCAGCAGCTGGCCTGCCGGTCCATAGCCTTCGCCCGTCACAGCGATCTCTCTGCCGCCGGTCCACACCTTCGTGACGGTCATCTTGTTTTGCGTGAGCGTTCCGGTCTTGTCGGAACAGATGACCGAAGCGCACCCCAGCGTCTCGACGGACGGCAGCTTGCGGACGATCGCCTTGCGTCGGATCATCCGCTGCACCCCGAGCGCCAGCGCGATCGTCACGATCGCCGGCAGGCCCTCGGGGATGGCCGCTACGGCGAGGCTGACGCCTGCCAGGAACATCCCGTAGAGCGGCTGGCCGTGCAGCACGCCGGCGACGACGACGAGCACGGTGAGCGCCAGGGCGACGACGATCAGAATTTTGCCGAGCTGCTCCAGCCGATGCTGCAGCGGGGTCTGCGCCTCGTCCGTCTGTTGGATGAGGTCGGCGATCTTGCCCATCTCGGTGCCCATTCCCGTGCGGACGACGATGCCTCTAGCCGTCCCCCGCGTCACCATCGTGCCGAGATAAGCGCAGTTTTTGCGGTCGCCGAGCGGCATCTCCGCGGCGTAGATCGGCTGCGCATGCTTGGCCGCGGGCACGGATTCCCCCGTCAGCGCCGCTTCTTCGATCATGCACTGGCTGCTCTGCACGAGGCGAAGGTCCGCGGGCACCCGATCCCCGCTCTCGAGCACGACCAGGTCGCCCGGCACCAGTTCGCTCGCGGGCACCACCTCGAGGCTGCCGCCGCGGACGACTTTAGCATGCGGCGCGGACAGCTCCTTCAGCGCGCGCAGCGAGCGCTCCGCCCGGAATTCCTGGTAGAAGCCGAGCAGGCCGTTCAATACGATGATGGCGATGATCGTGAGCGCGTCGAGCATCTCGCCCAGCAAACCCGACACGACTGTCGCGCCGGCCAGGACAAGCACCATAAAGTCCTTGAATTGATTGAGCAGCAACTTGATCGGAGACTCCCTGCGCTTCTCCGCCAGCTCGTTTTTCCCGTGTCCCGCCAGCCTCTCCTGCGCGGCGCTCGGCGCCAGCCCTTCCTTCGTGTTCGTCTGGAGCAATGCGGCTAGCTCGTCTTCGCTTAGCTGATGCCAGGCCTTCCCTTCCACGACGGGTTCCTCCTCCCGGATATCGCCCTCCGGACGAAGCCGGACAGCCTACTAGGCTATGTCTATTCGGCCAAGCCAGGAAATATCCCCTTGTCCGCCGCCTTTCCCTTTGGAACTATCTGTGGCATCATAAAGAAACGTAAAAATACTATTCGCACGGTCAGGAGTCCTGCCTTTATGTCACTCGACGGCATCGTCGTCCGCGCGCTCGTCCATGAGCTTCAAGAGCTCTCCGGCGCCCGCATCGCCAAAATTTATCAACCGACCGAGCACGAGATCGTGCTTCATACCCGCGGCCAAGGTTTCGGCCGCAAGCTGCTATTGTCCGCGCATCCGTCGATGCCCCGCCTACACTATACGGAGCAGCCGTGGGCGAACCCGCAGGAGCCGCCGATGTTCTGCATGCTGCTGCGCAAGCATTGCGAGGGCGGCATTATCGAAGCCGTACGCCAGCTTGGCGCCGAACGGATCGTCGAGATCGACGTCCGCCATCGCGACGAGCTCGGGGACCTGTCGCTCAAGCGCCTCGTCCTGGAGATTATGGGGCGCCACAGCAATCTGGTGCTGCTCGATCCGCAGACCGGGATCGTTCACGACAGCATCCGGCACGTGACGCCGGCCATCAGCAGCTACCGGGTCGTCCTGCCCGGGAGCCGGTACGTCGCGCCGCCTTCCCAAGACAAGCTGAATCCGCTCGAGACGACCGCCGCGGACGCCGCCCTGGCGCTGAACGAGGCGCTGGCCCGCGGGTCCGCGCTGCCTGGCGCGCTCGTCGAGATTTTCACGGGGCTGAGCCCGCTGCTCGCCAAGGAGATCGCTTACCGCGCCGCGCGGCGCGATGACGAACCGGCTAATCGCCCCGAGGCTGCCAAAGCTGCCGAGGCTAGCGAAGCACGCAAAGTTCCTGTCGCTTCGGACGTTCCAAGCCTGCCAGGCGCACCCGATGTAAAAGAGGTCTGCCAAGTCTTTGCCGCGCTGATGGCGGACGCCGCCGCGAACCGCTTCGCGCCGTCGATCGTAGAGGAGCCGACGGGCCGCACCCAGTTCCACGCGCTGCCGCTGACGCACGTGCCCGGGGAGCGACGCCGATTCGATGGCATGCACGAATGCCTGGAGGCCTATTATACCGACAAGGCCGAGCGCGATCTCGTCCGCCAGCGGACCGTCGACTTGACCCGGCTGCTGCAAAACGAGACGGCCAAAAACGTCAAAAAGCTGGAGAAGCTTCGCCAGACGATGAACGAAGCCGAAGGCGCGGATAAATTCAGAAGGCTCGGCGAGCTGCTCACCGCCCAGCTCTATCTGATGAACAAAGGAGATAAGCAGGTCGAAGTGACCGATTATTACGAGGAAGACCAGCCGAAGATTCAAGTTCAGCTGGATCCGCTGCTCACCCCGAACGAGAACGCCCAGCGCTATTTCCGCAAATATACGAAAATGAAAAACAGCCGCGAGGTCGTCACCGAGCAGATCGACGAGACCGAGCGCGAGATCGCCTATCTGGATTCGGTGCTGCAGGGTCTCGATACCGCGACGCCGGCGGACATCGAGGAGATCCGCGCCGAGCTGACGGAGCAAGGCTACATTCGCGCGCGGGGCGGCCGCAAAGGCGATCGCGGCAAGAAAAAAAACGACCGGCCCGCCATCCTCTGCTATACGTCCAGCGAGGGCGTGCCGATCTATGTAGGCAAAAACAATACGCAAAACGACTATGTGACCAACCGTCTCGGCCAGTCGAACGACACTTGGCTGCATACGAAGGACATGCCGGGCTCCCACGTGCTGATCCGCGCCGCCGAATACGGCGAGCAGACGCTGAAGGAAGCGGCCATGCTGGCCGCGTACTACAGCAAAGGCAAGGAGTCCAGCCTCGTGCCGGTCGATTATACGAAGATCCGTCAGGTTCGCAAGCCCAGCGGCGCCAAGCCCGGTTTCGTTATTTACGAAGGGCAGAAGACGCTGTTCATCACGCCGGACGAGTCGCTCGTGCGCAGTCTCGCCAGCGCCGTCAAAAAGGCTTAAGTTCGCCGGGCTGCGACGGCCGGCTCCCGTTCAAACGCGCTTCCTCGAGGCAGCCTTCGATCGCGGAGACGACGAGCGCCGGCTCCGTGAACTGCGGGAAATGGCCGCTGCCCGCTGCGACGATCTGCCTGCCGCGGGCGCTGAGCCGGGCGAGATCCGTCTGATTGTCCCGGCGGACGGCATAGACGGCTTCCGGCATCATCGGCGGCCGCTTGCCTCCGCTGACGACGACGAGCGGCACATCGGGAAAAGCGCCCGCGCGCGCGATTTGCGCCGCCGTTTCCGCCACGTCGTTCGTCTCATGCCATTTGCGGCGGCCTGTCAGCGCATCCATCCAGCGAAGCAGCTTGTTCGCCCCCCGCACCGCACCGCTCTGCATCTCGTCTATGGCGAGATCGCCCGGATGGCTCGCTTCGAGCAGGACGACGCCGGCTATTTCCTCGGGATGAAGTCTGGCGTACAGATTCGCGTACAAGCCGCCCAGCGAATGGCCGACGAGCACATACGGCGGTCTCACCCGGGCGGCGGCCAGCGCGCCCCGCAGCGCCGCCGCGATCGTCTCCCCGTCCTGCGGACCGTCCGCTTTCGCGCTATTGCCGATGCCTGGCCGGTTGTACGCGAACACCGCCGTCTTTTCCGCGAGTGTATGATAAACTTTGTGCCACCCTTCGATCGGCCCGCCACTGCCGTTGATCAGCACGACGGCCGGCGTCCCTTCGCCGTCCAGCGCATATTCCGTCCTTTTACCGTCAACCAAGGCGATCCGCTTTACTATCTTCCTCATGTCGTCCCCTCCTCCGGGATGCCGCTCGCAACGATCGAGACGGCAAGCCATTTCCGCGTTCCCATCGTACGACGCCGGTATTACCTTCAACGTAACGCAAGCTTAACGGTGTCTTATTTCCGGACATCTTCACAAAATTAAGGTTCCGTTAAGACGCCGTTCGCGTCGCTCGTGCTATACTGGCATCCGTTTTGACAGAAGGCGAGGAGAATCCGCTCCCGAAGATATCGCCTTGGCTTCGCGACCGCGTGGGGGCGTTAGCCGCGCTTGGCAGGCCAGATTGGACGGTCCTCGAAATCGACCGCCACGACCGTGTTCCACTCGTCGAGCAGCGCTTGCGGCAGGTCGATCGTTAGACGCTGAACGCTGTGATGCCCGTCGACACCGCCCGAGAACCCGCTGATGACTTCCGTACGGTAGTTCAACGTTTCTCCCGTCCTGACCAGCCTGACGTTCCGAACCTGGCCGCCCATCTCGCGCAGCTCGAGCGGGAACCGGGGGATATCCCGGACATGCAGATAGACCGTATTCTCTTTGACGGTCGTGGGACCATAGAATGCCGGAGGAAAATGCGCCGGCGTTCTTCGCGTGCCGTAAATGCTCTCGCCCGAATGCCGAAGCCAGGCGCCGATCGCCTGAAGCCGCTCGAGCGCCGGCTCCGGCCAGGTACCGTCCGGGCGCGGGCCGACGTTCAGGAGCAGATTGCCGCCCTTGGTCGCGACTTCGAGCAGCGTGTCGAGCAGCGCAACGGACGGCTTGTACGTATCGGGATCAGAATGGTACGCCCATTGATGATTCATCGTCATGCACGTCTCCCACCACTCGTCAGGCGGATGCAGCGGCACGAACTGTTCGGGCGTCTCGTAATCGCCTGCGTCCGGGAGCCGGTCGTTAATGACGAGATGCGGCTGCAGGTTCAGCATCATCCGCTTCACCTCGTGGCTGCGCCAGCGGTCCGCGCCGAAGCCCGGCACGTCGAACCAGATCAGGTCGATGCGTCCGTAGCCCGTCAGCAGCTCCCGCAGCTGCTCGACGAAGCGCTGGTGAAAGGACCACCAGCGAAGCGGATCGTACACGTTCGGTTTGGGCGACTGCAGCCAGGGCGCGATCGGAATCGTCGCAAAGTCCGGATCGTGCCAGTCGATCGTCGTGAAGTAGAGGCCGACTTTGAGCCCCTCTTCCCGCACCGCTTCGACATAGGGAGCGATCAGGTCGCGCTTCGGCCCCCGCCGGACGGCGTTGTAATCGGTCGTCTTCGTGTCGAACAGGCAAAACCCGTCATGATGCTTGGCCGTCAGCACGACGTACTTGGCCCCGGCCTCCTTCGCCGCGCGCGCCCAAGCCCTGGGTTCGTAATGCTCAGGGTTGAATTCGTCCGCCAGCGCCTCGTAGGCTTCGACGCCGATCGCCTGGTCGCTCTTGTCGAGGAGCGGCCACGACGCCTCGATCTCCCTCAGCGAATAAGGCCCCCAGTGGATAAACAGTCCGAATCGCGCTTCGTCGAACCATTGCGCTTCCTGATGCAATGCTCTCATGCCCAAGTCGCTCCTTCCGATGCGGCAACGCGCAGGCTTCCGCGCCGCGCCCGCTTATTTAACGCGATACTCCTCAAAGTAACGGGGCAAAATCGTCGTGGACGCGCCGGGCAGTTCGGGCAGCTTGTAAAATCCGTTCGCTACCTCGATCGGCTCCTCGAAAATATGCCGGATCCACGGAATGTATTCGAGCATGACCGCGTTCGGCGTCGCCGCCACGAGATGCTGGTGAATCTGTCCCATATCCCCGACATGCGGGCAGACCGGCAGATCGTATGCAGCCGCCAGGCCGGCCACTTGCAGCCACTCGGTCACGCCCGCAACCCGCGTCACGTCCACTTGGACGTATTCGACGGCGCCCTGCGCGATATAATCGCGGAACGCGTATTTGTTGTACACATGCTCGCCAAGCGCAATCGGCACGTTGAGTTCGTCGGCCAGCTTGCGGTGACCCGGGATGTCGTCGGGATTCAGCGGCTCCTCGAGCCAGATCAGATCGAACTGCTCCAGCTTTTTGCCCCAGGTCATCGCAGTCGTGATGTTCCATTGCTGGTTGACGTCGATCATAAGCCCCGCTTCGTCGCCGATCGCTTTGCGGACGGCCTGCACCCGGTCGAAATCCTCGCGCGGGTCCGGCTTGCCCACCTTCATTTTCACCGCCGTGAAGCCCTGCTCCAGCATCGCCGTCATGTCCGCGATCAACCGCTCCTTGCTCCAGTTCAGCCAGCCGCCGTTCGTGTTATAGGCTTTGATCTTGTCCGGCTTGTGCCCGCCGAGGTACTGCCAGAGCGGCTTGCGGGCCGCCTTGGACATGATGTCCCACAGCGCGACGTCCACGGCCGCGAGCGCCATGTGCGCGATGCCCGCGCGTCCGATCCAGTGCATCGGCCCGAAGCGCAGATCGTCCCAGATGCGCCGGACCATGAACGGATCCCTGCCGATGAGCGCGGGCGCGTAGTAGCGGTCGATCGTATCCGCGATCATCTCGTCGCCCTTGGCGGTCGTCCCGGTATAGCCGTAGCCGACGATGCCTTCGTCCGTCTCGATGCGGACGCCGGTGACGCCCCAATGCGTCGCGACGTTGATGGCGTCGGTGATCGGCGGGGTGATCGGCACGTGCAAAATAAAGCTTTCGGCTTTCGTGATTTTCATGAGGATCCTCCTAAGTTTAAAAGGTGCGCCACGAGTCCCGTTCCCGGCTCCTGTCGTGGTCTTCATAGCCGAGCGGGACGCCACCGGCTCCAGGCGGTCGCATCAATAGCCGAGCGAGGCGCCGCCGTCGACGGGCAGCGCGACGCCGGTGATGAACCGGGCGCTGTCCGAGGCGAGGAACAGGGCGGCATCCGCGATCTCTTCGGACGTCGCGGGCCTTCCGAGCGGATGCATATCGTTCAGCAGCCGTGTCGTCGCGTCGGGATCCGGCTGCCGAAGCCGCCATTGTTCGAGCAGCGGCGTCATGACGCCTGCGGGGCACAGGCAATTCACGCGGACGCCGTCGGGCGCGTAATCGAGCGCGAGCGACTTCGTCATCGCGATGACCGCTCCCTTCGCAGACGCGTAGACGGCGTTTTGCTTCTGGCCGACGAGGCCGTTCAGCGACGCCATATTCACGATGTTGCCCTTCGAGCGGCGAAGCGCGGGAATCGTATGCTTGATCGTCAGGTACACGCTCTTCAGGTTGATGGCGATGACGCGCGTCCACTCCTCCTCGCTCACCTCTTCAAGCGGCTTAGGCAGTATCGTCGCCGCATTGTTCAGCAGCACGTCGATCTTGCCGTACGTCTGCAAGATCTCTTCCACGGCTCGCGCGACCTCCGCTTCCGACGAGACGTCGGCGCGCACCGCGCAGGCCCGCCCGCCTTCGGCCATGATCGCATCCGCGACGCGGCGTCCCCCTTCGTCGTCGATGTCGACGACCGCGACGATCGCGCCTTCGGCCGCGAATCGCCGGGCGGCAACCTCGCCGATCCCCGAAGCGCCCCCCGTTATGAGGCACACCTTCTCGTTTAGCAGCATGGACTGTCCTCCTTCTCACCGGTTGCTACAGCGCATAAAAATCATATATCGTGTACGATTTTAAAATTATCATACATGATTATCTCCGTAAAGGGGGAATGTTCCCCGTTTGATTTAGGAAAAACTGTCGCGCAGGCGCTGTCTCGCGCGCTGCAGATGCAGCTCTAACGCGGCCGACGCGCCATCCGTATCGTCCGCGAGCAGCGCATTCAAGATCCGAGCGTGCTCCTCCCTTTCGTCGGCGAGCGCGATCGTGAAGTTCAGCAAGTTCAAATAGCGGTAAATTCGCTCGATCAGCGACACGACCATGCGCTGCAAATTCTCATTGTCCGCATAAGCCAGTATCGTGCCGTGCAGACCTTCGTTCATTTTAAACATCCGGCTTGCCGACTCCTGGTTCGCGTCTGCATCCGCTTGCGCGGCTGTCGTCTCGGCCAAAATCCGACGAAGCCGATCCTTGGGAATGCGGGCTGCCGCCTTGCGGAGCGCGAGTGTCTCAAGCGTTGTCCGGATTTCGAAAATCTCGTCGATGTCTTTGGCGTTCATCGCCGCGACGAACATGCCCTTGAACGGAACGACGGACACGAGTCCCTCGGAGGAGAGCCGCGAGAGCGCCTCGCGGATCGGAATGTTGCTGACGCCGAGGTCTCTCGCAAGTTTGTCGATATTGATTTTGTCTCCTGCGGACATTTCGTGGGACAAAATGCGATTTTTCAGCAGCGCGTACAGCTCGTCGGCGAGTACGTATCGGTTCAAAGACGGCGGATTGTCCGGCATAAGCTCACCCTTTTCAGCGTTTGCTCCATTTTATCATACACGATACATGCCGTGCGCCTGGTTTAAAACCCGTTATTCGCTAAAAAAACGGTTATCCCGGATGTCCAAATCGGCGCATGCCTTGAGCCGGATCGCATCTTCTAGCTTGTAGAAGCCTGACATCTGCGCCGCGCGTATCTCGTTGCCGACAAATGCAAGATCCCGCGTTGCGTGCGCCTCCAACACGGCGGCATCCCGCGTCTCGAAGCGATTGTCCATCAGCCGGATGCCCTGATGCACGGGCCGCTCCGCTTCAAGCTCGGAGATCGCCGGGACAATCGCGATAACCGGACATTCTGCGTTGCCGCAATCGACGAACCGATTGCCGCGGATCGTCACATCTCGCACAGGGCCGGATTCATACCAGGAAGACGCGTCGCCCTCGATCCAAACGGCGCTCATTCGCATCCGGTCGAACGTATTGTTCTCGATGACCGCCGGCCGGCGCGTCGTCAGGAGGATGCCGCGCGTCGGAATACGTGCGAACCGGTTGCCCGTGATATGCACCTCCGGCGTCCAGGTTACGTTTTCCACGACGTCTCCCTCGCAGATCGCTTCAGGCAGCGGCTCCGCCAGCGACAATTCAAGCAGACGTTCGCCGAGCCGCTCCACGGCCGCGACCGTCCCCGTCCCGAGGGCCGTCAGCGTGCGGGCGCGGGCGAATTCGATCTCGTCGCCCGCGCGAAAGGCCTCGAAGCCGTAGCTCTGCGGATGCATGAATCGCACCCGGACCCGGTTCGGCGCCGGCTTTTCCTCAACACGCATATACGTACCGTGCACGTTGACCGCGTCGTCGTGGGCGCCGGAAAATAAGCTGTCCGTGATCGAAATCTTGCCCTTGCAGCCCATCAGATGAATGAAGTCCGCGAACGCGGCGACAGTGCGGCCCGTCTCCGGACGGGGCGCCAGCGTAAGCCGCGAGAAGGTGAGGCGCTCGCTGTATTGCCCGACGACGCCAAGCCCGTGCATGAAATGCAGGCCTACTTCTTCCATCGCCACGTCCCGGCTGTCCAGCAGGAACACGCCGACCTGGTCGCGGATACCGTCGCGGCATTGCAGGACGAATCCGGGCTCGATGCCGGACAGCGCTCGCGTACCGGCCGGATCGAACCGCAGCAGTATGCGTCCCGGCCCCTCTTCCTCTGCCGAGGAAGCCGCTTCGATCAAATTGTCGATCCGCCATGTCGTATCGCGCGCGGGATCGAATGCCTGCATCGGACCGCCTTGGAATCGCCAGCCTTCTCCGGTCCAATTCAGCCTGCCGCCGTCGATCTCGTATCGGCTGTCGGGATGCGCCTCAAGCGCCAGCCAATCTGCGCCGACGCCGGTCACCTTTGCCTCCGTAACCGTCGGCGATGCATAATCCATATGCAGACGGCGAATCGCGACGCGCTCGCAGCCGTCGAGGGCAAGCATCGTCTGCTTGCCGTGGAAGACGAAGAGCGCGCAGCAGCCGTCGATCGTCAGATCCCGTACATCCTTAAGATAAATGCCGATTGTTTTCGTAATATCGGGATTTTCCGTTTCGCTTGCCGTATTGGTGATAAAATAAGGCGCTTTTGTCGCCTCCGCGGGATAAAAATCGTAACGGCCCGGCGTGCAGGCCAGCAGCGCAGGCCGCCCCGTTGCGGAAGCCGCGGCGATCGCGCGGCGCATCGCGACCGTCGCATCCAGGCCGGAATCCGGCCGCGCGCCGAAGTCTTCAAGCCGGAAGACGGCACGATCCAACGGCCATGATGCGACGGCTTCACGCACAATGTCCGGATCCGTCCCGTACTCCTTGGCCGCAGCTGCATCGACCGCCATGCTCGGATCCATCGTGTCCCCCAATGCGGCTGCCGCTTTGCGCGCTCCGTCCTCCTTAGCCGCGACCGCTTCGCGTGCCATCCTGGAATCCGTCCTGCCCTCCGGCGCCACCTCCAGCGCCCCATCCGTTTCGCCCGCCTGATCCCGTCCACTCTTCCTTTTCTGGTCTTCCATCGGATTTCCCCTCTCCGGTCGTCGAGCTCAAAGCCATGGCGCCGCTTCAATCAGCAGCGCAAGGAAATGCCTGTCCGGCTTCCCGGCAGGCATTTCCTTGTTAACGACATGATTCACTTTATATTCGTTTCGACGTTATGACTTGAAGTCAATCCGGCCCCCGAACGGGTGAGCATCACGGGGGACCTCGAATCCAGCCGCATCCGGATCGCGCCGTCCTCCCGTTCGAATGTCACGGGCGGTCTCCCTCCGTCGACTTCCAGCCGGACCGCCGCGATGTCCGTATCCTGCCAATCCGGCGGCAGCGCCCAGGACCGGTCCGTCCCATATCTGCTGTAAAGGTAAATCCGGTCCCCGAGCGGGATGAAGCGGTCGTCGTTGTCGGCGATGGCGAGCGAGCCCCAGCGGACCGCCAGTTGCTCCTCGGCCTTTCGGATATGGACCGTCACGCCGTCCGCATACCGGATATATACCTTATCTTCGTCTTCCCGCCATTCTGCCATCTCGCGGGCCAGATAAAACTGATAGAGCAGCGAGCCCAGAAAAATAATGTCCATGATACGTTCCCAGCCCGCTACGAAATCGTTGGCATGAAACTGCTCGCCGAGCAGCCGCGTCGGCGCTCCCCGGTACAGCACGTCGGAGTCGAAGGATGCGCCTTTGCCCCAGGCGACCGCATTCATGTCGACGCTGCCGCCCCCTACGATCTTGCCATGATAGTGCAGGGAAGGCGAATAATGCCAGTATGCGCCGAATAGTCCGCCGTCCTCGACCGGCATGCCGTTCTGACCTTCCGTCGTCACATCGATGCCCCGTTCCCGAAAGTAGGCCAGTATCGGCTTCATGCCGCAGACGAGCTCTTCCAGCGGCCCGATATAGCCGTCCGGCTCCCAGCTGGCGTTCGTATTGCGGAACGCGTCCACCTGCACGGTATGCGATACGGGAACCGTCCTCATAAAGTCGTCGATCCGCCGGAAAACATCGCCGCTCTCCACGTCCTTCGTATGGCTAATATGGTAAGCGCGCTGCTTGGCCGTGTCGAGCCAGATCCGTGCCGCGCCGTCCGGGTCGCGGCTGAGCAGATCAGGATTAAAGCCGGGCGAGTCGGCGTACGAGTCGTCCAGATTGATATGGTAGCTCACGAGGCAATTGTACTGCTCGCGCGCCGCGCGGACGAGCTCCTGAAGCTCCTCCGCGGCCCGCTCCGGATTTTCGGCCAGCTTCGGATTAATTCGATTCATGGACGGATACCCCGTATCGTGACCGTCGAACTGCCAGCCGGTCAGGTAAGCGATCTGAGGCATGCCGTCCGTCACGTGGCAGATCCTGCGGATGATCTCGAGCGTCTCCTTGAAGGTCGTCAGCACGCCGCGCTCCTTCTCCGCGTTAAACACCTTATACCAGATTCCCTTCGTGTACATCGGATCCGCGTCGGGCAGCTGCCTGTTCATCCACAGCTGGTAGTCGCACTCGTCGGCGATACCATCACCGTTGATATCCTCCAGGAAGACGGCCGTCAGCTCAAGCGGCTCCATCGTCCGGTCCCGCACGCGATACTGGTACGTATTCGGACCGATCGCGAAGCCCCCGGCGCGACCCGGGAAGCGCTCATGCGGCGACAGGCGGCTGAGCAGTGGAATAACGGGGAAATTCGTCTGCACGAAGCAGCACAGGCGACCGTCGAACAGGCATGCATGCATGGTCGGCACGTCTGCGGCGTCGGGGATCGCATCGCCGATCTTGTCTCCCGCCCGGCTCCGGTCGTACAGACCTCTTCCGCCGCCCGGGATCAGCTTCCAGCCTTTCTGCCGAATCTCCGTCCGCTCGTAGGAAAATGCCGGCTCATCGCAGGACAGCAGCGGCTGACCGATCCAATCCAGACGTACCAGCCGTTCGCCGGGATCTTCGGTCACCGTGACGGTCAGCTTCAGCGCAGCCTCCTCCAGCCGGTAATCCATCGCGATCCGCAGGCCGGTCCGCTTCAGCGTCAGGCCGTAGCTTAAGAAGGTCCGATCAGATGACGTCGCGTGCAGAATCTCCCACTCGTCCCAGCCGGTTTCCTCGCCGTTGACGGCCAATCGCCCCGCCGGCCCGCTGCCGCCCAGCTTCGTGTCGGTCGCTTTATACGTATACTGCTCGACGGCCGGCCATTCGTACAAGCGAACGGCCAGCCGACCATTCTCTATTTCAGGCATAGGACCTCTCCACTCCCGCTTCTGTATCTGTTACGGATTCCCCAGCTTTTGCTTCAGCTCCGCGTATTGCCTCGTGTACTCCGCCTCAAGCTTGGCGATTCCGAGCTGATCGGCGACTTTCTCGAAGCTGGCGAACGTTGACTCGAAATCGGCCTCCGAATGCGCGAATACGAGCTTCGTCACGTAGTCCGATTTTAACGATTTAATCTTCGCGTCGATGACCCCGAACTCGCCGGCGCTGTCGATCTTGAAGTTGAATTCCGGGAAAAACTTCATCTTGGAAGACATCAGCTTATCGTAAGCGACCTTCTTCTCGTCCGTCGGATTCCACTGCACGGCGTTGGTCACGGCCCAATTGGCGATGAGCACGATGGGCTCGCCGAATCCGACCTGGCTCCACGTTCCGCTCCAATCTTTGTTCAGCGCGTCCGCGAAGTTTTTCGTATAGGTCGGCTTGCCTTCCTGGAAGTAATCGTTCGGCACCGCCGAATCGAAATAGAAGTGCGGGCCGTCGGACAAGCTCTTGAAGTCGTCCGCGCCTTGTCCTTTGATGCCGAAGAAAAAGTCCGCCTGGCCTTCCTTGGACGCCGCGTATTCGAGCAGCTTCATCGTGCGTTCCGGATTTTTGTTGCTCTTCGGCACGACGAGCGCGAGCCACCCCGTCGGGATCGTCGGATACATATAGCTCTCGAAAGGAGGAAGCGCCTCGAACTTCGTGTCCGGGTTGTCTTTGGGCGGAGCGGCGCTCTCGGCCGTCGAGTTGTACGCCCATACGATCGCGTCGCCGGCCGCGACCTTTTGCGCGGTCACGTCGTTCGTGTTGACGAACGATTCCTTCGTCAACAGTCCTTTGCTCGCGAGTTCGAAGCCGAACTTGAGCGTCTCTTTCCACTTCGGATCGTGAATCGTATTTTTGACCTGGTTGCCGTCCACATAGTAAGGCGCGACGCCGAACTGCGGATTAAACCAGCTGAGATCGCCCGAATGCTGGCTCTTGTCGCCGATATAAGGGATTTTGTCCGGATGATTGGCAGCCATCTTCTCAAGCGCGTTCATAAATTTCTCCGGGGTCGACGTGTCCGGCCGGCCGATCTCGTCATAGTAGTCTTTGCGGACGACGAGCTGCGGCAGCCACACGGGCGCGAGTCCCGCGTTTTTCTTCGCTTCCTCCAAGTATTTTGCCGTCTGATAGCCGGACACGAGCTTGTAAGTCTTGCCGTCCTTTTCCTTGAAGTTGGTCAGCAGCTCGGGACCGTACTGTTCGTTTAAAATCTTGCCGAGATTCGGCGCGTATTTTTCGATCAACTCGTCCATCGAATACAAATAATTGCCGTCGATCAGCTGCTGAAGCATTTTGTTGCCGGCATCGACGACCATCACGTCCGGCATGCTGTTGCTCGCGATCATAAGCGCGATGTCTTTGCCGTCTCCATCGTCCTGCACCGGCTTTTTGACGTTGAAATGAACGCCGGTCTTCTGCTCGATCCGCTGCGCTCCGGGCCCGGTCCAATCGCTGTACCAGCCTCTGTCCGAATACAGGCTGAGCGTGACCGGCGACGAATCGCCGCTTGCGGCGGCCGTGCCGGACGCGGCCGGGCTATTCGTTCCGCCCGCGGCGTTCGTGCCGGTCGCGTCGGCGCCTCCTTCGTTTTTGCCGGCGCAGCCGGCGAGCAGCGCGGCGCCCATGCAAACGGTCAGCAGCGCGGACAAGCATTTCGCTTTTTTCCCCATTTTCGTTTCCTCCCCGAATCTCTTCTACATTTTATATCGAAAGGTACGATGACCTTTAGATACCGCAGCGGATGTCAAGCCTTGATCGCCCCGACCATCATGCCCTGGACGAAGTACTTCTGGATAAAGGGATACACGACCGCGATCGGCAAAATCGTGACGATGAGCGTCGCGTACTTGATCGCAAGCAAGGTGGACAGCGGATCCATGCGCATGCCCGGAGACATGTTTTTCATATTGTCCATGATCGAATTGTCCGACAGCATGCGTACGATGATCGTCGGCAGCGTCCACAGATTTTGATTCGAAACGAAATAGGCCGAAGAAAACCAGTCGTTCCAGTGGTTAACGGCGACGAACAATGAAACGGTCGCGAGCACGGGCTTGGATAACGGAAGCACCAATCTTGCGAAAATATAGAAATCGCCCGCCCCGTCCACCTTGGCCGACTCTTCGAGCTCGCTCGGCAGTTGACGGAAAAAGGCCATGAAAAGCAGGGCATTGTAAATACTGAACATGGCAGGCACGATATACACCCAAAACGTGTCGAGCAAATGCAATCGCTGGTACAGCAGGTAGTTCGGGATCAGGCCGCCGCTGAAATACATCGTTACCAGGCCTACGATCGAGTAAACCTTGCGCAGCGCGAGCCGATCCTTGGACAGGGCGTAAGCGCCCAAAGCGGTAAACAAAACGCCGGTCAGCGTCCCGATCGCAGTACGCGCCGCCGTGATCAGAAACGAGCCGAAAAGATGGTCGTTTTTGAACACGTAGGCGTAGTTTTCCAGCGTGAACTTGCGCGGATACCAGTAGAGGCCGCCGCTTGCGGCGTCGATCGGTTCGTTGAGCGAATAGACGAGCAAGTAATAAATCGGATAAAAGGTCGCCAGCAGCGCAAGGACGGTAACGACGATCACGAATACGTTGACCGCCTTGTCCTCCGCCGTAAGCTTGATGCGGGCTTGCATGTGCGTTCATCTCCGTTCGCAGCGATATTAGAACAGGCGGTTGCCGGATACTTTTCCCGAGAACCAGTTCGCGATGAGCACCAGTACGATCGCCATGACGGATTGAAAAAAGCTGACGGCCGTCGCGTAAGAATAGCGGGTAAGCTCCAATCCCATCTGCAGCGAGTAATACTCGATCACATAAGAGGTTTCTTTGTTGAAGGAATTGCCCAGCAGCACCGACTGGTCGAGATTGCCGCTGAACAGCGTTCCGACGTTCAAAATAAAGAGAATGGAGAACAACGGGATCAAATTGGGCAGCGTGATGTAAAAAATGCGCTTGATCCGTCCGGCCCCATCCATCTTGGCCGCTTCGTACAGATCGGGATTAATGCCCGAGATCGCGGCGAGATAGATGATGGCGCCCCAGCCGACGCCTTTCCAGATGCCGATCACGACGGACAGCGGGCGGAACAGGCCAGGCTCCGTCCAAAATTCGATCGGATGCTTGGTCAGATGAAGCACCATCAGCGATTGATTGACCATTCCCTTCGGGTCGAGCAAAAAGATCCACATCGATGCGACCATCGCGAACGAGATGAAGTTGGGCAGATAACTGCTCGTCTGAACGATTTTTTTGAACCGCAAAAAAGGAATCTCGTTCACGATCAGCGCGAAAAGCAGCGGCGCCGGGAAAACGATAAGCATATTGAGCAGGCTTAAAATGACGGTATTTTTCATCGCCATGTAAAAGCTCGGGTCGGCGAACATCTCGCGGAAATGCGCCAGTCCGATAAAACGGCTGCCGAAAAGTCCGCCCGACAAGTTAAAATCCTGAAAAGCGATGACATTCCCCGCGATCGGAACATAAGCGAAAATCAGCAAAAACAGCATGCAGGGCAAAACCATCATTTGAAGCGTAAGCTGCGACCTGAACGTCCCGAGTCCGCTTCCGCCCCCTTTTTTTTGTTTTCGAAACGCGTCCTTCATCCTTCTTCCCTCCCTGCAATCAGCATAGCACCGGGCGGCCGCATGCTAACATGAGACAGGAATAAGGTTTACTGTTACAGGACTAAGCCGTTTCTCGCGGCTGCGCGCAGCGCGCTTGTACAGACGTACGCAGAACGCAAAATATCCCCTCCCGCCCGTTAGGGATGGAGGGGCATTGATCGCCCGCATACGACTGCCGCCATGTTCATTTCGTCGTTTATTCGTCCAGCTCGGTTCGCCCGTCGGGCAGCACGGGGTGTATCAGCACGATGGTCGTACCTCTCCCGGGCTCGCTGATCGCCTCCAGGCCGTACGGCTCGCCAAAATAATGGCGAAGCCGCTCGTGCACGTTGATAAGACCGAGTCCGCCCTCCCGGTCCCGCTTCGCCGCCGCCGACGGCTCTAGCAGCGTCGCGCGTATGTCCTCGGGAATGCCCGGCCCGTTGTCGGTGATCCTGAACTCGATCCGTCCGTCCTCAAGCCCGCCCTGGACGACGATCATGCCTTCCTCGCCTTTGTCCGCAATGCCGTGCCGAATCGCATTCTCGACGAGCGGCTGCAAAATAAGACGCATGAGCGGCAACTCCAGCAAGGCGTCGTCGATTCGAAAGATTACGGGGATCGGCGCGTCCTGCCGTGCCTTCTCAATGTTCAGATAAGCCTGGAGCAGCGCAAGCTCCCGCCGAACCGTCGTGATTTCCTTGCCGCGGTTCAGCGTCAATCTGAATAACGAGGCGAGGGAGCTCGCAATCTCTCCAATCTCTCCCGCCTGCTTTTCTTCCGCTTTCCAGCGGATCGTGTCGAGCGTGTTGTACAGAAAGTGGGGATTGATCTGGTAGTTCAGCACTTCGAACTGGAGCTGCTTTTTTCGCTTCTCGGATTCCTTGGTCTCCTTGAGCAGACGCTGGATCTCCCGGATCATGTTGTACATGCCCCTGTACAGCCAGCCTACCTCGTCCCGCCTTTCGGCGAAACGCGATTCGGATACGGCCGTCTCACTGAAGCTGTGACGAACGATATCCCTCATTTCGCGGACGAGCGAAGTGATCGGATTCGTATATTTCACGGTGATGTAGCCCGCGAGCATAATAGACAACGCAAAATAAAACACCAAAAAGGTGAAATTGAGTCGGCTCAGCACCGAGACGGGATTGTCCAGATCCTTCAGGGGCGTAACGCTGACCAGCTTCAACTCATTCTCAAGCAGCGGCGCGACGTTGACGAGAGACGGCTGTCCGTCGTACTTCAAGGTCTCGGAATGTGCCTGTGGCGCCAGCGTTCGGAGCATCGCGGCATCCGGCGGCCGGTCGTCGTAACGGCCGTCCGTCGCATACACAATCCGGTCGTCCTTGGTCAGCAACCATATGCGTTGATTCGGAAACTGCTTAATCGGATCGATAAAGCTAGACAGCATGGAAGGCCGAATATCCATGACGACAACGCCAAGCGGAGCGAACGTCTTCAGGCTGTGCAGCCGCTTGATATCGCTCAGCGTCGGCTCCAGCGCCGCTCCCGGCAGCTCGGCTGGCGCGAACACCTTCCAAAAGCCCCGTCCTTCCTGTACGATGCCGCGATACCACGCCTGCGAAGCCACATCTTGCGTGCCATAGACCGAATGCATGTAAGTCGGCATCGAAGCCGGATCGAGCGGAAGGACGCGAATCTTGAACAATTGATTCGAATAGTTGACGCTTTCGATGTAGGAGAGCAGCTCGTCCGCGAACGCGATCTCGTCCGTTCCCGGACGGATGCCGCGGGACATCAGCTCCTGCAGCTCATCGGAAGCCATCAGCTTGTCCTGTTCGTTTTGGACGTAGTGAAAAAAGGAATGCAGGTTTTTCCCGGTGAGCACGACGGCGTCCAGATTCGTTTGCCTTATCGTCTTCTCCGATTTGGACAGCGCGATATATCCGACGAGCAGAAAAGGAACGACGATCAGGACGAAAAAAACGAACAGGACCCGGTACCGCATCGACAGCCGCGTCAAACGAATCGGCTTATTCATCGGTCGGTATCCCTCTTTGATTACGGTATTCCTTCGGCGTCACGCCGGTCAGCCTGCGGAACAGCCTGGAGAAATAGACGGTGTCTTTGTAACCGACCATGCCGCCGATCTGGTAGATCTTCAGGCTGACGTCCTTCAGCAGCTCCTTCGCCTTCTCCATGCGCAGACGGGTCACGTAATCGAGCACGGTGCAATCGTGATTTTTCTTGAACAGGGTGCTGAGCCATTCCGGCGTCAAATATACGTGCTCCGCGATCGCCTGGACGGTGAGTGGCTCGGTAAAGTGCTCAAGAATATACCGCTCCGCCTGCTGCAGCACTTGGCTTCGCGGCGCCTCACGCAGCGCCTCATGCACCTGCAGCAGCTGCGCCTCGGCGAACGCCTGGAGTGCCTCGACGGTATCGTAAGCCTGGATGCGTTCCCACAGCAGGATCGGATTGCGCCGCCAATACTCCTCTTTCCAGCCGGCCTTGCGCGCGGTCTCGAACAGCTCGAGCAGCCAATCGAACGTACGCCGATGGAGATCGCGGACGCTGTTCAAGTTCCATTCCCGCACGAGCCGCGGAAAATGGGACATCGCTTCGGTCACGTCGGCGGCTTGTCCGTAACGCAGCAGGTCGACGAGCGGCTGCGCCCCGGACAAGGCGTCGACCTCGCGGTAACCGTCGGCACCCTGCTCCTCTTCCTCGTCCGCCGAACCGTACAGTCGGATCCGATTGAGCTTGTCTACCGCGTTCCTGTACAACTCGTGCGCCGAAATGCCGGCCGCCCCGGCGATCGCGGCGACGGTAACCCCGATCTTCACGAAAGTTCGCATCCGCTCCCTCAGCAAGCGCTCAAGCGCCTCGAGCCATCCCGGGCCGGCACCGTCCTCAGGACCCGGCGGTTCTCCGAAAATAACGATCCACCGATCATGCCGCGATGAGCGGAACATCGCGTACGGCCCCATGCGGGATGCATATTCGTACAGCGAAAACTCCGCCACGTTGCCGACGGCGAAAAAAGCCAGGCCTGGATCGGCGACTCCGACCTGCGGCGGATGCGGAACGCGCAGATTGTCCGCTTCAAGCACCATGATGGCCAGCCGGTCCGACGCCAGCCACGACAACCCCCGGGACTCCAGTTCTTGTCTGAGCGCGGAAGCGGTCTCGGTGCCGGACGGCCCTTCGGTGAGCCGCTGCAGCAGCTCCTCCTGCAGCTTCGGAAGGGCATTGTCCATCAGGCGCAGACGTTCGTGCTGCCTGTCCTCCCGCTTCAGTCTGTCCAGCGTTCGAGCTGCAGCCTCGGCCAGTTCAGCCATATTCACCGGCTTCAGCAAGTAATCGACGACGCCGTAGGCCATCGCCGCGCGCGCATATTCGAAGTCGTCGTAACCGCTCAGGACGATGACTTTACCTTTAAAGGCCAACGTGTCGTACAACTGCGCGATAAGCGTCAGTCCGGACATTTTTTTCATTCGGATGTCCGTGACAACCAGCCGTATATCCGGATCGCACGCCACCAGTTCAAGCGCGCCGGTACCGTCGTCGGCATCGAGTACCTGCCCGCAGCCAAGCTCGCTCCAGACGGAATGACGCGCCAGGCCTGTCCGAATCGCCGGTTCATCCTCCACGATCAACACCTTGTACAAAGCAGTTCCTCCTTGCCGGGATATGGCTGTATGGACGGCAACGGTATCGATCTATCGTTCCACCGTTTTATTGTTCGCCATGCCCCGGCCGAAGTCAACGATGACAATTCTAAGTTTTACTTGGACAAATCTAATGAACGAAGCGGAGGATCGGGTGGGGACGCGATCAGCGGGACGCAGTCAGCAGGACGGTGTCAGCAGGACAGCAGCTTTAAGATCCGCAGCCCCGCGCCCTTGCTGCGCGGGTCGGACCTGCCTGTCGGCCGCACCGTCACGGTCGTCCGTCCGGGACGATCGCGTTCGGGCAGCCAGAACGGCACGGGCCGGTAGGCCATCTCGCACCACTCGTCGAACAGGTCGACTTCGTGGAAGGCGCCGCCGTCGACGCTGTATTCGAAGCTCCCCGTATCCGGTCCGCACAGCAGGACGATGCCCGCCCGCCAGCCGTCGACCGTGAAGGTCAAGGCGGCGTCTACGCTTAAGGCGCGCAGGTGCGCCGTGTCGTAACGCCAGTTCATCAATGGCAGGCCGTCCAGCGTATCGCGGACGAAGCCGCGGGCGTCTACCGCTTCATCCGGCGAAACCATGCCGGCGAATTCGCAGTTGCGCGGCTCGAGCGCTTCGGGCATGAAGCTTCGCTGCGCTTCTTCGTCCGGCAGGCTGGGCGGACGGTCCGGGCCCAGCGCCTCCGCCAGATAGCCGCGCATGAATGAGGCGTACAGCGCATGACCTTCGTCGTTCGGGTGGACGCGGTCGCCGGCCAGCGCGCCCCAGTCCGCCGCTCCGGCATCGATCGCCGCGCGGATGCCGGCGGCGAAGCTGACCGACGGAATGGCGTAATGAGCGGCCACCTCTTCATGCACGGCGATATTGAAGGGGACGCCCGGCGTCAAGTTTTTGTCCGCCGCCGTATAGACGAAGCAGATGTCGGCCGACGGCGCATGCCGGCGAACTTGGCGAACGATGCCCTCCATGCCGCGGAGCGATTCCGTACGGTCTTCCCCGTCGTTGACGGCGAACTCGACAAACAGCAGATCGATCGGGCCCCGCGTCCATACATGTTCCCGCAGTCTCGCCGCGCCGAAGGACGAATCGGTGCCGCCGACGCCGGCATTGACGAGCTGGACGCGATCGGCGCCGAAGCGATCTGCGAGGTAAGCGCCGATGAGCGCGCGCCAGCTTGACTTGTCTGCGTCGGATGCGCCAGCGCCCTCGGTGATGGAGCCGCCGAGAAAGGCGACTGCGAGCGGTTCGCCGGCTTCGGCGCGTTGCTTGAACCGCCTCAGACCTGCACGGTGTTGAATAATTGTAAATGACATGGTGCCACATCCTTCCTTTTAAAAAGCGGGACCCTTCCGGATCGGAAGAGTCCCGCGCATGTCAGTCGGCTCTGCAGATCAGTCAGTCTGCAAGATCGGTCAGTCTGCAGAAGCTTCGAGCAGGTCGGCCAGCGCCCAGTGCCCGGCAGGTACGTCGGACCACTTGGAGACGCCGCCCGCCTGTGCAGGCTCGCGGCCCAGCGCGCGGTTGAGCAGCGCCACCGCTTCGGAGCGCGTCAGCGCCTGCCCGGGACGAAACGTGCCGTCCGCGTAGCCGTCGATCCAGCCCGCGCCCTGCGCTTGCTTGATCGCCGCCTCGGCCCAGCTGCCGGCCGTGTCCTTGAATCCGCCGCCCGGTACGCCGGAAGGCTGTGCGAGCTTCACGGCCAGCGCGGCCATCTCGGCACGCGTGACCGCCTGATCCGGACGGAACGTGCCGTCCGCGTAGCCGTTCATGAGTCCCAGCTTGGCGACGGCGGCGATGTCCGCCGCGGCCCAATGGCTGGCGGATACGTCCGCGTAAGACTTGGCCGACCCGCCGGCCGCGTTGTTCGCATCCGGGGCGAGCTTCGCGAGGATGGTCGCGATTTGCGCTCTCGTCAGCGAAGCGCCGGGTCTGAACGTGCCGTCCGCAAAGCCTTGAATATAAGGTTTACGGGACGTGACCGGCTGATCGCTCAGCTTCAGCAGCGTGAAGGTGCTGAACTTGTTCACCGTAATTTTGAAGCCCTTGCCCGCGCCCAGATCGACGATCTCGCCGCGCTTCAGCTCGGTCGAACCGTCGCCGTGCTCGACGTAGACGCCAAGCTGATTCGCGCCCGAGCCGACAGAGCTGCCGAGCGGCAGCACGAGGTCGACGTCATGCCCCTGCCAATTCGTATCGATCGACAGCGGACGTCCGACAGCGGCGGCATTTTCGCCGTACGCGGCCTTGACGACGCTCGACGCGTTCGCGCGGCTTTGCGCAGCCGACCGATCCGCCTCGTTCTTCAGCGGCTTGATCGTGAAGACGACATCCGAACCGGCTGCTTGAAGCGACGCTGCCGGAATAACGATCTTAGCGCCGCCGATCGCAAGGCCCAGGTCCAGCTTGCCGTCCGCGAGCAGCTTGGCGATGTCTGCCGGAATCGTCACTTGGGTCTCGGACACTTCGTCCTTGGCATCAGGAACGGCGAGCGTTATCGATTTTGCGCCGGCCGCCGCCTGCTTGGCGATCGCATCCTTGACCGCCGTGCCCGACAAGGACAATTCATCCCGCTTCGTGCCGTCGCCAAGCGTCGTCCGGCTAACGTCTACGGAGACTGCAGCGCTTCCCGAGCCGCCGTCCACGCTGCCTTGAACCTTTTCAGGCGCAGGCGTCTGGGCGCCTGGACCCGAAGGCGTCTGCGGCACGCTTACGTCCGCTCCGGCCACCGTATACGTAAGGCCGTCGGCGAGCAGCAGCTGACCGGATCGTTTAACGACCTTCACCTTGTGCACGCCGTTCGTCAAGCCGTCGAGCTGGAATACGTTCTGCTGCAGCTTGAGCGTTGCGCTATTGGCGCTGGCTTTTCCTTTCGATTCCCCGTCTACGTAGACTTCGAACTCGTCCTGGGACGGACCCGTAGGCATGGTCAACGCGAACCCTGTCCCTTTAAACGTATAACTGTAGGCGTCGCCGTCTTTGGCCGTAAAGTGGATATCGCTGAAGGCATCGCCTTTAAAGCCGAACGTGAGCGTCGCCGCACCCGCCGGCAGCGTGGCCAGATAGGAGGCGCGAATCGTCACCGTGTTGCCACTCACCGTATAATCCGTTCCTGCCGCCAGCGGTTTCGTGCCGTTTTTCACGTCCACCAGGCTGCCGCTGTCGCGGAGCAAGGTTACGGTCGCGTCTGCCGGCTGCGCCGGATCGAACCCGATCGCTTCTTCGCCGAGCAGGCTCGGCTTTTCGATCCGGAGCGCGTCCAGCAGCATGAACTGGCCGTTTTTCTTGACTGCCTTCAGCGTATGCTGGCCGTTCGACAGACCCGAGACGCTGTACACCGTCTGGAAGCCCTGGCGTACCGCGCTGCGCGTGTCGACCGTGGAGACGAGCTGTCCGTCCAGGTACACTTCCATATCGCCTTGGGAATTGTCTTTTTCCGTGACGATACCGATCCCCGTGCCCGAGAACACATAAGTAAACGAATCGCCGTTGTTTTCCGTAAACTGCACGTCGCCTTGATAGTCGCCATACGGACGGCCGCTGTTGTTGTTCCAGGAGCCGCTGTACGCGATGCCCGCGTCGCTGTTGTTGACAAGCACGTAACGAAGTCCGGTGGTGTCGGTCACGTTGATCGTCAGCGTCTGCGGCGCGCCGCCGCTGAAGGAGAACGCCAGCTGCGCGGTGCCGACTGGCAGACCAGCCAGGTACGACTTCTTAATGGTGACCGAGCTGCCTGCGACGGTATAGTCGGTGCCCGCCGTCAATGCCTTACCGCCGTTCGCGATGCCGACGAGCGTATTGCCGTTTAGCGTCAGCGTCGTCGACACATCGGCTTGGTTCGCAGGCTTCTTGTCGAAAGAAGCGGTCTTCGGACTGATCGCGCTGCTCTGTCCGCTGATCGCGACCGTCTTCGATTCTTCATCGCCGCCGGCAAACGCGAAGGTGAGCGTAGCGTTGCCCGCCGGGAGGCCGGCGAAGGTATCCTTGCTCACGATAACGTTGCCGCCCGATACATGAAATTCGACCGGATTCAATAAAACTTTTTCGTTCAGCTTGACGCCCTGCACATAGCGGGCTTCAACCTTGAGCGGGATCGTGACGTCCGCCGGATGATCCGAGTCGAACGTAGCGGTCGCCGGATCGATCAGATGATCGACATGTACCTTAAAGGCATCCAACAGCGCGAAACCTCCGCTTGTTTTAACGCCCTTTATCGTATACGTGCCGTTACCATTCAGGCCGCCGATGCTGTATACCGTTTGTTGAACCGAACGGTCTCCATCGCTGTGCGTGTTGGCCGTACCTACAAAACCGTCATTCAGGTACACGTCAACGTTGCCCTGGCCGCTTTCCTTTTCGGTGATGTAGTCGATCCCCGTTCCATTGAACGTATATTGGAAGTACTTTCCGTCGCCTTGCGTCCAGTGGACGTCTCTCGAATAATCCTCGAACGCGCGATCGTTGCTGTCGTTCCAGCCATCGCTGTATTGCACGTTCTCGTCGTCATCATTGACGATAATGAAGTGGTCGGTCGGGGCGGTTAAGGCTTGCACCGTCGGGTCTCCGCCATTCGCAGCCGGTTGCGTCGCCGATCCGTCTATCGAGACCGTTGCGCCCTCCGCGAGCTTCGGCGCCGCCGTGCCGACATTCACCGTCAGATCCTGCGATTCGGCCGATACTTCCTTCCCTCCGTTGCGCGTCCAATCGCCCTCATAGACGAAGCCCGTATCGTCGTCGTTCACGAACGACGTCCCGCTCTTCGCCGTCACCTTGAACAGGCGCGAGGCATGCGGATCGACGCTCTCCGCCGTATAGCCCTTCTCGAACGTGCCGAGCTCGCTGTGGCTCCACAGGTCGCGGACCGACGCAGGACCGTTCAGTCCGATATCGCTCCAGTTGACCGTGATGGATTCCGCTTTGGTACCGAGATTGAACACCGCGACGTTATAAGTGCCGTCGCCGTTGTTCGCGTACCACACCTGCTGGCTCGTCGCGGTCGATACAGGGTGCGCCGGGCGTCCCGCCTGGTCGACGGCGATCACTTCGTCGTTGGTCAGCAATTGGAGGCCGTAGCTGTCCAGGCGCGTCAGATCGTTGCCCGTATACAGCGGCGCCGCAGATACGGCCCAGAACGTCATCGCCGTCTGGCGCTCGTCCTTGGTCAGACCGTCCATCGCGCCGTTGCCGACATTCAGGGAGTCGAAGTCGTTCCAGCCCGTGCGGGGACCCGCATCGCGCCACCAGATCGCGGCGTCCGGGAATAGCCGGGCGATGTTAGCCCACTGCGTCAGACCCACTTTCGGATCGTAGGACTCGACGTCCCAGTTCACGCGCCAGCCGTTGGCATACTTTTTCCATACGTCCGCATAGTTGTGGTCGAGCGCCCAGGAGAGCTCGAACCAGATGCCGTGGCGCGCGAGCGCCTTGGACCAGGCGGCGACGTCGTCCCGCGCGTCGATCGTCGTGTCGTTGTGGCCAGAGCCCGGCGTCACGCTGTCGAACTTGACGAAGTCGATGCCCCATTTGCCGAGCAGATCCGCGATCGAATCGACATACGCTTGCGCGCAACCACCATTATCTTTGTCTTTGCTGAAGTCGATCTTGTAGCCGATATTCCAGTAATCCGCGTATTGAATCGGCTGCTTGACGATATCCCGGATATGGCAGCTTTCCTTGCCGTAGATCGGCAGGTTAGCTTTATAGGCGTCGGGAGACACGCCCGGGATCAAGTAGATCCCGATCTTCTGCCCGTTGGCGTGCACATAGTCGATGACGTTCTGAAAGCCGTCCGGATACAGCTTCTCGCTCGGGATCGGCCTGGCGTATTCGTCCATGCTGCCGTTCCAGCCGGCGTCGATATTAATATAATTGTAACCGTGCGACTGCAGCTTCTCGTGCATCGCATCGGACATTTGCTTGATCTTCGCGGCCGAAGTCCAATTGCCGGACGGGCCGTCGTATACCTGCATGCTGTAGCTGCTCCAGCCCATATAAGGCTTCTGCGCCAGCGACTTATCGGCTGCCGCGGCGCGGTTCTCGCCCGGGGCGACAAGGCCGAGCTGCGCGATGATTGCGACGACGAGCAGCAGAACGAGACTTCTTTTTTTAGGGATTCGGTTCAAACGGATCAGCTCCTTTTCGAATGATAGAATCCATCTATAGCCGGCTTCAGGCGCAGCGCGGTTCCCGCCGGCGCGTCCAATTCAAGCAGCGCGCCCGACACCGTCTCCTCGTGGCCGTCCCGAACGACGGCCGCATCGCCCGGCCACGGGTTGTAGATCTGAAGGGGGGAACCGGCATCGCTGACAATGTCGACCCATTGTATCCGGCCATTTTCATAGGAAGCGCTTACGAGAAAACCGCCCGCCGCCCGCAGCGTGGAAAACGAAGCCGGCAGGTGCTTGGGCCAGTTGGGGAACAGCCGCAAAACGCCGTTATAACTCTGCAGCAGACACTCATTAATGACGGCAGGCAGCGCGAAATTTTCGAACCAGATCCCCATCTGACCCATATAATCGAACGGCGTCGTATCCGAATAGCGGCCGCCCGACTCGAGCAGCTTGTCGGTGCATGTGCCGTTCGGCAGCATGCAGTACTCGATCTGCCGTTTGAACCGTTCGAGATCAAGCAAGCCGAGACGAGCGCCGGCGAGCGCGTAAAACACTAAATCGTTGCCGCCTTCGTTGCGATGATTAAGATAGCTGTTCGCCGCGATCGCATAGTCGTCCGGCGGCGAATGAAGCCCGTGGTCCTCGCCCGGAAACACCGTAGCGACGCCGTTCGGTACGTTGTACACGACCTCCGGGTCCTCGCCCGGCACCGAGACGAACACGGGACCGCGTGCCGATCGGGCGGTCGGGTAGTCCGGAAAATGCGCCAGCACGTCCTCCACTTCCGCGAGCAACTCCGCTTCCTCATCCGTAGTCCCTAGCGCATCGCATGCCTGCCGAAACGCGCGGAAGACGAACTTCGTTAGCGTCAGGTCGACGATGCAGTCCCGGTTCAGACGAAAACCCGGCGTCAGCTCGTAAAGCTCCGGCGCGACGGTCGGAAAGATGTGATAGCGGTCGTCGCCCCAGGCTTCGCCATGCGCGTCCGGCCGCTTCATGTAGTCGACCATAAACAGCACGGCGTCCCGAATCGGGCCGAACGCGCGCCCGGCGAGAAACTCAAGGTCCATTGTGTACAAGTAGTGCCACCACAGGCTCTGCACCGTCCATGGCGTCTCGCAAATCTCCCAGCCCCAGTGCGGGACGGGATACGGCATCATGCTCATCTCCACTGGGTAGGCGGAGTGCGGATAATAAGCGCCCCGCAGGCCGTAATATTCGCGCGCCCACTTGCGGCTGACCGGTCCGATCCGTTCGACCATATCCACGTAGGCGAGGTGCTTGTCGATATGGTTGCTGGAGAATGCGAGCCAGAACGGCTGCTGCGTGTTGTAGTTCATGTGGTAATCTCCATGCCATTCGGAGCCAATCTTGCCGTAGCTCCAGTTGGCGAACAAGCCAGGACAGATGGCGTCCGGCGAGACGGCGCAGTTGAAAAAGTACAGATTGCGGTACCATATCTGCTCGAGAAAAGCGTCGCCGAGGGCCACGCCGGAACGCGACCAGAAGCGCGACCAGCTGTCCGTCGCCCGCGCGAATACGCCAGCGAAGCCGCCTTCGGCTTCCATGCCCGACCCCTGCACTGGCGCTGCTGGTTCGGGCACGTCGGCGTCCAGGCCTTCGTCGAGCGCGACGCGCAGCTCGAATCTCCCCTCCGTCAAGGCCGCATCCAGATGCCCTTCCCAGCCGGAAGCGCCCGGCTGCAGTGCGGCGGCGGGCATGATAGACGCGGTCAGGCGGAATGCGCGGTCCGTCGGCTGCCTGGCATCGTCGGCCCCTTCCACGACTGAAGCGGGCAGGCGCTGACGAAAGGCGAGCAGCCCCCGTGCGGCGTCGACATAGGGGGTCGGAGCGGAGAGCTCTTCGGGCGTGCCAGGATCGGCGATCAGCTTGACGCGGTTGAACACGGCCGGCACGTCGCCCGAGCCGCCGTCCCTCTTGACGGCCAGCCGAAGCGCATCCGAATCTTGCTCGACGAACGCCAGAAGCTGAACCGGCCGGCCGTCTGCGAGCAAATCGATCTCGCACATGCCGTCATGGATGCGCAGCGTATGGCCGAGCACCTCGATCCGGCGGCGGTCGAAGCCCAGCAGCAGCGAGCCGCAAGGCATCGGACGCGGATACGATTTGGCGTAATTTTCGGCCGCCATCTCCATATACTCGCGATACCACGGATCCTCGAAGAGCGAAGCGTAATGTGCGGGAATCTCTTTAAGCCTCGCGAAAAGGCTCTCGAAAGTGCCGATCTTTTCCTTGTTTTTTTCAGCGATGCGGATGTCCCATACGTTGTTATGGCCGAAGTGAATGACGACCGCATCGGGCCGGGTCGTGACGACGGCGCCCAGCTTGCCGTTGCCAAGCAGCGCGCCTTCGAAGAAGGTCGCGGCCGGACGATCGTACCGGATGCCGTGGGCGGCTGCCCGTTCCATGACGTTCAAGCGGAGTCCCCCATCGATGGCATGATGCGTTGCATGATTCGTTGCTTACGCGGTTTCAGAAGCCCGCCTCCCCTCGAATTCCATTTTCGGGCATGACGAGCCAGGCCTTCCGGCTTTGCGGCCAGAAGGCCTGTGCTGCGCGTTGCTATGCAGGCCGGGATCGTGCTTACTTTGCGGCCTTGTCGTACGCTTGCTGCAGGATTTCCAGGTAACGGTCCAGCTTCAGGTCCTTCAGGCCCTTGACGTAGCTGTCCCAGTCTTTATTGAGGTCGAGGTTGCCCGTGATGAATTGAAGTTCGCTGCGCTCGATGTAGTTCTTGAGGTTCGTTTGCAGGATGCTGGCTTCGTCGGTCAGCGACGGATCGATCCACAGCGACCAGAGCGGGAACAGCTCCTTCGGCTCGTGGCCTTGATATTGAAGGGTCGCTTGGTACAGTCTGCGCTCATAGCCGGCGGAATCGTAGATATCCGTCGCGGAGACGAAGCTGTCGCGGTATTCCTTCGGCTGGTAGAAGTGGGCGACGCCGCTCCAGCCCGCATTGCGAGGCGCTTCCCCTTCGGTCGCAGGGATCGGCTTGAACTGCGCCTTGACGCTCTCGTCCAGGGCTACGTCGTCAGGACCCGGCTTCTCCCAGTCGATGCCTTCCATGCCGGATGCGCCATTGGTCTCGCCTTCCGGCGTATAAAGGTAGTCGACCATCTTGATCAGCGCGATCTGCGCTTCCTTGCTCGCCTTGTTCGTGATGACGAACTTGGCGCCCGGATCGACGCCCCCGCCGTCATGCGTCGCGAACGAAGCGTGCGGGCCGGTCAGCGGCGGCAGCGCGTCGTAATCGGCGGAGAAGCGGTTGCCCTTGTCGATGTTGATGAAGATGGCGGGGTGCATGCCTGCGCCTGCGCCGAGAATTTGCGCGTCGCCGTTCTCGCCGATCTTCTTGAACGCTTCGGCGTTCTGCGTGAAGGCGCCCGGATCGATGAGCTTCTCGTCGTATAGCGACTTGATGTAGGCGAGGCCTTCCTTCCACTCCGGCGTGATCGCCGCGGACACGACCTTGCCGTCCTTCAGGTTCAGGTAGTTGCGGTCGTCGTCATAGACGAAGCCGTTCATCAGATAGGGCACGACGCGTACGCCGAAGTCCTCGATCGAGCCGCTGAGCGGCACTTCGTCCTGCTTGCCGTTGCCGTTCGGATCCTTCGTCTTGAACGCTTCGAGCATCTTCTTGAAGTCTTCGGTCGTCTTCGGCGGCTCAATGCCGAGCTGCTTCATCCACTTGGTGTTGACCCACATCTTGTTCGGGTACGAACAGTGGAAGCACTGGGTATAGGAGACGAGGCCGTAGATGTTGCCGTCCGGCGCCGTGATGTACTGCTTCAGGTCGGGATGGGCGACCATCGCCGCCTTGATGTTCGGGCCGTACTGGTCGATCAGGTCGTTCAGCGGGACGATGACGCCTTGCTTGCCGTACTTGAGCAGATCCGCTTGCGAGAAATGATCGATGTAAGAAGGCAGAATGTACGCGTCGGGATAGTCGCCGCTCGCGAGCGAGATTTGGCGTTTTTCCTTCGCGCCGTCCGACGGATTGAGCTGCCAGTCGAACTTGATGTTGAATTTATCCTCGATGAACTTGGAAAATTTGTTCGTCTTCAGGTCGATGTTGGACTCCTGAATGGAAAAGACCTTGATCGGCACCGGCGCTGCGGAGGCCGAAGCGCTTCCGGATGCGGGTGCGGATGCGGAGGAGGACGCGTCGCCTCCGGAGGAAGCGGACGAATTGTCGTTCTTGGCGCAGGCCGCCAGCGCCATGCTAAGGGCGATGACGATCGCGAGCAGGCTTACGATTCTCTTTTTCAAGTGGGTCGCTCCCTTTTCTTGGATAGTTGCGGTTCGGGTAAGTCGGCAGCGTGCTACATACGCATCCCCCCTCTCTCATTCGATGGCGCCCCCGCTTATCCCTTCACGGAGCCGACCAGCATCCCTTGCACGAAGTAGCGCTGCACGAACGGATAGATGACGAGCACGGGCAGCGTGGCCACGACGATCAGCGAATACTTGAGCAGTTCCGACAGCTGCTGGCGTTCGACCATTTTCATCGCGTCCATCATCCCCGAGCTGTTGTTCTGGATGATGATGCTTCGCAGCACGAGCTGAAGCGGGAACAGATTCGCCGACTTCAGATAGATCAGCGCATCGAAGTAAGCATTCCACTGTCCGACCGCGTACATGAGGACGAGCACGGCCAGAATGGGCTTGGAGAGCGGGATCACGACGCTGCGCATGAAGCGGAGGTCGCTGCAGCCGTCGATCTCGGCGGCTTCGGCCAACTCCTCTGGAATCGAAGCTTGGAAAAACGTCCGCGCGATGATGACCTGCCATACCCAAATCGCGTTCGGGATGAGCAGCGCCCACCGCGTGTCGATCAGATGCAGCGACTTGACGACCATGTAAGTCGGGATCAGACCGCCGCTGAATATCATCGTGAACGTGATGATCATCATGATCGCGTTGCGGCCGAAAAACGTTTTGCGCGACAGCGGATAGGCGATCATGACCGTCAACGCGACGCTGATCAGCGTCCCGAATGCGGTATAGAAGATCGAATTGCCGTATCCGGTCAGGATCGCGGGCGTTTTGAACAGCGTTTCGAAGCCCTTGAAGGAGATGTCCACCGGCCACAGGAATACCCTTCCTGACGTTACCGCTGCCGGGCTGCTGATGGAGCTGCTTAAGATGTAAATGAGCGGATACAGTACCGCAATCAGGACGATCGCGAGTATCGTATAGACGACGGCCATGAATATCCGGTCTCCGGCGGATTCGCGGATGGTTGTCCGTTTGGCTGCTTGTGCTTGCATGGCGAATGTCTCCTTCCTACCAGATGCTCGTGCTCGTCAGTCGCTTGGCGAGGCCGTTGACCAGAAGCAGAAGCACCAGATTGATAACCGAATTGAAAAGGCCGACGGCGGTGGCGAAGCTGTAGTTTGCATTCAGCAGACCGATGCTGTACACGTACGTGGCGATGATCTCCGACGTCGACTGATTCAGCGGGTTCTGCAGCAGATACACTTTTTCGAAGCCGATCGCCATGACGTTGCCGACGTTCAAGATCAGAATGACGACGATCGTAGGCAGAATCCCGGGCAGGTCGACGTGCCTGATTTTCTGAAACCGCGATGCGCCGTCTACCTTGGCCGCTTCGTACAAGGTCGGATCGATGCCGGCCAGCGCCGCCAGATAGATGACCGCGGAATAGCCCGCCGTCTGCCAGATGTCCGACCAGACATAGATCGAGCGGAACATGCCCGGCTCGCCCAGGAAGTTGATCGAGTCGAAGCCCAGATGATTCAGCGCGATGTTGGCGAAGCCAAGGCGCGGGGCCAGGAAAAGCATGATGATCGAGACCATGACGACGGTCGAGATAAAGTAAGGCGCGAACGTCACGAGCTGCACGACCCGCTTGAACCGGCCGCTTCTGATCTCGTTCAGCATCAGCGCGAGCAGAATCGGAATCGGGAACCCGGCGAGCAGCAGGTAGCCGCTCAGGAAAATCGTGTTGCGGATGAGGTCCCAGAAGATCGGATTGTCGAAGAACAGCTTGAAGTTCCGCATCCCGACCCAGGGGCTGCCCCAGATCCCTTTAATAACGTTGTAATCTTTGAAGGCGAGCACGGCGTTCGCCATCGGGTAGTACTTGAAGATGAGGAAAAATAAAAGCGGCGGCAGAACCACCAGATATAACTGCCAATGCTTCTTGAAGCTTCTCCTCGCATCGGCCGCCAGGCTCCTCTTTTTTGTCTTGCGTTCCGGCTGCGTCTGCACGCTGCCTTCCCATGCAGCTTCACTATTCATGGTTGACGGTCCCTCCTATCGTTCCCTAGCGCCTGCTTCACTGGCAGCGCTTTCTACAGGTCCGATGATAGCGCATCCAAATCGCCGGTCGGTAGGTACAAATCGGTATTTTGGCGTACCAAAAACCCGATTTCGAGGAGCCGATTCGCCTTAGAACGGCCAAATTTCCTCATTCCCTCGCCATTTGGTTCTCCAGCTTCCGCGATTGCCGGAAAAGGCCGGCCGAAGACGAAAAAAACCGTCAAGGGAACTTCCCCTGACGGTTGAAAACGAAGTTGGCATCGACATGCCTATCCATTTGACCCATCTAATTGCCCCATCTAATTGGCCTATCCAATCGACCTATCCAATTGACCAAAGTATTCGACCTTTCAATCGAACGATTGTCTGTATGCGCTGGGCGAGACGCCCGATACCCGCTTGAACGCCCGCCGGAACGAATGCGAGCTGTTGTAGCCCACCTTGTACGCGATCTCGTCGATCGTGGCGCTTCGGTCCCGCAGCAGCTCTGCCGCATGATCCATTCGGATTTTCTCCAGATAGTCGGACAGGTTCGTGCCGGTGACGTCCTTGAACAGCTGCGAGATGTATTTTTCCGGCCGCTCCACCTGCTCGGCGACCTTGTACAGCGTGAGCTCGGCGTCGGAGTACCGCTCCGCGATATAGCGTTTGATCTCTTCGACCGTCTTGTGATGCAGGTCGTTCTTTTTCGCGGCGACGACGCCGCACAGCGTATCGGTGATCCGGCCGATCTCGTCGCGGACCGCCTCCAGCGAGTCGGTCTCCTGAATCGCCAGCGTGCGGTTTTTGACCGATTCGAACGGTTCGGCGGATTGGAACGTCTTCTGGTCGAGCACTTTGAGCAGCGTTCCTTTTAATTCTCCGATCAGCTGCCGCTTCATATCCGGCGAGAGCTCCCGGCTCTCGGCATTGCGCGCGAGCAGCTCCTCCACCATCCGGCGCGCCTCTTCCCGCTCGCCCGCCCGGATCGTGCCGATGAGCCGAAGCTCCGTCTCCAGCGGATAATAGTAGGTCGCGCTCTCGGACCGAATATCGCGGTGCCAGAAGATGTCCTTGCGTACGGTGTAATCGGCGTACTCCAGCGCCTCTCTCGCCTGCTCGCACGAGCGGCTGACCTCGAGCGCCGTGCCGAAGCTTTCGCCGAACGCGGCGGTGACAGAGATCTTATACTCGTCGAACAGGCGGGCGGCAAGCGGCCGCAGCAGGCTCTCGATCTCGCGTTCCCCCGCTTCTTCCGGCTGCTCGGGCAGATACCCGAAGAGCGCGGCTATACGATCCGAGCCCATATCCGTCATCTGCAGATCGGGGAACTGCTCGCGCAGGTTCTGCTTGACGAGAAGGCGCGCAGCATTCAATTCGTTCAATATCTCGACCGTGTCCATGCCCGCATAGCCTTCGACGCGCAGGATGCCGACGGCGCCGGATGCGAACCCGAACCTAAGACCCGCTTGGTCGGCCGCCGCCTCGGCCTCGTCGCGCGTCTGGAACTCGCCGGCGAGCAGCCGCTTCAAGTAGGCGTCCTGGACGAGCGGGAGCTGCCGGTCGAGCTCGCTCTGCAGCCATTTGTTGTTCGTAAGCATATTGGCGACGTTGCCGTGCAGGAAATCGTAGGCGTTGCCGAGCGGCGGCTGATCCTTGGCGAATTGGTCGCGGAAAACGCCGAGCAGCCGGTTGATAGGGGCGCTGTTCCTGTACGACAGAACGATGCCCGCCAGCAGCCCGACGACGAGCGCGACCGCCGTCACCGTCCACGTGATGAATTTAATATGGTTCGCGTTCTCCATCAGCACGGCGCGCGGGATGCCGGTGCGGTACGTCCAGCCTGTCTTGTCCGACGTGATCGTGACGACCAGGTCGTCGTCGTAGAACTGGCTCTGTCGGTCGGCGCGAAGACCGCCGTCGCCGCCGAGATGCGAAATCTCGCTCTCCTCGATGCCTTCGCGGCTGATCGTCTTGCCTTCGCGGTCGCTAATGTACGTCCAGCCGCCGTACCGGTCCTTCAGTCCCGTCAGCAGGCTTTGAATCGTCTTCTCGTCGATGATGACGACGACGGTGGCGGGAGGGACTTCGCCGAAGCTGTCAAGTGGAAGCGATTGCATATACGAAATGACGGATGTCTGGCCGTCGCCGTCCTCGAACGGGCTGAGCGGCAGAATCTCCCGGCTGTGCGGCTTGTTCAAGATCGTATTGCGCCAGTCGTCCAGCGTCATGTTACGATAATGCGCAGTCTCGTAGTAATGCTCGGGGCGGAAATAGGCGGATCCCGGCGTCAGGACGACGTTATAATTTCGCAGATAAATGTAGTAGTTACGCAGGAAGTCGTTGGTTTGGCCGAAAACCATGACGTTCCGCAGCACGTTCCAGATGCTGTACAGATTGACGTCGCCGTCGCTTTTTTTCTCGTTCATAAGCACAAACAATTCCTGGTTCAGCGCCAGCTGCCGCGTAAAGCCCTCGACTTCGGCCATTCTTCGCTCGAGCAGCTGCTGCGCATTTTGCAGTTGGGTGACGCCGTTCTCGATGGAGATCGACTGCGTGACCTCGATCGAGGTCCGGTAGGACATGTAACCCGCGATGCTGGGCAGGATCAGGATGACGAGATAGGAGAGCAGAAAGTTCCGGTAGATCCTCGAATGCTTCGGCAACGCCCGACCCCCCTTTTTCTAGTAGCACCATTATACACGAAAGACAACTACCGGGCCGCCGGAATCGGCAGCCCCGTAGTTGTCGCAGCTTTGCGTCCTATGATTCGGATCAGCGCGCCGGCGATAGGATCAGCTCGGCGTTCACGACGACCGTTTCACCGGCCCGCAGGTTCAAACGAATCTCGCGGTTCGCATACCTCAGCGGTGCCTGCAGAGGAGAACCCGCCCGGATCGTCGCGCCCGTCAGCGCGCCGTTCGACCAGGAGAGGTCGATCTCGGCGTTGCCCCTCGCCCTCAGCCCCCGGATGCTGCCGGTATGCCAGCTCGCAGGGAGCGCGGGCAGCAGGTGGATAGCCCCGCCGTGACTCTGCATCAGCATCTCCGCGAAAGCCGCCGCCCCGCCGAAGTTGCCGTCCGCGACGAAAATATTGCTCTCCGCCCCCGCGATGCCTGCCTTGGAGTAGGTGAGCAGATTGTCGAAGCAGAGCCGTCCGACCAGATAAGACAGCTGGCGCAGCGCCAGCTCCCCGTCGCCGAGCCTCGCCGAGCCGCCTGCGAACAGGGCGAGCGTGAACTCCACGTCCTCGAGCTCGGAAGCGTCCATCCGATTCGCCAGCGTCCGCCTTGCGGCCTCGGCCAGCTCCGGCGTATCGTGCAGGGTCACCTGGGCGCCGGGGAAAAGGGCGTGCAGATGCGAGACGTGCCGGTGATCCGGCTGCGCTTCGCCGTAGTCCTCCAGCCATTCCTGCAGCTGGCCGCCCGCGCCGATCTGCAGCGGCGGCAGCAGGCGGATCGCCTCCCTCAGCTTGACCTGAAGTTCCGCGTCGGCGCCGAGCCGCTCGGCGGACGCCAGACAGAACGCGAACAGATCGCGCACGAGTACCTGATCGAGCGTCGCGCCCATGGACAGCGCATAGCTCCGATCGCGAGCGTTTTCGACGTAGAAGCTGTTCTCCGGCGAATTGGACGGTCCTGTCACGAGCCAGCCCTTCTCCGGGTGAACGGTCATGTAGTCCAGGAAAAAGAGCGCGGCCTCCTTGAGCACCGGGTACGCGGTCTGCCGCAGGAAGTCATCGTCGAGCCCGTATTCGTAATGGATGCGCAGCTGCTCTGCCAGCCATAGCCCGCCCGTTACGTTCAGCCCCCATGAATAGTGCCATCCCGGCGCCGTGAACCCCCAAGCGTTGGAAAACACATGCGCGACCCAGCCTGGCGCGGCGTAAAAGTCGCGTGCGGTGCGGCGCCCCGCCTCGGCCAGGCGCTCTACGTAGCGCAAAAGCGGCAGGTGACACTCGGCCAGGTTCGCCGCCTCCGTCGGGAAGTAGTTCATCTCCGTGTTGATATCGAGATGATAGTCGCAGCTCCAGGCCATGCGGTTCGCCTCGCCGTCGTTCCAGATGCCCTGCAGGTGCAGCGGCAGCGGCGAATCCTTGCGCGACCCGGCGATCGTCAGATAGCGTCCGTATTGGAAAAACAGCGCGAACAAGCCGGGATCGCCGGCGCCATCGCGCAAGCGGCTCATCCGTTCGTCGGTCGGCAGAAGCCCGCCCTCCGCGGCGTCGCCCAGGGATACCTCCATGCGGCCGAAAAGCCTGCGATAGTCCGCGATATGATCCTCGCGCACCTTCTCGTAGCCCTTGGATGCGGCCTTGTCGACCGCCGAAGCGCATTCGGTGCGCCAATCCTCGCCCTCTTTGCTGTAATCCGTGCTCGCCGCTACATAGATCCACGCAGCGTCGGCCCCCTCGACGACCAGCCGGCCGCCGCGCTCCGTCACGCGTCCGCCGCGCGCGACGACTTTGACGCGTCCTTCCGCCCGAACGCCGCATTGGCCATCGCTATGCATCGTCTCCGTCGCCCGCCCGGCGAAGGATATGACGCCCGACGCCGCATCCGCCGCGGAAGCGAAGCGCTCCGTCCGGCCTTCCAGCGCCAGCGTGAAGGATACGCCGCCCGGCCTGTCGCTCGACAGGCTGCCGGCGATCACGCCGTCCGCATGGCTCGCCAGCGCCTCGCGGCGGATGCCTGTCGCATCCTCGCAAGCGAACCGGTACAGCGCCGTCTCCAGATCGAGCTCGCGCCTTAATCCGCCTCCGCAAGCGTCCGCGAACGCCAGGATCAGGTCGCACATGGGCATATGCGTCCCGAAGTTTCCCTTTTCCGACTGCAGCAGCGCCGCAGCCCGATCCTCGCCGGCCGCATAATCGCCTTTCCAAAAATAGCTCCTGAGCGCTTCGAGATCGGCTTTGTCCCGCGGCGCGAACGGCGTCTCCTCCGGCTTGCCCGACCAATAGGTCGCCTCGGTCAATGCCCAAACCTCGCGCGCCGCGTTACCGTATATGACGGCTCCCATCTTTCCGTTGCCCAGGGGCAAGCCCTGCTTCCAGACTTCCGCGCCTTTGTCGTACCACAGCTTCCTATCGCTCATCGTCCATTCACCCTTCATTTTTCAATCGGTCCGCCTATGGTCCCGCCATGATCTCATTTGTATGATCGTCCGCATTGGCGGACAGACCCTTTCCAAATCGTCATCGTTATCGTACCATGAGAGGAGCTTTTCGTATTTGTTAGCGCATCCACTTATTTGACGATTCATCCGGTTCTTTTCTTTTTTCAGGGGGAGATTGCGATATGAAAAAGCTGTCCGAAATGACGCCTTATCTCGGCGATCTGATGCCTTATGTCTACGATGGCAGCGCGAATGAAGGACTTCGGGTATGCAGCGTGTATGCGATGCATCTTTTCCCGGAAGGCAGCGGGGAGATGGAGATCGAGGGCGTACGGTATCCGCTCGACAAACGTGCGCTCGTGTTCCTGCGGCCCGGGCAGCCCCATGCGTTCCATATATCGCCGGAGCGGCCGCTCTCCTCTTTCAATTTGTATTTCGACCTTTGGGACGCCGCAAACCCGGTATCGCTGAACCGCGTTTTTATATATGCGCCCGAGCCTTTCAGGCTTGGCGCCGTATCCGTCGCCTGTCCGTGCGACGAGCTTGACGCGCTCCCCGGCGTGTCTTCGCTTCAGGACGACCCGCAGCTGTACGAGGAGCTGCTTCGAATCGTGAGGGTATACGAAGAATCCCGCTACTATCGCAGCGAGATTCTGAACAGCATGATGTATGCCTGGATGCTGAACTGGTTCAACGCGCGCCATACGCGCAGGCCCAGCGATTACCGGATCGTCAAGCTGTTAGAGCACCTGGAGCGGCATCCCGAGAGGCGGGAGAGCGTCGGCGCATGGTGGGAAATGTGCGGCTTGAGCCGCACCTATTTTCACGAATTGTTCCTGCGGGAAACCGGCTTCACGCCTAAAGCTTACCAGCACCGCCTATGGATGAGACGGGCGGCGATCCTGCTCCGGGAGAGCGATCTGAGCGTCACGGCTATCGCCGACAAGCTCGGCTATCTTTCGATTCATCCGTTCTCCCGGCATTTCGCCGCATACTACGGCGTCAGTCCGACCGAATACAGGCGCAGCCCGTCCGCCTTGCTCAATTCCCCTGCCGGCGAACGTTAGACGCGCGACGCTTAAGCGCTTCGACGACGCCCGCGTCCGCCGTGCGCCAGCCGATCGGGCCGTGGTACACGCGTCCCTTGCGCTCGCCGTGGAAGTCGGAGCCGCCGGTCGCCGGTACGCCGAACCGCGCGGCCATCGCCGCATATCGGCTCTCGTCCTCGGCCGAATGATCCGAGTGGTACGCTTCGATGCCGTCCGCTTCGCCGGTCGCCAGCAGCGCTTCGACCGTCTCGTCCGCGCCGTACAAGCCCGGATGCGCGATGACGGCCGCTCCGCCCGCCTCGTGAATCCATGCGATCGCCTCGGCGGGCGCGATGCGCGGAGGCAGCACGTAGGCCGGCCGCCCCTCGGCCAGGTAGCGGTCGAACGCTTCCTGCACCGAAGCGACCGCGCCCATTCGCAGCAGCGCCTCGGCGATATGCGGCCGGCCGACCGTCTCGTCGGGTCCGCGGTCTCTCCCAGCGGCGTCCAATACCGCCTCCCAGGTGAGCGGCACGCCGAGCTCGTTCAGCTTCGCCACGATTCGCTCGTTGCGGGAGTCCCGGACCTTGCGCTGGGAAGCGAGCCGCTCGAGAAAGACCGGATCCCGATCGTCCGCATAATAGCCCAGGATATGAATGTCCTGCCCCTCGTAAGCCGTACTGATCTCTACGCCGGGCACGAGCTCGATGCCGTGCGCCTCGGCGGCCGCCCTCGCCTCCTCTAGTCCGGCCACCGTATCGTGGTCGGTGACGGCGATGGCCGACAGCCCCGCCTCGGCCGCCATCCGGACGTTGTCCGAAGGCTTGTGGAGCCCGTCCGAAGCGGTCGTATGCGTATGCAGATCCGCTCTGTTCAACCTTGAATCCCCCTTAAGTAGTCTAACAACGACGCCCCTGCGAGCGGCAAGTCCGACGATTGCTGGCGAACGGCGTAAAACTGCCTGCGAAAAGAAACGCCGCGAATCTTCACCGGCGCAAGCAGCGACAGCGACACTTCGTGCCGGATCGTCCATACGGACAGGAAGGACAGGCCGAGTCCCGCCTCGACGGCGGACTTCACGGCGCCCGTGCTTCCGAAGTCGCTGACGACCCGCAGCTCCGAAGGCAGGGCGCCTTGACGGACAAGCTCCTCCTCCATGACCTGCCGGGTGCCTGAGCCCGTCTCCCGCAGCACCATCGGCTCCTTCATGACCTCGTCCAGCTCCACCTCGCTACGGGAGGCGAACGGATGCGACGCCGGCACGACGAGCACAAGCTCGTCGCTCATCACCGGCTCCGTGATCAAGCCCGGGCCTTCCGCTCGCCCTTCGACCAGGCCGAAGGCCAGGCCGTGGTTCTCGATCTCTTCGATGATCTCCGTCGTATTGATGATGCGCATGCTGAGCGACAGGTCCGGATAACGCTTGAGAAAAGGACCGAGCAGCCGCGGCAGCACGTATTCGCCGATCGTCAGGCTGGCCGCGAACTTAAGCTTCCCCTTCAGCTGCTCGGCATGCTCGGCCATGACGGCGTCCGTTTCCCGCATAAGCTCCATCGCTTTGCGCGCCTGCGGCAGCAGGGCGCGCCCTGCGTCCGTCAGCTCCAGCTTCTTGGCGAGCCTGTGGAACAGTTTCGTTCCGAACCGCTCCTCGAGCGCCTGGATCTGCATCGTCACCGCAGGCTGCGTCATATGCAGCGTCTGCGCGGCCGCCGAGAAGCTTCCCCGGTCCGCCACCGCGTAGAAGGTGTGAAGTTGATGCACGTTCAGCGCCATATTGCGACTTACCGCCTTCCCCGGATTTTAATGCATTATATCATAATTGAACGGCATCATTCGCCAGAATGCTTAAATGAACGGCAGCATCCGCCAACATGCCAAATCGAACGACGGCGGTACGGCGGCATGTCACACGCTTGCGTCGCGCTTGCCGGCTTCCGACCGCATGGGGCGAGCGCCGGCTTCCGGCAGCTCGCGGGCAGGCCAGGCCGCCGCAGCGCATCAAAAAAAGCATGCCACGGCGGCATGCTTCGTCAACGGTTAACGGCGTTTGCGGTTGTTCTTGATCAGCGTCATTCGGCGCGAGTGGCGAAGCCAGGAATAATATGTTTTGAGGTCCCGGAGCTCCATCGTCTCGGACATCCGGCCGAGGAAGGTAACGACGATCATCTTGTGCAGCGGGTTCCCGATCAGATCGACTTCCTTTTCCGACACGGCGAACTCGGCGACGAATACCAGATCGTCATCGATCGTGTAGACGTCTTCCTCGTTGCGGTAATAAGAAACGATCCGGCCTTCCTTGAGACATTGCCACAAGTACTCGGCGATGTCGGAGAAGCCCGTCTTCTCGGACTCGACGCGATCGGTCCAACGGATGCGGGCGTGATTGGTAATAATGATGTCCGCGACCTTTTTATCGCCAAGCTCGACGTAAAACGGCTCGTATGTGCTCCAACGTTCCGTCTGCTTGTCTTTCACGGGGCTTCCCTCCCTTCGCTCGAATAAGCCAAAAGACCTACAACAAGTATGAATGGTTAGGCATTTATATACATTCTAACGCAATTATTCCCGTACATTCAACATTAAAAAAAATAGATTCCATACTTTACATTATTTTAATGTACAAGCCCGTTCATTCGGTTAGAACCGACAGCGCGCGAACGCGTCCGAACGGATAAAAAAAGAGCGCCTCCGCTGTCGCCAGCGCGGCGCTTCCTGCATGGTTCTACATGGCTCAGAGCCCGTAAAACCGGGTCTTGTCCGGTACGTTGCTCTCGTACTCGGTCTTAATCTCGCCCCGGTAGGAACGCTCGATCTTGCGGACGTACGGCAGCCGCTGCAAATTGCGAACCGTATCTTCCGAAGTCTCCGCATCCAGGTAGAGCACGGCATAGTTCATCTTGCGCGACATATAGTGAAGGCTCCCGTACTTGTCCAGCGCGCGCGCAGCCTTCCAATCGCTGAACCATACGATATAACCGGTCCGTTCCGCAAACATGAGGTCCCTCCGTTCTGGCGTGCCGGCCGCTGCCGGCACCCTTATTATCCGCAGCCCCCGCTGCCGCAGGAGCAGCTGCCTCCGCTGCCGCAACCGGATGCCTTCGGATTCGGGTCGTTGTCCGGCACCTTGATGGCGTCGGACACCGAATGCGCGATCAGCAGCGACACTTCGTGAAGCAGCAGGTCCACCGCGCTCTCCGCTTCCTTGAACCGGCGGACGGCCTCGATCTCCTCGAGCTTCGCCTCGGCCTCGTACACGCGGTCGAGCGCTTCGTTGTAGTCGGGGTGGAAGCGACCGAACCGTTCGCACTCGGCGAACTTCTCCTTCGCCTTAAGAAACTCCCGGATGCGCTGCTGCGCTTCGCCGCTTCGCTCCACGGAGCGCTTCCAGTAAACGTAATCCTCCGTCAACGCGGAGTGCTTTATCAGATCTCCCAGCTCGAAGGCGCGGGCCGCGATCGCCGACAGGTCGGCCGCGGTATCCGGCGAATAATCGCCGTGCGCCTCCGCCGCAGGGAGGGATTTAACCATGGTCAAAACGAAACCACCTGCCCTTTTGCGCTTGGGATCATGATCTATCATATCACAAACCCAAGGCGCGGGGTCAAGTAATTGACCGGATGCCCGGCTTGTCCTCCGCGTCGGGAAGCACGATCATGAGCCGGCCGATCTCTTCCGCTCCGATCGAGACCGGACGTTCTGAATAAACGGGCTTGCCGGTCATGGCTTCCCGCACGAACGGTTTGCCCCACATGCTCCACCCGCCTCCTTCTAAAACCTTCGTACGCTCCGGGAGGAAGTCCATCCATTCGCCGTCCTTGAACAGCCGCAGCGCGGCGCCCCAGGCGATAGCCCGCTCTACCATCTCTTTGAGCGTCGAAGCGTGATAAGCCGAAGGACGATTGAGCCACCCCGGCGGCAGCCCATCGGCCCCGGGATACAATCTTCGCGAGAGCATGGGCGGGCGGGCATCCCATAGGCGCCGGCCTTCAGGCGCAGCATTCGCGGCGGCCGAGCCACGAAGCGCAATCGCTCGTGCAGGGCTTGCAGCATCGTCCGGTGCGGCTTGCGCCGCCACGTCTAGTGCAGGGTCCAGGCGTTCTGCAGGCGTATCGTGCCCTGCTGCGGTCTTCGCGGCAGCGCCATACCAATCCCGGAGCGCGGTACGGACGGCGTCGGGCAGCGGCGCGCCCGAGCCCCGTTCAAGCAGCGCCTCCGCCTGTTCAAGCGTCAGGCCGGACGCCTGCGCCTGGCTGCAGCGGCCCGCGTCCAGCCGGTACACGGCGACGACGTCTTCGGACAAGCGGCGCGTCAGCAGCTCAAGCTCCCACCGGATGCCGGGAGGCACTTCAGGGGGCACGATCGCTTCAAGATCGGGCATGAGCTCGTAGCGGTCGAACCCCTCGGCGGCCCCTTGATCGCCAAGATGCGCTTCGTCGGGCTCGATGAGCCAGCGCACGGCCGTGCCGCCTGCGTCGCCGCCCGTTTCCATCCAGCCGGCCACCGCAAGGAATCGGATCCAGCCCGTCGCCGCCTCGGCCGCCCCGGCGGTCGGCATCGCCTTCGCGATGTCGGCCGTCCTGTACCAGCGCAGCGGCTCCAGATCGCGCAGCGATTCCGCGGCGAGCCATGCCTCGGGCTGCGCCGCGGGCAGCAGGCATCGCGCCGCGACCTCCAGCAGGCGAAGCTCGGCCTCCGCGGCCGGCAGCGCGAGCCATGCCAGCGCCTCCGAGCGGGGCGCCGCGACGATCGCCTGCTCTTCCTGCCTCAGCATCCCTATCTCCAGGCCGATGCGAAGCGCCAAATCTACCGAAGCAGGCAAGCCCTCCCGCGACGGGGATGACGAGCCGGCGACTGTGCAATCTTCCTGCCGCAGGCACATGGCGGACGCTATTTTGGCCATCTCCTGCTTGCGCGGAACCCCTTTTGCGGTGAGCGGCAGTACGGTCCTGCGTATCGCAGACCAAGCGGAGATCAGCTCATGCGACAGCAGCGACGCGGCGGCATCGCATCCTTCCAGCCACGTTTCCTCCGGTAGCGGGTCGATGCGCATCGGCAGCAGCAGCTTTCGCCAGACAGGATACATGTCTTCGGGCAGGAGCAGAAGCCGGTCTCCCCATGGACGATCCATCGCGAACAAAATGCCGTCTCGTCTGAGCCATTGGACGGCGAGCTTCAGCTCCGCGCCTGTCCATCCGAACGGCGTGCGGCCGCCCTCTGGCAGCAGCTTTTCTTCGGGGAAAGGCATGCTTCCGAACCGTTTGACGACGAGGGCCAGCGTGTCCCTTGCCAGCGGCGGCATGCCGCCGACCCAAGCGGCAGCGCGCGTCGGGTCCGCCAGTACGTCGGCGAGCGGTCTATCGTTCTTCGATGCGGCCGCCGTCTGCGTCCAAGGCCCCTCCCAAAGCCATTTCAGCGCTGCCTCCGGAAGTTCGTCTACGATCATGCGCAGCTTCATCGGCAACCTTCACGCCCCGTCGACCGTGGCTCGACCGCCGACACAGGTCCGCCCTGCACGTCTTTTGCAGCAGGTCGGTTCTGCTGGCCGGGCGCTCCCGCATCGTACGATAGGCTAATTCGTCCTGACATGTTTGCACCGACTCGCTCGACCTTCTGGTCCTTGGTACGGCTTGTGTACGCACGACTTGGATACGCTTGGTTTTGTTCCGCTCTGCTCGTGTCCGGCCAGCTCTGGTCTGCACGGCTCCGGTCTGCACCGCTCTGGTCTGCACCGTTCTGGTCTGCACGGCTCTGGTCTGCACGGCTCTGGTCTGCACGGCTCTGGTCTGCACGGCTCCGGTCTGCACCGCTCTGGTCTGCACCGCTCTGGTCTGCATGGTTTGCGTCGGCAAAGCTTGGGTCCGCCCAGCGTCGCACTTCGTAACGATAGCCTTGCTGGACGAGAAATTGCTGCCTGCGGCGCGCATACTCCACTTCGTCCGTGTGCTCGCTGACGAGCGAATAGAACGTGGCGGACGCACCGCCTTGCTTCGGTCGCAGAATGCGGCCGAGGCGCTGCGCCTCCTCCTGCCGGGAGCCGAAGCTGCCCGAGATTTGGACCGCGACCGCAGCGTCCGGCAGGTCGACCGCGAAGTTGGCGACCTTCGACAGCACGAGCGCGCGCAGCTCGCCCCGGTTGAAGCGGTCGAACAGCACCTGCCGTTCCGAATGCGGCATATCGCCGGTCACCAGCGGCAGATCAAGCTCCCGAGCAAGCCGTCTGAGCTGATCGAGGTACTGCCCGATGACGAGCGCCTGCTCGCCTTCGTGGCGTTCGAGCAGGGATCGGACGACCTCTGCCTTGCGCGGATTTTCGCCTGCAATCCGGCTCCGCGCGCGGGCCGGTGCGTCTGCGTAGCGCTCCGCGGCGTCTTCGTCCATCGGCACGCGCACCTCTGCGCAGGAGGCCTCGGCGATCCAGCCCTCGTCCTCGAGACTTTTCCAAGGCGCTTCGTACACCTTCGGTCCGACCAACGCGAAGACATCGCCTTCCCTGCCGTCCTCGCGTACGAGCGTGGCGGTCAGGCCGAGCCTGCGCGTCGCTTGCAGGTCGGCGGTCAGACGAAACACCGGCGCAGGTAGCAGATGGACCTCATCGTAAATGATCAGCCCCCAGTTGCGATCCTGAAACAGCGGCCAATGCGAGTTGCCGCCGCGTTCGCCGCTTCGGCTCGAGAGCACCTGATAGGTCGCGACCGTAACGGGTCTGACCTGCTTGCTATCGCCCGTGTACGCCCCGATCTGCTCGTCTTCGAGCGTCGTGGCCCGGCGCAGCTCCCGGATCCATTGCGTGACCGAGACCGTATTCGGCGTCAAGATGAGCGTCTCGCAGGCGAGCCGCGACAGCGCGCCAATGCCGACCCAGGTTTTGCCCGCGCCGCAGGGCAGCACCACGACGCCGCTGCCGCCTGCGGCCGCACCGTGGGCTTCGCCCCCGAGCAGCGCCTCCACGGCGGCCAGCTGATAGTCCCGCAAGCCGAGAACCGTCCCGTCCCCGCGCATCGACACAGGCAGGGATTGACCGCTCCTGTACCCAGCTTCGTCGAGGACCGGATACCCCGCCAGCGCCAGCTCGCGCTTCAGCCAACCTCGCGCCTCGGGATGGACGACCGCGTATTCGCCGTCTTCAGACAACCGGAGCCAGCCGGATACCGCCTTCCTGGACATGACGTCGGCGAGCGTCGCAGGCTCCGCGGCCAGCAGTCTCAACTCGCCCCCCGGGCCGGCGCTCAGACGAAGCTGTCCGTACCGGGCGAATTGTACGGTCAGCTCGCGCTCCAAGGACGAAGGCACGCCGTATCTGGACAGGGCGCGCAGTCCGTTCAGGGCGCGCGCGGCCGTCCAGCCGGACGCCGCTGCGTTCCAGATCGTAATCGGCGTCACGCGGTATGTATGAAGATGACCCGGACGCTTCTCGAGCTCCGCGATCGCGCGCAGCAGTTCCTGCGCTTCGCCGAAGCCCGGCAGCCTTTCGTCCGCCAGAAGCGTACCGTCGGAGCGGGCGATGATCGGCGCAGCGTTCATGCGCGACAGCGTCATAGGTCGATCGCCTCCTTTTTATACCAAGGATGCCCCAAACACCGCGTTTATAAGCAGCCTTCCCTGCCGCACCGTCCACCCCCGTCGTACCGTTCGCTCCCTTCCGTTCACGTGCCTACCTAGCGTAATCTGCTTACTTACGGAAACACTTTCCGTCTCTCATAATCATCTGGCGCGATGTGCTTCCCCTCGGAAGCACACTTGCCCGCTTTACATGCTCATTTGGTGCGATGTGCTTCCCTTCGGAGGCACTTTTCCAATTCAAATACCCAGCTGGCGCCAAGTGCTTCCTCTCGGAAGCACTTCTCCACCTCACATGCTCATCTGACGCCATGTGCTTCCCCTCGGAAGCACTTACCCGCTTCACATGCTCATCTGGCGCCATGTGCTTCCCCTCGGAAGCACTTGCCCGCTTCACGTACTCATCCGGCGCGATGTGCTTCCCCTCGGAAGCACTTACCCGCTTCACATGCTCATCTGGCGCCATGTGCTTCCCCTCGGAAGCACTTGCCCGCTTCACATGCTCATCCGGCGCCAAGTGCTCCCCCTCGGAAGCACTTCTCCACCTCACATGCTCATCTGACGCCATGTGCTTCCCCTCGGAAGCACTTGCCCGCTTCACATGCTCATCTGGCGCCATGTGCTTCCCTTCGGAAGCACTTTTTCGCTTCACGTACTCATCCGGCGCAATGTGCTTCCCCTGGGAAGCACATCCTTCGCCCATTCGCAACCACAAACGCAAAAGGCCTTCCGCGTCACCATCGTGACCAACGGAACGGCCTTTAATTGCCCAATCTGTGACTTCATTTATCGGCAGGTGACATAATAGCCACTAATCGCCGGACGATTCATAGAATTCTATACTCCAGTAGACGATCCTTATGTCCCTTCTACTCGATCTTTAACTTCCTTTTACTCAACGATCGATCCTTATTTTCTTTCTACTGCACCGATCGATCCAAATCGTCCTTCTACTCCGCTATACGATCCATATCTTCCATGCTGATCCGCCGATCGATCCATCTCTTCCATCTACTCCGCCTTACGCTCCCCATCTTCTTCAAAATCCGCCGCGGCATCGTCGGAAACCGCGATCAGCAGCCTTGCCGCATGCAGCATCGCGCGCTCGTCGATATCGAACGCCGGATGGTGGTGCGGCGCGGACGATCCGTCGGCGCGGCCGGCGCCGACGAAGAAGAAGCAGCCGGGACGCTCTTTCAAATAGTAGGAAAAATCCTCCCCGGCCATGATGCGCTCGCACTCGCGAACCTCGCCGTCCGTATGCACCTCCGAGGCTACGCGCAGCACGCGCGCGGCTTCGCGGGGATCGTTGACGACCGGCGGATAGCCTTCGAAAAACTCGAAATTGTAATCCACGCCGTGAAGCTCGCACGTGTAGCGGATAATGTCCTCCATCCGGGTACGGACCAGCTCCCTGACTTCGGGCTTGAAGCTTCTCACCGTGCCGCTCAGCCGGCAATGGTCTGCGATGACGTTCCGCGCGGTACCGGCGCGGATCTGGCCAATCGATAGCACGGCCGATTCGAGCGGATCGACGCTGCGCGAGACGACGGTCTGCAGCGCCACGACGAGATGGGCGCCGGCCACCAGCGCGTCCCTTGCCTCGTGCGGCAGCCCGCCGTGACCGCCGCGCCCGCGAATCTCGATCTCAAACTCGTCCGGCTCTGCCATAAGCGGACCCGGCCGGGTTGCTACAGTGCCGCTCGCAAACGGCGTCCAAAGATGTATGCCATAAATGACGTCCACGCCTTCGAGCGCGCCGTCTGCAATCATGCCGATCGCTCCCCCGGGGAGCACTTCTTCGCCCGGCTGGAACAGGAAGACGCGCGTGCCCGCCGTACTTTCCCGGTTCATGCTGTAATACTTGGCGGCAGCCAGCAACTCCGCCGTATGCCCGTCATGTCCGCAAGCATGCATGACACCCGGTACTGTAGAGGCGTATTCCGTTTCCTTTTCGTCTTGAATGGGCAGTGCGTCAATATCCGCCCGAAGAGCGACCGTCCTGCCCGGCAGTGCGCCGACCAGCTTCGCCACGACGCCCGTGCCCGATACGCCGCGCCTCACCTCGAGTCCCCACGACTCCAGCAGGTCCGCGATCATCGCTGCAGTGTTCGATTCCTTGAACGACAGCTCAGGATGACGATGCAGATGCCTGCGCCATTCGACGGTTTGCCCGTAGAGCGATATCAATTGTTGTTCGTCGATGCTCACAGCGTCCGTCTCCTCTCCATGCTCTCTCTGTTGTTTCCTATTGTAACAGATCGTCGGCCGTTCCGACACGCCACGCCCCGTCTTCCAGGCGCCTTCGCATGGCGGACACGCTCTTGCAGAAGGTGTTCAAACCGTCTATGATGGAGGGTGGAACGAAGGCTTGCCGCATTTTCCAAAGGAGGAACTTGGGATGATACTTGAAAATACGGGATTGAACGGATTGAAGATCGATCTGGCTACGCTGGACGAGTCGGCCGAGAAGGTGGGCTTCATCCGCTGGCAGTGGGAATATACGCGCGCTACATACGATCTGAAGCTTGTCGACGCCGGTTCGAACAGCGAGTACTTCCTGCGCTTTAGCACGCGCGCCGTCGAAGGACGCCTGGAAAATCCGGACGCCATCCTGGCGATCGAAGCCGTCTACATCGGCCGCGCCACCTTCCCGCACGGATTGGAATACGAATCGCCGGTGCCGCAGCCGATCCTCAACACCGCCAACCAGCGGCTGAACGAGCTCAGACTGCTGCTCGCTTGACCTTCCGGAGCGACAGGCCATGAAGACCTCCGAAGGCTCGCGGGGCGCGCCCGACTTTTTGCTCATGATTTTAACGCTGATGCTGGTCGGTTTCGGTCTGGTCATGGTTTTCAGCGCGAGTTCAAGTATGGCAGGGGCTACGCCGAAGTTTGGCAACGACGCGTTGTACTTCACCAAGCGCCAGTTCGCTTGGGCCGGACTCGGCACGTTTCTGATGCTCGTCATCATGAACGTGCCGTACGCCAAGTTCAAGAAGCTCTTTCTGCCGCTCATGCTGTTCACGATCGTGCTGCTCATCATGGTGCCGTTTTTCTCGGCGATCAATGGCGCCAGCAGCTGGATTCGCTTCGCGGGACTTGGCATCCAACCGACGGAGCTCGCCAAGCTCGCCGTGATCCTATATCTGGCGGCGATCATCACGAAAAAGCAGGACAAGTTCCGCGAGTTCAAGCGAGGCCTGCTTCCCGTCATGATCGTGGTGGGCTTCATTATCGGACTCATCATTTTGCAGCCCGACTTCGGCTCGAGCGTCATCCTCCTGCTCACGGCGGCGATCATCATCATCGCGGGCGGCGCCAACCTGAAGCACGTGCTGCTGTCCGGTGCCGTACTGGGCGGTCTGGCGGCCATCGCCATCAGCATTTTTTTCCTCGCGAATCCCGGCCATGACGGCGGCTACCGGATGGGCCGGATCACCGCCTTCCGCGATCCGTTCTCGGATCCGCAGGGCGACGGCATGCAGCTTCTCCGCTCGCTCGAAGCGTTCGGCCATGGCGGATTTTGGGGCGCGGGCCTCGGCAACAGCGTGCAGAAGCTGTTTTACTTGCCGGAAGCTTACAACGATTTTATTTTTTCGGTCATCGCAGAGGAGCTCGGATTTTTCGGCGTGACGCTGTTTTTGATTTTTTACGTCCTGTTCCTCTGGCGCGCACTGATCGTCGCGCTGCGCTGCCCAGACATCTACGGCACGCTCGTCGGCGTCGGTCTCGTGTCGCTGATCAGCATCCAGGCGCTGGTCAATATGGGTGGCGTCAGCAACGCCATCCCGATGACGGGCGTGACGCTTCCATTTATCAGCTACGGGGGCTCCTCGCTATTGTCTCTCATGATCGGTATGGGCATTCTGCTTAGCATCTCCAGGGAGTACAACCGCGTAGGCGCTCCTCGGCCGGAAACGAACAAAAAAAGCGCGTCGCTGCACGTATAGCAGCGATGCGCTTTTTTGTTACCGCTATGTATGCGACCGGCGTTCTACTTGACCCGAACGGTCAGCGCTTCCTCTTGCTCTGCACCCGCCTCGTCTTTGAACGCGACGCCTTCGACCTTGACGTTAACCTCGACGACGCGCAGCCCCGTCATATTTTCGACGGCTTCGCGCACGTTCTCCTGGAGGCGTCGGCCTACTTCCTGAATCGGGCTGCCGTACAGCACGACGATGCGCAGATCGATGGCCGCCTCCAGTTGACCGACCTCGACGGAAACGCCCTTCTGCGCGTTTTTGCCGCTCAGACGCTTGGCCAGACCTTCGGAGATGCCTCCCGACATCGCCGCGACCCCGGGCGTCTCAAGCGCGGCCAGGCCGGCGATCGTCGCGACGACGTCATCGGAGATTCGTATGAGGCCTTCCTGCAATTGTTCGCTCATCCGCGGACCACGCTCCCGTTTCGATAATGACTTCATTGTAATGGAAGATGAGAGCATGCGCAACCGATTGGGTATTGTACAAGTAGGGCCGCATTGGATATATTAAGAAATGCCGGTTCGAATACATATTTTTCCGACTCGAGGTGTCCAGATTTGAAAAAGCTGTTTTTCCCGCTCTTGGCCGTGTTTTTCGTGCTGAGCGCCATCGCGCACTATGCGCACATGAATACGGTGTTTCAATTCGTCGTCTCGGCCATCGCCGTCGTCTTCGTCGCCGGATTCCTCGGCAAATCGACCGAGGCGGTGTCGCACTATGCGGGTCAGCGGCTCGGCGGTTTCCTGAACGCGACCTTCGGCAACGCGGCCGAGCTCATCATCGCCATCTTCCTTGTGAAGGAAGGCTTGTTCGAGATGGTGAAGGCGAGCCTTACCGGCTCCATCATCGGCAATCTGCTGCTCGTCCTCGGCGCCAGCGCCTTCGCGGGCGGACTGAAGTACAAGGAACAGAAGTTCAACATCCATCTGGCCGGCCAGAATGCCTCCCTCATGCTGCTCGGCGTCATCGCGCTGTTCGTGCCCGCGATCTTCGTCAAGACCGAGCATATCGGAGATACCGACGCATTCCGGATGAGCGCGATCGTGGCCGGCCTCTTGATCGTCGCGTATATCGGGTGGCTGATTTACTCGATGGTTACGCACAAGAGCTTTCTGGAAGATCATGCTGACACGCAGGCTTCGCACGGCGAGGTGCCGACCTGGTCCAAAGGGCGCTCCATCCTCTTTCTAGTTATCGCCACCGTCATGGTCGCCTTCGTCAGCGAATGGCTGGTCGGCACGCTGCATACCTTTACCGCTGAATACGGCATGTCCGAACTGTTCGTCGGCGCCTTCATCGTCGCCATCATCGGCAATGCGGCGGAACACAGCGCAGCAATCATGCTCGCCATGAAAAACAAAATGGGCGCGGCCATGGAGATCGCGGTCGGCAGTAGCCTGCAGATCGCCCTGTTCGTCGCTCCGGTCCTCGTATTCGTCAGCCTACTGTTCACCGAGCAGATGGACCTTCTATTCACGACCGTCGAAATTGCCGCCATCGCTGTTGCCGCCCTTATCGCGACCTCCGTGTCCCGGGACGGCTCCACGACCTGGTACGAGGGCAAGCTGCTGCTGCTCGTCTACATTATGCTTGGCGTCGCCTTCTACTTCATTTAAAGCGATCGCCGCGAACCGTCAAAAAAAACCTTCGCTGCCGGCATACGCCGGTGCGAAGGTTTTTTAGCGCGCGGACATTCAGGCTTCGAGTTCGGCCTTCTGCGCCAGCGCTTCGTATAACAGAGCCAGGTTGCGCTCCAGTTGACTGATCAATTGCTTGCCTTCGGATTCTTCTACGAGACCCGCCCGTACCGCAAAGTCGACCGCCCGAGAAAAGCCGTACATTTGAGTGTCCAGCACTTCTTCGTAAAGCGGGCATTTGCGGGTTGCCAGGTTCTCCATCTGGATCGCGATCAGTTTCTCGATCTTGCCGGCGTCGTCCTGCAGGAGGCGAAGCGCCTTCTCGTTCAGATTCACCATGACATCCGATGAAGCCATTCCCACTCCCCCTGTGCCCTATCATGCCGATTCCATTCAAAACGGACAAAGCCGTTGCTTATTCGCTAATTCATGCTTCACTATTCATATTAGACGAAAAGCGGCTTCAGCACAAGGACAGGGAGGAGAAAGAGCGCTTGAAGGACAGCTGCCGCGGCCTCGTTCAGCTCCATTTCCGCTTGATCGAATATTTGCGGAGGAGCAACAGCAGGACGCCCAGTCCGGCCACCGCCAAAAACGCCAGAACAGCTTCATGCTGCACGAACATCGCGGTCTCCCGCCAGTGCTCTCCAAGCAGCACGCCGATCAGCTCGAATGTGCTCGTCCATAAGAGCGCGCCGAGCGACGCGTAAAAGAGAAACGGCCGGTACGGATGCTTGCCGAGGCCGATGAACAAGGCAGTCATATGACGAAGCCCGGGCACGAAGTAGCCGACCAGAACGAGCACATGCCCCCACTTGGCGAAGCGCTCCTCGTGCCTGGCGAGCTTGTCCGGCGTAAGACGAAGCACATGGCCGTACTTCGTCAGCAGCGGACGGCCGAGCCATCTGCCCAGCAGGTAGCTCAGCGACATGCCGGCCACGCTGCCCGTAATGGCGGCCAGCATCGTGAAGCCCAGCTTGAGGTGGCCTTGGGCCAGCAGATAGCCGGCCGCGGTCAGCAGCGCTTCGTCCGGCACGGGAATGCCGGCGATCCCCAGCGCCATCGCCGCAAACAATCCGACGTAGCCATAGTGGAACACGAGCCCTAGCAGGTGATCGGTCATAGGTGTTCTGCATCTCCTGATGCGGGCAGCGGCGTGCCCGGGTTATGTAAGCGCGAAGCGTCGTCAGGACTTGGCTTGAGGGCGATTAAGGCCCATTGAAGACAAACACCCCGTCCGAACGGACGGGGGAAGCCGATATGAGATCGTACCGCTGTCGTCCGAAGGACGGGTCAGTCGACGATCGTGACGTTCAGGTTGTGCTTGGCGAACACTTCGCCGAGCTCCTTCTTCGCCTCGTCCGCGTCCGGTCCGTGGACGTGCAGTTCGTAGGCATGTCCGCCGACCAAAGTGGTGAACAGGCCTAGGATGCTCTTTACGTCAATGTACTTGTTGTCCGCTTGAAGAACGATCGAAGAACGGAACTTGTTCGCAGTTTGTGACAATTCCACGATTGCAGCGTTGTTGGTCATAGCAATCCCTCCAATAATTAGGGTTCACGATTTCACTACCCATCATACTCTGTATCGCGGAACGGTGGCAAGGGGTAAACGCTTTATTTCAGGTTGTCCGGATTTAACCCTTCGAGTTCGGGAAGGACGAACAGTCCGTCCTTGCGAATCAGCACGTCGTCGAAATAAATCTCGCCGCCGCCGTATTCCGGGCGTTGAATCAGAACCAGATCCCAATGAATGGCCGAGCGGTTGCCGTTGTCGCAATCCTCGTAAGCCTGTCCCGGGGTAAAGTGAAGGCTCCCTGCGATTTTCTCGTCGAACAGCGTATCCTTCATCGGGTGGAGGATAAACGGATTGAAGCCCAGGCTGAACTCGCCGATATACCGCGCGCCTTCGTCCGTATCGAGCAGCGCGTTGATCCGCTCCGGGTCGTTCGCGGTCGCCTTTACGATTTGTCCGTTTTCGAACGTAAATGTGATGTTTTCATAAGCGAAGCCGTTGTACACGCTTGGCGTATTGTAAGCGATCGTGCCGTTCACCGAATCCCGGATCGGGCACGAATAGACCTCGCCGTCCGGAATGTTGCGCGCGCCCGAGCATTTTTTGGCCCCGATGCCTTTGATCGAAAAGGTCAGATCCGTACCCGGCCCGGTAATGCGCACTTTGTCGGTCTTCTTCATCAGCGCGTGGAGCGGGTCCATGGCGCGGTCCATCTTCGCGTAATCCAGATTGCAGACGTCAAAGTAAAAGTCTTCGAACGCTTCGGTGGAACGGCCCGACAGTTGGGCCATGGATGCGTTCGGATAACGGAGCACGACCCACTTCGTATGCTTGACGCGCTGCTCCAGATGGATCGGATGCCGGTGAACGCTGTCGTACAATGCCATCTTGTCCTTCGGCACGTCGGACAGCTCGTTCACGTTCTCGCCGGAGCGGATGCCGATGTAGCCCTGCATGCGCTTCATTCGGTCCAGTTCGTAGGCCGCCCATGTCTTCACCATCTCCGGATCGGCGTGGCGCAGCAACTCGCGCGTGACGGTTCGGTCCTCGATCTCGACGTGCGGATAGCCCCCGCGTTTAGCAACTTCCTCTACAAGCGCCTTGAGGAGCTCCCTTTCGGGCCCGATCATTTCGATCAGCACGTGCTCGCCCGGCTGGACGTCGATCGAATAGCCGGCCAGGTTGGCCGCCAATTTTTGAATTCGCGAATCGCGCATGAATGTAACCTCCGGTCGTCAGTTGTTCAGTTCGGCTGGCGAGACAAGCCGTTATCATTGTAACATCGCGGACACGCTGAACAAAAATGCGCCAAGTACAAAAAAGACAAAGAGGAGCTCTTGCTCCCCCTTGCCCTTATTCGGATATCGTCGGGTATTCAACCGATCGTCACGCAGTTGCGACCTTGGTGCTTGGCCTCGTAGAGCGCCATGTCCGCTCGATAGAACAGCGACTCGACGCTGATCCGGTCGTCGGACGACGACCACTCGGAGACGCCGCACGATACCGTGACCTTCGGAGCGGTCTCTTGCTCCACGCGGCTGCGGATGCGCTCGGCGACCTTCAGCGTCTGGTCGAGGCTCAACTGCGGCAAGTATATGGCCAGCTCCTCGCCGCCCCATCTCGCCGCGATATCGCTCTCGCGAATGGCGCTGCGGATGATCGAGCTCACTTGGATGAGGATCGCGTCCCCGACCTGGTGACCGTACGTGTCGTTGATTTTTTTGAAGTGGTCGATGTCGACGACGATGAGCGATCCCGACGCGTCCTTCTCTTGCTTGCGCTGGATCCGCTCGTTCAGGTAGTGACGCGCGTACAAGCCGGTCAGGTTGTCCGTAATGACCATTCGCCTGACTTCGGCATGCAGCGACGAGTTCGAGACGGCCAATCCGATATGCGCCGACAGAATCTGAAGCAGCTTGTAGTTCTCGTAGGAAAAATGGTTCGGCTGGCAGTGCGTAACCATGATGCCGCCGATCACCTCGCCGTTCAGAAGCAGCGGAGAGGCGATCATGGAACGCGAGCCGGTCGCCTCCATCAGCTCGGACCTCACCGGCGTCGCCGAATGATAATCGGATAATATGATCGGCTCCTTCGTCGCCAGCATGACGCCGCAAAAGCCGTAATCGATGGAAAAAACTTCTCGCTTCAGCTCCGGCACGTTCGTCGAAATGACGTTGAAGCGGCTCTGCTGCGGATCCAGCTGCAAAATGAAGCAGTTGTCCGCATGAAAAATAGACATCAGCTCCGCCGTGGCGAACTGGATCGTATCGGACAGGCGCAGGCTGCTGTTCAGCCGCTGCGTCAGCTCGTTGATCAGCCGCAGCTCACCGATCAGCACGTTCGCCTGCTCGTGCATGCGCGCCTTCTCGAACGCGGTGCCGGCGCCGCTCGTCAACGTCGCGACGAAGCGCATGTCTAGATCGTCGAAGGGCTCGGCGGACAGATCCAGACGGAGCACGCCATATACGCCCTGCTTGCCGGCGAGCGGGAACGCGATCCGGCGATGATCGCCCTCGCCGTCTTCGCGCCGCTCGCCGTCCATGAACGCTCTCCAGCACAAATCCATGTCCTGCTGGTGGAATGCCAGCGGCTGCACGCGTTCGTTGATGCTGCTGTAGTCCTGCGACAAAAATAAATTCGTGCGGCAGGTCGGATACAGCTGCTCGAGACTCGTGAACACCTCGGTCAGCACGCTCTCGACGTCGATGTGGTCGTTAAGTCGACGCATGATCTCCAGCAGCCGGTCCCTTCGCCGGTCCTCCCGTCTTGCCATCTCGGCGGCGTACAGCTGATCCTCGACGAACAGATGCTCGAATCGGCGATACATGCAACTCTTGAAATGAAGCGCAGCCGCCTGAAGCAGCTTAAGCTCGCCTGCGCCTGCGGATCCCGCGGGCGCTAAACAGACGATCGCCGCGCATACGATCCCCGTAGAGCGGCTGAAGACCGGGACGGCGAGCGTATCGATGCCCGCGAACGAGGGATGGCGATGCTCTTCGGCGCGCACGAGGGCGGGCCGGCAGGATTCAAGAGCGATGCCGGCCGCCGTCGAGCCGGCGGCATCGCGACCCCAGCGGACGGCCGAGCCGGCCTCCAAGGCGGCTCCGGCGGTGGCGACCGCCGAATAATCGGCGTGCAGCAGCACGATCGGCCAACCGGACAGCCATGGGAATCCTTCGCTCTGATCGATCCAATCCGCGAAGCTCTTCCCGAGCAGCGGATGGATGTATGGCAGATCGGCTTCCGTTATTTCTTGGCCTGCAATCCATGACGGCAGGTCATCCGTGGCGCGAAAAAGGTCGAAATCCACGCGATGATGTCGAACCGAGTCTACTTTTCCGCTTGGTTGAACCATCCCCGACCCTCCTCGCCACGCTTCTAAAATTACTATACAATGGACTCATGATTTTTGCACTAGAAAGCGTTCATTTATCGGGACTTGCGTCTTGCGTCTCGACACTTATATCAAGCATTCGTTTTTTCGAAAAAAGCAAGTGCCATTTAAGTTTTCGAGCTATCTTGCCGCCTCCTTGACAATCTCTTTGTTTTTCTTATAATATCTATAGTTGAACATTGGGCTCATTGTTTGTGTCACCCTCACGAACGGTTCCCTCGGCGGGCAGCGGCTGAACTTCTTGCCGAGAAGAATGGAATTCGGAATGGATCCGACCTTCTGGATGGAATGCGTTCGGCGCAACGACAACCCATTTTCAAAAAATTCCCTTTTGAAAAAGGAGTCACACATTCATGTCCAGATATACCGGTCCTAAATTCAAACTAAGCCGCCGCCTTGGCATCTCCCTGAGCGGCACGGGCAAAGATCTCAAGCGCGCGTTCCCTCCGGGACAGCACGGCGCGAACCAACGCCGCAAGATCAGCGGCTACGGTCAGCAATTGCTCGAAAAGCAAAAGCTGCGCCACATGTACGGCCTGAACGAAAAGCAATTCCGCAACCTGTTCGACCGCGCTTCGAAGCTGAAGGGCAAAGCGGGCGAAAACTTCATGTTCCTGCTTGAAAGCCGCCTGGACAACCTGGTCTACCGCCTCGGCTGGTCCAACTCCCGTGCCGGCGCGCGTCAACTCGTATCCCACGGCCACGTAACCGTGAACGGCAAGAAGGTCGACATCGCTTCTTACACGGTTCAAGTGGGCGACGTCATCGGTCTGCGCGAGCGCAGCCGCGGCCTGAAGGCGATCAAGGAAGCTTCGGACTCCCGTCACCACATCGCGGGCTACCTGGACTTCAACCAAGCCGCTATGGAAGGCAAGTACGTTCGCCTGCCTAGCCGCGAAGAGCTGTCCCAGGACATCGAAGAACAACAAATCGTCGAATTCTACAGCCGCTAATCGGTTTAGATTCGCACACAGCGCTCCGGCCATGCCGGGGCGTTTTTTTGTGCCCGGTGACATGACGGGGTCTCGCTTGCCCCGGCTCGATGGCGCGGTGCGAGGTGCGGAGGCGCTTGTCGGTTGTGTCGGTTTGGGACACGACCGCGGGACTCAAAAGAGGCGTGTTCGCGGTCGACGGGTGGAATGTGTTGACGTAGGTCAACACTTGGCCCGTTTTCGCGGCCAATGAGCGAGATGTGTTGATGTAGGTCAACACTTGAAGCGTTTTCGCGGCCAATGGGCGAGATGTGTTGACGTAGGTCAACGCATAAGGAGTGTTTGCCACCGACGGGCGGGATGTGGACGACATCAAAGCAGACGATGCCGGCGGGGCGGAACGAGAGCGCTCATATAGCAATTTGAAAGTCGTACACAGCAAGACCGCGTCACCAACCGTTGCAAGAGGCTCTATATGGTGCCACATAACGGGAATTCGCCGTCAACCGGCCAAAGAAGCCCTATATAGCGTCACATTGCGAGAATTCGCCGTCAACCGGCCCAAGAGGCCCTATATAGCGCCACATTGCAAGAATTCGCCGTCAAACGACCCAAGAGGCTCTTTATAGCGCCACATTGCGGGAATTCGCCGTCAAACGACCCAAGAGGCTCTTTATAGCGCCACATTGCGGGAATTCGCCGTCAACCGAACCAAGAGGCCCTATATAGCGCCACATAATGGGAATTCACCGTCAAACGACCCAAGAGGCCATATATAGCGCCACATAGCGGGATCGCTTTACTCACAGGAAGAACCAGCTTCAGCGGCAAGGGGAGCGATAGGCGATGCTGGAGACGATGCGGCAAGTGGAGCGGCAAGCGAAACGCCGCCCCAAAATCGCAAAAAAACAGGATGCGAAAGAACCGCTCTCATCCTTTACGCCAATCGCGAGAAGGAGAACCACTTAACCCTCTTAAACGGAATCAAAATGGCCGTCCCCAAAGTCAAAAATATGACTTTGGGGACGACCCTTTGTGCTGTATCGACGGGTTCGCCGGACCGAAGTTAAATCTTCGGCTCTTCGCTCGCCGCTTGGACGGTCTGCAGAACCGGCCCTGCTGCGGTCGTCGTGCCCGGCTTCGTCAGCCGTTGAATCAGCTGACCGATATCGATGCCGGACACGCTCTTCAGCATCTCCGGCGCGGTCGCCATAAGCGACGTCACATAGTTGCTGACGCGCGCGGCGCCTTCGCCATGTCCCGTATCGACGACCGTAAGCTTGTCGATCGCCGAGATCGGTTCCGCCACCTTGCCGGCGAGCTCGGGCAGCATCTTGACGATGATATCGAGCACGGCCGCTTCGCCGAACTTTTCGAACGCCTGCGCGAGCTTTTCTTTCGCTTCGGCCTCCGCCAAACCGCGAAGTCGTACGACTTCGGCTTCCGCGGTCCCCTTCGCTCTGGCCGCTTCTGCCTCGGCCAGACCGTTCAGGCGCTTCTGCTCGGCGTTCGCCTTGGCCTCCGCCTCGATGCGGTATTTGTGCGCGTCCGCTTCGTTGATCTGCCTGGCCTTGTCGGCTTCGGCCGCTTGGACGACGGCGTACCTGTCCGCGTCCGCCTTCTTCTTCACCTCGGCGTCATACTGCTTTTCCCGCCTCAGAATTTCCTTCGCCTCGAGGTCGATCTCCCGCTCCTTGCGGACGATCTCGACCTGCATCTGCTCCTCGACGACGCTCTGCTTGGAGCGGGCCTCCTGAATCGAATAGGCTTGGTCCGCTTCCGCCTTCGCCACGTCCGATTCCTTTTTGAACGAGGCCACCTTCAGTTCCTTTTCCTTGGTCGCTTCGGCGACGTTCGTATCGCGCAGCAGCTCCGCCTTCTGCCCCTGCTCCTCCGCCGCGGCCTTCTGAATCCGGGAATCCCGGATCGCCTCGGCCTCCGCGATGTCCGCGTCCCGCTTGACTGCCGCGATACGCGGCTTGCCGAGCGCTTCCAGGTAGCCGTGCTTGTCGCGGACGTCCTTGATCGTGAACGAGACGATCTGCAGCCCCATCTTTTTCAGATCGCGCGCGGCCTGGCCCTGCACCTCCTGCGCGAAACGCTCGCGGTTGCGGTACACCTCTTCGACCGTCATCGTGCCGAGAATGGCGCGCAGATGGCCTTCGAGTACTTCCTGCGCCTCGCTGCGCAGCGATTCGGTCGGCTTGCCCATGAACTGCTCGGCCGCCGTCGCTACGTCCTCCACCGCCCCGCCGATCTTGATGATCGCGACCGCATCCGTCAGCACCGGCACGCCCTGCTCCGTGTAAACTTCCGGCGTGCTCACGTCCAGCTTGTGCGACAGCAGCGACAAAAATTGCGATTGCTGGAAGATCGGCAGGATAAACGCGCCTCCGCCGCGCACGATCTTGATCCTGCGGCCCGATTCGTCCACCGATACGTTTTTGCTCCCCAGAAAAGAGCCGGTAACGATCATCGCCTCGTCGGGCGCCACCGTCTTGTAGCGCGCCCAGAACGCGATGCCGAGCACAAGCAGCACGGCGACGACAATAATCGGAATATAAAGCGCTTCAGGAACAGCCATTTGCATTCTCCTCTTATCCGTCGATATGAATCAGTCCAGCCTCGATACGCCGAGGACGTCGTCCTTCACCTGCACGACGACGACCTTCGTGCCTTCCGCGAGCGCTTCCTTGTCGAAGCTCTCGGCGATGTGGTTCGTATTGCCCGCGCCAACTCTGACGAGCACCTCGCCATAGCCGGAGGCCGGTATGGAGGTGATGACCTCTGCGCGCTTGCCCGCCAGGTCGTGAATCGAATACGCGACGGAGTTCTCGCTGTTTTTCATCGGCTTCACGTAGACGAAATGCATCGCGAGACCTCCGACGGCGGCTGCCGCAGCCGAAAGGGCGTACACGCCGCCGGGCTGAAGCGTCGAGTAGCGCGCCATAAGCAGCCCTGCGCCCCCAAAGATCGTAATGCCCCCGGCGATGACGACGGGCTCGAACAGATCGTGAGGCAGCCAGTCGAACGCGCCCCCCAAATCCCCGATTACCAATGTCACAAATGCCATCAGCACGCCGAACGCCAGACAGCTCCAGAACAAAATAGCCATGCTACCCTCTCCTTCTGCCCCAGAATCTGTTTGCGCTGTCATATAGATGTATACGACAAACATTTCCAAAAGTTTCTCGAACTGTTTTTTTGAATCTTGATGTTAAATGTCGTCAATATAAGGAAAACGTTCGCGTCATGCGAACAGGCGTTAGAAAAGCCCTTTGAATTTCCCCCTGTATAGCACACCCCTCCGAAGGAAGTCAAACGATAGCCGAATGTGTTATAATAACTCTGTTTTGTTGAAGGAGGATACATAATGAACGATACGAAACAACCGTCCAAGAAGCCGAAGCGCCATAAACGCTCGCCTTGGACCATGGCTGCCAAGCTGTTCACTTATACCATATTATGGCTCATTCTGTTTGCCGTATTGGCAGGCTTGGCCGCGGGCGGAGCGGTAGGCGGCTATATCGCGGCGTTGGTCAAGGACGATCCGATCCGGTCACGCGCACTAATTGAAGAGAAAATCAACGAGAACAATGCAACCGGTTTCGTCTATTTTCGGGACGGCACGCTGATCGGCCAACTCCGCACCGAGGAGGACCGTCAGCCAATTACCTTCGACAAGATCCCGCAGGTGATCATCGACTCGACGCTGTCCATCGAGGACAAAAACTTCTTTAATCATGTCGGCGTGGACACGAACGGTCTGTTCCGCGCGGTTAAGCAGCAGCTGCTCAATGAGGACGTGCAGACCGGCGGCAGCACGATTACGCAGCAGCTCGCGCGGCGAGTGTTCCTGAGTCTCGACCAGACGCAGAGCCGCAAAGCCAAAGAAATCTTTCTTTCCCTTCGCCTCGAGCGTTTTCTCGGCAAGGAAGAGATCCTCACGGCATACCTGAACAAGATTCCGTACGGCAACGGCGCGTCCGGCTACCAGGTGTACGGCATCAAGGCGGCTGCCAAGGGCATCTTCGGCCTCGAGGACCTGAGCAAGGTCAATCTGGCGCAAGCGGCCTACCTGGCAGGATTGCCGCAGCGTCCCTCCGCCTACTCCGCGTTCAACGGCAAAGGCGACTTCAACGAGGCCAACTTCAAGCGGGCGCTCGCACGGCAGAAGCTCGTGCTTCAGAAGATGCTCGAATACGGCAAGATCGACCAGCGGCAATACGACGAGGCGATCGCGTTCGACATTTACAAATCGCTCGCCAAGCCGACGGAAAAAGCTTATAACACGTATCCTTACCTCATGCTTGAGGTCGAACGGCAGGCCGCGATGCAGCTCGTGCTGAAGCAGAATCCGACGTTGACCCTGGACGATCTGAAGAAAAAGGAAAACGCGTCGCTCATCGAGGATGCGCGCGAGCAGCTGCTTCGCGGCGGCTACAAGATCACCACGACGATCGACAAAAAGGTATACGACCTGATGCACGGCGTGGCCGAAGATCCGAAGAACTTCTCGCCGGACAGCAAGACCAAGGGCGTCGAGCAGACGGCCGCCGTCATGCTGGACCATAAGACGGGCGCGATCCTCGGCATGATCGAGGGCCGCGACTTCCATATCGAGCAGCTCAACTTCGCCACGCAGATGGAGCGGCAGCCGGGATCGGCGATGAAGCCGATCGGCGCTTATCTCCCGGCCATCGACAAGGGCCTGATCAGCCCGGCCAGCATCCTCGACGATGCGCCGATCATCCTGAAGAACAGCGGGTCGAGCATGCACATTCCGAAAAACTCGAACAACCGCTATTCCGGCCTGGTCACGGCCCGGTATGCGCTCAACCAGTCGCTTAACATCCCCGCCCTCAAGGTGTTCCTGGATAAAGTGACGATCAAGGGCGCATGGAACTTCGCCCGCCAGCTCGGCATCACGACGCTCGTGCCGGAGGACGATTACGCGCAGACAGGCGTCATCGGCGGCCTCAAATACGGCGTGACGGTCGAAGAGCTGACCAACGCCTATGGCGCGATCGCCAACAAAGGGGTATTCAACGACGCTTATCTGATCGAAAAAATGAAGGATTCGTTCGGCAACATCGTCTACGAGCACAAAGCGACGCCGAAGCGCGTCGTCTCCGAGCAGTCCGCCTACTTGATGACCGACATGCTCCGCACGGTCGTCAAGGACGGCACGGGCAAATCGGTCAAAAACGGCTTTAAGAACTACGGCAAAATTCCGATCGTGGGCAAGACGGGCACGACGCAGAACTACGCGGACGTCTGGTTCGAAGGCTTCACGCCGGACATTACGCTCGGCGTGTGGGCCGGCTACGAAAAGTCGGTGCATACGCTGTCGACCGACGGACATGCGAGAGCCCGCGAGATCTGGACGAAAGTCATGAACGAAGTTACGGAAGCAAGACCGGACCTGTTCCCGACGAAGGAATTCGCGAAGCCGGACGGCATCGTCTCGATGACGGTGTCCAGCGTCAGCGGCAAGCTCCCGACCGAATTGACCCGTTCGGCCGGCAAACTGGTCACCGATATTTTCAACAAAAAGTTCATTCCGACCGAAGAGGACGACGCGCTGGTCGCCGTGAAGTACATCTCGTACAACGGCGTAAACTATCAGCCGAATCCGGAAACGCCGGAGGACATGCTGAGGCAGTCGGTCATGATCAAGCGGGAAAAACCGCTCGACGAACTGATCGAGGAGCTCAAGGCCGCGCTCGACAAGGTGCCGGCCGCAAGTCGCAAGCCTTTGTCCTACTATCTGCCGAAGGATGCCTCGGGCGGCGCGCCGTCCAAGCCCGATCCTCGCGAGGACGACGGCTCGGCGCCAAGCGCGCCGGGCAACGTCACGGTCGAGCAGCTCGGCGGCGGCAAGGTGCGAATCTCGTTCTCGAAAAGTCCGCAAGCGGACGTCGTCGGCTACCGGCTCTATCGGTCGGTGAACGGCGGCGGTTACGTGAAAGTCGGGGGCTCCGTCCTAACGGGCGAGGATACGCGCTTCATCGACTATGCGTCCTCGGGAAGCGTCGATTACGCCGTCACTGCCGTCGACGTGGCGGGCAACGAGTCAGGCCGCAGCGCCTCCGCCTCCACGGGCGGCGGCAGCGGCGGAGGCGGAGGCGGAAGTTCCACAGGCAATACGGATACTGGCCTCCCGCCGGATAACGGGGGCGAGACCGATCCGCCGCCGAGCGATCCGGTGCCGTCCGACGATCCGAGCCAGGCGCAACCAGCCGTGCCGGCGGTTCCCGGCGGCCTTGCGGCTCAGGCCTCGTCCGGCGGCGTGCTGCTCACGTGGAACGCCAATCCGGAGACAGACAAGGTAACGCGCTACGAAGTCTGGTACAGCGCCAGCCAGCAAGGCAATTACCGGCGCCTCGAATCGACGCAGTCGACCCAATATGAGGCAACCGGCAGCAATACCGCGGGATGGTACCGGATACGCGCGGTGAACGACACCGGCGCCTCCGACTCCTCGGCCTCCATCGAGGTCAAAAATAGTTGATCCCGCTTGACCGGAATGCCGCGGCTTCGTAAGCCGCGGCATTCTTTTTCTGAGAAGACAAAAAGCGGCTCTGCAAGAGAGATAGTCTCCTGCAGAGCCGCTTTTGAATGCGGCCAATCTTCAGTCTTCGATCGTGGACAGGTCGCCCGTCGGGAGATTAAGCTCCCAAGCCTTGAGTACGCGCCGCATAATCTTGCCGCTGCGTGTCTTCGGCAGTTTGTCCTTGAACTCGATCTCGCGCGGCGCCGCGTGCGCGGACAGCCCGACCTTGACGAACTTGGAGATGTCGGCCTTCAATTCCTCGGACGGCTCGAAGCCTTCGCGCAGCGAGATGAACGCCTTAATGATCTCCCCGCGCAGCGGATCGGGCTTGCCGATGACGCCCGCCTCGGCTACGGCCGGATGCTCGACGAGCTTGCTCTCGACTTCGAACGGCCCGACGCGCTCGCCCGACGTGTTGATGACGTCGTCGATCCGGCCCTGGAACCAGAAGTAGCCTTCTTCGTCCATGTAAGCCGAGTCCCCGGAGACGTACCAGCCCGGAATGCGGAAATATTCCTCGTACTTAGCGGGGTTGTTCCAGATCTTGCGCATCATCGAAGGCCACGGCGTGCGAATCGCGAGATTGCCCATCCGCATCGGCGGCAGCTCGTTGCCCTGATCGTCGATGATCGCGGCCTGGACGCCCGGGATCGGTCTGCCCATGGAGCCGGGCTTGATCTCCATGCTCGGATAGTTGCAGATGAGCTGGCCGCCCGTCTCAGTCATCCACCATGTATCGTGGATTCGCTGACCGTAGACTTTGAGTCCCCAGCGGACGACTTCGGGGTTCAGCGGCTCGCCCACGCTCAGCACATGGCGCAGGTTCGACAGGTCGAACGGCTTGACGGCGTCGTCCCCTGCGCCCATCAGCATGCGGAATGCCGTCGGCGCGCTATACCAGACGGTAACCTTATATTTCTCAAGCGTCGAATACCAGTCTTGCGGACTGAAACGGCCGCCGCGGATGACGTTGGTCGCGCCGTTCAGCCATGGGGCGAACACCCCGTACGAAGTGCCCGTGACCCAGCCCGGATCGGCCGTACACCAATAGACGTCCCCTTCCCTCAGGTCGAGCACGATGCGTCCGGTATAATAATGTTGGATCATTGCATTTTGCACATGGAAAACGCCCTTAGGCTTGCCCGTGGAGCCGGAGGTGTAGTGCAGGATCAGCCCGTCCTCGCGTCCGAGCCATTCGATCTCGTTGTCCTCGGAGGCCTTGTCCATCTCGGACTTGAAGTCCACGATGCCGTCGCCGGCCTGAACGTCCTCGCCGAATACGATCAAATGCTTCAATTCCGGCAGCTCCGCGCGCGTAATGCGAGGCAGCAGCGCCGGCGTCGTGACGATCGCCACCGCGCCGCTGTCCTGCAGGCGGTCGCGCACGGCCGTCTCCATGAACGCTTCGAACAGCGGGCCCACGACGGCGCCGATCTTTAGCGCGCCCAGCAGGGCGAAGTAAAGCTCCGGCGTGCGCGGCATAAAGATAAATACGCGGTCTCCCCTCGTAATGCCCAATCCACGCAGTACGTTGGCGAAGCGGGCGGACTGCTTCGACAGGTCGGCGTACGTATAGCTCTCGTCGCGCTGCGCATCGCTATAGTGCAAAGCGATCGTATCGCCCCTGCCCTCTTCGACATGGCGGTCGATCGCCTCGTATGCCATATTGACTTTCCCGGTCTTGGACCAGGTGAAGCGGCTCTCGATGTCCTCCCAGTTAAAGCTGCGCACCGCATCCTCATAAGAGCCGAGATTCGCGGTTGTCGCCGTTACGGCCAATTTCTCATCCTGATTTAACGTCATTACCGATCACCTTCCCGTTGATATGCTGCAAACCCGCTGCTTTAATACGAATGCGCTTACATGAAGAACAAAGCCCTGTGGCTTGCTTCTGCCATTATAACATGCGTTCGCCGTGGAAGCGCAACCGACCTGGGGAAAAAATACGCGCAGCGGGGACACGATCTGCGAAAGGATGCGCAGCGCCGGCAATGCTGTATAATGATACGCATGGCGGTCAACGCCGCGGCGCGGATTCGTCAATCGCCCGCGAATCCGCTATAATAGGCGCAGCGCGCACGACAGATAATCCGATTCGGCAAAAGGAGCGAGCGGCATGGAACATTACAAGCGCTATCAACGCCTCTCCAGGCCCGGACGGGCGGGACCCATCGTCATCGAAGGCCCCGTCGAGCCGGAGCGGCTCGCGGAATACCGGCTGCACGACGCGCTCGACGCCTTCCGCAGGCCGCGCGAGCAGCACGAGGCGCTCGTCGAGATCGCCGGCCTTCCGGAAGGGCGCATCATCGTGGCCCGCGAAGAAGACACGATCGTCGGCTACGTCACTTTCCACTATCCCGACGAGCTGGAACGGTGGTCCGAAGGCGGCATGGACGATCTGATCGAGCTCGGCGCCATCGAGGTGGCCGACGACTATCGGTCGCTCGGCCTGGGCAAGGCGATGATCGTCGCGGCCTTCGCGGACGAGCAGCTGGACAATGCAATCGTTTATACGACCGAATATTATTGGCACTGGGATTTGGAAAAAAGCGGGCTTAACGTATGGCAATACCGCGAGATGATGGAGAAGCTGATGAAGTCGGTCGGCATGGTCTGGTTCGCCACGGACGACCCCGAGATCTGCGCGCATCCCGCCAACTGTCTGATGGTCCGGATCGGCAAAGACGTGCCTTTGTCCTCCGTCGAGCAGTTCGACCGCGTGAGATTCCGTCAGCGTTTCATGTATTGACGACGAAAGGCAGGCGACCCTAGTGTCATCGAAGAGCGATCACGCGCGCTGGATCGATTGCAGCGCCGTACGGCGGTATACGTTTCGCGAAGATCATCCTTTTCATCCGATTAGGCTGGCCTTGACCGAGGAGCTGCTCGAAGACAGCGGCGCGCTCGGGCCGGAAGACAAGATCATGCCGACCGCGGAGGGAGCGGCCGAGGCCGTGGACGCCATCCACAGAGCCGACTACATTGAGACGGCGCGGGCGCTAAGCGAGCCCGTTCCGGCGGTGTCTTACCAAGACTTGGCCGAGCAGTACGGTCTTGAGGAAGACGGCGACACGCCCTACTTTCCGGGCATGCACGATGCCGCGCTGGCCGTCGTCCAAGGCTCGCTGACCGCCGCGGAGGCGGTCATGTCCGGAGCGACGCGGCACGCGCTTCATCTCGGCGGCGGCTTGCATCACGCCTTCCGCGAGCGGGGCGCGGGCTTCTGCGTCTACAACGATGCCGCCTGCGCCATATCTTGGATTCACCGCAAGTACGACGCCAAGGTGCTCTACATCGACACCGACGTGCATCACGGCGACGGCGTTCAGTGGAGTTTCTATACGGATCCGGACATCTTCACTTTTTCCATTCACGAGACCGGCAAGTTTCTGTTTCCCGGCAGCGGCTTCGCGCACGAGCGCGGCGAGGGCAGCGGCTACGGCGCCTGTCTCAACATCCCCGTGGAGCCGTATACCGAGGACGAATCTTGGCTAGAGAGCTTCGAGAGCGGTCTGCGCCGGGTCGTCAGCGTGTTCAAGCCCGACGTCATCGTCAGCCAGCACGGCTGCGACGCGCATGCGCTGGATCCGCTGGCGCATGTTCACTGCAGCATGCGGATCTACCGGGAGATGCCGCGCCTCATCCATCGGCTGGCGCACGAGTACACCGAAGGCCGCTGGATCGCGCTGGGCGGAGGCGGATACGAGCATTGGCACGTCGTGCCGCGCGCATGGAGCCTGCTCTGGCTCGAGATGAGAGACCATCCGCTGCTCGCGTCCATCGACGCTCTTCCGGACGGCGGGCTTCTGCCGGCTTCCTGGCCGCGGCTCGCTTCTCCGAATCGACCGGCGGACCTGCCGCGCACCTGGCTCGACGATACATCCCGCTGGGCGCCGATGCCGCGCAGAGCGGAGATCGTATCCAAAAACCGGGAGATCGTCGCGCTGGCGCTTCAGCATCTGGGCTGATGATAGACGTAAAAGAACGCTAAGAACAAAAAAGGGTTGCCTCCCCCTCCAATCTCAAGATTGGCGGGAATGCAACCCTTTTTTCGCTTGCAGGCGCGAACCGTTAGAGGCGCTGCAGCAGCTCATTGACGATGGCGAACGAACGGTTCGATGCCGTCACCGTGAATTCTGCAAAGTTAACTTCCGCAGAGCCGTCCGCCTTGTCCGAGATCGATCGGATGACGACATAAGGCACTTGATTCATCGCGCATACCTGCGCGACGGAGGCCCCCTCCATCTCGACGCAGGTACCGCCCAGCTCGTCGCGCAGCCGCTGAACGAGCGACCTGTCCGCGATGAATTGATCCCCCGACAGCACCTTGCCCGTCTTGATATGGCCAGGGAACAGCTTGTCTCCCGCTGCGCTCGCTGCGGCGACGAGTTCCTCGTCCGCCGCCCAATCGGACACCTCCTGGTACGGAATGACGCCTCGCCCGTAGCCGAGCGCCGTGACGTCGATGTCGTGTTGGACGCTGCTGGAGGAGATCACGATGTCGCCGATATCGAGCTCGGGATCGAGTGCGCCCGCCACGCCGGTGAAAATGACCTTGCCCACGTTGAATCTGTCGATCAGAACCTGCGTGCACACCGCAGCGTTGACCTTGCCGACGCCGGATTTGCAGATGACGACTTTATGTCCGTGCAGGCTGCCCGCCACATACTTGATGCCGGAACGCTGTAGCTCCACCGCATCCTCTAATGCGCCGAGCAGCAGGTCGATCTCTTCCTGCATGGCGCCGATGATTCCGATCATGAACGAATCTCTCCTTCGAATCGAATAAGAAACCCTGCTGCGGGACCGCGTGTCCCGCGCAGGGCGTATAGGCGATGATTAGGCGTGGCCGGAACTAGCTTCTGGAAGCGACGGAATTGCGCACGATAAGCTCGTGCTGCAGCGTGACCCGCGCCTGCTCGACGTTTTCCTTCTTCATCAGCTTGGTCAGCAGACGCATCGAGACGGCGCCGATATCGTACATCGGCTGGGCGACGGTCGTCAGCAGCGGCCGGACCATCGAAGCCATGCGGATGTTGTCCACGCCGATTACGGAGATATCGGCAGGCACCGACAGACCCGCATCCTGGATCCCGTGGATCGCGCCGATCGCCATCTCGTCCGTCGCCGCGAACACGGCCGTCGGACGCTCGGCCAGGCCGAGGAAATACTGTACGGCCTCGATGCCGGACTCGTACCGGTAGTTGCCGACGCGAACGAGGGTCTCGTCCAGCGCGATGCCGCTCTCCTCGAGCGCGCGCTTGTAGCCTTGATACCTGGCGTAACCATTAGCCGGATCCTGCAGCGTGCCGCTGATCATCGCGATCCGGGTATGGCCTTCGGCGATCAGCTTGCGAACCGCGTCGTACGCCGCCGTCTCGTGATCGATATCGACCGAAGGCATCGTGCCCTTCTCGTCGGTCGTCGCGCACAGCACGATCGGCACGTTGGACGTATTGAACGCCTGGATATGCTCGTCCGTCACGACGCCGCCCATGAACAGAAGCCCGTCCACCTGCTTCTCGAGCAAGGTGTTGATGACGCGGATCTCCTTTTCCTTGCGTTTGTCCGCGTTGCACAAAATAATATTGTAATGATACATATTGGCGATATCTTCGATGCCGCGCGCGACTTCGGCAAAATTCGCGTTCGCGATATCGGGAATGACGACGCCCACCGTCGTCGTCTTCTTGCTGGCGAGGCCGCGAGCTACCGCATTAGGCCGGTAGCCGAGACGTTCGATCGCCTCGTACACTTTTTTCCGCGTCTGCGGCTTCACGTTGGGATTGTTATTGACGACGCGGGATACCGTCGCCATCGATACGCCTGCCTCGCGGGCCACGTCATAAATGGTTACCGTCACATCTCACCGCTCCATTTGCTCATGTCAGGTCTTTGTCCGGTTTAAGGTCCTGTCCATGGTATATTAAGGTAATGATACGACAAAAGGGGCGTTTTCGCAATGGCAAACGCCGACAGCTGTCGCGCTTTAGACGTCTGCGCCGACGCGTTCGTTCAAAAAGTCGAGTGTGATGCGCCAATGCGATTCGTCCCACACCGGACTTCCGTCCTTGACGAAAATCGCCTGCGGCGATTTGTGCTGCACGTGAAGCGCTTCTGCGATCGCGTTGCTGACGGGCCGTTCTTCGATGACGTGAACGATGGCCACGTCGACCGGCGGCTCGCCCCGGCTGCCGATGAAGCGGTCCAGCTCTTCGTGGGCGCCCGCGCTGATAGGGCACGAGGTGCTGTGCTTAAAAACGAGCAGCGGCCGGTTCGCGGTATCTTTGAGCGCTTGCTCCCATTGTTCGACCGTTTGCAATCTTTTGACTTCCGCCATATCGGCCAGCCTCCTTGAAAATCGTTTCGTTGATTTTCATGGTATCAGAAATGAAAAAGTTTCGCAAAAAAAAGAAAAGGAGCGCTGCCGCTCCGCTTTGCTTGATGCTAGGCTATGTATTGTCCGTTCAATTGCGAAAGGCGCCCTTCGAGCTCCCGCTTCCATGCGTGATCGCCCAAAGAAGCGGCGACAAGGAGCAGATCAAGCAGCTCGTTCGTGCGTTCCTCCGTCATGCGCGCGATTCGCGCTGCGTCGAGCGGCATGCGCGCGGAAGCGGCGTGGCTCAGCATGCCGGCCCATTCGTGCATCTCGTCGAAGCGAATCTCCCGCGGGAGGGGCTTCGCGCCTAAGTCGGACAGCAGCCGGCTCAAATCCGACTTGACGCCCGGATATACCTCGTTGCGGGAGCAGTACCCGCAGGCATAGACGGGCACGTTGGCAATGCTCACCGTCTTGGAATAAAAAACGTTCCGGAGACCCAGCGCCATCGCCTCTCCGCATACACACCTTTTGAACAATCCGACTCTCTCCTTACGCGCGGACACGCGCGGCTCTGAATCCCCCTGCAGGGCCGTTGAGATAGTATATTCGCCGCGCTCCCCATTAACTCCTCTCTCTTGGATCGCTGTAAATTATGGTAAAAAAGGGGTAGCGGCACGCATGCTCGTTTGCGCCGGATGAATGCCGCTGGCGATTATGCTAGGATAGAAGACGCGCGGCCTGCGCCGCGCACCGATTTTTCAAGGGAGGTATCGACTTTGACGGAAACGAAACGCGTCATCTGCCTTATCGACGACGAATTCGAAGACTTGGAGCTGTGGTACCCGGTATACCGCGCGCGCGAAGAAGGCGCGACCGTACTGTTCGCGGGTCCGGAAAAAGGCCGCAAGCATATCGGTAAATACGGCGTGCCTGCCGTCGCGGACCTGTCCTACGAGGATTTGAACGCGGACGATTGCGACGGCCTGCTCGTGCCTGGCGGCTGGGCGCCGGACAAGATCCGCAGAAGCGAACGCGTGCAGGCGTTCGTTCGCGAGATCGACCGGTCGGGCAAGCCGATCGGACAGATCTGCCATGCGGGATGGGTGCTCGTATCCGCCAAGATCCTGCAGGGCCGCAAGGTCACTTCGACGCCCGGCATCCGCGACGATATGGAAAACGCGGGCGCGATCTGGTACGACGAAGCCGTCGTCGTGGACGGGAATCTGGTGTCGGCGAGACGCCCGCCCGACCTGCCGGAATACGCGAAGGCGTTCTGCGACGTGCTGTACGGCAGATTGTCCTAATTCTCTCTTAAGAAATAAAGGATCCGCTGACGGGCGTAAGACGCCCAGCCGGCGGATCCTTTATTTTGGTGCGGGCGTTCGCGGACAAGGGAAGCGGCGGCTCGTATACCGCAAGACGGCCCGGGCCGGCTCACTGCTGGCGCTACGAGACATCGCTGGCGTGCGACAAACCGCGGCTCACGCGGCCGAATCAAGGACGGCGCGCACAAGTCATCGCTGGCGCAAGACGAACCACTGCATGCCTGGCCGAATCACCGCTGTCGCGGACGAAGCCCGCTGTCCTGGACGGCGGCGCCGGCATGGAACCGCTCCAGCCGCTCCTTGATCTCGGCCGCCGTGCTCAGCGCGAACAGCTCCTCGACGAACTGCCGGCAGGCCATCGCATTCGTCCGCAGCATCGTCGCCTTGACCGGCAGCACCGACTGCACGGACATGCTGAGCATGCGGATGCCGAGCCCGAGCCAGATCGGGATCGCTCTCACATCGCCAGCCATCTCCCCGCATACGCTGACCGGAATGTCGTGCCGGGCTGCCGCCCCGGCCACGCTGCGAAGCATGCGGAGCACCGCCGGATGGAAAGGCTCGTACAGATGATTGATCTGGTCGTTCATGCGATCGACGGCGAGCGTGAACTGGACGAGATCGTTCGTGCCGATGCTAAGAAAAGAAACTTCCTTCGCCAGCAGGTCGGCGACCATGACGGCGGCAGGCACCTCGATCATCGCGCCTGTCTTCAGGTTGCCCCGGTACGGAAGCCCCTCCGCCGCCAGCTCCCGCTGCGCTTCGGCCAGCAGGGCGTTCGCCGCGCGGACTTCCTCCACCGAAGCGATCAGCGGGTACATGATACGGATATCGCCGAAGGCGGCCGCTCTCAGAATCGCCCGCAGCTGCGTCTTGAACAAGTCGCTCCGATCGAGGCTGAAGCGGATCGCGCGGTAGCCGAGGAAGGGATTGTTCTCCTCGGGCATATCGTAATAATCCAGCTGCTTGTCGCCGCCGATATCGAGCGTGCGGATCGTCAGCGTCGCGCCGCCGAGGCGTTCGGCGGCGGCCTTGTACACCTCGAACTGTTCGTCCTCGGTCGGGAACCGGGCCCGGTCCATGTACAGGAACTCGGTCCTGAACAAGCCCACGCCGTCCGCCCCTTTGGACAATGCCGCGTCAAGCTCCTTGACCGAGCTGATATTGGCCGCCAGCACGAGCGGCTCGCCGTCGGTCGTCAAGGAAGGCACTTGAACGAGCTCCTGCAGGCGTTCCTTGGCCTCCATCTGCTGCTTGCGCAGCTCGGTATACCGCCCGACCGTCTCTGCGTTGGGCATGACCGCGAGCGTACCGGCGCCTCCGTCCAGAATGAGCAGATCGCCGGTCACGATCGGTTCGGCCAGCTTGCCCTCGACGCCCATGACGAGCGGTATGCCGAACGCCCTCGCCATAATCGCCGAATGCGAGGACGCGCTGCCGATCATCGTCACGATGCCGAGCACGACGTCCGGCTTCAGATGAATGAGCTGCGACGGGGTCAGCTCGCGCACGACGAGGATAAACGGCTGCGCATCGGTAGGCAGGGCGATCTCCGGCGCGCCGAGCAGATGCTTCAGCAGCCGGTTGCCGACGTCCTTGATGTCGAGCGCCCGCTCCTTCATATATTCGTCGTCCAGCAGGTCGAACATCGTGACGAAGTGATCGATCGCTTCCTTCACGGCCACCTCCGCCGCCTTGTACTGGCGCTGGATGATGCCCTGGATCTCGTTCATGAACACCGGATCGTCCAGAATCGCCAGATGCGCGTCGAAGATGCTGGCTTCGCCGGCGCCGACCGCCTCGTCCAGATCGCTCTTCATCTGATGGATTTCCGTCTTCGAACGCTTGATGCCTTCGTACAGCCGCTCGAATTCAAGCGCAAGATCCAGCGCGTCGATCTTCTGTTCGGGCAGCTCCCATTCCCAATTGGGCAGCACGAACGCCTTGCCGATGGCGATTCCCTCCGAGCCTCCGATCGCTTGGATCATAAGTCCGCCCCCTTGTTCTCTCTCTCTCGGACGACGACCGACATGACGGCCGCCTGGCCTTTCTTGACTGCCTTGAACGGCGCGAAGCGCCAGGACCGGACGATGTCCGAATTGGTGATGACCATCGGCGTCGCCAGCGACTTGGCATGGGCTTTAAGCGTGGGCAGGTGAAACCGGATGAGCGGCTGCCCGGGCATGACTTCGTCGCCTTCCTTGACCAGGGCCGTGAAGCCTTCGCCGTTCATTTGCGACGTATTGATCCCGATGTGCAGCAGCACCTCCAGCCCCTCCGGCGTCTCGATGCCGATCGCGTGCTTCGTCGGGTACAAATGAATGATCTTGCCCCGCACCGGCGCGACCAACTCTCCCTTGTCCGGCAGGAAGGCGACGCCCTTGCCGACGAGCTTCTGGGCGAAAATCGGATCGTCGACCTCCTCGAGCGGAATCATCCGGCCCTGCAGCGGCGCATGGAACTGCACCTGGTGAACGTCGAGCTGCATGAGCTTCACGATCTCGCCGCGGATCAGGTCCGAGTAGGTGCCGAACACGACCTGCACGTGGCCGCCGCCGAGCCGGATGACGCCGGCCGCGCCCAGATGCCGCAGGCTCTTGGCGTCCACGCGCCTGTCGTCGTTCAGCGTCAGGCGCAGGCGGGTGATGCAGGCCTCGATCCGCGCGATGTTGTCCTTTCCGCCGAGCGCCTGCAGAACGAGCGGGGCCCGGTACGGAATGTCGCCGCCCCAGTCGTCCAGCCGGGTGGAATCTTCACGGCCGGGCGTAGACAACTGGAACTTGCGGATGCTCCAGCGGAAGAGCACGTAGTAGATCGCGCCCACGGCAAGGCCGATCGGGATGATCAGCCAGCCCCGCTCGGACAGCCTGAAGTTGATGATGTACTCGAGCGCGCCAGCCGAAAACGTAAACCCTTCCCGGATGCCCAGCTCGTACGTCAGCCACATAATGCCGCCGGACAGCAGCGCATGCACGATGAACAAGTACGGCGCGACGAAAAGAAACGCGAACTCGACCGGCTCCGTGACGCCGGTCACGAACGCCGTCAGCGCGGCCACCCGGAATTGCTTCGCCGTCTTGGGCTTCAAATCCTCGCGCGCCTCGTGAATGATGGCATAGGCGATCGCGGGCAGCGCGAACATGATGACCGGATACAAGCCGGTCATATAGACGCCGGCCGTCGGATCTCCCGCGAAAAATCTCGGCATGTCCCCGAAGTACACGCTCCCGTCCGGGGCCGTGTACTCGCCGATCTGAAACCAGAACAGATGGTTAAGCAAATGATGCAGGCCGAACGCGACCAAAATACGGTGCAGAAAACCATATAGGAATATGCCGAAGCCGCCCGCCGAATTCACCAGGCCGCCCGTCGCGTCGATCCAGGCGAGCAATCCCTTGCCGATCCCGATCATGAGCCATGCGAACAAGAACGCGAATCCGCTCATAAAAATCGGCACGAAACGGGTTCCGCCGAAAAACTGCAGCGATTCGGGCAGCTGAAACGACTTGAAGCGTTCGTTCGCCCATCCCGACAGCATGCCGATGACCACGCCCGCGAACATCGACGGCTGTACGCCGCCGGGATCGTACGCCTGCGTCACCGCGCCGAAAAGGATCATGCCCACGAGCGACGCCATGCCGGCGTGAACCGACTGGTTGGACAGCCCGAGGGCAATGCCGACGGCGAATACGTAAGGGATATAGGCGAAGATCGCCATCCCCGCCGCATGCAGCAGCGCAGGCGCGGATTCAATGCCGATCGAATCCCAGGGCAGACGCGACAGCATGAGGAAAATGGCGGCTGCAGGCAGCACCGTCATCGGCAGCATCATCGCCCGGCCCAGCCTTTGCAAATATCCGATTCCTAGCATGCGAGACTCGCTCCTCCTTTCCCGGGAGATGGGTTAATACCCTGAACTTATAAAAGACGGGCTGCCGCGAAGCGCCCGCGGCTCCGAGTGCAGCCCGTCCCTGAATGCGGAAGACCGATCAGCGCTTCCCTTCCGGAAGCAGGATCGAATCTTCGACTTTGATGCAGCGGTCCATAATAACCGTCAGCCCGCCGGCCGCCGCGATGTTCGCGGCTTCCTCGTTCACGATGCCGAGCTGGAGCCACAGCACCTTAGCCTTGACGGCGACCGCTTCTTCCGCCACCGGCGGCGTATGCTCCGGCCTGCGAAAAACGTTGACGATATCGATCGGCTCTGGAATGTCCGAAAGCGCCGGGTAGCATTTCTCGCCGAGAATCTCGGTCTCCTTCGGATTGACGGGGATGATCCGGTAGCCCTTCGCCTGCATGGCGGCAGACACCATGTGACTCGTCTTGTCCGGATCGCCCGACAGCCCGACGACGGCGACGGTCTTGGTCTCTTGCAAAATACGCTTGATCTCTTCGCGGCTGGGATTCTCGAACGGCATGCTCATCTACCTCCATAATGTAGGATGAATCAGGCGAATCGCGCGCTTCTTATTCGGACCAGCGGACGTTCGCTCCCAATGCTTGCAGGTGATCGAAGTAGTTCGGATACGACTTGGCGACGTGATGCGCGTCCTTGATGACGAGCGGCGCCTTCGCGCGCAGCCCGACGACCGTCAGCGCCATAATGACCCGGTGGTCGAAGTGCGCGTCGATGGTCACGCCGCCTTCGACGCCCTCCGGCCGTCCGTGAACGATGATCTCGTCGCGTTTCTCTTCGACGTTCGCGCCCGCCTTGCGCAGCTCCGCCAAATAATCGGTGATGCGGTCGCACTCCTTGAACCGCAGATTTTCCACGTTGTAAAAGCGCGATGTGCCTTCGGCGAAAACGGCCGCAGCCACCATGGCGAGCACGCCGTCGGTAAATTCGTCGCCGTCGAACTGGGCTGCGGTCAGCTTGCCGTCGCCCTTGACGTGCACGACGCCGTCCTTGTGGGTTAGCGGCGTGCCCATCGCCTTCAGGACGTCGACGACAGCGCGTTCGCCCTGCTTGCTGTGCTCGAGCAGACGGTGAACGATCACGTCGGACTCAGTCACCGCCGCTGCCGCCAGAATCGCGGCGGAGCCCGGGTAGTCGCCCTGCACGGTATATTCCTGCGCCCGGTAACGCTGTCCGCCCGGCACCTTGAAGCGCATCAGATCCGGCGACGCTTCGACGACGATGCCGGCTTGAGCCAGCACCTCAAGCGTCTGACCGACGACGACCTTCGACTTCAGATCGTTCAGCACCTCGATCTCGCTGTCTTCCGCGAGCAGCGGCGTCAGGAAGAGCAGTGCGCTAAGGAACTGGGAGCTCACGCTGCCGGACACCTGAATCTTGCCGCCCTTGACGGACTCGCCGCCGCGGATCGTGATGGGCAGCTTCCCTTCGCGATGCTCGATGCGCGCGCCCATGCCTTCCAGGGCGTGGATCAGATCGTCGTGGGGCCGCTTGCCGAGCGACTCGGGATATTTATTGACGAAGGTGACCTCCGGCAGCAGCGCAGCCACCGCCATGAGAAAGCGAAGCACGGCGCCGGCATTGCCGACGTCCAGCTCCTTGACGGCCCTCGGACGGCTGCCGAATCCCGTGACGACCATCTTCTCGTCGTCTTCCTCGATGACGGCGCCCAGATCCCGCACGCAGCGGCGGAGCGCGTCGCTGTCTTCGCTGTGCGCGGGATAGCGGATGACGCTCGTGCCTTCCGCCAGCGCGGCGACGAGCAGGTAGCGGGTCGTATAATTTTTGGAGGATAAGGCTTGAATCTCGCCCGCGAGCCGCGGGGTTGGCGTGACGATCATATCCATCTGGTCAACGATCTCCTTTTCGTTCATGACGGCGATAGTGATGAGGAAGCCGTGCCTCGGAGGCACGAGTTGACTTGCGGCGCTTCGGGTCCTTATGATGAAATTGAAAATATAAGAGCGATGGAGGAAAACCACCGATGGGCCAATACGAAACGACGACGGTCGAACAGCTCAAAGCGCGTCTGGATGCGGGCGAAAAGCTGCATTTGATCGATGTCCGCGAGGACGAGGAAGTCGCAGCGGGCATGATCCCCGGCGCCAAGCACATCCGCCTCGGCACGTTGCCGGACAGGCTCGCCGAGATTCCGCAGGACGAAGAGGTCATCTTAATCTGCCGCAGCGGCGGCCGCAGCGGTCGCGCCTGCGAATATTTAAGCGAGCTGGGTTATGACCGCGTCGTCAACATGGCCGGCGGCATGCTGGCCTGGAACGAGCTGTAATCTACCGTCCGCACCCTTGCGCCCGGACTGCCAAGCGATCGTTGGCGGACCGCGGCGCTTTTTATTATGCGGCATCCTAGGGCGCAAGCCCCGTTCTACACCATCATAGCACAGAAGACCCGCTTCGTATCCGGCGTACCTGCAGGCGCCTCGCACAGCAACGGCCGAAGGAGTCCCGGACAAGATGGGGCTCGATCGGCCGTCCTTAAGCTAGCTATGCAGGCCGGACATTAGTTGTGCAGCCAGTTGTGGTGGAACGTGCCTTCTTTGTCCAAACGCTTGAACGTGTGGGCGCCGAAGTAATCGCGCTGCGCCTGCAGCAGGTTGGCCGGCAAGCGCTCGGAACGGTAGCTGTCGTAATAGGCGAGCGCGCTCGCGAACGCCGGTACCGGAATGCCGAACTTGACGGCAGTGGAGACGACTTCGCGCCATGCGTCTTGGTACGACTCGACGACGCCTTTGAAGTATTCGTCGAGCAGCAGGTTGCGAAGGCCCGGATCGCGGTCGTACGCATCCTTGATGTTCTGCAGGAAGCGCGCGCGGATGATGCAGCCGCCGCGGAAGATCATCGCGATGTTGCCGTACTTCAGGTTCCAATCGTACTCATCGGAAGCCGCGCGCATCTGAGCGAAGCCCTGCGCATAGGAGCAGATCTTGCTCGCGAACAGCGCCTTGCGCACGCTCTCGATAAAGGCGGCCTTGTCGCCCGTAAAGGCGGTCTTCGCCGGGCCGTTCAGCACCTTGCTGGCCGCGACGCGCTCTTCCTTCATGGCGGACAGGAAGCGCGAGAAGACGGACTCGGTAATGATGGACAGCGGCACGCCCAGATCGAGCGAGCTTTGGCTCGTCCACTTGCCGGTACCCTTCTGGCCCGCGGAGTCGAGGATGACGTCGACCATCGGCTTGCCGGTCTCCGGATCCTTTTCCGCGAAAATGTCGGTCGTGATCTCGATCAGGTAGCTGTCGAGCTCGCCTTTGTTCCACTCGCCGAAAATCTCATGAAGCTCGTCCGGCTGAACGCCGAGCACATCCTTCAGCAGCTGGTAAGCTTCGCAGATGAGCTGCATGTCGCCGTACTCGATGCCGTTGTGCACCATCTTGACGTAGTGGCCGGCGCCGTCCGGGCCGATGTACGTGCAGCACGGATCGCCGTTCACCTTCGCGGAGATGCCGGTCAGGATCGGTTCGACCAGCTTGTACGCTTCTTCAGGTCCGCCCGGCATGATGGACGGGCCCTTCAGCGCGCCCTCTTCGCCGCCGGATACGCCGGTGCCGATGAAGTGGAAGCCGCGAGCGGTCAGGTCGTTGCTGCGGCGCTGCGTATCGGGGAAGTAGGCGTTGCCGCCGTCGATGATGATGTCGCCCTTGTCCAGGTGCGGAACGAGCGATTCGATGGTCGCATCCGTGCCGGTGCCGGCCTGGACCATGATCAGGATCTTGCGCGGTTTTTCCAGGGAAGCTACGAATTCTTCGACGGTGTATGTAGGCACAAGGTTCTTGCCCTTGCCGTCCGTATTCATGAGATCGTCCGTCTTCTCGCGCGAGCGGTTGTAGACCGCTACCGTAAACCCGCGGCTCTCGATGTTGAGCGCCAGATTGCGTCCCATGACGGCCATGCCGACGACGCCGATATTTGCATTAGACATAGTTCGATTCCTTTCTCCAAGCCGTTAAGCCGTTTTTTCCTGTCCGTTTCTGCCATCCCTATTGTACTCTTTTTGTCCGAAGATGAAAACCGCCCGCCGGCGCGCGTCAAAATCGCGTCCCGGAATCGAAAACTTCGGGCCTGCGGCGCTAGCTGCGAGCTCCATCCCGGTTGTCCGGTATTACTCGGATGCGCCCGCTTGACCTTGCCAGGAGAAGCCGAGTGCGTCCAGGAACGCCTTAGCCAAGGTCACGTGGCCGGTCGTGCTCGGGTGTACGCGATCCCACGCGATCGTGGCCGGATAAATGTGGGCGAGCACCCGGTCGAACGCGGCCTGCGTGTCGACGAAAAGCGTGCCGTGATTCTCCGCAACCCGCTTCACGATGCCTCCATAAAGGTCCATCGTGCTCCGCATCGCGTCGCTTGGGTTAGGCTCGAGGTAAAACGGGGTCATCAGCACGATGCCTTTGACGTGCGTGAGCGTCTTTTCCACCAACTCGCTAAGCGTCTCCTCGTACTCGCCCGGGTATACATGCGATTCCTTAATATAGGGCTGATCGTACTGCCGCCATACGTCGTTCGTGCCGATCATGACGGATACCCAGTCCGGCGACAGATCCAGCACGTCGGTCTGCCAGCGCGCCGCGAGATCGCGCACGGTGTGGCCGCTCGTGCCGACGTTCACCACGCGCACGGCCAGTTCGGGATAGACGCTCTGCAGCAGCCCGGCCGCGATCGAGACGTACCCGTTGCCGAGCGCGGCGCCAAGACCTTCGCCGATCGGCCGGCTGCGGCCGCAATCCGTGATCGAATCGCCGATCATGACCAGCTTGTCGTGTTGCGTCAATCTCATTGGATATTCCTCCCCGGAACGTATCGTATCATCAATGCCATCCCACATTTTAACCCGTTGATGCGTCGCCGTACAATACTATTCCGGCATGAACGGCAAAAAACGGACGCCCCTAAAGGGAGCGTCCGTCGATCCGGCTATATATGGGGCGGCTCTAAAGTTCGAGTTGAAGGCTCTCCAATCGCATCGAGGCGAGCTTCGCCTTGGATGCCTCGACGCCTTCCGCATCGCCCGATTGGAGCGCGTCGTGCAGGACGGCGAGCTCGTAGTCGATCTCCAGCCGCAGCACGCCCGCACGCTGCTCGGCACGCTTGGATCTGTATGCCTGAATCATGTCTTCCACCGTGATCTGAGGGCGCTTCTGGAATATAATCCGATGCTCCATGCCTGACACCTCCACGAGACGTATAATTTCGCCGAACATGATATTTTCGATTAACAAGTGACGATCCCGAAACCGCTTGACGACGGCATGACCTCTTGAATCGTTGATCAACTTTTCCAGCCACAGCGCGAACTTCTCGTCCTTGACCACATAATCTCCAACCATCTTGTAGCGCCCGCTCGTTCGCTGGAAGCGAAGCTTCAGCAATCGCCTCCCCGTCCGGACGGAGACGAGAAAGAAAGTCTCGCTCTCGTTCCAGTACAGGGAATAGCCTTCCTGAATCAAATCCCGAATCAAATTCTGAATCTGTCCGCGGTCGAAACGAAGCTCCAAATTGCAATATTCGACTTCATGGCTGCGGTTCACGGCCATCCCCCCCTCCTGCGGTATGGGCAGCGATCGAGTTGTTGACCGAATGTTCAGACAATTTGTTCTTACCTTATCTTATACTTCATCTTATGTTATGGCAACTTGGTTTCTTGACTATTTTCCGGTATAGTGAGGGCAAATCGCATCCGAAAAATGCCCCATGAGGTGACTCGCATGTCCACACTTACGAACGTCGAATTCGCGGGCTTCTCCGAATCCGATTTTGACGCCATGATCGTCCCCGGTCTAGAACCCCGGATGGAAGCCATCATCAGCCGGGTAAGGCCGAAGCTCGAACGGCTCGGAAGCGCGCTCGCCCCCGTGCTTGCAGAACTGTGCGCGGAGCCTATGTACCCGCACGTGGCCAAGCACGCCAGGCGGTCGGTCAATCCGCCGAACGACACTTGGGTCGCGTGGTCGCGTCATCCACGCGGCTACAAAGCGCATCCTCACTTCCAAATCGGTCTGTGGTCCACGCATCTGTTCATACAGTTCGCCATTATCTACGAGAGCGATAATAAAACGGTGTTCGCCGAGCGCGCGGCCGGCGAGCTCAAGTCGGTACGCGCCGCCATCCCGGCCGACTACGTCTGGTCCAAAGACCATATGCTGCCGGACGGCACGCCGCACGGCGAGCTGTCCGCCGAACAATTGACCGAATGGCTGGCCAGGCTGAAAACGGTCAAGGCGGCGGAGATCACCTGCGGGCTCCATATCGGCCGCGGCGACGCGCGCTTACAGGATCCGGACGCGCTGCTGCGTACTGCCGCGGAGACGTTCAAGCGGCTGCTGCCGCTGTACAAGCTGTCCTTTTAACGCGCCGTAACGGCCGCCCGCTTACTATTTCATACACCAATATTCGCCAATGCCAAACAGCAGATCGAACAGACAACAGCCCCTCCGCAATCCGGAGGGGCTGTCTGTATGCGGCTGGATTATGCGGCTGCCGACTGGTTCGCCGCCCTCCGCTGGCGCTTGGCCTTGCGGAAGTGAAGAAGCTCGTAGACGCAAGGCACGAGGACCAGCGTCAGCAGCGTAGCGACGACCAGGCCGCCGATGACGACGATGGCGAGACTCTGCGATACGATGCTTCCGCTCTCCGACGTGCCGAACACGAGCGGCAGCATGGCGCACACGGTCGCGATCGCCGTCATGAGGATCGGACGCATCCGGGTGCCCGCCGCTTCGACGAGCGCTTCGCGGATCGGCATGTGGGCCTCGTTCTTCTTCACGCGGTCGATCAGCACGATCGCGTTGGTGACAACGATGCCGATCAGCATGACGACGCCGAAGATGGCGGTGAAGTCCGGCGTCACGCCGCTCACAATCAGGCCGAGGACGGCGCCGATCGGCACGAACAGGATCGAAGCCAGGATCGCCAGCGGCGCCCGAAGCGTCTTGAACGTGAACACCATGATCAGGTACACGATGCCGATCGAGACGAGCATCATCATGAACAGGCTCGCGAAGTCCGCGTTCTGATCGGCGGATGCGCCGCCTACGTACAGCTTCGCGCCGCCTTCGGGCTTGATGTCCTTCATCGCGTCCGAGATCTTGCCGCCGACGATCGACAGCTGCGCGGGTTCGACCGTGGCGCTGACGCGGATATAGGTTTTGCCGTCCTTGTGATAGGCTTCGGTAGGCTGGTCGCTCTTCACCCATTCGGCGATCTGCGACAGCTTCTTCGGCCCTTCGTCCGTCCCAACCGTCAGATTGTTCAGGTCCGCTGCCGCGCCAGGCTTCAGCATCGGCTCGAGCGTGACCGGGAGCTGTTGGCCGTCCTTCACGATGCTGCCGAGCGGCACCGCGTTCAGCATGCCCTGCAGCTGGGAGGCGATATCCGAAGCTTTGGCGACCGCAGGATCGACTTGCAGCGTATAGACCGTCTTGCGCGCCTGCTGGTTGCTGGCGACCTTGAGGACATTCTCGATCGGCTTGATCTTGGCGATGACGAGATCCGCCGTCTTGGCCAGCGCGTCGGCATCGTCGCCGACGATATCGACGAACACCTGGCTGCCTCCGCCGCCGCCGAACATGGACCCTGCCGACGTCGTCAGATCCGCGCCCGGATAGTTCGCGCGCTGCGACTTGACCGCTTCGATGATTTTTTCCGCGTCGGCCTTCGGCTTCATCTGAATCATGTAGTCGACCTGGGTCGGCGACTTGACATTGCCGTACATGGCGCCGTCCGCGCTGTTGCCCATGTCCATGCTCACCCATTCTTGGCCTTCCTGCTTCATCAGGAACGCCTCGAGCTTCTTGCCGTTCTCCAGCACGTCGGCCGTCGGCGTATCCTGCGGGTACGACAGCGTCACGTTCAGATTCGAAGCGTCGGACGAGTCGATCGCGCCCTTCGGCAGGCTGAAGTACGTCGCGATCGAACCGATCAGCAGGAACAGCGCTACGAGAAGCGGCAGCCACTTGTGCTTCAGATTCCATTCCAGGAAGCTGCCGAAGCGCTTCGAAGGCTTATGCTCCGCGATCTCGGAGCGCTTCAGCAGACCGGCGCTCATGAGCGGGATCACGGTCAGCGCGACGAGCAGCGAGGACAGCAGCGAATAGGTGACGGTCAGCGCGAACGGCAGCAGGAACGACTGCAGGGAACCGCGCAGCAGGCCCATCGGCAGGAACACGGCCACGGTGGTCAGCGTCGAGGCGGTGATCGCCGTCGACACTTCCTTGGTCGCGTCGATGACGAGCCCGACCGAGAATTTTTCCTTCTGGAGCCTGCGGAAGATGTTCTCGATGACGACGATGCTGTCGTCTACGAGTCGTCCGACCGCGACCGCGACGCCGCCCAGCGTCAGGATGTTCAGGCTGATGCCCGACAGATCGAGCAGATAAAGCGTCAGCCCGAGCGAGAGCGGGATGGAAACGATCGTGACGAGCGTCGCGCGCAGGTTACGCATGAACAGCAGAATGACGATGGTGGCGAACAGCGCGCCCATCAGCACTTCCCGCATCATGCTGTTCACGGAGTGGACGACCTGGTCCGAGGTGCTAAGGATGACCTTAAGCTCCACGTTGCCGTCTTCCTTCATCAGACGGTCCGCCGTCTTGGCGACTTCCTTGCCTACGCTCACCGCGTTGGCGTTCGCGCCCTTGGAGACGACGATCATGAGCGCGTCCTTGCCGTCGATGCGGCTGACGCTCTCTTTGTCGTCCGACTGCGTCACGCTTGCGACGTCGGACAGCTTCACGCCCGGCGCGACCGGCAGCTTCGCGATGTCTTCGGCGCTTCCCAGCTCGGCGCTGACGTTCAGGTTGACGGCTTCGCCGTCCAGCACCGCCTCGCCTACCGATGCGGATGCCGCGCGCCCTTGCAGGACCGCATACAGCGCTTGAACCGGCACGCCCTTCGCCGCGAGCTTCGCGGTATCCGGCACGATCGTCACGCCCGGACTCGACTTGCCGGACAGCTGTACCTGGCCGGCGCCGTCGATCGCCCGGAAGGCGTCGACCGCCCGCTGCTCGGCCTTGGCCTTCTGCGCATCGCTCAATCCGTCTTTAAAGGTGAGCGAAAGGAACGAGATCGGAATCATCGACGTGTTGTACTGGATGACGAACGGCTTCGATACGCGCTCCGGAAGCTGTACGGACGCGGCCGCCTTTTCGACCTCCGCCTTGGCTTCCTTCATGTTCGTTTTCGAGTCGAAGTTCAGGTCCAGTTTGGAATAACCGTCCCCCGACGTCGAGAACATATTCGTCTTGCCCTTGATGGCGGACAGCGCCTGCTCCAGCGGGTCCGTCACCTCGCGCTCCATCGTGGCCGAATTGTAGCCCGGCCCGATGACGCTCACGGTCACCTGCGGATTGTCGGCTTCCGGCAGGAATTCCATCGGCAGCTTGAAGTAGCTGAAGATGCCTAGCCCGAGCGTCATCACGACCAGAATGATGACCGCCGCCTTGTTTTTAAATACACCTTGAATGAATGAACTCACTAGAAAATAGCCCCTCTCCTCATGCTTACGTCAGCTACGATTAAGCATAAAGGAGAAGAGGCCAGTGGCAAAAACGGCCAGAGACCGGACCTTCCCTCGGTCTTAGGTCTGAGTCGGCATCGGACTTCAGACGCTTACCTAAATATTGATAGTACCGCTTCTACAGTTTGCTCCGCGAAAACGTGGTCCGGCTTCGCCTTGAGCATGACCGTCAGCCCGATGACGGACACGACGAACGATTTGGATAGAGCTTCGATGTCCGCCGTTGCATCGAGCTCTCCTGTCCGAGCCCCGCGCTCCAGCAGTTCGCGGAACAACGCCGCCAGATAAAGCTGATGCTCGCGCGTCAAAACCTCGAAAATCGGATCGTGCGGCGCCAGCTCGACCATCGTATTGATGCAAAAGCATCCCGGACTGCCGTTCGCGGCATAAGCAGCCGAGACGACCCCCTCGAAATATTCCCTTACCGCGTCTTTGACCGAACCCTTGCGCTGTAGGATGGCGCGCGCAGCCGCAGCGTGCCTGTTGATATAAAGGCGGAGCGCCGCCTCGAACAGCGCACGCTTGTCTCCGTAGGCGGCATATAAACTCGGGCGGCGAATGTCCATCGCCTCGGTCAAATCGCCGAGCGAGGTCGCTTCGTATCCTTTGCGCCAAAATACGTCCATCGCCCGCACCAATGCCTTTTCCTCGTCGAATTCACGGGTACGGCTCATCAGGCCACCTCTTTTTGTATCAATCGGTATATTTAAATTATAGCTTTTCTGTTGCATGAGGGCAATAAAAATCTTATCCCCGCCATATAAGACTTGACAAATCAATCAAATAAAGCTTTGATTAAATTATATATTTTGTACTGTTCAGTACATTTTGAAACTAGATATTCACCGCACTGCCGCTCGCCGACTTCATCATTACTGTTTAGGAGGAACCTAACTTGAGCATGCATCGCTCATCCGCTTCCGCCGTTCCGGACGCCTCCGCCGCAAAGGCAGTCAACCCTACGCAGGCGCCGATGCCGCGCTCCGTCAAATGGCTTTTTGCGATCGCCGCATCGATGACCGTATCGACAGTGTATTACGCCCAGCCGCTGCTGGATGGCATGGCCGACGCTCTTCATATCGCGCGTTCATCGATCGGAACCGTCGTGACGATCACGCAGCTGTTCTACGCGCTTGGCTTGCTGCTGATCGTGCCGCTCGGCGACCTCGTGAACCGGAGACCGCTCATCGCCGGGCAGATGGCGATATCCGCCGTCGCTCTTGCCATCACGGGTCTGGCTCACGGGAGGACGACGCTGTATGTCGGCGTAGCCGTCGTCGGACTGCTGGCCGTCGCCACGCAATCGCTCGTCGCGTTCGCTTCGGCGCTCGCCGCTCCCGACGAACGCGGCCGCGTCGTCGGCTTCGTCACGAGCGGGATCGTCATCGGCATTTTGCTGGCCCGGACGTTCGCTGGCTTGCTGGCGCAGATCGGCGATTGGCATCTCGTTTATCTCGTTTCCGCCGCGATTATGGCCGCGCTGGCCCTTGGCGTATGGGCAAAACTGCCGGATGCCGCCCCAGAGATCAGGCACATATCCTACGGACGGCTGATCCGCTCGATGCCTGAATTATTCGTCCAGGAACCGCTATTTCGCGTGCGCGCGGCATTCGCGTTTTTCATTTTCGCCGCCTTCAGTCTCTTGTGGACATCGCTCTCGCTGCCGCTCGGCGAGCCGTCCCTATCCTACTCTCAAGCCGCGATCGGCGCATTCGGGCTCGCGGGAGCCGCGGGCGCTTGGGGAGCGGCCGGTGCGGGACGCTTGGCCGACAGGGGTTACGGGCGTGCCACCACCGGCGCGGCGCTCGTGCTGCTGCTCCTCTCTTGGCTGCCGATCGCATTGCTCGGACGTTCCGTTTTCGTGTTGATCGCGGGCATCGTGCTGCTCGATCTCGCCGTGCAGGCCGTGCACGTGACGAATCAGAGCCTCATCCTCGGCCTGAGACCGGAAGCCAGAAGCCGCATGACCGCCGGCTATATGATCTTTTATTCGCTCGGCAGCGGGGCCGGGGCCTTCGCCTCAACGCGCGCCTACGCTTATGCGGGCTGGACGGGCGTCTGCTGGCTGGGCGGAGCCGTCAGCGCTGCCGCTCTCCTTTTTTGGGTACTGTCGGGCGGCGGGCAAAGGCAAGGGCAAGGGCGAAAAAGCGTTCCGGAAGGCAAGCCGGGCGCTAAACGATAAGAAAACAGCCTCGCTCCGACATGGTCGGTGCGAGGCTGTCTTGCATTGGCATTGGCTCCCATATTCGCATTCGCATTTACATTTGCATTTGTATTTGCAATTTCATTCACACAATTGCCTTCGCATTGCATTTCTTTCGCTTTTGCATCGGCAAGGCGGAAGCGTCAAGCCCCGCCGCTCAGCCTTGTGGCGCGGAAGAGCGCGCGGAGCTTCGATATCCGGCGAGCAGGCCGAGCGCGCCGAGCGACAGCAGGCCGGATACGATGAACGGCAGGCCCGCCTGGACGGATAGCAGCGCGGCGCCGAGCAGCGGGCCGACGATCCGGCCGAGGCTGTCCATCGAGGAGCTGAGCCCGGACGCGAGACCTTGGGAGACGGTCGTCTTCTGCGTAATCAGCGAAGTGACGCAAGGCTTGATCAATGCGTTGCCGATGCCGAACACGCACAGGTACACGCTAGCCGTAATCCAGTTCTGCGCGGTCAGCAGCAGGAAAAAGCCGGCGGCGGAGATGACGAGGCCGATCGCGATATAGCGGCTCTCCTGCCCCTGCTTCACCCGGCGGCGGACGATGCCGCCCTGTATGAGCGCGCCCACCAGGCCGCAGAAGAAGAACATCAGACCGACCTTGCGCGGCGTGACGTCGAACTTGTCGATGCCGTACAGCTGAAGCGTGCCTTCAAGGATGGCCAGCGAGAAGGTGACGAAAAAGGCGAGCACGTACAGCTGCTTCAGCGAGCCCTGGAACGCGGTCCAACGGGACTCGCGCTTCCTGTTCCTCGCGGCGGCCCGCTTGTCCGCGTCGAGCGACTCGGGCAGCTTGAGCCAAGCGGCGAAGAACGTGAGCAGCGACAGCGCGGCGGCCGCAAAAAACGGCGTATTCAAGGAGAACAAGTTGCTGAGCTCGCCGCCGATAAACGGACCGAACGTGAAGCCCATCCCGATGCTCATGCCGACGACCGCCATTCCTTTCGTCCGGTTCTCCTCGGATGTGACGTCGGCGACATAGGCGACGATACACGCGGTGACCGCTCCGGAGAACAAGCCGCCTAGCAGACGGGACAAATACATGATCCACAGATTGCCGTCCGCGAGTCCGAACAGCAGGAAGCTCAGCGAGAAGCCGAGCACTCCGATCATGATGACGGGCCTGCGGCCGATCCGCTCCGAGACGTGGCCCCAGACGGGGGAAAGCAGGAACGACACGAACGAGTAAAGCGACAGCATGCCGCCCGTATGCCAGTTAGCCGATTCTGGGCTGGCGTTCGTCACCAGCTGCGGCAGAATCGGAATGATGATGCCAAAGCCGACGAATACTGTGAACAACATAAGACCTACGATGATCAGCCTGCTTTTCACGTTTGTTTCTCCTTTGCCTGTTTAAAGACCCGCTTCTGACGCACGAAGCCGGTTTTTTTCTAATCATATCCTAGCATAACGCCCGGGTCGTTCCAAATGAAGCGAATGACGTTTTCGTGACAGCTCGCCGCTGCTTCCGAAGCTGCCGTCCGCCTGCGCCTCCGGCGCTTAATTCGGTTGCAATCCCCCGCCGTTTTGCTATACTCATGCTTGTTCGCAATCTATGTCCGGCATTGAAAGGCAGTGAGTAACCTTGGATCATTCCCGCACGCCCTTGTTCGACGCGCTGCTGCGCCACAAGGAACGCAATCCCGTCCAGTTCCACATCCCCGGCCACAAGAAGGGCGCGGGCATGGACCCTGAATTCCGCAGCTTCGTCGGCCAGAACGTTCTGGATATCGACTTGATCAATATCGCGCCGCTCGACGACCTGCACCAGCCGGTCAGCGTCATTCTCGAAGCGCAGCGGTTGGCGGCCGACGCCTTCGGCGCAGACGCCACGTTCTTCTCCGTTCAGGGCACGAGCACGGCGATCATGGCGATGATTTTGTCCGTCTGCGGCCACGGCGACAAGATCATCGTCCCGCGCAACGTGCATAAATCGATCCTGTCCGCCATCATCTTCGCAGGCGCGCGCCCCGTCTTCCTTTCGCCCGCCCGCGACCGCAATCTCGGGATCGATCACGGCGTAACGACCCAGTCGGTCCGCAGGGCGCTCGAGCGTCATCCGGACGCCTCCGCCGTGCTGGTCATTAACCCGACCTATTACGGCGTATGCGCGAACCTGAAGGAGATCGTCGATCTCGTTCACGAATACGACATTCCGGTGCTCGTCGACGAAGCGCACGGCGCGCTTATTCACTTCTCGGACGAGCTGCCGCTCTCCGCTATGGCGGCCGGCGCAGACATGGCGGCGACGAGCGTGCACAAGCTGGGCGGCTCGATGACGCAGAGCTCGGTGCTGAACGTCAGGGGCGCGCTCGTCAACATCCAGCGCGTGCAGACGATTCTAAGCTTGCTGACGACGACGTCGACCTCCTATCCGCTGCTCGCTTCGCTCGACGCCGCCCGTCGTCACCTGGCGATGAACGGTCGCGAGCTGGCGGCGAACGCAGTCGCGAGAGCGGAGCGCGCCAGGACGGAGATCAATACGATTCCCGGCCTGTATTGCTTCGGCGAGGAGATTCTCGGCGAAGAAGCGACCTTCGACTACGACCAGACGAAGCTGACGATCCACGTCCGGCACCTGGGCATCACCGGCTACGATGCGGAGAACTGGCTGCGCGATGCGCACAACATCGAAGTCGAGCTTAGCGACATGTACAATATTCTGTGTCTCGTGACGCCCGGCGACGACGACGAGACGATCGGCATTCTGCTGTCCGCCCTGCGCGAGATGTCCGAGCTCTACCTGGGCAAAGGCGAGATCAAGGAACTAGTGGTCGAGATTCCGCAAATTCCGCATCTGTCGCTGACGCCGCGGGACGCCTTCTACGGCGAGACGGAGATCGTGCCGTTCCGCGCCTCGGCCGGCCGTATCATCGCCGAGTTCATCTATGTGTATCCGCCGGGCATTCCGATTCTGCTGCCGGGCGAAGTCATCTCCCAGGACAATATCGACTATATCATCGATCACCTCGAGGTCGGCCTGCCCGTCAAAGGGCCCGAAGACCGCAACGTCGAGTTCGTTAAAGTCATCGTCGAGGAGACCGCCATCTCTTGACCCATTGAAAAAAGAGCCCATCCCCCGAACGGCGATTCGTCGCCTTCGGAACGGATCGGCTCTTTTTTCGCAAAAAAACGCCGCTGCCGATATGACGGCGCGTGCGTTTTTGCTGCTGCGGGGCTATTCAGTCCGCTTCTTGAGCGGCCAGCTCCTCGTACACCTTCATGACGCGTTCCCATTCTTCATCGTCTTCGATGTTGACGAGCACTTCGTCTTCGCCGTCCTCTTCGATTCTGAAGATGACGCCGTCATCGTCGGGATCGTTGCGGTCGAGCAGCACCGCGTACGCTTGGTCTCCGCTCTCGAACGTATACACCAGCACCATCTCGTGCTCGTTGCCATCCTCGTCGGTCACGACGAATACGGCTTCGTCGTGCTCGTGATCGCAGTTTTCGTCATGAACATGATCGCTCATGGAGAACCTCCGTTCATCGGTTAAATTAGTCTTCGCCCTATCCTAACACTAACCCAGTACCGGGTCAAACGACGCGCCGACAGCCGCGAATCGGCTCGCGGCTGTCGGGACGGCGCACGCGGCGCGCGGCGCTTATTTGGCGAATACAGTCTTTTCCGAGACGACTTGAAAGGCGTTTCCGTCGGCGGATTTCATCCAGAAGCGGATCGTATACTTGCCCACGCTGCTGAAGTTGTATGAATATTCCCCGCTCGTAAACCAAAAGTTATCCTTGTCCGTCGGAAAGTCGCTCTCCTTGCTCGTGTGCGTCTCGATCTCCTTTTCGTCGCCGTAAGGATCGGCGATCGTCACCCTGAACGCGCTGATCGGGACGGTCAGGTTGTCCACCTGCGAGAACACCTTGAAGCTCTTCTTGCCCCGCTCGACGCCGCCGAAGGGCTTGCTGCCGTCCATCAGAAACATATGAACGTTGGGCTTGACGATCGATACCTTCTTCGCCGAGTCGTCCCAGACGACGAGGGCCTTCATCAGGTCGGCCAGGCTGCGTACGCCGACGTAAGCCTTGCCGTCCTCCAATATGCCCTGGTCGTCGATCTCCTGCTTGTTGACGACGATTCGCACCTTCTGCGCGATCGTGTCCGCATAGATTGCGGAGCCGCCGGCAAGCGAGAGCGCTACCGTCAATATCAGAAGCCTGCGAAGCTTCATCACAATCCCTCCGTCTTCACCGCATGTTGGAAAACGCATGTTCGTTATGTAAACGTATATACCGCTGCCTTGCGCAAAAGTTGCGGTAAGGGGAGAGATTAATGTTTCGGGACGTTTCGACCGATATTCCGATGTGTCGGCACGCTTGCTCGGAATATGCGGTTGCCCGGGAAATGCTCTCCCCTTACGGTTTAATTTCCCGCCGCCTCAGCCCCGTTTCGGGAGCGTCAGCACGCAAGGCACGCCGTTGCCGCGCGCGCCAGGCTGCGACATGCGCTCCAGGTAAGCGAGGCCCCGCCGGCAGGGCGTCTTGCAGACGGCGCATACGTCCGACAGCACGATTTTCATCTGCGGCTGGACGTTTTCGGCATGGACCTTTTTTTTGGATCCGCCTTTGGAACTCTTGGTCTGGCTGGCTGGCTTGCTCATCCCGCGATTCTCCCCCCGCAGCCGTATGTGACGGCGCCACGATACAGTATGCAGGCGAGGACCCGGACGCTACCCGCGGCCGGTATGGGATTTGACATCTTCTGCATCCACATAAATTATGGTACAGTAATTTAGAATTTACGGCCGTTGGCTTCGTTAGGGCAAGTTACGGGAGGCTGCTGATGGATATTCGGATGTTGGGCTGCGGAAGCGCGTTTGCCAAAGAATTCTACAATAATAACGCCATCGTGTACGCCGGGGACAAGAAGCTTCTGCTCGATTGCGGGACGACGGCCCATGTGGCCATGCGCAAGCTAGGCGTCACGCTGCCGGAACTTGACGGCGTGCTGATTACGCATATACACGCGGACCATGTCGGCGGACTCGAAGAGCTCGCCTTTCAATTGAAGTTCAAGTTCAAACGGCGGATTCCGCTGTATATTGCCGATACGCTTACCGGCATCCTGTGGGAACATTCGCTCCGCGGCGGGTTGGAGCAGGAAGGCCTGCTGTCGCTTTCCGATTATTTCGATGTCCGGCCGATGGTGGAAGGCGTACCGGTCGAGGTTCTCCCCGGGCTCACGGCAGAGCTGCTGCGCACGCCTCATATTCCGGGGAAGCTCAGCTACTCGATATTGTTCGGACCGTCCTTCTTTTACTCGTCCGACATGATTTTCGTACCCGAGCTATTGGAGCGGCTCGTGGCCGAGCGCGGCGTCGAGACGATCTTCCACGACTGCCAGCTCGAAGCGCCGGGCGTCGTCCATACCTGCTTGCCGCAGCTGCTCACGCTGTCCGATGAGCTGCAGCGTAGAATCTACCTCATGCATTACGGCGACGCGCAGCCCGATTATATCGGCCGGACAGGCTCGATGCGGTTCGTCGAGCAGCACCGTTTGTACCACTTTTAAGACCGAAAGCTTAATATTGATGAAGAGAGGACGATCAAGATGACAGGTTTATGGATCGGGGCGGCTATTATCGTAGCCGTTATTATATGGCTCACCATCTGGGTCACCAAAAAAGCCTACTCCAAGAAATGGGAAGGCGACAACGACGAATAAACGTCCTTGCCTACGGAAGGCGAATAGACGGAAGTAAGCACGGGATGGGCTTTGTCCGGCTTGGCAAATGGGCTGCAGCCGGCAAGCGGCATGACGGACGCCAGGACGAGCAGCCATTTTGCGGCGCGGCGCATACGGACGATCGAACGAACATTCATGGGGGACTCCTCTTTTCGTAGACGGATATCCCCAGTCTGCTCCATTCCCTCCTCTTCTATCCTTCCCGCTCGAGCAGCCGGACGACGGCGACCAGCACCGTACCGATCAGCCCGAACAGCCCGATGAGCCACAGCGTTAACAACGGGATATTATCCATTCCCGGGCAGCGCCTCCGATTCTGTCCATGGTCCTCTGATGTGCCTGCTCTTACAGCTTACGCCTCAGCCGGGCGAATCATCCCGGGATCGCAAAAATTTTGTATAACAATAGGGTTGACGCACATAGCTTATCCTGCTATTATATAAAAGTCCTTCCGATACGATCTGATAGCTCAGCTGGGAGAGCACTACCTTGACAGGGTAGGGGTCACAGGTTCGATCCCTGTTCAGATCACCATACTTACTCATTCAAGAGCCCATGATTGGGCTCTTTTTTCGTTTGTGTTGACCTTTTTTAATCTCAGTTGGGCATGCGCTGAGTTTTAATGGAACTGGGCGTTTGAACGGGCAATATTGCCGATCGGACATAAGCTATGAGGGCAGTAAACACTCATCAAATCACGGGGTGGTGAAAAAAATGGGATACGGAGTCGGCGGTGTTGGCTCTTGCGGAGGTTACGGTAGCGGTGCTGCTTTCGCCCTGGTGATTTTCGTTCTGCTCGTCATCATCCTGCGCGCCATCTAATAACGTACGTCTGAACCGAGTGCAATTCATTTGCACCCCCGCGCGCCCCCCTGGGCTGCACGGGGGTGTTTCGGTTTATTTCCTGCCATTTCTTTTCACCCCGTTTAAAGTAAGTCTCTCCTGCTCACAATAAGGGCGAAGGAGGGAATTTCACCATGTTAAAAACTTCTCGCCGCAAGACGCTGCTCGCTGCTGCGCTGCTGTTGGCCATCGCCTCCCCATCGATCGTCGGCAGTGCGCATGCGAATGCCGGCGCTTCGTCCGACAGGCAGCCTGCGGCATCGGTCGTAGCGACACCGGGCGCCAAGGCCAGCCATGCCCACAACGAAGGCCACCATGGCCGCAAGCACCATCGCCGCCTGAACGATATCGCCGAGGTGCTGGGCATGACGACCGGCCAGCTCATCGACGAGCTTAAAAAAGGAAAATCGATCGCCCAGATCGGCAAATCCAAAGGCATTGGCGAAGATCAACTCATCGGCAAGCTTCTCGACAAGGAACGGATCCATCTGAAGGAACAGATTAACAAGTCCTGGACTTCCGAAGCGAACAAAAAAACATAATGCGCGGCATATAAACCGGCACGGACCCCATGGGGTCCGTGCCGGTTTATATGCCGCTAACCTGAACAAAATATTTTTTACAAAACCCTTTACAACGATTCGATCTTCCTATATAATCAATCAAGTCGCCACCACACATGATCTGATAGCTCAGCTGGGAGAGCACTACCTTGACAGGGTAGGGGTCACAGGTTCGATCCCTGTTCAGATCACCATACATACCATCCAGGAAGCCTTCATCGGCTTCCTTTTTCGTTTGCTGCAACCTTTCGTGTCGTTCATGCGTTTGTGTGTGTGATCGCATCGGAAAAACCATCCAACAAGGAGGAACACGATCATGAAAAAATCGTACAAAAGCTTTTTCGTTCTACTCGCCGTCTTGCTGTTCAGCTTGACTGCAAGCGGTTCCGCGTTCGCCTTCAACGATATTCAAAAAGACGCGGGCAAGAGCTACATCGAGCAGCTTGAAAAGAAAGGCTTGTTCAAGGGCGACGGCAGCGGGCAGTTCAAGCCGAAACACGCGATTACGGCGCAAGCGGCAGTCACGCTTATCGTCAATGGCTTCGGACTTAACATCGACAACATTCGTTTCATCAAGGAACCTAAGGCAAGCGATTACTTCACGAAGGTCAAGGACAACGCGCCGTATGCCAAAGCCTTCATCATCGCGAGCCTGAACGGCCTGGAGATCCCCCGCGACATCGATCCGAACGGCAAAGTGACCCGCGAGCAATTCGCGCACTGGATCTATAAGGCGATCAGCAAAAAGGGCGAATACGCGTGGATCGAAATGTACCAAACGTTCAAGGACGAGGACAAAGTAACCAAATCGTATATGGACAGCATCCAAAAGCTGCTCATCGGCAAGATCGCTTCGCTCGACAGCAAAAACCAGTTCCGGCCGAAGGAAGCGATCACGCGAAGCGAAGCCGCCGTCATGCTGGCGAAGGGTCTCGCGTTCGTCAAAAATACGAAGCCGATCCCGCCGGTACAGCCCGAGCAGCCGGTCGGCACGCTCTACGACGTGAAGCTGACGAGCGAAGCTTATGGGGCGGAAGCGCTGAAGGTGACGATTTCCGCCCAAGCGCCGAATCCCGGCTACGGCATCGAGATCGCGAACGTCGCGTACAAGGATAAGCAAGCGATCATTACCTACCGCACGATCCAGCCCGATCCGAACAAAATGTATCCGCAGGTCATTACCGAAGTTAAAGCTACCGTTTTCGTGAGTGCGGCTTATACGCCCGTTGTCGGCGGCGAAGCCAAATAATTTAATGAAGAAGAGCCGCGGGACGCGTTCCGCGGCTCTTTTTCATTTCGCAACAATTATACGACGATCGGCGTCAACGCGCCCGCTCTCCGCCATCGGCTTCGCTCGAAGCCGCGGTCTCCTGCAGCATGCGCTCCCGTTCGTCTGCGCCCAGCTCGGGCACGCACCAATCGATCGTCCCCTCACCCGCTTGCTTCAAGTATTCGTTGGCCCGCGAAAAGGGCTTGCTCCCGAAAAAGCCGTTGTGCGCCGATAGCGGGCTGGGGTGCGCCGAGGCAATCACGAAGTGCCTCCGCTTGTCGATGAAGGACGCCTTCTTCTGCGCGTGGCTTCCCCACAGGATGAAGACGAGCGGCTCCTCCCGTTCGTTTAACGCAGCTACCACCGAATCGGTAAACGTTTCCCAGCCCCATCCCTTATGCGAATTCGCTTCGCCCTCTCTTACCGTCAGCACCGCGTTAAGCAGCAGCACGCCCTGCTTCGCCCAATGCGACAGATTGCCGTGGCTCGGTATCGGACAGCCCAGATCGCTCTGCAGTTCTTTGAAAATGTTGCGAAGCGACGGCGGCTGACGCACGCCCGGGAGCACCGAAAAGCTAAGCCCATGGGCTTGTCCGGGGCCGTGATACGGATCCTGTCCTAAAATGACGACCTTCGCCTGGCGGTAAGAGGTCAAATGCAGCGCCTCGAAAATATGATGCATATTCGGATAGACGGAGCGCTCCCGGTACTCGGCGGCCAGCTTGGATCTCAGCGCCTTATAATAAGGCTTCTCCAGCTCGGGGCCGAGCAGAGGCTCCCAGTCGTTCTTGAACACTGCTGGCATGAGGCACGCCTCCTGATTTATGATAGCTATGCAGCGATTCCTATTATAGCAGAATCGAAGAGTTCCCCAAAAATATCAAAGGAGACGCGTCCATGACTTCGATCTATTGGTATGGCAACGAATTTGTACCCGAGGAAGAGGTGCGGATCTCCCCGAACGACCGCGGCTATTACTTCGGCGACGGGATCTATGAGGTGTTCCGCGTATATGGCGGCCGGCTGTTCGAAGCCGAAGCACATTATGAGCGGCTGCGGCTGAGCGCAGAAGGTTTGAAGCTCGCGCTCCCGTGGGGCGTGGATGGATTGCGCCGGGCCGTCGAAGAGTTGATCGAGCGCAACGCGTTGTCCGAAGGCACTGTGTATCTACAGATTACGCGGGGTGCCGCGCCACGCAACCACTTGTTCCCTGCCGGCGCCGACCCTGTGGCTCTTGCATATACTAGAGAGGTGGCGCGCCCCGTCCAGGCGATGGAAACGGGCATCTCCGTCATTTCGCTGGCGGATATCCGCTGGCTGCACTGCAATTACAAGACGCTCAACCTGCTCGCCAACGTGCTCGCCAAGCAGGAAGCCTCGGAGCGCGGAGCGGCCGACGCCATTCTGCATCGCGACGGCATCGTCACCGAGAGCAGCGCTTCCAACGTCGCGATCGTCAAGGATGGCGTGCTTCTGACGCATCCCGCCGACAACCTGATCCTTCACGGCGTCACGCGCGCCGTAGCCCTGCACCTGGCTCGCGCGGCCGAGATTTCCGTCCAGGAACGCTCATTTACGCTGGACGAGCTGTACGACGCCGATGAGGCCTTTGTGACTGGCACGACCGTCGAGATCACCCCGATCGTATCCGTAGACGGCCGCGCTGTCGGCGGCGGGGCGCCCGGTCCCGTCACCCGGAGGCTGCAGCGGGACTTTGCCTCGGCGATCCAGCTTCGCTGACATGAAGGACAGACGGCTCCGACCGCGCTTACAGCGCGTCCGGAGCCGTCACGTTTCATGCCATGCTAATCGATTTCTATGCTGAATACGACATAGCGGTTAAGCTGTTTCGCGTCTTTCTCCGCCTTATCCACCACGCGATACTCGTCGCTACCTTCCTCTTGAACGACGAAGTATGACCGATCGTTCTCCCTGTACAGCTTCTTGGCCAGATCGATCGCATATTGCTTCATCATGCTGTCTCTCACCCTATCCTATTCCGTTTACGGACGCGACAACTTCGCTCTCGCTCCCTTGTTGTTGAATTCAACGCAGGCCGCGTTTTTTCCTGCCGTATATGCGACAGGCGCGCCACGACAAAAACGCCGAATGCGCAAGGCACTCGGCGTTTTTGTCGATATTTTATTAAACAGTGGCTTGTTTTCGAAAGAATGAAATCAGGATTTTCCGCCCTTGCGTCCGGCTTCTTCCCGGCTCATGCCGTCCCTGTCGCCGCCCTGGCTGCGGTTGTTGCTGCCGCCCCGGGCTTCGCCGCCCTTTTGGCCGATTTCTTGGTAAAAATCCTTGTCATGCGATCTTGCCGTGGCTTCGCCGCCTTTTTCGCCGATTTCTTGATAGAAATCCTTGTCATGCGTCCTTGCCGTCGCTTCTCCACCCATACGTCCTGCTTCCTCGCGGCTCATCTTGTTGTCGTCGTTGCGTGCCATTCAGAATCACTCCTTTGGGTTAGTCGGGCTTTGCTTGCCCATGTTATATGTACCCGACCGGGCTCGGATCAAACGGTGTATTAGAGCTTTCTCATAACCTGTCTCTCATGCGAGAGAAAGATTCGTGAACGTCCGACAAATCAAAATCCCCCGCCGTGCATCGGAGCGTCAGCTCCAAAGTACGGCGGGGGATCTTCTGTTATTCAATCATATGTATACCCGGGACGAGAATCCCATCATGCTTAAGTATGCCGAGGACGGGGGTCGAACCCGTACGATGGTCACCCATCGCAGGATTTTAAGTCCTGTGCGTCTGCCAATTCCGCTAAAAGCTTGATATACCTGCACTTCTGCAGGAGATGATAACTTTAGCACAACAGGATTTAGCTTTTTCCTTAGGTTGTATTATGAAAAATCCTGTGAGTTACATATTATCCTAAATTGGGAGTTAATTCAATGTAAGCTTTCCGATTCATCTTATGCAAGCAATTTTGCTTTCTGTGCGTCGAACTCCACTTTATCCAATACTCCATCCTTATGTAGTTGCGCAAGTTTCGATAGTTCATCAGCAACTAAGTTAGAACCCATGGATTGATTAACAGTTTGTACAATTTGAACACTCTCTTCATCGGCACGTTTGATAAGTACGCTTATAAGTCCATGCCAGCTCCTGGCATCCTTTAAGGAGTATTCTATGTAGGCAGCCTCACTTTTTTGTAACCATTGACTCGGATCATCAAGAAACACAACGTACAGAATTGGCTCTACAGTGTTGTTCACAGTAATCTTGATTTGCAGTTTTCTTACCTTGTCGCTTGTTGTACTTGAACCCGAAAGGCCACCTATCACTGCACCTACTCCACCAGCTAATGCCCCACCAATCAACGCACCACCAACTTGGCTTCCTCTTGATGTCTTTGTTACTTGAACCCCATCTTCAATTATTTCGCACTGAATAAGGTCCTTATAGTTCACGATGACCTCTTCAGATTTATTGAAAACACAGATTGAATGTGAATTGTCATCATACGCAATACCATCTTCAGTATATCATCGAATGTATATTTTGTTTGAATAAAAACCTCTATCCAGCAATTTTTCTTTCATCTTCAATTGCAACGCCTCTAACTTTTCATCATGCGACTTGTTTACGCGTTTCAATATTGCCATTAGCAAGTAGAATCCCCCAAATATAACTCCAACAAACATAACTACATAGAACAACACCAACACACCATCGACTCCCCTTAATCACTTTTCGTCAGATGTAAATTCCCAGTTACTCTACTATGCTCTTCTTTTGCTGAAACCAAAGCCATAAGTTGACTCCCACAACAACTTCCGCAAGCACAAGACTAACCGCAATACTTAGTAGGAACATATCGTAAACAACTTTTGCTGACGCAAAATTGATATTGTGTCGTGAGAGTTCAAAACTGGCAGCATCTAAAGCAATATAAATAACAATCCAATAGATGAAAAGAAAATATAACGCGGTTAGGATTAAGGAGAATACCTTTAAAAGTTTGACCAATATAGTAACTCCAATGTCTAATAGATGTTTTTGAGTCATTTCGACACTCATTGCCAATCACCTCCTTTTCACTTTGGATTTTCTTCCGAAATAAGTAAATCACTTTTCCTATCGAGTACGTATGAACCTCAGCAAAGACGTTTGATTTCATATCTATTCTCGATAGTAAATTTATGGTAAGATATACAAATCGGATAGGCTAATCTCCCACTTGAAATACTTAAGGAGATGAGCACTTTGACTATTGATCTGTATTCGTTGTGTGTTATTGCAATCGCATACCTTTTAAGGATTTGGATTGTTGATCGTAGCAAAGTGAACAAGCGATAAGAATATCTCCATTGTTTTCTAGGCCATAATGTATAAGTCTTCAGTAGACTAAGTTCTACAAGATTAGTCTTTTCCGAGACCGCCAAAAAGGCGGTTGTCGGCTGAAAGTAAAATATACAAAAACACTATCGTCGTTCTCTTCCTTTTGGGAGCTGGACGACGATTTTTCTTTAATATTCAGTTTAACTTTAGGAGTGATCAACTTGCCTAAAATGCTATGTACCTGCGGAAATGTACTTGCTATGGGCGATATCCCCTGCAAGATACAATACATGTTTATTTCAGACACGGACTTCGACTAGCTTCATAAATCGATCGACTCCGAAAAGCTGTACTTGAAAATGAAGATGTTCTTTCAGTGTGAAAGCTGTAAGAGATTGTGGGTTTTCTGGAATGGCTTTGACAGTCCGCCACAAGAGTATGTACCTGCAGAACAATCCAGCAAGTAAGTTTGGCTTCATTATCATTTAATGAGGTGCTGCAAATGGCATGGTTACAAGGCGGTCCTTTCTTAGAGCTTAGCTTTATTATTAAACAGCCTATTAGGATTGAAGATATCCTCTCAAAATTGGGGAAAGTTCCAGTTAAAATTGAGGTTCACTCTACTCCAGAACTCATCCAGCAATATTACAAAGGCTTTCCTTACGACGAGGAAACCACCAACAGCGCCATGATTCATAAGGCTACAATCAACCTTACTGTCCATACGAAAAGACAACGGAAAGCTATACTTTTTGTTGAGAGGATAAGCTCGGAGCTAATTTCGTTTTCGATGTGCTTTTTTGGAAGTGTTTTTGACGCCCCAGAATGGAATCAGCCTGGGATAAGGGACGAAGAAGTAGACGAATTCGTTTCACTTCTTGTCTTACTCCATAGTGAATTAAAGTTTAGCTTGGGCGGCTTAGCTTATGAAGAAGACATTAGGGTTTTATTTGATACTGATGAAATCTGGCCAAGTGAGGAGTATGTAATTTCAAACCTTAACATTAAGGACAACATTCAGAAGTTTCATGCCATCGTTATTCAGCAATCATTTAAAGACAAACTACCAAATGGACAAACTATCACAGCCATTGACAGTTCCCATTACCTTTATTGTACCGCCCATTAAGCTAAATCGACTTGTCTAAGTGAAAGAATCGGATTGAGGCGATTACTATGTACATTGAACGAGATATTACGACAGAACAACTAATTATTGAATTGAAAAATGGCATTAGAAATTTTCATTCAGTTGATGTAGTGGATTCAGGAAGCCTTTCTAATTGGGACTTGCAAGGTGTCTCCTTTCATGAATGTTTTCTCACTGGTCTCGATTTTACTAACTGCAATCTGAAGAATGCACGATTTGTTAGTTCTAACCTCAAAACCTGTTGTTTTCGAGGTGCAGACTTAACCAATGCTGAAATAAAATACTGTCCAGTTGAATCTTCAGACTGGCATGGTGCTCTTATCAATGAAACGGTGTTTGAAGAGAACCACGCATACGGGCAAACACTAAACAGAATAGATTTAGAACGCATGTTAATTGAGTGAGTTCGATGGACATTCAATAGTGCTACTTTAAGGAGGCTCTTCATGGGCTTCAGCATTTGAGCTTCACTCCTTTGGTTGATGAACCAACCTCAAGAGTGATCTCCCCTTATTCAAGCGGCCAATGATTTTATACTTTTTTTGTCCATGTTTAAGCAAAAAATGATCTCTTAAACAATTTGAGGTGTCTTCACATTGGATGGATTATCTATAAGAGCTGAGATAGATGAGCTATTAAAGTCACTAAAAGGACATGACAAATTGAGTGAAGTAAACAAGAAATTGTGGGAACCGATTATTAAAACAATTGAAGAGAGATTTATTCAAAAGCAGCATTATACAAATAGTATGCACTGGGGCTGGTTGAGGATTAAAGAACCATTGCATGTACTTCGATTGGTATCTTCACCAGAAAGATATATAAAGCACTTTGTAAGTGATGAGGTTGTTTGGTTTGTTGTAGAAGATTATAAAGATAAAATGTGGTTATATGAGGGCAATACAAGCTTTATTACAAAACATGTGATTCCTGAACTTAAACATCTACGGGAATATTTTTTAGTTTCTAAGAAATACGAATGGTTGTTATGCATTGATCATCACGACCTAGTTCATGGATCAGGCACAGGGATAGTGAATAACATGAAAAAGTTTGAGCAATTAAACCCTCAAGAAATCAGTAGAAGGTATTCACACTAATGCCAACGTTCGTTCAGCAATCTAATTCGACCTATCGGGTTTTGAACTCCACTATGGAGGTATCGCTTGGGATAGAACTGTTATATTCTGATGTTATTGATTGGGTATCTAATCCATCTTCGAAGGGGTAAATATGGAACAATTACAGCAGATGATTAAAGAAGGTATGGTTGAATCAGTACTCCGCTTACTAAAAGATGGATTTGATCCTAACTTAGATATGGGTAATCAACTTTACCCTTATGATACCCCATTAGAATGTGCTTTTGACTATAGACAATATGAGATTGCAAAACTGTTTATTGAGTATGGTTCTGTAATTAATGACGATACATTAGTAGATGCAGCACATGGCGATCGCTCTCTATTTGAGTACCTGCTTAAAAAAGGAGCCAACATCAACGCGATTAACCATGTAGGTCACTCCGCTTTAAGTCGCGCGATATCATTCAAGAATATACCAGGAGCAATTGCTCTTGTGGAAATGGGATTTGACGTAATTAAGCTTGGTGGAGATGCTCTAAGAGATGCAGCTTGGGATGGGCAGTTTGAAATCGTAAAACTCTTAGTTGAATATGGTGCGGATATCAATTTCAATGGCGCTGACCAAGTGTTTCCTTACTGTCCTACACCTGTTCAAAAGGCTGCGTCTCGTAATCACTTTGAAGTCGTTAAATACTTAGTTGAGCACGGAGCAGATGTAACGATAAAAGATAATTATGGTGGACGTGCATACCTAGAGGCAAAGCGAAACAAGAACACAGAAATGATGGAATACCTAAAGCAACTAGAACCTCCCATCTGGCATGAAGCAGATAAAAGAGCAACAGAACTCAAAAAGATGGGATTGCCAACAGAGATCATCAAATGGCTCGGAATTGAAAATCGAAAAATTGATCTTACTGGAACCAGCCCTATTGAATACATAGAGTTTCAAACGATATTTGATGTAAAGACAATACAGCATGAAAGCAGAGTTCTCCTTGACTTAACCAAGGATGTCGAGGGATTTGAAAGTACTGGATTTATCATCTGGATTCCTGACCTAAAGTGTTTAGGCAGTTTTGATGTCGAGCATCAAGAACTATACACATTCAAGGGTGTGAAGTGGAATAAGTTTATTAAGAAGCTGCCTATCGTTATTGACCACTTGTTGAATAGTGCTTCCCTTGATGAACTCTATAAATAAAATCTCTGAAGCTCAACGATCAACTAGGGCTGATTTCCCTTATAAATAATAAAAAATTGCCAGGAGGAGTCTTATTGCTGCGACTTATTTTGTTAGGATTTCTTATGTGTATTTTCTTAGCTGCGTGCAACCCAAATAAGTCGATACCACCGCTCAGCGAAAAAGATTTTGAGGTGACTTACAAGGATGTACTAATTAATACGGAAATTGCTCCCGACAGCATTATCAAAAAACTTGGGACGGAAAAAGGATTCGAAGATAATAATCATGGACTAATTAGCCAAGGGAATGGCTACAACAGATGGGCGCTAAATTACCCTGACAAGGAGAATGCTGATATCACAATTGTCTTCCTTGAGGATGAAATCATCTTTATCCAATTAAAAAAAATCCCAACGGACAGAGGAGTTAAAGTTGGAGATAGCGTGGATCAATTATTTAAAGCATACGGGAAAGGCAAGTTGATTGATCAATCATATGTGTATGAGTACGGAAAACAAAAGCTTCAATTCTATGTGAGCAGTGATAACGATAAAGTACAAAGAATCAGTATTGATTACAACTCTACTGAAGCCAATAGAAAACAAGGAATAACTGATGGCTAAATTATGTTAACCAATCTAAAGTGTCTTGATTATCATGTTTACTAGGACTATCTAGATATATTGATAGTAGGGTTGAAATGTGTTCGAATATCATAGTTGGGCAGTTATTCATGAGAACACCTTTGAGAATAATGAATGCAAGCTTAACAAAATCGTAAGTGAACTAAGTTTATACTTGGATCAGCTCAAAATGGATAATGGGCTTATTGACTTGAGAGCCGCTAACGGTCAATACCACTTCAATATTTCTGGGTTCGATAATCACAGGCCTCAGGGTGACTTTCATCCTGTCTCATTTTTTAAGTATATCTCTTCTATGGCTAAAGGATCGTACGGCATGTTCTACGTTAGAGACGACGATAGAAATCAAAGTAATTCGTTCAAAGTCTATACCTTAGCAAAAGGTAATTTACAGGTAAATTATGATGGATACTTATCGCCTTGTAACCCCATCATAGAGGATTAACTAAGTTCTACATTTCAAAACAACGAGGCTATGCAATTAGCATTACGCTTACTGGCAGGATAGTTCAATCGTTTCTCGAATATTTTTTGAGTCGGATAATTTTATTAACTTTGTGAATAGAATGTTAAGTTTATTTTCCATGTAAAAAAATTGATTGGAGTGCATACAGAAACTATGGATCATTTCACAATAAATACTGGGCTTCTTAATGGCTTAATGCCTCTTCAAAATTTAGGATATTCTGATGATGAAATTTATGATGAATTTATTAAGAGATATCCAATAGCAGCTGATTTAATATCTGAGAAAATGAAGGTTCGTGCTAGAGAAATTATGGGGAAGCTTTTATCAGTAGATCACGATCCAAAGTTTACTGATATTTTTAATATCGCCTACGAATTTTTAATGGATGTAGAAATGAAAGATAGTGAATGGCTTTTCACCACTGACGTTGAAGCAGTAATTCTATTTGGGAAACTACATCAATTTGAACAACAAAAATTTTATGAACTACTTAGAAACATTCCACTAGGAACAATACCCCGATTCGATGTCATTCAATCGCTCGCTAATATGTACAGGCAAATGTGCGAAGGTTTATTGACTTATGTATATTCTATTCTTGTATCGTTCGGAAGTACTCTTAAGTCACAGAGCAGATCAGTACTTGAAACAAAAGAATGGAATACGTTCAATTTAAGCGAGTATATTCGATCTTTAAATAATGGAAAGTATTCAAATCTATTAAATTATTATGATTCTGTTGTTCGAAATGCTTGTGCTCATAATGGTATCTCTTTTGAACTATGGGATTCCAGTATTGAATTTATAGATAAAAATGACACTCGTACCATGGATGGGGAAGAGTTTTGTGAATTGTTATATGATCTTACGCAAACAGTTAACCACATAATACTCGCAATAGAATTTTATCGGAGTATTAGAACTGAAAACGAAGTAACAGTTGCATTAAAAAAGATGGCTATCGACAAGGTAGCAATGCTCTTTTTTGAAGAGGCAAGAGTTGATCAGGTAATAAATAACTCTAGGTCCCCACTATCAATGATTAAATTAGAAGAGATTGAAGTAATTGATAAAAGAATTACCTTTACAATTATAGGACCATCAGAACGAGGTAATAAAAATGAACAATGGGCGAATTTACTTTTACGTCTCTGTATAGACAATATAATAAGTCCTATGACAATAAATCTAGAACATGTGATTGAAACGGTAGTTGTTAAAGTGAAAGACAGGAATGGATTAATGGGTAAAATCAAAGCTACAATCGATAAAAGTGTGAAAGACATAATCTTTTTCCCAGGTCCTAATAAAAGAAATTAATATCGAGAATGAAGAGTTTTCCATAAAGCATCTTTGCATTGCTTCATAAAGTAATGACGATTCGCGAGCAGCCATCTATTGCCTTAAAATAATTATGAGTACGTTACAAGTTAAGATTCATGATAACTTCATCCATTACGCTATCGGGAGACGTTAGTTCAATGGCTTAAAAGGTGAAGACCGAAACGACCCACCTTCTTTCCCTCATCCTTATTCATTGTAAATATCCTGAAAGTAGGAACCGCCTTGAGATTTATAAAGATGCCTACCCTCACATCCCTCCTCCTTTTTATTCTAAAAGTCTCTGGATGTTCCGAAAGACCTAACGACAGTAGTAGTGAAAGTAATAAAGAAAACTTACTTGAAGAGGATGGATCGTCAATGTGGAAAGACTTTATACATACATTTACTCAAGAATACAGCTTTAACACTCCCGCTACCGATAAAGAAGTAGTTCAGATCAGCGAGAAGCTCGGTGTTGCATGTCCTGAAGAACTATTGCAGCTGCTACTTGAAACAAACGGAATAGATGACGAGTTTGACTCACCCTTGATTTACTCAACAAAACGAATTGTAGATGTGAATGTTGAAGAGAGAACCTCTGAAGACAACAAGGAAATGGGACTATCCTTCGACGACATGTTGCTATTTTCCGATGCAGGAAATGGCGATTACTTTGGCTATACTATTAAAAATGGTATTGTTCAGGATGGAATTTTTGTTGCAGACCATGCAGAAGGCAGCAGAACAAAAGTAGCTACATCGCTTAGGGAGTTTATTAAAGGCTGGACTACAGGTGAAATTGCGATTTAAGTTTACAAATTGGGGCATCGGAACGGTGAATGAGACCAATACAAAAGCATTATCATCTATACCATCAAGACACAACTACAGCGTCGCTAACACTGAACTCTTCCCTCTACTCACTTACATCCAAACAGCCTTTGTACAATCTTGAACAAGTGTAATACACAAACTATAAAAGGGGTTAAACTCATGCGAGTGCAATGTCCTTGTTGCGGCTATTTTACTTTCGATAGCAAAGATGATGCCTTCTTTGAAATATGTGAAGTTTGCTTTTGGCAGTATGACGAAGTGGCTCATGATAAACACACAAGAATCTTTGGAGCAAATAAAGTATCCTTGGACCAAGCAAAGAAAAATTACAAAGAATTTGGTGCTTGTGAGACACGTTTCATAAATTCCGTAAGAGAACCCTACGAGTATGAATATCCCGAAAATAATTCGCCTTTGAACCAACAGCGAATCGCTTTGCCAAACATTGAAGAAGAAGAAATTCAAGAACAGCGTCATTATCATGATGTTTGGAATTGGGAAAGTGAGAATGGCTCGTGGATCATTGCAATGCAGAAAGCAGGATTGACACGAGAAATGATTGAGAACGTTTTTACGAACCGAGATCAAATTACGGGTTTGCACCCTGGGGATGTAGCTGCAGTTTGGTGGGAGTTTAAGAGCAAGAACGATTTATCTAGAGACTGAAGATGGTTCATATATATGGCCATCACATCTTTGAATTACAATCATGGAAGACTCAGAAGGATCAGCTTGGTCAGCTGATCCTTTACAATGGAAAAAATACAATTTCTCCCCCTTTAATACTAAAGCTTTATTAACACAAACAAACCCTGAATATCAACGTTTAGCTCTCTGTTCACCGACCCAAATCCCCCCTCTACTTCCTAAGTGCATCATCAGAATAATTTCTGGATTTTCATTATATATCACGCTCTCCCCTATCGCTATTTTGGTTATTGCGTTATCCTACATTCAGAAAGGAGGTTTCCAACATGAAATAAGAAGTCAATTCATTTGATTCCTAAACCGTTCCAAGAAAAACAAGTTCAGTTTTTGTACAAAGAGAGGAGCCCCCCATGTCGAAAGACGACTCTATAAATGAACCCAGTTATACATTCAAGAAATTCATTGCCGATAACACTGACGCAATCCGAGAACACTCCAACATGCAGCCAAAGTCAATAAGGCCAGATGACGAATGGGCTGAAGAACATGAATGGGATGAAATGCACGACGAGCTTTATCAATCTGAGGTTAGGGAGTTCATGGAGAGTCTGCTTAGGTCACGCTCGGAAGACAGTAAGGAGCGAGCGAAACAAGCCGTTGATTTACTGCGAAAGGTAAGGAGCAAGGCTCCTGTGGATGAGTATGCTGAGTCACAGCCACCTCAAACACCTGATAAGGAGGGATAGTACGAAGAACCTTCCGCATAACAACAACGAGAGTGACTGGTATCTGAAAACAAGAGGTTCAAGCGGTTACTGTGCTGTTCCAGTCAACGAGATCATCATAACGTCTGATGAGGATACCAAATTAGCACTTTATGCGGAGTGCATACAAACAAGAAGTATCGCTCCACTTGATGCTCTTTCTCTCTTCATACCAGAGTTTCATTTCATAACTACTGGTCATAAAATCAATTGGCGCGATGATCTGTTTCAAGGCGGTATTATTTATTGCGTTTATGAGGCTACAGAAATTCTTTATGTAGGTCAATCGTATATGCTTAGGTCTAGATTGTTGTACCACCACAAGGTCTATAGCAAAATAAACGACGATAACGTCACCATAAAAGGATACTTTGTTCCCTTTGACGTTGATCGTTTGATTTACGAATTGTTTTTAATCAATACTCTTAGAGCAAGGCTTAATAAGAAGAACCGCTTTTACTAATTTTTCAAAGCAGCCACATGATTTACGTGGCTGTACAGCTCAAGCATAATAAAAAATAAACCACTCCTCGATCCGCTGATCTGCCTTGCCCTCAATTGGAATTCATATTGGTCGGACGACTAGAAACCATTCCCCCCTCCTACCCTTCCCTAGCCTCCCCTTCTTTGAGATATCATAAAGTCTTCGTAGAGAGCCAATCAACACTTATAGCGACAATACCATTGCGAATATTAATACATAAATGCGCATAAAATTTCAGTGTATTTTGGAGTTCGACCATTCCAAAGCATGAATGTCGCAAAAGAACAATTTTGCGACATTCAAATTCTTATCCCTTCTTAAAATTAAGTCAATTACTTTGATAAATTTATTCATAATATACATTCTTATTTGAATGCAACAACTTCATTCTAATTTACCAATAGGTGTCCCAGTTTTAAAATAATATTTTATATATGAAATTAAAAATTAGTAAAATCTCTTTCTTCTTTTTCTCTTATTCTTTTTTTGTTTTACGAACGGATCTCCAGCTGATTCATAAATTAATGCAGGAGTCACTTGGTTGCTGGCTTCATAAAATTCCACTTCATTTTGTTTGAGCAACTTAAAAAAAGGGTCTTTTTCAAGAAAATCCACACCGTCTACTGGCTTAATCCAATTCTTTTTCATAGCTTCATAAGCTAATAACCAAAATTCAGAATAAAGGTTGTCTTCGTTTACTACTTTCCTCCAATTTGAAATATCTAACTTCTTAATCAATCCCGTTTCTTGTAGGTCTAGAGCTATTAGCGCCACTACACTATCCAGTACTTTAGAAATTTCTTTCGCTACTTTTGCATGAATCTTAATTCTTAATGTTTTACATACCCACAATGCCCATGATATTTCATGTGTATGAGAATATTGACAATGAAATTGGATAAGCTCAAACATTACCATAGATATTTTCTTTCTATTCAGCTTATATCCAAGGTTTTTATACGCTAATAGTACTTCTGTAACAATTGGTAGTACACTTGGTTCAGCCATGACCGATTTCAATAACAATGATTGATACAGCTCCCAGTATTCCTCTTCCACATTGCTATCCATTATTTCTATTAATGCATATTTTAATACCGCTTCATCTGGATATTGTATTGAAAGCTCAAAAGCTTTACTAAAATATGAAATTAATTCGTCATTTTTCAGTTCATGCCTCTGTCCTATTTGATACTTGGTTTGCCTTAATTCCAAAACCCATTTTGCCTCTAAAATATCTGGCAATTCTATTATTTTCGTCTTTTCAGCATTTAATTCTAACTCAAAATCCTTCAATATCACATGAAGTGTTGATAGTGCAAATTGCGCATCAGCCAAATTATTAAAATACAAATAATAATCATCAACAAACCTGAAACCCTTAACTTTAATTCTTTCTTTTTTTAATCTGTTCGTTAATTCAATATCAATCGCAGTCCCGATAATTTCAGAAAGTATAATTGAAGTATCAGGACCAATGGGAATTCCTATAGTTTGATTAGATTGGGTTTTTCTAACGAAATCATCTAGATCATCACCATATAATTTGACTTTTGTTTTAGAAAAAGCATTTTTCTTTGACAATTCCTTAGTGTGAAGAGCCCACGGTATTATATGAGTATAAAGAGTGGGGTAAAATCTAGATATATCTGCTTTTAGCAAATATCTTGAATCTGGCGATGAATTCGCTCTATATATTGGAATATCTGAAAGTTGAATCCTTCTATTTACAGCTCTTGACTCAGTACTTGAATCAAGATATGAAAAACTATCAATATCAGGTCGACTAAGCGAAATTTCTGATTTACCTATATAATGATTTATATATTCCCAATTTTCTTGGATAGTCTTACTTAGCATAATTTGATGCAACGGGTTTGGTATCGCTAAAAGTCTTCTCACATGCTTGACTTTGGGGATAGAATATACACAATATTTACTACTTTTTTTCACACTGTTAATGCCTTTTAGCTCTAAATAATGATTTGCTACAAAATCAGCAAGTTTTTTAGTTGTGAATGCTGGAACTAACTCGTACGGCAAATAGCCTTTGCTTATTAATATGCCTGTCATATCTGGAAAATTTAATTCCGTTAACCCTAAGAAATCATCCATTTACTTTTAACCCCTTTCTCAACCTTTAAGGGCAACTAATCTTAATTTATTTTGTATTCCTTAACTTGGTCCAAGTAGTTATAATTACCTATAAACATCCTAACATAATACATTTGAATTGAGATATTGATTTCGGAAAAAAACGAAAGAATTCAGCTTCTCACTTGCAGTTGGCTTTTCATTTTTGTTCACCTCTTACTTACTTTCAGCAAGTATGGGACAGCGTTTGAGGGTGCGTGGCTAAATCCACTCCTGGTCATAATCATAGTCTTGCTTGCCACAACTATCGGGATTCACATTTACTACGTCAGAGAGAAACTCAAGAAAGCCAAATTGCTGAGATCGATAAAATGAGCGGAACGATGTTTGAGCGCTATCTTGAGCAGTTCTTCAAGCGACAGGGCTGGCAGGTGAAGCGAACAGGTGGGAAGGGCGACTACGGAGTTGATCTTATACTCTCTTCAGCGACGAAGAAGATAGCCATTCAGGCTAAGCGTTGGAGGAAGAAACGTAGTCTACGAGGCGATACAGCAGGCTCATACGAGCAAGGATGTATGGTTTCAACGAAGCATGGGCGATCACCAATAGTGGTTTTACTGAACAGGCAAGGGATGGGGCTAAGCGCCTCGGAATTAAATTCTGGGATAGAGAGATTCTCATTGAACAGATGGCGAAGGTTAACGCAGCACAAACAGTTAATGTAATTACGCAGGATGATGTCGCTGAGGTAGCTATTGCACCTGCCACTGCTTTTACAAAGCATGAAGATGACTTATTTAAATGTGCCAGATGCGGCAAACCTGTCACGCATAAGGTTAAGGAATATTGCTTATCTGATCGGAAACGATTTAATGGGCGTATATATTGCTTTGATCATCAACGCTAACTTAATGAGGCTCCTCCAATGCAATGAACGCCGAGCATTGATCATTATTTCGTGAATCGATCTCCAAGTAAGATGTTTGGAAAAGTAACCACTTAATTCATTAGGTGCATCTCGCCATTAGATGAATTGCCTTTAGATATCCTTTTTAATCCATTTCAACTTCAGAGTTCCTTCTGTTGCCTTCAATATCTCATTTGAACCATCAAGTTTGTACCACCAATTTTCTTCATCTGTGTATTTAACAACTGTGCCATACTTCGCGAGGAATTTTGAATAGAATCGTTCACCAGCTTCCCTTTGTTTTTCTTTGACCCTAAATGCTCCTCGCCAATTAACTATGGCATTGATGACAAAGCCAATTATAAATGCATACAAAACAACCAAATTTACAATCTTCGGCGTTTTAAATAAGTACAGTAAAATGCTCAAAAATAAATATAGGACTATAAATCTGCAAATAAACCTTATAATATTCCAAACCATTTTGAAACTCCTTCACCCTCAGGTATACAGATCAAGACATATGCGGCCTTGCTAATCTAAATACAAATATATTTCCCTAGAGCAACTGAGTGATAAATTCCTTCTTTTCCCTTTTTATATATTGTATTAGAATTAGTGCTATAGAACAACACACTTTATATCAATAGTCCTACTAAAGTATGACGTTGGGAGAAGTAATCATGGGATTTTTCAAAAGCTTAGGCCAATTTGCAGGAGAAGTGACAGGTAAAGTGTTAGGTGGAACTGTTCGGGTAGTAGGTGAAGTAGCGGGGAGTCAATTCATCAAAGACATTGGTAATGGAGTCGAGAAAGCAACGATAAACACTGGTAAAACTGCTGGACAACTCGCTAGTGGTGTCTTCGATGTTGCTAAAGGAGTAATTAAGCAAGATGGTAATGTCGTAGACAGTGGCCTAGGCGACATTGGTGGTGCAATATCAAACACCGCTAAGGGCGTCGTATCATCAGCGAAGTATGTCTATAACAGTGGTAAAGATGTCGTTGTGGGAATCAAAGATGATGATATGGATAAAGTGAAACAAGGAGCAAAGGGCTTGGTAGCGGCTGCTGCAGTCAGCGTTATCGCTGTAGGTATTATTGATGTAGTCGATGGAGCTGACGTTATAGGAGAACTTAATGCTGCTGAAGCTGATGTAGATGGAGAAGTTATTGCGGACAGTGACCCTGCACCTACCACAGTAGAGCATACAGACTCAGGTTCAATCGATAACCCCAATACACATCACGTTACCCCTCATTATGTCGAAGGCTACTATCGTGCTGACGGAATATATGTCGATGGGTACTTCAGAGATGGTGACGGCGATACTAGCCTGAACACAACTGGTGGATACGAGCAACATAACCCAGATTATAAATCCAAGTCATAGAGCAATGTTGGACTAACATACGAAACCATCATAAGAAAAGAGGATTCAAAATGAAGAAATTCATAATAATATCTGGGATTGTTATAATTCTTTCTGCTTGTTCCAATAGTGAAAATAATAACTATAGCAGACAGTCCTCTATTCAATATAGCGACACAAGTACCTTTGAAAGTATTGCAAGCAAGGTAAATATATCAGGCGTGAACACGAGAATATCAGGGAATGCCTTAATTTATGTGACAGGGACACTAAAAAACACATCAAATAATGCTATTGATGACATTCTTGAACTCGTGATTTATAACAGTAATGACGAAGTGATAAAGACCAGGCACATTATAGCTAAAATTCCTTCTGGTGGAACACAGGCATTTGATGAATTAGTTGGTTTGATAGATGAAGTAGGAAAAGATGTTGCTTCAGTCTCTATTCAAGATTGATTGGCAAATATTATCACCGCTCTAATGCTACTATGCTACTAACTAAACATTTGTGAATGATAGTAAGCCTACATAAAATTCAGATTTCATGTACGGCACATTTCCAACAAGCTACCGTTAAAATCCTAACGGAAATGTTCCTACTTTTATTAGCCTTTTCTAAGGTTAACAGACAATCCTAACGCAGTCCTTTACAGCCGCCAGTCTACAGAAGCCTTCTACCGCTTAAAATCAAAGCCACCCCAAGTTGCCTCCCTAATCATCGACCACTACAAACTGAATCAACTCGGATACGTCGATGATCTGCAACGCCATAGCAATTCGCTCCAGTATAGACAAGTGAAACTCAATCTAAACGCCGACAACTCTCTACAGCTTATGCCTAAAATGGTGCTGAACACCGATGGAACTAACAACCCAGAAAAGGAGACAAGCCATGAATCAACAACAATTTCATGATGCAGTGATGAACAAAGTGCATGTAAGCAATACTTTAATACTTTTGGCAAAGCAATATCTCGTTGCACAGCAGGAGATTCTTATTAACACTGAACAAGCTTTAGAAGGGTTCACCAAGATTCATGCACGATTAAAGCCCCAAGAAATCATAATCACCGATCGTCCAACCGAAGAACATATTAATGAAACAGCTCAATATTTATCTTACGGATTAGCGTTTTGTGAAGCAGTTTGGTCTCTCGTTAACACTGGCTATTTTTATGGCTCACTGGATAGGCATTATAACTTCAGGCCAGATTTGAGCTATAAGCAAGTGTGGTTAAACCAATACTCCACGACATCCATTTCTTTCAATCAGGCTTCTACATTGATTCCCTTGGTCATAAGAACTCACTTTTCCAAACGAAAAACGGATAATGACGATTTTATTTTGTTTGATCCGATGTTATTTGTGGCAGGGATAGGAGACAATCTTCACATTGATGTCAAGGAAGCGCTGCAGGATGCCATTGCATGTTTTCAAAACGAACTATATCGACCAACTGTTACATTGCTAGGGAAGGCAGTTGAAGGAGCTTGGGCAGAACTTGGAATTTCTCTGTATACATACGCTAGTAACGATATCAAAGATGCTGATAAGTTGATATTGAAATTAAAGAATGAAACGAACTTTATGCAAAGAATCCAGCAAGTAGTAAAGCTATATGAGGGCAAATCTGATTTATTTTCAGCCTTAATAAAACGCGTATCAGTTAATCAGCTAAAGGAAATATCACATTGGTCGGATGTTGTTCGAGATTCAAGAAATGCAATTCACTTTGGGTTTGTGTCCACCATTCCAAATTCATATGATAAAACGGCAGTGTTGTTAATGAGTGCTGCTTCTCACTTGCGAACCCTTTACAAACTTAAAGACTTAGCACAAGCCAGGTGAGTGCTACTTGTAGAAGATGATCAGCATAATGGTTGAATACACACTGCATCAATCTAAGATCAACTTCGACTTAAGAGAAGTTGGTCTAGAGAGTGACCCGAGAAGTTAATTGGGTCTGAGCGGACTACTCAGCCATTCCATAACTCATACACTGCCGTCGCTACGGTAGAAGATCGATTGACGGTACTTCTCTTCTTCTACTGTAGCTTCAAAATTTCACTTTCGTTATGCGATGCCTTGTTCGGGCGATCCTCAGTGGTTGTAAGGATATTGACAGAATTGGGAAACAGGCTCGATGGAGTGAAGTGTATAACATCTGTTATACAGAAAGTTATTTGTATCACATTAGTTATACAACCTTTTTCTCTTTTAATTTTTCACTATCTTCCTTATGTACGTTTTGAGGGTTAATAGGTATTTATATTCTCTTAAAGTCTTGCTTCGCCCTACCAGCCTCACCCTACTCTCTAGCCAGCCCTGTCTAACCATACCTTCTACCCCACCCTAGCAAAGTCATTAAACTGCCTTCTCGGTAACAGCTTCTTTAACTGAGCCTGAGTAAAATAGTAATTGAAACAAGCAACAATACTACTACTTGCATTAGCATCTGAGGTAGTAAACGCGCAATCGTCATTACCGAACACTGACAAAGCTGTTCCTCCCATATCAATAGAATCTAAGCGAGATACTTCGTTCGTTTCCTCGACTAATGTCATTCTATAAAGGTTTGGCTTCTTCATGTGTGTACCGTTCTGTACTCGGTTCCGTTCAACGATTTCAATCACACCTATTTTAGCAAGCTTTTCCATATTTCTTCTTACTGTATCTTCCGCAAGCCCTGTGGTTTCAGCCATCTGCTTTAACGTCATAAAAAACACACCATCCTTCCTAGCATACCGTTTGCTATGGAGCAACATGGCGTAAGCCAAGAGCTTGCTATTGGCTCTCTCACAACGTTTAATAATGGAATGCGCCTCTGTAACGGTGATCGAAACTTCGTTTTGTTTAGGTACAATCGTCGAGTCGTTTGAGTAAATATACTTTACAATCTCCCTAATATCCCTTTTACACTCAGTTTCATCGCTGTTGTAAAAAGATTTGTTTTGATTGTCCATCCATTCATTCAAAATCCGTTCTGTCTGTTCTTTTTCATTGCCTAGATATTTTAAATACAAGGCTATTTTGAATAATGAATTATGCCTTGTCCCCGAGATTTGTAAGCCCTCTTTCAATAAAATAATGGCACTATCGATGATTGATTCGTCGGTCGCATCATAAATAGACAAATCTCTATGCCTTGCAATTACTTCCTCAGTAGCTGCAATATCCTTAATAGGTGGTTTATCATGTATCGATTCATACTCTACTGCATCTAAAGATCGCTCCAAGATGTCATGAATTACTTTACTACTGATCTTCTCGATCTGTAGCAAGTAATTTTCGCTCTCGACTTTGTTCATGACGCGCAGACCATCCTCAACTTTGCAATAACCACAATATTGACCACTCTTTTGATGAATCCCTAGTGGAAGCTTCACACCTTGCTTATCAGTTGGACGAAATTCCACGTCACCTTCGGTACCTTTTTGGATTTCTGCTTCCTGCAGTACAAACCTATAGAATTGTTTAGCAGTGACAATGTCTATTAAGTCATCAAAAAACAGTTCTACATGGTAACCCTTATTTCCACTAAAACTGATGTAATAATGTTTAATCCCGATATTGTTCAGTACATTCACAAGTCGGTAAGTAACCCACTTAGCATATACAGATTCAGCGTAATCCACATCAAAGCAAATGAATCTAGAATATACAACACCGCTAAATACTCCAACAGTATGTCTCTTTTGCATGTGTCGCTCCATTACATGTGCTAATAATGGAACTCCTTTTCCCTTACCGCCAGCAATGGTGTTATATTTGCCATTTTGATCTTGAATTAAATATTTTTCGGTCTGAATGACGTACAGATTGAACATTTTATCAAGAATAGAACTGCTCCCTTTTTCTCTTACCTTCATTAAATTCTTCTCCTTGTTGTAGTACAAAAAACACCATCCGCAAGGCAGATGATGTTTTGTACTCTTATCTAGAAATCGTTCTCATAAATCGGTACAACAAATAAGCTATCTATGAAACTAATGGCCTAATTTCAATGCCATTTACTTCGACCTGGTGTTGCCCCACAACTTCTCCCATTTCAACACCAGTATCTAAATCATAGGTAATTGTATGAAGATTAATCACCATGAGATAGCCTTTCCCATTCTGAGGCTTCAACTTTCCAGCACTGGTTTGTATTAGCAAGTTAACTCCTTCACCAACATCGACCATAGTTCCATGATCAACGCAGTTCAACGCTTTCATTGGAATGTGGTATCGAGTGGAAATTGCTTTCCTAGCCTCACCTATACTGCTATAATCGATTTTCTCGTCCACTCTGGTGTTCTTGATGACGTAGACATGACAGTCCTTCTGAGCGCCATCCGTGACGTTCTGCCAGTGCGGAAGCATTTGTATATTTTCTTTTTCATATCCCTTTGACGAGTCTATACGATCGAGCGTAGGACGATCTCGATAGTTACCGCTTGATGTATAGATATTGGTTTGACTGACCCAAGTAGTTCTGAATTGGTCATCATCCCATAAATCAGAGCAGAATTTCTTTGCACTAGTATATGAACTGGTTACATTTGCATATCCATCCTTAACGTAATCGGGCTTACTTCTCCTTAAAGCACCTTCACAAGATCGTCGTAGCAAATGTAGCGCTGGATTCTGCTCAATGCGCTGTTTATATCGCTGTTTACTGTAACTTGATGCACATGATTTGCAGTAGTTATTCCTTCCGTCTTTCTGTTTCGTTGACTTACTGAAACTGTCTAGCGGAAGATGTTGTCGACATCTACTGCACCACTTCGAATCCGCTTTCATTATTAAATACACCCCTTTTATTCTTAGGCAAATGTTGCCGTAAGCCCTTGTACTTTAGCGTTGGTGAAGTCTACAGTGCCATCGAAATATGTTGTTGAAACATTACTTCCCACGTAGATTCCAGCCGTCGAGTAAATTTGCACACCATTTAATCCATGAACGTTAACAAGATTATGCTGAACCATAAGCGTTTCACGCGCACCAAACCAGTCAGGTGATTTGTATAACCCACCTACTTCTGTTCCATTGGAGTAGAATTTCAGCGATCCAGTTGATGAATCCAGCATAAATCCATCTCCGTATTGCCATTCAACGATACCAGCCCAGCACCAGTCAATTGAACACGCCTTACGGTCGTATCGGAAGAAGTCTGAATTGTCGCACCAGTTATCGTGCCTCCAACTATTGAGCCACCTGTAATCGTACCACCAGTAACATTCGGACTTTCAATCGACGTTGATGTAATCTTGGTCGAAGTGATATACCCAGGAACCGTAGGGATATATGGCTTATCTGAAATTTGTGTGTACGAAATTGTTGCTTCAGGTGCCATGAATACATTTCTTCCAATATACAATGTATCTATGCTGGACGACTTAAACTTCCCATCCCCAGTAAGAACGCTCGCCCCATTTACCTTCAAATCCCTCGCATTAATAATCCCATCCACACTTAGATTTCCAGTCTGCGTATCGTAAGCAAGCATATCCACCCAGTTTGGAGATGCCTGAGTTCCAGTATTTCTTTGAAACGCCAGTCCTTTTGTGGCATTAAGTATTGCCCGAATAGTTACATCACTCTTCAGTACTACAACTCCATTTGCAGCGTCGATAGTAACGCCATTATACGCAGTTCCCAGCCCAACCGAAGCATCCTTGGCCCTTTGTTCGCGCACAGCGGAAATCTTGTTGATCAAAACCGACTTAGTGCTTTGCAAAGTGCTGAATTTCGTCTTAATGTTAATCCGATCTGTTGCAGTGATGCTCAGCGGATAACCTGTCTTATCAATCCATTTGTTCAGCTCTGTCGTCAGCGTTGTCAAGGCATTCGAATAGTTTGTCTTCTCCGTTGTGATCGATAAGGCCATAGCTACATTGATTAGATCAATGCTTTCTGATGTTACTTCAGCCAAGCTGACCTTCAATGTATTTGCTTCGACGGCTGTGATCATGCTGTCACTCATCATGGTATCTACGTCTGTCTCAAGCTGTGTTACAGAGGCCTGTACTGCCGCTATATCAGCGTCGACGCCTGCGAGGATCGCTGGGTCTAGCTGCGAGGCAGGAAGGCCTCCAGTGACAGTGAGAGAGCCACCAGCGATGGTTACGCCGTTGCCATCAACTTTAAATAAGCGCTGCCCTACCTCGTTTGAAGCATCAATAGTTAGGTTGGAACCTGCTAAGAGCTTACCGAAGACACGTTCACCAACGATTAAGTGGTAGGAATCAAACAAAATTTGTATTTGACCTGGAGAAAACAACTTCATATCAGCCTTTTCTTTAATCAAATAATGAAGAAATACTCGATTTTCATCTTTAGTTATTTGATGTACGATTAGTTGTCCACCGATTCCTTCGTAAGAGATATCGTCAAACACCTGTTTATATATCTCACTAACCGCGACTCCTTGTTTCACACAATCTATAGCTTTTATACTACTCTCTGCTGTTTTAATTCCAGCTGTCCAAATAGCTACAGAATCTGCATCCTTACTCATCTCATGGATTTCGATATCATAGTTATTATCTTTCGACATGCTGTAAACATATGATGCATTGCTCCGTACTTCTCCAACCATTATCTCTATCTCATTTAAAGGTTCGTTTGAGTAAGCATGTCTAACAATCGATTGAAGAGTCTTGAGATTTTGTATTGGTTGCTGAAGATAATGCGCCATAATCTGATAAGCAACTCGCATGTTCCCTGAACAAAATATAGACATTTCGCCTACTCGCCAAAGCTTTACGCCCGATTCATTCAGTCTAAATATCTGATTCTGAATCGTAGTTGAAATCGCCGAATCTGATCCCATAAAAATACAATTTCCTGTTTGTAGTACGACACATGCGCTCATTTCACACCCTCCTTTTCGCAACGATCAAGATATTCTTTATATCTCTCAATCTTTGCTTTGCCCATGTATGAACGACCATGTTCCCAATTACTTATTAGACCGATAGAACAGTTCAGGTAATCAGCAATTTCTTTCACCTTAATACCTAAGAAGAACCTTTTGAGCCTTAATTGTTGTTGAATATCCATTTCAACTTCCTCCAATTTTTTGAACGCAAAAAGAGGGAAGTCAAAAGACTCCCTCTCAAGTTAAATCTATGATTAAACTGAATGCGCATTTGATTGACTATATAGCATATTATAGCATGTAAACGCTTGCGCGTCAATAATCAATAAGTCTTGATTTTCAAAGGAATAATTCTCATTACCAATGTTTATCATAATTAAATATCACTTCTGAACATCATCGTCCAGAATACTGCCCACTCAGGAATGGCATAAAACACTCTGACCGTTCTACTCCCTTGCTTATTTGTTTGATGTTGTAGACAAGAGCATAGCCCTCCTGGAACGCTCATAGTGCGCCAAATGCCTTCACTGCTGATCGGACAGAAGATCGATACGGCCCCACTCGAAGAGCTGAGCAAAGAAGAGTTGCTGGAACTCATAACGTCTAGCTCCCGAGCGATCCAGTTCGAGCTGCTGAACAAACTCAAGGGGAAAAGCCGCTAAGTATATGGCTTTTCTCTTTTTTTCAAAAGGAACAACGGCTATAGGTTACGTTTCTGTCGACAATATAAGCTATACTATACTTTATTAAATTACTTATATTTACTACGTTTATATAACTTACGTACTAATACTACATAAGATAAACCTAAGTAAATAAACAGAGTTAGGTCTAGCTTGTATTGTCGACAGATATGTAACCTATTACAAATGTTCCTCGAAAGTTGCTGCGAATTAGAAAACCCCTACAACGCAGTGTAGAGGTTAGCTTCCTTATTGTTTGGGTGAATTATCCTTCGGACAGACAAGTGTCCTTCCTGTTCCAGCAGCTTAATGTACGAGCAGCTTGTTGGTCTGGTGTACATTTCGCACGGCTAGAATCGTCTGTAATCGTTTTGAAACAAATGGTCAGATCTGTTATGCCTGAGGACTTGCAGAGGCATACAGAGCAGCAGGACGCCTTGAGGACTCCCTTATCCTCTTGGTAACTTATTCTTAATGTTTCTTAGTCGCTTATCCTTTGGAACAAGCCTATTAATAGGGGAAGATGCCGTGTGCTGCTCTTTTAGATCATTGTTGGATAATCTTACATATCGCTTGGTCATTGTCATATCTACATGACCAAGCATTGTCTGTAGAGCAAAAGCATTTCCTTTTTCTCTTAAGAACATGATTGAAAATGCATGACGTAAAGCATAAGGATGAAATCGGGTCCCTAACTTCTTACAATAAATCTCAATTCGATCGCCCCATGTATGTCTGTTCAGAGGCTTCCCCTCGTTTGTACAGAAAATCGGAGCGTTATTCTTCCATTCTGGAGGCCGTACCGAAAGAAGATCATCTATCGCATTAGCTGTTTGGGGCAGAATATGCAGAGTTCGAGAAACTCTGGTTTTGGCCTTGGCTGCATCGACTATTAATTCATAAGCCATTTTGTTATAGTCAGTCTCCAACAGGCTAAAAGCTTCTTTAGGCCGAATCCCACAATCCAAAAATGTCATAATTAGTGCGTAATCACGAAGTCCTGCATATGTCGTTCGATCAGGCAGTTGAATTAGCTTTGCTAAAACTGACTCATCAATCTCAACAACTCGCCCTTCATCTTTTCGCTTTTTAAATCCAGTTAAAGGGTTCTCCGATAAAGTTCCTTGCTCAACACACCACTTAAAGAAACTACGAAGGTAAACAAGTCTGTTGTTATATGTTGCTGGTTTTATATTTTCTTGAGACAAATGCTCGTAGACAGCTTGCTCAAGTTCTGCATAAGAACCTGCCGCTGTAGGAAATCGATTAAGCAATAATTCGACGTGCGTTCGATAATCTAATATCGTTTGATCACTGATATTGTTTGCTCTTTTCCAATTGATGAACTTAACTAATGCTTCATCTAGTGTTGCAGGTATTGCTCTTTTCAGTTTGGTTAAACGTGCTGACAATGAAAAAACCTCCTATGGTATCTGATTTATCATCAGCTACTGCAAAGGAGGTACATCGAGCTTCATAAAATCCTGTGTACCTAATTTCACCACACAGGACTCTATGTTGGATTGGCAAGAATCATATGTATACCCGGGACGAGAATCCCATCATGCTTAAGTATGCCGAGGACGGGGGTCGAACCCGTACGATGGTCACCCATCGCAGGATTTTAAGTCCTGTGCGTCTGCCAATTCCGCCACCCCGGCATGTTATTCGCTTAACTGCGTAATTTCAACGTTTCGCTGTATTGCGCATTAAGTCGACCTTGTACATTTTACTATGCGCAAGGCTTCTCGTCAAACGTTATATCCACATTTTCAGAACAATGCACGAGACATTTGAAGATTGGTCGCATAGTGCGATGATTCGGAAACCAGCGATTATTGAACGCCGGATGCAAAAACGCCCCAGTTGCGATCCTCTCATTGAGAAGATCGAAAAAGAGACGTATCAGACGCTGCTATGTATGATGTATGCTACGTAAAAGTCACTTAGCAAGCGACCATTCCTCGCTGTGGTGGGCCCTGAGGGACTCGAACCCCCGACCAATCGGTTATGAGCCGACAGCTCTAACCACTGAGCTAAGGGCCCTCGTCGTCATGATCCTACGAGGATAGAAAATTGGTTGCGGGGGCAGGATTTGAACCTGCGGCCTTCGGGTTATGAGCCCGACGAGCTACCGGGCTGCTCCACCCCGCGTCGTTAATCGATCAAGCGTCCCTTAATGGCGACAAGAATCAATATAACGCATTAAGGGATTATCCGTCAAGAAAAAACCGATAATTAATTCAGTTTTTTTTCGCATCTTCGCTGCGACCGGAGTCGTCAGTTGCATCGGACGTCTTGGCAGCCATCTCCGCCAGCTTCTGAAGCAGGATATGCTGCGGCATATGCATCAAATGCTCGATCGGCACCTTGAGATGAGCTGCGAGCTTTTGCGCGGTATCTGCGGACAGCGGCATTCTATTCATCTGCGCGTTACCTCCTCGATCGTCTTGGCGATACGTCTTAGGCACGCCTCGTCTATTCGACGATAACACAGCAAGAGGACCTGCCGCAACCCGTGGCTGCGGCAGGTCCCTATCGTCTGCAAAGCTTGTTCAAGGCATATAGCGAACGCCGTATTTGCCCTTGCGCGAGCGGTACACTTCGACCTCCCGGGGCATATCGACGCCGAACAGCCACCCGTCGCTTTCGATGCGGCGCACGAGGCATCCGGCTTGGAATTTGCTGTCGTACAACCGCGACCAATATACCCATCTCATGCTTGACCATCCCTCCGGAATGTGGTCGTTATGGATATAGGATGCTCGGATCGGCACCGATTTAACCCTGGGATAGCCACGATGACCGAACGGGGACCGATCTTCGCGAGGCGGCGCGCCTTGCCTGAAACGGATCAGCGATCAGCCTCCGGCCGCCGCTCTCACCATCTCCTTCATTCCGGACTGGGCCGCATCCCGGTATGCTTGCAATTCCGAGGACAAGTCGCCCGTCGGATTCAGCTTGATTTTCTGCAGCAGCTCATTGCCCTTGGCGTCCCATTCCTTCAGCGCCTCGTCGACGGTCTTCTTGCCCGAAGCGGCGTCCTGGAACATATAATTGCCGAGCTCGGAGATCAAATTGAGATTCGGGCGCTTGCGGTACAGCTCCTGATCCGCGTCGCTCATCGTCTCGGTGTTCGCTTTCACATTGGTGAACGCCTCCATGCGATACGTCGCGCCATCCTTGGGCTTCAGGTATTTCTGTCTGACGCTGAGCTCCCCTTGGCTTCTTGCCTTGAACTTCGCCAGTTCCTCGCTGTTCAGATGCTTCACGAACGCCCATGCATCGTCCGGATTGGCGCTCTTGGCATTGATGGACGCGAGATTGCTCAGATAGAAGCCGTTAGAGCCTCCGCCTTCATATTCCGGCGCCGTTACGACATCCCAATCGATGGCTTTGGCGTTCTTCATTTTGCTTACATTTTTGTTGTAATTGATCAGCTCGTTCACCATATAATATCCGCCGATGACCATGGCGACTTTGCCGGCCATAAAACCGTTGCCTTGATAGGGATTGTACGCATAACTGCCGTCTCCCGATGCCATCGAAGCCGACTGCTGCATATCTTCGGGATGCGGGATCACGCGATCCTTGTACATTTGGATAGGCTTCGTCCAAGCGTCGGCCCACGCCTTCGTGTGCACGGTCATTTTTTCGCCGGCCGCGTCGAACATTCTCATTTGCGTCGGACCCAGGGCGGTGTATTGGACGTCGTACATATTGAGTCCGCCGCCGTACGTGTTGAAGGCGAAGCCGAAGACGGCGTCCTTGTCCTTCCCGCTCTTCAACGACTGGGCAAGGGAGAACACCTCGTTCCAGGTCATGCCATCCTTAGGCGGCGTCACGCCGGCATCCGCGAACAGCTTTTTGTTGTAGAAAAGCGCGCTGGTGGAAAACGTCGGGGCGAGGCCGTAAATCTGGCCGCCGCCCTGCTCCTTGATCGCGTCGATGACGGCCGGCAAAAAGTCCGACAGATCCATCTTGTCCTGCTTGATATACGAATCGAGCGGCTTCAGCAGATTGTCGGACGCCAGCTTCTTCATCGTCACCATGTCCGACATGACGACGTCGACCGGGTTGTCGCCTTCGAGCAGCGCCCGGAATTTCGCATCCGGATCCTCTTGCTGCTGCTTTTTGCGATCTTCCTCGGTGTTGAACTGCATATCTGAGTAATCGATGCCGTAGACGAACTCGATATCGATGTTCGAATGGCTCACTTCGAACATATCCGTCATTTGCTGACGGTTCCATTGCTCGCTGTCCTTGCTGCCGTATACCATGCCGATCCGCAGCGTCCTGCGCTGATTGTCCTTGGCATCGCTGTCCGAACATGCGCCGAGCACCGGCACCGCTACCAGCAAGGATGCGAGTGCAAAGCCCCATGCTCTGCCGTTTCGAACGTTTGTCATGGTCTTCATTAATAATTTCCCCCTGTCGTTTCCTCTGGCGACAATATCTTCCGTACATGGCCGAAAAAAAACGCGATCAGCAATGAAACGACTGATCGCGCAAGGTGAGTGGTTCTCGGATGATAGCGAGCGTCTAAATGAAGCCGTTTTTGATAGGTTAATCCAGCGGACGAGCGATGGGGCCGCCACCGCCGTATACATCCCCGCCGATGCCAGGATCAAACTGTCCCTTCGGGTTCAGCTTGATTTTTTGCAGCATTTCGTTACCTTTTTCCTCGTATTCCTTGAGCGCTTCCTTGACCGACTTTTTGCCGCTCAGCACTTGCTGGAATTCGGTGCTGCCGAGCTGGTTGATATAGTTCAGGTTCGGGCGCTCCTGCTGAAGCTTCATATCCGCAAGCGATGGCTGCGGCGCGGGCTTCAGCTGCGTGAACGCGTTGATGTTGTAGTTCATGCCGTCGCGCGGCTTGATGAACGACTTGCGCGCCGTCATCTCGTAGCTGCTGCGGGACTTCAGCTTCGCCCAATCCTCGCCGTTCATGAACTTGACGAACTCCCAGGCGTCGTCGGGATTCGCGGCCTTGGCGTTGATGCTGGTGAGCGCGCTCAGCGAGATATTCATGCCGATGCCCGGCGCTTCGGTGACGAATTGCGGCACCGTCACGACATCCCAGTCCAGCTTGCTCATCTTCAGCTTTTCATAGTTTTTGTTGTACGTCTCCAGATCGTTCAGCATGTAGTATTGGCCGAGCACCATCGCCAATTTGCCGGAGAAGAACATCTGGTTCTGGTACGGGTTGTAAACTTGGTTGCTGCCGTCCCCGTTAGCTTGCTGCTTCTTGTTTTGTTCCTCGTAAATTTTTTGCATGTCCTCTTGCGTCGGCACGACGTGTTTCTTGTACAGGTCGGAGATCGTCGTCCATACTTTTTCCCATTGCGGCGTATTGACGAGCATCTTTTCGCCCTTCTCGTCGTAGACGCGCAGACCGAGCGGAGCGGCGTACTGCGTCATGTCGGAGAAGCCGTCGCTGCCGCCCCATTGGTTGAAGGAGAGGCCGAACGTCGCGTCCTTGCCGCCCTTGCCGTCGCCGAACCGCTTGGCCAGGTTGATCACTTCGTCCCAGCTCATGCCGTCGCGCGGCAGCTCGATGTTGTTCTTTTGGAACAGCGTCTTGTTGTAGAACAAGGCGGATGGCACGAAGGTCGGCGTGAGCGCGAACAACTGGTTGTCGCCCGCTTGCTTGATGCCGTCGATGACGGAAGGCACGTAATCGGTCAGATCCACCTTATCTTCCTTAATCAGCGGATCGAGCGGCTTCAGCATGTTTTCCTGGACGAGCTGGCTCAGCATGGACGTCGAGTCGACGATCATGACGTCAACCGGATTGGCGCCGGTCATGATTTCCTTCACTTTGGCGAACTGATCGACGTTCTGCTGCTTGTCGGGCGACTCGAACTGCTGCTCCGACCAGTCGATCGCGGGCACCAGCTCGATGTCGATGTTTTTATGCGTATATTCGAAAAGATCGGTGTATTGCTGGCGGTAGTACGATTCGTCCTGCGAGCTGCCGTACATCATCCCGATGCGCAGCGTGCGGCGGTTGTTCGGGTCGTCTTCGTTTTTGTCGTTGCAAGCCGCCAACAGCGGTACGAGCAGGCTCAGCGTCAAGCCTCCTGCCACGATTCGCTTTGCCGTCTTCTTTTTTTGCTCCGTCATGCGGATTCCCCCTCATTTGATTTGGGCCCTCGGATGACAATTTTGTCTCCGTCGAACTCCATGGTTGCCTTGTCTCCGATGTCCAGCTGCTTCAAGTATTCCTTCGGCACCTGCAGGCGTCCGACGCGGTCGACGACGACGTATGCTTCGTGAATGTCGTCGTTCACCCCGACGCCGCTAAGCGGCGGCGCGCCGTCCAGATTCGGATTGCGCTTGATGAACTCGGTGCTCGTCAGCCCGTCTCGAATGGCGACGACGCGGTCGACCTTGCCGGCGAGCGACAGATCGTGCGTGACGATGACGATCGTGAGTCCCAACTCGCGGTTGAACTTGCGGAAAATGTCCATGATGATGTCGGACGTCCGCGAGTCGACCGAGCCCGTCGGTTCGTCGGCGAGCAGCATCTGGGGCCGGTTGCACAGCGAGATCGCGATGGCGACCCGCTGCTGCTCCCCGCCCGACAGCTGCGTCAGCTTGTTGTGCATCCGGTCCTTGAGCCCGACCCACTCGAGCAGTTGCTTGGCGTACGGGCGATCCACCTTGCCGTTGAACATCATCGGCATCTCGACGTTCTCGAGCGCCGACAGGTACGGCAGCAGATTGCGCGCATTGTTCTGCCAGATGAAGCCGACCGTCTCCCGTTTGTACTTCACCAGGTCCTTGTCGGTCACCTTGAGCAGATCCCAAGGGCCGATCCGCACCTGCCCGGCGGACGGCCGGTCCAGGCCGCCGAGAATGTTCAGCAGCGTCGACTTGCCGCTGCCGCTGTTGCCGATGATCGCCATCATCTCGCCGTCCTTGACGGTCAGGTTCAGGCCTTGCAGGGCTACGACTTCCAGATCGTCGGTCTTGTAGATCTTGACGAGTCCTTCGCATTCGATCATGGATTAGCGCTCCTCTCCCAGCTTGACGGCCTGATGGACGCGCAAGCGGCGGATGTGGGTGACCAGCATCAGGATGCCGATCGTCATCATGACTGCGACGACCATGTACAGGCGGTACGTGTCCGTCTGCTCGAAAATGACGCGGAACG